>Ga0207428_10000045_pt1 | contig 194471 bp, 204 predicted proteins | sample RhiMethybrSRZTD1_FD_187600 | JGI IMG/M metagenome (GOLD analysis project Ga0207428, IMG submission 187600) | Populus rhizosphere microbial communities from Tennessee, USA - Rhizosphere MetaG P. TD hybrid SRZTD1 (SPAdes) (version 3) | ecosystem: Host-associated > Plants > Roots > Rhizosphere >...
TTTCCTCTTGCTTCAGCTTCTCGGCCGCCGGATCGGGGATCGCTTCGGCGACCTCCTCCTCGGGCTCCGGCGGTGGCGGTGGCGGCGCGGCTGCCGCCGGCGGCGTCGGCGGCGGCGGTGGGGTTTCCTTCTTCGGCTCTTCCTTCTTCACTTCCGGCTGCGGCTGGGGCTGCTTGTTGGGCTTGCCCTCCTTCTGCACCTTGGGCGCGGCGGTGATGTCGGAAAGCTGCGCCAGCTCGATGCCGATGGCGCCGGGCAGCGGCTCCGGCTCCCAGAAGATCGGCAAGCCGAAGATGATGAAGCCGATCAGCACGACATGCAGGCCGACGCTCAACAGCACGCCGGCGCCGAGCGACCCGCCGCTGGCGCCAGCCTTGAATTGCGACGGCACGCTCTGCTTCGAGCCGATATGTTGCGAATAGGGGGTCACGCTCTCTCGCTGCGCTCTTCAGTCACTGCGCTGGCTGTTCCGTCTTTTCCGCAGCGCCCTGCTGGCTGGCCGGCGTTGTCGTCGGCGCGGCCGAGTCCGAGATCAGAGCCAGGTGCCGGAAGCCCGCCGAGACGAGCTGTCCCAGCACGTCCGCGATTACGCCGTAGTTCACCGCCTGGTCGCCGCGGATGAAGATCCTTACATCGGGATTGTTATTCGAGATTGCGGCGACTCTGGGGCCGAGTTGGTCAGCGCTAAGTTGCGCTTCCTGAAGGAAAATCTTGCCTTCCTTGTTGATCGAGACGACCAAAGGCTCGGTCGGGTCCTGGATCGCGTCGGCGTTGGTCTTGGGCAGGTCGACCGGCACGCCGACCGTCAGCAGCGGCGCCGTGATCATGAAAATGACCAGCAGCACCAGCATGACGTCGACCATCGGCGTCACGTTGATCTCCGCCATCGGATGCGACTTGCGCCGATGGACGCCGCGTTGCGGCCGCGCACCGAGCCTGACAGCCATGGTCAGTGCTTCTCCTCAAGCTGGCGCGAGAGGATGGCGCCGAACTCGCCCGCGAACGCCTCCAGCCGATTGCTGTAGCGCGTGATGTCGTTGTTGAGCTTGTTGAAGGCCAGCACCGCCGGAATGGCGGCGACCAGGCCAAGCGCGGTCGCGAACAGGGCTTCGGCGATGCCGGGCGCGACCACGGCGAGCGACGTGTTCTTCGAACCGGCGATGGCGGCGAAGGAATTCATGATGCCCCACACCGTGCCGAACAGGCCGACGAACGGCGCCGCCGACCCGACCGAAGCCAGGAACGTCATATAGCGTTCGAGCTGATCCACCTCGCGGCCCAGAGCGATGTTCATCACGCGCTCGATGCGATCGCGCAAGGACTCGCGGAGTGCTTCGTTGCTGAGCAGGCCTTTGGCAGCGGAGCGGCGCCATTCGCGCATCGCCGCGACGAAGATCGAGGCCATCGGATCAGTCGGCCGGTTGGAGATGCGGTCGAACAATTCCTCGAGCGAGCCGCCGGACCAGAACGCATCCTCGAACTGCTTGGCCTGGGCGCGCAGCGCGCGCAGCCGGATCAGCTTGTGGATGATGATCGCCCAGCTCCAGATCGACGCCAGCAGCAGCATGATCATGACCGCCTTCACGATCCAGTCGGCCTGGATGAAGAGGCCATAAACCGAAAGGTCGTGCGCGGTTGCGCCGATGCCGGGGCCGGTGGTGGCCATCGCTCCGGTCATCTGGTCCAGGGCCTGGCCGCTATCGACCGGTGCGACCGGTACTGCCTGGGGTGCTTGTTGTTCCATCTTCTCTACACCTGTGTCATTCGGATCGTTGGTCCACGCGCGGGAGCATCCCGCGCACATGATCGGGGATGCGGGCGGGCCGGCCGTCCTGGCCGATGCACACAACCAGCACCTTGAGTTCCGCCAGAACCTCGCCGTCGCGCAGCACGCGCTGCCTGAGATCGGCAGAGGCGCCGCTGAGCTTTGCCACGGCGGTCTCGACCGTCAGCAGGTCGTCCAGCCGGGCGGGCTTCAGGTAGTCGATCTCGCAGCGCCGCACCACCAGGACGAGCCCGTCGCGCTTCATCATGTCGGCATGCGAAATGCCAAGATCGCGCAGCATATCGGTGCGCGCCCGCTCGGCGAATTTCAGGTAGTTGGCGTAATAGACGATGCCGGCCGCATCGGTGTCTTCGAAATAGACGCGGATCGTCTGCCGATGGGTGCCGATCGGAGCATGGCTCGTCGCCTTCCTGCTCACGTCATTCATCGGCGGCCTCGTTCGCTTGCGCCGTCAGCAGATCGAGCTGCGCCTGGTTGCGCGGCGGCGTGAGGCCGAGATGGCGATAGCCAGTGATGGTCAGCATGCGGCCGCGGGGAGAGCGCTGCAGCAAGCCCTGCTGGATCAGGAAGGGCTCGATCGCATCTTCGATCGTGTCGCGCTGCTCGGACAGCGCGGCGGCCAGCGTCTCGACTCCGACCGGCCCGCCGCCATAGTGGTCGGCGATCAGGCGGAGATAGCGCCGATCCATGGCATCGAGGCCGAGATCGTCGACATCCAGGCGCTTCAGCGTCTCGTCGGCCGCGCGCTGGTCGACCACCTTCATTTTCCCGACATTGGCGAAGTCGCGCACCCGGCGCAGCAGGCGGCCAGCGACGCGCGGCGTCCCGCGCGAGCGGCGCGCGATCTCCATCGCGCCGCTGTCGTCGAGATTGAGCCCGAGCACCCGCGCCCCGCGCCGCACGATGAGGTCCAGCTCCTTCGGCTCATAGAAATTGAGGCGCAAGGGAATTCCGAACCGCTCCCGCAGCGGCGTGCTGATGAGGCCAAGGCGTGTGGTCGCGCCCACCAGGGTAAAGCGCGGCAGATCGATGCGGACCGAGCGCGCCGCCGGCCCTTCGCCGATGATGAGGTCGAGCTGGAAATCCTCCATCGCGGGATAGAGCACCTCCTCGACCGCGGGGCTGAGGCGATGGATCTCGTCGATGAAGAGGACGTCGCGCGGCTGCAGGTTGGTGAGCAGCGCGGCAAGGTCCCCTGCCCGCGTGATGACCGGACCGGAGGTCGCGCGGAAGCCGACGCCAAGCTCGCGCGCCACGATCTGCGCCAGTGTCGTCTTGCCGAGGCCGGGCGGGCCGTAGAACAGCACATGATCCATCGCCTCGTCGCGGCCGCGCGCGGCCTCGATGAAGATCGCCAGATTCTCGCGCAGCTTCTGCTGGCCGATGAAGTCGCCCAGCACCAGCGGGCGCAGCGACTGCTCGCTGGCATCCTCGGGCTGCCGGACGGAATCGGTGACGCGGCTCGCGGGATCGAAGGGCTGCTGATTCACTGGCTCAGCTCCTTAAGCCCGGCGCGGATCAGCGCATCGAGGCTGGCGCGTTCGCCAAGGTCGCGCGTGGCCTTGGCGATCGCGCCATAGGCTTCGGCACGACGGTATCCGAGGTTGACCAGGGCGGAGATCGCGTCCTCCGCCGGGCCGCCTGACGCCTTGCCGCCGCCATTCATCGCAGCGGCAGGCGCCACCGCGCCGGCACCCAGCGCGATGTTGCCAGCCTTGTCCTTCAATTCCGAGACAATGCGTTGCGCCAGCTTCGGCCCGACGCCCGGTGCGCGGGTCACGATCGCCTTGTCCTGGGCCGCGATCGCGAGCGAGAGATCGTCCGGCGCCAGTACGCTGAGGATTGCAAGTGCAACTTTCGCTCCAACACCTTGAACTGTCGTCAGCAGGCGGAACCAGTCGCGCTCGGTTGCGTCCCAGAAGCCATAAAGATTGATCGCATCCTCGCGCACATGGGTTTCGATCAGCAGCGAGACCGACGCGCCGTTGGGACCAAGGCGCGCGATCGTCCGGCTGGCGGCATGCACGACATAACCGACGCCATTGACGTCGATCAAAGCCGCGTCGCCGGAGATGCCGTCGAGCGTGCCGGTTAGCTTGCCGATCACCGCAGCACCTCGCGGAAATCCTTGGCGCCCCACTTCTCGAGCGAGGCGCGATGATGCGCGTGGCAGATCGCCACCGCGAGCGCATCGGCCGCGTCCGCGGTCTCGGCGCTGGACGCGGGCAGCAACACGCGCACCATCATCTGCACCTGTTCCTTGGCGGCATGGCCGGCGCCGACCACCGACTTCTTGATGAGGTTCGCCGGATATTCCGCGACCTTCAGCCCGAACAGCGCCGGCGTCAGCAACACGACGCCGCGCGCGACGCCCAGCTTCAGGGTCGAAACCGGGTTTTTGTTGACGAAAGTCTCCTCGACCGCGGCCTCGGCCGGCTGATACTGGTCGATGACCTCGCGCAGGCCGTCGTGGATCTCCACCAGGCGCTCCGCCAGTGCGCGGGTCGGCGTCGAATTGACCGTGCCGGCGGCGACGAACGACAGGCGCGAGCCGTCGGCGTCGATCACACCCCATCCGGTATGCTGCAATCCGGGATCGAGGCCCAGCAGTCTCATCCGCGTCACGCCGTCAGCTTGGCGAGCGTGTCGTCGGACATCTCGAAGTTCGCGCTGACGAATTGGACGTCGTCATTGTCTTCCAAGACATCGATCAGCTTCAGCAGCGAATCCGCCGCATCGCCCTCCACCGGCACCGTGTTGAGCGGCCGCCATTGCAGCTTGGCTTCGCGCGCCGGACCAAACTTCGCCTCCAGCGCATCGCGCACGCCGGCGAAATCCGTGGTCGCCGAGGTGACCTCGTGTGCCACAGCGTCGCTCTCGACATTGTCGGCGCCGGCTTCCAGCGCGACCTCGAAGATCGCATCGGCGCTCGCGGCCTTCGCGGGATAGACCACGACGCCCTTTCGCTCGAACATGAAGGACACGGAATTGGTCTCGCCGAGATTGCCGCCGGCCTTGGTCAAGGCGGTGCGGATCTCGCCCGCCGTCCGGTTGCGGTTGTCGGTCAGCGCCTCGATGATGAGGGCGACGCCGCCGGGTCCATAGCCCTCGTAGCGCACCTCTTCATAGGCCGTATCGTCGCCCCCGCCCGCCCCACGCTTGATGGCGCGTTCCATCGTGTCCTTGGGCATGTTGGCGTCGCGCGCGGCGATCATGGCGGCGCGCAGGCGCGGATTGGCGTTGGGATCGGACAGGCCAGTCTTGGCCGCGACCGTCAGCTCGCGGATGATCTTGGTGAAGACCTTGGCGCGCTTCGCGTCCTGCGCGCCCTTGCGATACATGATGTTCTTGAATTGTGAATGACCGGCCATGACCCAGACTCCGGGATCCAACCCTTTGAGATCGTTGCGGGAAAACCTACCATATCTAGCGGGTCCGGCCAGGACCAGTTGACCAAGCTAGGCCCCGAATATGGCAGGAATTTGACGCCATATAGCACAAATCCTTGGCCCGCCAAGCACTTGCGCGCGATATGGGCACGATCCGATTAACCGTTCGTTTACGCCTCCGGGCGCAGGCTAATGCTGTGCCAACAGGGTTTCTGCCTGATCGGCAGACGGTTTAGGGAGCTTTCATGTCAGAAGCTTTGAAATTGGAGCGCAACCAGGATGTCGCCGAATTGCAGGCCGAAGTAGCCCGCATGGCCGACATGGTGTGCGAGGCGACGCGGCAGGCGGCCCTGGACGGGATCGGATCGGCTCTGTCGATCGCGGTCGACCGGACGTTCGAGACCCCCGACCGGGTCCGCGACATCGCCAACCAGGTTCTGTCCCGCGCCAGCATCATGCAGGGCGAGATCGACCGCTTCATGGCGGTGGCGCGCAGCCAGCGCCACTAGTCTCGAATACCCATCCTCCAGGCTGGCCCGCCCGGGTTGGGCGGGCTTTTTCTTTGCGCTGGAGGTAGCTGTGATCCGGCGCACATTCGCGTCCGATGCGCGCGAAAAATGCAAATCTATGTTGGCAGTTCCACAGAACTAGAGTATCTCCCGGCCCCTGGTCAAATCCGGAAGCACCTGAGATCCGTTTTTTGGGGTGCGCCAGCCTAACCGCCTGGAGGTCATTTGCTCAGCTTCAGCCCACGCACTATGCGCCGCCTTACCGGCGCACTTGCCGTCTCTACCGCACTTCTGACTGCAACCGCCGGGGCCGCCTCGGCGTGGCAAACGGCTCATGGCAAACCGGACAACAGCGGCGCCGTCGACGTGGATACCGCACCGGCCACGAGTCCACGGCCAAACGCGCCGCGGCTGGGTGGAATAGCGCCGGGCGCCGGCCCGGTGATCGCACCGGACGGCACCGTGTACATAGTCAACGGCCGCGGCAAGCTCATGTCGTTCAGGCCCGACGGCACCCCAGGCTGGAGCAGGGACATCGGCAGCCAGGGCGTCCTGTCCTCGCCAGCTCTGGGCAGCGACGGTTCGATCTACATCATCGGCGCGGCGACGATCCGGGATACGAGGACCAACCCGCCGACCACCAAGCAAGTGGCGGAGTTGCACAAGTTCAATGCCGGCGGCGCCTATCTGTGGCACGTGCCGCTGCCCGGCGCCGCCGGCGGCCTCACCGCCAGCGCGCCGCCCAACATCTGGCGGGCGGGCGGTTACGACGTGATCATGGTGCCGACGGTGCGCAAGTTCGGCGGCTTCGAGGCGCGATTGATCGCGTTCTCGGAAACCGGCGACGTGCTCGCCGACCAGATCGTCAAGACCTTCGTGCCGGAGACGACCGGCGGCGGAGGGAAGTGGTACCACGTCTTTGCGTTCATAAACTTCTGCTACTACGTCGACGTTTGCGATTTCGAGCCCGCGACTGTCGTCGAGGGCGCGGCCGAAGATCGGCTGCCGGACCGCACGCTCGCACCCTTCCCGGCGGTCGCGATCTACAATCCGACCGGGAACGCTGTGCCTCTCGTCATGATGTCGGATGGATTCCAGGATCTGGTCGGATACTCCTTCAACGGTAGCAGCTTCCTGGAGCGTTTCCGGGTGCGTGACGACGAGCGCTATCTGCTGTCGACGCCGCTGGCCTGGCCCGACGGGCACGCCATGATCAGCACGGGCGGTCACGGCACATCGTCGGAGCTCATGCTCGCCGGACTCAACATGACGACCCTCCGCGCGACTGGGCCGGTTTCGGCGGCGGCGCCGACCGCCCTCGGCAACAGCAGATACGCGCTGGTGCATCGCTTCGGCGGCGTGACGGTCATGCGTGGCACATCGATCGAGAGCACGACCGAGCTGCGCGGCCATTCCATGGCATCGGCGGCCGCTTCGAGCAATCATGTCTTCGTCTCCACGGTCAGCGCGTTGCTCACGTTCGACAAGGCAAGCATGACACCGCTCGCAGACTTCGAGTGGAGGAGAGGCGGCACGTCCCCTGTCGCCATCGGTCCGCAAGGCCATGTCTACGCCATCGCCGACGACCGGCTGTTCGTGTTTCCGCCGCCGCTGAATCTGCCGGTCACCGGTACGCCCGGCAAGCCGATGGGCGGCGGCGTGTTCGAGGATGCGGGCGCTTCACCCGCTGCTCCGCAGACCCCGCAGGCGCAGACCTATAAGCCGCCGATGACGATCAACGGCAACCGCCTGTTCGCGTGCGAGGAACTGGACCAGGACGATTGCGGCAAGGGCGATCACAAGGACATCTCGCTCGCCTGGTGCCAGAAGCAGGGCTACGCCAAGGCAACCGGCTATGATGTCGACAGCAGGAAGGTGAAAGCCGAGACCTTGGACGGCCGCTTCTGCTCAAAGAACAAGTGCAAGGTGTTCGATTCGATCGGCTGCGAGATGTGACCTAAGCGGCTGCGTCCGCCGCCACCTGGTCCACCTTTGTGAGCGCAAGCGGCTCACCGGTCTCCAGCAGGCTCTTGAGGCTGCTGAGAATGGCCGGCCAGCCGTTGCGCACGGCTTCCAGCACTTTGCCGCCGGCCTCCAGCTCATTGTGGGTCAGGGTGAGCTTGGTGTCCTCACCTTCGAGTTCGATGTCGAAGGTCACGCGCGAGGGGTTCTCGTCGCGCATCTCTTCGATGAACTGGACTTGCCAGGTGTAGGATAGGTGGCGTGGCCGCTTGCTCTCGAGCATGATGCCACGGTCGCTGACCGCTTCGCCGCTTCCGGTCTCATACCAGAACGTCACCGGCGATCCGACCTTCCAGTCGGAATCGGCGCGTCGCCCGTACCAATATTGCCGCGTGAGCGCCCCCTCGGTCAGGGCCTGCCACACGCTGTCCGGCGTCGCGGCAATGTGGATGACATAGACGAAGCTCGGCTTTTCGTGCTTGGCCATGGTCGCCTCCCCTGGGCGGGATTGTATCACGCCTCGCCGGGGGCCATAGGCGCGAATTTCGGCAATGGCCGGCCGGTCTCGACCAGGGTCTTGAGCCCCGAAAGGATCAGCGGCCAGCCCTGGCGGCCGCCCTCCAGATATCTCTCCTCGATCGGCGTCGGGTGATCCTCTGTCATGGTGAGCTTCACCATTTCGCCAGCCGGCTCCAGGTCGAAAGTGACGATGCATTCCGGCAGATGGCGGAATTCCTCCAGCCAGACCACATGCCAGCTCACCGACAGGCGGCGCGGCGGATCCCACGCCAGCACCTTGCCTTCGGTGTCGGTCCTGCCGTCTTCCATACGCAGCGCGAAGGCCCCGCCCACCTTGGGCTCCAGCTCGATGGCGCGGCCGAAGAAATACTGACGCGTGAAAGCGGGCGTGGTCAGCGCATCCCACACCTTCTGCGGGGTGGCGTGGATATAGGTGATGTAGGTCGTCGGTTGTGTGGTCTTCATCGCCCTGCTCCGGAACTTCCGATCCACTACAAAAACAGGTGCGCGCGCAAACTATTGCAGGTCGATCGCTCCCTCGAGCCGATCGAACAGCGCCCCGGCCTCCGCCTGCGATATGGACGAGGTCGCGATGAGCACCCATGCGACCTTGCGATCGGGGTCCAGGACGACGCGGGACACCCGATAGTTCTGCGGCCTTGTCTCCGATGTGATGTCGACCACCGATGTGAACTTGGCGGAGTCATGGCCTTGCCATTCCGATGCGTTGGACGTCTGGCTGATCAGTTTGTACTCGGGGATGTAGTCAATTCCAGCGGGGAACAAATCCAATGCTAGGCCACCCAATTGCAAAGCCGCCTTTCCATAATCAGCATTCCCGTAAAAACGGACACCCATCGATCCAGTATCGCCTGCCGACAGCACCATGCCCCAGTTCACGCATTTGAACATCGGGCCACAGCCAGCACTCCATCGGTATGGCCAGTTCAAGGTCAGCCGCATCGGCGGATAGGACCAACGCCGCGGTGCGTCGCTCCATACAGGATTGAGCAGCAGCTGCTCTCTCTGCGCAATCGCTTCCCCGCGATTTGTGAGTATGAACCCTTCCTCAGGCGAGGATTTGGATTTTTCGGGCTGAAGCAACAGCTTCGAGCTTAGCTCCTTGTCGTCCTCGGCAAACTCGTTCACCCACGACTGCCATTGATCTCTTGGAACAATCGCAAGCAACTTCGCCCTGACTATTCCAAGTTCAGGCGCCTTCGTCATTTTGCCGGATTCTCGCGTTTCATATCGCGATCTCGTATTGGCAGCACCCAGCCAATCCAGGAGCGCGAAGTAAGCAATCTGCGATGCGCCGTTGCGGGTTGCTTCACGATCCGTTTCGGAAAACTGATCCCAGAACCGCCGGTGCATGTCCTCCGTGATCAGCTCCGAGGAGCCGCGCACCCCACTAAAGATATCCCGCTGCTCAGCCGTCAAATCGCCGGCCAAGGCCAATGGCGAGGTCAGAAGCATCCCGCATAATACAGTCAGCTTACGCGCGATCAGCAAATGGCCCTCCCCCCCAACGGACTATGAATTTCCCAACTCTAGCCTGAACTCCTCCGCCAGTCTGCGCCTGCCCGCTTCCGTCACCGTGACCGCGCGGCTGTTGCGTTTGCGGGCGATCCAGCCGAGATCGACCAGGCGCTCGGCCAGGGCTGCGCCGAGCGCCCCGCCGAGATGGTCGCGGCGTTCGCTCCAGTCGAGGCAGGTGGCGGCGAACTTGCGGCGCAGGGCGCGGGCGGTTTCGACATCGATGCCGAGCTCGGCGAACCAGGCTGTGCCGCGCCTGGTGACGGAGAAGGAATCCGCTTCCTTGCGCAGGATGCCCTGCTTCACCAGCGCCTCGGTGATGCCGATGCCGAGCTCGCCGGCCAGATGGTCGTAGCACATGCGGCCGCGGCGCAGCGGCTCTTCCACCCGAGGGCCAGGTGCCTTCATCGTGCGATCGGGCGCGATCACCATCAGCAACTCCATCAGTTCCGCCACGAGGGGAGTGGCAAGCCGGAAATATTTGTGACGTCCCTGCACCTTTACGGCGACCAGCCCACCCTCCAGCAGCCGCCGCAGATGCGCAGTGGCGGTCGCCGGTTCGACCCGCGCGCCATAGGCCAGCTCCTTCGCCGTCAAGGCGCGGCCCTCCATCAGCAATTGCAGCATGCGGATGCGGGTGGCATCGCCGATGATCTTCGCGAAGCTCTCGAGATTGGCCTCGCCCAGTTCCAGCTTGGTCATGATGCGACTCTAGGAAGGTCATGACCCCTGAGCAAGAGATCATAATTCGTTCTACGCCAAACTGTGACAGGAGCGGAAAGTCAAGGTATCGGATGCCAACCTGTGCCCGGAACGCAGAACCCGTAGACCCGCTGTCATGATCGCGCCGGAACTCTTTTTTGCGCCGGGCGTTTTCCTTGGGAAGCCTCATGCAGCCTGGAGGTCCCAATGCCCAGCATTGCTCCAAAGATGCTCGGTATGTGCTTGATAGCGCCCGCATTAGTGTCCTTGGCGCCGACCGCATCTGCCGGCCAGCCGGTCGAGAGCCAGGCGCTCACCCGGACCACGACGCCGCCGGAAGCGGCGCAGCGAACCTGCCTGCCCCACGAGGGCGCGGACGCCAAGCTGCGCAAGGAATTCGGCGAAAAAGTCCTCGGGCGCGGCATCTCCGGCGACGGAACGCTGCTTGAAATCTTTCTGTCATCGAACGGCACCTTCACCGTCATCAAGACCACGCCGGCAGGGTTGAGCTGCGTGGTGGATTTCGGCGAGGGATGGCAGACGCTCAATCAACTGGAATCGGTCGGCTATACGCCCGACGATCTCAAGACCGTGCCGACGCCGTTCTGAGCATCCGGCTCTCCACAGTTTCGTCCGGACCAAACTATCATGACGTGACGCCGCCGTCGCGCGCGGCGACAATCGAGGTGTGATTGTTGCCGCGAGGTCGTGTTATGCCGATCGTTCAGTCCGAGGAACTTGGCCTGTTTCCCGACAGCGTGCTGGAGGCGGCCGCTCATCCAGACCCCTATCCCTATTATGCCGCCCTGCTGGCATGCCGCCCGATCTATCGCGAGCAGCGGCTCGGTTTGTGGGTCGCGCTTGGCGCCAAGGCGGTTTCGGAAATCCTCTCGAGCGAGTTCGTCCGGGTGCGGCCGCCGGCCGAGCCGGTCCCCGCCGCCATCACCGGCGCACCGGCGGGCGACATCTTCAAGCGCCTGGTACGGATGAATGACGGGCCGGGTCACGCGACGGCGAAAGCAGCGGTCGGCGCGTATCTGGCCACCTTCGATCCGGCGCAAATCGCCGCGATCGCACGGCAAGATGCCGCCAGGCTGGCATGCGCGCTGGTTGGCGGGCAACGACAGGGTATCGACCGGTTTAGCTTCGCCTTGCCGGTCCAGGCGATCGCGCAAATGATCGGCCTTCCCGGCGACATCGCGACCGCATGCGCAACCCTGATCGGTGATTTCGTGCGCTGCCTGTCGCCGCTCAGCGGCCCCGAAGAGATCGCGCTGAGCAACAAGGCCGCCGACACGCTGCTGGCAACGTTGCGCGATGAATTGCGGCAGGGCAGCCACGGCGGGCTTGCGATGCATGCCGAGCGGCTGCAGAGCCTGGGGATCGAGGATGCCGACATCTTGCTCGCCAATCTCATCGGCTTCATGTCGCAGAGCTACGAGGCGACGGCGGGTCTGATCGGCAACACGTTGCTGGCCCTGGCGCGCAGCCCCGAACTCCGCCGCCGGGCAGCCGGCGACGATGCGCTACTGCATCGCGTGATCGAGGAGGTCGCGCGCCACGATCCGCCGGTCCACAATACCAGGCGCTTCGTCGCGCAGGATGAGATCGTAGCGGGTCAGGCCATGAAACAGAGCGACCAGATCCTGGTCGTGCTAGCCGCCGCCAATCGCGATCCGGCACGCTATGTCCGGCCGCATGTGTTCGACCCCGACCGCATCGATCGAGAGAGCTTCACCTTCGGCGCAGGCCGGCATGCCTGCGCGGGACAGGCGATCGCTACCGGCATCGCGGCCGCGGGCATCCAGGCACTGATGGCGCACGGCCTCGATATCGCGGCGCTGGCAGGTCCGGTAGAGTATCGCCGATCCATCAACAGCCTCCGAATTCCAATTTTCGGTGATCTTAGCGAGACGATCACCACACCTGAACCACCGCAGTGATTTCGACTAGCGTCAGGCTGCCGGGGGATATTCTTTTGTGCAATCTCTACAGCTTTACCAAGGGCCAGCAGGCGATCCGCGATATCACGCGCGCGATGATCGGCAAGACCGGCAAACTTCCGCTGTTCTCCGGCAATCTTCCCTGACTACTTGGCGCCCATGGTCCGCAACACTGCTGAAGGCCGCGAGCTGACCTTCGCGCGCCGGGGGATGCCCTCTCTCGTCTTCGCGCTGAAGGGCCGCAATTCAGATCCGGGCGTGACGAATGTGCGCAATGTCGCTTCGCCGCACTGGCGGTGATGGCTTGGCGTGGAGAAGCAATCACAAAGCTGATATATCTGCGCCACGTTCATCTGGCGTTCAGCTTAGAATTGCCAGCATCGAGTAATCGCAAGGCACGAGGAGCTGCGAATTAACGCTCCCGAAAGGACTCGTGCTCACAATTCGCGATGAGCAGCTGCGAAGGAGTCCAGCTATGATTAAGATGCTTGTCGGAGTGACGCTCTGTATTGGCGCCGCCATAACCTCCGGCTGCGTCGTTCGCAGCGAACCGGTTGTCGTGCGCACCGCACCAACAGTTGTCGTGCAACCTGCCCCCGTCGTTGTCTACCAGCCCGTCGTTGTGGTCCCGGCATACAAGTACAAGCACAAGCGCAAACACGGGGACGACGATGATCAGGGCGAGAACGAGCAGTAAGGCCTTTCGCCCGATCCAGCGGGCAATACATGCACGCTGAGTTCGGCTCCGGACAGGTCCACATCTTTGACTGAGGCCCACGAAGAAACCCCGCCAGTTGCCCAGCGGGGTTAGCGGGACGATGATACGATTATCGGCTATAAGGCCATGCGGTGGGCGAAGCGCTGCTGTTCTACCGCCTTGAGCAGCGATATGTCCGCATTGAGAGCTTCACCTTCGGCGCGGGCCGGCATGCCTGCGCGGGACGGGCGATCACCACCGGCATCGCGGCCGCGGGCATCCAGGCACTGATGGCGCACGGCCTCGATATCGCGGCGCTGGCGGTTCCGCTAGGCTATCGCCGGGCCGTCAACAACCGCATTCCCTTGTTCGGAGGTGCCTCATGATCGCCGTTATCTTCGAGGTCTGGCCCCACGCCCACCATCGCAACGACTATTTCGACTTGGCCAAGGAGCTGCGTCCGCTGCTGGAGCAGATCGACGGCTTCATCTCGGTCGAGCGGTTCGAGAGCCTGACCGAGAAAGGCAAGATCCTCTCGCTCTCCTTCTGGCGCGACGAAGACGCGGTCGCGCAATGGCGCAACCTGGAACAGCATCGCGCCGCGCAGGCAAAGGGCCGCGGCGGCATTTTCCGCGACTACCGCCTGCGCATCGCCGGCGTCGTGCGCGACTACGGCATGGACAGCAGGACGGAAGCGCCGAAGGATTCGCGGACGAAGCATGGGTAGTTGCGCGTGCTCTGCACCTGCTTTTTCCGTCACCCCGGCCTTGAGCCGGGGTCCATTCCGCAGTCGCACGTGCGGCTCATCGATGGATCCCGGCTCAAGGCCGGGATGACGGGTGAGCGGGTGAGACGATCGCGCTAGCTGTTCGGCGCACTCTGGCTCAGCTTCCCACCCAGCCGCACCGGCTGCACCGATTTCGCCAAGCCGGTCGCATCGTCGGTCTCCACCAGCACCGCGCACAACGTCCCTGGCCCGTTGGCGGCGGAGAGGCGTTCGGTCGGCATCTTGCGGGTGAAGCGGGCGATCGGCATCGATTTCTCCATGCCGATGACGGAATCGTAATCGCCGCACATTCCGGCGTCGGATTGATAGGCGGTGCCCTTGGTGAGGATCATATGGTCGGCGGTCGGCACGTGCGTATGCGTGCCAACGCAGAGTGAAACGCGGCCATCGACGACGTGGCCCATTGCCATCTTTTCGCTGGTCGCCTCGCCGTGGAAATCGAGGATGACGGCATCGCAATTGCCGCCCAGGCGATGGCCGTTCAAGAGCTGCTCGATCTGCTGGAACGGATCGTCGAGCGGGTCCATGAAGAGGCGGCCCATCAGATTGATGACGCCGACCTTCTTGCCTTTGGCGGTGGGATAGATGCCGGCGCCTTTGCCCGGCGTGCCGACGGGGAAGTTGAAGGGCCGCAGCAGGCGCGGCTCGTTGCCGATATGGCCGACCGTCTCCTTCTGGTCCCAGACGTGATTGCCGGTCGTGATGCACTCCACGCCCGCGCCGAACAAATCATCGCAGATCTTCCGGGTGATGCCGAAGCCACCGGCGGCGTTCTCGCCATTCGCCACCACGAAATCGATCTTGTGATCGCGCTTCAGGGCTGGCAGGCGCTCGACCACGACGTCGCGCCCGGGCCTGCCCACAATATCGCCGCAAAACAACAAACGCATGGTACTACCAAACCTGGTTCATGGCGGCGATCACCTCCGCGGGAACGCTCGCGAAATGATGCGCGGCCTTTTCGGTCACGATCCAATCTAACGGCTGGTCGAAATCGTCGCGCGGCACCCGCGACACATGCTGCGCTGAAAACGCGACGCCGACAGCCAGCGGGTCGGCGGCGCCGCCGGTGCGCAATTTGTCGAGCGTGCGATCATAGAACCCACCACCATAGCCGAGGCGATAACCCTCGGCGTCGAAGGCGAGCAGCGGCACGACCAGTACTTGCGGCTCCAGTTCAGGCGCACTGGGCGGCGGCACTTCGGTGCCGAAGCTACCGTTCACGAGACTTGAGCCCGGATGCCACTGGCGGAAGATCAGCGGCTCGCCCTTCTTCAGCACCACGGGAAGCCCGATCGGATGGCCCGAGGCATGCAACTGCGCCAGCAGCGGCTTGACGTCGATCTCGTCACCCAGCGGCCAGAAGCCGGAGATTGGAGCGCCCGCCGGCACCTCGATCGCTTGCTTGAAATGCTGCATCAGGGAAAGGCCAGCCTGCGGATGGGCGGCATGTGCCTGCTTTCGCCGCGCGCCGGCTTCGCGCCGGAGGTTGGCCTTCAGCGCCTGGGTCTCCGCATGGTTCATCTAGCTGGAAAATCCTGACTCGATCGATCGAAAGTGGGCGGCGCCACCACGTGGGCCGATGGCTCGCATGATCCTCTAAGGCCTGCACTGCAGGTGGGCGCCGTGTGCCGAGACCAGGGTCTCGGTAGGGACAGCTCCCTAGAGGTGTTTATGGCCCCGGGGATACTCGACCTGTCGCACCCGGCAGCAACCGCCCGGCGTGTATTTAGGCGGCTTCGAGCCTGGCGGCAATAGACTCGATCCGGCCGGCCAGCCGCTCCAGCGTATTGGCGAGGTTGACGCCGCGACCCTCGGCGGATTCCCTGAGCTGGCCGCGGGCTGCGTTGAGCTCCTTTTCGCGCTGCTCCAGCTCGTCCGCCAGCAGCAGCGAGGTCACGGCGAACAGGAAATGCTCCTGCGCGTTGCCGAGGGAATGGGCGATGCCCTCCATCCGCTCGCGCAGACGCGCGGCCACTTCCTGCACCCGCTCTTCTTCGCCAGGCCCGCAGGCGATGTCGTAGTTGCGGCCGTTGAGCGGGATGGTGACGGTCGGCATGGTCGATATCCTCGAATTGCTCAGCGCTGCGCCACGGCTTCGGGCTGGGCCACGTCGCCCAGCCGGTCGATCACGTCGTCCAACTGGTCAGCGACGATTCGCGCTTCGGTCTGCAGGAGGTCATAGGTCTGGCGCAGGATGGTGAGTTCATGCTGCAGCAACTCCCGGTCCTTGGCGCCGCGCGCCGCACTTTCCGCCACTGCGGCATCCAGCCGCGCCATGGCGGCATCCAGGCGGTTGATCGCTAGGTCGAGCTGGCTCATCGTGCCGGCCTCTTTTCATGTCCCTGTGTGGAATGCCCGGCGGATAGACTCGATCCGCTTTCCGGGCATTTCCGGGGGAAATTAAACCCGCGATCACGCAGAACGTCAATGGAAGCCGCCAAACGCTTGGATTCGCGGCAAGTCCTCAGACTCGGGACTCGGCCGGGTTTCTGCTGTTGACCAGGGCCCAGCAGGGCGGCATGTTGCGCCGCACTTCCGCCAGCTTTTAGGACTCAAAATGGACGCTGCCACCGCCAAAAATCCGGCGCAATCCGAGGTTTCTTTGCGGGACATGGCGAACGCCATCCGCGCCCTGTCCATGGATGCCGTGGAAAAGGCCGCCTCCGGCCATCCCGGCATGCCGATGGGCATGGCGGACGTGGCGACCGTGCTTTTCACCCAGTTCCTCAAGTTCGATCCGCAACATCCGCATTGGCCGGACCGCGACCGCTTCATTCTGTCGGCCGGCCACGGCTCGATGCTGCTCTATTCGCTGCTGCATCTGACCGGCTATGCCGACATGACCCTGGATGAGCTGAAGCGCTTCCGCCAGCTCGGCAGCAAGACCGCGGGCCATCCGGAATATGGCCATGCCACGGGGATTGAGACCACCACCGGTCCGCTGGGCCAGGGCCTCGGCAACTCGGTCGGCTTTGCGCTGGCGGAGCGGATCCTCAACGCCCGCTTCGGCGACGACCTGGTCAGCCACTACACCTATGTGATCGCCGGTGACGGCTGCCTGATGGAAGGCATCAGCCAGGAAGCCATTTCGCTCGCCGGGCACCTGAAGCTGAGCAAGCTGATCGTCCTGTGGGACAACAATTCGATTTCGATCGACGGGCCGACCTCGCTCTCCACCTCGGAGAACCAGGTCGCGCGCTTCCAGGCCGCCAATTGGGCAACGCTGGAAGTCGACGGCCACGATGCCGACGCCGTCGCCGCGGCGCTGGCCAAGGCGAAGACCCATCACCGCCCGACCTTGATCGCCTGCAAGACCACCATCGGTTATGGCGCGCCGACCAAGGCCGGCACCGCCGCGACCCATGGCTCGCCGCTCGGCAAGGACGAAGTCGCCGGCGCACGGCAGAAGCTTGGCTGGGCGTACGAGCCGTTCGTGGTGCCGGACCCCATCCGCGCCGCCTGGGCCAAGGCCGGCCAGCGTGGCGGCGCCGACTACGCCGCCTGGACCAAGCGCCACGATGCCCATGCCCAGCGCGCCGAGCATGACCGCGTCGTCGCCGGCGAGCTGCCGGCGAATTTCGCGAGCACGGTAAACGAGCTGAAGAGTGCGATCGCGGCCGAAGCGCCGAAGATCGCGACGCGCCAATCCTCGCAGAAGGTGATCGAGGCTTTGGTGCCGATCATGCCGGAGCTGATCGGCGGCTCGGCGGACTTGACCGGCTCCAACAACACCAAGGCGAAAAATGCGGCGCCGATCAAGGCCGGAGCCTATGGCGGTAGCTATATCTATTACGGCATCCGCGAGCACGAGATGGCGTCGGCCATGAACGGCCTCGCGCTGCATGGCGGCGTGATCCCGTTCGGCGGCACGTTCCTGGTCTTCACCGATTATTGCCGGCCTTCGATCCGCTTGGCCGCCCTGATGCATCAGCGGGTCATCTATGTGATGACGCACGATTCCATCGGCCTCGGCGAGGACGGCCCGACCCATCAGCCGGTCGAGCATCTGGCCGCCTTGCGCGCGATCCCCAACCTGCTGGTGTTCCGCCCGGCCGAGACGATGGAAACGGCGGAATGCTGGGCACTGGCGCTCAGCCAGAAGAACCGGCCCTCGATCCTCGCCCTCACCCGGCAGGCTCTGCCGCATCTGCGTGCGGATGCGGCGGTCGCCAATCATTGCGCGCGCGGCGGCTATGTCATCCGCCCGGCGAAGAACGCCCGCAAGGCAACCCTGATCGCCAGCGGCTCCGAAGTCTCGCTTGCGGTCGAGGCGCGCGAGGCGCTGGAAGCGCAGGGCATCGGCACGGCCGTCGTCTCCCTGCCCAGCTGGGAATTGTTCGACGAGCAGCCGGAAAGCTATCGCCGCGAGGTGCTGGGCAATGGATTGCGGGTCGGCATCGAGGCCGCGGGCGGCTTCGGCTGGGAGCGTTATCTCGGCCCGGATGGCGTGTTCATCGGCATGAAAGGCTTCGGCGCCTCGGCGCCCGCGCCGGAACTTTACAAGCATTTCGGTATTACCGCCGGGGCGATCGTCGATTCCGTCAAGGCGAAGCTCTAGACCAAGCAGAAGAGGTAGGCATGACTGTCAAAGTTGCGATCAACGGGTTCGGCCGCATCGGCCGCCTAGTCCTGCGCGCGATCATCGAGAGCGGCCGCAAGGACATCGACGTGGTCGGCCTCAACGACCTCGGTCCCGTGGAGACCAACGCCCATCTGTTCCGCCACGACACGGTGCATGGCCGCTTCCCCGGCACGGTGCAGACCAAGGGCGACCAAATGGATGTCGGCCGCGGCTTCATGAAAGTGACGGCGGAGCGCGATCCCTCCAAGCTGCCGTGGCGCGATCTCGGCGTCGACATCGCGCTGGAATGCACGGGCCTCTTCACCAGCAAGGACAAGGCGAGCGCGCATCTGGCCGCCGGCGCCAAGCGGGTGCTGATCTCCGCGCCCGGCACCGATGTCGACCTCACCGTCGTCTACGGCGTCAATCATCAGAAGCTGGAGAAGGGCCACACCGTCGTCTCCAACGCCTCCTGCACCACCAACTGCCTGGCACCGGTCGTTCATGTGCTGCACAACACGTTCGGGATCCAGCACGGCTACATGACGACGATCCATTCCTACACCGGCGACCAGCCGACGCTCGACACGATGCACAAGGATCTCTATCGCGCCCGCGCCGCGGCGTTGAACATGATCCCGACCACCACCGGCGCAGCCAAGGCCATCGGCCTGGTGATCCCGGATCTGAAGGGCAAGCTGGATGGCACCTCCATCCGCGTGCCGACGCCCAACGTCTCGCTGGTTGATTTCAAGTTCGTGCCCAAGAAGGCCACCACCAAGGAAGCGGTGAACGCCGCGATCCTCGAGGCCGCGAACGGACCGCTGAAGGGCATCCTCGCCACCAACGACCAGCCGCTGGTCTCGATGGATTTCAACCACAACCCGGCCAGCTCGACCTTCGATCTCTTGCAGACCCAGGTGATCGACGGCACCTTCGTGCGCGTGATGTCCTGGTACGACAATGAATGGGGCTTCTCCAACCGCATGGCCGACACGGCCGTCGCGATGAGCAAGCTGGGATAAGAAACGGGGATGTGATGGCGGCCGTCGTCATCGCATCCCTGCCCGAAGCACGCGCCGCAATCGCAGCGGCCGGATCAAGCGGCGTCGCGGCGGAGCTGGAAAGCCCGCCCGACGCCGCAAGCATTTACGGCGTGCTCTGGTTCGCGGAACTGAACCGCGCGCTGAAGGCGGAATTTCCCGATATTCCATTCACGCTGACTCTCGATTGCGGAGAGCGGGCCGACCTGGCGCACGCGGCGCTGGTCGAGGGCATCAGGCGCATCCGGTTCCGCGGGCACCCGGAGGCGGCGAAGGCGCTCCGCGACATAGCGCGGCAGGTCGACGCCGAGCTCGTCGCCTGATCAGCGATTGAAGATGTCCTGCAGTTTCCGCGCGAGATCCTGCTTGCGATAGGGCTTGCTGAGGAAATGCTCGCCCTCCTTCAGCTTTTCATCGCTGCGCAGCGCGGTATCGGAATAGCCCGACGTGAACAACACGGTCAGGCCGGGCCGCTCGGCGATCGCGGCCCGCGCCAATTCGTGCCCATTCATGCCGCCCGGCATGACAAGGTCGGTGAACAGCAGGTCGACCCTGGTGTGCGGATCCTTGAGGAGCGCCAGCGCCTCTTTCTGGTTCCGGGCTTCGATCACGGAGTAGCCAAGTTCTGCGATCTGCTTGGTGACGATCCGGCGTACCTCCGCGTCATCCTCCACGATCAGGATCGATTCGTGCGCCGCCGGCGATGGCGCCACATCGGCTGTGGCGACGGCCGCAGCCAGCCCGTGCTCCGCGCGCGGCAGATAGAGGCGCACAATCGTGCCGTGGCCGAGTTCGCTGTAGATCTTGATATGCCCTTTCGACTGCTTCACGAAACCGAACACCATGCTGAGGCCGAGGCCGGTGCCGCGACCGACCTCCTTGGTCGTGAAGAACGGCTCGAACACCTGCGCCAGCGTCTCGGCGGACATTCCCGTGCCGGTATCGGACACTTCCAGCAGGACATAATCTCCCGGCTCCGCCTCCGGATTGAGCGCGGCGTAGTCCGCGTCGAGATGCGCATTCTTCGTTTCGATCGTCAGGCGGCCGCCCTTGGGCATCGCATCGCGGGCGTTGGTGGCAAGATTGGCGATGGCCGCCCCGAGCTGTGCCGCATCGATCAGGACGGGCCAGATCTCCTGCCCGGTATTAAGTACGACTTCGATGTGCTCCTCGAGGATGCGCTCCAGCAGGCGGGTCATGCCGACCACCAGCTCGTTGACATCGACCACGCTGGGCGCGAGCGGCTGGCGCCGCGCGAAGGCCAGAAGCTGGCGCGTCAGGTCCGCCCCGCGCATGCTTGCCTGCAGCGCCGCTTCGGACAGCGCCATGGCTTCGGCATCGTTCCTGACCCGGTCCTGCAGCAGATCGAGATTGCCCATCACGACCGACAGCAGATTGTTGAAATCGTGCGCCATCCCGCCGGTCAGGTTGCCGATCGCCTCCATCTTCTGCGCCTGGTGGAGCTGTTCGCTGGTGCGCTGCAATTCGGCGGTGCGCGAAGCGACCAGGGCCTCGATGGTGCGTGTCCGCCCGCGCTCGCGCACCAGATAGAAGACCAGCGAAGCCGTGAGGAGCAGCCCCGCGAGCAGCCAGCCCCACGCGCCCTGCGACCTCAGATCGGCCACCGCGGCCGGCGAATAGTCGAAGGTGAGATCCCAGTGCTGCCCCAGCACCTCGAAGTCGCGGGCGATACGCACGGCGGGCGGCTCCTTGGAGACCGGTGCTTCCGCGGCCACCTGCACGATGCCATCCACCGGCGAATAGACCGCGGCCGCTGAAGCCATCGCATTCTCCAGATGCTCCGCGCTGATCGAGAACCGAATGGTCTCGATGACATCCGGCGTGTTGTGCATCGCCGTGTTGAGCAAGGCGACGAGGTTGTAGTTGCCGACCGCAAAGCCGCGCAAGCGCGCACGCCGCTGCTCGATCGTGGCGGGCACGTCGATCGTGTCATAGACCGGCCAGAACGCCAGATAGACCAGCCCCGGCGGCGCCGGCGCGATCGGCCGCACCGGCAGCGTCGCGATCGGCCCGCCAGCATCGCGCGCCTGTTCCATGGGCACGCGCCGCCCCTCATATCTGCCCAGCGCCAGGCCCAGCACATGCCGGCCGCCGTGAAACCGCTCGTCGAACAGCACCGGGAAATATTCGGGGCGATCGGACAGCGCCGTGCGCTGAAAATCCTGCGTGACGTCGAACACGCTATAGTCCTTGAGGCCGATGAACCGCGCACTCCGCTCGAAGGTCGCAATCTCGCTGCGGCCGACGCGCGGCGCCCATTGCAGGGAGTTCACGTGATCGAGCCCGCGGCTCGCGCGCGCGGCGAGCCGGCGAAATTCATCCGGACCGAGCGATTTGTTCGCAGTCATCGCGATGGCGATATTCTCGACCGCGTTGGCCGATAGTCGGATCTTTGCCTCGAGGTCGCGAGCGCGCCATTCGGACCGGAATTCGAGGATCGTCATGACCCGCCGCTCGTCCGCCCGGCTTGCCATCCAGAAGGCGATGCAGGAAAGCGCCAAGCCCACCAGCCCTATACACACCGGTGCGATCCAGCCGCTGTGCTTTGTGGTACTCCCCATCAAATACTCTGCCGCGCCCCGAATATCTTGATCATCCAACCGAATCTGATCGTTGAAATCTTGTATGCCATATAACCCCTTGCTAGAGGTCAAGTCACCATCGCGGGCAATGGAATTGAAGGTCATGACCGCCAAGCTGGTTCCCGAGCTCCTGGTGTCGAATCATGCGATCAGCCGCGATTTCTATGTACGCATCCTCGGATTCCAGGTGCGTTACGAAAGGCCGGCGGAGAAATTCTGCTATCTCGATCTCGGCGGTGCGGAATTGATGATCGAGCAAGAGACGGATTTCTGGACGACGGCGCCGCGCGAGCAGCCCTATGGGCGCGGGATCAATTTGCAGGTCGAGGTGGATAAGCTCGATCCCATCCTGGCGCGGCTCAAGCACGCCGCCATTGCCTTGTTCCGGCCGGTCGAGGAAGCGTGGTATCGGACCGGCGACACGTATGGCGGCAATCGCCAGTTCCTGGTGCAGGATCCGGACGGCTACCTGCTGCGTATCTTTGAGGATCTCGGCCAGCAGAGAACGCCGCCAGGCGGTCGTATTGTGGGGTAGCATCACGTTTTGATGGGAGGAACAGATGTATAAACTTTACGGTGTGAAGAAATGGGGCTCGCTCGGCCCGCAATGCATTCTCGAGGAGCTCGGCGCGCCCTACGAGATGGTCTGGCTGTCGGCCGAAGATCGCCGCGGGTCCTATCGCAAGATCAATCCGCTGGGCTACGTGCCGAGCCTGCAGCTCGCCGATGGGCGGTTCGTGTTTGAAAGCTCGGCGATCGTCACGCACCTGACCGACGCGCATCCCAGCGATCTCGCGCCGCGCGCCGGCACGCCGGACCATGCGCTCTATCTCTCCTGGCTGACCTGGCTCAATGCCGAGATCTACTCGACCATGAACGCCGCGGAATTCCTGGAGAGCGAAGACAATTCGGTCGGCGACCCCGCCTCGCGCGCGAGCCTGGCGGCGGCGGTCCGGGCCAAGGTGGACGGCCTGTTTGACATTGTCGAGCGCCGGCTCGGCGAAAGCGGCGGCTTCATGCTCGGCGAAAAAGTGTCGGCGGTCGATCATTATCTGATGATGGTGACGCTATGGACCCTGCCGAACCGCCACGCGCTCTACGGCCGGTGCCCGAACATCGGGCGTGTGGTGGCCGCGATCAACGCGCGACCGGCAGTCGCAAAGGTGCTGGCGCTCAACGACCTGGCCTAGGTGCGCGCGATATCAATTTGTCACCTGGGCCCATTATAGCACACCGTCAAAGCCCCAATCATGGAGCCGGGCCTTGGCTCGCTCTTTCATTCATGCTGTCCGTCTCGCCGCCTTCGGCATCGCCGTTGCGAGCGGATTTCCCGCTGGGGGCAATCGACATCTGAGATCGGCAGCCTCCGCTTCATCGGCTCGGTCACGGTGCCCAACGACAAGCGCGTCGACGGCACGTTGGTGGGCGGCCTGTCCGGCATCGACTACGATTCAGCAGCCGATCTTTGGTACCTCGTCTCCGACGACAAATCGGAAAAGAACCCGGCGCGCTTCTACGTCGCCAAGCTGGCTTTCGACAAAGCCGGCCTGACCGCTGTCGACATCCGGCATGCCGTGACGCTGCTTCAGGCCGACGGCAAGCCCTATCCCGATGCCAAATCCGGCGGCGAAGTGCCGGACGCGGAATCGATCCGCCGCGATCCCGAGACCGGCAATCTCTGGTGGACGAGCGAAGGAGACCGCAAGCTTGGCCTTTCGCCCTTCCTGCGCGTCGCGACGCCTGACGGCACGTATGTGAATGAGGTTCCGACACCGTCGATCTTCCGCACGAACAAGGAGCAGGAGATCGGCCCGCGCAACAACCTCGCGTTCGAGGGGCTGAGTTTCGCGCCGGGTGGCGATTCAGTCTGGCTCGCCCTGGAATCGGCGCTCTACCAGGACGGGCCGATTGCAACCCCCAGCGCCGGCGCGGTGGCACGGCTCACCCATCTCGACCGCGATGGCAAGGTGCTGGCGCAATTCGCTTATCCTCTGGATCCAATCCAGGCCGTGCCGACCGGCAAGAATGGCGATAACGGCGTCAGCGAATTCCTGGCGCTCGATGATCGCCATGGTCTGGTGCTCGAACGCTCCGGCGTCGAAGGTGCGGATGGAATCTGGAAATTGTACATCCGGATATATGAGATCGATACGACCAGTGCCACCGATGTCGCCGCTCTGCCGTCGCTCGCCGGTGCCTGCTACCAGTCGGTCGCGAAGCGCCTTGTCGTCGACCTTGCCAAGACACCGGGCCTCGGGCCGATCGACAATATCGAAGGCATGTCATGGGGCCCGATGCTGGCCGACGGCAACCGCAGCCTGGTGCTGGTTTCGGACAACAACTTCAACCCGGCCCAGATCACCCAGTTCCTGGCGTTCGAAGTCTCGCCCTGAGCGTGAAAGCTCAGATCTCGCGGCGGAACAATCCGGGATATTCCACCACGAACCCGCCCTCATCCACCGTCAAGTCGGCGGTGAAATCGATGTCGAGGCCATCGAAGCGCCACAGCCGCTCTGCGAGCCGCGTGTAGCGCTGCGGCGCGGCGCGCAGGCTCAGTTCGGGCACGAGGACGTACGCGACCCTGATGTCCGCAGGCTCGCCTGCCTTCAAACCAAGGCGCCGGATCGGCAGCGTGTTGGTGAAGGGTGTCATCGAGATATCGGGATCGATGCAGCCATCGAGTTCAGGCAGCGCGCCGCCATCTGCGCGGCGCCAATGGCCGTCACCGTCGGACAAGATCTCGAGCCACCCACCGCCCGTCACATCGACTTGGACGCGACGCGTGACCCACGCCGCGTCCGTTTCGACCAAATAGCCGGCCTTGAGCGCCGCGCCCTCGAGCGTCGCGACCACCGCGCCGCGCGCTTCATATCCGCCGGGAATGGTGCGGAACCGGAATTGCTCCGCGCCCTCGCCCAGGTCGGCCTGCCAGATCCAGCGCCAGCTCTGCTCGCTCATCGCACCTCGATCTTCATCACGGTCCAGATCGCCTTGGCCTGAAACAGCTCTATGTCGATCTCCGGTTTCTCCTTGAAGGGCCACATTACGAAGAACGGGCCGAAATCGTCTGGCGCCATTCGGACTCCATCCTTTTCGATCGCGAGGATGGGGTTGTACTTCGTCATTTCTTCGCCCGTGATGTCGACCTTGTAGTCGTCCGCCGCCGACAAGGTGATGTCGCTGCCGGTCGCGCCCGCGAGCTTCAGCACCTCGGCCAGCAGCGGTCCCTTGAAAGTCATCGGCGCGGGAAAGCTGGTCGGCTGCTCCGTCAACTCGCGCTGCGGCAGCTTGGCGATCTCATCGCGCGTCAGCGTGACCTGGCCGTTCGGCACCTTGCCGGACAGCGTCAGGAAAGCGTCATCCGCGGCCGCGCCAAACGATGTCACGGTTGTCACAAGCAGACCCACCGCCAGCAGCGCTCGGCGAATCACATGCTTCATTTGAAATATCCTTTTTTTACCGTTAGTTATGCATCCTCACCCAAAGCCTGCGCATCCTTGCAAGAGTGTCGCGCGACCGCAAGGCCGCATTGAAATGTTCTTCGCCGGTGCGCTATGAACCCCTTCCGCGCTTTCGGCGTTACTCCCCCGACGCCCACACGAAGGACCGTACCCATGAAACTCACCCCCCAAGTCCAGAAGATCCTCGCCAACTACGAAAGCGACAATCCCGGCACCAAGGCGAATCTCGCCCGCATCCTCATGCAGGGCCGCCTCGGCGGCACCGGCAAGCTGGTCATCCTGCCGGTCGATCAGGGGTTCGAGCATGGACCGGCGCGCAGCTTCGCGCCCAATCCGGCGGCCTACGATCCGCATTATCACTTCGAGCTGGCACTCGAAGCCGGCCTCAACGCCTATGCCGCGCCGCTTGGCATGATCGAGGCCGGCGCCGGCACTTATGCGGGGCAGATCCCGACCATCCTCAAGGTTAACTCTTCCAACAGCCTCGCCAAGGCGAAGGACCAGGCCATCACCGGCTCGGTCGGCGATGCCCTGCGTCTCGGTTGCTCGGCCATCGGCTTCACGATCTATCCCGGCTCCGACTACGCGTTCGAGATGATGCAGGAGATCCGCGAGCTGGCGGAGGAAGCGAAGTCGGTCGGCCTCGCCGTCGTGATCTGGTCCTATCCACGCGGCGAAGCATTGTCCAAGGAAGGCGAGACAGCGATCGACATTTGCGCCTACGCCGCGCACATGGCGGCGCTGCTGGGCGCCCACATCATCAAGGTGAAGCCGCCGACGAGCTTCCTCGAGCAAGCCGAAGCCAAGAAGGTCTATGAGAAGGAAAAGATCGACATCTCCACCGGCGCGGCGCGCATCCGCCATGTGGTGCAATCCTGCTTCAACGGCCGGCGCATCGTGGTGTTCTCAGGCGGCGCGGCCAAGGGCGAAGAAGGCATCTTCGAGGAAGCGCGCGCGATCCGCGACGGCGGTGGCAACGGCTCGATCATCGGCCGCAACACTTTCCAGCGCCCGCGCGCCGACGCGCTGAAGCTGCTGGATAGCCTGATCAAGATCTATCAGAGCAAGGAGTGAGCGAGGCGCACCATTGCCGCCTGTTCGTCCGGCTGCCGGCGGGATCTGGATTCGATGAGGCGCTGAGCCAGGCGCTGAGCGATTCCGAGACCGCCAGCGTGCTCCTGCCCGCCGGTTCGCCCGCCGACGAACACGCGCGCGCGGCGGTGCAGAAGATCCAGGCTGCCGACCGCCCTGCCCTCGTCGTCGATGACCTTGCGTTGCGCGCGACGCTGCAGGCCGATGGCGTGCATCTGACCGATTCCGCAGCTGTGCGAGCGGTACGCGCGAAACTCGGCGACGGGCTGACGCTCGGCGTAGAATGCCCGCTTGAGCGTCATGCCTGCATGGTCGCGGCGGAAGACGGCGCCGATTATGTGGCGGTGCGCGTCACGGCGGAGACTCTCGATGAGGCCGAAGAGCTGCTCGACTGGTGGCACGAGGTGATGACGACGCCGGTCGTGGCGTTGGTGGATGGGCCGGTCGAGATCGAGCGGCTGCGGGCCTACGCGGACTTTGTGTCGCCGATTCCTGACTGAAAGGGTTTCGACCTACTCGATGGGCCCCTCCTCCTTGTGAAGCGTCCGGATGGCGCGCCGCATTAGGCGTTGTCAGGGCAGAGCAATTCCGTTACCAAGAAATCCGCTTGGAAGCGACGGTTTCTCTCTTGGGCGCGCCGTTTCTAGGACCCCTGTCCGATGATCCCGGAGGTTGTACGCAGAATGGCGCTGCCGCGAGCTCCCAAGCCGGCCGTCAGTTTCGAATTCTTCCCGCCCAAGACGCCGGCTGCCGAGGCGCAATTGTGGGCGGCTATCCGCGCATTGGAGCCTTTGCTGCCGGACTATGTGTCCGTCACCTATGGGGCGGGCGGCAGCACGCGCGACAAGACCTATGAGACCGTGACACGCATCTTCGCTGACACGCATCTGCGCCCGGCCGCGCATCTGACCTGTGTCGGCCAGAGCCGTGCGGAGATCGAGGACCTGTTGCAGCGCTATTGGACGGCGGGCGTCCGGCACATCGTGGCGCTGCGCGGCGACCCGCCCGCCGGCGGCCCCTATCAGCAGCACCCCGACGGCTTCGCCAATGCGGCGGAGCTGGTAGCGGGCATCAAGCGGGTGGCGGATTTCGAGATCAGCGTCGCCTGCTATCCGGAGACCCATCCGCAAGCGAACTCGCCGCAATCCGACATCGACAATCTCAAGCGCAAGTTCGACGCCGGCGCCGACCGCGCCATCACGCAGTTCTTTTTCGATAACCACGTCTATCTCGATTTCCTGGACCGGGCCATCGCGGCCGGCGTCCACGGCTCGATCGTGCCCGGCATCCTGCCCGTGACGCAGTTCGCGCAGATGACGCGCTTCGCCGCGATGTGCGGCGCGAAGGTGCCCGATTGGCTGGCCGACCTGTTCGAGGGCCTGGACGAGGATCCCGACACCCGCCGCCTGGTGGCCGCGATGGTGGCGACCGAGCAGATGCGCTCGCTGCAGGCCTCCGGCATCAACGAATTCCACATCTACACGCTGAACCGCGCCGACCTGACGCTCGGCATCTGCCGCCGGATGGGCCTGAAGCCGGCTCAGCTCATGGGGGTCAAGGCGCCGCTCTCCGAGGCCACCCCGCCCCTCCAGCGCGATCCGAACTTCCGGTGAGGAAATAACCGCGAAAGCCTTATCGCGGGGTTTTCAATGGTTTAGAGCGCGGTTTACTCTGCTCGGCCACTTTGGTAGCTTCCGCGCCGATTTTTCCCACACGATCCAAGGTCCCGACGGGTTGATCCCATGAAAATCAACGGCAATTCCATTCGCCCCGGCAACATCATCGAGCATCAGGGGCGGTTGTGGCGCGCGGTCAAGACCCAGCACACCCAGCCCGGCAAGGGCGGCGCCTACCTCCAGGTGGAGCTGAAGGACATCCGCGACGGCACCAAGCTGAACGAGCGGTTCCGCTCCTCCGAAACGGTGGAGAAGGTTCGCCTGGACGAGCATCCCTACCAGTTCCTGTTCTCCGCGGGCGATGAATACACCTTCATGGACCAGGACACGTTCGAGCAGATCACGCTGAATTCGGACCTGATCGGCGAGCCGGCGGTGTTCCTGCAGGAAGGCATGGTCGTGACGCTCGAGAGCTACGAAGGCTCCCCCATCTCGGTCGAGCTGCCGGAAACCGTCACCATGCGGATCGTCGAAGCCGACGCCGTGGTGAAGGGCCAGACCGCCTCTTCCTCCTACAAGCCGGCCACACTGGAAAATGGCGTGCGCGTGATGGTGCCGCCGCACATCGGATCCGGCACGCGCATCGTCGTGAACACCGCAGACTCGACCTATGTCGAGCGCGCCAAGGACTGACCGCGCTTTATTTTGCTTCTGCTATTTGAACGCCTGAACTGGATTCCCGAATGACGCCGCGCTCGGCCCTTCTCAACGTCATGACCAAAGCTGTCGACAAGGCAGCGCGCGCCCTGAAGCGCGATTTCGGCGAGGTCGAGCAGTTGCAGGTGTCGCAGAAGGGGCCGTCGGATTTCGTCTCCAACGCCGACCTCAAGTCCGAGCGCATCCTGCGTGAGGAGCTCTCGAAGGCGCGCCCGGCCTTCGGATTTCTCGCCGAGGAGAGCGGCGGACAGGCCGGCAGCGATGCCGAGCATCGCTGGCTGATCGACCCGCTCGACGGCACCACCAATTTCCTGCACGGGCTGCCGCACTTCGCCATCTCGGTCGCGCTGGAGAAGGCCGGCGAGGTCATCGCGGGCGTGATCTATGACCCGATCAAGAACGAGCTGTTCGTGACGGAAAAAGGCGGCGGCGCCTTCATGAACGATCGGCGCCTCAGGGTCTCCGCCCGCAAGTCGCTGGGCGACAGCCTGATGGCGACCGGCATTCCGTTCCGCGGCAAGGGCGACCCGGCGACCTTCGCTCGCCAGCTCCAGTTCGCGATGCGCGAAACCGCCGGCGTGCGCCGCTTCGGCGCCGCCTCGCTCGATCTCGCCTATGTGGCCGCGGGGCGGTACGACGCCTTCTGGGAAGAGGGCCTGGCGGCGTGGGATGTCGCTGCCGGCATTCTGCTGGTGCGGGAAGCTGGCGGCTACGTATCCGATCTCAAGGGCGGGCAGACCATGCTCCACGGCGGCTCGATCCTCGCGACCAACGGGCTGCTGCATGCCCCTATCCAGGGCTTGTTGACGCCGCATTGATCGGGCCTGCCGCAAGATCGCGCCAGGCTCTCGGACGGGCGGATTTTCGCCACATTTCCGGCCGAGACCTGCTCCACATGGCAGGTCCTGGCGGGCCAAAGCCGGTTGTGGGAGCGTTTTCTGATCGGCTATAGTCGGCGGCTGCCGCAACGCGGTTCGGGTGAGGCGGAATTAAATATAAATGTCTAGGGGTTACACGATGAACCGGAACTGGCACAGGCGCGCCGCTGGCCGCTTACCGATTCTGTCAACGGCGCTGCTGGCGGCGGGCGGTCTGTTGTGGAATGGCACGTGGTCGAACGCGTCCGCCCAGACTTATTCCGGTGCCTCCAACGAAGTCATCGTAAACTACGATGTGCTGAACGCCCTGTCCGGCCAGCCGGCGCCAAACGGCGGCCAGGGTGTGCAGGCAGGCACGCCGCCGAGCTCACAGTTCGCGCCTGGCGCCGCGCCTAATCCCTATGCCCCGAATGGCGCATCGCCGATGCTGCCGGCTTATTCGCCTTATGGCGCCTACCAGCCGGGGGTGGCAGGACCTCTGGCCGCCCCACCTGCCGGCACGCCCTCCAGCGTGTTGACGGCACTGGGGCCCGACGGCAGGCCCATCACCCCGTTCGTGCTGAAAAAGCCGGGCTCCGGCACGCAGAGCGCGCAGCCGAGCGCCCGCGTCGCGGCCGTGACGCCGCCTGCCGAGCCGGCGGAGGTGCCCGCCCAGGTTCCGATGCCCGAGGCGACGCCGGCGGCGCCAGAGCCCGCGGTGAATGCAGAAACACTACCGGCCGCACCGACCGTCGAGACGCCGGAACCACCGGCCGAGGCAGCCACGCCCGCCGAAACCCCCACCGAACAACCAGCTCCGGAACAACCGGCTGCGGAGCAACCGGCTGAAGAGCAACCGGCTGCAGAGCAACCGGCCGAAGAGCAACCGGCTCAGGAGCAGGCCTCCCAGGAACAGCCCGCTCCGGAGGCGCCTGCGGAGGCGACCCCGCCCGCCGAAGGCGAAGCGGCGAGCGCCGCGCCGGAGGAAGCGCCGAGCGAGGAAGCCGCCGCGGAGACCCCGCCCGAGCCGAACAACAGCCAGCCTGCCCCGCCGATCCCGCAAGGCGGCATCCGCATCGTGTTCCCGACCGAGCTCAACGAAGTGCCGGGCGAGGCCAATGCGGCGCTCGACGACCTGGCTACTCAGATGCAGGCCGACGAGAACATGCGCATCCAGATCATGTGCTATGCCAGCGGAACCGAGGACACCGAGAGCAAGGCGCGCCGCAAATCGCTGCAGCGTTGCATCAACATCCGCCAGTACCTGTTCAAGAAGGACATCAGGACCACGCGGATGGACGTGCGCGCGCTCGGCCTGAAGTCGGAAGGACAGCCCGCCGACCGCGTCGATATCGTTCCGGCGAATTCGTGACCTGCGCCGCACCAACCTTTCATCGCAACATAGGGGAATCGCAGTTGAGCTGTGCTCGAGAGCGACAGACTGCAGCGAACCCCTTCCCCCCTTGCGGGGGAAGGTTGGGATGGGGGGTGATGCAGCGCGAGATTCCCCCGCAAGGGGGGAAGGGGAGCTCTTACGGTTACATGGAGTATTTCTGCTCGTGAGCCGCCCGACGACTCAGCTCCTGTGGATGGTGGTCGGCCTGGTCGCCGCGGGCGGCGTCGTGTTCCTGCTGTGGGATCGCATCGTCGCCTCGTTCCTGCACAATCCCGCGCTCAATGCCGGCATCCTGGTGGTGCTGCTGGTCGGCACGATCTTCGTGTTCTATCAGGTCGCGCGCCTCGCCACCGACATCAACTGGATCGAGAACTTCCAACGCGGCGGCAATCCCGGCTCGTTCGCGCAGCCGCGCCTGCTGGCGCCGCTGGCCGCGATGGTGAAGGACAAGGCGCACAGCCGCCTGTCGCTGTCCGCGACGTCGCTGCGCTCGGTGCTGGACGGCATTCAGGCGCGGCTCGATGAGCATCGCGAGATCTCGCGCTACCTCATCACCCTGCTGATCCTGCTTGGCCTGCTAGGCACCTTCTGGGGCCTGCTCGGCACCATCAACGCGGTGACGGCGGCGATCACCGGGCTCGACATCAGCAGCAGCGATCCCGCCCGTCTGTTCGACGACCTCAAGCGAAGCCTGCAGGGCCCGCTGGCCGGCATGGGGACGGCATTCTCGGCCTCGCTGTTCGGCCTTTCCGGGTCGCTGCTGCTGGGCTATCTCGATCTGCAGGCGGGCCAGGCCCACAACCGTTTCTTCGGCGAGGTCGAGGATTGGCTCAGCGGCCAGACCAAGCTCGGCAGCGGCGGCGCCATGATGGAAGGCGACCAGCCAGTGCCGGCCTATATCCAGGCGCTGCTGGAGCAGACCGCCGAGAGCCTCGACAACCTGCAGCGCACCATTTCGCGCACCGAGGCGGATCGCCTCGCCGCCAGCAACAACTTCAAGGTCCTCGCCGACCACATGATCGCGCTCACCGACCAGCTGCGCGCCCAGCAGCAGGTGGTGCAGCGCCTGATGGAAACCCAGACCGACATGCGCAGCGTGATCGCCAAGCTGGCGGACGTGGCGCAACATGGCGGCTTCGGCATCGATCCCAACAGCCGCACGCATTTGCGCAACATCGACGCCCTGCTCGCACGCATGGCGGACGACATCGCGGCCGGGCGCCATAACGCGGTGCAGGAGCTGCGCAGCGAGATCAAGCTGCTGACCCGCACCATTGCCGTCGCCGCGGGCATGGAACAGCAGCGCAGTTGAGGAACTGACCAAAGATGGCTCTGAGCAGAAGCCGCCATCAACGGGTCGAGGCCTGGCCTGGCTATGTCGACGTCCTGTCGACGTTGCTGATGGTCATTGTGTTCGTTCTGATGATTTTCGTCATCGGCCAATTGTTCTTGAGTCAAGCGCTGAGCGGTCGCGACGAAGCGCTGGCCAAGCTCAACCGGCAGATCGCCGAGATGGCCGACATCCTGTCCTTGCGCGTGCAGGAAACCAGCGCGCTCAAAACCCAGGTCGACCAGCTGTCCGGCGCCCTCACCAAATCGACCGCGGAGCGCGACGAGCTGCGCAATCAGCTCGTCGTGGTGATCGGCGAGCGCGATTCCCTGCAGGCCCAGGTCGGCGACCTGCAGAAGCAGATGAAGTCCTCCTCCGACCAGCTGGCCGCCCAGTCCGCGCTAACCGCAGAGGCGCAGAAGAAGCTCGAGGAAGCCTACAAATCGATCGAAGCCGACAGGGACAAGATCAACGCGCTGCTGACCGACGTCGCGGCCTTGCAGAGCCTGCGCGACGAGCTGATGAAGAAGATCGGCAATTACGAGACCGAAAAGGAAGAGCTCAGCGCCGAATCGCAGAAGCGGGTCGAGCTGCTGAACCAGCAGATCCTGGCGCTGCGCCAGCAACTGGCCGATATCAGCAAGGCGCTGGAGATCGCCGAGACCAAGTCGAGGGACCAGAGCATCCAGATTGCGGAGCTGGGCAAGCGCCTCAACACCGCACTCGCCAGCAAGGTGCAGGAACTGGCGCGCTACCGATCCGAATTCTTCGGGCGCCTGCGCGAGATCCTGGGCAATCGGGAGGACATCCAGATCGTCGGCGACCGCTTCGTGTTCCAGTCCGAAGTCTTCTTCGACAGCGGCTCGGCGGAGCTTGGCGCCGAGGGCCGCGATCAGCTCGACGTGCTGGCGACCACCTTGATCCTGCTGCTGCCGGAGATCCCTAAGGACATCGACTGGGTGCTGCGCGTCGACGGCCACACCGACGACCGGCCGATCGCCAGCAACCAGTTCCCATCGAACTGGGAGCTCTCGACCGCGCGCGCCGTGGCAGTGGTGAAATACCTGGCGACTCGCGGCATCCCCGCCGACCGCCTGGCGGCCGCCGGGTTCGGCGAGTTCCGCCCGATCGACACCAGCGGCACCGAAGAAGGCCGCCGCAAGAACCGCCGCATCGAGATCAAGTTCGACCAGCGATAGGCGGGTTTTCCATGTCCATTCTTCGCGCCGTCATCGGCGGGATCGCCGGGCTCCTTCTCGGCTATTTCGGCGCGGCCTTCCTTTCCAGCATGGTCATGGGCTGGTTCGGCGTGTCGGATTTCGAGGGCGGCCGGGGCATGGCCGCTGCCTTCCTGTTCGGCCCTTCGGGCGGCCTGTTGGGTCTCGTCGGCGGCATCTGGCTCGGCCTCCGGCTCGGCGGCAGGCAGCCTGCAGGAAAGGCCCTGAGGGGCGCCGGTATCGCCCTGCTGGCGATCGTCGCGATCGCGGCGGCCGGCCTGGCGATCCAGTATTATGCCGTTCCGCACAGGCTGGAATATGACCAGGCCGGTGCGTCGCTGGAGTTCGAGCTGCGGGCGCCCGCAGGTCTTGCCCTGCCCGACGATCCTGGTGCAATCGACGTCTCGCTCGATACCGATCTCAACCAGCAGCCGGCCGGGTGGCGCGATCCGGCACCGCGGCGAGACGGCGACTGGAACATCCTCGCCGGCGAGGTCGAGCTCTATTACCGCACGTCCCAGCGATTGCTGGTGTTCAAGTTTCCCGATGGCAGGGACCGCATCTTCCGTCCCGACCTCTCGGCCAGGCCCGATCCGGGCGCCGGCTGGAGCGCGTGGCGTCCGGTGGATTTCGTCGGACTCGCGAGCCAGCCGCAAACGGTAAAGCCAGGCCCCGAGGACCCGTTCGAACTGCGCTATCGCGTGCGGGTGTGGGGCAGCGAATAGAACAGGCGGCGGCCGATGATGGCCGCCGCCTTGGACTGGTGCTTGTGGTATCCGAGCTCTACTTGCTGACGCGCAGCTTGGAGAGCGAGTCGCCGATCGACTTGAACGCCGTTTGGAGCGACGCCTGCGACGGCGAGAAGAAGTAGAAGTCCGTCTCGCTGGCGCAGTTCTTCATCATGGTCTTCGAGCCCGAACTCGAATCGTTTCCGAAAACGATAGTGTAGATCAGGATGCCCTTGGCCTTCATGGCATTGCAGATCGCCGTCGTCTTGTTGTTGAGCTTGGTGACGGCGGTGCTCGAGTTGGTCGTGCCGAGATGGTTATCCTTCAGCCAACCATAGGCCGTATAGATGGTGTCCGACATCGTGTTGGTGCCGTCGGTCATCAGGATCATAGCCTTCTGCGACAGCGGCTCGTCATATTCGAGCGGCAGGTCGTTGGCATCCATTGCACCGCCCCACAGGTCGCGCCAGTCGGGCGACAGCAGGCGCCAGCCCCACACCGCACCGACATTGACGTGCGTATTGCCACGCGGAAATGTCAGAACATCAATGGCACCTGTGCCCGGAGTTGTAAGAGCACCAGTGACGGGGTCGAAGACCGCATTGCTCAGCTCGCTTTTCTTGTTGGTGAGGATCGTAATGGGCTGTTCCGGGCAACCCTTGTTCGCTGAGACTTCCTCGTCGGTTCCGTCATTGTCATGATCGCGGTTGACCTGATAGTTGCCGCCGTTGCTGCGCCAGTTGTTGTTGTTGTCGCCAGCCGGATTCAGCTCGCTGGAGGGGGTGCTGCTCGTGTCTGGAACGAAATAGGTCTGCCATTTCTGTGTGCTCGGCGTGTCGTCCGTGACGTCCCGATTATTGGTCCAACGCTCTAGCACGCATCCGCCCCATGTGTGGCGTTCATGGGTGACCGGGTCCTTGAAGTACCAGTTGGCCGGACTGCCGTCCATGTACCGGTCGACCCTGGTGATCGGGTTGGTACGCGTGCTCACGTTCGCGGCGTTGATGGTCAGGGAGTCGGTTGGACACTTCGGAGTACCGCTGGTCGGGCCGGAGCAATAGATCTTATTGGTGTAGTTCGTGAGGTCGGCCATCCAGCCAGCGTGCTGGGTGCCGATGTTGACCGATTGCGAGAACGGCACCACGCCGACCCACAGATCGTCGACTTCCTCGTTGCTGCCGAACAGGATGTCCACCAGGTCGTGGCCAGCTCTGCGCAGAGCGGCGATCTTCTTGGTGGAATCGTAAGGATTGCCCTTGACGGGATCATCCATCGATCCAGTGACGTCGAGCACCAGCGCGACCTCGAGGCCGGTGGTTTCGCGGGTGATTTCCGATCGCGCTGCGACCTGCATCTCGTTCTTGCCGAAGATCCTCATGAAGGTCGTCGGCAGGCTGGCCCTGGCATCCAGCGTCACGACTGAGTCGTCTTGGGACAGATGCAGGTGGAAGTCGGTGATGGTGGCATCGATTGTTCCGCCGTTGAAATTGGCGTTGAGGTATTTCTCGGCCTCGGGCTCCAGAAGTTCCTCGGTGAGATTCTGTCCCACCATCGAGCCGGCGGCAAGGCCCGCCGCATCGAGCGATGCCTGCAGCTTGGACTGGGCGACCTGGCCGCGTCCGATATCCACCGCGACGGCGACTGCGCCGACCAGCATGATGGCGCAGAAACCGACCAGCGGCGCCACTGCGCCCTGCTCGCACGCCCACAGGCGCTTCACTCCCTTGCCAAGACGATTGAGCCTAGTCATGAGACCCTCTTTCTCGCGATCCACGATCTACGACGGGTTGTCAGTGAGCGCGCCGAGGCGCGGTTTGAAGAACGAGCGCCGATAGACGATGTCTATGTCGAACAGGACACCAGGCGCGATGGGCGTATATCTGTAGAACACTTCCGCGACGATGACGTTTTCGCGTTCGTTCAGCGTGAAGCCGGTCGGCAAGGTGGCCGTGGCGCCTTGTGCGCCAATCTTGCTGACCTCGTTGAGGCCACCGCTCGGCGGGAACTTGCGCTGCCAGTTGATGATCGGATCTTCCGGGTCCTCGCCTTCTTCCGCCTGAGGAACGTAGACCGAGCTGATGAAGACAGTTCCGTCATTGCCGAAGGGGAACGGCTCCATGATCTTGTCGACGGAGGAGATGAGCGATTCCATATCATCGGTGGTAACCTCCTGCGACTGGGCGATCACGTCGGCGAGCGTTACCGAAAGCTTCTCCGCCTTTTGCGTCGACCAGATCTTGAAGGTGACTTCCAGCGAGCCGATGAAAAGCCCGACGAGAACCGGCAACACCAATGCGAACTCGATTGCCGCAACGCCGCGCTCGTCCTTGTATGGTTTTCGGAAGAACTGCATGGCCAGATCCTCAGTAGGGCTCGTTCTTGACGACCGAGTAGGCCGTCAAATTGATGATGCCGTCGTCCCCGAGGATGTTGGCCATCAGCGGGGTCATGACTTTCCAGGGATAGCTGATCTTGTAGACGACGATATTGCCCGACGTGCCGATGCCGTCGGCGCCGTCCTTGAAACCGTCTCCGTCGACATCCGTCCATTCGCCGGCGTCGTTGGTGTCGCCGTCTCCGTTCGCGTCTTTGAGGGTGTCGGGGGTGGTGAGGCTTTCGAAATCGTTGAAGACCTCGTGCGAGATATCGAGCTTGCTCATATCGATCATCGGACCGACACGGCGCTCGATCTCATCGAGGATGGTCTGTTCCTGCGTGAGCTGGGCTTCCTCGTCGACATAACCGGTCTTGCCGAGGCGCGACGACAGGTTGGTCGCCGCTTCCAGCGAGTTGCCGACCGTCATGGCCATGGCGAACTCGATGATCCCGACCATCAGATAGACGAGCGGCAAGGCGCAGAAGGCGAACTCGATCGCCGTCGTGCCGGCTTCGTCGCGCCACAGCCGGCGCATGGTCAGCCCGCGACCCCATATCCGTGGTCGCGGATTGCGCTCGAATTCCCGCCCTTTGGTACGGTCATTCCACATGGCTTTGATTCCCGAACCGCCGATCAGATGCCGACGACCCATGGCCCCGCTTGCGCCTAGCCTGGATCGATAAAATTTTATATTCTTTTTGTTTTCTAGATACTTAGGCGCCTATTTCGCGCCCTAGCTCTTAAGAATGCGTTAAAGCGGAGGGTCACCCAGAACGGGTGCCCTATACTGCGGTGTGCAGTTTGGGATGAATTCGATGGAGGTTTGGTTAAACCCCGAGGATTTGCGCTCAGCCGTTATTTCGGCATTTCGGTGTGCAAGCTGATCGTCGTGCTGTCCATGATGGTGGAGATCGGGAACAGGAAGGTGTAGGTCGTCTCGGCCGTTATCAAGAGCGTCGATCCGCCGGAATCCACATCGACATTGACCGCCTGGGCGTCCAGACCGGCGAGTGAAGCCTTGACCAGATCGACCACGTCGTCGGCCTCCAGCTTTTGAACGACGCCGGTGCGGGCGCCCTGGTCGATCGCATACTGCATCGTGTTGAGCGTCCACATATAGCGGCCGACATCGATGATGCCGACCAGCAAACCGAAGAATAGCGGCGCGATCATGGCGAACTCGACCGCCGCGACGCCGCGCTCATCGCGGCCGAGCCGAAACAGGCTATGGCGGATTGCGCGGGTCACCCGACCCTCACCGAGTTCGTGATCGTGAGGGTGGCGGGATTGGAGAAGCCTGGAAATCCCAGAAGCCAGTTGTGATCCTGCTGCACGGTGATTTCCATGTAGATCGACGCGACAGCAGGAGCATCGCAGTCCACTTCCTCCGCCGCATCGTCATAGCACTTCTTGGTCGCCGATACGGTCGGCGCCGGGCTGGACGGCAGGTCGGTTGAATTCCGCACGGCATCTTCCACCGCCGCCTCGGTGGCGCCCTTCAGCGCTTCCTGCATGCCGGCACGCACGGCCCCTTCCATCTGGCTGCGATGGCTCATGGCGAGGCCGAGATCGGTTGCCCCGATCAGCATCAGAATAAGGAAGCTCGCCACCAGGCCAAACTCGATGGCGACGACACCGTCTTCGTTGGCGAGGAGCCGTTTCGCGAGCTGCTGCAACACGAGTCTGGATTTCCGCATGGTTTACTCCGCTAGCACGGGCGGGTACGTCAGCGCCTCGCCGAAGCCATAGGGACAGTCGGTATTCAGGCCGGAGGTGCCGCTGAAACTAATCATGTAGGCGACAATCCGCGTGCAGGTACCGTTGGTGCTGTTGCCGCCACTGAAGGTGGTGAGCTGCCTCGGGATATAGATCGCCCCGACGATGTTCATGGTCGAGCCGCCGTTGAACTTGTTGGGTGAGCCGCTGCTGACCACTGGGGCGTTGCGGTCCTGAAAAAATGCGATTCCCTTGTAGTCGCCGTCGGTCGAGGCCGTGATGGTGACATGCGCGCCGCCGTTGATGGTGACCTGGGCGTAGTTGCTGCCGCTTCCGGTCAGGAAAATGGTGACGCCGTGGACTGTGTCCGTCGTGACGTGCGCGCCAGCGGCAACATCGAAGGTACCGCCGACGATGGCGTACTCGCCGGCCAGGAGATGGGCGGTCCCTTGGATCGTGAGACCGCCGCAATACCGGCCCGGTGACAGCGTCATGGTCTTGTTGGAGCCGACCTTGAAGTTGGTGTGATCGCAACCGCTGCCGGTCGGCACATCCAAGTTGGCGTAGGGATCGTCGACCGCATCGGCGCCGGTGGTGATGTCACCCAGATCAAGGTCTGCATTGTTGCTCTGGCTGAGACCGCCGACGATGTCGGCATAAGTCGCGCCGACGACCGAGGCACCCTTCGCTGTCATTGCGCCGTCGGAATCATCGGAATTGACGTTGATTCCGCAGTTCTTCAGCAGAACGTCCGACGTGCCCGTAAAGAGAAGCGCCGCTTCCTCGTGCGGCGCCAGAGCCAATATGCAATAGATGCCGGTGATCTTGACTGTCGCGACGCTGCGCACCGTGATGGTGACCGTATCGGCCATGAACAACGATCCGAACAAGGTCGCGCGCTTCTTGCTGAGGATCGTCTCCACCGCCGTGTCCTTGTCGGCATACTTGCCTTCGGTCGGAGGATGATTGACCGCGAGGAGGATTTCGTCGGCCCCGTTGGTGAAGCCGTTTCGCGCTGAATCCGCTTCGCCTGCCGCAACGACGCCGTCAGACTCCTTGCCGTTCTTGTAAATGTCGTAGGCCGCGCCCAGGGCGGCCGCATCGGACGCGTTCTGCATGGACCGCCGTTCCGCATACCACATCCCCACTTCCGTCCCGAGACCGACGAAGCCGACCAGGACGGTCAAGGAGAGCGCGGCTATGATGGCGGTGGCACCTGCTTCGTCGCGCCGCAATCGCCGCAACGAACTCCCGAATTCGGCGCAGAGCCTGCCCAAGGAGTGGCTGAGATGCATCACGTTCCGGCACCCGGTTAGTGAGTGGATAGGATACGTGACTCATAGCCTGCCCTAGCTGAACGGCAGCTGAACTAGGCGGTCCAAAACCTTATATAGCCCATTATTTTTACACGATATTTCATGGATAATTTTACCCAAAATTAACCCTCGATTGATCGAATTGCAACGCAGCGTAATGGGCGTAGAGTCCGCCCTGGCGCAGGAGTTCCGCGTGGCTGCCAATCGCGTCGATCCGGCCTTTATCCATGACCACGATCCGGTCGGCCTTCAGCACGGTCGCTAGGCGATGCGCGATGACCAGGGTGGTGCGATCCTTCATGACGCCGTCGAGCGCAGCCTGGACGATGCGCTCGGACTCCGCGTCGAGCGCGCTGGTGGCCTCGTCCAGCAGCAACAGAGCGGGGTCGCGCAGAATGGCGCGGGCAATGGCGATGCGCTGGCGCTGCCCGCCCGACAGGCGCACGCCGCGCTCGCCCAGGAAGGTGTCCAGGCCTTGCGGCAACCGTTCGAGGAAATCGAGCGCGTGGGCCGCTTCCGCCGCGGCGCGCACGTCCGCGTCGCCGGCATCGGGCCGCGCATAGCGGATATTGTCGCGCGCGCTGGTGCCGAAGATGGTGGGATCCTGCGGCACCACGCTGATGGCACTGCGCAGCGCCGCCGGGTCGAGGTCGCGGATGTCGGCGCCGTCGAACCGGATGATGCCGGAATCCGGGTCGTAGAACCGCAGCAGCAATTGCATGACCGTGGTCTTGCCCGCGCCCGATGGGCCGACGATCGCCACCCGCTCGCCCGGCTTGACCGCCAGGGTGAAATCATCCAGCGCGGGGATGGTCGGGCGCGACGGGTAGTAAAAGGTCACGCGGTCGAAATTGACGGCGCCCCGCCTGGGCTGGGGCAGAGGCAGCGGATTTGCTGGCGTGACAACGATCGGTGTGGTGGTCAACAGCTCGCCGATCCGCTCCATCGCGCCGGCGGCGCGCTGCAGATCGCCGATGACTTCGCTGACCGCGCCCAGGGCGCCCGCCACGATGATCGCGTAGAACACGAAGGCGGAGAGCTGACCGGCGCTGAGCCGCCCGGCCACCACGTCGGCGCCGCCCACCCACAGCACGACACTGATCGATCCGAACACCAGCAGGATCACGATGCCGGTCAGGACCGCGCGCCAGCGGATGCGCAGCAGCGCGGTGGAGAAGGCTTCCTCCGTCCGCTCGGCGAAGCGCGCGCGGTCGTGCGGCTCGTGCGCGAACGCCTGCACCGTGCGGACGCCGTAGAGCGCCTCGCTCGCCTCCGCGCTCACCTCGGCCACCTTGTCCTGGCTGATGCGCGACAGCCGGCGCACCTTGCGCCCGAAGATGACGATCGGCACAACCACCAGCGGCACGACCGCCACCACCAGCAAGGTCAGCTTGGGGCTGGTGATGAACAGCATGACAGCGCCACCGAGGATCAGCAGCGTGTTGCGCAATGCGATCGACACCGACGATCCGATCACCACCTGCAGCAGCGTCGTATCGGTGGTAAGGCGCGAGACCACTTCGCCGGTGCGCGTGATCTCGAAAAAGCCGGGGCTGAGGCCGATGATGTGATCGAACATCGCCTTGCGGACGTCGGCGACCACGCGCTCTCCCACCCACGACACCAGGTAGAAGCGCGTGAAGGTGCCGAAGGCGAGCAGCACGGCGACGCCGAACAGGATGAGGACGGCCCGGTCAAGCAGCGAGCCATCGCCGGCATTGAAGCCCTGATCGATCAGAATGCGCAGGCCCGATCCCAGCGCCAGTGTCGTCCCGGCGGCAACCAGCAGCGCCAGCGTCGCCCCCGCAATCCGCCACTTATAGGGCGCCGCAAAGCCTGCGAGGCGGAACAGCAGCCGATAATCGTGCGAGACATCGCGGTCGCTGGAGGAGCGCGGAGCCATCTGATCGGCGCCTAGAGGTTCAGGCTTATGGCGCGACCCGACGCCGCCGCCAGTTCGCCGGCCAGGAGCACGATCAAATCCTCCGCACCGCGGGTGGAGCGCCAGGCGTCGCCATCTTCCGACCCAAAATGCCAGGCGCCGCTCTTGGGCGAGGACAGCCAGATCTCGCGGTTCGGCGCGTGCTTGTTGACGATATATGTACCGCCATCGGGCAGCTCGATCTGCAGGATGCCACCGGTCATCTCGACGTCCAGCCAGTCGCCCAACTGGTCCTCGATTTGATCGAACAGGGTCTCCAGAACCTCGGCGGCCCGGCGCTCAAACTCGACCTGATTCATATGGAGTGCTCATCGGTAAACGCGAGGATATGACACCGGCGCGCCATCTCGTCCCAGGATGGGACGCCAGCGCAGCCTGGGGATTAACCAATTCCCGCCGCAAAAACAAGGCGATGGCGCTGCGTCGGACCGCCTCCCCCGGATCGCCCCGGATCACCATAGGCAAATCGGCCAGCCGCTCTCTTGCCACCGGGGGGCGGCTTCGTTATAACCCCGCCCGACTTTCAAGGAGTTACGTCATGAAGCCGAAGATTCATCCGGACTATCACGAGATCAACGTCGTGATGACCGACGGCACCAAATTCACCACCCGCTCCACCTATGGCAAGCCGGGTGACACCATGCATCTCGACATCGACCCGAAATCGCATCCGGCCTGGACCGGCGTGCACCGCCTGATGGACAGCGGCGGCCAGCTCGCCAAGTTCAACAAGCGCTTCCAGGGCATGTCGATGAAGAAGAAGTAATCCCGCTCACGGGGAACGCTGAAAAGCAAGGCCGCCCGATCGGGCGGCCTTTTCGTTTGGGTTATCGCGCGCTTCGGAGCGATCACGCGCCCTTGCCGGGATAGGTCAGCTCGTTCTGCCGCAACTGGTCGGTGGCGCGCTGCGCCGCCTGTTCGTCGAGGCGCGCGATCCGCCGGTAGAGCGAGAGCGAGCGGTTGAGCAGGTTGCGCAGTTCCTCCGGCATGCCGGGATCGTCGTCGCCTTCCGAGTTGAGGCAGAGCTCGCGCCCGCCGAGCCGCCGGTCGGGACGCGTCGCTTCGATCAGATTCATTTCGCCCGCATGGACCGCGCGATGCGTGAGCAGCCAAGCCAGCACCTGCGTCAGGCGCGCCACCAGCCGCATGGATTCCATGCTCGCGGCCAAGCCGTACTCGACCGGCATGCCCTTGCGCTCGGTTTCGGATCGGTCGATGAGATAGCGGCGGGTCTCGGCCAATAGAGCCATCGCCTCCATCATGGTGCGGTCGAAGAACTCTACGGTGGCCGTCATTACTTGATCCCGACCCACTTCATCTTGGCGCACGAAGAACTGGTGGCGGTGATGACCGCTCCCAGGCATCAGGCTGGAATAGGTCAAAGCCGTTAATAAACACTTAGAGGGCCTGAATGGGCCGGTCAATCCATCCTATACCGATGCTTGAAATCGCGGATTTCGCGCCTACATCTTGGGTTACCGAAGGCCCTATGGCTTCGGTGAAAAGCGAGTCGGCCGATCGTCGGCGACTCTGTGTTCAACCCATGTTGCTCATTGGAGGACATGCCATGCGTAGCTTTGACCTTTCTCCCCTTTTTCGTTCCACCGTCGGTTTTGATCGGCTGTCGCGCCTGATGGATGCGGCGACCCGGATCGACGACAGCTCGCTCTCCTATCCGCCGTACAATATCGAGCGGACCGGCGATGACACCTATCGCATCGCGATGGCGGTCGCCGGGTTTGGCGAGAGCGATCTCTCCATCACCACCCAGGACAATCAGCTTCTGATCTCCGGCAAGGTTGCCAAGGACGACGACAACCAGTCGTACCTCTATCGCGGCATCGCCGGTCGCGCTTTCGAGCGTCGCTTCACGCTGGCCGATCACATCCGCGTCAATGGCGCGTCGCTGGTCAACGGCCTGCTGCATGTCGACCTCGTGCGCGAAGTACCGGAAGCGATGAAGCCGCGGCAAGTGAAGATCGCCACGTCGCCGTCGAGCAAGCCGCAAGTGCTCGAGAGCCAGGCGGCCTAATCACAGCCGCCTGACCGCGCAGACTTCATCCGATCTGCGCCTTCCCAACTGGCCGAGCGAAAGCTCGGCCAGCTTTCTTTTGTGCAAGAGAATGATGCTGAAAAAGCGGAGGGCCGCTGCACCGTTCCGGTGGCGGCCCTCTCGTTGTCTCAAGCCTCTGCCTGTCTAACTTGCCCCTGGCGCTAGCGCCTAAGGTCGTTCAGCGGGGTGCAGCCTATGAACGGCCCCTTTTGCCGTCAAGAGAACAATCTCGTTGACAAATTCACTTGATTGTCATCAAGCGCACGCGCGCGAAAGCCGTGGCGCACAAGAAAAAACACCGCCGGAATATCCGGCGGTGCAAGTTAGACAGGGAGGCATGAAACTGGATCGAAGATCCAGGAGGAGAGATGGGGAGCCCACCTTCCTGCGTCTCACATTATCGGCAAGGCATGAAGAAACCGTTAACCAGAAAACGACTGTTTCTCCTTTTGCTTTCCGGCTATTGCGCCAGCCAGCCACCATCGAGCGCGATTGCCGAACCAGTAATCTGCTCTGCTGCAGGACTGCATAAGAACAGCACGGTCTCGCCGATCTGCTCCGGTGTGGTGAATTCCTTGGACGGCTGCTTCTCACCGAGCAGTGCCATCCTGGCTGCTTGCGGCGACAGCTTCTCGGATGCCGCTCTTGCATCGATCTGCTTCTGCACCAGAGGCGTCAGCACCCAGCCGGGGCAAATCGCGACGCAGGTGATGCCGCTGCCCGCCGTCTCCAGCCCGATGGTTTTGGTCAGGCCTATAATCCCATGCTTGGCGGAGACGTACGCCGACTTCTCGGCCGATGCGACCAGGCCGTGGGTCGATGCGATGTTGATGATGCGACCCCACTTGCGCGCGCGCATGCCGGGCAGCGCCGCCTTGGCGGCGTGAAAGGCCGATGACAGATTGATCGCGATGATGGCATCCCACTTGTCGTCCGGGAACTGCTCGACCGGCGCCACGAACTGGATGCCCGCATTGTTCACCAGGATGTCGACGCCGCCGAGTTTCTTCTGCGCGCTCGCCACCATGTCGCGGATGTCGGCCGGCTTGGACATATCGGCGGGATGATAGGCCACCTCGACTTTGGCGGACGTCGCCAATGCCGCGCGCTGACGCTCGATCTCAGCCGCATCGCCGAAGCCGTTCAGCATCACGTTCGCGCCGGCCGCCGCCAATGCTTCCGCGACGCCCTTGCCGATCCCGCTGGTGGAACCGGTGACGATCGCACTCTTACCCTTGAGCATGCTTGGTCTTTCTATGAGGCTGATTTGAAGATGCCGGCGGCGGCGTTGATGTGTGCCTTCTTGGCGGCGATCTTCTCTTCGACCCGCTTTATCTCCGCCTGCATCTCTTCGATATAGGTATGGAGTTCCTCGATCGAAAGCACATCCAGATTACGCGGTTGAGGTTTCTGCTTCTTCGGTTCCAGTTCCTCGAGATCCATGATTCACCTCCTGCGCTGACGCGAAGATCACGCCCACTTTACCGGCGGCTTCTGGTCAATTCCATTGCAGCGGCAAATCCGCTAGCTATGTCGCATCTTTGTCGCAACAGGATATCGCCCAAGGACGTCCCATGCAGATTCCAGCCGAAATGCGCGCCGTCGAAATCAAGCAGCCCGGCGGCCCGGAGGTGCTGGTGCCGGCCAAACGCCCGGTCCCCAAACCCGGTCCGGGCGAGGTCCTGATCCGGGTTGCGGCCGCCGGGGTAAACCGCCCGGACATCCTGCAGCGTCAGGGCGCCTATGCCCCGCCGCCCGGGGCCAGCGACCTGCCCGGCCTCGAGGTGGCGGGTGAGATCGTCGCAATCGGGCCGGAGACGCCGCGCTGGAAGGCCGGCGACAAGGTCACGGCCCTGGTCGCCGGCGGAGGCTACGCTGAATTCTGCGCCGCCCCTGCCCCGCAATGCCTGCCGGTCCCGGGCAAGCTCGGCCTGGTCGAGGCGGCGGCCCTGCCGGAGACGTTCTTCACGGTGTGGACCAACGTGTTCGAGCGCGGCCGCTTGAAGGCCGGCGAGAGCTTCCTGGTCCATGGCGGGTCGAGCGGCATCGGCACCACCGCCATCCAGCTTGCCAGCCGCTTTGGCGCGCGTGTTTTCACGACCGCCGGATCTCCGGATAAATGCTTTAAATGCAAGGAGCTGGGCGCCGCTGTTGCGATCGACTATAAGACCGAGGATTTCGTCCAGGTGATTGACCGGGAGACCGCCGGCAAGGGTGTCGACCTCATCCTAGACATGGTCGGGGGCGACTATATCAACCGCAATCTCACATGCCTGGCGGTCGAGGGAAGGCTGGTCCAGATCGCGTTCCTCAAGGGCGCGAAAGCGGAAATCAATTTTGCCAACGTGATGATGAAGCGCCAGACCATTACCGGCTCCACGCTGCGGCCTCGCTCGGTCGCCGAAAAGGGCGCCATCGCCCGGGCGCTGGAGGAAAAGGTGTGGCCGCTGGTCGCCTCCGGCCAGGTCGCCCCCCTGATCCATGCCACCTTCCCCCTCGAACAGGCCGTGGAGGCCCACCGGCTGATGGAAAGCAGCGCCCATCTGGGCAAGATCGTTCTCACGATTTAGGCCAATTTCGGGGTTTAACCCCTCCCGGAGCGTGCATATATCCTTGGCAGGGCGTTGCCAAAGATGCTATCGGAGCGCCACGTTTCGCTGCTCCTGAAGGTTGCCTCAATGGCATTCGAGGGGCATGCTCCACCAAAAACATGGTCAAGCTCGGTCTTGGCCGCCTGTCCGCGGATCGCCCCCGCGGCTGGCCGAGGAGGTAGATGTTATGGCGCAAATTCTCATGCCCAAGGCAACCGCGGTCTGGCTGGTAGAGAACACCACGTTGAGCTTTGAGCAGATCGCCGCCTTTTGCGGGCTGCACCCGCTCGAGATCCAGGGCATCGCCGACGGCGAAGTCGCGATCGGCATCATCGGCACCGACCCGACCACCAACGGCCAGTTGACGGCCGAGGAAATCAAGCGCTGCGAAGGCGACCCGGCCGCCCGCCTGCAACAGGCCAAGGTGACCATCCCGCTGCCGCAGACCCGCACCAAAGGTCCGCGCTATACGCCGGTCTCCAAACGCCAGGACAAGCCGGACGCGGTGGCTTGGCTGGTGCGCCATCATCCCGAGCTGAGCGATGCCCAGGTCTCCAAGCTGATCGGCACCACCAAGCAGACCATCGCCCAGGTGCGCGACCGCACCCATTGGAACACGGCGAACCTGCGGCCGCGCGATCCGGTGCTGCTTGGCCTGTGCACCCAGACCGACCTCAACGCCGCGATCCTCAAGGCCCGCAAGGCCGCCGGCAAGCCGGCGACCCTGGACCCGCTGGTGCCGCCCGAGCCACTGCCCGAGGAACCCACCCAGCAGCCGACCGACGGCCGCCACGACTACAGCGCGTTCTTCGGCAATAAGAACTGAGACGCTGAGAGCGCTCGCTCCCGCGCCTCATCTCCCCCACCATCATCACCGGGCCGCAGCCAAGCTGCGAGACCCGGTGATCCAGATTTCCCGCCCATCGCTCCAAACGCACTTGGATTGCCGGCTCGCGACGCATTGAGGCCGAACACCGTGCCGTGTGGCATCATGATCATGAACTCACGGACATAACTCCGAATAGCTGCAGCTCGAGCCAAGTCCGAAATAATCTGAGGCAGCACTAAGGTCGTCGCGACCACAAGTGAACTGCTCGCCGCACTGGGGCCGATCAGCCGCTGAGTGGCTTCAGTTCGCCAAGAACGGTCGGGATCAGTTCCGAGACGGTTGGGTGGATCGGCACCGCCCATTGCAGGACCGGATAGGTCGCTCCGGCATTCATCATGTCCAGGATGCCGTGGATCGCCTCGTCGCCGCCCGCCCCCAGGATGGCGGCTCCCAGGATTTGCTTGGTCTCCGCGTCGGCGACCACCTTCATGAAGCCCTTGGTTTCACCCTTCTCGATCGCACGGCCGACCCGCGTCATCGGGCGTTTGGACACCAGGAGCTTACGGCCTGTGCGTGTCGCCTCAGTCTCCGACTGGCCGACGCGCCCGAGCGGCGGATCGATATAGAGTGCGTAGGCGGAGATCCGGTCGCTCACCCGGCGATTGCCACCATCGAGAAGATTGGCGGCGATGATCTCGTAGTCGTTGTAGGCGGTGTGGGTGAAGGCGCCGCGGCCGTTGCAGTCGCCCATAGCCCAGATGCCGGGGACAGTGGTGGCCAGGCTGTCGTCCACTACAATGTAGCCGCGGGCATCCGCCGCGACGCCGGCCTTGTCGAGGCCGAGATCGTCCGTGTTGGGCCGGCGCCCCACCGCCAGCAGCACATGCGAGCCCACCACGGCCGGCTCCCCGGACGTGCAATCAACGCCGACCGCCACGCCTTCCGAGTGGGGCGTGAACCCGATGCAGGTGGCGCTGGTGCGCACCGCGATCCCCTCATCGGTGAGGATCTCCCGGACCGCCTCGGACACATCCTCGTCCTCGCGAGCGATCAGCCGCGGCGCTTTCTCGACGATCGTGACCTCCGCGCCGAAACGGCGATACATCTGGGCGAACTCAAGCCCGATATAGCTTCCGCCGACAACGACCAGGTGCCGCGGGACGGTATCGAGCTTGAGGATCGAGGTGTTGGTGAGGTAGTCGACCGTGCCTACCCCCGGCATGTCGGGCACGCTCGCGCGGCCGCCGACATTGATGAAGATGCGAGGCGCCTTCAGCAGGCTCTCGCCCACCCGGACGACATCCGGGCCCTCGAACCTGGCATGCCCTTCGATGACGGTCATGCCATCCATGCCACGCAGCCACTTTTCGACATTCGTGCGGGCGTTCGTTGAGACGGTATCGGCCCGGGCCTTGACCCGTTTCATGTCGATCTTGATCGGACTCTCGATCACGACCCCATACTCGGCGCTCCGCCGGGCAAGGTGAGCGGCATAGGCGCTTGCGACCAGCGTCTTCGTCGGCATGCAGCCGGTGTTGACGCAGGTTCCGCCGAACAGCTTGCGCTCGACGAGCGCGACCTTCATTCCGGCAGCGGTCAACCGTCCAGCCAGGGATGGTCCCGCCTGTCCGGCCCCGATGACGATGGCGTCGAAGGATTGGGTCATGGTACGGGCCTACGATGAGTGCCGCGCCAAAGGCGGCGGTTATCATCACCGTTGACAATGACACGCGCTCCGGTGACATGCCAAGTGACATCGCCAAGCGATTTTTGTGCTGATGCCAAGCGGCACTCGGAATAGCGACTTTCGGCTTAGGCGCTATCTCCGCTTGGCCAGGCAGAACACGGTGAGGCCGGCCACTCGGTTGACGTGAAATAACGTGTGGCGCTCCAGCTCATGGATCGCCGTAAGCAGGGCATTCGTCCAGCGGGAATGCACGCGCAGATCGCTGCGCGGCGTGAAGTCGGAGGAGGCAAGCCTGAGCCGTCCGCCCAATCGGAAGGCGCAGACCACCGGAAGCAGAATGGAAAAGAAATACCGGCTGCGAATCACCTTCAGCCCGGCCTCGTCGATCGCCCGGTGCAAGCTCGCGCGAGTATAGCGGCGCTTGTGCTCGAGGAAGACGTCGTGCCCCGACCACAGGAACTGAAAGGCGGGAACCGTCACCAGCACCATGCTCCCTCGCGGCATGTGGTCGGTGTAGGCCCGGATGAGTGCCACGTCATCGTCAACGTGCTCAATGACGTCCATCATGAGGATCAGGTCTTGGGTTACACGGTCCGTGTTGCGCAGATAGACAATCTGCTTGCCGCAATGCATCTCGGCCCGCTCGGCAGAGTAGGCCGTGTCGACGCAGGTTGCGCGCTCACAGAAACCTGCGCATAGAAGGCGCTTGGAAAAGAAGCCGGAGCCGGCCCCGACATCGAGAACTTCGCGCGCTGTGTATCCGTCAAGAAACTGCAGCAGAGCATTGCCCTTGGCGACATAATACCAGTGCTTCTCGATTCCATCGCCGAGGATGTCCTGTTCCTTGACGTCCATGGCATGCTACTTCGAAGGCTCGGACGCACGTGGTCCAATGCCGCTCCCGCCGGAAAACACGAACCTGTAGCAGCCGACATAGTTGATCGCCGTACTTGCGGCGGTGGCGATCAGTTTAGCGATCAGGGGATGCGTGAGCATGGACATCAAGTACACCATCGCAGTCGACACGCCCATCGCCGCGGCCGCCACACAGAGGAACCCGGCAAGGGTCCTGAGCGTGCCGCGGCGGCTGTGCCGATCGGCGAAGGTGATCAGGAAATTCAGGGCATAGCTGTTTGTCACGGCGAACAGGAAAGCCAGCACATTCGAGGACACCACATCCAAGCCGGCCACACTGTAGAGAACGGCAAAGGCCGATATGTCGATCGCCGTGTTGACCGCGCCGATGCCGACAAACGTCGCAACCCGGCGCGGGTGGGATCGAATCAGAGTTTCCTCGACCATCTTTCACCCATTGCCGTTGCCGCTGCCGTGTCCTCCGGCGCCTTGTTCAGGCGCTCCGCCGCTTCTGACCACGAGACGGATTCCAAGAGATAGAGCGGCCGCTGCTTCGTCTCATCGAAGATGCGCCCGAGATATTCGCCGATGAAGCCAAGGACGATGAGCTGGACGCCGCCGAGTAGCAGAATGATCAACAAGAGGGTCGGAAACCCGCGCACGGCCTCGCCGAAGAAGATCACCTTGAACATCATCACCAGCCCATAGGCGAAGGCGATCATGGCAATCATGAACCCAAGATAGGTCGCCAGCTTGAGCGGAATGATGGTGAACGACGTGATTCCTTCGAGCGCCAGGTTCCAGAGCTGCCAGTAGTTCCACTTGGACCTGCCGGCAAATCGCGCGTGCCGGCTGTAAGGGATGGCTTTCTGCCGAAAGCCGATCCACGCATACAGCCCTTTCATGAAACGGTGACGTTCCGGAATCTGCAATAGGGCTTGGGCCGCGCGACGGCTGATCAGCCTGAAATCACCGGTGTTCTCCGGTATCGGCACGGGACCCATGCGCTTCACAGTCCAATAGAACCATCGCGCAGTCGCGTTCTTCAGCCATGTCTCACCGGCTCGTTCGGTGCGCTGGGCATAGACGACATCGTATCCGGAGCGCCAACCGTCGATCATCTCGCGAATTAGCTCTGGCGGGTCCTGAAGGTCGGTATCGATGATGACGACGGCATCGCCAATCGCATGGGCGATCCCCGCCGTCATGGCGATTTCCTTGCCGAAGTGGCGGCTCAGGTTGACGATGGTGATGTTTGGATTCGTTGCGCGCAGCGCCTGCATCACGGATAACGTCCGGTCCGCGCTGCCGTCGTTAACGAACACGATCTCGTAGGTCAATCCGCAGCTGCGCATGACCGCGTCCACGCGGTCCGTGAACTGATCAAGGCCGCCCTCCTCGTTGTAGGCGGGCGCCACAATCGATATCAGGCCAGGGACATCGCGCTGCGGACCATCGGCATTCATGGCGCACTCGCGACGCGGCCAAACGACGGAGTGTCTCGTCGAGGAGCAAGGTACCGGATATCCAATGCGACCGGCACGCTGACTCGATAGCGTCGGATGACGATCCCCCAGGTCTGCGGGCCCCTTCTCTTCTGGAACCATGCGATGTCGGGATCTGGAGCGAGGGGACGCAACGCGGCGTCCATTGCGGCCGAGAAGCGAGAATTACAATGCCCATCGACCCGCCATACCGATTGGCCGGGTCGCAGCCGGAATGCCGTGGGAGCAACCTGTGCCCCCACGCGCTGGCCGGCCATCCGGGGAACAGATACAGTGCGGTGGAATGTCTTGTCCCACTCCGGGTTGGTTCCAAGGCCGCGTTCAATTTGCACGAAGCTACCATCGGCGCTCAGCGCAAGCACGGCAGAACCAACTGGCCCGCCGGCATGATAGCGGAGGGCGGGATAGTTATAGAGCGGACAAACGGCGATCACGTCCGTGGGCGATGCCGAAGCAGCCAGAAACCGGTAAGCGCCGCGCCAGTCCTCCTTCTCTCTCATGATGCCGAAGAGCAGGGTCGAGGCGCCATAGAGAAGGACAGCGGCGATGGCCGCGCCCGCCGCAAGTCGTTTGCCGAGCCCGAAGCAAGACGCGGTGATCAGCAGGATCATTCCCGGGATCGAAAACAGGATGACTCTGTCCATGAAAAGCGGCCGTGCCACGAACCCGAACATCCAAATGAGGATGGGCACAGCCAGATAAGCGAGGACGAGCCAGAGGACGACGGACCGCTCTTGCAGAAGCCCGTGAAGCTTTTGCCGGCCGAACCACAAGCCGTTGCCGAGCAGTACGACTGAACCGGCTGCGACCGCCCCCTGGACAATGCGGCCCGTCCCCGGCGCATCCGCCAGGGGATTGACCCACAGTCCGACCGGAAGCAATACGCTTGCGGTCGTGGTGGCGAAATCGACCAGGTCGGCCTGTGGAAGCCAGTGGAAATCATCGCCGGCCAACATCTGCTGAATGAGGCGATAGATCCCGGGCGAAGCGCAAACCGCCATCACGCCGAAGACAGACAAGAGTTCGGCCCGGTGGATGCGCCGTTCACGCACAACGATGGCGAGGAGCAACAGGCTCGAAAGGGCAATCCACGCCATCGCGATGATATGGGTGTAGAAGCTGAGGACGTTTCCGACGCCGAAAAGGACGAGGGCCACTCGACGACGGGCCGCGTCCGACCTGCAAGGTTTCGCAGTCCGCTGCAGCGCGCGAGCGTAGTAGAGCAGCCCAACGCTTGTCAGAAGCGACAGGAAAAACAGCAGGCTGTATGCGCGCGCCTCCTGGCTGTAGTCCACATGCACGGTCCAGACCGCGAGCAATGCGGCAGCGAGCAAGCCGCCGGTCGCTCCAAAGGCCAGCCGCCCGAGCACGTAGATGAGTCCGACGGACATCACGCCCGCTGCCACCGAGATCGAGCGAACGACCTCCACCGACGCATTAGCCGGGATGAGCAGCTTGTGGAGGACGTAATAGAGTGGCGGTGTCGGATCGGTCGGCAGCAGGAACATGTCCGGGATGGACCAGTTCGACAGCACGATGGTCAGGGCTTCATCGTTCCACAGTCCATAAGCGTCAAGCGCGACAACGCGCAGCACGCTCGCAGCGACAATAATCGCAGCGAGCATCGTCCAATGTCTTCGCATGTCACGCGCGAGAAAGTCTGTCATCATTGCCCGACCGAAAAGGCGCAGCCTACCCCTGGCGCAAATTGCTTTCTGGGCTTCAATCACCGGCGAATACGCACCCACTCGGTCAGAGTGCTAGGATGAAATTCAAGTCTGACGCATAGACGCCGCCGCTATCCTGGAATTCGGCGATGAAGCGCGCCTGTCTTAATTCAGCAGGGGGGCAGCGGGTTCCCCGCGGGCTGCAATGTTCCTCGCGCTGTACCCTGACCGCGTGCGTCAGCAACAGGCGGCCCGAGGGAAAGCCGCTCACTCTGAATCGAAGTCGAGGGCCGCGGCAACGCCAGCGCCATATACTAAGGCCGGCTTCGGCTCAGACACCTTCCATGCGATGCGAGTGCCACCCAGCCTCGAGCGGCTTGAGCGCTATCATCTTGGCTCTGAGACGGCTGCGTGAGGGGCAAGGCTCGAGAGTAGGAGTTCGTCGACGCGGCTCGAACATTCGAATCAAGAAAGACTGCGGAAGCTTACGAATCCGTAAGTTGGTTCGGCGCCATGCACATGATATAGTTTTCACATGCCTGATGTGACGTGACACCGGCGGAAGCAAGTGACCGGGAGATCATGATTTGCCCGGGCGCGTGCCGATCAATTGATCCTGAAATTTGTGTGCGTCATCGACGAGCCGGTATCACGGCGTGCGCTGTCTATTTCCTCGGCGATGAATCTTGTCACCTAACACGAGCCGGCAGGCTCTCATAACTCCTTCGTGGGAACGATTGCATAAGATCGCGTCGGTGGTGACGGCGTCACAGGACGTTCAATTCTACACCGCGGAAGGGAGGCAGATCATGCTTCAGTACAATGCCGGACCCGACAGGTCACGAAACCAGTCCTGCGGTCGCCTCGTCAGAGCATCTGTATGGCTTCCTGCCATGTCGCTGGCGGCCGGCCTGACATTCGGGACGGTCGTCCAGGAGGCACACGCTGCGCCCACTGATGCTGAGCCGTTCAAAGTGGCGAACATCCATTTCGAAACGAACGCCTCGGCTTGCGACATGGGTGCCCAAATCAGATTCGATACGGAGGGTATCATCACGGGATCGGTGAGGGACCCGAAGGGCCGCAAGATCTATAGTTTCGAGGCCAAAGCAGGCATGAAGGCGACCGGCGGCCAGACCGAGGGGTTCCTGGAAAACGTGGAGCCGCAGATCCCGGAACTCGTATTCGCCCTGGGCTGTGAGCCTTCGACCGAAGAAGGGGTGTTGGCGCTCGACGATCTCTTTGAGGCGTGGCCCGCCGGAGACTACACATTCGAGGGTCGAGCCAAGGGAGCAAAGCTCCTTAGTCAAGCGACGCTGACGCACCTCATTCCCGCTGGTCCGGAAGTCATCGCGCCGGCGGACGGAACCGTGTTTCCCGCCGCGGTGCTTGTCATCATAGAGTGGAACTCGGTGACTGAGGCGATCCTGCCGGAGCTTGGACCGGTCAACATCGTCGGCTACCACGTCATCGTGGAAGAAGATACCGGCGCCGAGGTGTCGCCTACGGTGGACGTCGATGTCTCGGCCACTGAAACCAGCCTGACGGTTCCGCCGGAATTTCTCAAGCCGGCCACCATATATCGCTTTGAGGTCCTGTCGACCGAGGAAAGCGGCAACCAGACCATCTCAGAAGGCTTCTTCTGCACGGAGGGAGTCGCCGAGTGTGTGCTGCCAGATTAGAACGTGACGTTCGAGTTCATGGGATAGGCCCGTGAAGACATTGGCAGCGCTCTAGGTCACGGACGCGGCAACCTCAGCAATGAAGTTGCCGCGTCGTTTGCAGGCAGCTCCAGTTCGTTTCTTCTGCGATAGGTCCGGTTAACCTCCGACAGCCGACCTAGCCAGCTGGTACCTGTTCGTGCGGAAGGGTCTTTATCACGCCGGCAAGATATCGGTTGGACCTGGGGCGCTATCCATGCGCCAAATCCGCTCTATCATCGCCTGCATCTCCGCGGCGGTCGCGCCCTTGCGGAAACCGGCCAGGCGAATTGCCTTCGCTTCGAGCTCTTCCTTGGTCAGAGTATTGCCGGGGTCGCCTTTGGGGGCGTCGACGCGGGCGGCCAACGATCGGCCGTCCGTCGTCGTGACCTTCACCTTGCCAATCCAGCGGCGCGGATAAAAACTGTCGACCTCCTGGTCGAACTCCATGCGAACCTTGGAGCGGAATCTGGAAACACGTTCGTCGCTCAAGGCATAACGCTCGAACGCTTCGAGATCTGCCGTCCCGTGAGTTGCAATGATCCCCAACACGCTTCCCATGGAGAACTTCGCCTGATGGACAGTCTTCGGATTGACAACTGGACCCAAGACATCGATCGCCGCTTGATGGACTTCAGCAACCACCTCGGCAACATCATCGGCAGCAAGCTGTTCTCGACGCATGAGGAGTTGGAGCGCGTCGGCTGCAGGATGGGTGTGACGGCACGAGGCGTGCCACTTGAAAGACGTTTCCTCAGTAGCCCAGCGCATGCCGAGCCGGTCGGTCAGCTTCACCGGATCCGCATCGCGTGACATGCCAGCTGCCATCCCCTGCGCGCCTTCCAGGATGCGCAAAGCGCCCGTGAAGCCGTCGCGCGCAAGATAGGCGCTCATCAGTCCATTCGACGCAGCCTTGGCGGTGTGAAGCTGCTTGGAATCTCCTGCATCGCGCAGGAATTCCCACAGCCCCGCCGCCTGCGTGCCGGCCGAGCCGAGCGCATGGACCAGCGCTTCGGCTGGCAGGCCGAGCAGCTTCCCCACCGCGGCCGCGGCCGCAATCGTTCCAGCGGTTCCGGTGGTGTGGAAGACCTCGTAGTGAGTGCGCCCCAGGAACTCGCCGACCCGAATTCCGACCTCGTAGCCCGCGATCGCGGCTTCCAGGATCTCGCGGCCGGAGCTGCGTTCCGCCTCGGCGACCGCGAGGACCGGCGGCTGGGTGAAAGACTGACGCGTTGTGAACATCGTCTTGCTCGACGACGTGGGAGGCAGCCGCATTGACCATCGCTGCAAAGTAAGGGCTGGTCTTTCGCCTGCTGGGGATGATGGTGCTTGGTCCCTCGGACGGTCCCATGGCGTGTGCGAAAGCCTCGATCATCTCGGCCTGGTGAGACCCCTTCCCCGCACAAGCTGAGCCGAGCCAGTCGATCAGCAGGCCCTTGGTGAATTCGACCACCCGCGGGGGGATATCGGGCAAGGCGAGCCTGGCCACGAACCGGCAAAGCTCGGCCGTCGGACTCGCGAAGTCCCTGCTCTCGACCGTGTGCCTGGACGAACCTGCCATTGTATGGCTGCAAGATTGCCGGAAAACCCGATGGAGCGGTACCTTAGCATCGTATATTTTCTCGAGAAAGACCCGGTCCAGGGAGTGGCTGACATGGTCAACGCCAAAGCGGCTCGGTCCGCCGTCGGAACGGCCAACAAGTGGGCCTCGGACGTCTATCGCGTGCTGAAGGCAGCCAACGTGCGCCAGATGTCCTACGTGCCCGATGCTGGGCATACCACGCTGATCAACCTGTTCTCGGCCGATCCCGATGTCGTGTCGGATGTCCTGACGACCGAAGAGGAAGGCGTCGCGATCTCGGTCGGTGCATGGCTGGGCGGGCAACGTTCGGTGTTGCTGCTGCAATCCAGCGGTGTCGGCAACTGCATCAACATGCTGTCGCTGCCCGTGATCGGCCGCTTTCCGCTTCTGATGCTGGTGACGATGCGCGGCGAATGGGCGGAGTTCAATCCCTGGCAGGTTCCGATGGGGCGCGCGACGCAGTCCACCTTGGAGGCGATCGGTGTCCGCGTCATGCGCGCCGACGCGCCTGGCGATCTGGCGGAGACCGTGGAGGCCGCCGCCGCCCTCGCCTACGAAGCCGATCAGCAGATAGCCGTCCTGATCGGGCAGCGGCTGCTAGGAAAGAAAAAGTGGTGAGGACCATGCCGCGCTCCAAGACATCCAAGCCTGGAACCCTGGCGCGCCGCGAGGCGGTGGCCACCCTGCTTCGGCACCGTGAAGGCATGCTGGTCGTGACCGGTCTTGGATCGCCGACCTATGACGTCCACGCCGCCGGCGATCGGGACGACAACTTCTATCTCTGGGGCGCGATGGGCGGCGCGGCCTTGGTCGGCCTCGGCCTGGCGCAGGCGCAACCCGACAAGCGCGTTCTGGTCATCACCGGCGATGGCGAGCAGCTCATGGCGTTTGGCAGCCTCGCCACCATCGCCGTCGCGAGCCCGCGCAACCTCACCATCGTCGTGATCGATAACCACCATTTCGGCGAGACCGGGATGCAGATGAGCCATACCGGCCACGGCATAGATCTCGCCGAGGTCGCCGCCTCCTGCGGCTTCGCCGCGACCGCCACGCTGCGCACCAGGGTCGAGATCGACAAGGTTGCAAAGATATTGGCGAAGCCAGCCGAAGGCCCCTGCCTCTATGTCGTCAAGGTGGCCGCGGAGAATCCGCCGCGGTCGCTGCCGTCGCGAGACGCCGTGTTCGTCAAGAACCGGTTCCGCGCCCATCTCGGCTTTCCCGCCGGCTAGGAGGGCCCATGCCCGCGCTCGCCAGATATTCCAATATCGTCGACGGCATCCCCCAACAAGCGGCCGCGACCTTCGAGAGCTTCGATCCCTTCACCGGCAAGCCGTGGGCCCTGATTCCGCGCTGCGATGCCGCCGATGTCGATCGCGCCGTCACGGCGGCATCTGGGGCGTTTCGATCCAAGGAGTGGCGCGGCCTGACCGCGTCCGCGCGCGGCAAGCTGATGGTGCGCCTGGCTGACCTCATCGCCGCCAACGCGGAGCGCCTGGCCGCGATCGAGACTCGCGACAACGGCAAGCTCATCAACGAGATGACCATGCAGGTGCGCTATGCCGCGGAGTGGTACCGCTATTTCGGCGGACTGGCGGACAAGATCGAAGGCGCCGTGCTGCCGATCGACAAGCCCGGCATGTTCGCCTTCACGCGGCGCGAGCCGATCGGCGTGGTGGCGGCGATCGTGCCATGGAACTCGCCGTTGCTGCTCCTGACCTGGAAGCTGGCGCCACTGCTGGCTGCCGGCAACACGGCGGTCATCAAGCCGTCCGAACATGCCTCCGCCTCGGCCCTCGCCTTCGTGCAATTGTTTGCGGAGGCCGGCTTCCCGGCGGGCGTGGTGAACACTGTTACAGGGTTCCCGGCTGAAGCCGGCGTGCCGCTTGTCTCCCACCCCGGCGTCGCAAAGGTGGCATTCACCGGTGGCGAGGCCGGCGGCCTCGCGGTCTATGGCGCGGCTGCCGCCGGTCTGAAATCGGTGACGCTCGAGCTCGGCGGCAAATCGGCGAACATCGTGTTCGCCGATGCCAACATCGAGAGTGCGATCAACGGCGCAATCTCCGGCATCTTCGCGGCGACCGGGCAGACCTGCCTCGCCGGCTCGCGCTTGCTGGTCGAGCGAACGGTTCACGACCAGGTGGTCGAAGGCGTGATCAAGCTGGCGCGCAGTGCACGGATCGGCGATCCCTCCATGACCGAGACGCAAGTCGGGCCGATCACGACCTTGGCCCAGCGCGACAAGGTGCTGGGCTACATCGACGTCGCGCAGAAAGGCGGCGCCACATGCGTCCTGGGCGGCGGCCGGCCGCAGGCCGAGGAACTGGGGTCTGGTTGGTTCGTGGAGCCGACCATCTTCACTAATGTCAGCAACGACATGCGCATCGCGCGCGAAGAGGTGTTCGGCCCGATTCTGTCCGTCATTCCATTCGATGACGAGGACGAGGCCTTCGCGATCGCCAACGACAGCCCGTATGGGCTCGCCGCCGGCTTGTGGACGGGCGATATCGGGCGGGCCATGCGGGGCAGCGCCGCGCTCGAGGCCGGCACGGTCTGGATCAATTGCTACCGCGCGGTCAGCTACATGGCGCCGTTCGGCGGCTACAAACGGAGCGGCATCGGCCGCGAGAGCGGACAGGAGGCGATCGATGCCTATCTGCAGACCAAGACCGTGTGGATCGACACCGTCGGCAAGACGGCCAATCCCTTTGTACTCCGCTGAACAGGAAAGGTGAGCCATGGACATGATCGGCTTCGTGGGGTTGGGCCGGATGGGCCGGCCGATGTCGTCGAACCTGTGCCGCAAGGGCTTCCGGCTGGTCGTGCACGACATCAATCGCGATGCGGTCGCCGAGCTCGAACTGCTCCAGGCGCGGGGTGCCGAGACCGTCGCCGAGGTCGCACGCGCGTCCGGCATCATCGTCACGATGCTGCCGAACTCCGCGATCGTCGACCAGGTCGTCGCCGGTCTGGACGGCGTCCTCGCGCACGCCAAACCTGGCAGCCTGGTCATGGATATGAGCACGGTCGATCCTGGAACCACCGATGCGCTCGCCAGGAAGGCGGCCGAGAGGGGCGTGGCGTTCGTCGATGCGCCGGTCGGGCGGCTTGCCTCCCACGCTGATCGAGGCGAATCCCTGTTCATGGTCGGCGCCGCGCCGGAGGATTTCGCGCGCGTGCGGCCGCTGCTCGAGGCGATGGGGAATACGATCTATCATTGCGGCCCGGTCGGCGCAGGCACGCGGACCAAGCTCGTGAACAATTATCTGGCGGTCACGTCATGCCAGATGAACGCGGAAGCCCTGGCGCTGTCGCAGCGCTTCGGCCTCGATCTCGAGCGGACGCTGGACGTGCTGTACGGCACCACCGCCTTCAACGGCCAGCTGAAGATTGCCTGGCCCGCCAAAGTGCTTAAGGGCGATGTCGCGCCTGGCTTCACCATCGATCTGGCGCACAAGGATCTGAGCCTGATCGTGGACGCTGCGAACGCGGCAAAGGTTCCGATGCCGATCGCAGCCGCTGCCCGTGAAGCCTTCAGTGCGGCGCGCGCCAGCGGGTTCGGCGGCCAGGACTTCTCGGCAATGGTCGACGCGCTTTGCCAGGCGGCCGGCATCGAGAAGCCGCGCCTGAGGAGTTGATCGGGGTCGCACTGGCGCTGTGTCGCGAACGGAGGAGAGGGATTGATGGGTAAGCTTGATCGGCGCATCGCCGTTGTCACCGGCGCCGCGACCGGCCTCGGCAGGGCAATCGCCCTGCTCTATGCCGCCGAAGGCGCCGATGTCGCGGTCATCGATCGGAATGCGGACGGCGCGGTCCGCACCGCAGACGCCATCATGGGACAAGGCCGGCGCAGCTTGGCGGTCGGTGCCGATGTCGGTGATGAAGCCGCCGTCGACAAGGCGTTCGCCCGGATCAATTCGGAACTCGGCGCACCCCATATCCTGGTGAATAATGCCGGCATCGCGACGGTCGCGCTGCTGGAGAGCATGGCCACGGCGATGTGGGATGAAATGCTTCGCATCAACCTCAAGAGCGTTTTTCTTTGCACGCGCGCGGTACTGCCGGCCATGCGCCGCAACCGCTATGGCCGCATCATCAACATCAGTTCGCAGCTTGCGCACAAAGGCGGTGCCGGCATGGCGCATTACGCCGCGGCCAAGGCAGGCATCCTCGGCTTGACCCGCTCGCTTTCCTATGAGGTCGCCGCCGACAACATCGCCGTCAACGCGATCTGCCCGGGTCCCCTCGATACCGACATGAAGCTGCCGCCCGAATGGGCTGCCAAGAAGCAGAACGAGCTGATCCTCAAGCGACAGGGCAAGGTGGAGGAGATCGCGCCGACGGCGCTGCTGCTGGCCTGCGAGGACGCAGGCTTCTATATTGGTGCGGTCTTCGATCCCAATGGCGGCGACATCATGGCCTAGCGCGGACGCTCCGCCGGCTCGAACAGGGGAATCCCGCAAATGGCGTCGCTGTTGGATTTGTCGCTTTCCGAAATCTCGGCCCGGCTGGCAGAGGGCCGATTGCGCGCCCGTGCGTTGACCGAGGAGGCCCAGTCACGTCACGATCCGGCGCTGAACGCCTATAAGACATGGGCGCCCGATTTCGCCCTGCGCCAGGCCGACGCGGCGGACGCCGCCTTCGCCGCCGGTGTCCGGCTGGGCGCCCTGCAGGGCATCCCCGTTTCGGTCAAGGACATCTATGGCGTCGAGGAGTTGCCCATCTTTGCCGGCAGCCCGCGCGAACTCCCTGCACATTGGCGGCGGGAAGGACCGATCGTGCGCCAGATGCGCCGCCAGATTGCCGTCGTCACGGGCAAGGCCCACACGGTCGAGTTCGCCTTCGGCGCTCTCGGCATCAATGCGCACTGGTCGGCGCCCTGGAACCCGCAGGATCGCAAGGTGCATCGCTCGCCAGGCGGCTCCTCAAGCGGCGCGGGCGTGACCCTCGGCGAAGGCACCGCCTTGCTCGCGCTCGGCACCGATACCGCAGGATCAGTTCGCATCCCCGCGAGCATGACCGGCAATGCCGGCATCAAGACCACCAAGGGACGGTGGTCTACTGAAGGCATCGTGCCGCTCAGCCCGACTTTCGACACCACCGGTCTTCTCGCGCGCGGTGCCGCCGATCTGGCGTTCGCCTTTCAGCAGTTCGATGGCACATCGGTTCCACCGCTTGGCGATCTCGCAGGTATAAGGCTCGGACGCGCCGAGGCTTTCTTCTGGGAAGGCACCTCACCAGGCGTGTCGGAGCGGGCCGATGAAGCGCTGCGCCTGGCTGAGGCAGACGGCGCGCGCGTCGCGGATGCCGCGCTGCCCGGCGCTGCGGAAGTGTTCGAGATCTACCACAAGGGCGGCATCGTGGCGCCGGAGCTCTACAGCTTTCTCTCCGCCGAGCTGCCGGATTGGCTCGAAACGCTCGACCCGCGCGTGCGGCGGCGCATGGATGCCGGCAAGGCGCTGCCGGCCTGGGAGTATCTTACGCGCAAGGAACGCTACGCCGTGCTCGGCGCCGACGCCGCACGGTCGCTCGCTGGGATCGACGCGCTCATCTGCCCGACCGTGCCGATCACGCCGCCGCCGGTCGCCGACGTCGCGGGTGACGACGCCTACATCAAGACCAACATGCTGGCGATGCGTAACACCTGCCCGGCGAGCTTCCTCGGTCTGTGCGCCGTGACCCTGCCGGTCGGGCGCGATGCTGCGGGAATGCCGGTCGGGCTGCAGCTCATCGGCACGCCCAATTCTGAAGCGCGGCTGCTCGCGATCGCGGTGCAGCTCGAGCACCTGCTTGCAAAGAAAGGAAGCTGGCGCTACCGGCCGGCCTGACGTGCCGGGAAGGTGCCGCGCTTGGATCCGAAGAGAGAGACACATGCAGCACAAAGACGACGCCATGTTCACACGCGAGCGCCCCTTCGAGGCGAAAAAGGCCTGCCTGCTGCTGATCGATACGCAGAACTACGTGTGGAATCCGGAGGTCGCGAAGCGCGTACCCTATTTCGACCGGCAGATCCGGGAGGTCGTGCTGTCCAACCTGCGCCGCCTGATCGACGCGTTTCACGGCGCCGGCGCCGAAGTCATGTATACGGTGATCGAGAACTACACCAAGGACGGCCGCGACCGCAGCCTCGACTACAAGCTCTCCAACTTCTTCATCGCCAAGGGCTCATGGGAGGCCAAGGTGCTGGACGCGATCGCGCCCGGCGATGACGACATCGTCCTGCCGAAGACCTCGTCCGGCGTCTTCAACTCGACCAACATCGAATATCTGCTGCGCAACATCGGCATCGACACGCTGGTGGTCACCGGCTTCCTTACCGACCAGTGCGTCGATCACACGGTGCGCGACGCTGCCGATCGCGGCTTCTACCCGATCTGCCTGCCGGATGCCTGCGCGACCCACAGCGAGGCCCGGCACGAAAGCGCGCTCAAGGCCTTCGCCGGCTATTGCCGCACCATGACGACGGCGCAACTGCTCGCCGCCATCGCCGCCGCACGATCGCCTCAGAACACTTCGGCGTAGCGGTTGCAGATCTCCTCGGCGGTCCAGCCCTCGCTGAGGGCAAGCTCTGCGCGCTTGTTCGCGAGATAGGCCTTGAGGAAGAGCGGTGGGACGAAGCCCTTGACGGTCGCGTCAGCCTCCAGGGCATCGAGAGCGGCGCCCAAAGTGGGGGGCAGCCGGACGATGCCGCGCCGCTGCCGCTCGGCATCGGTGAACGCCCCCGGATCCTGCTCGACCAGCGGCTCGGGCGTCGGCAGGCCTTCCTTCAGGCCCGCAAGACCTGCCCGCACGATCGCGGCGACCTGGATGTAGGGACACGCCGAGGCGTCGGCCGCGCGGTACTCGAAATTGAACTGCTCGGCGGTGCTGCTCTGGGACGTGTCGAAGGTCGGGCAGATGCGGATCCCCGCCTCGCGATCGCGATAGCCGAGGCTCGACCACGCCGCGCTCCACATGTGCGGCACCAGCCGCAGATAGGACACCGGCGTCGGCGCGGTGAAGGCGCAAATGGCCGGCATATACTTGAGTACGCCCGCCAGGAACTTGCCCGCTGTCGCGCTGACGCCGCGCGGCCCTTTCGGATCGTGGCTGATCGGCCGGCCCGCCTCGTCCCACAGGCTCATGTGGATGTGAAGCCCGTTACCGATCGAGGTCGGACTCATGCGCGGCGAGAAGCTGACGGTATGCCCCAGGCGCCAGGCGGTTCCGCGCGCCATTTCCCGCAGAATGATCGCTTTGTCGCAGGCAGCAAGCGGTTCCTCCGGCGGGAACGAGACCTCGAACTGTCCCTCGCCGAACTCGGACTGATAACTGTCGGGCACGATGCCACATTGGCCCAGCGCCGCGAGGAAGGTCTCTCCGAAAGCGCCGTGGCGGCGCACACCGTCGAGCGCGTACATGTCGCCGACCCGTCCGCGCGCACCCGCATAGAAGAACTCGTGCTCGAACGCGACGCGCAACGTGATGTCGGCCTCGCTCTTCAGGTCGGCGGCGGCGGCGCGCAACAGGTTGCGCGGGCAGCAATCCCACCGGCTGCCGTCGGTTTCGAACAGATCGCAGAGAAAGAAGTGCTCGTTCGGGGTGCCGTCGCCGAAATCGACATTGGCCTCGGCATTGCGGTCGGCGTGCATCATCAGGTCGCCGAAGGGGCCGAAAGGCGACGGCGCGATCGTGCCTAGCGGGGTAAACATGATGTTGGTGGGCGTCCAGCCCACGCCGCTCGCCAGCCGCTTTTCGAGCACGCGCGTCAGGAACCCTCTGCCGCGCACCTGACCCGAGATATCCATGTAGCAGAACGACGTCATTGGTTCTCGAATCATGATGCGAGGCCTCCCCTCTTCCCATCCTTGTCCGGCTTCCGGCCACCCGCCAACAACGCACTTTCCAGGTGAAAGGGTCGGCGCAGCATTTCGAGCGTTTCGATCCGCTTCTTGGCACGATCGCCCAGCCGCTCGACCGCGCCGGCCACGACGACCTCGGCCATCGCCAGTCCGCCGACCGCGCTGTCGAAAGCAGTCGGCACTTCCACCGGACATCCGATGACGTGCGCGGCCTGTGCTGCAATCGGCGAGTTCCAGATGTCCGTGATCAGGACGACAACAGCGCCCTGCGTCACCGCCCCCGTGGCAAACTCCAGGACGTCGCGCTGATAGCGCCGGAAGTCGAACACCACCAGCACGTCGCCACGCTGCACGTCGAGCAGGTAGTCGGCCCAGCTTGCGCTGCTTTCCTGCACTAGGCGCACGCCGGGCCGGAGTTCGCGCAGACAATGGTGAAAATAGGCCGCCAGCATCTGCGTGAAGCGACCGCCGAGGCAGAAGACTTTGCGCCGCTGGTCGCACACCAGCTCGGTGATGGCAGCATATTCCTTGGGCGACACGCTTCTGACGGCGCGTTCGATGTTACGACAGAGCGCCGAACCGACGCGCTCCTGAACCTTGCCGCCCTCACCCCAGCTTCGCAGCGAAGGATAGCGTGCAAGCGGCCCCTGAAGGCGCTCCTGAACCTCGCTCCTTAGTCGGTTCTGGAACTCGGCATAACTCTTGAGGCCGAGCCGCTTCACAAACCGCAGGATCGTGGGGCCGCTCGTTCCGGCTCTCCGCGCGAAGCGCGCAACCGTTTCCAGCCCCGCGACAGGGTAATCGCTGAGAAGCGACTGAGCAACGCGCCGTTCAGCCGCCGTGTAGTTCCGAAGGTCGCGCCGGACACGGTCGGAGATCGGCTCGCCCGCGCGATCGGCGCGCAACGCCTCGCTTGTGCTCTTCGGCGTCGTCCGCGCGTGTTTCACGCTTTCAAGACTCCCGATCGTTCGACGACCCGTGGCAGGAGATCGCTCAGAAGCTCCGCCCATTTCCGCTGGCCCGCCGCATCCACGATCAGATCCTGTCGAATCTCGATCTCCACATAGGGAAGGTCTCGGCCCTCGGCATGGATGGGAATCGTATAGTCCATTTCCATGTTCACTTCGTAGGGTTTGTTCTTACCGACACAGAGGTCGGTTTCGGCCGATAACAGGTCAATCAGAGGCTGGCCGATCCGCCAGTCCCGATGCGCGATCACGCCGATGTGCCATGGCCTGGGTGCTTCATTGCCGAAGATCGGCGTGCAGCTGTGCATGGCGAAGATCACCGTCGGTCGTCCCGCGGCTTTTCTCTCCTCCAGTTCCCGTTCGATCGTCTGCTGATAAGGTTGAAGGATCTCGCTTTCCCGTGCGTGCACTGCATCGGCCGTCAGATTGCGGTTGCCGGGAATCTCGGTGCCGTCGCTGATGAGAGCAATCGACTGCGCCAGTCCGGGCTTTCTGTTGCAGTCGATCACCAGGCGCGAATAGCGCTGGTAAATATAGGTCGCCCCGAGCTTGTCCGCGAGCTGGGTGGTGACGCCCTGGATGCCGATGTCCCAGGCAATGTGCCGCTCGAGATCGGCGTCGTCCAGGCCGAGCGTCCCGAGCCGGCGCGGGATGCGTCGGCCGGCATGGTCGGAGATGAACAGAATGGCCGAGGCCCGTTTCGGGTTTTGCACAACCACCGCATCGGGTTCGTCGGGAGTAAGCAGCCGCTCCATGATGTCACGCCATCTCCGGTCCAAGTTGGCCGTCAGGTGTCGGGCGGCCCGCCTTCCTCGCGCGGCGTGTCTGCATCGCACGGGGAAGGCGGCCGTCCACTTCAAGCAATCCGATCAACTTTCAGGGGTGACCGTCGTCTTCAAGCTGACCTTGCCGTGGTCGACATACATGACGGCCACGGGCTTGCTCGGCACATGACTGCCGTTCTTGAAGGCGATGTTGCCGGTGACGGCCTCGTAGCCGTTGGTCTCGGCCAGCGCTTTGGTGACGGCCGCATAGTCGGTCGAGCCGGCCCGCTTGATCGCGTCCGCGACCAGGCCCATCGCATCGTAGCCGAGCGCCGCGAAGGCGTTCTCGGGCGGCACGCCGTACGCCGTCTGGTAGCCGGTGCGGAAGGTGTTGGCTGGCCCGGTATCCAGACCGACATAAGCGTGGGTCGTGAAGTAGACGTCGTTCGACAGATCCGGCCCCGGAACGGTCGAGATGAGATCGGTGTCGTAGCCATCGCCACCCAGGATCGGCAGATTGATTCCAGCCTCGCGGATCTGCTTGATGATGATGCCGGCGGTGTCGGGGCCGGACGAGGCGAACACCGCCTGGGCGTCGGGATTGGCCTTGAGGCGCGAGACCAGGGCCGAGAAATCCTTGTCTTCGGTCATGTAGATGTCGTTCAGCAGCACCTTGCCGCCAAGCTGGGTGAAGCGGTCCTGGAAGTATTTCGACAAGCCCTTGGTGTAGTCCATGGCGTTGTCGGTCCACACCACGACGGTATGCACTCCGAGCGTGTTGTAGGCATATTCGGCCATGGCATGCGCCTGCACATCGTCACCGAAGCAGGCCATGAACATCTCATCGCCGATCATCCCCGGCAGATCTGGCGCCGTTGCGCCCGAGGTCACGAAGGGGATGCCTTGTGCCTGGAACAGCGGTGCCGAGGCCAGCGCGAACGTCGTATCGCTATGGCCGATGCCAGCCACGACCCCACTCATGGAGACACCGCGCTTCGCGCCGGTCGCGGCTTCCTTGAGATCGTTCTTGGTGTCGATCGCCGTGATTTCGATCATGCGCCCGCCGAGCAGTCCGCCGGCGTCGTTGATCTCCTTCATCTTTAGCTTCGCACCGTTGAGCGAGGGCCCGTCGATCGACGCAAGGCCGCCCGAGCTCAGGTTGTACAGCGCCACGATTTTGATCGGATCCGCCGCCCGGGCCTGCGGCACCGACGCGACCAAGCCGATGACGGCCGCAGCCGCCATGACTGTCGAAAGCATGGTCCTCATAGTCACACCTCCCTTTGGCGTTTCGACCCTGCGGGGGTCGGTTCACGGCCGGGCGATTTTCCGACCCATGCCAGAAGATCGGGCTCGGCCATTCCGAAAAGGCCTTTCGGCCGGAACACGAGAACCAGGAGCACGGCGACGGCCAGCAGCACCTGGCTGGCGCCGAAGAGCCCCATGGCTTCCTCGACGGGATGCAGTGCCTCGGTCGCGATCGTGAGCAGTGCGCCCGCGAGCGCGGCACCCGTGATGCTGCCGGTGCCGCCCAGCACCACCATGACGACGAGCTGAAATGCGAACAGGAACGAGAAGGAGGACGGCGTGATGAGTGTGACGAGATGCGCCCACAAACCGCCAGCCACCCCTGCGAAGAACGCGCCGAGCGCGAACGACAGGATGCGGGTGCGCGTGATGCGCACGCCGAGACAGGCTGCAGCCAGTTCGTTCTCGCGGATCGCCAGCATGGTCCGCCCAAGCGAGGAATGCTTGAGCTTCCAGCAGACATAGAGCGTCAACAGCATCCAGCCGTAGACCCACCACAGGCTGGTGAGCTCGGGCAGGCCGTTGAGGCCGAGCGCGCCGCGCGTGTAGCCGTCAAGATTGATGGCAAGGCCCTGCACGATGAAGATGAGCCCGAGTGTTGCGACCGCCAGATAATGTCCGCGCAACCGCAGCACGGGAAACCCGACCACGACAGCGACCAGGGTTGCGACCATTCCGCCGGTGACGAGCGCCGGCAGAAACGACAAATGACTGGCCGCGAGCCATTCCGGCAGGTCCGGCAGGAGAAAAGGCTTGCGCTTGGGATCGAGACTCATGATCGCAGTCACATAGCCGCCGATGGTCATGAAAGCCGGATGGCCCAGCGAGAACAACCCCGTGAAGCCGTTGGTTATATTGAGACTGACGGCCAGGATGACGTTGATGCCGACGAATTGGATGATCGACAGCACGTAGTCGTCGAGCGTGGCGGTCGCGCCAAAGACCAGCACCGCGCCCAGCGAGGCCGCGGCGAGAAAGGCGAGCAGGTTTGGGCGTCGCGCCATCAGGCTCGCTCCTCGGTGCTGTGGCCGAGCAGGCCGTTCGGCATCACCAGCAGGATGATGATCAAGACGGCGAACACGAAGACGTTGCGGTAGCCGGAATATTCGGGTGGCAGCAATCCCACCAGCAGCACCTCGGCCAGTCCCAGCACATAGCCCCCCAGCATGGCGCCGCTGATCGAGCCCACGCCGCCGATGACGGCAGCGACGAAGGCCTTCAGGCCTGGAATCAGCCCCATGAGCGGGCTGATCTGGCTGTATTTGCTGCCCCACATCAGGCCAGCGGCGGCGGCCAACGCACTCCCAATGGCGAAGGCGAGCAAGATCATGCGATCGATGTTGATACCCATGAGGCGGGCGACGTTGTAGTTCTCCGCGGTCGCGCGCATCGCCATGCCGGTCCTGGTGAACCGGACGAAAAGCGCAAGCGCCGCCATCAGCAGTACCGCCAACACCACGATCGCCAGATCGATGGCACGGACCGATAGCGGGCCGATGGCGATGAACTTGCTGAGATAGGCCGGCACGATGAAGCTCCGAGGTTGTGCCGTCAGCGTCATGATGCCGATATTCTCCATCACGATGGCAACCGCGAGCGAGGCGATGAAGCCGGTCACCTGCGGCGCGCCCCGCATGGGCCGGAAGGCGATGCGCTCGATCATCATGCCGGTCGCGGCGCCCGTCACCAGAACGACCAGGATCGCCAGCGGAAAAGGGATCTTCAGGGCGACAGCGCTCGCCAGCATGGCGAAGGAGCCGATGGTGACGATGTCGCCATGGGCAAAATTAATCAGCCGAACGATGCCATAGATCAGAGAGAAGCCGATCGCGATCAGCGCATACATGCTGCCGAGGATGATGCCGTTGACGATCTGCTCCAGTATGTAACTTGCCGTCATCAGGCCACTCCCAGGTAGGCGCGTCTGACATCAGCGTTCTGCGCCAGCGCCTTGCCCGTGCCCGAAAGCTTGATGGCGCCGGTTTCGAGCACATAGGCGCGATCGGCCAGATCGAGCGCCATGGCCGCGTTCTGCTCGACCAGGAGCACGGTCATGCCATCACCGCGGATGCGCTGCAGAATGTCGAAGATCTGCTCCACCAGCCGTGGCGCCAAGCCGAGCGAAGGTTCGTCGAGGAGAAGCAGCTTGGGCCGACTCATCAAGGCGCGGCCAATCGCCAGCATCATCTGCTCGCCGCCCGAGAGCCGGTTTCCGGGTAGATTCGCCCGCTCGCGCAGGATCGGAAACAGCGCATGGATGGAGCGCAGATCATTTCCGACCGCTTCCCGGTCATGCCGCAGATAGGCGCCGATTTGCAGGTTCTCCTGCACCGACAGGTTACCGAAGATCTGGCGGCCTTCCGGACAGTGCGAAATGCCGGCCGCGACAATCCGCTCGGCCCTGATCCGGCCGATGTCGATGCGCCGCCCCTCGATCTCGAAATGGATGCGGCCGCGCTGCGGGCGTAAGAGACCGGATATAGTGGAAAGCGTCGTGGTCTTTCCCGCGCCGTTGGCGCCGATCAAGGCGACGATCTCGCCGCGCCTCACCTCGACATCAATTCCCTGCAACGCGTGGGTTCCGCCACGGCGGACATGGACATCCTCAAGCCAGAGCATGATCCTCCTCCCGCCGGCGGCCGAGATAGGCTTCGATCACACGCGGGTCGCGCTGGATTTCCTCGGGCGATCCCTGGGCCAGCATACGGCCCTGGTTGATCACCTGGATCCGCTGGCAGTGAGTCATGATCATTCTCATGTCGTGCTCGACCAGCACCACCGCGAGGCCTAGCTCTCGGTGAAAGCGCGCGACAGTGGCGCCGAGGTCGGCGGTCTCGTTCGGATTCATCCCGGCTGATGGCTCGTCAAGCAGCAGCAGAGCCGGTTCAGTCGCCAACGCGCGTGCGAACTCGACCTTGCGCTGATCGCCATAGGGCAGATTGGCCACGATCTCGTCGGCGCGGTCGCGCAGGCCCAGCACCTCGAGCACCTCCAGCGAACGTTCGCGGATCGCGGCTTCGGAACGGGTTGCGTTTGGAAATCGCAGCACCGTGGGCCAGAACCCGGCACCGTGACGCATGTGCAGGCCGACCGCGACATTGTCGATCACCGGAAGCTCGCGGAACAGCCGGATGTTCTGGAAGGTGCGCGCCATGCCTAGGCGCGCATTCTCCTCTGGCCGATTACCGGTAACATCCTGGCCGCGGAAGCGAATCCGGCCGCCGCTGGGCCTGAGCACGCCGGTCAGGAGGTTGAAGGCGGTGGTCTTGCCCGATCCGTTCGGGCCGATCAGCCCGACAAGCTCGCCAACCGCCACCGCGAGGTTGAGCCCCTCCAGTGCGCGCACGCCGCCGAAGTTCTTGGTGAGCCCCTCGACCATGAGGAGCGGTTCACTCCCGGTCGTCATTTGCCCGCCCTGCGATCTGCGCGCCGTTGAGGCGCGTCTCGATGTCGGATGAGATTTCTTGTTATGAATGATCTACAAACTAGCATGTTGCTAATATTTATTACAAGCCTGGAGGAGCGATCACGCCATGAGCGCGGTGGTGATTGATGGTGGCGGCGCGCAACGCCGATTGGGGCGCGTGCTGGTCACGGGCGCTGCCGGCTTTCTCGGCGGCGCACTGGCGGAACGTCTAAGGCGCGATGGCGAGGAGATCGTCATCAGCGATCTCGATCGGAGCGAAGCCGGACCCACCGGGCTGCGGGCCTGCGATCTTACTGATCGATACCAGGTCAAGGCGCTCCTGGAGGATCAGGCCATCGACACCATCATTCATGCCGGCGCCGTGTCGGGGCCGATGGTGATGGCCGACCAGCCGCTTGAGATCTGGCGAATCAATGTGATGGGCACCGTTCATCTACTGGCGGCGGCGTCGCACAACCGGGTCGGCCGTGTCGTCTTGTGCTCGTCCGTCGATGTCTACGGTCCGAACTCGTCCGGGATGATCGACGAAGACGCGGCCCTTGCGCCGGAAACCGTTTATGGCGCCAGCAAGATGGCAGCCGAGGCGGCATTGACCGGTTATGTCTGCGAACACGGGATCGACGCAGTTGCTTTGCGCTTCTCATGGATCTACGGGCCCGGCCGGCGAACCCCGACCACCCTCGAACGGCTGATCCGCGTCGGCCTCGCGGGCGAGTCGGTCGCGCTTGAGAACTGCACTTCGGAGCGCACACATTATCTGTTCATCGATGATGCGGTTGCGGGCGTCCTGGCCGCGGCCAAAGTGCCCACACGGCCGCCGCGCCGTGCCTACAACATTTCCGCGGGCGAGGCGCTCCCGCTCGGACACGTCGTCACCATTCTGGGCGAGATTCTGCCCCAGCTTCGCGTGACCTTCGGCCGACGCGATCCGGACCCGGCCGGGCCGACCGGTTTCGACCTGTCCAACGCGAGGCACGATCTGGGTTACTGCCCCCAGGTTCCGATGGCGGAAGGACTTTGCCGTTACGTCGAAGCGCTTAAACGTGACCGGGCTTGAACTCTCGCGTCCACGAGTTCTGAATCCTTAGGGGACGATGCAAAGCAATCGAAGCTTAGTTTCCTACAGCGGAAGGCGACGCTCCGGTGAGCGATGCTTCCATGAACCATGGCAGCGGCACGAATATCGCTGAAACTCAAGCATCCCACACTTATGTCTATCGGCGGTGCCAGGGCGCGCGTTTCCAATGCGTTATCCGCTACTTTCTCTTCAGATTAGTTGAACGCTCAGACAATGAGCCTTGCCGACGCGCCTCCGGTTCGCTGCATCAACGTTTGCTTAGCACGTTCGCGTCTAATTGGAGACATTCCGGGCGCTAATTTCGCTAAGCACGCAGATTTCTCATCGCGGCTAATACGACGCTTTATGATCATGAGCGATTGAAATGCGCATACTCGTAGTCGAAGACGATGCGGACTTGAATCGTCAGCTTGTCGACGCGCTGGCTCGGGCCGGCTATGCGGTCGATTCAGCCACCGACGGCGAGCAGGGCCACTATATGGCCGATACATCGGACTTTGACGCAGTCATTCTCGATATTGGACTGCCGGTGATGAATGGCATCGAGGTGTTACGCAAGTGGCGCGCTGCCAATCGAAACATGCCGGTCTTGATCGTGACGGCAGCGGATCTCTGCACCGATAAGGTAACGGCCATAGACTCCGGAGCCGACGACTATCTCACCAAGCCATTTGCCATGGCCGAACTCCTGGCTCGCGTACGCTCTTTGATCCGCCGCAGCAATGGGATTGCCAATGCCGTTCTAGTGAACGGTGAGATCGAGATGGATACCCGATCCGGAGCTGTCACGCGCGCCGGCACACCTGTCGTTCTCACGACGTTTGAGCGGCGACTTCTGCAATTCCTGATGCATCGTGCCGGAGCCGTTGCCACCCGTACCGAGATTACCGAACATATATACGCGCAAGATTTCGACCGAGACTCGAACACCCTCGAAGTGTTTATCAGGCGTCTGCGTGTGAAGCTTGGGGCAGACGCGATCGAGACAGTGCGCGGGAATGGCTATCGAATGCCGCTGGATCGGAACGTCATGAGAGGGGGTCGCAAGAGCGCTACGAGCCTATAACAATCGGCTTAGGCCTTTCCGACTCACTCCTGCGCTCCTTCACCGTTGGTTAAGACGGGCCCTTGTATGCTGGTCGCCATGGCGTCATCCCCTTGCTGAGCAGCAATGCCGATCTGGTTGGATCCTAACGATGGCAGGTCGGAACTGGTGCGCCTCCTGCATGCGTGGTGGGTAGCCGCACGCGGCGATGCTGATTCACCCGACCGGTGCGATCTGCGACCCGAGGAAATGAAGCGGTTATTGCCCTTCATGTTCATTGCCGATGCCGAGCATGATCCGTTTAGAGTTCGATATCGTCTGGTCGGCACCAGAGCCGTGGAAGTCACGGGCTTTGACATAACGGGACGCTATCTTGACGAGTTGCTGAGCGCCGAACCCGATCAGCCTTGGATGGACCACTACAGGCAGGCGTTTGTTACGCGGAGACCGTTGTTGGGAGCGACGACAGTTCCCACGACCGCAGGCGGAGTATTGATGTATGAATTCGGAATTTTCCCAATACGCAAAGGCGGGGCAGCGATCGACCAGTTCGTGGCAATTGAGGACTATTTTGGACTTCAAACACAGATCGTTCAGGTGGAACCCTGGCGTGATCGACGTCCTGGCCACTCGTTAGTCTCGTGAGCGGTTGCATAAGTCGCCCGGATTGATTGCGCAGAATTGCCGACGTCCGCCGGCTGCCAAAGGGCTCGCACGAACGGACGTAGTCATCGACACGGCTATTGCTCCAGCTTCCCAAACAGAGCTTCGAACTTCTTCTTGGCCTTGCCCTTCTGGGGCATCGCCTTTGCTTCGGCCAGATTGACGGGATCGCCTACGATCACGAGGCCCACCATGCCCATGCCGTAATGCGGCTTGCATTCGAAGCCGTAGGCGCCGGGCTTGTCGAACGTGACCGTGATGTCTTCGTTCATCTTGCCTTGGAACGACGCTGCGCCTTCCGGCGACATGCCCTCGACAGAGAGGACATTGTGACCTTTGTCGGCGGCCACGAAGCGGATCGTGTCGCCGGGCGCGATCTTCAGGAACGACGGCTCGAACACCATCATGCCTTCAGCGCCCTTGTTCAGCATCTTCACTTCATGTTCGGCAGCGATGGCTGGCGTGGCTCCCGCTATGGCGCTGGCCACCAGAAAACCGGCCAGCGCCATCATCATCTTTTCGCGCATGATCTCTCCCTTTGTTGTCGACGAACGGCTAGTTCTTGCCGGCCTGCTTCTGCGGGTCGATTACCTTGAACACCTGGGGATTCTCCGGGCCCTCTACCTTGAGGATGCCGACCAGACCCTTTTCCAAGCGCGACAGGGCATGATCGACCAGGATGAACTTGCCCGGCACTTCCAGCTTGAAGTCTGCTGCGACGGCGCCTCCCGGCGGGACAGTCACCGTCTGCACGTTGGTCAAGGGCTCGGACGTCATGGCGCCGAAGGGGTAGACCTTGTCGAAGACTTCGCCGATCACATGGAAGGACGAGGTCACGTTCGGACCACCGACGCCAAAATAGATGCGGACGGTCTCGCCGACCTTCGCAGTCAGCGGCTTCTGGTTGGTGAGGGCACCAACTGCGCCATTGAAGACGAAGTATTCAGGACGCTCGGCGATAAGCTTGTCATAGCTTTCGGTCAGCTCGCCCTGCGTGCCGAAGGCTTCCTCGGTGTAGAGTTCGCCCTGCATGACGTAGAATTCGCGGTCGACCTTCGGCAGGCCGCCTTCCGGCTCGACCAGGATCAGGCCGTACATGCCGGCCGAGATATGCTGGGCCACCGGCGGAGTCGCGCAGTGATAGACATAGATGCCGGGATTGAGCGGCTTGAAGATGAAGCCCTTCTCCTCGCCCGGCGCGGCCTGGGTCGCGACGCCGCCGCCACCGGGGCCGGTGACCGCGTGGAAGTCGACATTGTGCATCATCGCGCTGTCATCGGCGTTCTTCATGTGAACTTCGACCGTGTCGCCGACCCGGACGCGCACGAACGGACCCGGCACTTTGCCGTCGAAGGTCCAGTAGTGATAGGAGGTGCCGTCATCGAGCTGGCCAGTCACTTCAACCGTGGTCAGATCGACGCGGACGTGTTCTGGGCCGCGTTTTGCCAGCGGTGGGGGCAAATCGGTGGGATCGCGCACGATGTCGGCGACTCCCGGCATTTGCACGTGGGCATGCGTACCGCCGCCGTGCCCATCATCGCCGTCCGCGAGGGCGACGGATGTCGTCATGCCGCCCCCCAGAGCGAGCGACAAGGCGAGCAGGCTTGCCGTGGCGGTGAGACGGGACCGTGGATGGTTGCGCATCGGAGTATCCTTTCTCAGATCAAGCGCGACGGTCGCACTTTTCACGCGCGAACATGCCAGCCCTCTCGCGGCGGCAAAATTAGGAGTTGTCCCTAAGTAGACCTCCGGATGCGGCCGGCCGACGCAGCGGGCCCGGCGCTTTATTCAATAGGGGAAATTCCGGATACTCCGGGCGGCACCGATGTCCCTAATATCCGAAATTGCGCCGCTCCCTATGATTGGCCGCGAATATCGCGCCCGGTGCGACGTGGAGAAGAAGAGTGACCCAGGCATCGGATCAGCGCATCTTTCTCATAGACGAAGACGAGGTGGTGCGGGACTCGCTCAAAGTCCTGCTGGAATCTCATGGCATCCAGGTAGAAGACTTCGGCGACGCCACGGAGCTTCTGAGCCAGAAAATCGTCGCGCCCAACGGATGCCTGGTGCTTGGTTATAATCGCCTGATCATCGATGGCCTGGAGCTGATCACCACCTTGCGGCGACGCGGCATCACCCTGCCCGTCATTTTCATCGTGGGCGGAGGCGTTGCCTCGACCAAGGCAGCAGCCCTTGCCGCCGGTGCCTTTGCCTATCTCGAGCGGCCGATCGAGGAGACGGCATTGATCCGCGCTATCAAAGCGGCATTCCTGCGCCCAAATGGCAGTAAATACTCGAACGGTGATGCCCCGCCGTCGATGGCGCCGGTGTCTGCTCGGCCCTAGACCTGGGGCGCCACGCCCGCCTGCATGGCGGTGCGCACCAGTTCCGGCAGGCTTTTCGCCTTCATCTTCTCCATCACATGGGCCCGGTGAATCTCCACGGTCCGTGGCGAGATGTCCAGGCGGTGGGCGATCACCTTGTTCGGGTGGCCGATCACCAGCAACTCGAGCACCTCGCGCTCTCGCGGTGTCAGGGATCCGAGACGATCGATCAGCGTCGGATCGATCGCGCACGACTTGCGTTTCGTGGCCATTTCGATACTGACCAGCATCGCGTCGTCGCTGAACGGCTTTTCGATGAAATCCACCGCCCCCGCCTTCATGGCGCGAACCGCCAGCGGCACATCGGCATGGCCGGTCATGACGATCACCGGCACATCAATGCCGGCGCTGGCGAGCCTTTCCTGGAACTCCAGTCCGTCCATCTCCGGCATGCGCACATCGGTGACGATGCAGGACGGCAGGCGGGCCCGGCACGATTCCAGCGCCTCCGCGGCCGCCTCGAAGGCTTTGACCGCATGACCCGCAGATTCGAGCAGCAGCTCAAGCGAATCGCGAACAGCCTCGTCATCGTCGACGATGAAAACCAGCTTATCTGCCGGAGACATCGGCACCATCCTGATCTGCCAATGGGAGTGTGAAACGGAACGTGACGCCGCGCTCGGCATTTGGATGGGCGTGCAACCGGCCGCCGTGGGCGTCGATAATCGACCGGCAGATGGACAAGCCAAGCCCCATCCCCTTTGCCTTGGTCGTTTGGAACGGCTGGAACAACTGCGCCTGGATCTGCGGCGCAAGGCCGGGACCGGTGTCGGAAACCAGCACCTCCACCATTGAACCATCCACCGAGGAACCAATGGGCACGGTCGAGACCAGCAAGTGCCGCGGCGGCGGGCTCTCGGTCATCGCTTCGATACTGTTGCGGACAAGGTTGAAAACCACCTGCTGGATCTGGATCTTGTCGATGAAGACGGATAGCGGCTCGGCGCTGAGATCGACCCGCACCGTTACGCCGGTTTCCTTGGCGCCGACCAGCCCAAGCGCCGTCGCCTCGCCGACGACCTTGTTGAGGTCTTCGAGCCGTCGCTCGGATTCGCCCTTCTGGATGAAATTCCTCAGATTCTGCACGATGGCGCTGGCGCGCGCGGCCTGGCCGACCGCCTTGTCCATGGCGTCGGCGGCTTTGGGGGGAACCTCCAGCCCCTTGCTCTGCAGGATCCGGCGTGCCGCCTGGACGTAGTTGAGGATCGCGGTCAGCGGCTGGTTGAGCTCGTGCGCGATCGCCGAAGCCATCTGCCCCACGTCGCTCAGCCGCGACATGTGCAGAAGCTCGGCCTGCAACTCCTGCATCCGACTTTCGTTAAGCTGGCGCTCGGTCAAATCGCGGATAAAGCCGGTGAAGAGCCGCCTGCCGTTGGCCACGACCTCGCCGACCGCAAGCTCCATCGGGAAAGTGGTGCCGTCCTTGCGCTGCCCGACCACGACGCGGCCGATGCCGATGATCCTGCGTTCGCCCGTATCCAAGTAATGATGCAGATAGCCGTCATGCCGCTCGCGGTAGGGCGACGGCATGAGCATGCTGACGTTGCGTCCAACCGCCTCCTCTGCGGTGAAGCCGAACAGCCGTTGTGCAGCGGAACTGTAAGACTCCATCAGGCCGCGCTCATCGATGACGATGATCGCATCCGGTGCGGTTTCGAGGATCGACTGCAGGCGCGCCTCCCGCTCCTGCAGGGCGCTGCGAATGACGGGTTCCGCGGGCTGATCGTCTTTGGCGTCGTTCATGCGCTTCCATCGATGGCGGAACAGATCCCGCCGCCGCAAACTATAGTGATATAGCAAGATTCCGCCAGTTCCGCGCTAGGTCGCGCGGCTACGTACAATCCCTTAAGGACATTCCCGAATTATCTCACCGTCGGGAAACGCTTAGTCCTGTCTCCACTTGCGAGGACCCGATTTTCGGTCGCGCTGGCGGTACGGAGACCACAATGGCGAATACAAAGAGACTATGGCTGATCCTGACCCTGGTCATGCTCACCTCGTTCGGAGCGCTCGGGCTGCTGGGCCGAGAGATTCACGTCAAGGCGCCACCGGTTCCGGCCCGCGTCATCAGCGAAGATGGATCGGTCCTGTTTACCAGCGCCGACGTCGACACCGGTCGTCAAGCCTGGCAGTCGGCCGGCGGCATGCAACTCGGCTCGATCTGGGGCCATGGCGCCTATCTCGCGCCTGATTGGTCTGCCGACTGGCTGCACCGCGAATCGGTCGCGCTGCTCGACGGCTGGAGCCAGAAGGAGTTCGGCATGCCTTTCGCCGACCTTCATCCCGAGCGCCAGGCCGCCCTGCAGGCACGTCTCAAGCAGGAGATGGCGACCAATCGCTATGATCCGAAAACCGGCGACCTCGTCGTCTCGCTCGATCGCGCCACCGCCATCAAGAGCGTGGCGCGCCACTACGTCGATCTGTTTGGCGATGCGCTAGAATTGAGTACGCTGCGTGAGCAATATGCGATGCCGGAGAACCCGATGCCGGACCCGGCGCGCCGCGATGCCATGGCGGCATTCTTCTTCTGGAGTTCCTGGGCCAGCGCGGCGGAACGACCCGGCGAGGACGGCATCACCTACACCAACAACTGGCCGCATGAACCGCTGCTCGGCCACGCACCGACCACCGGGTCGGTCGTGTGGTCGGTCCTCAGCGTGATCCTGCTGATTGCAGGTGTCGGCGCGTTGGTCTGGTATCACGCAGTGGTCAGCGCCGGTCAGCCGCACGCCAAGGTGCCGGCCACCGATCCGCTGGCGAGCCTGAAGCCCACGCCTTCGATGCGCGCGACGGGCAAATATTTCGCGACGGTCATCGCCCTGTTCCTGGTGCAGATTGGACTTGGCGCCTTGACCGCCCACTATGGCGTCGAAGGCCAGGATTTCTACGGCTTCCCGATCGCCAAATACCTGTCCTATGCCGTGACCCGCACCTGGCACACGCAGCTTGCCGTGTTCTGGATCGCGACCGCGTGGCTGGCGACCGGCCTTTACATTGCGCCGGCGATTTCCGGCCATGAGCCGAAGTTCCAGCGCCTGGGCGCGAACCTGCTCTATGTCGCGCTGTTGATCGTGGTCGTCGGCTCGATGGCCGGAGAATGGCTTGCGGTGCAGCAGAAGATGGGGCTCGGCATCAATTTCTGGTTCGGCCACCAGGGCTATGAATATGTCGATCTCGGCCGCTTCTGGCAGATCCTGCTGTTCGCCGGCCTCGGAATCTGGCTGGTGCTGGTCGGCCGCGCCTTGTGGCCCGCGCTGCGCCAGAAGTCGGAGAATCAGCCCCTGCTGGTGATCCTGTTCCTGTCGACAGTTGCAATCGGGCTGTTCTATGGCGCCGGTCTGACCTGGGGCAGGCACACCAGCCTGTCGATGGTCGAATACTGGCGCTGGTGGGTCGTGCATCTGTGGGTCGAAGGCTTCTTCGAAGTATTCGCCACCGCCGTCATCGCCCTCCTCTTCGTCAAGCTCGGCATGGTGCGCTCGAGCGCGGCCAACAGCGCGGTGCTGTTCTCCACCATCATCTTCCTAACCGGCGGCATCCTCGGTACCCTGCATCACTTGTACTGGAGCGGTACGCCGACCAGCGTCATCGCGGTGGGTGCGGTCTTCTCGGCGCTCGAAGTGGTGCCCCTGGCGCTGCTCGGCTTCGAAGGGTTCGAGACCTATCGTCACAGCAAGGCGGCGCCGTGGGTCGAGACCTATCGCTGGCCGATCCTCTTCTTCGTGGCCGTCGCATTCTGGAATCTGCTCGGCGCGGGCGTGTTCGGCTTCATGATCAACCCGCCGATCTCGCTCTACTACATCCAGGGCCTGAACACGACGGCGACCCACGGCCACAGCGCTTTGTTCGGCGTCTACGGCATGCTCGGCATCGGCCTGATGCTGTTCTGCCTGCGCGGCATCGGCGCACGGGCGGCGTGGAGCGACCGGCCGCTGAAGGCCGCCTTCTGGCTGCTCAATCTGGGCCTCGCCGGCATGGTGTTCCTGTCACTGCTGCCGGTCGGTGCGCTCCAGGCCTGGGCCAGCGTAACCCATGGCATGTGGTATGCACGGTCGGCCGAGTTCCTGCACCAGCCGATCATAGAGACCCTGGTGTGGCTGCGCGTGCCGGGCGACATCGTGTTCGGCGCCGGCGGCGCGGTGCTGGCCTGGTTCGCCTTCCGCCTGTGGCGCGGGCGGCCGCAAGCGCCGCGCGCCATTCCGGTCCGTAGCGCCGCCACTCGGCCGGCGGAGTAGGACCAAACGGGGATGTCCGCCACCCGCGGGCATCCCCATTCTCCCGAGGCGCAGACCATCATGTCAGCCATCAAACCGATCCGACCGGACATCATCGCACGCTTCGAAGGCCAGCGCGCGCCGCGCTACACCAGCTATCCGACCGCGCCGCACTTCACCCACACATTCAGCGATGCAGATTACCAGACATTGCTGACGGGGCTCGATCCCGATAGCAGCCTCTCGCTCTATCTCCATGTGCCGTTCTGCCAGACGATGTGCTGGTATTGCGGATGCCACACCCGCATCGTCGCGAGCTACAGCCCGATCGAAGCCTATCTGCATGCGCTGGAGGCGGAGATCCGGATGATGGCGGCCGCTTTGCCGCAGCGCATGAACGTCCGCCATATCCATTGGGGGGGCGGTACGCCGACCATCATGGCGCCGGATGCGTTCCGGCACCTCATGAGCATTCTGCGTGATTGCTTCGAGCTTCGAAGCGACGCCGAGGTCGCGGTCGAGATCGATCCCCGCCGGATTTCCGAAGAGATGATCGCCGCTCTGGGCGAGAGCGGCGTCACGCGCGCCAGCCTGGGCGTGCAAACTTTCGATCCTGTGGTGCAGAAAGCCATCAATCGCATCCAGAGCTTCGAGCAGACCGCGCGGGCAACCGAGGGATTACGCGCCACCGGAATCGATGCCATCAATTTCGATCTCATCTATGGCTTGCCCTATCAAACGGCGGCTTCATGCGAGGACACGGTCGCGCGGGCGCTGGACCTCAAGCCGGATCAGTTCTCGGTCTTCGGCTACGCCCATGTGCCCTGGATGAAAAAGCACCAGCGCATGATCGACTGGCAGTCGCTCCCGAATCCAAACCAGCGTTTGGCACAATTCGCGTCCATAGCCGATCGGCTTGTGGACGCCAAGTACCGGCGGATCGGGCTTGATCACTTTGCCAGACCGGACGACCCGTTGGTGAGGTGCCTGGATGCCGGCACATTACGGCGCAATTTCCAGGGCTACACCAGCGATCAGTGCTCGACGCTGCTCGGCCTCGGCGCTTCGGCGGTCGGATCGCTGCCTCAGGCCTATGTGCAGAGCACCACCCAAGTTGGCGAGTATCGCCGCCGGATCGAAGCGGGCTCATTCGCCATCCAGCGCGGCCGGCGGCTGACCGCGGAGGATCGGCTGCGCCGCGACGTGATCGAGCGCATCATGTGCGACTTCCGGGTGGATCTCGAGGCGGTCGCGGGAAAGCACCATGTCGATGTGGACTACTTCGCGGAAGAGCTGGTGCGCCTATGGGCGCTGGAGCACGACGGCATCGTGCGCGTTGACGGCACTGTGGTTTCGCTGGAGCAGGCGTATTGGCCGCTGGCGCGGACCGTTGCGTCCGTCTTCGATGCCTATCTCCAGCCGGAGGAGCAGCGTCATGCCGCTGCGATCTGAATGAGCTTCGTCCACCTGGTCGAGCCGCAACCCGCGCCCGGGCCCTGGCCGATCCTGGCGCTCGGGTTCCGGCCTTTCTTCCTGCTGGCTGCGATCTTTGCCGCAGCCGCTGCTCCCTTCTGGCTGCTGATCTACCAGGGCGTCGTGGAGCCGGTGTCCTATCTCCCGCCCACGATCTGGCACGCGCATGAGATGGTCTTCGGCTTTGCGGTCGCGGTGGTCGCCGGCTTCCTGCTGACAGCGGCGTCCAACTGGACCGGACGCCGCACAGCGACCGGCCTTGGTCTCGCCGCGCTGGTGAGCCTGTGGCTCGCAGGCCGCGGGCTGATCGCCGCCGGCGGCGCGCTCCCGGTCGCTCTGGTCGTGGCCGTCGACGTGGCATTCCTGCCGATCCTGGCCACCACGCTCGCTGTGCCGATACTGGCCGCGGGCAACCGGCGCAACATTGTCTTCCCCATCGTCTTGCTGGTGCTCGGCGCGCTCAATCTCGCGATCCATCTCGGCGCGCTCGGGAGGATTGAATGGGATCCGTCTCGCACTCTGCGCGTCGCCATCGACCTTATCCTGCTGATGATTGGCGTGCTGGGCGGGCGGGTCATTCCGTCCTTCACCAAAAACGCGTTGCCGCAGGCGCGGGTCAATCCGTGCTCCAAGGCCGGCGTTCTGGCGCTGCTCAGCCTGACGGCGGTCGCGGTCTCGGATGCCGCAACCGGCGATCCTGCCATCACGGGCGCGGTTGCACTGGCGGCGGGTCTTATCAATCTCCTGCGGATGCGCGGTTGGGGAAGCTTGGCGACCGTGCGCACTCCCATTTTGTGGATCCTGCACGTGGGCTACGGCTGGCTGGCGATCGGGCTCATCCTGCGCGGCGTTGGTGGCCTCACTGAAATTATCGCGGAAGATGCCGGCATCCACGCCCTGACCCTCGGTGCCATCGGCAGCATGACCATTGGCATGATGTCGCGCGTTGCGCTCGGCCACACTGGCCGATCGATCATTGCGGTACCGCTGCTCGTCGCTGCCTATTGGCTGGTCAATGGCGCGGCTGTGTTGCGCGTGCTGTTTGCCATCGTAGCTACGGACGGCCTGCGCATGGCGAGCCTGTTTGGCTCGGGCCTGTTGTGGAGCCTGGCATTCCTTGCCTTTGCCATCATCTATTTGCCGATTCTGAGCCGTCCCCGGGCGGATGGACGGCCAGGTTAAGAAGGATCACAAATGACACGCGTTTTGTCGATCGATGCCCATGTCGGCAAGGCAATCGTCACGCTGATCGCCAGCCTCATGCTGCTGATCGTTGCCGGCTCCGCTTCGGCTCACCACGGCTGGTCCGAATTTGACGAGAGCAAGCGCGCCACGCTCGCCGGTACCATCCGCGAATTGCATTTCGGGAATCCGCATGTCACCATCCTGCTGGAGACACCAGCGAAAGTGTGGAGCGTGATGCTGGCATCGCCTGCACGCCTAAAAAGCAGAGGCGTCACGCAGGAGATGCTGGGCGTGGGCCAGACCGTTGCCGTCGAAGGCCTACCGCACAAGTCCAAACAGGACGAGTTCCGAGCCGAGCGGATGACAGTGGGTGGAACGACCGTAGAGCTGCGTTGATGGGGCCGGCCGAGGCGCCGCAATGGCTGACATGGCTGCAACAAACTGCGCTGGCAGGGGCGCTCCGGGATTCCGCTTGGCTCTATCCCGCCGCTGAAATCCTGCACATCCTTGCCTTTGTCCTCGCAGTCGGGGGGCTGCTGACCCTGGATCTCAGGCTCGTGGGTCTGGGACGCGGTTTCGCTTTCGATCAAGTTGCGGGCGCTCTGCTGCCGTGGGCGATCGGGGCGTTCTGCCTGACGATTCCGACCGGTGTCCTGTTGCTGCTGCCCGAAGCGTCGACGATTGCTCTCAATCCCGCGTTCCTCATCAAGATGACGATGATGGTGCTGGCCGGGATCAACGCGAGCCTATTTCATCTCGGCCCCTGGCGGCGCCGCGAATCATGGCTGACCGGCGTGCCGCCCATGGCAGCCCGCATCTGTGGCGCAGTCTCCATCGTGCTGTGGGTCGGCGTGATCGCAAGCGGGCGCCTGATCGCATACGTGTAGGTCAGGCAACAATCCAGGTCCACGCCATGCCGCCGAGGACGATCGCGTTGAGTAGCGCGACGGCCGGCATGATCGGGCGCGCGAAGCTGCGCCGCTTCGGCGTCGCAGCGTTTTTTGTGTCACCGCAAACGCATGGATTTCGACCGCCCTAAGGGCGGAGCAAGCGCCGGCCAGAAGCGTCAGGCGGCCTCGCAAGAACGGAGCAGTCGACCGCCCGGGCGAGGTCGGGCCAGCCGTAGCAGATCTCGTCGAGCGTGTTGCCCCACAGGCGCTCCCGACGCTCGGCAACCGCCTTGCCGCCGACGCGCTCGTAGAAGTAGCGTGAAGGATTGTCGCGCAAGACCCACAGAAAGCTGCAGCCGTAGCCCTTGTCGACCATCGCCGCGAAGGCGGCCGCCAACAGCCGCCGGCCGAGGCCGCGCTCCTGGAATTCCGGCCTGACATAGAGCGTGTAGATCTCGCCGACATTTGCGCCGGCCTCGCCGGCGAAGCGCCCGCCGGTCGGGCGATCGCCAGGCCGCGACAGCCCGAAACTGATGAACCCCACCACGCCACAATTGGCCTCGGTGGCTACGATCACCGGCTGCGTCTCGGCACGGTTGCGGATGACCCAGGACCATTCGCGCGTCTGGCGCTGGTAGGACATACCGAGCAGCATCCGGTGCGGCAGGAGTGCGGCATAGGTCGACCGCCATGTATCGACATAGACTTTGGCGATTCCCGCAGCAGCCCGCTCGGTGGCAAGCCCGATGGTTATCATAGAGCCAGCCTAGCACGATTCAGTCATTCCGCCAGCCTTCAGGACAGGCAGGCGTCATTCGTTCGGCAGAGATGGCGTTTTCTGCAACCGGCCTTTATAATTCCAAACTCGTCCTTGGGATTATAAAGCATGACCGAGCGCGAACGCCAGATCCTCACCCTGCTGCGGGACGACCCGACCCTGTCGGCTTCCGCCATTGCGCGGCGGCTGAAGAGCAGCGCGGCTGCGGTCACAGTGCATTTGAGCGCGCTGCGCCAGCAGGGCGAGATCATCGGGCGCGGCTATGTGCTGAAGCCGGCAGGACAGGTCGTCGTCATCGGCGGTGCGAACATGGATTTCAAGTGCCAGGCCAAGGCGCCGATGGTACTGCGCACCTCCAATCCCGGCCGCATGGCGGCGACGGTCGGCGGTGTCGGCTGCAACATCGCGCGCAACCTGGCACGCCTCGGCGTGCCGACCGCGCTCTTTACCGTGGTCGGGCAGGATGAGTTCGGCGAGCGCATCCTGCGCGAAGCGCGGGCCGGCGGCATAGACGTCTCCATGACCCTTATGAGCGCCAAGCCGACCGGAACCTATGTCGCGCTGCTCGATCGCGATGGCGACCTGACCGCAGCCATTTCCGCCATGGATGCGATGGAAGAGCTCACCGCCCAGCGCATCACGGCGCGCGCCAGCGCCTTGGCACAGGCCCGCATGGTGGTGGCCGACTGCAATCTGGAGCAAGCCGCCCTCGTTCGCCTGGCGGAATTGTGCGCGGGCGCCACCGTGCCGTTGGCGATCGATGCCGTCTCTACCCGCAAATCGGAACGGCTGCGGCCGCTGCTGAAGGCGCGTCTGCCGATCCACCTGCTCGCGCTCAATCGCGACGAGGCCGCCATCCTCGCCGGCGGGAAGGTCCAGTCCGGCGCCGATCTGCGGCGCGCTGCCGATATCCTGCATCGAGCGAACGTGCGGCACGTGCTGATCGGCCTCAGCGACCGCGGCACCTATGCAGCGAGCGCCGATGCGGAGGCGCGTGTGCCGCCCTTCCCGGTCACGCTGTCCGACGTCACTGGCGGTGGCGATGCGGCGCTGGCTGGAGCCATCCTTGGCCTGCTGGATCAGCAACCGCTGGCAGAGGCCGCGCGCTGGGGCCAGGCCGCAGCGGCGCTGACCGTGAGCGTGCCGGACACCGTGAGCCCCACCCTGTCGCCCGCCGCCTTGCAGACCATGCTCAAGCGCCGCGTGCGCCGACCGACCAAGAAGGATCATGCCGCATGACACATCCCGACCTCGACATCGCGCCGGAGATCGCGCAGGCGCTGGCGCAGGGCGGCCCGGTTGTGGCCCTGGAATCCACCATCATCGCCCACGGCATGCCCTATCCCGGCAACCTCGTCACCGCGCGCGCGCTCGAGCGCATCATCCGCACCGAAGGCGCGGTGCCGGCCACCATCGCGGTACTGGATGGCAGGCTGAAGGTCGGGCTGGACGACGCGGCGCTGGAGCGCCTGGCGCAGTCGCCGGACATGGCGAAGGCTTCGGTGCGCGACCTGCCCGTGCTGATGGCTGCTCGGCGCGACGGTGCCACCACGGTTGCCGCCACCATGCGGATCGCGGCGATGGCCGGCATCCGCGTGTTCGCGACCGGCGGGATCGGCGGCGTGCATCGCGGCGCGGAGGCGACCGGCGATGTCTCAGCCGACTTGACCGAGTTGGCGGAGAGTCCGGTCGCAGTGATCTCCGCCGGCGCCAAGGCGATCCTCGATCTGCCGCGCACACTGGAAATGCTCGAGACCCTGAGCGTGCCGGTGATCGGCTATCAGTGCGACGAATTCCCGGCCTTCTATTCGCGTAGTTCGGGGCTGCGCATCCAGGCGCGCGCGGAATCGCCGGCGGAGATCGCCGCCATTCTGGCCGCGCGCTGGCGCTTGTCGGACAAGGGCGGCGCGCTGATCGCCAATCCGATTCCCAGCGCAGACGAAATCCCCGCCGCGCGCATCGAAGCGCAGATCGCCGCGGCACTGCGGGATGCCGGCGCACAAGGCATCGCGGGCAAGGAGGTGACGCCCTTCCTGCTGGCGCGGATTCGCGATCTGACCCAGGGAGAAAGCCAGCGCGCGAATGTCGCACTCGCCCTCAACAACGCGCAATTGGGCGCGAAAATCGCGCTGGCCTACAGCACATCGACAGAATGAACTAGTCTCATCGATAGAACCGCGTGTGAGTATTTGCCAATCTTCGCGGTTTCTTAAGGGACTTCACCCACAGTGCAGCATGCATGAGAGCGAGCCCAGCAGCGCAATGCTCAAGACAGCCGACCCGCTAGCACCGATAGCCGGCACCGTCGAGGTGTTCGCCGCCTGGTCGCCGGATCAGGTCGCGGGCTGCCATGCGACGCTGCAACGCCTCTACGACTACTGGGCGGCCCAGCGCAGACATCGATCCATGCCGGCGCGCAGCGACATCGATCCGGTCGATCTGAAGACGATCCTGCCGATGCTGATCCTGATCGATGTCGTTCCCGATCCGCGGCGCTATGTCTATCGCCTTGTCGGCACACACGAGGTGGAGATGCGCGGCGGCGACCCCACCGGCAAGCCGGTCGAAGAAGCCTATTACGGCGAGAGCGCGGAAGACACCACCTACTATCTCGACCGCGTGGTGCGCACGAGCCAGCCTGTCCTCTATCGCGGCACCTATCAGCCGCTCAGCACCCGCACCCAGCGCGAGGATGTGCTGTTCCTCCCGCTCTCCAAGGACGGGCAAGCCGTGAACATGATCTTGGTCCTCGGCCACGTCGACTGGATGAAGGAAGAGCGGCGGGCTTAGCCCGCAACTGTCGCCCACACTCTGCCGTCACGCCACGTCGAACTTGATGCCCTGCGCCAGCGGCAGGTGGTCGGAGTAGTTGATGGTGTTGGTGGCGCGGCGCATGTAGGCCTTCCAGGCGTCGGAGCCGGATTCGCGGCCGCCGCCGGTCTCCTTTTCGCCGCCGAACGCGCCGCCGATCTCCGCGCCCGACGGACCGATATTGACGTTGGCGATGCCGCAATCGCTGCCGATGCCTGAGGTGAATTGCTCGGCCTCGCGCACGTCGCGGGTGAAGATGCAGGATGACAGGCCCTGCGGCACGTCGTTGTGGATCTGGATCGCCTTGGCGAAGTCCTTGTATTTCACGACGTAGAGAATGGGCGCGAAGGTCTCTTCCTTCATCACGCCGGTCTGCGACGGCAGCTCGACGATCGCTGGCTTCACGTAAAAGCCGCCGGCGCAGCCTTTGACTTTCACGCGCTCGCCGCCGGTCACCTTGCCGCCTTCCTTCTTCGCCTGCGCCAGCGCGTCCTGCATGCGCTTGAGCGCAGCCTCGTCGATCAGCGGGCCTACCAGGGTCTTGCCCTCGAGCGGATTGCCGATCGAAACGCCGCCATAGACCTTCTTCAGGCGCGGCACCAGATGGTCGTAGACCTTTTCATGCACGATCAGGCGGCGGAGGCTGGTGCAACGCTGGCCGGCGGTGCCGACCGCGCTGAAGGTGATGGCGCGGACCGCGAGCTCGAGGTCGGCGCTCGGGCACACGATCATGCCGTTATTGCCACCCAGTTCCAGCAGCACGCGGCCGAAGCGCTGGATCACGCGCGGGCCGACCTCGCGGCCCATGCGGGTCGAACCCGTGGCGCTGATGAGCGCGACGCGCGCATCGTCGGTCAGGGCCTCGCCCACCGCCTTGCCGCCAAACACGACCTCGAGCAACCCTTTCGGCGCGTCGCCGAACTTCTTCACTGCCTTGGCGAAGACCTCTGCGCAGGCGAGCGCGGTCAGCGGCGTCTTGTCGGAGGGCTTCCACACCACGCTGTCGCCGCACACGATGGCGAGGCAGAAATTCCATGACCAGACCGCGACCGGGAAATTGAAAGCGCTGATGATTCCGACCACGCCCAGCGGATGCCAGGTCTCCATCATCCGATGGCCAGGCCGCTCCGAGGCGATGGTGAGGCCGTAAAGCTGGCGCGACAGGCCGACCGCGAAGTCGCAGATATCGATCATCTCCTGCACTTCGCCGAGGCCTTCCTGGACGATCTTGCCGGCTTCGATCGAGACCAGGCGACCGAGTTCCGCTTTGTGGGCGCGCAGCTCTTCGCCGAACAGCCGGATGAGTTCGCCGCGCCGCGCGGCCGGCACCAGGCGCCAGGCGCGGAACGCTTCGTCGGCGCGGGCGATCTTCTTCGCGACCGCGCTCCTGCTGTCGGACTTGAGCCGAGCGATCTCCAATCCGTCGATCGGGGAACGAACGACCATATCGCCGGCCGACAGCGGCCGGACATCGACGCCCAAGCCCTTCAGCAACGCACCCAGCTTTCGCATGAAAACTCCTTGATCCTGACCTGCTCGATTTAAATGGCGGCGAAGGGATGCGGCACCGCCTCCGCGCTGTCAACGGCCGCGGCTACGGCGCCTTGCCGGCGTGCCCAAAAATCGGTCAAACCGGCTGTTCGATGATCAATTATTTTGCATTGCAGCGCACTTGCTAGTGAAAAATTGTCACAGGTTAATCAATCGCTTACGGCGCAATGCGATATTTGGTGAGCTGGCTTGCAGAAATCGATTTTGCAGTGCAACACAGCGCCCCCATATCCTTGGTGTTGGTTCTGGGAGTTTGAGGGCCAACAAAATTGAAGGATAAGAGATGGTTAGACTTCTGGAACAGATTGGGCTCCTGGCAAAGCGCTGGGCGACCTATCAGCGGGTTCGCGCGGAACTCGAGACCTATACCGAGCGCGAGCTGAACGACATGGGCATGAGCCGGGCCGATATCGGCCGCATCGCACGCGAGGCGGCCTCCTTGGTGAAGGCCGATCCGACGAAGCGGGCGCGTCCCGAAGACCGCCGGCCGGCGCTCCAGCGTCAGCGCTACTCGCCGTATCTCTAAGGCGCCAAACGAAGGGCCGGCGTAACAGCCGGCCCCCGTTTGTCGTCTTCACGATCTGCGCGCGTTCAGCTGCCGTAGACGTCGAACGCGAAGTATTTGTCGTTGAGCTTCTTGTAGGTGCCGTTCTCGCGCAGCGCCTTGATGGCCGCGTTCATCTCGCCCAGCAGCGGGTCGCCCTTGCGCATCGCGGCGCCGACATTGCCGCCGATCAGAGGATCGCTGACCGGCTCGCCCTTCAGCTCGTAATCCTTGCCCGCATCGGATTTCAGGAAACCCTCGGCAGTATAGACGGTGTCCGCCAAGCCAAGATCTATGCGCCCGGAAGCGAGATCGGCATCGGCGTTGTCCTGGGTGTCGTAAAGCTTGATCTCGAGGACATTGCCCCACTTCTGCTGGAGCCAGGTCAATTGCGAGGTTGCGGTCTGCACCCCGACAACCTTGCCCTTCAGTCCAGCCTCGGAATAGTCGAAAGGATCGCCCTTCTTGCCGAAGAACGAGACGGTGGTCTCGTAGTATTTGTCGCTGAAATCGACTACCTGCTTGCGCTCTTCGGTCGCCGACATCGAGTTCATGATGGCGTCGATCTTCTTTTCCTGCAGCGCAGGGATGAGGCCGTCCCAGGCGATCGGAACCAGCTCGTAATCCTTGCCCATCTGCTTGAACAAGGCGTCGATCAGTTCGACCTCGAAGCCGCCCCACTTGCCGGTCGTATCCTGAATCCAGAACGGCGCGTAGGGCTCCGGCGAATAGCCCACTTTGACCTTGTCGGCGGCCTCAGCCCCAGTTGACCATTGGGCGATTGCCAGCCCGGCCAGCACGCCCAGCGCCGCCATCCAGTGACGCAAACCCCTTGTTGCCATGCTTGATTTCCTTCCCTGTTCAGCTCTTGCTAAGCTGTATACAGCTTAAACCAGGCCATTCGCCGCGCCAAGAGCGCTCAGGCGACAGAACAAAATTTTGTGCTAGATGAGAGACATGAACGCGATCCTACGCACCCAGCGGCTGGTCCTGCGCCGGCCCCGCTCCGACGACGTGGCCGCGATGCACGCGATCCTGCGCGATCCCTTGGCCATGCGCTATTGGTCTACCCTGCCGCACACGGAGGTGGCCGAGACCGAGGCCTGGATTGCCAAGACCATCGATGCCATCAATGCCGGCGAATGCGACGATTTCTTCGTCGAGCAGGACGGCCTGCTGATCGGCAAAGCGGGCTTGTGGAACCGCAACGAAATCGGCTTCCTGTTCTCGCCTACCGTCTGGGGCAAGGGCTACGCGCGCGAGGCGCTGCAGGCGGTGATCGATCGGGCTTTTCGCGACTGCGGCCACGAGGAGATCCGCGCCGAAGCGGACCCGCGCAACGAACGGTGCCTGCGCCTGCTGACGCGCCTGGGCTTCCGTGAGACCAGCCGCGCCGAACGCACGTTCCATATCGGTGGCGAGTGGAGCGACAGCGTGTATCTTTCCCTCGCCAAACCAAGGGACTGATCCATGCGCAGCTTTACGATCCCAAGTGGCAAGGCCCAGCTGACCGGCGTGGAAGACGGCACGGGGCCTGCGGTCGTGTTCCTCCATGCCGGCGTCTGCGACAAGCGCATGTGGCGCGACCAGATGGCGGCCTTCGCGGACCGCTACCGCGTCGTCGCCTATGATCGCCGGGGATTCGGCGAGACGCGCTACCAGGCGGAGGACTTCTCGCACATGCGCGATCTGCGCGCCGTGCTGGACGGGCTCGGGATCGAGCGCGCGTGCCTAGTCGGATGCTCGCAGGGCGGCCGCTTCGCGGTCGATTTCGCGCTCGCGCATCCCAAGAACGTGAGCAAGCTGGTCCTGGTCGCGCCGGCGATCGGCGGCGCGCCGCAGCCGGAGCAGCTTCCGCCGGATATCGAGGAGTTGCTCGAGCGAGCGGAGCAGGCCGAAGACCAGAAACACTTCGACCTGGTCAACCGGATCGAAGCGCATCTGTGGCTCGACGGACCGCGCTCGGTCGATGGCCGTGTCCAGGGTTCGGCGCGCGATCTGTTTCTCCGCATGAACATCATCCCGCTGAAAAGCCCGTCGCCCGGCAAGGACAGCGCGGCCAAGGATTCCTTCAAGCGTCTCAAGGAAATTACCGCGCCGACCCTGCTCATCTGGGGCGATCTCGACTTCCCGCACCTGCAGGAACGCTGCGCGGTCCTGGGCAAGCGCATCAAGAGCTCGCAGAGCGCGATGATGCCCGGCACTGCGCACCTGCCGAACCTGGAGCAGCCGAAGAAATTCAACGCGCTGCTGGAAGCGTTCCTGAAGGACGCTCAGTAGAAGCGGCGCTACGCCCCCACCAGCTCCCGCCCGATCGCGTCGATGGCGCGGTAGGTGGTGGCGTCGAGCGCCACGTTGATCGGATTGGGCCAGGAGGAGAGCTTCGCAGCCACCAGCCGACGCCTCGGCTCGACATAGATGAGCTGGCCGTAGATGCCGCTGGCGCAGTGCAGGCCGCTTACGGTGTCGAGCGTCCACCATTGCTTGCTGTAGGCGGCATTGGGGAAGCGTTCGACCCGCTCCGCGTAGTTGGCGCGGAACGCTTCCACATCGCCGGTGCGGCAGGCCAGCGCCCAGGCTTCCGGCACCACTTGCTTGGTTCCGCGCGCGCCGCCATCCAGGAACAATTGGCCGAAGCGCGCATAGTCGCGCAAGGTCGCGTTGAGCCCGCCATCGGCGAGCGCAGTGCCCTCGTGATCGATGGTGATGTTGGCGTCGGATTCCGCGCCCATCGGCTGCCACAGGGCGTTGGACATGAAGGTCGCAAGATCCTGGCCGGTCACCTTGGAGACGATCCAGCCCAGCACCTCGGTCTCGATCGAGCGATAGAGGAACACGCCGCCATGCGGACGCTCCTGCTGCAGCGTGAGGATGAGCCCCTTGATCGAGAGCGTGTCGGCGGCGTCGCGGCGCGGCTTCCAGCCGCAGGCGCGGTCGAGCATCGCCACTTCGCTGTTCGGTGCCAGGTAATCCTCGTCGAACTTGACGCCGGAACGCATGTCCAGCACCTGGCTCAACGTAGCACCGCGATAGCCGCAGTTCGCCAGCTCGGGGATGTAGTCGGAGACCAGCCGATCGACGTCGAGTTCGCCTGCCCCGACCAGGATACCGACCAAAGCGCTGGTGAAGGATTTCACCACCGACTGCGAGAGATGCAGCGTCGCGCGCTCCATGCCGTTCATGTAGATCTCGGCGACGATCTTGCCGTCGTGCGCGACCAGAAACCCGTCGGTCGAAGTGGCGGCCAGCATGTCGCCGACGGTGCGCGTCGCGCCGTCGATGTCGGTGAACGTGATACCGCTGATATCGCGCGGCGCCGATCCGAAATGCCAGGCCGGCCCGTAGCCGCGGGAAATCCGCGCGATGCGCAGCAGATCGCCGACATGCTGGAAGGCCCACCGATTCTGCGGCGGCCAGTCCCAATTGCCCCACGATAGCGTCGCCGGCGCGCCTGGCAGCGGCCATTGCGCGGCCAGCGGCGGCCTGATGTTGTCAGTCAAGACCGAGTCCTCTGATTCGTGCGGCGATAGAGTGGACGAGCAGTTCGCGGCGAGCAAGAGCTCTACTTCTTGCCCTGCGCCGCCTGGGCCATCAGCCAGTCGCGCAGCGTCGTCGCTTCGGCGCTGAGCGGGCGATGGGCGCTCCAGCTTACATAGGTCGCTTCGGGCGGAACGAACGCCGCCTTGGTCAGGATCACCAGCTTGCGCGCTTCCAGCAGCGGCGCGACGAGGCTGAGCCAGCCAAGCGCGACACCTTGCCCGTCCTGCGCCGCCTGCCAGGCGATGACGTAGTTGTTGATGCGCCGCGTCTTCAGCCGCCGCGTCGAGACGCCGATGGCGGCGAACCATTCTTCCCACGCGGTCCAGCCTCGCTCCTGGCTGATCACCTCGAGCAGCGGGATTGCGGCGAGCTCGGTCGCTTCCTTCACCTTGTGCTTGCGCGCGAACTCAGGGGACGCGACCGCCACCACCACGTCGTCAAAGAGCTTGATCGCAGTCTCCTCGGGCCATTTGCCGTCGCCATAGCGGATGCGCAGGTCGACCTCGGAGCGGCGCAGATCCTGGCTGCGGTCCGACACCACCTGGTCGATCACGATGTCCTGGTGCGCACGCCAGAACTCGCCAAGCCGCGGCATCAGCCAGAGCTGCGCGAAGGCCGTGGTGCAGCCGACCGTGACGGTGCGTGCGCTACGGCTGGTCTTGATCGCCTCGAACGCCGCCGCCATGCCGGCGAAGCTCTCGGACAGCGAGCGATAAAGCTGCTCGCCCTCGGGCGTGAGGCGCATGGTGCGATGCCCGCGCACGAACAAGGGCACGCCCAGCTCCTGCTCCAGGAACGTCACATGCTTGCTGACCGCACTCGGCGTGACATTGAGCTCCGCCGCCGCGAAGCTGAGGCTCGAATGCCGCGCGGCCGCCTCGAAGGCGCCTAGTGCATTGAGGGAGGGGAGTTTGTAGAAGCGACGGACCATAAACTAGCTATGCAGGGCTGAGCACGTAATGGCAAGGCTGCGGCCCCCTCGAGCAGGGGAATCATAACCCCCGCGTCGGTGATTCAAATCACCCCAGCGCTACCAACTCCAATTTACATTGTAGAACACCAACGAAACCCCAGTCGGTCACGCAGCCGATCTCCGGATCGATGCCGGGCGGCAGCTGCCCTAGAGCCCCATCCAGGACCCGCGCAGCTTCACCCGCGTGAACCATCAACCAGCGGCTCGACCAGGCTCGAGCCGCCTGTAACGCTTGCGATGCGGGCACCGCACGTTCAGTTCATTTTCATGAAGGCGTGGAAGGACTTTAGCCACTCTAGAGTGATGGGATGATTGAATGCCCAGCCGATACGCTCGGCGATCGTCAGCACAGCACGATGGGGCTCTTCTTGGAGCGCGGCACTTCGGATTACTTGGGCCGTGTCGATATGATGATCCGCTGACACGTACTCGGAGTTCGTCCGAAACTGCGATTCTGCATCCGGCATCCAGAGTCGAACTCCCAACAAGCCTTCAAGTCGAACCCTGAACTTTAAGGGACCCCTATACCCAATTTCACCATAGAACTTCGCTCCACTCCCAACGACCTGATATAGCCGACACAATATCTCGTACCCCCTAATAAGAGGGTGGGGTATGGGTTTGTCTTCGGGTTTAACAAAGAGCGACTGCCGAAACAGGAACAGCCCATACATGTTGAGATGTGTATGATATGTCCGCAATGGACCTACGGCCGACGCATGCATAACGAAACCATCTTCGACCATGCGTGAGATACCGCTAGTATCGGGAAGGGGAAATTCATGACCTGTCCCCACGTGGTCCTTGACTCGGATCTTGCGTCTAACGGTGTCGAGCGTTACCGGTTCAACCAGAATCTCCTCGGGGTAGAGCGGGCAGAGCGAGATCGTCAGAAGGGCTGGCTGTTCTTGATCAAGGGGCCATAGTTCCTCCGTGCGGGGCACGCCTACGACGAGGCCGTCACGCATATCCCGAAATCGCTCGCACGCCCGATCGAAGATCAGCTCCCTAAGGTCCTCCGACTTCTTGCGCCTGTTGCGCATCCACTCGATGCGTCCGAGGTCGGCGAGGCCCTCCGGCTTATTCCGCTTGCCAGTTCGGATATACACTGACGTATTGCGATGAAGCGCGTGCGGTGCACTCTCGCTCTGCGGGATGCGGATCACCATGACTGCTTTGTCGCCAGCAGCATTCGGGCATGTAACGATTTCCGGAATCACGGGCGGCGTCATGCTGTCGAGGATGGTGTTTAGCACGCGCTCGTCCAATCCGCGGTCGTTGTCAATGCCCAGCAGCGGTAGCCGAGGCTTCCCATCGTCGGTCTCGTCGACACCGATCAGAATGATGCCGCCCAGCGTGTTCGCCATGGCGGCGATCGACTTGGCTAGGTCACTTGGAAAATCTGTCTTGTAATCAAGATAGGTGTTCTCCGCGGTCCCCTGTTGGCAGAAGCGGTCAACATCGTCCCAGGTGATGGACGCAATGGTGGCGCCGTAGAGATGCATGTCTTAAGGGAGCCTCTTGGCCAAGGCTTCTAGGTCACTGGCAAGCACCAGGACCAAGCCCTGGCTAACTAGAGAGTCGTTGATAGATTTCAGATAACGTGATTCCTCGCTGCCGGTTCTCTGCTCCAGCTCCTCATATAGATTGACCAAGTTCAGCGCGAAGTTCGCTCTGAATTCGTCATCTAGTTTTTGGCTTAGAGCAATAAGCTGCTTCGCTCTATCGGCGGCTGACAGCGACGCATTAGACCTAATACCCTCCTCCCCCTCCATGAACGGTCTTACGAAGTCGGCCATTTCCGCCGCGAAAATAAAGGCAGCGGCCTTGAGATTGTTGTTACTCATGGAGGTAATGTAGGCAGGGGAGGTTGGCTCAATGGGCGTGAGCACTTTCGCCAACGCCGAGCCGCCTAGTGCGGTGCGAAGGTTCGAATTTTCAGTCTCAGCTCCCGCAAGGCGGGTCTCGAGTATTTCAATGCGCTCGCTATATAGCTTTTCAGCCACGACCCAAGCGCTAGCACTCACTGCAACTGATGCTACTGCCAATGCGCCAAGGAAGTGCAACGGCGCGACGGCTATTACGCGTCTTTCCGACCGTAGAGTTTCCAGAAGGCCCATGGCCAAACTCTGCCCAATATTAATTCCCGCCGCTACTTAGAGTTTTGCGAACGATAGAACAAGGACAACCGACCGATGATGGGGAACAGCTGTCTTGATTTAGAACATAACAAGAACATAGCCGCGGGGATCAAGCAATGAACCTAAGATGCGTGACCGACCAGCAGGCCGAATTGCTGGCCTTTTGCGTCTGCAAGGTTTGCCACCGCGTCACTCACTGCGGCCGATCGACCTGGAGCGATACCAGCCGCCCATATGGAACTGGCAGCTCGTTATTCCGAGGTTCCGGTGTACGATGTGCGGAAGCAGGCGGACGCGTTTGCCGAAAAGCTACCGCGCGATTAATGAGGGAAACAGTCGATGTCGGGAATTCTTCTGACTATCGGTTTAAAGCTCTGGGACACGATCAGTGAGCATTGCGGCGATTATGTTCCAAACCTCGCGCTAATACGCGCTGCCAATAAAGCGCGGGAAGCTGGTCTCAGCGAGGCCGCAAGGCAGTACGTCATCGCGAAAACTGATCGTTTCGCTACTGGCGAGTGGGAGTTCGACTTTGTGCGGGGCGAGCTAGTTAAGCATAGCGATGCAAGGCGCGATGAGCTGGTATTTGATGCTGCGTTGACCCCTCACGACCGTCTAGCACGCGCAAATCGGCGCGAATTGGACCGGAAGGCATCAAACCTCCTGTCTGTGATCAAGTACGCTAGTGACGAGGCAATACGAGAAGAAGAAGCAGTCACGGAGGCGCTTTCGTCCACGCCGGTGCAACCGGATTGGTTCGTACGGTGGAAACAGGAGGCTGAGAATGTGGGCACAGAGGAAATGCAGAGGCTTTGGGCGGCAATCCTGTTGGGAGAAGTGAAGCGTCCTGGTACTTTTGCATTGCGCACGTTAGACGTTGTGAAGAACTTGACTGCCGGAGACGCCCAGACGATCCAACAAGCATTCAAATTCGTGATCGCCGACGGAATACTCTTCCGTGATCTCAAATGCCTTTATGAGTGCGACCTACCTTTCGCTCCGTTGGCAATGTTGGAAGAACTGGGGATCGTGGCAACAATCGACATTGGAGGCCTCGGTGGGCGCGAATATATGGTGGGAGGCAGCAGGAAGACCGGCCAATTTTCAATGGAGCTGTCTTTCCGCAGATCGCTTTCAATCCATATCCTGGGCCCCGATTCGGAAGGAAAGATCAAGTTACCTGCAATCGTGCTGACACGTGTGGGAAGGGACCTGTTGCATGTCGCGCGACCTGAAGATCCGCCCGAACAGTACATTGACAGGGTAGCAGCTCACATAAAGTCCCAGGGCTATACGGCGCGGCTATTTAGGCGAACAAATCATGCAAACGGAGCAACTACCCAGGACGTGGTACGCGAACTGTAGCTATGCGGCCCATACCAATGGGATGGCCATTGAAGGCGTAGTCTGTGTAGTTTCCCTCCGACGAGACCAACCAACCGGTATCGGCTAAATATACCGGTTCACCAGCTCCGCCGTTTCCTTCGAGGCCACCACCGGCACGATCTCGAAATCGCAGAGGTCGCCCCACACCAGGACCCATTCCTGGATCGCGCTGGCATCGTCGCATTCCATGAGCTGGAAGCAGCGGCCGAAATTGCTCTCGATCCAGGAGCCGACATATTTCAGGCCCTCGGGCATCATGCGCCCCTTTTCCTGGAAGCGCTTGTAGAGCGGCTTCGGATTCTTGTCGTGGAAATGCTCGATGATCATGAACAGCATGCGGCCTCCGTTGATCGCGGGGCCGCTAGCCTTGTGCCTTGGCCTCGTCGCGAAGCTGGTTCAGCAGATTGCATAGGCTTTCCAGGTCGCCGCGATCAAGCCCCACGTCGCGCCCGTAGAGCGCACGGTCGGACTTGATGGAATCCAGCAGGCGCCACCGCTTGGTCCATTGCGGCCAGCCGTCGGTCGCCCCCTCGCCCGGCGTCGCGAGGTCCCACTCGATCCGGGCTTCGTAGTTGCGCCTGCCGGCGAGCTCGAACCGGCTGCAATCGGCCAGCAGGTCGACCTTCGATTCCGTCTCGAACTGCCATTCCAGGTAATCGTCGTTGATGACGAACGCCCCGGCCACCCGCCGATGCAGCAACTCGCCCACCCACCAGGCGGCCGACGCGGCCAGGATCAGCGGAATGCTGATGAAGAGCAGCGCGTAGAGAATGGCGTTGTGCCCCGGCGTCTCCATGCTCAGCACGAAGATCCAGAGCGCCCAGCCGAGCACCCACAAGGTCGGCACGATGTAGCGCCACAGCGTGCTGCGCCACGGCAGATTGACCGGCAGATCGCTCTTGGTCCAGCGCTGCGCGGCCCTGTGGAATGCTGCATCCGAGGATATGGCGATGTTGCGCATTCGGATCACCCCTGGTTCGCGAACGGTCCCACCGAGGTCAGCATAGCCGCGATGAATTGCCCGCGCCACGCCGGGTATTCGACGCGTCTTTGGCTCAACTCAGCGGCAATTCAGTTATGAGGCGCCGGGCCGAAGCGATTGGTGCCGGCGGTCCCTTCTTCGCGGCCGAGCCGGCGGCGCAGCGCGCTGCGGCGGGAGAGCGAATCGAGGACAGCCTTCCAATAAGGCAGCTCTTCGTCGAGATCGTGCGCGCGCCCGACCATCATCCAGGCGCTCGCCAGCACCACGACGAGGATCGCGAGCACCGGGCCGCCGATCATCACGCCCTGCAGCACTGCCGGAGAGCAGACGAAGGCGCCCGTTGGTCCGCAGAGCGGAATGCCCGCGTAACCCAGGCCCATGGCCAGGCCCGTCGGGCCGAGCAGGAGCGCGAAGAACACCACCGCCAGGATCCCGCCGCCGCGTACATAGGCACTGCGCGACAGGCGCGAGGGCTTTGCGCCCGCTTGCTCGCGCGCACACCAGACGGAAGTGCCGCGCACCTCTTCCGCGCTCTGTGTGCGCGCCACGCGTTCCAACTCTGCGGTGAGTCCGGCGGCGAGAATGGCCGCCCGGCGCAGTTCGTTCAGTGTCCTCTGCCATTCCATCAGCGAGCCGGGCGCGCCGCCGCCCAGCATCGGCATCGGCGCGAGGAAGGCCGGGCGGTCATAGAGCGTGACGCGCACGCGCTCCGCCCGCTCGCCCAGCGACCGGTCGAGATCGATCGGCAAGGCGGTGAGGAAGCGCCGAAGCCCGAGGCGCGAGATGCGGTAGTCCGAATAATCCAGGAAGCGGTAGCGGCGCCGGGAATTGCCGTAGCGAATTTCGACGCCGTCCTCGTCGAGCATGATCTTGCGCCGCTCGGGGTCGATCAGCGCCCGCAGATTGCTGATCGTGACCACAGCCCCGAGCAATCCGAAGAATACGGCGCCGAGCCACCACAAGGTGCCGGACTGTGCCAACAGAGCGCAGCCGATAACCAGCAGCGCAAGCCCCATCGTCGTCCGACCGATGATTCCACCGATCGGAAAATCGAACGCTGCCGGCAGACGCAGGGTCGCCGGATGATACGTCTGCTGCGCCGCCCGGATGGCGTCGTTCACGGCCCCTTCCCCGAAACGCCCCACCGGCTGTTCGCGCGTCGCGCGAGCCGCCAGCCCCGCTCTACTCCTCTCGCGATTGGGCGGCCGGGTCAAGGTCGGCGGTACTTGGGTCAGTACCGCCGACGGGAATGTTATCCTTGGAAGTCCCTGCTCTTGCCTGCCAGTGCACGATTGGCAGCGCAGACGATGGCCTTCAGCGAAGCCTGGACGATGTTGGGGTCCATGCCGACGCCGAACACCGTCCCGCCGGTAGGCGTCCGGGTCTCGAGATAGGCGACGGCCGTCGCATCGGCGCCGAGGCCGACGGAATGCTCGCGGTAATCGATCACTTTAAGATCGACGCCCGCCTCTTTCTTCATCGCGTCCATGAAGGCATCGATCGGGCCGTTACCCTTGCCGTGGATCTCGATGTCCTTGCCGTCACGCCTCATGTTGGCGGTGAGGAGCCGGATCTCCGAGGCATGCGCATCGGACTGGGTCTGGTGATGGACGAACTTGAACGGCTTCTCGAAGCCGAGATATTCGTCGTTGAACGCCTTCCAGATGTCTTTGGATGAAATCTCCTTGCCGGTCTTGTCGGCGATCTCCTGCACCGCGGCGCTGAATTCCATCTGCAGGCGGCGCGGCAGGTTGAGCCCGTAGTCGGTCTCCATGAGATAGGCGACGCCGCCCTTGCCCGATTGCGAGTTGATTCGGATCACCGCCTCGTAGTCGCGCCCAAGATCCTCAGGGTCGATCGGCAGGTACGGCACCGCCCATTCGCCGCTGTTGGATTGTTTCATCGCCGCAAAGCCTTTCTTGATCGCATCCTGGTGCGATCCGGAGAAGGCGGTGAAGACGAGGTCGCCCGCGTACGGATGGCGCGGATGCACCGGCAACTGGTTGCAATATTCGGCGGTGCGCACGAGGTCGTTGATGTCGGAGAAATCGATCTTCGGATCGATGCCTTGCGTGAAGAGGTTCAAGCCCAGCGTCACCAGATCGACGTTGCCGGTGCGCTCGCCGTTTCCGAACAGCGTCCCTTCGATGCGCTCCGCCCCCGCCAACACGGCGAGCTCAGCAGCGGCAACGCCCGTGCCGCGGTCGTTGTGCGGATGCAGACTGATGATCGCGCTGTCGCGGTTCCTGAGGTTGCGGCAGAAATACTCGATCTGGTCGGCATAGATGTTGGGTGTCGACATCTCCACGGTCGCCGGCAGGTTGAGGATGCATTTGTTGGCCGGCGTCGGCTTCCACACATCCATCACCGCCTCGCACACCTCGATCGCGTAATCGATCTCGGTGCCGGTGAAGCTCTCCGGCGAATACTGGAACACCAACTCGGTATCGCTGGGATGCCGCAGCGCATAATCGCGCACCCAGGTCGCGCCTTGCACGGCGATCTGCTTGATGCCCTCCATGTCCTGGCCGAACACCACCCGGCGCTGCAAGGTCGAGGTCGAGTTGTAGACGTGCACGATGGCGCGCCTGGCGCCGACCAACCCTTCATAGGTGCGCGCGATCAAATGTTCGCGGGCTTGCGTCAACACCTGGATGGTGACGTCGGCAGGGATAAGGTCTTCCTCGATGAGCTGTCGCAGGAAATCGAAATCGGTCTGCGAGGCGGAGGGGAAGCCGACCTCGATCTCCTTGTAACCCATGCGGCAGAGCGTCTGGAACATGCGGAGCTTGCGCTCGGGGCCCATCGGCTCGACCAGGGCCTGGTTGCCGTCACGCAAATCGACGCTGCACCAGATCGGCGCCTCGTTGATGACGCGGGTCGGCCATCGTCGGTCCGGCAAGTTGATGGGCTGGAACGGCCGGTACTTCTTGGCTGGGTCGATACGCATATCGGAATTCCTTTGGATCGGTTTCGCTGCTGTCGAACGCGACGCGAGAGATCGGCCGCCGGGCGGTCGCCTTAAGCCCGACGACCGCAGCGAAGTCGCAGCCTGGCACCCCCGCCGCCGAATGTCGGCCTATGCCGACGGCCGAGAGGGCGCAACAAAATGACCGAACGAAATAAAATTACCGATTTAGGGGAAAACATCAACAACCCTCTTCGTCTGCGACCGCGGAAATTGGGGCGGGACGCCCCAAGGCCGACGCTGCTAAAGCGCCGGGGCGGTAAGTCGCAGGAGGAGGGCGAGGCTGTGCATAAGTCGAAAACTACCGGCGAGGCAGCGGAGGGTCAAGCGCTGTCAAACAAACAGCCCTCCGGAGGGGTCAACCTCGGGGAGGGCTGTTTCCGACGCAGGAGCGCCGGGGTGCGTCGTCGGACCAGTCAGGTCCCGGCGGCGAAACTGTCAGACGCGCCTATTCGGCGTGCGTCATATGCATCAGCTCGTCTTTAATCCTCAATTTCATCTTCTTAAGGTGATGGATCACCACGTCATCGGGGTGCGGTCTACGCTCCTCTTCGGCGATTTGTGCGTCTAGATCTGCATGCTTCGCCTTGAGGGATTCCTGATGCGAGGCGACTGCCATGGGCTATCTCCTTGTCACTGGGCGATTGAGGGGCATGTGGTGCATTTCTCGGGCAAAATCCTCGAAAAATGAGCAACCGAATTTGAGGCTGGTATGCTACTCCCAACACGCGTCGGAGTAAACGGACGAACCGCGCGCCCGCCCAAAAAAGACCTAACATTACCGGTAAATGCAGCAGCAGGATTGACCCAATGGCGCCGACTTCCGGCCCGTCTCACAAGCCGCAACCCGCTCGACTCGTCATCGGAATCTCCGGCGCCTCAGGAGTCGTTTTCGGCGTGCGGCTGCTCGAATTGCTGCGCGGCACCATGATCGAAACGCACCTCGTGATGTCGCGCGCCGCCGAGGTCACGCTCGCCTACGAGACCCGCTACAAGGTCAAGGACGTGAAGGCGCTGGCCGACCGCTGCTACGACATCGACGACATGGCGGCGCCGGTCTCCAGCGGCTCCTATCTCACCATGGGCATGATCGTGGCGCCCTGCTCGGTGAAGAGCCTGGCGGAGGTCGCAAGCGGCGTCACCGCCACCCTGCTCTCGCGCGCGGCCGACGTGACCTTGAAGGAGCGCCGGCGCCTGGTCCTGATGGTGCGCGAGACGCCGCTCCATGCCGGGCATCTCAAGAACATGCTGGCGGTGACGGAGATGGGTGGCGTGATCGCCCCGCCCGTGCCGGCGATGTATGCAGGGCCCAGGAACCTCGACGACGTGATCGACCAGAACCTCGCCCGCGTGCTCGACCTCTACGGCATCCACCTCGAAGGTGCCAAGCGCTGGGGCGAGGATGGCAAGAAGCGGCCCAGATCACGAAAGACATAGGGTCCGGACAGCCTGGGCGATGGCGTGTGCGAAATGAAGCGCATGTTCATTCCGACCGAGCTGCGCGGCTCGGGCATCGGGCGCGCGCTGGCCGACTAGATCATTGCCGACGCGCGCAAGGCCGGCTACCGGCGCATGCGGCTCGATACCAGCAAACGCCAGAACGAAGCCATGCGGCTCTACGAGCGATCCGGGTTCAAGAAGATCGCGCCGTACTATCCGCTGTCGGACGACTTGAAAGACTGGCTGGTATTCTACGAGCTGGAGCTTTGACCCTAGAGGGCGGCAACAATGGCTGTGACGTCGCCGAGGTCGCGCTCGTCCGGAGCACTGGTGCCCCACTGCGAGAGCAGGCGACGCAAGTAAAGCTTCAGGTTCTTTTCGGCGCGTTCCTTCGGGCTACCGCCTTCGGCGGGCATGGGGGCATCGTCCAGGCGCTTGAAGATCAGGCGATGGGCGACCTGCTCAGCCGCCAGTTCCGCCTCCAGGATCTTCTCTTTTACCTGCTTGCGATCCTCCTCGGGCACATCCTCGGCGAACTTGGGCAGCCGGCGCCGCACCTGGCGGAGCTGCTGCAGCACCGCAGCGCGCCATCCGGCGGTCATGCCGTCGGCAATCGACAGGTGGGTGTCGTCCAGCACATGGCCCTTGCTCGCCAGATAGGCCGCCAGCAGCAGCAGGTTCACGTCCGCGTCGCGCCGGTCCTGCAGCGACAGACACGCCTTGGCCACGTTCTGCTTGCCATAGAAATCCAGGCTGAACGTCCAGAAATCCTCGGCCGAAAGCGTCATATCGGAGAACTCCCTATTCCCTGTATGGCGGCTGTCCATATCGGCCGCGAGGTCTGTCTTCGCCACTTTTGAGGCCATTTGCCCCTCCAACTAGCATGGTTGCAAATCCGAGACCAGTTGCCGAGATTTATTGCCGGGCCGCAATGATGTCGAGCACTTTGCGCGGCCGAGTCGATATAAATCGTATCGGGCTTTGAGACGAAATGCAGCTATGACCGGACTTCGCTTCCACCTGCCTACAGATCGCGCCATCATCGCCGTTGCGGGCGAGGACCGCCAGTCCTTCTTGCAGGGTCTGATCTCGAACGACACCGCCAAGATATCAGGCAACCGGGCGATTTATGCAACGCTGCTGACGGCACAGGGGCGGTTCCTGTTCGATCTGTTCATCGTGGAGCAGGACGGCCGCTATCTGGTCGACTGCGCCGCGCCGCGGCGGGCCGACCTCATCAAGCGCCTGTCGATGTACCGCCTGCGCTCCAAAGTGACCATTGCCGATGCCGACGCGGACTGGTGCGCGGCCTTGCTGTTCGGCGAGGGCGCACCGGCGGCCGTTGGCCTTGATGGCAGCGCCGGGAGCGCGGCAGCCTTCGGCGGCGGCATTGCCTGTATCGATCCTCGCCTGCCCGATCTAGGCATTCGGCTGGTGCTACCGCGCGCGACCGCACGTACGACCCTGGAAGGACTTGGAGCGAGAGAGGACGCCGACGCCTATCACCGCCTGCGCATCAAGCTGGGCGTTCCCGATGCGGCCCTGGATCTCACTCCTGAGAAATCGATCCTGCTGGAGAACGGGTTCGATGAGCTGGGCGCCATCGACTGGCAAAAGGGCTGCTACATGGGCCAGGAGCTGACCGCCCGCACCCGCTATCGCGGGCTGGTGCGCAAGCGCCTGCTGCCCGTCCGAATCGAAGGCGCCGCCCCTGCGCCAGGCACGCCGCTGATGCTGGGCAACCAGGAGCTGGGCGAGATGCGCAGCGCCAGCGCCGATGGAACGCTCGGTCTTGCCATGGTGCGGCTTGAAGCTTTAGCGCAAACACAGTCGCCAACCCTCAGTGCCGGCGAGACAAAGCTGTCCCCGGTCGTGCCAGGGTGGATGAGGCTTCCCGAGCTCGATGACGCCAAGGCATAATCGCCGCTCCTGCAGCAGCGACTCGCATCATGCCAAAAGCCAGATTACGCGACCTGGGGATCACTCTGGGCCAATTGCCTGCCGGGCCGCTCAACGCCATCACCGACGTGGCGGGCGTTACCGTCGGGGTTTCCACCATCATCCGTGACCAGCCGCATGCGGCGCGCTCCGGTGTGACTGCAATCTGGCCCTCGCCAAGCGTCTTCTCCGACTTCCTGCCGGCCGGGTTCCATTCCTTCAACGGCAATGGCGAGATGACGGGGACGATCTGGATCGCCGAGCAGGGCCTCATCGCCTCACCCATCTGCATCACCAATACCCACGCGGTCGGCGTGGTGCGCGACGCGATCGTCGAGTTGGCCACCAAGCGCAACATCGAGATGGCCTGGCACCTGCCGGTGACGGCGGAGACCTGGGATGGCTGGCTATCCGATGCCGAGCATTTCCCGGTGACGTCGGCCGATGCGATCGCCGCGCTGGAGAGCGCCAAGGGCGGTCCAGTGCCGGAAGGCAATGTCGGCGGCGGCACCGGTATGGTGTGCCACGAATTCAAGGGCGGCAACGGCACCGCCTCGCGCCGCCTGTCGGCCGAGCAAGGCGGCTGGACGGTCGGCGCGTTCGTGCAGGCGAATTACGGCATGCGCAACATGCTGCGCTGCGGCCACGCGCCGGTCGGGCTGGAGATCACCGACGACGTGGTGCCGGTGCCGGAGCGGCTGGAGAAACCGAAGAGCGACCAGGGCTCGATCATCGTCGTCCTGGCGACCGACGCGCCGCTCATCCCCATCCAGTGCCAGCGCCTGGCGCGGCGCGCGACCACCGGCCTCGCCTGGGTCGGCGGGTTCGGGTCGAACTCGTCGGGCGATATCTTCCTCGCCTTCTCCACCGGCAATGCCGTGCCGATGAAATCGCCGATGACCAATCTGCGCATGCTGGGCATGGACGAATGCACGCCCTTGTTCCAGGCAGCAGCCGAAGCCACCGAGGAAGCGATCTGGAACGCCTTGGTTGCGGCCGAGACTATGACCGGCTGGCAGGGCCGCGTGGTCAATGCCATCCCGCACGACCTGTTGCAGCAGGCCTGCGCGCGCTATGCGCGGCGGGATTGATCATGGCGAGCGCACATGTCGATGCTGATGTGAGGTTCCTGGCGCTGTCGCGACCAGACTTCACCGTGCAGGATGCCGAGCGCATCGCGCGCGAGCTCTATGGCATCGATGGCAAGGGCAAGGAATTCTATGCCGAGCGCGACCGCAGCTATTACCTGCGGGCGGAGGATGGGCGCGAATTCGTGCTCAAGATCGTCCATGCCGACGAGGAAGAGGCCAACATCGCGCTGCAGATCGAGGCCCTGAACTGGATCGCGCGCCAGGATCCGGGCCTCCCGATCCCGCGCGTGCAGCGCGCCAGCGACGGCGTGCAGATCGCGCATCGACGCTCGGCGGATGGCCGCCAGCATGCGGTCTGGATGCTGAGCTACCTGCCCGGCACGCCCCTCATGGACACCAATCCGGACGGTGCAACGCTACGCGAGCTCGGCCGGGTCATGGGGCGGATGGACCGCGCGCTGCGCGGGTTCTTCCATCCCGCCGCGGGACGCGAGATCGTGTGGGACGCACGCATGGCGCCGCGCCTTGCCGCCAATCTGGCGCTGATCGAGGATGCGACCGACCGCAAGCTGCTTGAGAGCATCATTGCGCAATTTGCCGCCGACGCGCTGCCAAAGCTCAATGGCCTGCGGGCGCAGATCATCCACAACGACTTCAATTTCCACAACGTCCTGGCCGACGCGGCGGGCCGCATCGCCGGGCTGATCGATTTCGGCGACATGATTCACGCGCCGCTGATTGTCGAACTGGGCTGCGCCGGCTCCGACGCAGCGCTGGACACCGATCGGCCGCTGGAGCGGATGGTGGAATTGCTGCGCGGCTATCACGAGATCGTCCCGCTGCTGGTCCAGGAAACCGACCTGCTGTTCGATTTGATCCAGTCGCGCCACGCGATGGCGCTCGCGATTCTGGCGCGCAGGCGCGCGCAGAACATGACCGAGCAGAACTATCTCGAAAGCTATGCCGCCCCTTGCCTGAAATCCGTCCGGATGTTGGCTGAAATCGGGCGGGAGCGCGCTTGTGCAGCGTTCCGCGCGGCGATCGAGCCCCGGAGCTCTGTGAGCGTGCCGAAGATCCCCACCGGCGAGGTCGATGCCGACCGCGAATCCATGCTGGCGCGCCGCAAGCGCGTCATGGGCCCGCAGAGCTACATGTTCTACGACCAGCCGCTGCACATGGTCCGCGGCGACGGCGCCTGGCTCTATGACGTGACGGGGCGGCGCTATCTCGACGTCTACAACAACGTGCCGCATGTCGGCCATTGCCATCCGCATGTGGTCGAAGCCATCGCGCGCCAGGCCGCCGTTCTGAACACGAACACGCGCTACTTGTTCGATGAGGTGCTGGAGTATGCCGAGCGCCTCGGCACGACCATGCCAGCCGGCTCCGGCCTCACCGCCTGCATGTTCGTCAATTCAGGCAGCGAAGCGGTCGATCTCGCGGGGCGGCTGGCCAAGGCCTATAGCGGCCACAGCGGCGCGCTGGTGATGGAATACGCCTATCACGGCTGGACCGAAGCGGTGGAGGCGTTGTCGCCGGAAGTCGCCGATCGCGTGAAGCCGCACGTCCGCACGCTGGTCGCCCCCGACGATTATCGCGGAGCCCATCGGCGCGGCGGCAACGACATCGCCGCGCTTTATGCCGCCGATGCCGATCGCGCAATCCGGTCGCTGGCTGAGGGCGGGCACAAGCCGGCGCTGTTCATCGCCGATGCCGCACTTCTCACCAACGGTGTGCTGGATGCGCCGGTGGGTTGGCTGCAAGGCGTCTATGAACGCGTGCGCAAAGCAGGCGGTCTTTGCATCGCCGATGAAGTGCAAAGCGGATTCGGCCGGCAGGGCGATGCCATGTGGGGCTTCGAATTGCACGGCGTCGTTCCCGACATCGTCTGCATGGGCAAGCCGATCGGCAACGGCCATCCGCTGGGCGCGGTGGTGACGCGGCCGGAGATCGTGCAGGCGCTGGTCGACGAGCGCATCTTCTTCAGCACCTTCGGCGGCAACAACGTCTCCTGCGCCGCCGGCATGGCCGTGCTCGACGTGCTGGAGCGCGAAGGCCTGCAGGAGAATGCGCGGAAAGTCGGCGGCCACTTCAAGCACGGCCTGCGCACGCTGGCAGAGCGGCACGACCTGATCGGCGACGTGCGCGGGCGCGGCCTGCTGGTCGGCGTGGAGTTGGTGCGAGACCGCAAGAGCCTGGCGCCAGCCGCCCCCGAGACCAAGCGCGTCGTCAACCGCATGCGCGATCTCGGCGTACTGACCGCCAGCGAAGGCCCGCACGGCAATGTCCTGAAGCTCCGCCCTCCCATCTGCTTCACGCGCGAGCAGGCGGACATGACCATCGCGGCGCTCGATCAGGCGCTGTCGGAGCTGTAGGTTCTGGCTCGCGACACCAGGTCAAGCGCGCGCTTCGGATACGACAGGCTTTTGCTTGAGACCTGTGCCGACACGTTCGATGTGATCGACGATGCGAACTTCGATCCGGCCCCCGGCAACACCGAGGTCGTGGAGAGCCGATCCGGCAATTCGTTCGACCGATTCACGGACTTCATCTGGTGCATGCCCCGACTGCACGACGATCCGCACCGCTATTCCGGCGGGAAGCTGAACGAACTGGTATTGGCGGATGCCGGCGACGCGCACCAAGTGGAACCAGAGCCTGGCGGCATGCACATCGACCTGATGGCCGCGTTCGTTCCAGACGTGAAGCATTTCCTCATGCCGTCCTTCGATGTCCCTGATCCGCATGAAAGGCGATCCGCAGGGGCAGGTGCCCGGCACGGCGGTCAGGAGGTCGGAGAATTCATATCGAATGAGCGGAAGCGTCCGATTGAACAAGGTCGTGATCAGAGTCCTCGACCCCTGCGTGCCGACCGGAACCGGCCGGTTGGCAGCATCGACGATCTCGACGACCAAAAGATCCTCGTAGACATGAAGGCCGGTCGCGTGCCTGCAGTCGTTGGCGATGATCGCGGTTTCAGTCGCCGCGTAGTTGTTCATGATCTCGACACCCCAGGTCGCGCGCACCAGATCCCTGACATCGGGAGAAAGCGCTTCCGCGATCGAGAAGACCAGGAAGGGCGAGATATGCAGGCGGCGGGATCGCTGCTCCTCGGCGAGCACGCGCATGAATGACGGGTAGGTCGCGAGGGTTTCGGGCTGGTATGCGTTGAGCTCCGCCACGATCCGCGGCAATGGAGTCGTCACAGAGAGACGTGGGGCGCCTCGGCGTCCGACCCGGTTCTCCGCGGCAAACCGGTTGCTGAGGTGGACCGGCGACGGTGCTCCGATGCTGAGCGCACGCGTGGCTTCAGTCTGGCCGAGAAGCTGGCGGTTGCGGCGAAAATTGGCGACGGCGGTTTCCCAGGCGTTTTGATCATAGACGAAAATGCCGCGCATTCCGCTGGTTCCACCGGTTGCAGCGACGCGGTACTCATCGAGGAGGAGTCGGCCTGGCTGGCCGCTCGCGATGTGTGCTTCGACCAGAGCTCGATTGAGGCGAGGATCCGTTACGATGCCATCGAACTCCGCCATGAGTATCTGTTTGTTGGTGGTGGGAAATTCCGGCAATGGAGCGCCGCGCGCCACCAGCTCGCCAATACGATGCTTGTAGTAGGGTGAGTTTGCCGCCGCGTGCTGCAGCATTTCGCGGAGCATGCGGCCCTGCTCTGACAAGAGCTCGGCTCGCGACCACTTGGCATGGCGAACCAGTTCGTCGGTTCGGTGGCGAATGAGTTCCGGGTCAACCGTCGGAACATCGTACGACGTTGCCGTCAGAGGATCAGCGTGCGTATCGGCTGGCATTCCTGCCTCCCCGAAAGCCGTGCTGCCTAGCGATATACCACCTTGAGGTTGTAGGCGCGAGCCTACTGGCGTGCGCGGGAGGCGACTGACGTTGCCGCAACGGGAACGTGGCGGGCGCTATCGGCATCTATTCGCAAGGACCCCCAGATCAGGATTTCGCATGCCTAGCCAACACAGACGCCGCACAAGAAAGCCCGTGGACGACAAAGCGCACCATGGCCCTGGCCTGCTGGGCATCCTGGCGCGGTCGCCTGGGGCCCTTGCCGGTTATCTCGGCCTCCACCAAGGGCTGGCGCAGGGCCGGCTCTCGGCGATCGAGCGCAGCCTGGTCGGCCTGATGGTCGCGCAGCGCAGCCTCAGCCCCTATTGCCTCTCGGTCCAGACCCGACAGGCGCGCCGGGCAGGCTTGACGCCGGACCAGATCCTGGCGGCGCGCGACGGTTGCGCCCGCTCCGACCGACACGTGGCGCTGCTGTTTCTGGCAGGCAAGCTGGTGATCAATCGCGGCGAGCTGGCCGAAGCTGATCTGGCCGCCGTGCGCCAGGCCGGTCTTTCCGACATGGAGATCATGGAGGTGATCCTCCATGTCGCGCTCAACCTCACCAGCGCGTCGCTCAGCCACACGGCGCGCCTGAAGCTGGATTTCCCGCCTGCCCCTCCGCTGCCCGCTTTCTAGGTCGCATGAGTTCGGCGCAAGACCGCGCTGAGTTTTTTGGGCGTTCATGGCGACCTCCGAAGCTGGTCAACTTGATCGCCACAACCGGCTCCTCGCCGGGAGATGGGCCGGTTTGGGGGGCGTTGGGCATGTTTGTCGATCCGATATCGAACGCGGCCCGCACGGTCGAACCGGAGGCTCGCGGGCGTGCGAGCGCCGGCGGACGCCGCAAATTCGGCGATGCATGCCTCGCCAATGGGCCGACGACAAGCCGCGCCGCCGATCCGCATTTCCTCGCCCACGGCGCCGACGGGATCATCGCGTGCCAGATCCTGCTGCTGCCCGGCTTCGAGCTGAACGAGCTCTCGGCACTCACCGAGGCGTTCGACTGCGCCAATCGCGTGCTGTCCGAAACCCAGTTCGACTGGCATCTGGCTAGCCTCGATGGCGGCCCGGTCCAGTCCGCAGGCGGGCTCGCGGTCGCCGTCGCCCGGCCGGCGCAGAACAGCCATCATCGCCATCTGTTCCTGCTCTCGGCCTATGGCGGCGCGGAGCTCGCGAAAACCGGCCTGTCCGCCCTGCTCTGCCGCCGCTATGCAATCGGCACCCGAATCGCGGCGATCGGCGGCGCCTGCGCCTTGCTGGCGGAGGCGGGTCTGTTGGCGGCGCGCCCCTGCGCCGCCCATTGGTCGCTGGCCGATACGCTGATGGAGCGCGCGCAGGCTCTGGAGATCGCGGACCGGCTCTATGCCATCGACGAGCGCATCGCCACCTGCGCCGGGCGCGATGCCACGCTCGATTTCGCGCTGCGCCTGATCGCCGACGCCGCCGGCGAGCGGCTGGCGCGCATCGTCGCCGACAGCCTCAACCATGCACGGCCGCGCGAAGCGAACGAGCGGCAATTGAGCGAGCTTGATTTCAGCGGCCAGCGCGGCGCCAGCGCCATCGCGCACACCGTCGCGGCGATGCGCCGCCGCATGACCGAGGGCGAGGATCTCGAAGGCATCGCCGCGCAATCCGGCGTCAGCCAACGGCAGTTGCAGCGCCTGTTCCGCCGCCATCTCGGCATGACGCCGACCCAGTATTTCCTGAAAGCGCGCCTGCAACGCGCGCGACACCTGCTGCAATATTCGACGCTGAGCGTGACCGAGATCGCGATCGCCACCGGCTTTGCCTCGATCTCGCATTTCACGCGACGCTATACCGAGCTCTATGGCCGCACACCGACGGCGGAGCGCGGGCGCACACCGCGGCGCGGTCGCGCGGCATCATCGGTCGCCAAGAGCGGCTATATACTGGAACGCAGCGCCGCCTAGCTCAGGCAATATCAGATCGTGGCGGCCGAGGGGCGGCCGGTCTTCAGCTTCGACTGCATGATCGGCCAATTCGGGGCGCGCCACCCTTTCCAGACCGGGATCTCGCCGCTGGCCAGCGACGGTCGAAACGTCGATATGTGCATCTCGGTCGAGGACTACCTGAAGCTCCGCCGCGCCGAATTGGAACCGTCAGCGGTCCTGCAGGCGTTCTAGCAGCACCTGTGCTATATTGAGCTGGGGAGTTGCGGACCGCGGGTTTTGCGGCCACAACATCACGCGCCTAGTTCAGTGATTGACCATGAACGCCGCCACGCCACCGGAATCCGGCTTCGACGCCTCAAGCGGTCAGCTTGCCTATCGATTCGATATTCCCCTGTCCGAGGTGGGATCCGCCCCCATCAGGGGATTTGATTCCTATTGGCGTGGCAAGACCAAGGACGGGCGGCTGCCGGCCCGGGACGACATCGACCCGGCGGAGATCGTGCCGCTGCTGCCGGATATCGTGCTGCTCAACGTTGAATGGGATCCGTTCCGCTGCCGCGTGCGGCTGCGCGGCACCAGGGCGGAGCAGTTCCGTCCTGTCGAACAAACCACCAAATACCTGGATGAAGGCACCGTTTTCGATCCCGGCCGGCGCGAGGACTACATCGCTGAGATGAAGTTTGTGGCGACCAGCCGCCGCCCTGCCTTCGCGCAGGATTGGATGACTACCCGGTTCGGCGCCGTGCGCGACATCTTCGCCGGCATCTGGCCGCTGGCATCGGACGGCACGAAGGTCGACATGCTGGTGGTGATCGAGGATTTCGCCGGGCTGTCGGCGGACGATTTCGATTTGCGGTGAGGGCGCTCTATCCTCTAGGGTAGTATCAGTTCGCGCGACGCTATACTAATACTAGGCGTCGTTATGCCGTTTGACTGATGGACGCGTTTGTTCGCCCGGGGGCAAGGTTTCGGGCGGTTCGATGCGATAGACACGGCGCGGGGGGTGGGGCCATGTATCACGATTGGCAAGGAAAGATCGTCGCGTTTCAGCGAGCGGGCGGGGGACTTTTGACGCCGCCGAATCGCGGATATGACTTCGATCTTCCGCTCCAGCACGTCGCGTCTTCGTGCATCGACACATTCGATGTGTATTGGCGATCGAAACAGCGAGGCGACCGGCTTCCTGCGCGCAGCGACATTGATCCGGCGGACATCATATCGGTCCTGCCGAACATCATCCTGCTGAACGTCAGCTGCGATCCGTTCCGGATCAGCGTGCGGTTGCGCGGCACGCGCATCGACGAGTTCCGCCCGCAGGGCAAATGGAAATACCTGCACGAAGCGACCACCTTCGATCGCGGCCGCAGGGAAGACTATCTGCGGGAAATGGAATTCGTCGTCACCCACCGCCGGCCGGTCTACGCTCGCGACTGGATGACATCGAGGTTCGGGGCACTCTGCGATCTGTTCGCGGGCATCTGGCCGCTGTCATCCGACGGCCAACGCATCGATATGTTGGTCGTCATCGAAGATTTCGATAGCCTCGAGCCCGAGGATTTCGATCTGGGGTAGCCCCGCTACTTCCGCCTCGACACCCGCAGCGTCGTCAGCTCCTTGATCATGCCATGCAGGGTGCGCACTTCCTGTTCGGTCAGTTCGGCGCGCTGCCACATGCTGCGCAGATTGCGGACCATGCTGGGGCGCGCTTCCACGTTGCGCAGGAAACCGCAGGCATCGAGCTCGCGCTCCAGATGCGCGAAGAAATTCTGCAGTTCTGCCTGGGTCGCCGGCACCGTGCCATTGAGCGGCACCTGCGAAGCCGGCGTCGCATCGCCCGACTGGAACCACTCATAGCCGATCAGCAGCACGGCCTGGCCGAGATTGAGTGAGGTGAATGCGGGATTAAGCGGAACGGTGATGAGCTTGTTGGCGAGGCTGACATCGTCGCTAAGCAGCCCGGTACGCTCCGGCCCGAACAGGAACCCGACCTTGCCGCCGGCCGCGAGATGCACGCGCGCCTCGACCGCCGCCTGCCGCGCGGTCACGATCGCCTTCACCATGTTGCGGTCGCGCGCGGTGGTGGCATAGACCATGGTCAGGTCGGCCATCGCCTCGGCCAGTCGATCGAACACGCGCACTGGCGGCATCAGGTCGAGCGCGCCGACCGCGGCGCGGTCGGCGGCGCTGTTCGGCCAGCCGTCGCGCGGCGCCACCAGGCGCAGGTCGGTGAGGCCGCAATTCAGCATGGCGCGGGCAGCAGCGCCGATATTCTCGCCCAATTGCGGCGTCACCAGGATGATGGCGGGCGCCGCGGCGGCCTCTGTCGGATCAGTTGCCACGCGACTTGAGCAGCTTCCAGGTGATGGCGTCATTCAGCGCCTCGTAGGAGGCGTCGATGATGTTGCCGCTGACGCCGACGGTGCTCCAGCGTTCGCCGGTCTTGTCGGCGCTTTCGATCATCACGCGCGTAATGGCTTCGGTGCCGGCCTGGGGCGTCAGGATGCGCACTTTGAAATCCACCAGGCGCATGTCGCCGAGCTGCGGATAATGCGGCATCAGCGCCTTGCGCAGCGCGGTGTCGAGCGCGTTCACCGGGCCGTTGCCGGTCGCGACCGTCATGGTCGCATCGCCTTGCACCTCGACATTCACGGTCGCTTCCGATTCGGTGACCAGTTCGCCGCGCGCGTTCCAGCGCCGCTCGTCCATCACGCGGAAGCGCGACAGCGTGAAGAACCCGGGCAGGCCGCCGATGGCGCGCCGCGCCAGCAATTCGAAGCTCGCTTCGGCGCCGTCATAGGCGTAGCCGTCGAATTCGCGCGCCTTCACCTGCTCCACCAGGGTCGCGACCTTGGGATCGGCGGCGTCGACTTCCAGTCCGATCTCGCGGAACCGTGCCAGGATATTGGCCCGGCCGGACTGGTCGGAGACCACGATGTGCCGCCGGTTCCCGACCTTGGCCGGCTCGATATGCTCATAGGTGCGCGGGTCCTTCTCGACCGCGGAGACATGCAGTCCGCCCTTGTGCGCAAAGGCACTGTCGCCGACATAGGCGGCGTGCCGGTTGGGCGCGCGGTTCAGCCGCTCGTCAAGCAGGCGCGACAGGTGCGTCAGTTGTCCCAGGTCTTTGCCGGAAAGGCCGATCTTGAAATCCGTCTTCAGCATCAGACTGGGAATCAGCGAGACCAGATTGGCGTTGCCGCAGCGTTCGCCCAGCCCGTTCAGCGTGCCCTGTACCTGCCGCGCGCCGGCCCGCACCGCAGCCAGCGAATTGGCGACGGCGTTTTCCGTATCGTTGTGGCAATGGATGCCGAGATGGCTGCCGGGGATCTTTGCTGTCACCTCGCCGACAATGCGCTCGACGTCATGCGGCAGCGTGCCGCCGTTGGTGTCGCACAGCACGATCCAGCGCGCGCCGGCGGTGTAGGCTGCCTCGGCGCACTGCAGGGCGAAGGCGGGATTGGCCTTGTAGCCGTCGAAGAAGTGCTCGGCGTCGAACATCACCTCGGCCATGCGGGTCTTCGCATGGATGATGCTCTCCGCGATCATCTCCAGATTTTCATCGTTGGTGATGCCGAGGGCGACGTCGACATGGAAGTCCCAGGATTTGCCCACCATGCAGACCGACTGGACTTTGGCATTGAGCAGCGCGTTGAGCCCGGGATCGTTTTCGGCGCTGCGGCCCGGCCGGCGGGTCATGCCGAAGGCGACCAGCTTGGCCCGCTTCAAGGTCGGCGGCTGGGCGAAAAAGGCATCGTCGGTCGGATTGGCGCCCGGCCAGCCGCCCTCGACATAGTCGATGCCGAGCCGGTCCAGCGCCAGGGCGATGGCCGCCTTGTCGTCCGCGCTGAAATCGACGCCCTGGGTCTGGGCGCCGTCGCGCAAGGTGCTGTCGAATAAATAGACGCGTTTGTCGTCCATAATTTCCCTGGGGTCATCTTTCCCCGCCTCTTTGGCTGGGGTATTCAGCACATCGGCCCCAAGAGGGTCAACCAACCGACCCACCGGGGTGCCATGATCGACCTTGCCCAGCTGCTGCCCTTCCTGGCGGCCGCCCTCGCCCTCAACCTCACCCCCGGCGCCGACATGACTTATGTCATCGCCAGGAGCGCGACCCAGGGACGGGCGGCCGGCATCGCCGCCAGCCTCGGCGTTTCGGTGGGCAGCTTCGTCCATAGCGTGCTAGCGGCCGTCGGCGTCTCGGCCCTGCTGCAGCATTCGGAGACGGCGTTCCTGGTCGTGAAATATGCCGGAGCGGCGTACCTGCTCTATCTCGCCTGGAGGGCACTCCGGGCCGGCAATCAGGCGATGGCGATGGACCGGACGCTGGCGCGCACCAGCTTGTGGCGGGTATTCGGCGAAGGCGCGCTGACCAACCTGCTCAATCCCAAGGTGGCGCTCTTCATCCTCGCCTTCCTGCCGCAATTCGTCGGCCCGGCCCATGGCAACCCGGCCATTCAGATCCTGCTGCTGGGTGCCATCTTCAACCTGGGTGGAACCAGCGTGAATGCGATCGTCGCCTGCTCCGCCAGCGCGGCGGCGCGGGCGCTTGGCAATTCGGCCGGGTTCGGCCGCTGGCTCAATGGCATCTCGGCGCTGGTATTCGTGGCACTGGCGGTGAGGCTCGCTTTGACGGAGAGGCGGATCTAAAGCTGGCTGAGCATTCCGATGTTGTCGCTGAGGTAGGCGAGAATCATGTCGACCTCGACTCCATCCGAGGACAGCGGCAGGCGCATGGCCCAGGCGCTTGGCTGCTGATCGCTGAGCCATTCCTGGGTCTGCTGGCAGAAGACCGGCTTGCGGTTCTCGACCACATCGCGATAGCCCCCCAGCATCAGGCCGACCGTTTCCTCCGGCCAAGCCGTCTCGACCGGACGACCGGTCGGATTCGTGCCGAGGAGATCGACCATCTGCGTCCCGACCAGACGATAGGTGAATTGCCTGCCGTCGGGACTGACGTCAACCAGCATCAGCCGCGGCAGCCACTGCCGCATCTCCAACGGGTCGATATCAGTCCGGCTCGGCATCAGGCGGACGCCACGCCGCGCATTCCAGTATTGGTAAAGAGCGACGGCCTTCGGACCGCATCGCTCCAACGATTGCATCGAACTCGATCGCTCCCAGGTACGCGCACGCGGTAACGTGGGGCGGGCTAGGCTGTCCCACAACATTCCGATCACCAATGATTGTGCTGCTTGTTAGTGCGCTATTTGGGCAAATCTGACCGATCGGACAACGCGCGTTTTTGCATGTGCGAAACGCGAGGTGTGCAGGACTTGTGGGATTGGCATGGAATCGCCGCCATCCGCCCGAGGATTAGTCGGCCGTTACGTTAAATCACGCAGTTCCGGTAATTTTATTACTTCGGCGCCGGTCCCATGTTGCAGCGCAGCAGCCATGCGGGAAAGGAATGGGATGGGCGGTCAGCGCGCCCAGGTCCAGTCGTAAGCGGCAGCATCCTCGACATAGACGAGGACCCAATCGACCCGTTGGCCGTCCTCGGAAAGGGGGAGCAGCAGCGTCCCGCTGTCGACCTGCTTGCCTTTAGTGCCCTCCGTCTCATTCCAGCCAAAGAGCGGGATCCTGAGGTCGATTACGACGCCATAGTTGGCGAGGACGTGGGGTACGGATCGGCCGAAAGCCGCCTTTGCGACCGTCATGCCGGTCGGGTCATAGCCGCGCAGGCGAACCGCCCGCTCGCCCACCACGCGATAGATGAGCTCGCGCGTCCCGCCTCCAGCGGTTTCGTTTCCGGCAACCTCGATCATGATGATACCGGGCAGCCAGGGACGCAGCTCGAGAAAATCGATCTCCGAAGGCGAAGGCATCACGCGCGCGCCGCGCACGCGATCCCAATAGCGGAAGACCTGGGCGACTCCGCCGGTGGCGTTGTGCAGCAACTCCTCAGACGTGCTGAAGGCATGCGTGCTGGCTTCCGGTTGCTTGATGCAGACCTGCATGACCCTCGACCCGACGCGTCGCGACGAAGCAGAAGCTGCGCCTTCGAACTGGTCAGTTCAATGTATTCAAAAGGCTAGGTGGTACAAATGAGGGAGAAAGCCCTCAGTCTCTGACCGATGAAGCGTTTACGGCATCACGCTGCCGCCGTTGGGATCGACAGTCTGCCCGGTCATGAAGCTGTTCGCCGGACTCGCCAAGAACAGAGCAGCGGCGGCGACCTCCTCGACGCGCCCGATGCGCGCGATCGGAATCATCTCCTCCTTCTTGCGCCACTCGGGCGACATGTTGGCGAGGTCGAGCATGTCCGTATCGATCGGGCCGGGCGCGATCGCGTTGACAAGGATGTTCGGCGCGAATTCCTTGGCCCAGGATTTGGTGAGATTGAGGATCGCCGCCTTCGACGCGCAATAGACCGAGAATTGCTCGCGCCCGAAATAACCGAGGTCCGATGCGATGTTGATCACGCGGCCCGAACCGGCTTCGGCCATGTGCCGGATCGCCTCGCGCCCGGTCATGAAGGTGCCGCGCAGATTGATCGACATCAGCCAGTCGAAATCCGCGGCGCTGGTCTCGAGCAAAGGTTTTTCGAGGATCACGCCGGCATTATTCACCAGGATGTCGAGCGCACCGAAACGCGCGACTGTTTCATGCACCGACTTGATCGCATCCTCTTCCGCGGCGACGTCGGCCTTGATTCCGGCGATGCGGCCGCCGCCGGCGACGACATCGGCCACGACCGAGGACGCTTCGGCGCCGTGCTCGTGATAGGTGATGGCGACGGCCGCGCCCTCGGCGGCGAGCGCCTTGGCGATGGCGGCGCCAATGCCGCGCGCGCCGCCGGTGACCAGCGCGACCTTGCCGTTGAGGAAGCGGGTCATATCATCACCTCGCCACGATCGATGTTGAGGGCCTGGCCCGTTATGTTCGCCGCGGCGTCGGACGCCAGGAACAGGTATGGCCCGACGATGTCCTTGGGTTCCATCAGCCCGCCGATCGCCTGGCCGGCGACGATCTCATCCAGCAGCTCGGGCTCCGGCCGCCTGGAGCGCTCCGCCATGATGCGCAGCGATCGCATCGAGGCCTCCGTGCGCACCCAGCCGGGGCAGACCGCGTTCACATTGATCCCGTCGGGACCCAGCTCCTTCGCGAGCACGCGCGTCAGGCCGATGATGGCGTGCTTGGAGGCGCAGTAGGCGGCGAACTCCGCTTCCACGCTCTTGCCCCAGATCGAGGCGGTGAAGACGATCTTCCCGCCGCGCTTCATGTGCGGCAGAGCGGCGTGGGTGACCCAGAAACTGCCATTCACATTGATGTCGATGATGCGCTGGTAGGTGTCGAGCACTGCAGGTTCGCTGGTGCGGATCGGCGTCAGGCGCTCCAGGCCCGCATTGTTCACCAGCACGTCGATGGCATCGAGCGGTGCGAACGCGGCCTGCATGGCGGCGCGGTCGGCAATGTCGCACTGGATCGGCAACACCTGCGCAGAGGTCATGGCCGCGATCTCGCGCGCGGCCTCCGTGATCGCCGGATCGTCGGCGAGGATGGTCAGACGCGCGCCCGCCTCCCCGAAGGCGTCCGCCACGGCGCGGCCGATGCCGCGGCTCGCGCCCGTCACCACAACGTGCTTGCCATCGAATCTCATGCGCCTTGGACCTCGATCTGTTCGCTGCGCAGCGCCTGGGTCCGGGTGAGGCCGAGGATGCGGTTGCGCAGCTTGAAGAAGGTTTCGGACTCCCGGAGTTTCAGATCGCGCGCGGGCGGCAGCAGGTCGCGGATCGAGATCTCTTCCAGGATCTTCGCCGGCCTGGCCGAGAATACGAAGATGCGGTCGGCGAGGAACACCGCTTCCTCCACGTCGTGCGTCACGAAGATCACCGTCTTGCGTTCCTTGAGGCAGAGATCGCGGAGCTGGAGCTGCAAGAACTCCCGGTTCTGCGCATCGAGCGCGCCGAACGGCTCGTCCATCAGCAGGATGTCCGGGCCGGCCGCGAAGGTGCGCGCGATCGCTACGCGCTGACGCATGCCGCCTGAGATGCGGTTGACCCAGTACTCCTCGAACTCGGCGAGCCCGACCATCTGCAGATAGTGCCGCGCGATGCGGTCCTTCTCGCGCCCATCGAGGTCGGTGCGGAACTTGAGACCGAAGCGGACATTGTCGATCACCTTCAGCCACGGGAAGGAGGAATAGGATTGGAACACCATGCCTTTCTGGCGGTCCGGGCCTTTCACTTCCTGACCTTCGAGGATGATCCGGCCACTGGTTACCGTCTCGAGGCCGCCGACCATGCGCATGAGCGTGGATTTACCGCAGCCGGAGGGGCCGAGATAGACCACGACCTCGCCCTCCTCCACCTGCATCGAGACATCGTCGATGACGTGAATGCCGGCGCCGCCGTTGATTCCGAAAGTCTTGCTGACGCGGTCGAGCTCGAGGAAATGCACCATGGCGGTCACGCGAGATAGACGAACCAGCGGCGATGCAGCCAGCGGATCGCCTGATCCGTCGCAAGGCCGATGATGCCGATGGCAAGGATGCCGGCCATGACTTCGTCGGTCTTCACATAGCGCCGCGCCGACATGATGACATAGCCGATGCCGGAATCCGCCGCCACGATCTCCGCGATGATGAGGTAGGTCCAGCACCAGCCGAGGGTGATGCGCAGATTGTCGATCATGCTGGGCAGCATGGCCGGCAGGATGATGGAGCCGAGGATCTGCCGCGGCTTCGCGCCGGTGGTGAGGCCGATCTCGATATATTCCCGCGGCACGCGACGCGCATCGTCCGCCACCAGCAGCACCAACTGGAAAAAGGTGCCGAGCCAGAGCAGCGCGATCTTGGAGCTTTCGCCGATGCCGAGCCAGATGATTGTCAACGGAACCAGGGCGGGCACCGGCAGGTAGCGGATGAAATCCACCAGCGACTGCGACATGCCGTTCACGATCGGATAGGAACTCATCATGATGCCGAGCGGGATCGCCATCAGGGCGGAGATCAGGAACGCGGTCCACACCCGGAAGATGGAGATGCCGATATCGCCGATGAAGCCGTACTGGACGAAGAGCTGGTAGAGCCGGACCACCACCGCAGCAGGGCTCGGCAGGTATTGCGGCGGCAGCAGTTTGAGCGCCGCCGCGCCCCACCACAGCGCCAGCACGATGAGGAAGCTCAACACGCCCAGCGCCACCGTCGTTCCGCGGCGCTCCGGGCCGCGGAACGAGACGAGCGATTTCCAGCCTTCGGCCACTCCAGCGGTCCAACGCCTAGCGCTTTTGCCCGTCGAACAGGCCGGTGACGATGGAATTGTCGATCTGCTGGTTGGAATCTAGTTTGGTGTCGGCCGCGCCGTTCTCCAGGTTCAGCGCCATGATCTCGTCGAACACATCATGCAGCTTTCCGCGCTTGCCGTCGGTGCCCATGAACTCCACCGCCTCCTCATAGGAGGTATAGGTGAGATTCTTCAGTACGTCCTCATAGGTCGCCGCATCCAGCTTGAAATGCGGCGCCATGATCTCGACCGCCTTCGCATGGTCCTTGTTGAAGAAGTCGATGGCCCGGTACACGCCGCGCAGGAAGCGTTTGTATTTGTCCGGATTCTCCTTGAGGTCGTCGGTGCGCGCGACGATCACGTCGGTGATGAGGCCGGGGAAATCGCGCGACGAGGCGATGATATAGGCGCCTTCCTTGTGCGAGGCCTTCAGGGCTTCGGTCAAGGTCGGCTCATAGACCGCGACTCCGGCGACATCGGGATCGGCGAACACCGCGATGGCGTCGGCCGAGGCGATGTCCTTGATCTTCAGGTCGGCGAAGGTCAGCCCTTCCTTCTTCAGCATGATCTGGGCGATCAGGCGCGCCGGTGTGTTCGGCTCGGCCGCGAACACCTTGCCCTTGAGGTCGCCCATGGTCTTGATGTCTTTCTGGACCAGAACGCCGTCGCCACCCATCGAGATGTCGATGGTGCCGATGATGCGGCCCTGCGTCTCCGGCGTGCGCGGGCGGCCCTGGTGCTCGCCGACCGTGCGCATGTCGCAGCCGATGTCGCCGCGCTCGAGCGCCGGCAGCACGTTGCCGCGGTCGTCGTCGAACGTCTCCCCGACTGTCAGCCCCTCTTCCTTGAAGTAGCCCAGCTCCTGCGCCAGATAGACCGGCGCGAAGCCGGGCCAGAACGGATAGGCGCATTTCAGCGCCAGTTCTTCCGCCGACGCCGTAGACGCAACCATCCAGCTCGCCGCGATAGCGGCGATGCCAGTCCCAAGCCACTTGTTCATTGTTGCCCCTCCTGTTGAGATCAAACGCCGATCCTGATCTCCCGAACTCTTCTTAGGCCCCAAACTCCTTGCGCACGGCTGCGGCGATGTCGCGCCGGTATTGCTCCACCATGATCCTGCCCTTCTCCTTGGTCGCCGCCTTTGCCGACGTGAGCGCGCCGGACGATGGCACCCACTCGCGATGCGGTGGAAACATGTCATAGGGCGGGAAGTCGGCCGAGGGATGGTCGGGAATGAGATCGAGCCGCACCATCTCCGGGTAGTAATGCAGCATCATGGAGGTTTCCATGACGGCGGCATGCTCCAGCGCGACGCCGGGGAAATGATCGGGGAACACTTTCTTCAGCGTGTCCTCGGTGCAGAAGTCCCAATATTCCAGCCGCATGATGCGGAGGCCCGTGTGGCCGCATTCGCGCATGGCAAGGTCGATGCCTTCGGTGACGATCCACTGGTTCTCGTAATGCCCGACTATGGCGCACACCTTGCGCACGCCGTGCCGCACCAGCTCGCGGATCACGTCGCGCACCATCGCGATCAGGGTCGAGGCGTCGAGATTGATGGTGCCGGCGAAGAACGGCCCGCCGCCGGACTTGGGCATCGATTTGTAGCCGAAATGCAGGGTGGGCGCGACGATGCCGCCCACCTCCTCCGCCACTTCGCGCGAAACGGCCGCCGACATCAGCGCATCGACCGAGAGCGGCAGGTGCGGCCCGTGCTGCTCGGTCGCGCCGCAGGGCAGAAACACCACCGGATTCTTGGCGACCCGATCGCGGAACTCCGGCCAGGACATCTGCTCCATCATGACGGTGCTCATGTGCGTCTCCGTGCAACCGCGTCCGCCAGCAGACACATGATCTCGAACATGAAAGTCGCGCCGACCAAAGCGGTGTTGCCGCTGGGATCGAAGGGCGGCGAGACTTCCACCACGTCGCCGCCGATCAGGTTCAACCCCTGCAGCCCGCGCACTACTTCCTGCGCCTCGCGCGTACTCATGCCGCCGATCTCCGGCGTGCCGGTTCCTGGCGCATAGACCGGATCGAGCCCGTCGACATCGAAGCTGACGTAGGTCGGGCCGTCGCCCACCACGCGGCGCGTGATCTCGATCACTTTCGCAGGACCGAGCTTGGCGAACTCCTCCATATAGATGACGCGCATGCCGGCGCTCTCGGCGAAGTCCATGTCATCCGGCGCGTAGATCGAGCCGCGGATGCCGATCTGCACCGTGCGCTTGGGATCGAGCAGCCCCTCTTCCACCGCGCGGCGGAACGGCGTGCCGTGAGTGTATTTGTTGTCGCCGAAATAGCGGTCGTTGGTGTCGGAGTGTGCATCGAAATGCACCATGCCGATCGGCCGGCCCTTCGCGATGGCGCGATAGATCGGCAGGGTGACGAGGTGATCGCCGCCGGCGGACAGCGGCAGGCAACCGGCCGCGTGCACCTTCGCATAGAACTTCTCGATCCGCCCCAGCGTGTCCATCAGATCGATCGGATTGACCGGCGCATCGCCGAAATCCGCAATCCGCGCCAGGTCGTACGGCGCGATCCGGCTGACATGGTGTACCTTGCGCATGAAGCTGGACATGTTGCGGATCTCGCGCGGCCCGTGGCGCGCGCCGGCGCGGTTGGTGGTTCCGCCGTCCCACGGCACGCCGATCAGCGCGATATCCAGCCGGGCCAGATCGGTCACGTGCGGCAGCCGCATGAAAGTGGGTATGGCGCCGAAACGCGGCACCAGGGCCGCGTCGACCGGCTGCGGATTGTGTTCGGTCAAGTTCATGAGTCCCAGAAAGCCCTGCTGCTATGAGGTTCACATGACGGAACAGTTGCGAAAAATAGCGAATAGGGGAACTATATTTGCGGATTTAAGAAAGTGACCATGGCTGCTCCCGCCCTGCACGACATCGACCTGAAGCTGCTGCGCGTATTTGCGGCAGTGGTGGAGCATGGCGGATTCGGCCCGGCACAGGCCGTCCTCAATATCAGCCTGTCGCGCCTCAGCTCCATGATCGCCGAGCTGGAGCGGCGGCTGGGCGTGCGGCTGTGCCATCGCGGGCGGGTCGGCTTCCGCCTGACCGACAAGGGCGCCCAGGTCTACCAATCCAGCCTGAAGCTGATGAACAGCCTGGAGGGTTTCCGCGCGGAGGTGGGCGCGCTGCGCGGGCGGCTGGTCGGCAACCTTTCCATCGGCATGGTGGACAATATCGTCAGCAATCCCGAATGCCGTCTGAGCGACGTCATCAGCCGGTTCTGCGCCCGCGACCAGGAGGTGCAGGTCTCGCTCCACATCGACGCGCCGCCGGAGCTGGAGCAACGCGTGATGGATGGCAGGCTGAATCTGGTGATCGGCGCCTTTCACCATGCGCTGCCTGCGCTCGACTACAAGCCGCTGTTCGAGGAGGAGCAGACGCTCTATTGCGGCGCGAGCCATCCGTTGTTCCGGCGCGGCGACGCATCGATCTCGCTCGAGGATGTCAGCGCCGCCGCCTATGCCGGCCGCGGCTATCCCGAAGAGACGCGTCCGCTGCAACTGAAGCCGGAGACCAGCTCGGATTCCATGGAGGGCCTGGCGATGTTCGTCCTGTCCGGCCGCTTCATCGCCTATCTGCCGACGCACTACGCGCTGCAATGGGTGGAACGCGGCCAGATGCGTCCGATCCTCCCCCGCCGCCTCGCCTACCGCTCGCAATTCCACGCCGTCATCCGCAAGGCGGGCGCGCCGACGCTGGTGATGCGCGCTTTTCTCGCCGATCTGGCGGAGGCGCATGCCAAGCGCCGCAGCGGTCGCAAGGTTGCTCAATAAACACAGTCCTCCATAAAGCAGCGATAATTAACGTTAACGATGCATGAACTCATAACCCGGTGTGCCGAACTAGCCTCCAAGACAGATGCAATCCGACAATTTGACTGAAATATTCCTCGATGTAGGCGCGACGCACATCGCGGATGACATCGGCTCTTTTTGATGACGCTCGATGATGCTCGCAGATCGCACCGCAAGTTAGACACCAAGGGAATTACGGCGATGAACGCTATCTCAAGAATGGCTTATACGAACGACAACGGCACGCACGGCACGACGCGGGCATCCGAACTGACAATGGGACTGGGCCCCAATCAGCTCACTTGGCTGCGCCGGAACATCGACTCGTTCAAGTATCTCGAGGAGCAGCGCTATCAGCTGCACCAGGACGCCGTGCGTGCCGCGCGTATCGCGGGCCTGATTTAGTCTCCGTTCGGTCCGCCGCTGGCGCGTGCAAGAGGGGGCCGCGACAGCCAGCGGACCGGACGGGGCGCCATCCTCCAACGTCGCTGTCAACCCCGGCGATCCAGGTGCCATCCCGACTGGCCGTTCTGGATCGCCGGGCCCACTCCCGGCGATGATGGACTAAAGGACCGCTAAGCTCGCTTCCAGCTCGTGCCCTGCGGGCCGTCCTCGAGGATGATGCCCTTGTCGGCCAGGTCCTGGCGGATACGGTCCGCCTCGGCGAAATTCCTCGACTTGCGGGCCTGCTTGCGGGCCTCAATCTGGCGCTCGATCTCGGCGGCATCGATTCCGTCGGTGGATTGCAGCCAAGCCGTCGGGCTCTGCTGCAACAAGCCCATAAGCTTGCCGGCGCCGAGCAGGTCGGCCTTGGCGGCGCCGATTTCCGTCGCGTCGTTGGCCTTGTTGAGGCGCGACAAATGATCGTGCATCTCCGAGATCGCGAGCGGCGTGTTGAGGTCGTCCGCCAGTGCTGCCATCAGGTGGCTCCATGTCTCCGGCGCGGCTGTTACGTCAGCATGCTTCTGCAAGGCCGTATAGAAGCGATCGAGCTGGGCCTTCGCCTCCTTGATACCGTCGCGCGTGATGTCGGTCGGCTGGCGGTAATGCGAGGACAGCAGCGCAAGGCGGATTGCCTCGCCGCGATGACCCTCCTCCAGCAGCTCGTGCACGGTGAAATAGTTGCCGAGCGACTTCGACATCTTCTGCCCGTTCACCTGCACAAAGCCGTTATGCATCCAGGTGCGCGCCATGACCGGCGTGCCGTGAGCGCAGCGACTCTGCGCGATCTCGTTCTCATGGTGCGGGAAGATGAGGTCGATGCCGCCGCCATGGATGTCGAACACCTCGCCCAGCAGCGCGCCCGACATGGCGGAGCATTCGATGTGCCAGCCCGGCCGGCCGCGGCCCCAGGGGCTGTCCCAGCCCGGCTGGTCAGCTTTGCTCGGCTTCCACAGCACGAAATCGGCGGGGTGTTTCTTGTAGGGTGCCACCTCGACCCGTGCGCCGGCGATCATGTCATCCAATGAACGGCGCGAGAGCTGGCCGTAATCCGGCATCGCGGGTACGTTGAACAGCACATGGCCCTGGGCCTCGTAGGCGAAGCCCTTGGCAACCAGAGTCTCCATGATCGCGACCATCTGCGGCACGAACTCGGTTGCGCGCGGCTCCTTGGTCGGCGGCAGCGCATTCAGGGCGCCCATGTCGTCGTGATAGAACCTGGTGGTGCGCGTCGTCAGATCGGCGATACTCTCGCCGTTCGCCTTCGCCGCATCCATGATCTTGTCTTCGATGTCGGTGATGTTGCGCACGTAGGTGACGTGCGCCTCGCCATAGACGTGGCGCAGCAGGCGGAACAAGGTGTCGAACACCACCACGGGCCGCGCATTGCCGATATGGGCATAGTCGTAGACCGTCGGGCCGCAGACATACATGCGCACATTCTTGGCATCGATCGGCGCAAACACCTCTTTCTCGCGCGTCAGGGTGTTGTAGAGGTGGATGGTCACGCCGTCTCTCCCTTCAGGCGTTTCAGCGCGCGCTCGCGGCCGATCAAGGGCAGCAGCAGTTTCAATTCCGGCCCGTGATCGGACGCGGTCAAGGCCTGGCGCAGGGGCATGAACAGTTCCTTGCCCTTGCGACCCGTGGCGTTCTTCACCGCGTTGGTCCAGGCACTCCAGGTCTCGGTATTCCACGGTTCGGGCGGCAACAGCTCCGCCGCCTTTACCGCGAAATCGGCATCGGCGATGGCGGGCGTCACCGGGCCTTTCACCACAGACTGCCACACGGCCACATCCTCGACCTTCTCCACATTGGCGCGCGCCACGTCCCAGACCGCCTCGTCGATATCGCCGAGACCGAGAGCGGCAAGATGGCTACGCGCCGCCTCGAACGGCAGATGATGCAGCAGCCTGGCATTCAGGTGCTTCAGCTCTGCGGGATCGAAGCGCGGCGAGGACTTGCCGAACTTGGCAAGGTCATGGTCCGCCAGCAGTTCGTCGAGAGCACGCGCCGGGACAGCAGGATCGCCGGTGCCGATCTTCGCCAGATAGGCGTTGATCGCGATCGGCTCCAGCCCCTCTTCGCGCATCTGCCCGATGGAGAGCGAGCCGAGCCGCTTCGACAACCCTTCGCCCGATGCGTCCACCAGGAGCGGGAGATGCGCGAAGGTCGGCGCCGTCGCGCCGAGCGCCTCGAAAATCTGGATCTGCGTCGCGGTGTTGGTGACGTGATCGTTGCCGCGGATCACGTGCGTGATGCCGAACTCGACATCGTCAACAACGGAGGGCAGCGTGTAGAGGTAGGAGCCGTCCTCGCGCACCAGCACGGGATCGGACTGGCTGGTCTCGTCGATGTGCTGGGGCCCACGCACCAGATCATTCCACGCGATCCTGCGCGGCTCCAGCTTGAAACGCCAATGCGGGCGCTTGCCCTCCGCTTCCAGCTTGGCGCGGTCGGCGTCGGTCAGCTTCAGCGCCGCGCGGTCGTAGATCGGCGGCTTGCCTTGGCTCAGCTGCACCTTGCGCTTGAGGCCCAGCTCTTCGGCGCTTTCGTAGCAGGGATAGAGCCGGCTGCCCTCGCGCAATCGCTCGGCCGCCTCGTCATAGATGGACAGGCGCTGGGACTGGCGGTCGAACAGGTTCCAATTCAGGCCGAGCCATTCCAGGTCGGTCTTGATGCCGTTCGCGAAATCTTCGGTGGATCGTTCCCGGTCGGTATCGTCGAGGCGCAGCAGGAATTCGCCGCCTGCCTTCCTGGCATAGAGCCAGTTATGCAGGGCGATATAGATATTGCCGACGTGCAGCCTTCCCGTCGGCGAGGGGGCGAAGCGAACGCGCACAACCATCTTGACTACTGCACTCCATCAGCTTTTCGCCTTGAAGCCGTTGGTGATCGGATATCGCCGGTCGCGACCGAAGGCCCGGGACGAGATCTTGACCCCCGGAGGCGCCTGGCGCCGCTTGTATTCCGCCAGATCCAGCATGCGCCAGACCCGGACGATGGTGGCTCGGTCATAGCCTTTGGCGGCAATCTCGTCCACCGTCATTTCGCGCTCCACCAGGCATTCCAGGATGCCGTCCAGCACGTCATAGGGCGGCAGGGAATCCTGGTCGGTCTGGTTGGGCTTCAGCTCGGCGGAGGGTGGCTTGGTGATCACCCGCTCCGGCATCACCAGGCCCCTGGGGCCGAGGGCGTCCAACGGATGGCTGGCGTTGCGCCAGCGCGACAGGGCGAACACTGTCATCTTGTAGATGTCCTTCAGCACCGAATAGCCGCCGCACATGTCGCCATAGAGCGTCGCATAGCCGACCGACATCTCCGACTTGTTGCCGGTCGTTACCAGCATGTGGCCGAACTTGTTGGACAGCGCCATCAGGGTCAGGCCACGGGCGCGGCTCTGGATGTTCTCTTCCGTCGTGTCCGCATTCTGGCCGGCGAAAACGGGCGCCAGCATCTCGGCATAGGCCTTCATCGCCGGCTCGATCGAGATGGATTCATAGGAGATGCCGAGCGCCTTGGCACAGGCCTCTGCATCCTCCAGGCTCTCTCGGCTGGTGTAGGGCGAGGGCATCATGACCGCGCGCACCTTGTCGGCGCCGAGCGCATCGACCGCGACCGCGGCGGTCAGTGCAGAATCGATGCCGCCACTGAGGCCAAGGATCACGCCGGGGAACCGGTTCTTGGTCACGTAGTCTTTGAGGCCCAGCATCATCGCCTGGTAGATCTTTTCCAGCAGCGAGAATTCCTGGGTGATGAGCGCGGGATCGCAGCTCCAGCCCTCGTTGGTGCGACGCCAATGCGTCAGCTCGACCGCCTCGCGGAACAAGGGCAGTTGCGCGCGCAGCTGGTTGCCGCGATCGACGACGAAGGAGCCGCCGTCGAACACCAGCTCATCCTGCCCGCCGACTTGGTTGACATAGACGATCGGCAGGTGCGTTTCGTTCTGGCGTGCGACCACGATGTTGAAGCGCTGGTCCAGCTTGTCGATCTCGAACGGGCTGCCGTTCGGGCACAGAAGGATCTCAGCGCCGGATTCGGCGAGGCACTCGGCGACATCGCAGAACCACAGATCTTCGCAGATCGGGACGCCGAGGCGAACGCCGCGGAAGCTGACCGGGCCTTGCAGCGGACCCGGCTTGAAGACGCGCTTCTCGTCGAACACGCCGTAATTCGGCAGTTCGTGCTTGTAGCGCGTCGCGGCGATCTTGCCGCCATCCAGCAGCAGGAAGCCGTTCATCAGCTTGTCGCCATCGAGCCAGGGCGAGCCGACCATGATGGCCGGGCCGCCGTCGGCGGTGTCGGCCGCGAGCTCTTCGACCGCCTGGCGGCAGGCCTGCTGGAACGCAGGTTTCAGCACCAGATCCTCGGCCGGATAGCCGGACACCACGGTCTCGGCGCAGAACACCAGATCGGCGCCCTTCTTGGCTGCCGTCGCGCGCGCCCTGCGCAGCAGCGCGAGATTGCCGGCGACATCGCCGACCGTTGGATTGAGCTGCGCCAGGGCGATCTTCAGTTCGTGGGTCATGTCGGCCTTTGATCAGTCAGCGCTGACTGATTTGAGATTACGGGCATTCGGCCCTTCTGCAAACCCTGCAACCCCGACTTCCTTGCATGCTGGACCAGCTTTTCCCGCATTTGCCAAGGCCCGGCCAGCATGTTTCCCTATCAAAGGTTTGGGGCGGCGACCGGTTCCACGGCGGCCTTGGAGGGATTTCATGTCTCGACGCATTCTGGTGCTCGGCATCCTGGCGATGACAGCGCTGGCAGCGCCGGCGGTCGCGCAGGACAACACTTACACGTATGCGCCGACCCCGGTCGCCCAGCCGCTCAGCCAGCGTTTCGTCCTCATCGTGCTGGATCAGGTCGATCGCGACCTGACCAAGGGCGACCCGAAGATCAACATGATGTTCGACACCCAGACCGGCCGCTCGTGGATCCTGGAATATTCACACAAGCCCAACAGCAACGAGCAGGGCTATGTCTGGGTCGAAGTCCCATACGCCAAGCCGCCGACGAATTGAGACCGAGAACACCGCAGCCTCGACCGACATCCACTGACGTTTGTCCGCACTTTTCAGCGCAAGAGTCGGGGCGACTTTGCGTTCGGCCGATTGCACTGATGCCAATTCATGAATGGCCGTAGAATTATCAATGAACAGTACGCGCACATACGAGCATGCTCATCCCATTCCCCTCGCCCTCGGCGGCGCGATTGCGTTGGGGTCCGCGATGGGGATCGGGCGCTTTGCCTATACGCCGATCCTGCCGGAGATGGTGGCGGCGTTGCACCTCGCCGCCAGCGAGGCCGGACTGATCGCCTCCGCCAATTTCGCCGGCTACCTGATCGGTGCGCTGGTGGCGGCCGCTGCATTCTTCGCGCCGCACCGCCGCGGTTGGATGCTGGGTTCACTGCTGGTGAGCGCACTGACCACCGGCGCGATGGCGGCCACGAATTCCCTCGTCGTGTTCGCGCTGCTGCGATTCTTCGGCGGTCTCGCCAGCGCCTTTGTGATGGTCTTCACGTCCTCGCTGGTGCTGGACCGGCTGGCGGCGGCCGGACGCAGCCATCTCATGCACCATCAGTTCGCCGGTGTCGGCGCGGGAATCGCGATCTCCGCGATGCTGGTTGCGCAACTCGCCGCGCATCAGATCTCGTGGCAAGGGCAGTGGGTAGCGAATGCCGTGGTCTCGCTGTTGGCCGCGATGGCCGTGATGCTGCTGATCCCCGCCCGGCCGTACGTGGCGGCCGAGGCCAGCCGCTCAAGCAATGGCGGCATCGGCCGGCCGCTCGCGGCGCTGATCGCCGCCTACGGCCTGTTTGGCTTCGGCTACGTCATCACCGCGACGTTCCTGGTCCAGCTGGTGCGGACCAGCGCGGCGATCGCGCCACTCGAGCCCTATATCTGGCTGCTGGTCGGCGTCGCCGCCGCGCCCTCGGTCTCTCTGTGGTCGGTCGTATGGCGGCGCTTGGGCACAGGTTTGGCCTTCGGCCTCGCCTGCCTGTTGCTGGCGGTCGGTGTGCTGGCGAGCGTACTGTGGGTCGCACCAGCCGGCGCGGTGCTGGCGGCGATCTTGCTCGGCAACACCACTATGGGGATCACGGTGATGGGACTGGTCGGCGCCCGGCGTCTCGCCGCCGGTTCCGCCGCGCGCATCATCGGCCTGATGACCGCGTCCTTCGGGCTCGGTCAGATCATCGGGCCGATCTTCGCCGGCTGGGTGCACGATCTGACCGGCACGTTCCTGCTGCCCTCGGTCGCCGCGGCAGGCGCGGTCATCCTGGCCGCGATCCTGGTCTGGCGGTTCAGCGCCGCAGCGTTGCGATGACTTCGGCGACCGTGCTCGCGATGTCGGCCGGGTCGAGTTCCGCGTGCGCCAGGTCGCGTAGCGCGGCGGGTGAGAGCAGATGGGTGGGTGTGCTCTACTTCCGGAACAGGAATTCGCGGCCGATCTTCACGCGCTTCACGCCGTTGTACTCGATGATGTCGGCGGTGGCGTAGGTTTCGGTCCAGCGTTGCGGCAGGAAAGAGCCGGTGCCGACGATGTCGATCGGGGCGTTGGCTTCGGCCATCACCTTGCACTTGGCGGGATCGAAGCCGGACGAGGCGACGATCTTCACCTTCTGGAAGCCTTCGCGGTTGAGGGCCTCGCGCAGGTGCCAGACGGCGGCGGCGGAAACACCCGCGCCGACCAGGTGCCTGAGTTCCGTCTCGTTGCGATAGCCGCGGATGGCGTCAGGCACATTGCGGTCCAGCACGGCGTACGAGGCCGACGGATCGAGCCCTTCGATGAAGCGGCTGCCGGGCGTGTCGATGCGCGCGGCGAGCTTGCCCTGCGAGGCCAGATGCGCGAAGCGGCGCGCAACGGTCAGCGCGTCCGTCACCTCGCGGCCGAAATAATCGACCAGCACGGTCATCGGCTGCTCGGGGAAGGTCTCGTGGAACATCTCGGCCGCGCGCAGGGTCGAGCCGGCATAGCCGATCAGGGCATGCGGCATGGTGCCCATCGCCTGGTCCTGGCCGAAATAATGCGCGGTCGCGTGGGTGGCGTTGCCGATGAAGCCGACGGCGCTCACCTTGCGGCGCGCGCGGTTGGAGCCGACGCTGGCCGCATAGGCCATGATCTCCGCCATCTCCAGCCCCGCGCAATGGCGCGCATCCATCGCCAGGAACGCGACGCGCGGCAAATCGGAGCACATGGTGAAGGCGTTGAAGGCAGCGACGCAGGCCGGTCCCAGCTTCTGCAGCAGGATGGTCTCAAGGTCGGAGAGATGGACCAGCGAGCCCGAGATATACATCAACGGCTCGCCGGCGCCGACCCAGCGGCCTTCGTTGTAGCGCAGATCGATGTGGAACTCGGTTCCCCGCTCCTTCGCCATCTTGTTCAACCAATCGATGGCGAGGCGCGGCGCGGAAATGACCGGGCGGCGCATGAAGACCGCGTAGGTCACCCGCGCATCGCCGAACTTCTCCACCACCGCCTTGGTCTTCAGGAAATATAGGTCGGTCCATTGCTCGACATCTGCCGCGGCGGGCTCGGACGCCGGTCCAGGCTCATGCGCGGGCGCCGCTTCAGGCTCGATCGGACGCAGGTGATCAGGATGCTTCGGCAATGCGGGCCCCTTGGCCGTTGCGCTCGGCCTTCAATTGCTCGGCGATCAGGAAGGCGAGTTCCAGCGACTGGCTGGCATTGAGGCGCGGGTCGCAATGGGTGTGATAGCGGTCGGCGAGGCTGTCCTCGGTGACAGCCTTGGCGCCGCCGATGCACTCCGTCACGTCCTGGCCCGTCATCTCGAAATGGACGCCGCCGGCATGGGTGCCCTCGGCGCGATGCACGGCGAAGAAACTCTTCACCTCGGAGAGGATCCGGTCGAACGGACGGGTCTTGTAGCCGCTCGCCGACTTGATGGTGTTGCCGTGCATGGGATCGCTCGACCACACCACCTTGGCGCCGTGGCGCTTCACCGCGCGCACCAGGGCCGGCAGCTTCGCCTCCACCTTCTCGTGCCCCATGCGGGCGATCAGGGTCAGGCGGCCGGGGATGTTGGTCGGGTTCAGCGCGTCGATCAGGCGCAGCAGGTCGTCCGGCTCCAACGTCGGCCCGCATTTGAGGCCGATCGGATTCTGGATGCCCTTCATGTATTCCACATGCGCGCCATCGAGGTTGCGCGTGCGGTCGCCGATCCACAGTAGATGGGCCGAACAGCCGTACCATTTGCCGGTCAGGCTGTCGACGCGGGTCAGCGCCTGCTCGTAATGCAGCAGCAGCGCCTCGTGGCTGGTATAGAACTCGGTCTCGCGGATCTGCGGCACGGTCTCCGAGGTGAGGCCGCAGGCCGCCATGAATTCCAGCGTCTCGCTCAGGCGCTCCGCCAGCTCCCGGTAGCGCGCGCCCAAGGGCGAGTCCGCGACGAATTCCAGGTTCCAGCGATGGACCTTGTGCAGGTCGGCGAAACCGCCCTGGGCAAAGGCGCGCAGCAGGTTCAGCGTCGCGGCCGACTGGTTGTAGCTCTGGACCAGGCGCTCCGGGTCTGGCACGCGCGCCTCAGCATTGAAGTCCATGCCGTTGACGATGTCGCCGCGATAGGACGGCAGTTCCACGCCGCCGATGGTCTCGGTCGGGGCGGAACGCGGCTTGGCGAACTGGCCGGCGATGCGCCCGACCTTCACCACCGGCAAGGCGGCGCCGAAGGTCAGGACAACGGCCATCTGCAGCAGCACGCGGAAGGTGTCGCGAATGTTGTTGGCGGAGAACTCCGCGAAGCTCTCCGCGCAATCGCCGCCCTGCAGCAGGAAGGCCTTGCCTTCCGCCACGTTGCCCAGCGCTTCCTGGAGGCGCCGCGCCTCGCCGGCGAACACCAGCGGCGGATAGGTCCTGAGGCGCTCTTCCACCGATTGGAGCTTCGCCGCGTCCGGATAGTCCGGCACCTGCGAGACCGGCTTGGTCCGCCAGCTATCCGGCGTCCACTTCGCGTTCATGATCGTCCCTTGCTGCTGCTCGCTCATCCCACATGGGAAAGCACCATTTCCCGGACCTTGTCCAGGCGGCCTTTCCGCATGGGTCGCAAGCTAACATGCGGGGACAGCAGCAACAATCCTCAAATCATGCTGTAAAATCAATTAACTATGCCAGAAATCTCGATCGCTGCGAGAGGAGATTTCGATCGTTGGATTCCGGTTACTGCGCGAGGGTGAATTGCTGCTTCCAGGTGTCGTTGACGAACAGCACGACGCAGCCGCCGCTGGTCACGCCGTTGCAGCGCTGTTGAGCCAGCTTGGCCGCCAGATGGCCCGACGGGACCGACATGAGGCTGTCTTCCAGGCTGTAATCGTCGCAGTTCTTCCACAGCCGCGACTGGCAGATGTAATAGGCGGCGGACTGGCCGTCATGCGAGATCGCCAGTGCGCCGAAGCGGCCGGAGACCTTCTCCAGATATTCCCCGATCACCTTGCTGGCTTCCGGCCCGACGACGATGTGGCCATCGGGCTGAACGCCGGTCTCGGCGGCCCGGAGAGCGGCCGGCATCGCAAACACAAGGCTCGCGGCCGCAACGGCGGATATGGTTTTTTTCAGCCCACTGAACATGAACCCCTCCAAATCAAGCGCAGCGCACCTCTATTTCGGCGACCCGTCACAGGATTGCAAGCGACGGCATGTCCCGCCCGTGACGGCCTTCACATGGCCGAAGTCCTATGGCTGGACCCCGAATTCGCGCTGCTGGTCGTCATTGACGAACAGAAGGATGCAGGCCGCCCCGCTCTGGCTGCGGCAGCGCGTCAGCGCCTGGTCGCGCGCCACCTTGCCGGAGGGGATGGCAAGATTGCTCTCGTCGCCGCCCGGCTCGTCGCAGTTCTTCCACTGGCGCGAACGGCAGATATAGGAGACCGCCTTCGCGCCGTCCTGGGACACCGCCAGCGCACCGAAGCGGCCGGAGACCTCATCGACATAGCGCTGGATATCGCCGTTCGCCGCGGCGGAGACGACCAGGCGACCGTCGGATTGGAGGCCGGCCTCCTGGGCCTGGGCCGGCGGCGCCAGCAGGGCGCCCGAGAGCGACGACAGCGCACCGATCACTCGGAGCAGGTTTAACGCGCGGACATGCATGGGATTGGTTCTGTCTGTTGAGGCTGGTGCCGAGATTAGCGGCCTGGTCCCGATTGCCATAGCGGAGAATGGCCTAGCCACTCGCCGCGGATGGCAGGCCAACAACTTCATGCACGATGACCGGTTCCTCGCGGCCTTTGACATGGATCGGCCCGAGGAGCCGGCACTGGAACCCGGCGCCCGCCGCGCGCGGTCGAATCGCTGGCGAGAATCGTGGTGCCGAGTTCCTTGTTCGCCGCTTCGAGGTGTGCCGCCGCGTTCATCGAATCACCGATCGCGGTGTAGTTGATGCGGTTGATCGAGTCGACATTGCCGACCACGCAGCTTCCGGTATTGAGGCCGATGCGGATCCGGAACGCGCCGATCTTGCCTGTTTCGTTGCGCAACCGCTCCTGCACCGCCAGGGCGGCGCGCATGGCGCTGGCGGCATGGTTCGGCAGCGGCACCAGGGCGCCGAAGATCGCGACCACCGCGCCGGAGATCTCCTCATGGGCGCAGGAATCCATGTAGCCCAGCACCAGAGTCTCGCCTGGCTTCAGCTCGATCACCGTGCCCTCGGCGAGGATGTCGAAGGAGCGAACATCCTCGCGCGGCGAGATGGATTCGACGATCGCGCTCAGCCCTTCGGAGGCGGCCGGTGAGGCAGCGGCCAGCGCCAGACCACACGCGATCGATCCCGCGCTAAGCCATTTGGCGACCCTCGCCCCACGCATCAGCGCCACGCCGATCCTCTGTGCGCCCAATCACAATAGCCGGTACATAGCCGCCCGCTTGATCGCCCATTGGCGTGCGCTATTCTCTCGCCGCATGAAACCGAAGCACATCAACGCTGGCGCGCGGCTGCGCGTGGTCCTGGGGCCGGGCGTGGCGCTGGGACCGGGCAAGGCTGATCTGCTGGACGCGATCGCCGAAACCGGCTCGATCTCCGCTGCGGGCCGCCGGATGAAAATGAGCTATCGCCGCGCCTGGCTGCTGGTGGAGGAACTGAACGGTTCGTTCCAGACCGCCCTGGTGGCGGCGGACAAGGGGGGCGCCCATGGCGGCGGCGCGCGCCTCACCGAGCTCGGCGCCCGGGTACTCCGTCACTTCCGCAGCATGGAGCGCAAGACGCAAAAGGCCATCGCCGCGGACCTCACCGCCCTATCCACCTTGGCCAAGCCCTCGAAATAGACGGATAAAGCGCCTGTCTTGCCGACATTGCGGCAAAGCGATATATCCATCCGAATATAACGTCAAAACTCCAAACCAAGGGGACGGTCATGATCCAGGGCTTCTTTGCGATTTCCCGTCGTGCGGTGCTGGCCGGCATCGCGGCTACGTTCGCGCTCGCCGGGGCCGCTTCGGCGGCCGAGCAGCCGGTCACCGTATTCGCCGCCGCCTCCCTAACCGATGTCCTGAAGGCGGCGGCCGCGAGCTGGCAGGCCAAGGGCCACGGCCCCATCGTGCTCTCCTTCGGCTCGTCCTCGGCCATCGCCAAGCAGGTCGAGGCGGGGGCCCCCGCCGACATCTTCGCCTCCGCCGACGAGAAGTGGATGAAGTATCTGACCGACAAAAGCCTGGTTTCCCCGGACACGGTGCATCGCCCGATCGGCAACGATCTGGTGATGGTCGCGCCGGCCGATTCAAATGCCTCGATCGCGATCGGACCCAATTTCGACCTGGTCGGCGCGCTGAACGGTGGGCGACTGTCGATCGGCGATCCGAAGGGTGTGCCCGCCGGCAATTATGCGAAGCAGGCGCTGACCAAGCTCGGCGTTTGGGACGCGGTCGAACCGCACATCGCGCCCGCGGAGAATGTGCGCGCCGCCCTGGCGCTGGTGCAGCGCGGCGAGGCGCCGCTCGGCATCGTCTATGCGACCGACGCGCGCGGCGCGAAGGGCGTGAAGGTCGTCAGCACCTTCCCCGAGGACAGCCACGATCCGATCGTGTACCCTGTGGGAATCGTCGCCGGACATGACCGGCCGGAAGTGAAGACATTTTTCGACTTCCTGCTGAGCGCGGAAGGCGCGGCCCTGTTCAAGAGCTACGGATTCAAGACGCTTTGAATGACGACAGCCGCTTCCTGACCCTGACGCCGGAGGAATGGACGGCTGTCGCCCTCAGCCTCGAGGTCGCGCTCAAAAGCATCCTGTTCAGTTTGCCTATCGCCATCCTGGTCGGATGGCTGCTGGGCCGGCGACGTTTTTTCGGCAAGAGCGTGGTCGACGCTTTTGTCCACCTGCCCTTCGTGCTGCCGCCGGTGGTGACCGGCTATGTCCTGCTGCTGCTGTTCGGCGTGAAGGGGCCGGTCGGCTCGCTGCTTAATGACTGGTTTGGCTTCCGCTTCGCCTTCACCACGGCGGGCGCGACGCTGGCCACTGCGGTCATGACGTTTCCGCTGATGGTGCGTGCCATCCGCCTCTCTGCCGGCGCGGTCGACCGCGGACTGGAGGATGCTGCGCGTACCTTGGGTGCCGGGCCGCTCGATCGGTTCTTTTCCATCACGCTGCCCTTGATGATCCCAGGCATAGCGGCTGCGGCGATGACGGCGTTCGCGGCGGCGCTCGGCGAATTCGGTGCGGTCATCACCTTCGCGGCCAGCATTCCGGGGGAAACGCAGACCCTGCCGCTCGCGATCTATGGCGCGCTGCAGGTGCCCGGCGGCGAGGAGACGGCGGCGCGCCTCTCGATCGTCTCCTTCATCTTGGCACTGACGGCCTTGTTCGCGTCGGAGCGCATTGCCCACCGCACCCACGTCCTGCAGGGATAGGCGCGCTTGATCCGCATCGACATCGCAAGACAGCTTGGTGCCTTCCGGCTTGCGGCCGCATTCGAGGTCCAGGCGCGCGGCGCGACGGTTGTGTTCGGGGCGTCGGGCGCGGGCAAGAGCTGCCTGCTCGCCGCCATCGCCGGCCTGGTGAAGCCCGACAGCGGGCAGATCGAGATCGCCGGCGAGACTTTGTTCGATTCAGCGCGTGCGATCGACGTGGCTGCAGAGGCGCGCCGCGTCGGCTTCGTGTTTCAGGAGGCGCGGCTGTTCCCGCATATGAGCGTGCGGGCAAACCTGGAATACGGCAGCAAGCGGCGCAAGGAGCACAAGGCCGCCGTACGTTTCGATGACGTCGTCGCATTGCTCGGAATCGCCGGGCTCATGGAACGGCGCCCACGCACTTTGTCGGGCGGCGAGAAGCAGCGCGTCGCGATCGGTCGCGCCCTGCTCTCCAACCCGCGCCTGCTATTGCTGGACGAGCCGCTGGCCTCGCTCGATGATCCGCGCAAGGCGGAGATCCTGCCGTTCCTGGAGCGGCTACGCGACGAAATCGGCATTCCGATGCTTTATGTCACGCACAGCATGGACGAGGTCGCGCGCATCGCCGACCATCTGGTGCTGCTGGACCAGGGCAAAGTAGTCGCCGCCGGATCGCCGGGCGAGTTGTCCGGGCGGCTCGACCTGCCGCTGCTGATCGACCGGCCCGACGTGGGCGCGATCCTGCTGGGACAGGTGGCCGCGCAGGACGAAGCACGCGGCGTCACGCGCGTTGCGGTTGGTGCGACGGAGTTCCTGCTTTCGCACATCGATCTGCCGCCGACGCATCCAGTGCGCCTGCGGGTGCTGGCGCGCGATGTTGCAATCGCGACCCAGCGGCCGGAGGGGCTGAGCGTGCAGAATGTCCTCTCCTGCCGCCTCACCGCTCTCGTCGATCGGCCCAATGGCCGCTGCCTGCTGCAGCTCGATCTTGGCGGCGCGTCGCTGCTGGCACTGCTGACTGCCGATTCTGCGCGCCGTCTGCATCTACAGGCTGGACAGGATGTGTTCGCACTGGTGAAGTCCGTCGCCTCGAGTGCGTTGGTTTAGGAGGAAGGGGCCGTGTCGCGCGTCGAAGCCAAGCTGAAAGACCTCGGCCTCACCCTGCCGCCGCCGATGCAGGTGCCGGGCGGCGTGGCTTTGCCGTTTCCGTGGGTCAATGTGCGCGGCGATCGCGCCTTCGTCTCGGGTCACGGACCGCAGAACGCGGATGGTTCGCTGGCCGGGCCGTTCGGCAAGGTCGGCGCCGAGGTGACATTGGAGCAAGGCAACGAAATCGCGCGCAAGGTCGGGCTGTCGATCCTAGGCAGCTTGCAGCGGGAGCTTGGCGATCTGGATCGCATCGCCGGCTGGGCGCGAGTATTCGGCATGGTGAACAGCGCACCGGGATTCGACCGCCACCCGGCAGTGATCAACGGCTTTTCGGATCTGATCCTGGGTGTCTTCGGCCCGGAGATCGGCCGCCATGCGCGCTCGGCCATCGGCGTCGCGGGCCTGCCTTTCAACATCGCGGTCGAAATCGAAGCGGAAGTCCTGCTCCACGCATAGCGAAAGCGGCGAAGCCGCGCGAGTACATCCGTCGCGCGATTGCGCCGCTCTCTCCCGCTAGACGCGGGATATTGTTATGGCTGAACGACGATATCGTTCTTCACACCGCGCACGCCTTCGACGCTCCAGGCAATCTGCTCGGCCTTGGTGCGATCGGCGTCGCTCGGCACAAAGCCACTCAGTTGCACGACGTCCTTCAGCGTCTCGACCTTCACCTGATTGGCGAGTGTCATGCCACCATCGCTGGCCAGCTTAGTCTTGACCTTCGTGGAAATGGCGGCGGAATCGACATATTGGCCGGTCGATTCCTGGTCCGAAAACACAGAGCAGCCCGCCGCGCCGACGCTCAGCAGCATCAGCGGCAGCAGGAGGCGGAACTTGTTCGTAGTCTTCTGCACAATGATTCTCCTTGCCATACCAATCTCTGCGCGACCCGCGACTGGGGACGCGATACTAATAAAACCTCGTCGGGAACAATTGGTTCCGTAGCGCCGTCTAGCGCGGGCCCCAGTAATCCTTGGGACCGTACCAGCGCATGGCGCGCGGCGGCCGGGTCGCGAGCGCTTCGCTGGCCTGAAAGGCGAGCAGCTCGCCCAGGCGCTGCAACCCAACTGGGAGATCGTGCGTGCGCTGCACCATGTCGGAGCCCTGCTGCACGTTGCCTTCGATGATCACCGGTCCGCGGTCGGTGATGGCGACATCGAAGCCGATCATGATGCGGTCGGGAAACAGGCTCGCCGCCTTCGCCACCATCGCGACCGTCTCCGGCCAGCACGGCAGACGCATACCGGCGATGGCGGCGCCCGTCACCGGGTGTTGATGATGCAGCACACAGGGCCGCCTGATCCAATTGTCCCAGGCCGGGCCAACCTCTCCGGTCGCGACATCCACGCGGCACACCGCGCCGCCCTGATGGAAATTGTCGACCGACGAGCCCGCCGCCAGCGACATCTTGAGAACCGCGTTGGTGACTTCGAAGCCGCCAGTCTCATTCTTGCAGGTTGTGATGCGCAGCGAGGTCAACCCACCGCCGAAGCGCGTCAGGTCGGGATGATTACTCAGGCACTCCTGGATGAGGTAGCGGCCGCGCCGCGCCACCAGCGTCAGGATGTGCGCGCGCAACGCCGCGTCGGCCAAGCGTTGCCCACCGGGCCCGTCATAGGCGCTATCGCGGTACAGCCATTTCTCGCAGCCGCGCCCGCCCTTGCCCTTGGTCGGCTTGATGAAGAGATCGTGCGGTGGCAGCCCACTCCCCTTGTAGATCTCGGGCGCGAGGTTTCCGTCGGCGGTCGCCTGCTGGAAGACGATCGGGCTCGCCACCTGCGCCTTCTCGCAGCGGCGGAAGAACAGCAGCTTGTCCTTCAGCCCTTCCTTGGTGCTCCGCCGCATGGTGACGCGGGTATGGAAATGCACGAGGTTGTGGAAGCCGCCCTTCAACTCGTAGCGCAGGATGTAGTGCCGCGCGTTGGCCCGCCGCTCTGGGCGGAACAGGTCGAACACATAATATTTGTCCGGCGGGATCGAATGGCGGAATGCAAGCCAGAGCTGCTCCAAAATCTGGCGCCAGACCGGTTTGCCGGTCGCGCGCGCGACGGCAGGACCAATCTTCCGCGTGAACATCCACAGCATGACGACGAAATTCACCGGCCAGAGCACGCACAAAGCCACCATCAGCGCCAGGTGGCGCGGGTCCATGCTGCGCCAGGCGAAGCGCGCATAGGCGGCATGGATCCGGTCGGCTGCGGATCGCGGTGTCCCCAGCGGCGCCCAGAACAGGCGATAGGGCGAACAATAGGGCAGTCGGGTCTGTGCCATTTGGCCAGCAGCCATAGCGAGCAATGCCCCGCCCGTAAAGCCATATCAGATGGCGTGGCGCCTGTGGACGAGGCGGGCCTCGGGACGATAAGGTCGCGCGACCAGAGATGAGGTGCGACCCGTGACGACCAACCTGAAAGCCCGCCTGAAAGGCGGGGAGAAACTGCTCGGCGCCTGGACCATGAGCGATTCGCCCGACAATGCCGAGGTCATGGCTTTGAGCGGCATCGACTTTATCCTGATGGACCACGAGCATGGGCAGGCTCAGCTCCCTGACGCCATCGCCCAGCTGCGCGCGATCAAAGGCACGAAATGCGCCGGCCTGCTGCGCACGCCGTGGAACGACATGGTCTTCATCAAGCGGATCCTCGATGCCGGCATCCACGGCATCATGGTGCCGCAGGTCAACACACCGGAGGAGGCCCGTGCGGCCGTCGCCGCCTGCCGCTATCCACCCCTCGGCAATCGCGGTGCGGCCGGCGGCACGCGCGCCGCGTCCTATGGCCTGGATATGGGCTATTACGACCGCGCCGCGGACGAGCTTCTCATCATCGTGCAGATCGAGACGCCGCAGGCCGTGGAGAATGCCGCGGCGATCGCGGCGGTGGATGGCGTAGACGTGGTCTTCATCGGCCCGCGCGACCTCTCCGCCACCATCGGCAAGCTGAACAAGATGGACGACCCCGAACTGCGCGCCCTGATCGCCAAGGTGGAGGATGCGACGCTGAAATCCGGCAAGGGCCTCGGCACCGTCGCGCCCACCGGCACGCTCGCCAAGCAGCTCTTCGGGCGCGGCTACAATTTCATCATCTCCGGCAGCGACGTGACCCACTTGCGGGCGGGTATCGCGCTGATGATGAAGGAGGCGGGGCGAGCGTAACGGTAACTCACCGCTTCCCCCACCGTCATCCCGGCCTTGAGCCGGGGTCCACTCCGCAGTCGCACGAGCGGCCGATGAATGGATCCCGGCTCAAGGCCGGGATGACGTTAAGAGAAGCGGCGAGGAGTGGCGCGATCCTACCCCTCGTACACCTCCCAGTGCCTACACGTGGGCTCGTATTCCAGCAGGTAGTCTTTGTCGAAATCGTCGTAGCGCGCCTTCTCGGCATCCTCGCCGGCGAACGCCTTGATGGCCTCCAGCGACTCCCAGAAGGTCAGCATGTCGAAATGCGCCACATCGCCCTCGATGCGATGCAGCGCATAAGCGGCGAGATTGCCGGGCACCGCCTTGTAGCGCGGGATGGCGAATGTCCGCATATGGTGGAGATAAGCGTCGCTCTTCGCGGCCGGAACCCGTCCGTGCCAGATACGTGCGATCATGGATCATGTCCTTGTGAGGACGGCGCTCTCGCCCGCAACACCACATCAATGCCGCGCGAATTGCAAGAGGCTCTAGATCATCTGGAACTTGCCGGTCTTGCGATAGCGGCGGAACGCCTTCAGCGTGCGCGCGCTGTTGGGCATCAGGCTGGCCGGCAGATCGTCCAGCGCGAACCAGCCGAGCTCCAACGTCTCGCGCGGATCGAATTTCGGCCTGCCGCGCGGCTTGCTGGCATGGAACATGACCGAGACCGTCTGCGTCCGGTCGCCGTTGGGAAAGGTGATGGTTTCATGTCTGGGATCGGAGGCGATCCCGAACACTCGCGGCCGCGTGATCTTGAGGCCGGTCTCCTCGAGCACCTCGCGGATCGCGGTGTCGGCGCTGCTGTCGCCGATCTCCTGATGCCCGCCCGGCAGACCCCAACGCCGGAAATCGCTGCGCAACTCCAGCAGCACGCGCCCCAGGCGGTCATGCACCACGATCCGCGCGCCGGGGATCAAGATCAGGCGCTTGCCGACGATCTTGCGGAGCTTGCCGAGATAGGAATCAGAGAATTTCATCCCCTACTCCGCTGCAACCGGCGTGCGCATGGTGACGAATTCCTCGGCGGCGGTGGGATGGATGGCGATAGTCTGGTCGATCTGCTGCTTGGTGGCTTTCAGCTTCACGGCGATGGCGAGGGTCTGGATGATCTCCGGCGCGTCGAGCCCGACCATGTGCGCGCCCACCACCGCCTGGCTCTTGCGGTCGATGACCAGCTTCATCAGCGTGCGTTCGGAGCGCCCGGTCATGGTGTGCTTCATTGGCCGGAAGCTTTCGCGGTAGATCTCGATCTCGCCATACTTCTCGCGCGCGCGCTCCTCGCTCAGGCCCACGCTGCCGACCGGCGGCTGGGTGAAGACCGCCGAGGGGCAGTCGGCATGATCGACCATCCACGGCTTGTCGCCGAACACGCTGTCGGCGAAGGCATGGCCCTCGCGGATCGCGACCGGCGTCAGGTTGATCCGGTTGGTGCAATCGCCGACCGCGTAGATGTTGGGCACGCTGGTCCTGGACCAGCCATCGACCTTGATCGCCCCGACGTCGTCCAGCGTTACGCCGACCTTCCCCAGCCCCATGTTGCGCGTCAGCGGCCGCCGGCCGGTCGCATAAAGTACCTGGTCGCACTCGACCGCGGCGCCGTCGCTCAATGTCACGGCGAGGGCGCCGGCCACCTTGTCGATGCGTGCGACCTCGGTGCGGCAGCGGACCTCGATGCCCTTTTTGACCAGCTCCTGCTGCAGGAAATTGCGCACGTCGTGATCGAAGCCGCGCAGCACCTGCTCGCCGCGATAGAGCACGGTGGTCTTCGAGCCGAGGCCGTTGAAGATGCCGGCGAATTCGAGGGCGATATAGCCACCGCCCACCACCACGACGCGCTCCGGCAGCTTGGCCAGATGGAAGCACTCGTTGGATGAGATCGCATGCTCGATGCCGGGCAGCTTCGGCATTTCCGGCCATGAGCCGGTCGCGATCAGGATGATCTCCGCCGTCACCTGCCGGCCCGCGATCGAGATTGTGTTGCGGTCCACCAGCTCGGCGCGCACTTCGATCAGCTCAACCCCCGCCTTCGACAGCGTCGATTTGTAAGCGAGGTTGAGGCGGTCGATCTCCTTGTCCTTGTTGGCGATCAGGCGCGCCCAATCGAAGCTGGGCTTGCCGCCCGACCAGCCGAACCCCTCGGCATCCTCGAAATCCTCGCCATAATGCGAGGCATAGACCAGCAGCTTCTTCGGCACGCAGCCGCGGATGACGCAGGTGCCGCCCACCCTGCTCTCCTCGGCGATCGCGACTTTGGCGCCATGGCCGGCCGCGATGCGCGCGGCACGCACGCCGGCCGAGCCGGCGCCGATGATGAAAAGATCGTAGTCAAAGGCCATGTTGCGCGCCCGGATATTGGAAGAAGCTCTTGCCGTCGCCGCAGTCTATTAACCGCCCTTCCGCGCCGCAACGCATCGTGCCGAAAAAGGCTTGACCACTTATAGTAACTTAGTATGTTACATATGCTGCGTCACCACCTGCGACGGCGCGCATATTCGGCGGCCGGCGCATTGGATACATCGGAGCAATCACGATGAAGCTCTATTATTCGCCGGGTGCCTGCTCTCACGCGCCGCACATCCTGCTGCGAGAAGCCGGGCTCGCTTTCACCATCGAGAAGGTCGATCTCGGCGAGAAGAAGACCGAGAGCGGCGCCGACTTCAAGAAGATCAGTCCCTTCGGCTATGTGCCGGCGCTGCAGCTCGACAACGGGACGGTCCTGACCGAGGGGCCGGCGATCGACCAGTATATCGCAGACCTGGTGCCGGCGAAGAAGCTGGCGCCCGCCGCCGGCACGCCGGAGCGCTACAAGCTGCAATCCTGGCTCAACTTCATCTCCACCGAGCTGCACAAGCAGTTCAGCCCTTTGTTCAACAAGGCGGTGCCGGAAGAATACAAGACCATGGTGAAGGAGAAGATGTATACCCGCTTCGACGTCATCAACGAGCATCTGTCGCAGAACAAGTATCTGCTCGGCGAGAGCTTCACGGCGCCCGATGCCTATCTCTACACCGTGCTGAACTGGGGCCGGTTTTTTGCGATCGATTTCGCGAAGTGGCCGGCGATCAAGTCGTTCCTGGAGCGGATTGCCGCGCGCCCATCGGCGCAGGCCGCCGCCAAGGCGGAGGGCCTCGCGGCCTGATCTGACAAGACAGGCGGAGCGGCTCCCCCCTAGACCGCCCCGCATGGAAAGGCCCGGTGCGCCCTGCATCGGGCCTTTTTTCTTGACCCGCCCTCACCAGACCCCATCTCTTTTGACATCGTGCCGTTACAAAGCCGCGGGAGACTCCCCATAACAGACCGTGGAGACACCATGATCGAGCGCATGCTCGGTTTCCTGACCGGACGAACGGCGCCGAGCCTGGCGACGCGGACGGACGAACTTGAACTCGCCGTCGCCGCGCTGCTGATCGAGGCGGCCCGCATGGATGATCAATTCAACGAAGCCGAGCGCACGACGATCGAGCGCCTGCTGGCGGAGCGATTCGATCTGTCGGCGGATGAGGTTGCTTCGCTGATGGACGCGGCCGAGAAGGCGGTCGCGGAGTCGACGCAGTTCTTCCCCTTCACCCAGCAGATCGTCAAACGCATCAGCCCCGAGGATCGCGCACACATCATCGAGATGATGTGGGAAGTCGCCTATGCCGATGGTGTGCTCGACCCGCAGGAAGACGCGTTGCTGCGCCGGATCGCCGGCCTCATCCACGTCCCCGACCAGGAACGCGGCCTCGCCCGCCAGCGCGCGCTGGAGAAGCTGAAGAACCGCGGGCCGTGGGGGCAGTAGAGCTCAGACCTCTCCACCACTCTGCCGTCACCCCGGCCTTGAGCCGGGGGTCCACTCCTCAGTCGCACGTGCGGTGGAACGATGGATCCCGGCTCAAGGCCGGGGTGACGGTTAGAGAGAGTACGGCGACGCCGGAGTTTCGCGCTACAAAATCCGGCAATGCTTCGGGTCGATGCGCAGCTCGACCACCTGGCCCACCACCAGCGGCTTGTCCTTGAGGCTGGCGAGGCCGAGGACCTTGGTGCCGTCAGCGAGCGCGATCTGGTAGCGCGCGAGGGCGCCGAGATAATCGACGTCGGCGACGGTGCCGGGCAGGCCGCCCTGCCCCGGCGGCAGCAGATCGATCTTTTCCGCGCGCACCACCACCGTGACGCTCTCGCCGATCTGCACGCGGCGCTCCGTCGTGGCGTTCAGCACGTGGAGTCCAAGCCCGACCTGGGCGTGGCCATCGACGGCGGAGCGCACCTCGCCCGTGATGAAATTGGCGTTGCCGAGGAAACTGGCGACGAAGGCGCTGTGCGGATGCTCATAGACCTCGCGTGGCGCGCCGACCTGCTCGATCTTGCCCTTGTTCATCACCACCACCTGATCCGACATGGCGAGCGCCTCGCCCTGGTCGTGGGTGACGAACACGGTGGCGATGCCGACGCGGCGCTGGATGTTCTTGATCTCCACCCGCATCTCCTCGCGCAGGTTGGCATCGAGCGCGGATAAGGGCTCGTCAAGCAGCAACACGTCCGGCTCGATCACCAGGGCGCGGGCCAGCGCGATGCGCTGCTGCTGCCCACCGGAAAGCTGTTGCGGGTAACGATCCTCGACACCCGGCAGGCGCACCATGTCGAGCGCCCGCGCCACCCGCCGGGCGATCTCGTCCGGCGCGACGTTGCGGTATTTGAGGCCGAACCCGACATTGGCGGCGATCGTCTTGTGCGGGAACAAAGCGTAGTTCTGGAACACGATACCGAGATTGCGCTTGTGGATCGGCAGCTCATTGATGCGCTGGCCCTTGATCCGGATCTCGCCTTCGCTCGGGCTTTCTAGCCCGGCGATCATGCGCAAGGTCGTGGTCTTGCCGCAGCCGGATGGGCCCAGCAGCGTCACGAACGCGCCGGCCGGCACGGTGAGCTCGATATCGTCTACAGCGACAATGGTGTGGCCAAAGCGCTTGGTCACTTTGCTTAATTCAACGGCATGCATTGCGATGATGACTCTCGATAATCTCGAACCGGGGCCGGCGGCGACTCCCCTTCGCCGCCGGCCCCTCCCGTCACGCTCTCAACTCCCCGAGGCGCGCCGAACTCTAGGCACCCTTGGAGATGCGATCCCACTCCTTCTTGAAGGCGTCCTGGTTCTCCGTCCAATAGGCCGCCTTTTCCCAGACGAAGTTCTCGAACTTGCCGGTCGGGTCGAAGCCAGGCAACGCCTTCACCTTATCCGTCAGTTCGACCTTGTTCGGGTCGAGGGCAGGCGGATAGTTCTGGCCTTCGGCAATCGCGATGGCGACCTTCGGGTCGCTGCAGAAATCGAGCAGTTGCTCGCATTCCGGCATCGGGCTGCCGGCCAGCACCATCAGGCCTTCGAGCCACGCGAAGCCGGCATCCTTGGTGTCGATAAAGCCGATATCGTGCCCTGCTTCGCGCAGCGCCGCGACGCGGCCCGACCAGCCGTCGCTGAGGATGACTTCTTCCTTGCCCATGAGGTCGATGAATTCCTGGCCCGATCCCCAGTATTTCACGACCAGGTCGCGCTGCTTGCGGCAGGCTTCCCACATCGCCTTGGTATCGGTGGCCCCTTGCGGATCCTGGCCGAGATAGAGGCATGACATCCAGGCGCGGGTCTGGAACCCATCATACATCGCCATCTTGCCCTTGTATTTCTCGTCCCACAGGATCTTGGCGCCCTGCTTGGCCTCATCGTCGGAGATGTATTTGCGGTTATAGGCGATGCCCGTGGTCCCGTAATCGAACGGCACGGCGGACAGCTTGCCGCCGGTCTCGTTCCTGAAGGCTTCCAATGTCGCCGGCAGAATCTTCGCCAGATTCGGGATGTTCGCCTCGTTGATCCAGGCGCCGAAGCCGGCCTTGTTGAAGCGGGCATAGTCGTAGACGCCGCTCACCAGGAAGATGTTGTATTCGCCCGGCTGCGACGCCTTGACCTGGGTCAGGAATTCGTCGGTATCGCCGAACTCGCCTTCGACCACCTTGATTCCCGTCTTCTCCGTGAAGGGCGGGAAGGCAAAGTTGTGGAACGCCTCCGAGACGATGCCGCCCCATCCGTCAAAGCGCACCTGCTCGACGGCCGCCAGCGCCTCCCGTGTCAACTTGGCGAACGGCCCGCCGACCACACCGACGGCCGCAGCCGCAACGGTCAGCAGTCGCATCAGGTCGCGACGGCTGATGTCGCCGTTTCCGAACGCCTCCACAAGGCGCTCATACTTCTTGTCGTCACCGAACTTCATAATGCTCATCCTCCCAAGCTTCGCCCTGGAACATTCCGGGCGTTCTTATCTGCCGCGGCTGAAACGGCGGATCACATATCCGCCGATCAGCGGCAGCAAAATCGTCAAGACGATCATCACCGAGCCGAGCGCGTTGATCTCCGGCGAGATCGAGGTGCGCAGCATGGCGAATATCTTGGTCGGCACCGTCTCGATGCCGGGCTTTTTCCAGAACAGGGTGGCCGTGATGTTGTCGAACGAGATCGCGACCGCGAACAGGAACCCGCCGAGGATGGCGGGCGAGATCAGCGGCAGCGTCACTTCGCGGAAGGTCTGCAGGCGGTTGGCGCCGAGGCTCAAGGCCGCCTCCTCGAAATTCTGGCGCAGGCCGACCAGCCGCGCCTGCACCACCAGCACGACGAACGGCAGCGCAAGCACGGTATGGCCGAGCAGCAGCATGCCGAAGCTGCGATAGACGCCGATCAGCTTCAGGAACATCAGCAGCGCGACGCCCAGCACCACCTCCGGCACCAGCAATGGCATCGAGATCAGCGTGCTGACCCCGTTCTTGCCCTTGAACTGGTAGCGCACCAGAGCGATCGCGGCCATCACGCCGAGGATGGTCGCCAGAACGGAGCAGCCAACGGCGAGGATGAGCGAGGTGCGGAAGGCTTCCAGGATGGATTCGTTGGCGAACAGCTTGCCGTACCATTGCAGGCTGACGCCCTCCATCGGAAAGGCGCCGCTGCGCGAGGCATTGAAGGAGAGCAGCATCACCACCACGATAGGTGCGAACTGGAAGATATAGACGCCGACGGAGAACAGGCCGAGCAGCCACAAAGCGGAGCGGGATTCGAGCGCGGCGCTCATCGCGCGAAGCTCTGATAGATGTCGCTGAGGCTCATGAAGCGGTTATAGACCGCCACCAGCAGGCCCAGCGACAAGAGCAGGATGACCGACAGCACGGAGCCGGTCGGCCAATCGAGTTGCGAGATGATGGCCTCATAGATGAGGTCAGGAAAGAACAAGGTGTCGGGTCCGCCCAGCAGGCGCGGCGTCACATAGGAGCCGGCCGCCAGCACGAAGCACAGCATGCAGCCGGCGCCAAGGCCGGGCAGCGACAGGGGCAAGGTCACTTCGCGGAAGGTCTGCCAGGGCGAGCAGCCGAGCGTGCGTGCGGAGGCCTCGAGATTGCGGTCGATGCCGTCGAGGCTGACATAGACATTGATGATCATGTAAGGGACGAGGAAATAGACTAGGCCCATGACCACCGAGAAATCGTTATAGAGCATCTTCAGCGGCTCATCGATGACCCCGAGCGACACCAGCACGCTGTTGACGGCGCCGGTCTTCCCCAGCACGCTGATCCAGGCCATGGTGCGGATGATGTAGGAGATCCAGAACGGCAGGAAGAGCAGGAACAGCAGCAGCGCCTTGTTGCCGAACTGGATGCGGGCCAGGAAATAGGCGGCGGGGTAGCCGATCAACGCGCAAGCGACGGTGGTGATCAGCGACATCTTGAAGGTGCTGTAGAGGCCGAGCCAGTAGTAATAGTCGCCCGCGACCGCGATCCAGTTGCCGAACTGGAACGCCGGCACGTCGAGCCCGTCGGCGGTCCGCAGCCAGAAGGAATAGATGATGACGAACAGGATCGGTGCGACCAGGAACAGCGCCAGCGAAATCAGCGCCGGCGACAGCAACGCATAGGCTCTGGCGTTTTGCCGTTCCAATCTTTCTCGTCCCTGTCCCGCTCCCACCGACCCATCCGGCTTCGCGCTCTTGACGGCGCTGCGATCTGCCGGGGCATCCTGCGGGGTGCGGAGCGGGAGCCTACCATGCTTGCCGCCACGCGCAAGCTGGGCATAATTGGTTCAGGATTGGTCTGAGGAGCGATTGCAATTCCTATGATCCCATTCGCGCGCATGCACGGCAGCGGCAACGACTTCGTGGTGATGGATGATCGCGCCGGCCGCTTGCGGCGCCATCGCCAGGCCCTGGCACAGACCCTGTGCGACCGGCGTCGGGGCCTCGGCGGCGACGGCCTAGTGCTGCTGTCGAACGGGGCCAGCGGCCACGTGGTGATGAGCTATGTCAATGCCGACGGCATGGATGGCGAGATGTGCGGCAATGGCGCAGGCTGCGCTGTGCGGCGGGCTTGGGAGCTGGAGCTCTTCACTGGATCGGAAACCGTGCTGGATACCGATGCCGGCGCGGTGGGCGCGGCGCTCGATGGATTTCGCGTGACCATGACCATGACCGATCCACAGGACGAGCGGCTGAACCTCTCCATCCCCACCATCGAAGGCACCTTGCTCGGCCATTACATCGACACCGGCGTGCCGCATGTGGTGCTGTTCGTCGAGGATGTGGCCCAAGCGAATCTTGCCGAGCTTGGGCCAGAGATCCGCCGCCATCCACTGTTTCCGCGCGGCTGCAATGTGAACTGGGCGTCCGGCATTGGAGAGAATTCCTTCCGCATGCGCACGTATGAGCGCGGCGTGGAGGCGGAGACCTTGTCCTGCGGCACCGGCGCGACCGCGATCGCCCTCATCGCTTATCGCCTCGGCCTCGCCCGACCGCCGGTGAAGATCCGCGCCAGCGGCGGTGGCATGCTCAATATCGAGTTCGACGAATCGCCTGCCCATCGCCTGCAGAACGTCCGGACCACCGTCGAAGTGGAGCGCATCGCCGAAGGCACAATAGACGAGGACTGGCTCGCCCGCCGAGGCTTCGCCTTCTGAGCAAGGATCGGAGCGCAACTGGCTGGCTCCAGACCCATTCTCTCATCGTCATCCCGCCCTTGAGGCGGCAGTGACGCAAGAGAAGAAGCAACATGAAGCTCGACAAGCAGGCAATCACCCTCGATTGGTCGCGCATCGCATCGGAACTCGACGAGCACGGTTGCGCCACCACCGGCGCGTTGCTGCCGGGCGAGACATGTGCGCAGTTAATCCAGAGCTACGACGACGAAGCGCGCTTCCGCAGCAGAATCGTGATGGCGCGGCACGGCTTCGGGCAAGGCGAATACAAATATTTCGCGGCGCCCTTGCCGGCAACGGTCGTTGCGCTGCGATCGAGCTTCTATCCGCCGCTGGCCGAGATCGCCAATCGCTGGAACGAGCGCCTCGGCGCGCCGACACGCTTTCCAGACGAGCTCGATGCATTCCTCGCTCGCTGCCACAAGGCCGGCCAGAAACGGCCGACGCCGCTGCTGCTGAAATACGGACCGGGCGATTACAACTGCCTGCATCAGGACCTCTATGGCGAGCATGTCTTTCCGCTGCAGCTCGCCATCCTGCTGTCCGACCCTGCGCGCGATTTCACCGGCGGCGAGTTCGTGCTGACCGAGCAGCGGCCGCGCCGCCAGTCGCGCGTCGAAGTCGTGCCGCTGCGGCAGGGCGATGGCGTGATCTTTCCGGTCCATCATCGGCCGGTGGCGGGCACCCGCGGCACCTATCGCGTCACCATGCGCCACGGCGTCAGCCGCCTGCGCTCCGGCCATCGCATGACGCTCGGCATCATCTTTCACGATGCGAAGTAGCTGCGTTTCTTGACTTCCGAGGTAATCGACGCGCGTCCTTCTGCCAGCGATGATCGCTCGGAACCAATGGAGGCTGCCATGACATTGCGCCGTTTCCTGATCGCCGATTCCATCGCCAGCGCGCTGGCCGGCCTGGTGGCCTCAACGCTGTCGGACGTTCTGAGGGCGCCGCTCGGGCTGCCGGTCGACCTGCTGCAATATGCAGGCCTGGGCTTGCTGGCCCTGTCTGTCCTGATCGCCTATGTCGCGATCGAGCAGGTCGCCTAGCGCGCGCCGATCGAGGGCTCTTCGCGGTTGTCGGCGGCGATCTCGATGCGCGTCGCCTGGCGCCAGCGCAGGAACAGGAGGAACCAGATCGCCACCATCTCGGCGGCCGGCCAGGCGATTGCCATGAGGTTGTCGACGGTGAACGGCCAGACCGCGGGCAGGAATTCCGACAATCCGGCGCCGATCAGCAGCATGGGCAGCGGCACATAGGCGATCGCCAGCACGACCAGGCCCGCAAGGTCGGCGCGCCCGCGCACCTTGCCGAAATTCAGCCAGAGCAGGAAGAACACGTCGCGCAGCGCGAACAGCAGCAGGGCTGCGACGTTAAAGGCCGTGGAGCCGAGCGCCATCCAATTGGCGTGGCGCAGGAACTGGGACCACCAGGTTTCCTGTGGCGGCATCAACTGCCCGCCCATCGCGATCGACCAGATGGTGGCTCCGCCCGCGACCACGGCCGCGGCGTAGGAGATCAGCCACCAGGGCATGAATTCCAGCGCGCGCCACCATTGCAGCGCCTTGAAGCGCGCCAGGCCCCAGCGGTAGCGCACGGGATCCTTCAGTTCGCCGAAGAACCCGGCATAGGTCAGCACCAGCGCCGTGAGGCATGCGATGGCGAGGCGCGAGGTCAGCGCCTCGATCTGCCAATTCACGAAGCCGGCGGCATAACCCATGCCGAACAGGGTGAACAGCGTCCACACCCACGGCCGGTTGACATAGAGCAGTTCGGCACGCATCAGCCGCCAGCCGGCGAGCAACGCCCACGCCGCGAACACGCAGGCCGATGCCAGGTAGAATTGATAAGAGTCATAAACCCGATCGTACCAGAGCAGGGTGCCGACGCCGGCCGCCCAGGGATTCGCGCCATAATCCCACCCGACGGCCAGTCCGAACGCCAGCAACCCGGCGATCTGCGCCAGCGTCACGGTCAGGCGGCGGCGGAACTGAATCTTGCGCAGCAGGAGCAGCGCCACGACCAGCGAGGTCGCCTGCCCCAGCACCGCGGCGAGCAGCAGGGTCGCGACCTGCTGCGAGAGCGGCACGCGCATCTCGCCCGGAACCGCCTGCAGCCCGAACCACACCATCACGCCCAGGCAGATTACCGCGCAATACCACGGGAAGATCGCACCGCCGATCAGCTTGCCCCACACCATCGACCAGGCCGACATGCCGGACATGCGTTGGATCTCCCAGGTGCCGCCGCCGATTTCCTCGGCCAGGGAATCCGCCACCCGGCGCGTGCTCCAGAACGCGAGCAGCAGCACGAAGCCCCAGCGCGCATACTCCGCCATATGGCTGGGCGATGGCCTCACGGAGTTCAGCAGCGCCGCCACCAGGATGCCGAGCAGGATCGGCGCCGCCAGTATTCGGCCCCAGCTCAACTGGAGCCAGAGATTGCGCTGCAACTCGGGGCTGAACCACATGGCCTAACGCCCTCGCCCGATCATGGGCAGCGAGCGCGCCGCCTCCGCCGCACGCACTTGCTCGAGATAGGCCTCCTGCAGCCCCTGCTCGTCGATCGCGAACTCGATCACGTGCAGGTCGGCCGCCATCAGGTGCTTCAGCAACGTGTGGCGCGAGACCGCGCTAGCCGGATACTCGAACAGGCAGGTCGAGCCCATGAGCGTGATCTCGGTGACGCCGCCTTCATGGCTCAGCACCTCGACCAGCCGATGCTCGCCGTCCGCCACTTCGACCCGGATGCGCACGCGCTGCTTGGACAACGGGTCGAGCGCGCGGTGATGCAGGATGCGGCCCTCGCGGATCACCAGCATGTGGGTGGAATAGTCCTCCAGCTCCGCCAGGATGTGGGAGGAGACGATGATGGTCATGCCCTTGTCGCGCAGCGCCCGGAGCACGGCCGAGAGGCCCATGCGCGCCTCGGGATCGAGGCCGGCCGCCGGCTCGTCCAGCAGCAGCAGCGCGGGCTCGTGGATGATGGCCTGGGCGATGGCGAGACGCTGGCGCAGGCCGCGGGACAAGGCACCCGCCTTGTCGCCCAGCCGGTCCAGGATCTCCATGCGCTCGGCCGCCAGGTGCACGCGCGACGCCCGCTCAGCCCGCGGGACGCCCAGCGCCGCCGCCCGGTAGGCGAGGCACTGGCGCACTGTCAGCTCGTCATAGAGCCCGTAGAAATCGGGCAGGAAGCCCATCCGCTGATGCGCCTTGCGCGGCGCGTCGTGGATGTCGAGCCCGTCCAGCAGCACCTCGCCCGCGAACGGCCGGTCAAGGGCGGCGCAGCAGCGCAACAGCGTGGATTTGCCGGCGCCGTTCGGCCCGACCAGCGCGGTAATGGACTTGGGTTCGATGGAAAACGAGACATCGTCGAGCGCGCGATGCCCCGGATAGTCGAACACCAGATGGCGGACCGACAGCATGGAATCGATTCGTCCCTGAGGACTCGGGCCGGGTCAAGCATTACCCACACGCCGGGGTGAGGAAATATGTGCTCGGTCACAGAATTAGGCTTAGGGCGGTCGAAAGAAGGTAGCTGTCCCTTCATCCGCCAACGTTGTTCGCAGGCAGCGCGGTCAATCTGCCCCGCGCACCACAGGATCGTCGAACTGGTTCAGCTTGCCCGGGGTCGCGGGCAGGTCGCGCGGCCCGATGAAGGCGCCGGGCACGCCGACCGTTGCATAGGCAGGCATCGACGACGCGCCGTGCCGGCCTCCACACTATTGACGTTGGGCACCATGATGCCGCCGCCAAAGCACGCCTTTCCGTTTCAGCGGATTGCCGTTCGGCATTCCCTCCCCACAAGGCATTCGCTCCAGCCCGAGAGCAGAGTTTCATCTCGGTTTGGAAATTTTCAAGCAAATTCAGCGCGGTCGGCGGCGTTTCGAAGGCGGCGGGAAGAGCGTTTGGACTAGCTTTTCTGACGTTAAGCTGACAAGAGTTTTCTTGCCACCGTCGCGCAGGCGAGCCACTGATCGGAATGAATCAGGATAAAATCACCACACCATGACTGAAGAATTGTCGGGCGCCTCGCTGCTGTTCGAGATCGCCGTTGTCCTGTTCCTCGTGTTGTTGAACGGCTTTTTCGCCATGTCGGAGCTGGCGATCGTGTCGTCGCGGCGCGCGCGGCTGAAGCCGCTGGCCGATCGGGGGCATCGCGGCGCGCGGCGCGCCCTGCGCCTGGCGGAGGAGCCGACCAAGTTCCTGGCGACGGTGCAGATCGGCATCACCCTGGTCGGCATCGTGGCCGGCGCCTATAGCGGCGCCACGCTGGCGGCGCCGGTCGCCGCTGCGATCGAGGATTGGCCGCTGGTCGGGGAATACGCCTATCCGCTGGCCATCAGCCTGGTGGTCGCGATCATCACCTATCTGTCGCTGGTGGTGGGCGAACTGGTGCCGAAGCGCATCGCCATGAGTCATGCCGAAGCGATCGCGGTGCGCGTCGCCCTGCCCATGGTGCTGGTGGCCAAGATCGGCACGCCGATCGTCGTCGCCTTGCGGGTCTCGACCGAAGGGTTGCTGCGCCTGCTCGGAGTGCGGCACGCAGCGGTGAACAAGATCACCGAGGAAGAGATCAAGGTCATGATCGCCGAGGGCACGGAGAGCGGCGTTTTCGTGCAGCAGGAGCGCCACATGATCGAGGGCGTGCTGCATCTCGCCGACCATTCGGTGCGGACCATCATGACGCCGCGGCCGGACATCGAATGGCTCGATGCCGAGGAGGATGCTGAGGAACTCATGCCGAAGATCCTCGGCGCCGAGCATTCGCGGCTGGCGCTGTGCGAGAAAGTGATCGATGAGGTCCTGGGCTTCGTATACGTGAAGGACCTGCTGGCGCAGATTGCGACGGGCAAACCGCTCGCGCCCCGCACCTGCCTCAAGGAGGCGTTGACCGTGCATGAGAGTACGACCGTCCTGCGCCTGCTCGACCTGTTCCGCCAGCGCGCCGCCAACCTGGCGTTCGTGCTCGACGAATATGGCGGCGTACAGGGCATCGTGACGCCGCGCGACATCTTCGCCGCCATCGCCGGCGAGTTCGCGGAGGACGCCGCGGAGGAACCGGGCGTCGTGAAGCGAAAGGACGGTTCGTGGCTGGTCGATGGCAGGCTGCGGGTCACCGACCTGGAGCGCGCCATCGGCGCGCACGGCCTGTTCGATGAGGAATACACCACCATCGCCGGACTGGTGCTGCACCATATGGGCCGGCTGCCCCAGATCGGCGATTCAATCGAGTTCGGCGGCTATCGCTTCGAGACCGTCGATCTCGACGGCCGGCGCATCGACAAGATCCTCGTCACCCGCCTGCCGAAAGCACTGGGGGAATGACCGGCGCTAGTCGACCTCTCGGCATGATCGCCGTGCTAGACGTCGCTCCAGGATGAGAAGGCCGCCGCTTGGCCGCGCGCGACACCGTCGTGATCGATGAGCTGCCACACGACACCGTCCTCGATCTGAAAGCGCCGGCCCGACTTCGAGATTCGAATGCCCTGGTAGCCGGACGCGAAACCATCCCGCGCCACCGCATCGAGCAGTTCTTGCCGTTCCGCCCGCTCCGGCGCCTCGGCCGAGAGGCGCGACGGCAACTCGGTGAACTCCCGCCAGGAATATTCGAAGCAGCCTTGCGCGGTCCGGTTGGCATAGATGAAGCGTGGGTTGGGATCGGCATTGTGCGCCAACACCGCGAATGGCGCATGATTGTAGAGCCACCACGCATCCTGGTTCGCTGCGACCAGGGGCTTTCCGACCAGCCGGGCATAGCTGCCGACAATCAGGTCGAAGAAGTCGGGATCGAAACGGAGATCGACGGCGAGAACATGCGCGCTTTGGGTCATGTGCAAAAACTCGCTCGAATGAAATCAGTCGGCTCTCGGCCGCGTCAGAATGATCGGCGGCCCTGCACTCCTACGCACTGAGAGAAGTGGGACGATCGACGGCCGTTTTCAATGCTCCGCCGGGTGCGCTATCCAGCAGCAGCTTGCCGGCGGCGACATAGTGTCGCTGGTGCGCGATCGCATGCTGTGCCGCAGCGTGGAGATCACGCAGGCGGCGCTGCAGCGGCGAGAAATCGTAGAGCGCGCCGCCGCCGCCCAGGGTGAAGCACGCATCGCCGACGCCGACGCATGTCGTGACCAGCCAGATCGCGGCCTGCATGCTCTCGGTGAAGCGCGCCTCGTCCTTCAGCGTTTCGGAAAGCGCATGGCGCCAGTGGCTGGCGGCCTGGACCTGGAGAAACGCCCGCGCCGCGCGCACCTGGGCCGCGACCCGGCCGAGCTCATACTGGAATACCTCCGATTCCCGCATCGGCGCAGGCGCGCGCAACTGCTGCCGCCCAGTGGCGGCAAGCGCGACGAGATCGTCCAACACGCCCTCGGCCATGCCCACCGAGAAGGCGCCGTGCAGGAGCGGAAGGACTTGATGCGGAGCTTGGTACAACGGCCCAGGCAGGCACGACGTGCCGGTCCACACGTCGAAGAAATTCGACGCCGGAACCAGCGCATCCTTGATCGCGATGTGATGGCTGCCGGTGCCTTTGAGTCCGGCGACGTGCCAGGTATCCTCGATCTGCCACTCGCGCGCCGACAATACGAAACCTCGGACCAGCGGCCCGCTATCCGTGAGAACGGGCTTCCCGCCTTCCGTCATCACGCAGAAGCCGAGCATCCAGTCGGCGTGCTGGCAGCCGCTGGCGAACGGCCACCGGCCACTGACCCGCCAGCCGCCCGCCACGGGCTCGGCCGTCCCTGCAGGCTGGGAGGAGCCGGCAAGGACCGTGTCGGGGCCATTTTGATAAACCCGGTCATAGGTCTCTCGTGGCAGCAAGGATGCGAAGAGGTCGGCGCCGTTGCCGATCATCACGGTCCAACCGATCGAACCCTCGATCTTGCCCAGCGCGGCCACGATCTCCAGCGCTTCCGGCAAGCGGAGTTCCAGCCCGCCATGACTCTGTGGCTTGAACATGCGAAATGCGCCGGCCGACCTCAGCTTTTCAAGCAGGTCGCGTGGGATGCGACGCGCGGCTTCGATCTCCGCCGCCCTCGCGGTGATTTCTGGTGCCAGTCTACGGATATTTGTCAGCACACGTTCGGCAGCGTTGGTCATGCGAGCACTTCCGACTGAAATGAGATCAATCCCGTATCAAGGTGCGATTGCGGATCAGGCTGGAAGGTCGGCATTGCCGCGCGATTGCGCCGCCGGGCAAATGCGTTACAGACGTCCGACTTTTGGTCAGAGCTGAAATACTTTTGTAACGGTCCGAGGAGCCACGAAGGCCGGATTCAGGGCCGATAGCCCGGCGGCAGCCGCTCCCAGGGCACGCCCTCGCTGCCCATCTTGTAGCCCAGGTTGTACTCCTGGTTCATTTCTTCCTTGTTGAACTCCTCGGCGCTCGCCGGCATGTAGCCGCGCGGGAAGGCGACGTAATAGAACTCCAGCTCGCCCGTAAGCTGACCCACATAGAGCCGGTAGAGATCGTTGATGCCGGACACCTTGAGCATGCTCGAGATCGAGTTCGCCGAGATCGATCCCAGGGTGCGGCGCGTCTCGCGGGTTTGCGAGTCGATGCGGCCATTGCGGATCACATAGAGCCGCTGGATTGCGTCCTTGTTCCAGTCGGGATGGGCGTCATGAACAGTCTTCTTGAGATCGAGCGCGTTGCCGATGAAAAAGGATTGCGCGAACACGCCGCCATCGACGTGCAGTTCGTCGCGCGGTTTGCCATCGACCATGACTTGAATAAGCACCGGCGGGAACACCGCCGGGATGGACGCGGAAGCCAGCACCACCTGCCGATACAAGGACAGCCGCCGTGGGCTGGAACTGCTGGCGATGGCGCCCAGATCCCACACCACCGGCACCTCGCGATCCAGGTCGGTCGACATGATGAAGATGCGCCGCCCCTTCTTGTGTTCCGCCGCAACGGCATCCAGCGTGTCGTCCGTGATGTATTTGGCGATCATATCCTGGAACGGCTTGTTGTCGGTCGCCGATTCCGACCAGATCAGGTGGAACAGGCTGCGCGCGATGAAAATGTGCGTGGCGTCGATGGTGGTATAGGCCTCCTTCAATTCGTCATCATAGTCCGGTCCAAGGAAGGCGAAGGTTGCGATCAGGGCACCGGTGCTGACGCCCGTCACCACCTTGAATTTCGGACGATCGCCCTTCGCGGTCCAGCCATTGAGGATGCCGGCGCCGAAGGCCCCTGCCGAGCCGCCGCCCGACAAGGCGAGATAGTTGTAGACGATCGTGCCGTCCGGCTCGGTCTCGTACTGGTCGGGGGTTTCGATCCTGTAAGCGTCCGTCAGATCGGGGAGTCCGAAACCCGACACGACGGGGTAGTAGCGGATGGTATCAAATCCCTCGAAGGTCGGTGGCGGGCGATCGGTCGGTGCCGGCTGGCGCAGCAGGGAGGCGCACGCCGTCAGCAGAAGAATGATTGGGAAGAGCGTGATCGCAGGCCGCAGCGACGATCCCCGTCTCATGACGTCCCTCATCGGAGCAAATTTTCGACACGCGGAGACATCGGCAACATATGTCGATGCCGCTGGTTAGAATGCTATGGAATGAGCCCGCGACCCGACAGTTGGGCCTTGGTCCAACCGGTGCCTGAATCAAAACGGGCGGAGCCGAAGCCCCGCCCGTTGGCGTCAGAAATGCCGGAAGGTCTTAGATGCTCATGCAGAGATACTTGATCTCCAGGTAATCCTCGATGCCGTATTTGGAGCCTTCGCGGCCGATGCCGGATTCCTTGACGCCGCCGAACGGCGCCACTTCGGTGGAGATGATCCCGGTGTTGATGCCGATGATGCCGGATTCGATCTGCTCCGCCACCCGCCAGACCCGGCCGAGGTCGCGGGCGTAGAAGTAGGCGGCGAGGCCGAACTCGGTATCGTTGGCGAGCTTCACCGCTTCCTCTTCGGTCTTGAAGCGGAAGAGCGGCGCGACCGGGCCGAAGGTCTCTTCGCGGGTCACCTTCATGTCGGTGGTGACATTCACCAGGATCGTCGGCTCGAAGAAGCTGTGGCCGAGGGAGCTGCGCTTGCCGCCCGCCACAACCTTGGCACCCTTCTTGACCGCGTCGGCGATATGCTCCTCGACCTTTTCGACGGCCTTCATGTCGATCAGCGGGCCCTGCTGGGTCTCGCCCTTCAGGCCGTCGCCGACCTTCAGCTTGGCGACCGCCGCCGTCAGCTTGGCGGCGAAGGCGTCATAGACGCTGTCCTGCACCAGGATGCGGTTGGCACACACGCAGGTCTGGCCGGTGTTGCGATACTTGGACATGATCGCGCCGTCGACCGCAGCATCCAGGTCGGCGTCATCGAACACGATGAAGGGCGCGTTGCCGCCCAGCTCCATCGAGGTCTTCTTGACCGTCTTGGCGCATTGCTCGAGCAGGATCTTGCCGATCTCGGTCGAGCCGGTGAAGGTCAGCTTGCGCACCAGCGGGTTGCCAGTCATCTCGCCGCCGATCTGGGTGGCCGAGCCGGTGACGACGCTGAACACGCCCGCCGGAATTCCGGCGCGGTGCGCCAGCTCCGCCAGCGCCAGGGCCGAGAACGGCGTCTGGGTCGCGGGCTTCAAAACGATCGGGCAGCCCGCCGCCAGCGCCGGGCCGGCCTTGCGGGTGATCATGGCTGAGGGGAAGTTCCACGGCGTGATGGCGGCGACCACGCCGACCGGCTCCTTCGTCACCACGATGCGCTTATCCGGCTGGTGCGCCGGGATCACGTCGCCATAGGTGCGCTTGCCCTCTTCCGCGAACCATTCGATGAAGGAGGCGGCATAGGCGACCTCGCCCTTGGACTCGGCCATCGGCTTGCCCTGCTCGGCGGTCATCAGGACCGCGAGATCCTCCTGGTTCTCCAGCATCAGGTTGAAGAGCTTGCGCAGGATGTTGGCGCGCTCCTTCGCCGTCTTCTTGCGCCAGCCGGCCCATGCAACATTTGCCGCCTCGATCGCGCGGCGGGTTTCAGCAGTGCCCATGTTGGGGATGGTGCCAAGCACCTCGCCGGTGGCGGGATTGGTCACGTCGATGGTCTTGCCGCTATCGGCATCGGCCCACTGGCCGTTGATGTAGCACTGCTGGCGGAACAGGCTGGGATCCTTGAGCGACAGAGCGGACGGTTTCTTAAGCGCGGCTTGCGACATGATGAACCTCGAATTCCGGGGGAAATGATGGGCCGCAGTATAGCGGCTGAAGATGCGGAATAAAGAGTATTAAAGGGCGCCGCTGCGTCACGGAAAATGATTTAAATTCCGTAGCTTAAATGGCCGCCCTCAACTCCTCCTCAACATCCGGCTCATGCCGGTCGACCAGCGCTTGCCAGAACGTCGTAGTCTCGAACGCGAAGCTTGGCTGCAGCGGCTGATTCAATTGCTCGTTCCGCTCCGCCACTAGGCGGATGACTGATCGCGCATCGCGGCGCTTGAGATCGACGCTGTTCGTCTTGAGCCAATCCTTCAGCGTCGCGGCCTGATCGGCCGCCATGCCGTTGCCAACCGCCTCTGACAAAATCCGGTCCCAGGTGCGGTCCTTATAGAAAATGGTGGCGGCACTGCGGAACACAAGGCGGCGCATATCACCTGAGAGGACAGCGCATGCACGCGCCCGCGATAGAGTCGCCCGCACATTCACCAGGGCTTCGTTGAGCGAGGGGAAGCCGAGTTCGGCCGGCCCATGGACCACCGCCACCTCGGCATCGTCGATCAGGGCGCCGCTGCGGTAGGCGCGGAAGATCGTGCCCACCCCGACCATGCCGAACGACCACAGCTCCGCCGCGCGCAGCGCGCCCATGCTGGACGCACCGAACACATGGATGCCCTCGGACATCGCCCACAGGATCTCCTTGTGCCAGACCGCCGGCTGCGCTTCGAAATAGCCGTCGATCAGTCCGATGGCGCGCGGACCCTGGCGTGCGGCGCGATAGATATCGCCCTCCGCCGCGGGTGGCAGAAACTCGACGCCCGCCGCCGCGGTGTCAGCGCGCTTGATCGATGGTCCGGCGAAGACGACGATGCTCATGTCAGGGTCTGCTCAAAACGGCGGGCACGCTCGCCAAGGGCATAGTCTGGCGCGTCTTCGGGGTCCAACTCAAGCCCCGGGACCATCAGCCGCACCACCGGGATGCCGAACTCCGGCTTTGTCAGGTCCACTACGCAGACATGCTCGATCCCGACCGCCTTGAGCCGGTCCAGCATGAACGCCAGGTCGGAATCGAAATCCGTCCGCACGGTGTCGGGCACGTCGGCGAAACGGCGCGCTGGCACGCGGTTCTCCCACAGCTTGTTGGCGAATTCCTTCAGCCTCTGTTCGGCCGGCTCTTCGTAGTCATGGCGCTTCAGGTCGTCGCGCGACCCGGAGATGTAGGTCAGGCGCGATTGCGCCGCTTCCGTAATCGCGCGGGACAAGGCGATGCCGCGCGACAGGTGGCAGCCGGCACCGCAAAAGGCGCCGAGCGGTATGCGCCCATTGCCCGGCCCTTCGCGCAGACGCACGAAGAACGTCGCAACCCCGACATCGCTGGTCATGTCCCACACCGAGAGCATCATCTTCGCATCGGTCAGGCGGTCGATCAGGGCGCGGCAATAGGGATCGTCGACGGAATCGAGGTCGAGCCGGGTTGCAGCGCGTGACGCACGCGGGCGCAGCCCCCACAACGCATTGGCGTCGCGCTCGATGATCTCGTAGAGGCCGGAGCAGATCGCCTCCAGCCGGTTATTGCCCGAGGCAAGCCCGTTGCTGCAGATCGGAAAGTCGAAGCTGGGCTCGAACTCGCGAACATCGCGGCAATCGGTGTGGATGAGGTCGTACGGAATCCACATCGCGCTGCCGTCGGTCAGGTCCTCCGCCTCGATCCAAGGCAGCTCGGTGCGATCGGTCGCGGCGAAATCATGCGACTTCGGCACGAGGTCGAGGTCGATGACGCGCCGGTCTTGCGCCAGCGCATGGCGGGACGCGAAGGCGACTGGCAGATCGATATGTTCACCATGGAAGGTTTCCGCCGCCTCCATGAAGCCGGAGATGCGCGCAGCATCCAGGTCCAGCCCCTTGCCCTGTGCCACCGACAGGGCGCGCGAGTTGGGTCGGCAGGCCATGATGACGGGGATACCGAGATAGTCGAGGCCGGTTACGTCGGCGAGGCGGGTGATTCCCATCGGGGCTGCATGACGACGAAATCGCGCCAGCGTTTCCGCTGGCGCGATTGCTCGATGCGTTCCGCGTAAATAGCCTTTAGACGCGGCGCCGTTCGATGAATCCACGTTGCAAGCGGTCGATCAGACTGCTTGCGGATGGATGGCGCGTGCCGACCGCGTGCACTGCCGGCTCTGGCGGGCACACTGTCTGCTTTGACGCACGCACTGACGGCTTTGCCGCGTGCTGATCGCACGGGCATTGCGGTCGTCAGTGATCGCACGCGCATTGCGATCATCGCCTTCGCCAAGCTCCATGGCGAAATCGACTCCGATGAGCCGCGACTCACGCGCCGCGCCCAACGCGCTCATTTCTTTTTCCAGCATGCCGAGAATTTCGGTGCCGCCGTCCTCAAGCGGGCTACCGATCGATTCCGCCGGAATGAGATAGTGCCGGCCGCGGATCTTCACGAGAATATCGCCGATCGCGGCTTCGCCCTCTACTGATTGTGTCCGATCCACCATGCTCCCCTCCTCGCTGTAAACACATGGTTAGTGAATACTTTACGAGCCAACCTCTCGTTAACGACCGCTTAACCATAAGTCCTTGTTGTTACAAGTCAAGAAGCCGCGCAGCAGCGAGGATAAATTTTTCAACCTGTGGTGAGCCGATCATATACCGAAAGGAATAGTTGCATCGGGATGCGCGGGTCATGCCCCGCAAAACCACCGCAAAGCAGTCAGGAATGCTGTGGGATTTTCGAACATCGGCATATGGCTGGCGCCTGGAATCACAGAGACTTTCGAGTCGGGCGTCAGCGATGCGAAGTCGCGATTGGCGGCCGGAGTCGATTTGTCGTACTCGCCGGATAGGAAGAGACTCGGCACACCGATGCGCGGCAGCAAGGGGCTGGCGTCGTAATCTTTGAGTCTGCCGGTGCAGCCGAACTCGCTATCGCCCCAAAGAGCGTTGTGCAGATCGACGTTGAGCTTGCGAAAAAATTCCCTCAGCTCGGGCGGGTCGGTAGCAAGGCGGCAGAAATGCCGTCGCAGCATCAGTGCGGCCGCCTGCCGGCATTCGGCGCTGTCGGTGGTGCCGGCGGCTTCGTGGCGGTCAAGGGCGATCTGCGCCTCCGCCGGCAGGGCGCGGCGATGGGCGAGACTGTCCGCCACCCAGCGCGGCGTGCTGATGAGGGCGCCGGCAAAGATGACTCCGGCAAGGCCGGACGGCCGCCGGGCGGCATATTCGACCGCAATCAGCCCGCCCCAGGAATGGCCGAGGAGAATGCAGCGATCAAGCTCCAGCGCCTTGCGCAGGGCATCCACTTCGGCGACGAAGCGGTCGATCGTCCAGTTGCGCGAGTCGTTCGGCTTGTCGGACTCGCCGCAATCGAGCTGGTCGTAGAGGATGACCGTCCGCTGTTCGCTGAGCCTCGTCAGCGGCAGCAGGTAATCATGCGAGCCGCCCGGCCCGCCGTGAATGGCGATCAGCGGCGCACGATTGGACCTGATGTGCCGGACGCCATCCATGCGCCACCACAGCCTGCCGCCCGGCGCATCGGCATAGCCGGTCCGTTCGGGCCCGGTCGGGGTGATGCTGGCAGTCAGCATGCGCACTCTCCCCCAGTCTGGAGTCTCGCTGCTTCGTAGCGGCGAAATGCGCCGTCAATATGGCGGGCAGAGCGCTGCTCTAGCCCGTGATCGCCTGCGCCGCCGCGAAGCCGGAGCGAATCGCGCCTTCAATGGTAGATGGCCAACCTGTGTCCGTCCAATCACCGGCCAGGTACATGTTGTGATGTCGTGTCACGGGGCCGGGCCGCCGACGTAGTTGCGCGGGTGTGGCCGCGAAGGTCGCGCGCTTCTCTTTGACGATGCGCCACTGGGGCATCGGCGTCGCGCCCAGCTCCAGCGCGCGTTGCACGTCACGCCAGATCGCCTGGGCCAGATCCTCCGCCACGCGATCGATCAGATGCTCCGCCGCGCTGACGGTGACGGAGACATGGCCCGGCTTCACGAACACCCATTCCGCGGCGCCGCCGATGACGCCGAGGAAGCTGTGGGGCGCGGCATTCGGCGGCTCGATCCGGTAATGCGCGTTGACGATGCTGCGGAACTCGGTGGGCGCGACCAGCTCCGGCAGCAGATCGACGGCCACCGGCGCGTTGACGGCGAGCAAGACGGCTTCATCAGCGGACACATCGACTTGGCCCTTGGCGCCGAAATCGAGGGAAGCGACGGCACCGCCCGTGATGGTGAGGCTGCGCAGCCGGTGGCCGAAGGAAATATCCGCCCCGCGCGCCAGCAGCAAGGCGAGGGCCGGATCGACCAGGCTCTCCGACAATCCCTCGCGCGGCAGCAGGGCGTGGAGCGCCGCACCGCCGCGGCCGAAGGTCTCGGCGAACAGATACCAGAGCAGGCGCGCGGACGCCTCTTCGGGCTGGGTGTTGAGCGCGGCGACGGTCAAGGGCCGCCACAGCCTGTCATACAGCACCGAGTCCTTGGGCAGCACCTCCCGCACGGTGGCGTCGAGCCGCGCCCCGCGCAGCTTCAACGCCTGCAGATAGTCCCAGGCGCGGGAGCCGGCGACCCGGCGGCGGCTGAGGAATATCCACCAGGCCATGCGGTGATCGGTCGGCCGCACCGACCAGCGCTCGCCGGTCTTCAGATCGACGAACGGGAACTCCGCCATGTCGCGGGCGATGAAGGTGGCGGCGGCGCCGATCTCCGCCACATAGGCCATCGCCGCCTCGTTGCCGGAGACCAGCAGGTGGTTGCCGTTATCGACCCTGCAGCCCAGCTCGGCATCGACATAGGAGCGGCAGCGGCCGCCCGCGCTCTGCGCCGCTTCATAGAGCCGGACATGTGCGCCGGCTTTCGCCAAGCGTACGGACGCCGCCAGCCCGGCGAGGCCGGCGCCGATCACATGGACCCGGCGTCCCTCCAGAGACTTCGCTGCGCTCACAGGAATCCGTACCGGAAGGCGAGCCAGATCTTCTGCCACTTGGGCAGCGAGATGCGCGCGAACGGATCGCGCCAATCGGCCTTCATCAGACGCTCCAGGATGGCGCGGTAGACGCCGCCCATGATGGCGGCGGGGCGCATCGGTCCCTTGGCGCAGGATGCCATCGCGACATGGGCACCGGCGAAATGCTTGCGCGCCCGCTGCGCCAGCGCCTGGCACACATCGCGCAGCCTGGGATGCGCCACCACTTTCAGCGGCTCGCGCTCCGCGATATCCATTGCATCGAGCAGCTCGCGCGGCAGATAGAGCCGGCCGCGCTCCGCATCCTCGCCCACGTCGCGCAGGATGTTGGTGAGCTGCAGCGCGCGGCCCAGATGAAACGCGACATCGTCGGCCTGCGGCTCGGTCGCGCCGAAGGCCCGCACCGACAGCCGTCCGACCGCGCTCGCCACCCGATCGCAATAGAGGTCGAGCTTGTCCATCGGCGGGGCGACGATGTCTTCGATTGCGTCCATCTCCATGCCGTCGATCACCGCCAGGAAATCCTCGCGCCGCAGGTTGAACTGCTTGACGCAGGGCAGCAGGGCCTGGGCGATGGGATGCTGCGGCACGCCGTCATAGAGTCGCGCGATCTCCGTCCGCCAGCCATCGAGGCGCCGCTTCTTGTCCTCGATCTCTGCCGGCTCGTCGGCGATATCATCGACCTCGCGGCAGAAGGCATAGATCGCGAACATGGCATCGCGCCGCGCCTGCGGCAGCAGGCGCATCGCCGCGTAGAACGAGGTGCCGGAGGCCTGCACCTTGGCCGCGATGTCCGATTGCAGCCCGGCCATGTTGGCGGTGACGGCGCCGTTGCCGCTCATGACACGCCCCCAGAAACGCCCATTGGGGGCTTGGGTGTCGCCAGCGCCCAGGCAATGCCCTGGATGGCGCACCAGGCCATGCCCGGCTTGGTCAGCTTGACGCGCTCGGCCAGCGGATCGCGCCGGCGCAGATGATGGATCAGCGTATCAGCCAGGCGCACGATGGTCGCGCTTTCGCAGCGCAGGCGCGTGTCGCGCAACGCGGACGGCAGCTTGCGTGCGCGCTTCATCAGCTCGTCTGTTTCGTCCAGCAGCCGGTCGAGCACGCGGCGCAGGGCGGGCGAGGTTGCGGGCTCCGCCAGCGCCTCGACCCCGATGCCTTCGGCCTTGAGATGATCGACCGGCAGATAGACCCGGTTCATCTCCAGATAGTCCGCCTTGCAATCCTGCAGATGGTTGATGACCTGCAAGGCATCGCACAAGGCATCGGAATAATGCTTGCCTGCCGGATCCTCGCCGTGCACGTCGAGCAGATAGCGCCCGACCGGAGAAGCGGAGTAGCGGCAATAGGTCATCAGGTCGGCCCAATCGTCGTAGCGCAGCTTGGTTGCATCGGCGCGGAATGCGATCAGCAGGTCGGTGCAATCGACCTCGGGCACGCGGGTCGCCTGCAGGCTCTCGCGCATCTCGGCGGCGACCGGCACGTCGCGGCGTGCGGGATCTTTCAGCACCGCTTCCATCAGATCGAGGCGCGCAACCTTGTCCTCCGGCGCGAGCGCGGGATTGTCGGCGATGTCGTCGGCCATGCGCGCCCAGCGATAATAGGCATGAACATGCGGGCGCAGATCGCGGCGGATCAGCGCAGAGCCGACCGGGAAATTCTCCGTCCCTTTGCTCTTGCCCGACGGGGTCGCGATATCCAAGGCCGCCTCGCTCATCGCGCTCACGCCTGCTTCTGGGCCTGCAGCCGGCCCTTCCATTCGCCGCCGCGGCCCATCAGATGCCGACGCGCGGAATCCACTGTCGCCGCCAGATAGAACAAGGCCGTCAGCGGCAGCAGTGGCGCCCACCAGACCGGCAGGCGATAATAGATGAGAGTCGGCAGATAGGAGAGCGCCATCAGCGCCCAGGCTGCGAGCCCAAACATCCGCACGCCGATATCGTGCTGGATCGACAGCACAGGCGGGGCGAGGAAGGTCAGCGCCATGCCGACCACGCACACGGCCAGCATCAGCAGCGAATGCCGGAGCTGCGTGAAAGCCGAGCGCGCGATCAGGCGCCAGATGTCGCCCCAGGCCGGATAACCGCGCAGCGAGCGCACGCCGTCGGCGAGGCCAAGCCAGATCGGACCCTGCTTCTTCAGCACCTTGCCCAGCGCGCAATCGTCGATCAGCGCGCCCTTGATTGCCGCGATGCCGCCGGCCGCCTTCAGCGCCCTGCGCTGCACCAGCATGCAGCCGCCGGCCGCGCCCGCCATCTTCCTCTTCGGGTCATTCACCCAGGCGAAGGGATAGAGCATCTGGAAGAAATAGACATAGGCCGGGATCAGCGCGCGCTCCGCGATAGTGTCGGTCTTCAGCCGCGCCATCAGCGAGGCCAAAGCGAGATTGCCACTCTCGGCGCGCGCGACCAGCCCGCGCAGAGAGCCCACGTCATGCGCGATGTCGGCATCGGTCAGCCAGACATACTTGGCACCCGCGGAGAAATTCTCCAGCTCGGCCGCGCCTTGATGGACGGCCCACATCTTGCCGGTCCAGCCCTCGGGCAATGCCTTGCCGGACATGACTCGCACCCGGTCCACGGCATCCAGCTCCGCGGCGGCGGCGCGCACGATCTCGGCGGTGCCGTCGCTGCTTTGATCGTCGATCAGGACGATCCGCAGCTTGCCGGGATAATCCTGCTGCAAGAGAGACCGCACCGCCTCGCCCACCACCGGCGCCTCGTTGCGCGCGGGCACGATGGCCGCGACCTCGGGCCAGTGCCTCGGCCCCTCGGCAGGCGGCTTCCGCGGCCGCTCGCGCCAATAGCGGCCATGCAGCAGCACCAGATAGACCCAGATGCCGAGGACCAGGCCGGAGGTGAGGATGAGCCCTTCGTTCATGGGCAAGCTATAGCCAGGAACCCCCGGCCCTGCCACCCCCAAAAAGCGCAGTCAGCGCCGCACGAAAGCGGTCGCCAGCAGGACGCCGGACGCGGCCAGGACGGCGCCGATCGCGTTGCCGAGGCTGGGCCATTCGCCGACCACCGGGATCGCCAGGAGCATCGCCGACAAAGGCAGCAAGGCGGTGAAGGCCGAGGCGCGGGTGGCGCCCAGGAGCGCGACGGCGCGGGTATAGACCAGCAGCGCGACGATGCCGGTCACCGGCCCCTGATAGATGAGCTGCACCCAGAATTCGGTGCTGCTTGCCTCCGACAGCCTTTGCCCCGGCAACAGCAGATAGACGGGCAGGAACAAAGCGCCCGAGATCACCATGATGATGGCGGTCATGTGCAGCGCGTCCGCCCCGGCACGGCGCGCTTCGATCGTATAGGCTGCCCACATGATTGCCGAAACCAGGCAGATGGCATAGCCGATCAACTGCCAGCCGGCGGCATCCAGCAGCGCCGGCATGACGATCAAAGCGACGCCGGCGACGATCAAGGCAAGGCCAGCGCGCGCCACTCGCCCGATCTTCTCATGCACGGTGAAGGCCGAGATCAGCGCCACGAACAACGGAATCGTGCCGGGGATGAGAACACCCGCCTCGGCGGCGGTCGCCAGCGTCAGGCCATGCGACGCCAGCAGCACATAGGGCGCGCCAGCGCAGATCACGATCAAGGCAAGGCCGCGCCAGCCGAAGCGGTCCAGCGCAAAGCCGCGCCGCCAGACCACCGGCAGAAGGATCAGCCCGGCCGAGCCGAAGCGCAGGGCCGACAGGTCTTCCGCCGTCAGAGTGCTGGTGACGGCGACGCGCGTGATGACCAGCCAGCCCGACCAGATAACCACTGCCAGTAGCGCCAGCGCACAGCCGGCCAGGGTCTTCAGGGCGTGACTCTCACCGGCCCGCGCCGGCCGGCTCTCCGATATCCCTGGCTGCAACTCCGTCATATGACCGCCTCCAATAGACCCTGACTGTGCGCAAAGCGCCGCCCGGCGTGATGGCCAGAGGCGACCTCTTTCGCTCTCCCGGGGACGGCTCGATCGCAAGCGGCCGATCGTCACGCGCACGGGCCCCCAAGGAACTGTCGCGGTCAACACATCCTATTGATATTAAACGAACATTCCACTTGGCTCAGTCCGAGGCGACGCCGGGCCGGCCGCTCGGGTCACCTGCCTTTGCCTCAAAAACTAACGCAATTTTAAGACCTGTCCCCCAGGGTAAAACGATACAAAAAAACGGTGCGCCAGAAGCCGCATGAACTCGCTGTCAGGCCCGGTTCCGGGTGAACTGAATGAAGCCGCGACCGCCGTTCGGCGGGCGCTTCTGCTTACGGTTCGCCAGGACGATTTCAACGCAATCGACAGCGCGCTCGCGGCCCTCGATCGGCCGCCGGCGGAACGCGTCGATATGTCCGACCGGGCGATCGCGATCCTGCGCACCGGCGGCTTCGACCTTGTGATCGTGGATCTGGTACGCGAAGGCGCCGCGCATCTCACCGCGATCGAGGCGCTGCGCAGCGACGCGCTGCTCGCCGGTCTGGTGTGCGTCGCGATCAGCATGGATGTGGAGAGCACGCCGACCCAGAAAGCCATCGAGATCGGCATCGACGATGTGTTGCGCGAGCCGCTGGATCGTTCGGTCGTCCGGCTGTGCTTTTCGGCCTGCCTGGAACGGCGCAAGCTGCGCGAAGATTCCCTGCAATATTGGATGGCGACCGCCAGCGATGAGACCGACGAGCATGCGCGCGCTCTGCTCGACGCGCTGCCGGAAGCAGTGGTCGCGCTGCGCCAGGATGGCGCCATCGATCTTGCCAATGCGGTCGCCGAACGCATGTTCGGCTTGAGCGGCGGCGCGCTCATCGGCACGCCCTTCTCCGCCCTGGTGACGCGCGCGGTCGATGACGGACGCGGCACCGCCTGGACGCCCGAGGCGCTGGAGAATCTGCGTGGCCCGTCGCTCGCCATCCTGCGCCTGCCGGGTGGATTCAGCCGGCCGGTCGAGGTCCTCGCCAGCTCCTATCAGCGCTTCGGCCGGCACCTGACCGCCTGCGTGCTGCGCGAAGTCGATTGGGCGACGCCAAAATCCACGGCCGGCCAGGCTGCGATCCAGAACGCGGTCCAGGGCATGATGCAGGGCGAAGGCGCCAGCGGCCTGCGTGCCAATGCGGAGCTGCTGCACGAGCTGGCCAAGGAAGTGACCACGCGGCTCGACCTCATCGGCCGCAACCTCAACATGATGACCGACGAGATCTTCGGGCCGGTCGGCGTCGCCATCTACAAGAGCTACCTGTCGGAGGCGCTGAGCGGCATCGACCAGGCGCGTGCTTTGCTGGACGGCGCCGCCCACCCGGACAAGGAGCGGCGCAAGGAGAACGGCGCCGAGACCGCGCTGCATGAGGTGGTGCTGGAAGTCCTCGCCAAGCGCCAACGCAACGCGGAACGCCGCCGCATCGTGATGGAAGCCGAAATCGAGCCGACCGCGGCGCTGGTCCATCTGCCGCGCCGCCCGCTCGGCAAGCTGATCGAGACGCTGCTGGATTTCGCGCTCGGCTGCGCGGAGCATGGCGGACGGGTCCTCCTGCGCGCGCAGTGCGGGTCCGATGAGAAACTGTTGATGACGGTCCAGACCAGCGGCTGCGCTCAGGCGGCGCCTGAAATCCTGAAGGCCGCCCGCGAACCGACCGACCGCAAATCGGCGCAGCGCCCGCTCACCGTCGCCTGGGGTGCCCTGCGCAGCGCCGCAAAGATCCTCGACGGCGTCGCCGAGATCGACGTTTCCGAAGACAAGGGCGCCATGCTGGTCGCCATGCTGCCCCAGCGCCGCAAGGCGGATAAGGATTAACTGACAAGCAGAGCCTCCAAGAGACGTCCCCTTCCCCCCTTGCGGGGGAAGGTTGCGGAGGCTTAGCGAGGCGACGCCGAGCTTAGCCGACCCCCGGGTCGAAGACCCCCGCAGCGCCAAAGTTTAAAATCAAAGGCACAAATCTCTGCGTAGACTTCGATGCTTCGAATGGCGTCACGCCACGCAGCACGGTCGACGCCTTGCGCTCTCTCGAGCGCGCGTGCCTCACGGCACGCTACCCCTCATCCAGCTCCGCCTAGGCTCGCTACGCTCGCCAAGGCTACGCATCCTTCCCCCGCAAGGGGGGAAGGGAAATTGTGTTGAGGGAAAAGCGCAGTGGTCGTCACACCGCCCTCGCAATCATCTCGACCGGCGCAATGGTTCCGCGTTCCAGCGTGCTCATCACGTTGGCGAGGCGGTCGCGCCACGCTGGGCCCATCAGGACATGCAGGCTGAGCGGCGGTGCGCCGTGGATCGCGGCCTTCTCGCGCATCTCGCCGGCAAGCTTGAGCACGAATTCGCGCCGGTTCTCTTCGCGTTCGAGCTCGAAGCCGGCACCCTTCAGCAGGCGGCGATAGGTCTCCGGCGGCTCGACGAAGCTGGTCTCGACCGTCTGGGCCCAAGGCATCGGGTAGGGCAACTCACCCTCGCCCGCGCGCATCACTTCGTAGACGCCGAACAAAGCGCCGGGTTTCAGCACGCGCCGCACGTTCTCGAACAGCATGGCCTTGTCCGCGATGTTCATGCCGACATGGATCAGGGTCGCGGCGTCGAACGTGCCGGCATCGAACGGCAGATCGAGCGCGCTCCCTTGCTTGAAGGAAACCAAGTCGCTGAGCCCGCAACGGCGTGTCAGCTCCGCGGCCACACGCACGAACTCCTCGGTCAGATCAAGGCCGGTGACATGGCAGCCATGAGTTTCGGCGAAGAAGCGTGCCGGCCCGCCGATGCCGGAGCCGACATCCAGCACATGCAGGCCGCGCGCGAGGCCGAGGTCATTTGCCAACGCTTGGGTCGCGGCCAGCCAGCCGAGATGGAACTCGTCGGCGGCGGAAAGGTCCGATGCGGAGAGGCGATTGACATCCTTGCCCATCGCTTTCAGCGCATCGAAGATCGCCTGCTGCAACGAGCCGTGGGTGTAGTGGCTGGCGACCTGCTGTTCCGTCGTCATCATTGCCTCCGCGCTCAGCGCTTGCGGGCAAGCAGGATCCCATCGTCGGCCGACAGCAGGCAGAAATCAACCCGCTGGTCATCCTTGACCTTGAGATTCAACGCGCGCAGCGCATCGGTGTCCGCATCATGCTTGTCGAAGTCTGCGACGGCGCCGCTCCACAGCATGTTGTCCAGCACCATCAGCCCACCCTGCCGCAGCAGCTTCAGGCAGCCTTCGTAATAGGCGTCATAACCGGGCTTGTCGGCATCGATGAAAGCCATGTCGAAGCTGCCGGCCGCGCCGTCCTTCAGCAGTGCGCCGATAGTCTCCGCTGCCGGCGCAAGACGCAGATCGATCTTGTGCGCGACACCGGCCTGCTGCCAATGCTTGCGTCCGATCGCGGTCCAGTCCGCGCTGACGTCGCAGGTGACGATCCGTCCCTCCTCCGGCAGCGCCAGGGCCATCGCGAGCGAGCCCGAGCCGGTGAAGGTGCCGACTTCGATCACGCGTTTCGCGCCGGTCAGCTTGATGAGAAGCTGCAGCAGCGCGTCGGATTCGGGGCGGCTCATCATGCCGGAGCCGGAGAGCTTGCGCGTCTCCGCGCGCAAGGCTTGGTGCGCCGGCGTTTCGCGCGACATCGTCTCGTCGATGAAGCGCGTGACCAACTCGACCGAACTCAGACGCTGTGCCATTGAGACTCCTTTTAATGCACCAGATGCAATGAATACGGGAGGGAATGTCACCGATCCGTCATCTGGATATTATAGACTGTGCTGATGATAAGCGTCATCCGACTCGCCATTCAATCCACCATCGGGATTTGGGCAGCATGGCAGGCATGAGACTTGGGGCTCTCGCCCGCACCATGAGCCCTCTTACTTATGCCGATCCCGCCGCGCCCGTCCTGGAGCGCGCCTTCATCAACCTGATCGAGCTAGTCGGCGGACGATCGACGCTGGTCAATCTCTACGAGCATTGGCGGGCGCAATGGCCGCGGAGCGGCATGTCGCTGTGGTCCAGCGCGCTCTATTGGCTGGGCGTGTCGCTGGAGATGGGCGGCGAGCCATGGCCGCCGCCGGTGCAGCGCCAGGAACGCCTGGTCGTCATCGCCAATCATCCGTACGGGCTGCTCGACGGCATCGCGATCTGCGCGCTGGCGGAAAAGCTCGGGCGCCCGTTCAAGATCCTGGCGCACAGCCAGCTCATGCGCGTTCCGGAGCTGATCCCCTATTTCCTGCCGATCGATTTCAACGAGAACGAGGAGGCGGTGCGCAACAACATCGAAGCGCGGCGCCGTGCGCTGGATGCGCTCCATGCCGGCGAGACGATCGTGATCTTTCCGGCCGGCGGCGTCTCGACGGCGCCGCTGAAGTTTCCGCTGCGGCGGTTCGCGCGGGCAGACGATCTGCCGTGGAAGAATTTCGCCTATCGCCTGATCCGCTCCGCCGAGGCCACCGTGCTGCCGCTCTATTTCGTCGGGCAGAACGGCCCGATGTTCCACGCCGCCAGCAGGGTCAGCCTCGCCTGGCGCATCGCCCTCCTGGTGGGCGAGTTGAACAAGCGCCGCGGCAAGCCGCTGCAGGTGCGGGTCGGCCGCCCGATCCGCTGGGCGGAGATGGCGGCGATCTCCTCCGCCGCCCTCGCCATGCGCGAGCTGCGCCGGCGGGTCTATGCTCTCGGCAACAACAGCTAGCGGCTCGAAGACCGACGCCTACCGCTTCTGGCGTTGCGAAACAGCCCGCCAGACCGCTCACTCTAGGCCATAGAACCTATTTGTATTGCCCTTGGTTGCAATGTTTGCCACGATGGCTCCACTAGGTGTGGCGCGTCTTGAGGATCCGCGATCTTGATGACGCATATGAATTTGAATGCACCACCACTCTTGCGGCGTCCGGTGCTCGAGCAGGGACGAGATGCGCTGCCGGCGTCGGCATCTCCGTACCTCTACAGGCTTCTGCAATTCTGGTCGGATGTCGCCGACGGCGACGGCGTGCCAAACCGCAAACGGCTCGATGCATTCACGTTGCGGCCATGGCTCGGCCATATCAGCATTTATGAAGCGATCGACAGTGGCCGCGATTTCCGCATCCGGCTGGAAGGCACAACGATCGTCGCGATCACCGGCGAAGATTGGACCGGCAAGCGCGCCAGCGACGTCGACGCGAAGTACGGCTGCCAGATCGCCGAGTTCATGCGCGAGGTCGTGCGCACGTGTCAGCCGATGGTCCACACCATGCGCGTCTTCCAGAATGAAGTGGAGTACATCACGCGCCTGCTCCTGCCGGCGCGTGCGCGCGCGGATGGGCCGGTCGATCAGGTCTTTCTCGTGATCTATGTCGACCCGCAGCAGGCCGCTGCGTAGTCCTCAGCCCGTCTTACGGTCTGGGTCCCGGCGAGAAGGTGCCGAACACCAAGATCCGGTTCACAGTCTCACCGTCCTCGGACAGCGGCAGGAACAATGTCTCGTCGTCGGAGAAGCGACCGTCGGGCGTGATATAAGGCGCGTCGTCGTAGTGCGGAGCGCGCGTCGCCACGACTATGTCGTAGCAGCCCAGTGCATCATCGAGCGAGGGTCCGAAGAATCCGTCGAGCACCGATTTGCCCGTCGGATCCCGGCCGCGGATATCCACCTCTTTCGTGCCCACCAGGCGATAGACATAGCGGCGCTCGTCCGGCACCACCTCGACGATCGTGAGCTGCGGCAGGAAGCGTGGAATATCGACCGGATCGATTGCGCTGCGTTTGGGCATGCGATCGCCATCGCACTTCGACCGCCAATATCGGTACATCTGCTTGATGGCATCGCTCGATCGCGCGAGCCAATCCGGGTCTGGCAACGGCATGGCGGCGGCTCCGATCTCCGCCGCCCATTATGGCCGAGCGCCCGGCCCCCCGGCAACCGCCCTTCCCACCGCCGTCAATCGTCGAACCAGTCCAACACTTTCAGGCGGCCGACCAAGGTGGCTCCGCCATGGCCGTCGGGCTGGAAGATCGCCATCTCGGCCGGCTCGATCTGGAAGCCGGTGATCTGCCGCAGCACATTCTCCCCGCCGACCAGGATGTTGTTGGTGCCCGGCAGCGGCGTGATGGCGAGCTGGTTGCGGACGAAATCGGTATAGAACAGACCGGTGTCGAGCTTCGCGCGCCCGAACACCAGCTTGGCGGTGTCGCGCGCCCGGCACTCCGGATGCGACAGAACGAGGCCGACCTTCACGCCGGCGCGGCGCAGACCCTCGCCGAGCAGGGCGGCCTGGCCGATGCCATACGGCGTCAGGTTGCGCTGATGCGTGCAATTGGCGAACATTTCCGGTGGACTGTCAGGATAGAGATTATCGGGCGGCCCCTTGTAGCGCTGCGCATGGCGCAGATAGACCACATAACCGCCGTGCTGCAGCCGGGCGATCAGATCCTCTTCCACCATCTCTTCGCGGATGGCGAGCGCGGCCGAGGCCATGCCGGACAGCAGACAGGCCGCGACCAGACCCAGCCAGACGCGCCTCATGATCATGCTTCGCCTCCTCCAGCACGCAGGGACTGTAGGAAGCGAATTTGACGAGGTGCTGACGGCTCACTGCGCACTTTGCCGCAGTGCGAACGTATCGCAGGCCTCATACCCGAACCGGCGGGCGGTCTCGGCCGTCTCGTCGGCAATGACGGACAGTTCATCGAGGCTGAATCGGGGGCGATAATAGGTCGGCTGGTGGAACCGGGCCGCCGCGTCGGACAGGAAACCCGAACCGGCCGGCAGGTCGCAGTGGGACAGCAGTTCCTTCATGACGACGCGCGGGGCGGCGCACAGATCCTCGTAGCGCACGACCCGAATAGACCGCCGCAGGCTGGCATCGCCATCGGTCAGATCGGCGATGTGGCGGTGCAGGTGCGACCAGTAGCGCGCCCAGCCGCGCACCTCCTCGCCTTCCCGCCACAGTCCCGTGATCTCGGCCGCGGCCGCATCGTCGCCGGCATTGATCGGACGGCGATCCTGGCCGAACTCAAAATGGCCGACACGGCGCAGATGGCGCTGAGCGCGCGGATTGTCGCGCTGGCCGTCGAGGAACAGCCGATGCTGCTTCATCAGCGAGGCGACATGCCAGACCGGATCGCGCACCGGGATGACGAAGCGGGCATCGGGAAACAGTTTCGCCAGATATCCGATCCGCGTGACGTTGTAATTGCCCTTCGCGACATAGCGGCATCCGCCGCGCACCGCCAGCAGCTTGCGGATATGGTCGCGATAGAAGCGCTCGAACGCCGAGTGATGCGTGGAACGGTCCAGGATCGCGCCGGCCGATGCATCGTGCTGGTGTGGAAAGAACGTCATCCACAGCGATTCCTCGAACGCTTCGGGGCTTTCCGAGGTGACGGCGATCCCATCGCCATGGCTGCGTTCCGCCGGCGCCTCGGGCTTGCGCGGCACCAGGTCGAGCCAGCGGTTCCACAGGTATGGCGTGAACAGCAGGGGAAAGTCGCGATACCGGTGGGTCGCGACGTCGGGATGGCGCGCCAGAGTCTCCAGCAGAATCGTGGTGCCGGAGCGCGCCAGCCCGGTCACATAGACCGGCCGGTCGATCCGCACGTCGGATAGCGTGCTCTCCAGCAGCTTGCTCTCGATCGATCCCGCCCAAGTCCACCAGGCCGTGTGCCGCTCGACGAAGCCGCCGACGCGATCCATCCAGGGCGCGACCTCGAAGCCCTTGCGCGCCGCGGCATGCGAAGCGTTCGACATCTCAGGCGATCCGCGCCAGGCGCATGAACAGGATGGAGGTGATCAGCAGCGCCGCCAGCGCGACCGTGAACCAGGACCGCAGCCAATCCGGACCGATCGACAGATATTGCCGTTCGGGCAGCGCGATGGTCACGCCTTCAATGGGGCTTTCCTCCGGCAGATAGCCGGCCGGGTTGCCAATGATGACGTTCCACCAGTGCCGCTTTTCGATCCGGGTGACCGGCTCGGCCAGGGTGAGACGCGCAATCTGGGTACCCGTCTCGTCGCGAAGCTCGATCTGTCCGCCGCCGCCCGTCCCTTGCCACTGCGCGGCATAGGTCTGCGGCTCGACCGCCACAGCGGGTGCCTCCCGGTCCTTCGGAAACTGGTAGCCATAGGCGCCATCCATCCAGGCCAGCAACGCCAGCACCGGCAGGGAGGCGACGATCGCCGCAGGGAACACCAAGGCGACGTGCCGCAACGCCAGCTTCATGGATAGCCGCATCAGCGGCAGCGCGCTCTCCAGATCGCCCTCATGGGCATTCAGCCGCCGCCGTGCGCCCAGCGCCGCCGCCTTCGCTTCGGCGATGCTCCGCTGCGGCGACAGCCAGCGATAGAGGGCGAGCGAGAGCATGGCGCCGAAGATCGCCCACAAGATCAAATGTGCCAGCGGCGGTAGCGGGCCAAGCAGGCCGCGATCCACCAGATCGAACAGTGGCGCAGGCAGATCCAGCAGCCCCATCACACCGACCGGTCGCTGCGGTCATCGGATGGGTTGGCGAGCATTGAATGCTCCGCGTCCGCATCGCCGTCCGCCCGCGGGCGATTCTGCGGCGTGCAGACACGCTTGTTCCGGCGCAGCAGCCGCCGGAACGGCCACAGGATCACGAAGCCGACGCTCATAACGACCGCGAGGATGAGACCCCACAGCGCGCCTAGCAGCGTCAGCCCTGCTCCCGGCCCGACATAGGCAAGAGCTGGAAAGGCCGCGCAGGCGAGCGCGGCGGTGCCGATGGCGAGCAGCGCGGCCCGCCGAGGTTTCATGTTCATTTCAACGCCTCCTTCCTGGTCCCGAGGAGCGCCCGCAGATCGGGGTCCAGCGTGCTCGGATCGATGCGCTGGCCCCAGGTCGCGATCGCGATCATCTCGCCATGAGCGCCGCCTCGGGTGGGATTGACGAAGTTCCACACGATCTCGCCCTTGCGCGTGACCTCGAACAGCCGGCCGCCGTCGGATTCCGTGATCAGCACGTTGCCGTTGGGCAGCACCTCGGCGGAGGAGCGCAAGGGGCTGTGGAACGGATGCGCATCGTCGCCCTGGTAGCTCCAGGTGATCGCACTGGATTTCGGATCGATCTCCAGCACGCGCGCGCTGTTGCCCTCGCGAAAGCCGCCAAGATTGTCGAACAGGGTGATGCGGCCGTCGGGCTGCAGGCTGGCATCGTGCTGCCACAGCCACGGCCCGCGCGTCGCCCAGGTGATCTGGCCGCTGTCGATGGAGAGCACGGCGACGGCGCTGATGTCGCGGAACGAGACCAGCACGTCGCCTTCCCTGGCGAAGGGGAAATTCTTCGCCAGCTTGGCATCGATATATTGCACCGAGTTGGTGTGCAGCGGATCGGCCAGGGCATAGCTGGGGATCGCGAGATGCAGCAGCTTGTAGCGCGACTGCGCCAGGGCGCGCGTGATCGAGATCTTCTTCAGCTCCTTGCCGTCGGGCGAAAGCACCACGACGAAATCCTCGAGGAAGGGCTTGTCGAGCTTGCCCATGCCTTCGATCTCGTCCGAGTTGAACTCGTTGGTCAGCACCAGGATGCGGCCGTCCGGAGCGATGTCGAAATCGTGGTGGGTGTGCGCCAGATAGCTCCAGATCACGTTGGAATCGCGATCCATCTTGACCATGCCGTAGCCCCAGGGCGTATCGCCGGCAGCGGCATAGATCGCCAGCAGGTCGCCGTTCGGCAGCAGGCGGGCCTTGTCCATCAGGATCACGGCGTCGGGCTGCGGCTTCTTGACGGCGGCCTGCTTGTTCCAGATCGCGCTGTAGGGCCGGCGCCATTCGTGCAGCACGCGGCCGTTCATGTCGATCAGATGGGCGGCCGCCTCGCCGGCGCCGGTATAGAGCGTGTAGCCTTCGAACGCCTTTTTCGGGTCATGGATCGTGACGCCTTGGGCGCCGTCGCGCGCCGCGTGCCATTGGTCGGTCAGGTAGGGGTCAGCCGTTTCCTGGCGCTGCTCGATCAGCGCCCGGCCGGCCAGATAGGCATCCCGCAGGTATTGCTGCGGGAATTGGTCGGCAAGGATCGCCATCGCCCCGCCCACGAAGGCCAGGAACGCAATCGCCGCCACGAACAGGATCGATCCCAGCCTATCGATCATCACGTCACTCTTTGCTGCGCCGACACCCACTCCGCGTTAATTGCGGATCAGATCGGAAAGTCAGAATCACAAAAGCCGCGCCACGATATATCCGGGCACGGCCATGCACGGGTAAGATAAACCCGCGGCAGGTAAGTTTTGCTCCAATCGTCACCGTGAAAATCTTGTGACGATCCAGCAAGAGAGCTGCGACAAATGCGCGCGCGAAAGCAAAACGCCCGCCCCCTTGGGAGGGAGCGGGCGCGATGCGTGGGCCGGACGCGCCGGTCGGCGCGTCCGGATCGCCTAGGCGACTTCCTGCTTCGGCTCGGCGCTGGGCAGGGCTGCCGGCTTCTGGGCCGCCAGCTCGCGGTCGCGCTCGGCCGCTTCCGCCTTGATGCGGTTCATGACCGAGCCGGTGCCGGCCGGGATCAGGCGGCCGACAATCACGTTCTCCTTGAGGCCGATCAGCGAATCGACCCGGCCGGAGACCGCGGCCTCGGTCAGCACGCGCGTCGTCTCCTGGAACGAAGCCGCGGAGATGAAGGAGCGTGTCTGCAGGCTGGCCTTGGTGATGCCGAGCAGCACCGGCGAACCCTTCGCCAGGCGGCCGCCATCCTTCATAGCCTTCGAGTTCTCTTCCTCGAACTCCGTGCGGTCGACCTGCTCGCCCGCCAGGAACGTGGTGTCGCCCGGATCGGAGATCTCGATCTTCTGCAGCATCTGGCGAACGATCACCTCGATGTGCTTGTCGTTGATCTTCACGCCCTGCAGCCGGTAGACCTCCTGGATCTCGTTGATGAGGTAAGTGGCGAGCGCCTCCACCCCCATCACGTTCAGGATGTCGTGCGGCACCGGGCTGCCGTCCATCAGCAGGTCGCCCTTCTGGACATAGTCGCCCTCCTGCACGGAGATGTGCTTGCCCTTCGGGATCAGGTACTCGCGCGATTCCTCCGAGGCATCCTCCGGGACCACCACGATGCGGCGCTTGGTCTTGTAGTCCTTGCCGAACTCGATGCGGCCCGGAATCTCGCTGATGATCGCGAAATCCTTGGGCTTGCGCGCCTCGAACAGCTCCGCCACGCGCGGCAGACCGCCGGTGATGTCGCGGGTCTTGGTGCCTTCGCGCGGGATACGCGCGAGGACATCGCCCGCCTTCACATGGGCGCCGTTCTCGACCGACAGGATGGCGTCGACCGACATGAAGTAGCGCGCCTCCAGCCCGTTGGGCAGGTTGATGACGTTGCCCTTCTCGTCGCGCAGCGTGATGCGCGGCTTCAGATCGTTGCCGCGCGGCTGCTGCTTCCAGTCGACGACCACGCGGTTCGAGATGCCGGTGGTCTCGTCCATCACTTCGCGCATCGACACGCCTTCGACGAGGTCGATGTAGTTCACGATGCCTTCACGTTCGGTGATGATCGGCAGGGTGTAGGGATCCCACTCCGCCAGCTTGGTGCCCTTGGTCACCTTGACATTGTGGTCGGCCACCAGGCGCGCGCCGTAGGGGATGCGGTGACGCGCCCGCTCGCGGCCCTGCTCATCGTTCAGCACGATCTCGCAGTTCCGGCCCATGACCACGGGCACGCCCTGGCTGTTCATGACCACGTTGCGGTTGCGCACATCGACGATCGAATCGATGGTCGCCTCGATCGAGCTCTGCTCGGCGCCGCGCTGGGCGGCGCCGCCGATGTGGAAGGTACGCATGGTGAGCTGCGTGCCCGGCTCGCCGATCGATTGGGCGGCGATCACGCCGATCGCCTCCCCGATATTGACCGGTGTTCCGCGCGCGAGATCGCGGCCATAGCACTTGCCGCAGACACCCGTCTTGGCATCGCAGGTGAGGACCGAACGGATCTTCACGACGTCGATGCCGGCCCGCTCGATTTCATCGACCAGGGGCTCGTCCATGATCTGCGCCGCCTTGACGATGACCTTGCCGCTGAGCGGATCCTTCACGTCCTCCGCCGCGGCGCGGCCGAGGATGCGGTCGCTCAAGGCCGCAATCACTTCGCCGCCTTCGACCACCGCTTTGGCGGTGAGACCGTTGACGGTGCCGCAATCCTCTTCGGTGATGATGGCGTCCTGCGCCACGTCCACCAGGCGGCGGGTCAGGTAGCCCGAGTTCGCAGTCTTCAAGGCGGTGTCCGCCAGGCCCTTGCGGGCGCCGTGGGTCGAGTTGAAATACTCGAGCACGGTCAGGCCTTCCTTGAAGTTCGAGATGATCGGCGTCTCGATGATCTCGCCCGAGGGCTTCGCCATCAGGCCGCGCATGCCGGCGAGCTGCTTGATCTGCGCCGCGGAACCGCGGGCGCCCGAATGCGCCATCATGTAGACCGAGTTGATGCCGACGCCCGACGAGTTCTTCTGCATGACCTTCATCATCTCTTCGGCCACGCGCTCGGTGCAGTTCGACCAGACGTCGACCACCTTGTTGTATTTCTCACCCTGGGTGATGAGGCCGTCGAGATACTGCTGCTCGTACTCCTTCACCTTCTCCTGCGCATCGGCGACCAGCCTTTGCTTGGATTCGGGGATGATCAGGTCGTCCTTGCCGAACGAGATGCCGGCCTTGCAGGCCTGGACGAAGCCCATGCCCATCATGCGGTCGGCGAAGATCACCGTCTCCTTCTGGCCGCAATGGCGGTAGACGGAATCGATGACGGTCGTGATCTCCTTCTTGGTCAGAAGGCGATTGATCAGGCTGAACGGCACGTTCGGGTGCTTCGGCAGGATCTCCGACAGCAGCATGCGGCCCGGCGTCGTGTTGATGACCTTGGTCACCCGCTGGCCATGGTCGTCATAGTGATCGACCCGCGCCTTGATCTTGGCGTGCAGCGAGACCGCCTTGGCGTCGAGCGCGTGCAGCACTTCGCCGGTATTGACGAAGGCCATGCCCTCGCCCGGCTCCTTCTCCGATTCCATCGACAGGTAGTAGAGGCCGAGCACGATGTCCTGCGAGGGCACGATGATCGGCTTGCCGTTGGCGGGCGACAGGATGTTGTTGGTCGACATCATGAGCACGCGCGCTTCGAGCTGGGCTTCCAGCGACAGCGGCACGTGGACCGCCATCTGGTCGCCGTCGAAGTCGGCGTTGAACGCCGTGCAGACCAGCGGATGAAGCTGGATCGCCTTGCCTTCGATCAGCACCGGCTCGAACGCCTGGATGCCGAGGCGGTGGAGCGTCGGCGCGCGGTTCAGCAGCACCGGATGCTCGCGGATCACCTCTTCGAGGATGTCCCACACTTCCGGACGCTCTTTCTCGACCATGCGCTTGGCGGCCTTGATGGTGGTCGCCATCGCATAGAGTTCGAGCTTCGAATAGATGAAGGGCTTGAACAGCTCGAGCGCCATCTTCTTGGGCAGGCCGCACTGATGCAGCTTCAGCTCCGGGCCCACGACGATGACCGAACGGCCCGAATAATCGACGCGCTTGCCGAGCAGGTTCTGCCGGAAGCGGCCCTGCTTGCCCTTCAGCATGTCGCTGAGCGACTTCAGCGGACGCTTGTTGGCGCCGGTGATGACGCGGCCGCGCCGGCCATTGTCGAACAAGGCATCGACCGATTCCTGCAGCATGCGCTTTTCGTTGCGCACGATGATGTCGGGCGCGCGCAGCTCGATCAGGCGCTTCAACCGGTTGTTACGGTTGATGACGCGGCGATAGAGATCGTTCAGGTCCGACGTCGCGAACCGGCCGCCATCGAGCGGAACCAGCGGGCGCAGCTCGGGCGGGATCACCGGGACGACGTCCAGGATCATCCACTCGGGCCGCGAGCCGGATTCGACGAAGGCGTCGACCAGCTTCAGGCGCTTGACCAGCTTCTTGCGCTTGGCCTCGGACGAGGTCTCGCGCAGGTCGATCTTCATCTGCTCGCGCTCGGTCTCCAGGTTGATGGCCGAGAGCATGAGCTTCAGCGCCTCGGCGCCGATGCCGGCCTGGAACGCGTCCTGGCCGAACTCGTCCTGGGCGTCGAGATACTGGTCCTCGGTCAGGAGCTGATGCAGCTTCAGCGGCGTCAGTCCCGGCTCGATGACGACGTAGTTCTCGAAATAGAGGATGCGCTCGAGGTCCTTCAGCGTCATGTCGAGCAGCAATCCGATGCGGCTCGGCAGCGACTTCAGGAACCAGATGTGCGCGACTGGCGAGGCCAGCTCGATATGGCCCATGCGGTCGCGCCGCACCTTGGAGAGCGTGACTTCGACGCCGCACTTCTCGCAGATGATGCCGCGATACTTCATGCGCTTGTACTTGCCGCACAAGCACTCGTAGTCCTTGATCGGGCCGAAAATGCGGGCGCAGAACAGGCCGTCGCGCTCCGGCTTGAAGGTCCGGTAGTTGATCGTCTCCGGCTTCTTGATCTCGCCGTACGACCAGGAGCGGATACGCTCCGGGCTGGCGATCGAGATGCGGATCTGATCGAAGGTCTGGGTGCCCGTGGGCTGGCCGAACACATTCATCAATTCATTGTTCATCATCTTCTCCTCAGGCTTGCCCGGCGGGGCGCGTCCACCCCGCCGGCTCAGCCGATCCGATCAATCAGTACTGGTTCTGCGTCAGTTCGACGTTGAGGCCGAGCGACCGCAATTCCTTCACCAACACGTTGAAGGATTCGGGGATGCCTGCCTCGAAATTGTCGTCGCCGCGCACGATCGCCTCGTAGGTCTTGGTGCGGCCCGAGACGTCGTCGGACTTCACCGTCAACATTTCCTGCAGCGTGTAAGCCGCGCCATAGGCCTCGAGCGCCCACACTTCCATTTCGCCGAACCGTTGTCCGCCGAACTGGGCCTTGCCGCCCAGCGGCTGCTGGGTGACGAGGCTGTATGGGCCGATGGAACGCGCGTGGATCTTGTCGTCCACCAGATGGTGCAGCTTCAGCATGTAGATGTACCCGACCGTGACCTGGCGATCGAACCGCTCTCCGGTCCGGCCGTCGGTCAGGATGACCTGGCCCGAGTTCTTGAGACCGGCACGCTCCAGCATCTGGTTGATGTCGTCCTCGCGGGCGCCATCGAACACCGGCGATGCCACCGGCACGCCTTTGCGCAGGCCCTCGGCCAGCTCGACCAGCTCGCCATCCTGCAAATCCATCAAGTCGGATTTGTAGGTGCGCTCGCCGTAGATGTCCTTGAGCTGCTTGCGCAGCTCCGCGGCCTTGGTGTCACCCTTGTTGACCGCATCGATCATCTGGCCGATCTGGCGGCCGAGATTGGCGCAGGCCCAACCCAGGTGGGTCTCGAGAATCTGGCCGACGTTCATGCGGCTGGGCACGCCCAGCGGATTGAGCACGATGTCGACCGGCGTGCCGTCTTCCAGATACGGCATGTCCTCGGCCGGCGTGATGCGCGAGACGACACCCTTGTTGCCGTGGCGGCCGGCCATCTTGTCGCCCGGCTGCAGCTTGCGCTTCACCGCGACGAACACCTTGACCATCTTCATGACGCCCGGCGGCAACTCGTCGCCGCGCTGCAGCTTCTCGACCTTGTTCTCGAAACGCTTTTCGAGCGCTTTGACAGAGTCTTCAAACTGCTTCTTGAGGCCTTCGATCTCGGCCATGCGCTTGTCGTTCTTCACGCCGATCTGGCGCCACTGGCCAGGGGTGAATTCCGACAGCGTCTTTTCCGTGATCTTGGTCTCGGTCTTCAGCGTCTTCGGACCGCCGGTGGCGGTCTGGTTCATCAGCAGCTCTTTCAAGCGGCTGTAGAAGTTGCGCTCCAGGATCGCCTTTTCGTCGTCGCGATCCTTGGCCAGACGCTCGATCTCGGCGCGCTCGATGGCGAGCGCGCGCTCGTCCTTGTCCACGCCGCGGCGGGAGAAGACGCGCACTTCCACGATCGTGCCTGAGACGCCCGGCGGCAGGCGCAGCGACGTGTCGCGCACGTCGGAGGCCTTTTCGCCGAAGATGGCGCGCAGCAATTTCTCTTCCGGCGTCATCGGGCTTTCGCCCTTCGGCGTCACCTTGCCGACCAGGATGTCGCCCGGCTTCACCTCGGCGCCGATATAGACGATGCCGGCTTCGTCGAGGTTCTTCAGGGCCTCTTCACCCACGTTCGGAATGTCGCGGGTGATTTCCTCCTGGCCCAGCTTGGTGTCGCGGGCCATCACTTCGAATTCCTCGATATGGATCGAGGTGAAGACGTCGTCCTTCACGATCCGCTCGGAGATCAGGATCGAATCTTCGAAGTTGTAGCCGTTCCACGGCATGAAGGCGACCAGCACGTTGCGGCCGAGCGCCAATTCGCCGAGGTCGGTCGAGGGACCGTCGCCGATGATCTCGCCCTTCTCCACCACGTCGCCCACCTTCACCAGCGGTCGCTGGTTGATGCAGGTGTTCTGGTTGGAGCGCTGGAACTTCAAGAGGTTGTAGATGTCGACGCCCGGCGCGGCGGTGTTGGTCTCTTCCGTCGCGCGGATGACGATGCGGGTGGCGTCGACCTGGTCGACGATGCCCTTGCGGCGCGCCACGATGGCGACGCCGCTGTCGCGGGCGACCGTGCCTTCCATGCCGGTGCCGACCAGCGGCGCATCCGCCTGCAGCAGCGGAACCGCCTGGCGTTGCATGTTGGAGCCCATCAGCGCGCGGTTGGCGTCATCGTTCTCGAGGAACGGGATGAGCGCCGCGGCCACCGATACCAGCTGCTTGGGGCTGACGTCGATGTACTGCACGTCCTCGCGCCGGGCCATGACGAACTCGCCCGCACGGCGGCAGGAGATGAGGTCGTCGGCCAGCTTGTTGCGGGCATCCAACCGCGCATTGGCCTGCGCGATGGTGTATTTGCCCTCTTCCATGGCCGAGAGATAGATCACCTCTTCGGTGACCGCCGCCTTGTCGACCTTGCGGTACGGGCTCTCGATGAAGCCGTACTGGTTCACCCGCGCGAAGGTAGCGAGCGAGTTGATGAGGCCGATGTTCGGCCCTTCCGGCGTTTCGATCGGGCAGATGCGGCCGTAATGCGTCGGGTGCACGTCGCGCACCTCGAAGCCGGCACGCTCGCGCGTCAGGCCGCCTGGGCCGAGAGCCGAGAGGCGGCGCTTGTGCGTGATCTCCGACAGCGGATTGGTCTGGTCCATGAACTGCGAGAGCTGCGAGGAACCGAAGAACTCGCGGACCGCGGCCGCCGCCGGTTTGGCGTTGATGAGGTCGTGCGGCATCACCGTGTCGATCTCGACCGAGCTCATGCGCTCGCGGATCGCACGCTCCATGCGCAGCAGGCCGAGGCGATACTGGTTCTCCAGCAATTCGCCGACCGACCGGACGCGCCGGTTGCCGAGATGGTCGATGTCGTCGATCTCGCCGCGGCCGTCCTTGAGATCGACCAGGACCTTGAGGATCGACAGCACGTCCTCCTTGCGCAGCACGCGGATCGAGTCCGGCGAATTGAGGTTGAGCCGCGAATTCATCTTCACGCGGCCGACCGACGAGAGGTCATAGCGCTCGAGGTCGAAGAACAGGCCCTGGAACAGAGTCTCGGCGGTGTCGAGCGTCGGCGGCTCGCCCGGGCGCATGACGCGGTAGATGTCGATCAGCGCTTCCTCGCGCGAGGAATTCTTGTCGGCCATCAGCGTGTTGCGCAGGTAGGGGCCGACATTGACGTGATCGATGCCGAGGGTCGGCAGGTCCTTCACGTTGGCCGCCTCGAGCTGGTCGAGCACGGCCTGCGTGATTTCCACGCCGGCCTCGACGAAGATCTCGCCGGTCTTCTCATTGACGATGTCGACCGCCGCATAACGACCATGCAGCTCTTCGGGCTGCACCAGCACTTCCTTGAGGCCCGCTTCCTGCAGCTTCTTGCCCAGGCGCGGCGTCATCTTGGCGCCGGCTTCCGCCACCACCTTGCCGGTCTTGGCGTCGACCATATCGACGTTGAGCTTGATGCCCTTCATGCGCTCGGGCTCGAACGGCGTGGTCCAGCCCTTCTTGCTCTTGGAGAACACCACCTGGCTGTAGAAGTGGTTGAGGATCTCTTCCGCGGACATGCCGCCGAAACGGCGATCCTCGTCGGCCAGCTCGCCGCCCTTGGCGAGCTTCTGCTCGACGCCCTTGCTCCACAAAGCGAGCAGCAGGGTGGTCGCCGGCAGCTTGCGGCGGCGGTCGATACGCACATAGACCAGGTCCTTGGCGTCGAACTCGAAATCGAGCCAGGAGCCGCGGTACGGGATGACGCGCGCGGCAAACAGATACTTGCCGCTGGAATGCGTCTTGCCCTTGTCGTGGTCGAAGAACACGCCGGGCGAGCGGTGCATCTGGCTGACGACGACACGTTCCGTGCCGGCGACGATGAACGTGCCGCTGGAGGTCATCAGGGGCATGTCGCCCATGTAGACGTCCTGCTCCTTGATGTCGCGGATCGAGCGCGCGCCGGTCTCCTCGTCGTGGTCCCACACGACCAGGCGCAACGTCACCTTCAGCGGCGCGGCGAATGTCATGCCGCGCTGCTGGCATTCCTCGACGTCGTATTTCGGCTCTTCCAATTCGTAGCGGACGAACTGCAGCTCCGCCTTCTCGGAAAAGTCCTTGATCGGGAACACGGAGCGAAACACTTCCTGCAGCCCAATGCTCTCGCGGTTCTCAGCCGTGACGCCGATCTGAAGGAACTGGTCGTACGAACTCTTCTGCACTTCGATCAGGTTCGGCATCCGCGTGATCTCGCCGATACGGCCGAAATCCTTGCGAATGCGCTTGCGTCCGGTGAAAGGTTTTGTCATCAGCGACCTCTGTCTTCCTCGAAGCCCGGCGCGTCCGCCGTGCTTGCCAATCCGATCCAATGGGCGGCGTTGTCCGCCCGCAAATTCTTTGGCCTCTTGCCCTCTTCCAGCGATCCGAGGCGCCCCGACCGCTGGTCCGACCTACTATTCGCGCCGACCGGTGAGGCGCAATTTCCTATCACTTGAGGACGCGGGAAGCGCCGATCGCGAAACCGGCGCTTCCCCCGTTCGAACAACAGGCTGAAGGCCTTACTTCAGCTCAACCTTGGCGCCGGCGTCTTCCAGCTTCTTCTTGAGGTCAGCAGCTTCCTGCTTGCTCACGCCTTCCTTCACCGGCTTCGGCGCACCTTCGACCAGGTCCTTGGCTTCCTTCAGGCCAAGGCTGGTGATGGCGCGGACTTCCTTGATCACGTTGATCTTCTTCTCGCCACCATCGACGAGAATGACGGTGAACTCCGTCTGGGCCTCGGCCGCCGGAGCGGCAGCGCCGCCACCAGCCGCGGCCACCGCAACCGGCGCCGCCGCCGAAACGCCCCAGGCCTCTTCGAGCTTCTTGGAAAGCTCGGCGGCCTCGAGGACGGTGAGCTTCGAGAGCTCGTCCACCAACTTCTGCAAATCAGCCATTTTATTCTCCTAGGCTATCTCGTAACGCGTTGCTTGAACTTCAATTCGGAACCGCTTGAAGAACTGACCGTCACGCGGTCTCGCCCTTCTTGGCATAAGCCCCGAAGACCCGCGCCAATTGGCCGGCCGGCGCCTGCAGGACCGTGGCGACGCGCGTCGCCGGAGTCTGCAGCATGCGGGCCAGCTTGGCGCGAAGCTCGTCGAGCGACGGCAGGGTCGCGAGCGCCTTGATCCCATCGGGACCAAGAACGTCCGTGCCCATCGAACCGCCGACGATGGTGAGCTTCTCGTTGCTGTTCGCGTAGGAAACCGCCACCTTCGCCGCCGCAATCGGGTCGGTCGAATAGGCGATGGCGGTCGGCCCCTTGAACAGCTTGTCCAGGCCTTCGTACTTCGTGCCTTTCAGAGCGCGCTGTGCCAGCCGATTCTTAGCGACTTTGTAGCCGGCCCCTGCATTCCGCATCTTGCGCCGAAGATCACTCACTTCGGATACCGTGAGGCCCGCCTGCTTGGTGATGACCACCAGGTTGGCGGAGCTCAACGCTTTCTGCAGATCAGTGACCAGCAACTCTTTGCCAGATCGGTCCACTGTTCGTCTCCGAATCTGGATGCGATGAACCATTCATCGCATCCGGTTGCGCATGGACCTTTCGTCCTTACCCGGTCGGGCAAAGCCGGAAGGTCCGGTTTGCCTGTCCCAGAAGCTCAAGCCGCGCTTCGCCCAGGGAACCCGGAAAGCCCGTGGCGGGTTATCCGGCCTTGAACGAAATTCGGTTCAACTCCCGTCTATTGCAGGCGATTGCCTCATTACCTCCGTCCCGAAAGATCGGATTGGAGACCTGCAGTCTCGGACAGGGTGGAGAGGTTGCCCTCTCCGATCGCCGCGTTGACTGACGCCACCGCGGCGAAACTCTCTAACTCATCAGCCGATCGACCTCAGCCGACCAGCGAGCCAACGTCCAGCTTCACGCCGGGGCCCATGGTGGACGCGATCGACACCTTCTTCAGGTAGGTGCCCTTGGATCCGGACGGCTTGGCCTTGTTGATCGCCGACACGAACGCCTTCACGTTTTCCACCAGCGCCTTCTCGCTGAAGCTGGCCTTGCCGACGCCGGCATGGATCAAGCCGGCCTTCTCGGCACGAAACTCAACCTGACCGCCCTTGGCGGCCTTGATCGCCTCGGCGACGTCGTTGGTGACGGTGCCGAGCTTCGGGTTCGGCATCAGGCCGCGCGGGCCCAGGACCTTGCCCAGCTTGCCGACGGTCACCATCATGTCGGGCGTCGCGATGACGCGGTCGAAATCCATCTGACCCGCCTGCACCTTCTCCGCCAGATCGTCGGCGCCAACGATATCGGCGCCGGCCTTCTTCGCGGCCTCCGCCTTCTCGCCCTTGGCGAACACCGCGACGCGCAGCGTCTTGCCGGTGCCGTTCGGCAGGTTCACCACGCCGCGGACATTCTGGTCCGAGTGGCGCGGATCGATGCCGAGATTGAGGGCGATCTCGATCGTCTCGTCGAACTTCGCCTTGGCGCCCGCCTTGATCAGCTTCACGGCATCCTCGACGCCGTAGAACTTGTCGCGATCGATGTTCGCGAGCGACGCTTTATGCTTCTTGCCGGCCATCGCTATTCCTCCACCACCTGCAGGCCCATCGACTTGGCGGACCCTTTGATCATCTGGGCCGCATGCTCGATGTCGTGCGCGTTGAGGTCCGCCATCTTCTGCTTGGCGATCTCGCGGCACTGCTCCATCGTCACCTTGCCGACGAAACCGCGGCCGGTGGTCTGCGAGCCCTTCTCGATCTTCGCCGCCTTCTTCAGGTAATAGCTGGCAGGCGGCGTCTTGGTGACGAAGGTGAACGAACGGTCCGAAAAGGCCGTGATCACCACCGGGATCGGCATGCCCGCTTCCATCTGCTGGGTCGCCGCGTTGAACTCCTTGCAGAACTGCATGATGTTCAAACCGCGCTGACCCAACGCCGGACCTACCGGCGGTGACGGATTGGCCTTGCCGGCCGGTATCTGCAACTTGATGTAGCCTTCGATCTTCTTTGCCATGTCCTATCCTCAGGACCTGCCGGCCCTAGGTTTGCGGTGCGGCACTTGGCTGGCCTCCCGCAAGTTCCGGCGAAACCGTCGCCGCGCGGCCGTTCGCGGGTCAGACCTTCTCGACCTGCCCGTATTCCAGTTCGACCGGCGTCGCGCGCCCGAAGATCGAGACCGCCACCTTGAGGCGGCCCTTCTCTTCGTCCACTTCCTCCACGAACCCGGTGAACGAGGTGAAGGGCCCGTCGTTGACCCGCACCTGCTCGCCGATCTCGTAGATGATCGCGCGCTTCGGCCGCTCCACGCCTTCCTGCACCTGGTGCAGGATGCGCAACGCTTCCGCCTCGCTGATGGGCGAGGGCTTGCCCTTGGCGCCGAGGAACCCGGTCACCTTGGGCGTATTCATGATCAGGTGCCAGGTGTCGTCGGTCAGCTCCATCTTCACCAGCACGTAGCCGGGGAAGAACTTGCGTTCCGTGTTCACCTTGGACCCGCGACGCACTTCCACCACTTCCTCGGCCGGAACCAGGACGTCGGTGATCAGCTTGTCCATACCCTTTTGCACGGCCTGCTCGCGGAGCGACTGCGCGATCTTGCGCTCGAAGCCCGAATAGACGTGCACGACATACCAACGGTGCGCCATCGACTTACTTCCACAAACCGAGCAGATAGGTCGTTCCGGTTCCCAAGATCCAATCCACGATCAGGAAGAAGATCGACGCCAGCACCACCATCACGAACACCATCGCGGTGGTGATCCAGGTCTCCTTCCAGCTCGGCCACGTGACCTTCTTGCGTTCCGTGTTGACCTGGCGGCCGAATTCAACCGGGCTGATCTTTGCCATCTAGTTCCTGACCAATTCCATTCCGAACCTGCTACCGCGCGCGCCGCGATCCCCCCTCGGGACCGCTGGCAGGAGTGGAGGGGCTCGAACCCCCAACCCCCGGTTTTGGAGACCGGTGCTCTACCAGTTGAGCTACACTCCTATAGCGCGCCGGGTTCTCCTTCTAACGCCGATCCGGCGACCGCTTTCGCTGCCGCCGGAACGACCGAATCCCAGGCATTTCGGCCCCGCCAGCGCTTTAACCGGGGGGCCGCGATGCCCTACTCTATGATGCTGGCGACGACGCCGGCGCCGACGGTCCTGCCGCCTTCGCGGATCGCGAAGCGCAGGCCCTCGTCCATCGCGATCGGCGCGATCAGGTGCACTTCCATCGAGATGTTGTCGCCCGGCATCACCATTTCCGTGCCTTGCGGCAGCACCACCGTGCCCGTCACGTCGGTCGTGCGGAAGTAGAACTGCGGACGGTAGTTCGAGAAGAACGGCGTATGACGCCCGCCCTCTTCCTTCGTCAGCACATAGGCTTCCGCCTTGAACTTGGTGTGCGGCGTGATCGAGCCGGGCTTGGCCAGAACCTGGCCGCGCTCCACTTCCTCGCGCTTGGTGCCGCGCAGCAGCGCGCCGATGTTGTCGCCCGCCTCGCCGCTGTCCAGCAGCTTGCGGAACATCTCGACGCCCGTCACCACCGTCTTCACCGTCGGCTTCAGACCGATGATCTCCACTTCCTCGCCGACCTTCACGATCCCGCGCTCGATACGGCCGGTCACCACCGTACCGCGGCCAGAGATCGAGAACACGTCCTCGATCGGCATCAGGAACGGACGGTCCTTCGGGCGATCCGGCTGGGGAATGCTCTCATCCACCGCCTGCATCAGCTTCAGGATCGATTGCTTGCCCAGCTCCGGGTTCTTGTCTTCCAGCGCGCACAAAGCCGAACCGCGGATCACCGGGATCTTGTCGCCCGGGAACTTGTAGGACGAGAGCAGCTCCCGCACCTCCAGCTCGACCAGGTCCAGAAGCTCCGGATCGTCCACCATGTCGCACTTGTTCATGAACACCACCAGCGCCGGCACACCGACCTGGCGCGCCAAGAGGATGTGCTCGCGGGTCTGCGGCATCGGGCCGTCGGCAGCCGAAACCACCAGGATCGCGCCGTCCATCTGCGCCGCACCCGTGATCATGTTCTTCACATAGTCCGCATGGCCCGGGCAGTCGACGTGGGCGTAGTGGCGCGCCTTGGTTTCATACTCGACGTGCGCGGTCGAGATCGTGATGCCGCGCGCGCGCTCCTCCGGCGCCTTGTCGATCTGGTCGTAGGCCGTATAGGTCGCCCCGCCCGTCTCGGCCAACACCTTCGTGATCGCAGCCGTCAACGACGTCTTGCCATGGTCAACGTGACCAATCGTCCCGACATTGCAGTGCGGCTTATTCCGCTCAAACTTCGCCTTCGCCATTTTTCTTCAGTCCTGTGACCAGATCGGTTGCTTCTCTATCGATCCTCTGATCGAGCCTGGAACCCCGCGCGGATCCCCGCCAAACCATGCTCTCGTTCCTGTCGCGCCTGCCTTTGGCAGGCCAGAATTCTGGAGCGGGTGACGGGAATCGAACCCGCATAGCCAGCTTGGAAGGCTGGAGCTCTACCATTGAGCTACACCCGCCTACGCCACCCACTCTCCACCACCTTCGAAGTCGTTGGTGGAGGGGGTAGGATTCGAACCTACGTAGGCCGAAGCCAGCAGGTTTACAGCCTGCCCCCTTTAGCCACTCGGGCACCCCTCCGGGCTCCCATCGACTCCGCCCGCAGCGGAAGTGCGCAATATGGGCATTTACCTTTCGGAGTCAATTTGAAAACACACGAAAAACTCCGTTCCCGCCGATTTCGTTTCCGGCGCGAATGGAGTTGTGGCAATACCCAATTTCAAGACCAAATATAGGGACCACCATGACCAAGCGCAAGCCGCCCTCCCGCAACCGCGAGGGGGGACCCGGAAGGTCCCGCGATTTTCCGAAAGATCAAGGGCATAGGCCGCATCGCAGCGATCCCGCGCGAAGGCCGGACCGGCTCCACGCAGCATCCGGACGCGGCGAGCGCCGCGAGGAGCCACGCCGGGACTCTTCGAGAGAGCATTCCAGGGAGC
>Ga0207428_10000047_pt1 | contig 189880 bp, 211 predicted proteins | sample RhiMethybrSRZTD1_FD_187600 | JGI IMG/M metagenome (GOLD analysis project Ga0207428, IMG submission 187600) | Populus rhizosphere microbial communities from Tennessee, USA - Rhizosphere MetaG P. TD hybrid SRZTD1 (SPAdes) (version 3) | ecosystem: Host-associated > Plants > Roots > Rhizosphere >...
AAAACTCAATTTGATATGTTATTTGGAAAGCCCAAGATAAAAGAGGGAGATTACGTATTTCTTTCCCAGGATTACTCTGGAAAATTAAGACTGGTCATAGGACGAATTACTTCATTAGCTGATTCAGTTGCAAGGGTAAGAGGTTCATATATCATTCCTGAAGGACTTATTGAAAAGGTAACTTCTGGAAGAGGTGAGGGCAGGCCAAAAGCTGTTCTTCAAGACCCTGATCCAAATAATTGTATATTCATGCTAATTGATTATGTTGAAACTGGCATTTTTGATGAAGACATCGATATTGATTCGTCGAAAACAAAATGGATTAATGAAGAGCGATTTCACGTACTGGATGGATGGTTAAAAGAAAATCTAGCTGAACTTTTTGCTAACGTGTTAAGGGCCAAGACTGAGGAGGATAGAATGCAAGCAAGAGCAATTCTGATAGAAAAAATGAATTCGCTCTATGAAAGAGATCTAAAGGACCATATGTACGCAGTTGCAAGAAGTACGAAAATACTTTGATTTTGAAAGTTTTATATTATGGTCATGAATAGGCATTCTTTAAATGGAATACGTATATGCTGCATTATTGCTACACAAATTAAACAAGGATATCACTGAAGATAATGTAAAAAATGTCATAAAAGCAACTGGTGCAAGCCCTGATGAAGTAAAGATAAAGGCTCTTGTAGCTGCCTTGAGCGAGGTAAACATTGAAGAATCTCTAAAGGCAACTCCTATGGCTATGGCCGTTCCTGCAACAGCAGCTGCGGCTGGTGATGCTGGAGCGACACAAGCAAAGGATGAGAAGAAAGAAGAGAAAAAGGACGAAAAGAAGGAAGAAGAAGCCTTGGAAGGATTATCTTCTTTATTCGGTTAGATTTCCTTTTTTCCTAATTTACTTAGTTTTTCTTTTCTAGATCTAATTTCGTAATGTTCTTTTTATTTATTCATTGATCTTTTCATTACTATCGAATTGATATGACTTTCCATTCATTCTCTTATCTTTGTATCAGAGTCATAATGCTCAAGTAAGCAACATCATTTTCTGGAACTAAATTTGTAATAAATTGGGAGCGATTACTTTTTGTCGAATCGCAATAAATTGAGACTAACCTGGTGTATAACCCTTACTTTTTAGTTGAGCAGCCAAATTATTAGCTTTCATTGCTGATTTTGAAATTATTAGTCCTGCAGTCTCATTTGTCAATATGTTTGATTCTATTGCGAGTGTTTGTGCGTTTCTAGATGCCTTGGACAATAAGTATCCGATTGTTTCCTTTGTAAAGTAATTAGATTCAATAGCAAGGGCAATAGATTCGTTGTGTGCTCTGCCTAATTCATTCTTAAATTCATTTAAATCAATTCTTAAATCATTTTCCTCAAATACTAATTTGTCTGAAAGCGCATAGTTTACTACAATTCCTGCTTCAATAGGTTTTATGTTTAACTTTGAAAGTAGAGATGCAAGCTTTGTGGAAATCACATCTCCGGGCTTTGCGACGACAGTATCTTTACTAACCCATATTGTACCTTGATCTATCTTTGTAGGCACACTTGCTTCTTTGAATTCTGACAATACAGGCCCTGGGGTTATTCCTGTGTCACCAGATGCAATCATTATTTCAGTTCTTGTAACATCCCCACCCTTTGCAGCTAGGAATACCTTATTTTGATCAAAAATAAGGTTAAGCTTGAATGGACTTATGTTGGTAAACATTAGAGCACATTGTCCTTCTAGCTGGGAACTTAATTTCTCAATTCCATGTACTTCTGACAGTTTTTCAAATGCCCTTTGTGTTACCCTATTTTTTATTACTTTGATGATGATGTCTTTGTGGAACTTTTTCCTTATCATCATTAACTGCGTAGCTCTAACCTTGTTTACCTTAGAGAGTGCTATGACATTATAAGACTTTGGAAGTTCGATCATTTTCTGATATAGCTCTTGCTTTCCTTTAGGATAAGTTGTTCTCGCGTGCTTGTTGTCAGTCATTATCACATCTCGCCTTTTACTTTTTGTTTTTCTCCGGAACTACTGCCGAAGCCTTGGAGGGTTTGCTCATTGTAAATTTTATGATAGCATTATGAATATTTTTGTCGCCCTGTGGCAATTTCTTTTCAACTGCTGATATAATCGCCTGCGCATTGCTCGCAAGTTGCTCGTCTTGCATTTTTTCGTCACCTATCTTGGCAGAAATATTGAGTTGATTCTTTGCTCTTGCTCTAACTGATCCCCTGAATCTATCTGCAATGTTCTCTATAGGCGCCCCATATGCAAGTGGAGATGGCATTTTACCCTTAGGTCCCATGAATTGTCCCAACGAGCGACCTACTTTGGACATTAATGTAGTATCGGCCAGGAAGAAATCATAAGCCTTTACAACTTTTCTTGCGTCCTTCTTGTTAGTGCCAAGTCTGTCCAACTCATCAGGTTCTATTACTCTATCAACCTCAGCTTTTCTTGCTCTTGTTCCCATGTCACCTGACGCAAATACACATATGGTCGAAGTTTTTGTGGACTTGTTTGGAAGATTTACCACCTCGTTAACGCTGAATCCCTTTTTAACATCAATATCTTTTAAAATCAGTGTTAATTCTGCAGATTGAGTGAAATTACGTTTTTTAATTCCATCACGAGCATTCTTTATAATGCCATTTAACTGATTATCATCAAACATCGTTGAAATTTTTAGAATTTAAGCCTCTTATAAACGTGAGTTGAAATTTGGAATCAAATTGATCTTGAAGGTGACGGTAAAATGCTATAATGACATCCACTTGACTGACCGGCACTAATAACATTTGTACATTCTCCGAATTAGTGGCACGGGCCCGGAGGGCTTCGATCCCTCGACTTCCGGCTCTCTTTGTTAAAACTTAGAAGGCAGGCGCTCTATCCAAGCTGAGCTACGAGCCCATGAGGCATTGCTCATTTGCAAATCCTTTGCAAAAAGGAAATAAAATATTGACTTATAAACTGTTCAAAAGTTTCCGAGCAAAAAGAAATTACCAATAACTAGGTTTATGGATCCAGTTCTGGTTATGAAGTTGGCCTTAAGTGTGGAGGACATCAGTTCCAAAATAATCATGTTTTGTTATAAAGCATTTAGCCAAATTTCACTTCATATTTCAGATAACTACTACCATTTTGTGACTTTAACAACTTCGAATGCTTCAGCATATTTGGCATCTACTTGATATCCTCTATAAGAACATCTACCGATTACCGCAGGTATCCAAATCTCTCCGCAACGGTTAAATTGAGATTGAAAACATTCAAGTGCATTTTTCTTTATATCTATTGTTTCAGTGATATCCACAAATAATTGTGGTCTAAATGAATTTTCAGTAATGCCTCCTGGTATCGTAGTTTCATACATGAACAAGTTATTCTGGTTTCTACAAGCTGAAATCACACTTCTAGTTAAAATTTGATGATCCTGATGAGAATCACCGTACCACTGAGTGAAAACCGAATCTGGTTTGTGTTCTGTAATCAAAGAATCAATCAAGGTAACCAATTTTCTACCAAACACCATTTGTTCAGGAGACAGGTCAAGAAATATTGGAGATTTACACCCCATTACTTTAGCTGCCAAAATTGACTCTGACTTTCTTCCTTCTTTTGTATCTGACTTTATAAAATTTGGTAACGTAGCTATGATTGGCTGAACGATATAGCCCATGGCGGAAAGTTTAGCAATGGTACCACCCATGCCAATTTCAAGGTCGTCTGGATGTGCTCCAAAAGCTATAATTGTTTTAGATTCCATACAAACAGATCAAGATTGTTTTCCTATTTATGAACTGTTAATGGCATGCGGAATCAACCTGGCACCTCTCAATTCTCTGAATCTTCGGTATTCCTTGTCGACTTCCATTGCGGACATCAATATCTTACTTTTTATTGATTTTGACGACTGCAGGAACATCTTTGTGTCCTTGGGTAAACAATGTCCTCCGACTCCATCACGAGGTTCAAGAATTTTTACATTCCATTTTGTGTTCAAGGAATCTCTCAGTTCTCCAAAGTTAACATTATTGGCCTGACAGTAGAGATACAAATCTTCGGAAAAGGCTATTTGCAGATACCTGTCGGCATTTTCGATTATTTTAGTCAGTTCTGCAATCTCTATTTCAGATACGGGGTGCATAGGAATACCAAGATCGACAGCTGTGGTTTGAGAGTCTCCGCTTGTATCTTCTTTATTAGTGATGTCGTTAAATTCAAGAGCTACATTATTCCTGTCGTAGAACTGAAGTGCTGTCTTTAGACAACAGTCACTTACTCCACCGATTACTCTGACTTGATTAACCCCGTGTATTTCTTCTTCAAGTGCATACCATCTGTGAGGAACATGTGCCACGTGAAGTCTGTGGTTTAGAATTTCAAAAATTTTCTTTGAAGTTCCTTTTGGCACAGTACTTTCTATGGAAACAAGGGAACCGTTCTTTGCTTCTTTAGAGATTTTTCTTGCTAGCTCAAAAAGACCGTCTACATATGGTGTATATTCGTCATCGGGATCGTGTGTAGAAACGCACAAAATAAAAACATCAATTTCATCAAATTGTTCAATACTCTTAATTCCAAAGTTTTTCTCGGCCTGCTTCATTCTCTCCGAGTTCATATCATATCCAAATGTCTCGAAACCTCTTTGTTTCACATATTTTGCAACAGGCAAACCTAATTGCCCAAGACCTATAACTAAAACTTTATTGATTTGAAATCCTAATTCTGAGTGCATTTTTGCTGATATTAAAGATTCATAATATAATTATTAAAGGCTTGAGATGGAATAAAACTTAAGTTAATCACTAAAGAAATTTCTATTTTGTTCATATAGAACTATTTTTATAAACTTGTGATATCTTGATCAACATAAGGCTAATTTTGTCCCCTCTGATTTTTGCCGAGCTTTGATCAAATTACTTGCTAGATATAAATAATCAAGCTAGAATAATAGATATGTGATAAGAATTGGTTTAATAGGTAAAACAAATACTGGAAAAACTACTTTCTTTAACTCGGCTACTTTGGGAAATGAAGAAATTGCTAATTACCCATTTACAACAAAAAAACCAATTCATGGAAATGCCCACGTAATTACCTTGTGTGTCCATAAGGAATTTGGAGTTGTTGACAATCCACGAAATTCTCTCTGTCATGACGGATGGCGATTTATTCCTGTAGAACTGATAGACCTTCCTGGACTCATAAAAGGTGCATGGGAAGGTAAAGGACTAGGTAACCAGTTTTTATCCGTTGCCGCACAATCTGATGTCTTACTCCACATCGTAGATGCATCAGGAAGTATTGACGCATCTGGTAAAATCGCTGAAGCTGGCGTCGGAGACCCAATTGCCGATGTATCCGATATAGAAGAAGAACTCGTACTATGGTATTTGAAATTATTTGAGGGAAATCGAGAGAAAATATCTAGAATGACCAACACCGGCATGGACGTGGCTCGTGCTGTTACTGAAATATTTGGCGGTATTGGAGTGAAAGAATGGCACGTAAAAAAATCAATAGCTGAAAATAATCTTGCCGACAAGAATATACATGAGCTCGATTCGGATGAAAGTCGAAAATTTGTTTCTACCCTTAGGGAAATATCAAAACCTTCGCTAATCGTAGCAAACAAGATAGATCTTCATCCGGCTGCAGAAAATTTCAAGAGGCTTCGTGAACACAATAAGCATATGTTTGTAATTCCTTCGAGTGCGGATGCTGAACTTACTCTGCGTCGAGCACAGAACAGGGGTTTGATAAAATATTCTCCAGGAGACGAAATATTTGATATATTTGAAAATACAGTTCTTAACGAAAAGCAAAAGTGGGCACTCAATTTTATCAGAAAAGATGTGTTAGGTGAGTATCTTAGAACGGGAGTGCAGTTTGCATTAAACATTGCTGTTTTCAAGTTATTAAACATGAACGTAGTTTACCCTGTTTCCGATCCAAACAAGTTGTCGGATAAAAAGGGTAACGTACTTCCAGATGCCTTTCTTATGAAAAATGGTTCCTCTGTGCAGGATCTTGCAGGTGACATACACACAGAATTATCAAAAGGTATTGTTTATGCAGTCGATGTTAGAAACGGTTTAAGATTACCCGGTGACTATCAAATAAAAGACAGAGATGTATTGTCTATAGTTTCAACAATGATAAAAAAATAAGAGACGAGAGAAGAAATGAAAGAAATGAAAGAAAAGGAAACAGTGTATCAAATCAAATAATCTTGCAATTTAATCATGATAGTAATTGAAATTTATGATTCAACTGTCCAAAAATAACTAGATTAGGGACTATTTTTTGTAGTCACTTAATACGTCTCTATATCTTACGTCCCTGTAGGCAATGTACTTTACATATTCACCATAAGTCATTTCTAGACTGCAGAATTGACACTTTACAAAGCTAAAATCATCTGAAAGCTCGGCAGGTTTCCTGCAATCAGGACAAACAATCTTCATAATATCTTTAACCAAAAACTGGCAAATAAGCGTTGGCCGTCTGACTGAAATATGTTATATTGCTTTTACTTGCTTTACGATAGGCTGCCTTGCCTTTCGAAATACCCTAAATCCACAAATACACTTTATTTCAGGGAGTTTAGAGAGTTCTTCGTTAGAAACAGGAGTACCGCATCGCATGCATTCGTAAATAACATTTCCTACCGAGTTTTCACTTGGGATAGTGCTAGTGTCGCCTTCTCCCTTATTTTCGCTTGCCACAAACACTCTCTTATTGCATTGAAATTTATTTGTTTTTCTCAATTTTTCAATAGGTTCTATATTTGAGTAGAATATGGACAATCAATACATTTGGCAGATTCAGCTCGAGTTTAATGATCTCTTTATCGCCATCTGCATTTCTTTTATGCAGGCATTAGGATTTCTCGGGTCATTTTCCAATCTTCCACCAGAAGCAAATTCATGTCCGCCGCCTTCAACGAGAAACGACGCTACTTCATTACATGAAATTTTTTTTGTATTCCTTCTGATGCTTACTTTTCCCTCCTTATTGAAGAGCATAACCAGGTCAATTTTCATTTTGGAGAATATTTCATTGGCAAAAAGGCTTGCCTGAACAAGCGGGTATGTGAAAACAAATGCCACGTCAAATGAGTTGACTTTCTTAATAACAAGTGTATTAAGGGACTTGCTTTTTTGAAAGTCGCTCAATTTGGCGAATTTTACGTAATCAAGCTGCATCTCATGGTCCCATAACACTCCTATCGATGCTTTTCGAACTAGAGATTCAAGTTTTTGTCTGGATCTTGAACTATTTCGGTAAAAATGGATTAATTCAGAGACTCTGGAATCATGATTCTTGACATCCGTCATAAAATCAGAGATATGTGCTATCAGTTTTAGCTGTCTTGCAATTTTGCTCTTATTCAGGAGTCTATCATACATGATCTCAGTTGCACATTTCTTTCCAGTGGGGTCGTGATACAATTTAATCAATTTTCGAATTGACGCAAGGCTTTGTCTGTGCCAGGGATGATGATCGACCCAAATTATCGACCACCGTCTCGTTTTCAGATATCGAATTGTATCTATGCATACCTGTGATACACTATCATCATTTATGCCAAGATCAGAAATAATTACAAGTCCGCCTACTGCCTTTTTTGCTTCATTTTTCAGATAATCAAACATTTTTTTGAAGTAATCTAGACCGTAATTATAGAAAGAAACATGAGCACTAGGATATTTTATCAAGGCAACAGAAGCAGAATACATACCATCAATATCGGCTTCATGTGAGCATATTATTACACGCATTATTCAAAGTGAGTTTGAACTGAATATGTATCTAGTGTCTCATCATTTTCTCAATATGGCGTCTAGTAATACATGAAAATGATAATCGTTAACGAGAGTTGCGCTAACGCCGAATTGGGTAAAATTCATAATGAAAAGAGCCCCCAAGAATAATTTTATATTTAATAGAATCTGTCAGATAATACATTACGGATTATGTACTACTCCATTGAAAAAAGAATATCTGCTAGAACTGTATATCTCATAGTTTTTTACATATCCGCTATTATGATGGCCGCTATTACGTTCTATGCGCTGTACCAGAGTATAATTGAATTTGCAGCCACAGGTAAAATAGTGATAGGAGAAATTCTCGTAAAAACAGAATTTCCATTTAAGGGACTTTCAAAGCTAGTTACCTACCTGATGATTGTTTCTGTAGTTTCATGGTATTGTGTTACCAAACTTGGTGGTGACAAAGTCAAGGAAGTCTCCCCAGCACTGCGTTCTATCTTCCAGCTTATCGTGTTAGCAATTGTAGTTATTTCGCTATACGAATTTGTCTATAATTTTGTTGTATGGAGTTCACTAATAACTATCAATGCACTTGGTGGAAGCATAAATTTGGACAGTATTAATATCCCGTATCCCAATCCTCAAACCCCTTGGAATTTGGTATTTGCTACCAAGATGTCGCTCGCAGCATTTTTAATATCTTCTCATGCGTTTTATATTATTTCAAAAAAGGGCAAGACGTAGCTCAAAAATACACCAATTATATACAGAATGAAAAGCAAAGCAATGGAGCACGGTAAACTTTAGGCAAAGTTATATGCCCGTTTTTTACTCACAGAATATAGCAATATGGCTTCTACTGATAATTCTAAAGACCAAGTCTCAGCTGAACAAAAAGTTAACGAGATGATTCAACAATCAAAAATTCTTGAAGCTTATATGAATGATATTTTAACAAAAGAATCGACAGTTAATAGACTAATTGCAGAAGCCCATCTGGCTTCTGAGGCAATTCAAGAATTATCGTCTTCCGCTAAGCAGGAAGAATCTCTTGTCCCAATTGGAATTGGTATTTATCTTAAAGTGTCTGTCCCTGCAGTAACTAATCTTCTAGTTAACGTAGGTTCGGGTGTTACTATTGAAAAGTCGAAAGAAAACACAAAGAATTATGTAGAGTCAAAAATCAAGGAATTTGAGCTTGCATCAAAACAATTACAATCACAGAAAGAACAGGTGGCGATTCGTATGAATCAACTCCAAAACGAAATAAATTCTGAAATTCAAAAATCACAGCACACTCCAGCTTAGTTGGATTCAGGTTGTTCTCCGTTTGTTTGAAAAGTTAAAAAAAATATTCTCTGAAACCGCAAAGAGTCTTGGTCAAAAATCAATTTCTAAAAAAGAGATTGACAGTATCTTTGACAAATTGGAGATAAGTTTAATGGAAAATGATGTAGCTCAAGAAATTGTAGACAAGCTAACATCCAAAACAAAAAATGAAATACAGAATTTGAAATTGGAACGGTCAGAAGATTCAGAGCAGGTAATAACAACAAAATTATATTCTTTTCTATCCGATTTATTTTTATCAACAAATAACAAGACAGATATCATTCAATCCATACTGGAGAAGAAGAGATCCAAATCAGGACCATATTCTATTATCTTTCTTGGTATCAATGGAACAGGAAAGACTACTACTGTTGCAAAATTCTGTAAATTGTTGAGAGATCATGGTGTATCGGTCGCGCTGGCAGCTGCAGACACACATAGAGCTGGGGCTATTGAACAGATAACTCATCATGGTGACAATCTCAATGTTAAAGTAATCACACAAAGATATGGGGCTGATCCATCTGCTGTCGCAAGGGATGCATTGGAGCACGCTCGAAAGAATTACATTGACGCTGTTTTAATAGACACAGCTGGCAGAATGCAGACTTCTAAGAACCTCATGGAGGAAGTCAGCAAGATAATTCGAGTTATAAAACCTGACATGAAAATATTCGTTGGTGATTCCTTAGCAGGTAACGATACTGTTAACCAGGCAAGAGAATTCTTTGAGTACACTAATTACGACGGGTCCATATTGACTAAAAGTGATGCTGATTCCAAAGGCGGGGCAGCTATTTCAATTGCTTATTTAACTCATAAACCCATTTTATATCTGGGAGTAGGACAAGGATATGATGACCTGGCTGAATTTGATTACGACGCATTTCTTGATTCAATTTTCAAAGACAGATCATATGAAAAAAGCGGCGACAACCTGAAAGAATTAAGAGATGATATTTTCGAACAAGAAACTTATAACGATGTTCCCAAAACAGAATCACAAACTGATGAGAGTACTCTTGAAACATTAATCCCTGATACCAAAAAGTCTGTCGAATCTGATAAGTTGCTCGCGTCTTCTACAATAGCAGCGACAACTAATCCTATTGAGATTGACAAGGAGTTTGGTAGAAGCGAAATTACTAATGTTGGGAAGGAGGATCCAAATATTAGTAATAAAAAGGACAAAATCGATGATCGATTAGTAAAACAGAAAAATGAAATAAAAGCAAAAAAGGGTTCCTTTTTGAGATTTTTCAAAGAGAAAGATGACAAACAACAAGAAGACCAAGATAATATCAATAAAGTTAAACAAAATGAAGATAAAGATATAAAAAGAAAAAAAGATAAAGAAACAAGTAAGAAAGTCGCTGAAAGAAAAAGTGAGGATGAAGTAGTATATTTAACTGATGATGATATAGATGATCTTATTAAATAAGAAATATCTAACCAGCATTGCCGATTTAAGTGAGGAAGAGATCCTCAATCTAATTTCGTATGCAATTGAATTAAAAAAGAATCTTAATCATGGCAACAATAATGTGGAAAACCAATCTTTGGCAGGGAAAAGTCTTGCATTGATGTTCGAAAAACCCTCAACTAGAACGCGCTTGAGCTTTGAAACTGCAATGTTTCAATTGGGTGGTAATACCATTTATCTGAATTCTAATGATCTTCAGCTATCCAGAGGAGAATCAATCCAAGATACTGCCAAAACCATATCATTGTACGTTGACTGTTTGGTGGCCAGAGTTTATTCCCATAAAACAATTGTTGAATTGGCACAAAATTGTAAAATTCCCGTAATTAATGGATTATCTGATTTGTATCATCCATGCCAGATCCTGGCTGATCTGATGACAATATTGGAATATAAGAAGAGCTTCAGAGGATTAACGCTTTCATGGATAGGTGATGGAAATAATGTTTGTAATGATTTACTAATAGGATGCGCAAAAATGGGATTGAATATCAAAGCTGCAATTCCAGAAGGATACGATCCGCCATTAGAGATACTTAAAATAGTAACACGGGAATCTAAATTAAAGGCAACAGATTTTACTATTCTACGAGATCCAATAGAAGCAGTAAAAAACGCCGATATTGTCGTAACAGACACTTTTGTTTCTATCGGGAAAGAAAAAGAAGATGAAAAGAGAAGATCGACTTTTATTCCAAAATATCAAGTAAACGACAAACTAATGAGCTACTCGAAGGACGATGCAATTTTTATGCACTGTTTGCCTGCAAAAAGGGGTCAAGAAGTAACGTCAGAAGTGATAGATGGAAGCAAATCTGTTGTTTGGGATGAGGCAGAAAATAGATTGCATGTTCAAAAATCTCTGTTGCAAAGTTTTCTTAGCTAATTTAAAGTACAAAGTAAGAATAAAAATACATAAAATTATTATGATCACTTTTATAGGACTTATTGGAATTACGTTGGCTAAATCAGGACCATTAGCAATGCTGACTAATTTTGCTTCTTACAATAACTCTGATTAAAACTCATTTTTGAAAATAACCAATACTAATAGTTTATGATACTTGCGAATGTGAAAAGTTAGTCATCGCTCGTGTTTATTGCTATTTTAGATTTGAATGTGTCACAATATGCTTTATTGTATCTTGTATGTTCTCGTTTACGAGATCTATACTTTCTTTCTTTTTCTGAACATCATTTGAATATCTATGTAATAGTAACTTGCGTTTCCTTATTATTATAGTCTGCTCTTTAGGATTTGGAGAACCTTCAGAATGGCGGACTCTAATAGATCTCTTGGAGTCAATCTCTCTTATTGTTTTGAGTAGTTTATCTACAGTGATATCGGCTTTAACTTTCGACAGAATATCTTTAATTTCGCTACCTGATAAAGACCTGAAAGGTATCTCGTCGTTGTTACTTATCGACCGATTAACTAGCGCTCCAACCAATTTATGAGCGGTTCTAAAAGGTACTTTGTATCTAGTAACCAATACTTCTGCGATATCTAGAGATATCGCATAACTTTCGTTTGACGCTCTTCTCATTACATCTTTTTTTACTATTAGATACTGAATGATGTCATTCATGATATCTAGTGACGAGACTACTAATTCGACAGAGTTCCAAAATGGGATCTTTGTATCCTGCAAGTCCCTGCTATAGCCCGAAGGCAGTGATTTTAGTATCGTCAAAATGGTTGTGAGATTTCCAATCACAATTGCCGTTTTGGACCTTGTTATTTCAAGTGGATCAGGGTTTCTCTTCTGTGGCATGGCGCTTGATGTTGAAGCATGTCTATCACTGATTTCTATGAAACCGAACTCTTGGGAGGACCAAATAATAAAATCTTCCGAAATTCTACTCAACGTTATCATTATTGAAGACATAATTGATACAAGCTCTACCATGAAATCTCTTGATGATGTTGCATCTATCGAATTAGATATTATATTATCAAAACCGAGCAGTTTTGCCGTCATATTTCTATCAAGTGGTAAAAGTGATCCTCCAATTGGGCCGGCACCTAATGGGGATTGATTTAACCTATCATATAGCGAAAACAACCTATCTATCTCTCGTATAAGGCCATCAGAATATGATAGTAGATAGTGGGCAAAGTTTCCTATCTGTGCTTGTTGCAAATGCGTATAAAGAGGCATTATTGAATCTAGATTGTCTTCAGACTTTGCTATTAGTACTTTTATTAAATTAATTAGGTGAACTATGACATTTATTGTATCATCCCTTGCCTTAATTCGGATATCTGTAACAATTTGATCATTTCGTGATCTGCCTGTCTGAACTTTACCCCCCACATTGATTCCTATCTTTCTTATCAAGTGGGTCTCAAGCGCCTCGTGAATATCTTCATATCCTTCTTTCGCAAGTTTTTCTGGGTAACGCAATACACTGTCCAACTCTCGTATCAAGCGTGCAACATCATCCTTGTCTAATATGTGAATATTGTAAAGCATTATCACATGGACCTTGGTACATAAGATATCATAATAGAGAATCTTATCATCTATATCAATGGATGAAAGAAAATTTAATATGCGCTTATCTAGATCTTCTTTGTGCCTCGATCTATACATGGTTAAAACAAACTACGCCTAGACTTATTTATTGATATTTATGACCTGGTTATTTATTTTCATTCCAGTTATCCGATTATTTTAACAAAAAAATCAATAGTTATATAGTATAAAAATAAATTCATTAAACATATGAGTCAGGAAATTCAGCAATTACGAAAATCAATATTTGATGAGCTCACAAAAATCGTAGATCCTGAAATTGGAGTTTCCATCATGGAACTTGAATTAATTGATAAGGTCGACATTGAAGAAGGGAAGGTAAAAATAGATTTACACTTGACAAGTCCGTTTTGTCCTGCCATATTTGGTTTCAAAATAGCTCAAGACATTCGGGACAATGTCTACAAAATACAGGGTGTTACAGAATCAAAGGTAAATGTGAGTAATCACTTCATGGCTGACGCCATAAACAAACAAGTTAATGAAAGCAAATTACCTTCAAAATAGTTTAGGGTTAAAAAGATTTTGAAATTTTGAATTGAACTATATTAGCTATTGCTATCAATAGTGCCATCTTCCGTGTTTGCGTTATTGTTTATTTCAATTCTTTTTGCTGGGACCTTATCGTTCTTGGATATGCCTAGCATGTAGGATCTTAATAGCTGTATTCCTAGAGCAGGATCTACTCCTTTAGGACATACTTTGCTACATGAGCCAGCAAAATGACATCGCCATATTCCATGTCTATCATCTACAATATCCAATCTATTCTTGGATTCATCCCTTGTGTCGGCAAAATATCGGTATTGTTGCGCCAAAGACTGTGGTCCGGGAAATTTCATATCAGTTCCAACAGTAGGACATGCAGAATAACACAAACCGCATTTTATACAGTAAGAGAACTGTAGATACTTATCCACGTCTTCTGGCGATTGGTAAAATGAAAAAGTCCCTTTCTTAGTATCAGTTTCTAAATTGTCTTTGGCTTGTAAATAAGGCTGCATGTCTTTATGATGAGTGAAGAATCGTGAAAAATCAGTAACAAGATCTCTTATAATTGGAAAATTTGACAGGGGTTCGCATTCAATAGTTGATGTTTCCAGTTCAGAGATTTTTGTATAACAGGCCAGTTTTGGGATCCCATTTATTTTCATTCCACAGGAACCACATGAGGCCATCCTACACGAGTATCTTATGGCAACGCTTGAATCTATGTAACTCTTTACATATAATAGAGCATCAAGTACGGTTGTCCATTTTCTGTACGGGACTTTAAAAGTGTCATAATGGGACCCGGTTTTCTGTGACCTGTTTTCTCTATATACTTTTAATGTTATCCGCTGCTCATTTATGTTATTGTCATTGTTATTGTTGTCAGCCGTATTGCTCAATATCTATTATCCCAATCCATTTGCCAATATTATTGTTCTAGTCCCATATGCAATCAGTGCAATCATTGCTGAAATTGTCACAACAGTAACCATGTTTTCCCAGGCCCTGCTTTGTCTCAACTCTAATAATATTATTCTTACTCCGTTAAAACCATGCACAGAAATTAGGACAAGAATTGATTCTAAAATTAAAACATAGACTAAATTCTTGTAATTAGCGATAATGTAATCATATTCAAGACTCAGTTCAAATGGGACTACTAGTCTCATTAAGATATGAACTGCAACAACAAATATTGCAGCAATACCTGTGATGTAGTGAATTTTCATTATTTGGCTTTCTTTTAATAGTGTGTGGCTTTCCATGATTGATTGATTACACTCCGAACAAGACGTTAAAGCCGTAGTACATTGCTACTGCAGACAAAATTAATGCTATCCATATTCCGGATTTTTGTCTGTAATTTAGTGATGCAGGGCTGTATGGGTAGTCTGGTCTTCCGGGAGTTCCCAGTCCGATACCTACATGGGTAAAGACGAGTCGAATCCCATTTGCAGAATGAAATGTACTAGCACCAATTACCATAATTAGAAACAGGTGTCCCCATACTGTTTGAGTTAATTCTAAAAATGATTCCCATGCATTCTGGCCATTAACTATAGTACTTGTTTCATACACATGTCCAATAAAGTAGATTAAAAGAAAAACTCCAGTTAATCTCTGAAACCAGTAGGAAATTCGCTCCCAACCATACCTAGAAGGATTAAGCCATCCTCCTATTCCTTCCAAGTTGTTACGAGTCGGCTGTTCTATCTCTTTCATCAGTATTTTCTCTCTGCTGGAATATATCTTGTCAAGGTTACAGAATGCCACGAAAAGTGCGGTTCATCTTCGCCTTTAAAGTATGCCAGTGTATGTTTTAGGAAATTAACATCATCTCTGTTAGGGTAGTCAGTCCTAGAATGCGCCCCGCGTGATTCCCTCCTATTCAAAGCTCCAACTAATATTATTTCTCCCACCCTCAATAATGAATCTATCTCCATTACATTAATGAAATTTGTATTATATTCCTTGGCGCTATCATCAACATGCTTCCATGCTGAATTCTGAAGTTCTCTAACTTTTTTCAAGCCTTCAATGAGTTTGCTTTCATCTCGGAAAATATAGGCCTTGACGTCCATCATATCTGTAAACTCCTTTCTAATATCATATGGGTTGACCTGGCCTCTTCCACGGAAAATACCATCAAATATTCTCTTTTCTTCAGATTCAATCTTATTTTCTGCAATGGTTGTTGTTGTGCCTGCCTCTTTCTTCTTTTCAGCGTAATTTGCAGCCATTTTTCCTGTTATGCTTCCCCATACCAAGCATTCTGAAGTAGAGTTTGCTCCAAGCCTATTTGCCCCGTGCAGGCTATTGCAGGCTGCTTCACCTGCAGACCACAAGCCATTCAATTCAGTTTGACCATCGATGTTAGTGTGAATGCCACCCATCATGTAATGACAAACAGGCCTAATTTCTATAGGCTCACTTATTATATCGACCCCTGAAAATTTGAAACCAATCTCTCTAATGCCTGCTAACTTTTCTTTTATGCGCTCTTCGCCCAAATGAGTGAGGTCTAACTTTAGACAGTCTACTCCAGTTTCGTGTTTAAAACCCCTGCCATTTTCAATTTCCTTTATCATTGATCTGGAAACAACGTCACGGGGAGCCAGCTCTAGTTTTTCTGGTGCGTAGTTTTTCATGAATCTCTCGCCTAAATTATTTATCAAATATCCGCCTTCTCCTCTGGCGCCTTCTGTTATGAGAATACCTGATGGAAGAATCCCTGTTGGGTGAAATTGGACAAATTCCATGTCCTTCAGGGCCAAACCTGCCCTATAACCCATATCCAGACCATCCGGAGTGGAGGAGTAGGCATAAGTTGAAAAGCTATAAAGTCTTCCTGCACCACCGGTGGCGATAATTCCAGAATTAGAGTCAAACACATAAAAGTTTCCACTTTTCATCTCTATAGCAGTAACACCGGAAAAGTTATTGTTACCATCATCAAGTATTGATGTGCAAAACCATTCATTATAAAAATGGATGTTATCATATTTTAGACACGTATCGTACAGTGTTTGCATTTCATAAAAACCAACTTTGTCTTGCGCATAGGTAGCCCTTGGGAAAGAATATCCACCAAATTTTCTTTGATCGATTCTGCCATCATCCCTTCTTGACCAGGGCATTCCCCACTTGTCCATTTGGTATATCTCATTTGGTATTTCATGGGCTAGTTTTTCAGCTACATCTTGATCGCACAGGAAATCACTACCCCTTATGGTATCATATATGTGGGACTCGATATTGTCTCCCTCATCAGAAAATAGGACCGCTGCCGTTCCACCTTCGGCAGAGACCGAATGTGATCGCATAACCTGGACCTTTGAAATTACTCCAATATTCAACTTGTCATTTGTCACTGCAGCAGATATAGCGGCACGCAATCCTGCCAGGCCCGTGCCTATGATAAGCATATCGTGAGAAATATGGTCTGTCAAATAACTATTGCAACCTCATCCATCCATCCATTATCCTTTACGATGACCTCTATATTCAGCAGTAAATATATTATTCTTTTTCAGAGAAATAAAACCTAATGCAGCTGGAATGATTGAAGATACACTTTAATTGTGAGAGCTATTTTTCCCAGTCAGATGAGCCTAAATTGCACTGGCAAGGTGCTCTTGACAACCAATACTTCAGACGATGTCATAGCGCTAGCTGCCAAGAGGAAATTAATTGAAAACGGGATACAAGAATCACAGATAACATTGGGTCATGATATACAAATCTTGGAAAAAGACGATTTTTATGTTAGCTATGATCCGCCAGACTTGGTCATAAGAATTGTATATGATAAAAAGCCAAATGGTATGATAAAAATGAAGAATATAAAAATGATTAAAATTTAAACCAAAGGCTCACAGTATTAAATGAAACGAATAAGAAATTTTGAATTACATTTGTCTATATTATCTGGTCTAAATATTTGTCAATTTCATTAATACTCTGCTTCTGTTCCTTTGATCCAGATTTTATAGTAACGATGTCTTTCTTGAATTCATCAAAGCTTATGATAATTATGGCAACTGCTTTTTTGAGGGCAGCTTCGTGAAACTGTTTGCTTATTGTTCTGCCATTTATGTCATAATCAGTTGCATACCCAAGATTCCTTAATTTTGAAACCACTTCAATTGCATGTTTTTTTTCTTCTCTAGAACTGTAAGTGACATAAATTAGGGGCCTTTGGATTGGCTTGTTTGATTTGTCTTTGATGGCTGTAAGAATCCTTTCCACGCCACCTGCGGCACCGGTTGCAAACAAATCCTTTCTACCAAACGCTTCTGTCAATCTATCATATCTGCCGCCACCCACAAGCGATCCAATCTGCGATGTTTGATCTTTGGCTTCAAATACAATGCCCGAATAATAATCAAGTCCTCGGACTATCCTAAAATCTACCATCAAGTTGCTTACCTGTCTTGATTTCAAAGAGTCTACAAGTTCCACAAGGACTTTGGATGACTCAAATTCACTTACCTTACTGTTTTCTAGCATTTTCTCAGGTGTGCCGTTAAAGGAGACAAATTCAATAAATTTTCGCAAACTGGCCGAGTCAAGCTTTTGCTTATATTCTTCAACTATGTGCTCACTACTTCTTTTGGCAAGTTTATCAATTGCCCTCATCATTTCATTTACAGTGCTATTGTCTGTAATCCCAAGAGACCTTGTCAAGTATTCTTCTAAAATAGATCTATGGTTTAATGCAATGACAAAATCAATTCCCAATTTTTTCAATAAGTGTGAAACAAACTCTATAGTTTCAGCATCAGCATCTACCTCTGGCGATCCGAATATTTCGATATCCCATTGATGAAAATATCTGTATCTGCCTAACTGTGGTTCGTCATAACGCCAGACACCTCCGAATGATGATAGTTTTGCTGGGAGTTTAAGGTCTCTTCGCATAGAAACAAATCTAGACAATCCTATGGTAAGGTCAAAGCGTAATGCTATATTTCGTCCACCTTTATCCGTAAAGCTGTATGTTTCATCAATTATTGATGGCCCGCTTTTGGCTTCTAGAGTGGATAATAATTCCAGCGTTGAAGGCTCTGTTTGCTTAAAGTCAAAGATTTCTGCAGTTTCTACGAATTTGTCTCTAATATGGGATATATTTCCTAATTCCTCATATTGCAAATCCCTCATTCCTCGCGGAAGGTCTAACTTCACAATCATGAGGATCGTGTATCATCATTTAGATTTTGCGATTAGTTATAATAATGCAGCAGAAAAACAGACATTGTTGGCCGGAGGTTACAGATATCTTGACCATGTCACCGATGCATATATTGAGGCGTACGGTGACAGCATGGAAGAAGCATTTTCGTACGCAGCCAAAGGAACAATCAATGTAATGTTTGATATTAACGAAATTCGGGGCAAAAGCAAATTAGAATTTGAAGTAGATGGACATGACCATCCCGAATTATTATTCAACTGGTTGGAAAGGATACTTTTACTTATTGCAATAGATAACAAGGTAATGTCAAATTTTGAGATAAAAATTTCTAAACTGGAATCCAAGTATCGACTGACAGCGTTGACAATGACAGAATTAATAGACTTGTCAAAACATGGCTATAGGACCGAAATAAAAGGGGTGACCTACCATGAAATGGAAGTTTTACAGGAAGGAGATTTGAATAAAGTAAGGTTCATACTTGATTTATAGTTAACCGAAAAGGCTCAAAACATTACGAGACCAACATTTTAGAAGGACTTACAATAGGTAGTGTAGAAATTTTTGTTGTTGCCTTACAAGATTTAAATATCAATTCAGATGATAAATTGTAACAATGAGTTCTGATTCTAATAAGCCTGCGCTTGTTGAATTGTCCGAAAAAAACTTTGATGAAATAATAGGGGGCAATAAGCCCGTACTAGTAGATTTTTGGGCAACATGGTGTGGACCATGTCAGTTCATGCTTCCAATATTTGACAAGCTTGCCAAAAAGTATGAAGAGAAAGTTATTTTTGGAAGACTGAATGTTGATGACAACCAGGGAGTGGCAATGAGGTTTGACGTCTACGCAATTCCTACATTCATCGTATTTATGAATGGAAAGCTAGTCGAAAAAGCAGTCGGCGCTGTTGGCGAGAAGGGGCTAGAAGGTTTACTAGAAAAGTACCAGTAACAAAATTTTGAATCTTAATTTCACAGATATCCAAACGCAGGATCTGATTCACGTTTTTTTGATAGTATAAAATTAAAAATTTCCTGCTCCTCTTCGCTGAGTTTGTCTGAAAATCTTTCCAGCAGTATTCTTGCTTGTCTGCTGTTAAGATCTGTATAAAAAACATCGCCTTCATTTATCTGTCTGCCAATCGTAGGTTCCTTTATGGAAAGAGCTACCTGTGTTCCTCTATCGGCGATATCTAGGTTTTTGCCTTCATTTTGTATTTGATGTACCACACCAATTTTCTTACCATCTTGATTTATTACAGTAATCTTTTGCCTTAATTTACCGACTAGTATCTCGGCACCAAATACTGCGGGGTTGTTCCTTCTGAAAACAAAACCTTTCATGAACTGAAATTTGCAGATAGGGGGTATTTCATTAAAAATAATTGAATCTTCGTGAACTTTTTCATAATCTACCCATTCAGAGTAACTTCTAACTAAATTGTAGATTATTTTTTCGTTAAATATTTTTATTTTCCTTTCAAAGGCTTCCTTTTCTGCATCTTCAAAGACCTTTACATTGAATCCAAGAACCACTCCTAGGTAACGATCTTTCTCTCTAACGGCAGAGGCAGAGAGGATATCCCTGCGAGTAATAGTCCCTAGATCAGCGGATCTAATTGGTATGTTATCTTTTTTCAAAAGTTCAGTAATAGCTTCAATTGATCCTATGGTATCGCATCGCAAAATTATGCCGTTGGTCTCTGTTTGTATTATCGCTGATCTAATCTCGGACTCTATACTTATTTTTAATTTTTCTTCGTCCTCAGGCCGTTTAACAACATAGAGTGGACTTCCAGCAAGTACACCTTCAAGGTCGGGAGAGGTTACTTTCAGACCTGCAGCAGCAGTAACTTTATCGACATGTCTAAATTTATCCCTGGGATCTCTCATTTCATCCAGTGGTTTTGGAAGTAGTAGTGCCTTGATTTTAGTGGTGGTAACAGTATCTTTTTTACCGACAACAATTCTGTCTCCTTGCTTTAGGGTACCGTCTAAAAGTATAATATTTGCTGACGGTCCCAGTCCTATTTCATCATTAACTTCAAGCACAAGACCTCTTGTTTCCGTTTCATGTCGCTCCAGCCTTTTGGACAAGTATTGTTGGGTCAATCCCACCAGTACGGCCAGTAGTTCTGGTATTCCAGTTCCTCTTACGGCACTTACAGGAACAATTGCCAGTTCCTTAGTAAAATCTTTAACCCGCCAGAATGCCTCAGAATTATATCCTAATCGAGAAAGGGCACCAACAACAGTGTAAATTTTTTCATCTAGAAATGACACAATGGAGGTATCTTGAATCTTTAATTGTTCTGCAACCAGGATCGAATCATTTTTTTTCCAACCTGATATTTGATCTATCTTATTGAGGGCTATGACAAATGGGACCTTTCTCTTTTTTAATATATCCAAACTTTCAATCGTTTGCGCCTCAAGTCCTTTGTTAACATCTACTACTACAATGGCAATATCCGCTGCTGAACCACCCCTCATGCGGAGATTTGCAAAAACTTCATGACCGGGAGTATCTATTACGAGTAGGCCTGGAACGGGATTTTCTGATTTGGACAGCTGGTCAAATAACTTGCCTGTAATATCTTTGATTGTTTCAATCGGAAAATAGCTTGCGCCAATGTGTTGGGTTATTCCTCCCTCTTCTCTGGATTGTACAGCCGTTCCACGAATTTTGTCAAGTAAGGAGGTTTTGCCGGAGTCTACATGACCTAATACAACTACAACAGGTTGGCGAAGTTCCACTTAATTAAAAATGATTTTAGACTCTTTTATGAAGCTTTCAGCCGAATCGGAAGCATGTATTATATTATCAGTAAATCCAAGTCCAAAATCTCCCCTGATTGTCCCCGGTTGAGCTTCTGTTGACTTGGTGTTTCCAACCATTACCCTTACTGTTGAAATTGCATTGTTTCCTTCTAAAATACACCCGACTGTCTTACCAGAACATATGAATGAAACTAGCTCGTTGAAAAAATACTTATCTTTATGTGCATCGTAGAATTTGCGTGCCGTATCTGTATCAAACTGAAAGGACCTGAGATTCACTATCTGAAAGCCCTTCTCTTCAAATCTGGAAATAATTTTTCCAACAATTCCCTTCTTGAAACCATCAGGTTTTACCACAATGAGGGTCTGCTCTAAATTAGACATTTCCTAGCTCTTATTTTTTGACCTTAATTCCACCCTTAACGTACTTTCGAGTCCATTTCAGTTTTCTTGGATCTCGTTTTAATTTCATGTTCTTTTTACATTTAGGTGAACATGTCCACTGAATAGAACCATCATTTTTTACTGACATCATTCCTGCATCAGTAGGAATATGTTTTCCACAAAAGAAACAATTTCGGAGAGACGCTGCTGCTTTGCTCAAACAATATCACTACTTTATCTTTCTTGCCTCTCTCTCAGTTTCTCTCAACATCAGTATGTCTTTCATCCTAACTGAGCCTTTAACATTTCTTGTGAGAATTCGACCCTTGTCCTTTCCTTCTAGTACCTTTACTCTAACTTGGATTACTTCGCCTGCAATACCGGTTCTGCCGACTATTTGAATAACTTCTGCGGGAGTTACCCTTACTTCTGCAGCTTTACTCACTAGTAAAATCACTCCTTCTTATCTTTGATACTTGAAAGTGTTCCAATTACTTGGTCAACAATATGCTGACCTTCTCCTGCATCAATTATAGTTGCTGCAGCAGAGCCAACTTCAATTCCAAGTGATTCACCTAATTGTTGCTTGCTTGGTACAAAAATGTAGGGAGTATTCCTTTCATCGCAAATAATAGGAATATGAGCAACAACTTCTGGCGGTTGCACGTCTTCTGCTATTACAACCAATTTGCCTATTCCTCTTTCTATCGCCTTTGTCGTTTCATTAGTCCCTTTTCTAACACTTCCGCTCTGTTTGGCTACTCTGACGGCTTCATAGACAGCACTAACGAGATCTTTTGGAGTTTCAAATTTTACATAAAAAGGTTTACTCATTTTATAATTCATCACCCATTGGGATCATCTTTAATCTACTGAATAGATGTGGAGGCGTATTAAAAATGTTGCCGAGCAAATATTATTTTCCACCTAGCGTGTCGTTAACGAGCCGCGTGTATTCGTTAACTTTAGAATTAATCAATAACTCATCAGTCGATTCTCCGTACATTCTAATCAAAGGTTCAGTACCGCTGGGACGGAGCATTAACCAACTTTCTTCATCAAACCAAATTTTGATGCCATCAAGTGTTTCTATCTTCATAGGACTGCCATGAGTCTTTGCGTTTTCTATTACTTTTTGAACCACTGTCATATCAGAACAATGAAACTTTGATTTGTACTGGTAAGCCATGGGAAGAGAGGATAGCAACTCTGAGAGCGTTTTTTCTTGTGGTGCCATTAGGTCGAGCATTAGTGCTGTTGTAAGGGCACCATCTCTAACCTGATTCAAAATTCCGTACATGAAACCTCCGTTTTCCTCCATACCAATAATGGCGTTTTGTTTTACCATTTCGCGGGAAACCTCAACACTACCTACCTTTGTGTGAATAACGCTAGAGCCATTATCCTGTGCAATTTTTGTCAATATGTTAGTTGTGTTTATCGGGCAAACTATTTTGGCTCCCTTGTGTTTTTCAGAAATCAAGTATCTGGCCAATAATGTTCCGGTCTTATCACCCCAGTGAATACATCCTTTTTCGTCACAGAAGATGGATCTATCTCCATCACCATCATAAGCAGCGCCAATATCGGAATTGGTTTCTTTTGAAATACTACACAGCAAATTGAGGTTAGAAGATGTTGGTTCTGAACCTCTACCTGGAAAATTCCCATCAACAGTTCCGTTAAGAGTTATTACCGTACATCCAAGTCGTTTTGCAAGAATTGGAGCAACTAGCGCTTGAACCCCATTTCCCAAATCCATTGTTATTTTGAATTTGCGTTGCTTGATTCTGTCCGTATCGACTAATTTCAGTACATCCTCAATGTATCTTTCAATTATCATTTCTTCTTTGAAATTGTCCCCTATCTTTGTCGAATTAATGAACGCCTTGTTCCTAAAAATCTGTTCCACGATGGTCTCATCGTTTCTTGAAAGCTCAACTCCATCTTTTGCAATAGGTTTTACACCATTATACTCTGGAGGATTGTGGGAAGCAGTAATCATGATTCCGCCTTGAAAATGATTCTTTTTTATGGCATATTGAAGACACGGTGTAGGCAAAAGGCCGGCATCAACCGTGTTTATACCATTTGAATTAAGGACTGCGGTAACAACATTGAACATGATCTTGTTTGAATTACGGCCATCTCTACCGACAAGGATTGAACCTTCCTTGTAGTAAGAAGCCAGTGCATGAATTACATCGACCAAGAAATCTAGAGAGAGATCTTTTCCGAATACTCCTCTGATTCCGTTGGTGCCAAATAATGGCATATTCCTGTTCAACATAACTAAACACCAATATATTCTAAATAATAGTTAAATTTGGCCGAATAACCTTCAATAGGCAGACTTCGATGCGGGGGTTGCCAAGCTAGGTCAACGGCGCAGGTCTCGCTAATTGCGAGTGCGAAGCTTAGAATGGATGACATTCAATTCCTAGATCCCTGTTCCTTAGGGATTCGTGGGTTCAAATCCCACCCCCCGCACACAATTAAGGACCATTACTGGCAGTTGCTATTAGTCAAACTGGCTTCAGATTTAGAAAAAAAATTCACAGGTTGAATTGGATTCTACTATACGCTACATAATTTCTTGTGTCTTTCATCGTGAAAATGAATTTCACAAAAATCTGCATTACATGTATAACAATGCCACCCTGATAGTGTATAGCATACTGAGCATTTTCGTGTAGGATTATTATAATCAAAATCCTTTCTTGATTTTTTGAATATTTTTTGTCTTGCTTCAGGACTCATGTCTTGCAAACCAAATTGTAAAGATCAATAAAGGAGAACATGTCATTGCTAGTCTATTAGGTATGAATGTAAATGCACCAAATGTGTATTTATCATCGCTTTAGAATTGGTTTTAAGTTATTTAAGTATTAGTGTTGGATGCATAATTTTTAGAATCCTTTAATTTTGAGGTCTTTCTTTAATCCATTTTAATAATGAACAGAAATGACAGACTCGTAGTCGAGGTAACAGTTGTTGGCAAAGATAGAAAAGGTGTAGTTGCAGATGTAACTAATTTTATTTTCAAAAATGATGGAAACATTGAGCAGATAAATCAAAGCGTTATCAATGGACTGTTTGGTATGCAATTGGAGGCGTCATTTCAACAACGCGAATTCAGAAAAGAACCGTTTGATACAGAGCTGAGGTCTCTCGCAAAAAAATTAAAAATGGAGGTAAAAGTCCATTATGAAGAGCCCAAAAGATTAAAGAATATTGCGATTTTTGTTAGCAAAGAGAGCCATTGCCTCATTAAATTGCTGGATGCAAAAGCGGCTGGGAAAATACGTGCAAATATTGCTGTAATCGTGGGAAGCGAAAAGACGACCAATTCTATCGCAGGAAAGTACCAAATTCCATTTTATCACATAATGCATTCTCAGCAGACTGATGCAGAGATTGAAATTTTGGAGATAATGGATCGTTATAATGTAGATTTGATAGTTCTAGGAAGATACATGCGGATATTGACGCCAAATTTTGTTTGGAGATATCCTGATAGGATTATTAATATTCATCCATCATTGTTGCCTGCTTTTCCTGGTGCATATGCATACATACAGGCATACGAAAGAGGGGCAAAAATCGTTGGCTGCACAGCCCATTTTGTAACAGAAGATCTTGACCAGGGACCTATTATTTGTCAGGAATCATTTAGAGTTAGACAACGAGATACTGTAGAGTCAATCAAAAGAAGGGGACAGAAACTAGAAGCAGTAACATTGCTAGAAGCAGTAACATTATACTTGGAAAACAGAATCCAAGTAAATTGGGGACGGGTTGTGGTTAAGAACACGAAATGAAACTAGGGAACCTATGCAGACACCACAGCGCAAACGTAAACTGTTTTGATTAGTTTAATAACTTAGTTAGACATTTCTACTGATATTGTCAATAAACAACCTCAGTTTCAGCGAGATAAAAAACAAAAAAAGTAGAGCAATAATCCCGCTGGGTTCCATAGAGCAGCATGGACCGCACCTCCCGGTAACTACTGATATATTGATTGCAGAATATACGGCGAACCAAATCTCAAAAAAAATTCCAGCTCATGTTCTACCCGGTATTCCTTACGGGGTATCATATGAACACAAACCATTTTTCAACATTTCAATAAATAACGATTTACTATCAGATCTCTTGACTCAGATTTGTGTTTCATTGGCAGAAAATGGCTTTAGCTCTGTAATCATATTAAATGGCCACCACGGAAACATGGGAGTATTACAATATGTTCCTCAAAAGGTAGCAAGCAAGAATCCAAATTTGAGTGTATTTGGAATTAACTATTGGAATTTGATAGAAAGGGAATTTGATCATGCAGGTTTTGTTGAAACTTCATTAATGCTGTCTATCAATCCTCAGCTGGTCCAGATGCATAAAGCCAAGCGCGGATATTCGGATACAAAGAGATTGCGTGCTACATATTCTACATTCCTGAATAATCCATCGTCATTTAAGATTACAAAAAATGGTGTTTGGGGCGATCCTACTAAAGCAAATAGGCAGGATGGCAGAAAAATAATGTCCAGAGCAATTAAGAATATTATTAGGTCGATAAAGGAGCTGGATGAACTGAGTAGATGATTTCCAAGGTTTTGTTTTGAATTTAGACTTTTTTATTTTAAATATTAGTTAATAGGAATTGAATTAGATCTAGTGATTCATACAATAGTCATTTCAAGACGGATATCAAAATTATTATTAACTTTAATATAGACCTTCATTAAGGAATACCATAGGTAGTGATATAGATGTCCGTTGACATGGCTGTAAAAGTACTTGATGAAAGCTTGGGTAAAATAGTTCTGATAAAACTAAAAGGAAGCAAAGTAATTCGTGGGAACCTGCACGGTTTTGACCAACATATGAATTTGCTTCTTGACAATTCTGTAGAATTACTTGACGAAGGAAAATCAAATGAAATTGGAACCATTGTTGTAAGGGGAGATAATGTTGTTATGATATCTCCGCCGCCGGTCTAACATCACTTGTCTAGAATATTTGGAGAAAATTGAATGACCAAAGGAACAACTTCAATGGGAAAGTTTACCCGAAAGCGCACTCATATAAAGTGCCGTAGATGCGGCCATAACGCATTTCATAAAAGAGACAAGAGATGTGGAAAATGCGGATATCCAGATCCAAAAACTCGAAAATACGATTGGATTAAACGGCGAGTTACATAGACATTAAGGATAAGACTTAACAGTATGTTGTAATTTATTACAGTAAGTTGGATTTTGTTGTTGCATCATTTTCAATAGGATTAGGTGCAATAGCCTCTGTGCTTTTTCGTCAAATTAGAAAGCAGAGAATTGCAAAAACCTACAATAACAAGAACAGTCCAAAGCAAGCATACAGTTTCGATACATCCAAAAATAGCACTGATCTTGAGATGATGAAAAATGAGTTGGATTCATTACAGGTTGAAAGGTCTATCATTGCTAGTTCAGCTAGAAGGGTAGATGAGACTTTTAGAGAAGGTAAACTAAGTCAATTAGAATTCGACAGATTAATGTTAAAGTACGGTGAAGATTTAAGAAAATGTGACGAAGAAATAGAGCATGCGCGATCGGTTGTAGACCTTTACGATTTGAGCGCAATTAAAAACAATCTTGTTTCTATAGTAGAGAACAAAATCAAAGTTATAGATACAAGATTAACAGAGCTCTCTGAGAGGAATTTCAAATTGGCAACTACGCCAAAGCGGACGCGACCTGATATCATAAAAGAGGATTTTGCTAATTCATCATTACGCCAAGAAAATCTAGATTATTCGTTACGTACTGAGGCAGAAAAAATAAAAAATCTGGAAATGGAAATTAATCAAGCACTTGAAAAACTTGATAGTTTCGAGTCTATAAAATCAGGACCAGAATTACAGTCAAAACCAGGAGAAGAATTAGAACCAGAATCCAAACTAAAATCAAAAATAGCATTAGAATTAGGGAAAGAGGAAATACTGAAAAATAGTTTAGGGACAAGTGATAAACAGAATGTTGCTACCAAAAAGGATCCTCTTAGGAATTTTGCCCCATCAAAGTTGGTCTAAAAAATAATTAGATGGGGAACATTAATTTTTAAGGATCCATAAATTTCAGAAATATTACTTTCCTATTCTGAACATTTTTGTACCGCAAGTCGAACATATTCCTTGTGTTGCTGGTTTTCCATTTTTCATAGTTATCTTTTTCTCATCATTCATAATCCTTTTTTGTTTACACTTTACACAGTATCCTTCCATAAAAAATAGATTTCGCGTGTAAATAAAAACATTGTGCATACGGGCTTTTTTTGGTCAAAAATATGAGGATTTTTGTTCCAATTAGGAAAACTATATTAATTTTGAACTCCTATTATACTTTTTAGCTAATACAAGCCAAATATGCTATCATAGAGTTTTGATTCATCATATTCTAATAACTTTCAATTGTTTGCAGTTTTTATGATAAATTGTAAGTGCTCAAATATGGGTAATATTTTGAAAATTTATAAGTAATCTCAAACTTCGTTCATTGTTAAATGAAAATTACCGTAATCGGAGCCGGACGTGTAGGCTCTTCTGTGGCCATAAATTGCTCGATGAGAGAATTAGGTGATGTGATGCTTCTTGATATTGTCGAAGGTCTTCCTCAAGGCGAGGCAATGGATATTAACCATCAACTTGCTGAACGAGGAATAGATTTGACAGTTACTGGCTCTAATAACTATGAGGAAATGAAAGGATCCGAATTTGTAATAGTTGTAGCAGGTGTCGGTAGAAAGCCCGGTATGACGCGTATGGACCTGCTTAAAACAAACGCTGACATAGTAAAGGAAGTATGCAATAAAATCAAATCCTTTGCTCATGATTCAAAGATTATAGTAGTAACAAATCCGTTAGACCCATTGACATATCTTGTAATCAAATCACTGCAAGGACAACGAAACAAGATAATGGGGATGGGGGGAATGTTAGACCTGTCTAGATTTAAGGAGCACATCAGTACGGTAACCAGAATATCTCGAGAATCAATTCAGGCAATGGTCATAAGTGAACATGGTGAGAATATGCTGCCACTTGTTAGATTCTCAAGTATGGGTGGGATACCTTTGCGTGAATTCATAACCCCAGAACAATCAGAAGATCTTGCCACAAAGACAAAAAAGATAGCAGCTGAAGTAATTTCTTTAAAAGGTGCAACTGTTTATGCTCCAGGAAATGCTGTCTCAACTATGGTCGAGAGCATCGTAAAGAATAAAAGGACAATACTTCCTGTGTCAGCCCTGCTTGAAGGAGAATATGGATACAGTGACGTTTGCATTGGGGTACCATGTGTACTTGGAAATGAAGGTATTGAAAAAATAATCGAGTTAAAATTAAATGAAAATGAACTAAAGATCTTTGACTTGGGAGTTCAGAGTGTAAAAGGCGCAATAAAGAGCCTTTCACTATGACTTCTTGTACCCTTAGAATCCATGAAAAATAAAATGAAATCGTGAGGAAATGGAAATTAAGAAAATCTTAGAAAAATTAAGGCGAGGTGAAATAACAGTCGCAACGGCAGAACAGGAATTGCGACTATATTCAATTGAATACGTGGAAAATAACTTGGCTAAAATAGATCCACTGCGAGAGGCAAGAAGTGCAAAACCAGAAGTGATTCTTGCTCAAGGAAAACAGTATAAAGACCTTCTCAAAATTATTAGAGCAACTGTATCAAGGAAAAAATTTGCTCTAGTAAGTAAAGTGAGTCCAGAGTATATGAAAAAGTTATGTAAAGAATTTGAAAAACAAGAGTTCAAAATTTACAGAGGGATCAATACACTACTAGTTTCGAGCAGACAACATAAATTTCCCAAAAGAAATGGCAGAGTGGGAGTACTTTGTGCTGGAACTTCGGATATTAAAATTGCCGAAGAAGCGAAAATTATGGCAGAAGTGATGGGTAGCAAAACCATGATTGAATACGACGTCGGAATAGCTGGTATTCACAGAACAATAAATGCAGTTGCCAATATGATAAAGTCTAAGGTTCAGGTTATCGTGGTCGTAGCCGGTATGGAAGGTGCACTTGCTTCTTTTGTTTCTTCGGTTACCGATATACCAGTTATAGGGGTTCCAACCTCAATCGGGTATGGGTATGGCTCAGATGGAATTGCAGCACTGGCCTCGATGCTCCAAACATGTTCTATGGGAATGACAGTTGTAAACATCGATAATGGGATAGGTGCTGGCGCTTTTGCAGCAATGGTAGCAAACAAGATGTCAAATGAATCCAAATACAGCGATAATGAAGATTTATAAGTAATTCATATAATTGTCAATTTTATAAATAGGATAGATAGATAGGTGAGTTTTTAGTTTATGGTTTATACTTCGACATTTAGGAGAATAAGAGAGAGAAAAACTAACTACAGGAAAAGGGAGAAATTACTTGTAGGTAAAAAGGATTTTGTAACTGTTAATGTCAGTGATCAAAACATCTCAGCGCAGTTAATTAGACCAGAACTTCTGGGAGATAAAGTGATGGCCTCTGTACATAGTAACGAACTTCTATCATACGGATGGAAAGGTTCACGTAAAAATATTCCCTCATGTTATCTGGTTGGTCTCTTATTAGGTAAAAAATGTCTTCAAAAGAAAATTTCTAGTGCAATTTTGTATATTGGCAAGAGACATTTTACGACGAAAATTGCGGCATGCTTGAAGGGATTATCAGAAGCTGGCCTGGAACTACCTTTTTCAGAAAGTATTCTTCCTTCCGAAGATAGAATTCAGGGAAATCACATAGCTGATTACGCTAAAAAACTAAAAGCAAATGATGACATGTACAAATCAAGATTTTCATCCAACTTGGGTTCAGGACTGGAACCAGAAAAATATCCTACTCATTTTTCAGAAGTAAAGGATAAAATAGTTCACGATAAGGCTGAAAAAGAAAAGGAATCTGAAAAAACAATGAAAACTACCACTAAATCTAAAACAAAATCTAAATTGTCCAAGAAAAAGGAGATTCAAAATGAGTAGCTCAAGAAATGAACAGGCTACAGTATGGAAACCTCGTACGACTCTAGGACAGATGGTAATTGAAAATAAAATAAGTTCAATGGAACAGATTTACGAAAATGGTATGCGTATTCAGGAATCTGAAATAGTAAAACACTTGCTTCCGGACATTAAGAGTCAAGTTGTACACGTTGGAATAGTCCAGAAACAAACTGACGCTGGTGAGATGACCAGATTTAGTGCCCTTGTTGCTGTAGGCAATGAAGCAGGATGGTTTGGAATAGGAATGGGCAAGGCTTCACAAATGAGAATTGCTATTGACAAGGCAACAATTAATTCATATCTTCATATAATTCCGGTGAAACTTGGTTGTGGAAGTTGGGAATGCCGATGTACACAGCCACATTCTATACCCTTCAATGTTAGAGGAAGAGGCGGAAGTGTAAAAGTAGAAATTCTGCCAGGACCAAGAGGACTTGGACTTGTTGCAGGAGAAAATATCAAAAATCTATTAAAGCTTGCCGGAATTAAGGATGCATGGACAAAATCATTCGGATCCACGAATACAATGACTTCTACTGCGATGGCAATTTTTAACGCATTAAACTCGACGTATATTACAGGATGAAAAATGGCATTTTTAGTAGTTAGAATGAGAGGAACAGTAAATGTCCCGTTTTGGGCATTGACCACCTTAAAAAATCTCTATTTGAACAAAAAGTTTTCGGCTACTCTAGTACCCGAAACTTCGGATTACTTGGGAATGTTAAGGAAAATAAATCAATGGGTGGCATGGTCAAAGGCAGATTCAGAAATCGTAAAAACGCTGATTGAGAAAAGGGGCAAAAAGAAAACTCCAAAATTAGATACAAAGAAAGAAAGTGGGAGAAAAGATGAATACAAGGGAATTGATGAATTAGTTGATGTTATTGTAAATGACAAAATAAAATTTTCAGACCAAAATAATATAAAACCTTGGTTTAGTTTGAATCCCCCCAAGGGCGGTTTTAAAAGGAAAAGCAAAAAACAATTCTCAGATGGCGGTATCCTCGGGAATAACAAAAATTTGCTTGAAATTGTAAAAAGAATGGTATAGGTTGATTGAACAACATATGAGTTTTACATTTATATTTACACCTTCTCTTATTCAATAAGGTATATCGCATATGGCAACTAGGTTTAGAAAAAGCAGAAGACAGCGAGGTACAAGGTATTGCGGTTGGGGTCAGATAGGTCAACATCGACAATCTGGTAGCCGGGGAGGAATTGGCGGCGGTGGAAAACATAAGCATTTTTGGATACGGACGGTAATCGAAGAACCAGACCATTTTGGACATGATACTCTTAATTCATATAGTCGATTTTTGGTTAAAAAATGGATAAATCTAAGAGATTTGAAGAATCTGTCTTTGAGACAGCCTCATAAAAAAGACGAAAACCCTGTTCTAGATCTTGGGTCATTGGGAATTCAAAAACTCTTGGGCGGCGGAAATATCAGTGAAAGTTATGTTATTAAAGTAGCACAAGTATCTGCTAGTGCTAAAAAGAAAATAGAATCCGCAGGAGGGAGCATAATTTCAAATGAGCACAGTGCACAATGAAAGCATAATAAGATCGGTAATCAAAAAAGTCTCAGCTTATATTCCTCAAGTAGAGAAACCTAAAAAGAAAATTGGGCTTAGTGAAAAATTCATTTGGTGTGGTATTGCACTATTCGCGTATCTTGTAATGGGTCAAATCCCACTATATGGAGTAACAGACTCTCCAAAATTTGATTTTTTGGCGTTTGCTAGGGTTATTTTCGCTGCACAACAAGGAACGTTACTGGAATTAGGTATTGGACCAATTGTAACTGCTGGTCTGTTGATGCAGTTATTAAAAGGCTCAGAATTAATAAAATTAAATTTTAAGGATCCTGACGATAGATCTCTATTTACTTCTGCAACAAAGATAGTTACCATTATAGTTATCATTGCAGAAGGGACCTTGTATGGTGTCAGTGTATATGGAGGACTGCTTTCGCATCCCAGCTTAATCCCAGTGTTAATTGCACAACTTGTAGGAGCTAGTATTGTTGTAATGTATTTGGATGAACTTATTCAGAAAGGATGGGGTCTCGGTTCTGGTATCAGTCTTTTCATTATGGCTGGTGTAGCTCAGGGAATTTTGTGGAGTATATTCAGTCCACTTCCAGTACCTGGCGCTACTGAACCATCGGGAATACTTCCATACATTATTGATTCTGCCATACATGGAGATCTTTCTAATGCATTTTTTAGAAGTGGTCAGCTGCCAAGTATTTTTGGCCTAATAGTTACTTCATTGGTGCTATTGGCTCTTGTTTATGTACAAGGTATTCATGTAGACATACCAATAGTGTCTACCAAGTATAGAGGGTTTACTGCAGTATATCCTATAAAATTACTTTACACATCTAATATTCCTGTTATCCTAGCGTCAGCTTTACTCGCAAATGCTGTGTTTATGGGGCAGATGCTATGGGCAAACTATAATCCTGACAATTCAAATCCATTTTTTAACGTGATAGCTCAATTTGATCCGCAGCAATCACAGTCGCCGACTGGAGGAACTTTGTATTATATTACTGCTCCGAGAAGCTTTGAACATTCGCTTCAGGATCCTGTAAGAACTGTCGTCTATATTATATTTCTGACAGGAATTGTTACTGTATTTGGTCGTCTGTGGGTTGAGCTAGGTGGTCTATCTCCAAAAGCAGCGGCGAAAAACTTGTTGGATGCAGATGTACAGGTCCCTGGTTTTAGACGAACGCAAAGCTCTGTACAAACTCTGCTTAACAAGTACATACCGGCTGTGACAATAGCGGGTGGAATTATAATTGGATTACTGGCATCAGTGTCAAATGTTTTGAGCGTTTTTGGTACTGGAATTGGTATCTTACTTATGGTAGACATTTTGGTTAATTATTATAACTTGCTCATCCGAGAACAAGTAGATATTCATATGCCCAAACTGGCGGCACTCCTTGGAAGAACCTAAAGGAACTAAAGTTATAATTGTTGGTATTCCCGGTGTAGGAAAGAGTACCATAATTTCCAATGCGACAACTGCGTTACAAAATATGGGAACATCTGTCACGACTGTAGTTTTTGGATCAGTAATGTTCGAAGAAGCTAAAAAATTGGGAATAACAGATAGAGATCAGATGAGAAAACTTTCAATTGATGTGCAACAAAAATTACAAAACATGGCAGCCGATCTTATCTCAGGTCGAGGAGAATCGATAGTTGTCATTGACACGCATCTTTTTATAAAGACATCATCGGGGTATTATCCTGGATTACCTATGAATTTAATTTTAAAGTTAAATCCTGACAGATTGATTCTAGTCAGCGCAAAATCGGAAGAAATTCTCAGGAGAAGAAATGATGATAATACTCGAACAAGGGATGTGATATCTGATGATGAAATTAAAAGGGATATTGAAGTTTCCCTGTCAATGATTTCATCTCTTTCTATTTTGACAGGGGCGCCCTTTGAGATTATTCATAACCATGATAACATGATAGATTCTGCTACTTCTCAAATGGTGGAATTACTAAAAAAATCTACTTAACTGATAAATATCAAAACATGAGCTCCATATATATGAATATTGGGCCGACAATATCAGATTAGACTAAGGGAAAAGATTTGAAATTAAATGATATTCGGGATATAAGTGTAGTAATATCCGGAAGCGCTGCTGTTGGCAAGACTACACTGGCTGATGCTCTTGCAAAGGAGTTTGGATTTAAATTGTATAATGGAGGAGATATTCTAAAGGAAATTGCACGTCGACAGGGTCATACAATATCTGGAAATGATTGGTGGGATTCCGATGATGCAGTAGGATTCATGAAAGAAAGAAAGAAAAACCCCGCCTTTGACAAACAGGTAGATGAAAAACTAATTAAAATCGCTCAAAAAGGTAACGTTATCATTACCAGTCATACACTTCCTTGGTTAACTTCCGAACCAATTACGTTTTGGCTCAGTGCATCCCAGGAGAAGAGATCTGAAAGGATGTCAAAACGTGACAACATTTCAATATCGGAGGCTCTTGATATTGTGAAGATGAGAGATAGAGAAAATAACCAGATATACAAGAATATTTATGGTTCACAATTCGGAGAGAATAAGGATGTTTTTGATTTCATAATAAATACTGAGTTATTGACTCTTGAATCACTAGTTTATTTGTGCAAGGAAATCATAAAGAAGATGAAAGTATAGTATCTAGAAGGGGCATGTTATGACATTAAAAATTGATACCTTGGAGATAATAAACGATGACGTTACTAGCGAAAAGTATGGACATTATCCTGAAAAAAGACCCATAGACGTTCTATTGGATAATGGCATTATTTTATTAGATAAGCCTTCTGGTCCAACTAGCCATGAGGTAGTTGCTTGGACTAAGAGAATTCTGGAGATTCCAAAAGCAGGTCACAGTGGAACTCTTGATCCAGGTACTACGGGTCTCCTGCCAATTGGGCTTGGTGATGCCACAAAGGCACTATCAATACTTCTATTGGGACCAAAGGAATACTATGCTATTGCAAGAATTCACAATCAAAGCAATGTTGCTGAGATAGACAGAGTACTTGATAAGTTTAAAGGAGAGATTTACCAAAGGCCTCCCCAGAGATCCTCAGTCAAGAGATCTACTCGCATTAGAAAAATATACGAGTTAGAAAGAATGGAAAGTGCTGATAACATTCTATTGTTGCGCGTATTATGCGAAGCAGGTACGTATATTAGAAAATTGGTGTATGATGTCGGTGAAGTACTTGGAACAGGAGCTACGATGTTCGAATTGCGGAGAACAAGAGTAAGCTTATTCTCAGAATCCTCGGATAAACTGATAAGATTGCATGATTTGGTAGATGCATTTGAAACTTATAAAGAGTCAAAGGGAGAAGAAAAAATTCGTTCAATTATAAAGCCAATTGAGATAGCACTAGATGGAATAGCCACAGTTGCAGTAAAGGACTCTGCAGTTGATGCATTGTGTCATGGTGCACAAGTTGCCATTCCTGGGATCGTAGCTTTTGATAAAGGTGTGAAGAAAAGGACCTTGGTTGGAATTTATACATTAAAGGGAGAAATTATCGCATTGGGTGATGCGAATATGGACGCAGAAGAAATACGACAAAATGATAAAGGTATAGCCTTCACAATTAAGCGATTGATAATGAAACCTAATATTTACCCACGTGGCTGGAAGACCAATAAAACTTGGAATGAAAAATGAAAAAATTGAGTTCTACTCGCCTTGGTTCTTTACTTTTGATTTATTTCGTAGTTTGATATTCTATCATACCTATTAGAAGATTACTCATCTTAGCCGTTATCTTCAGGATTACTGTTCTCGTCAGCTGAGTCAGTAGAGTTTAACATACTGGTAACGTTGGTGGTATTTAGAGATTCACTAGGAGTTTCAGCAGCTGTAGCATTGGCAGGACTTGTGTTAGTCTCTTCCTCTCCTGTTTGTTTTAGTTCTTCTCCTGTCATTGCTTGTTCTTCTTCGCCTTCAGCTTGTTTTTGTTCTTCTCTTGTCTGAGCTGGTTGTTCTCCACTAGTAGCATTTGTCATGTTAATCTCTTCCTCTCCTGTTTGTTTTAGTTCTTCTCCTGTCATTGCTTGTTCTTCTTCGCCTTCAGCTTGTTTTTGTTCTTCTCTTGTCTGAGCTGGTTGTTCTCCACTAGTAGCATTTGTCATGTTAATCTCTTCCTCTCCTGTTTGCTTTTGTTCTGCACCAGTAACATCTGTAGCATTCGTACTTGTTGCATTAACATTTTCTTCTTCAGCCGCTGCTTGATCTTCCTCCTCTGATGTTGCGTTAGATACTGGGACTTCGTCATCTTCTTCAGATGGTGCACTTGTAGTATTTACTACAACGGATTCAATTTCTTTAACTTGTTCTGGAGTTGCGAGTGATAATATTGATTTGTTATCATTAGCGTTAGATGTCAACTTTTCCAGCACATCAGTTGGAGCAAGACCAACGCCGGTGCTATTCTTCAGGTCATCATCAACAAATTTTATGATTTTTGTGGAATTTGCAGGCAGTACTTCTAATATTTCCGTTCTATTGCCAATTGAAAGTGCGTCACTATCGGGATCTTTGACCAATGTTTCTTTTGGTAGGTCAGCTACTGTTGTAGCATCTGCTGGCGGAGGTGGAGGAGCTGCTCCATCTTCACTCTTAGGCGTAAAACCTGGAGTTTGACCATCAAATGCGGGAGTTTCTGAATCCGTTGTATTAGTTGTATTTGCACCTTGACCAAAAATTACTTGACTTTGCGTCGGGACTACGATAAATAACGCTGATGCCAGTAATAATAAACTTACAAAACCGTATTTTAGGAGCTTCATTTCAAGACATACTTTTAACATGTTAACGATAATTTAAACAATGCTAATAAGATTTGTGGATTTGGAAAATATATTAATTCACTAGAGGGTCTCTACAGCATTCAATAAATCAGCATCCATAAGTAAAGTTAGGATACAGGTCTAATTACTTATCTGTAAATAAAAAGTAATTTTTGTAGTGAAATGAAAAAAGATTGAAAAAGATTAAAAATTTAGAAATCTTCGCAATTTGATTTCTTTGTGTCTCCTCGAGATGGATGGTAATCTAGGATAATATCGTCTCCACTACCACAATCAAATTTATCCGCTCCCGAACCTCCTCTCAGTACATCATCATCTTTTCCACCAAAGAGTTTATCATTTCCTTTGCCGCCTGACAGTCTATCATCTCCGCTTCCTCCAGCGATGTTATCCTTACCTGCAAAGCCTTTTAATTTGTCATCACCCTTTTCTCCATAGAGCCAATCATTTCCTCTATTTCCTCCAATCCAATCATCTCCTCGACTTCCAAAAATGAAATCATTGCCTCTATTTCCTTCTATTATGTCATTTCCTTTTCCTCCTGTTATATCATCTTCCCCGCTATTACCTTGAATCACATCGGTATTTCTTCCACCATAAATGGTGTCATCACCGCCATTTCCTTCAACTATGTCTTCATCATCTCCTGCCAATATGAAATCATCGCCAGAATTTCCAATAATATTGTCATCTCCATCATGTCCATACAGGTTATCTTCTCCAGATTTTCCCCACATTACGTCATCACCGTCCAATCCCCAGATACTATCATCATCATTTGTTCCCGGGAGAATGTCGTCATCATCACTTCCTACTATATTGTCCGCCCATGCACTAGAAATAACTGCTGGAGATAGCGCAGCCATGATCACCGCAATTAAAGCAACAAATATTTTTTTACCGTTGATAATCTTATAGTACATCTCTTATCTACAACTAGTACGAATGCTAATAAGATTTGTGGATTTGGAAAATATATTAATTCACTAGAGGGTCTCTACAGCATTCAATAAATCAGCATCCATAAGTAAAGTTAGGATACAGGTCTAATTACTTATCTGTAAATAAAAAGTAATTTTTGTAGTGAAATGAAAAAAGATTGAAAAAGATTAAAAATTTAGAAATCTTCGCAATTTGATTTCTTTGTGTCTCCTCGAGATGGATGGTAATCTAGGATAATATCGTCTCCACTACCACAATCAAATTTATCCGCTCCCGAACCTCCTCTCAGTACATCATCATCTTTTCCACCAAAGAGTTTATCATTTCCTTTGCCGCCTGACAGTCTATCATCTCCGCTTCCTCCAGCGATGTTATCCTTACCTGCAAAGCCTTTTAATTTGTCATCACCCTTTTCTCCATAGAGCCAATCATTTCCTCTATTTCCTCCAATCCAATCATCTCCTCGACTTCCAAAAATGAAATCATTGCCTCTATTTCCTTCTATTATGTCATTTCCTTTTCCTCCTGTTATATCATCTTCCCCGCTATTACCTTGAATCACATCGGTATTTCTTCCACCATAAATGGTGTCATCACCGCCATTTCCTTCAACTATGTCTTCATCATCTCCTGCCAATATGAAATCATCGCCAGAATTTCCAATAATATTGTCATCTCCATCATGTCCATACAGGTTATCTTCTCCAGATTTTCCCCACATTACGTCATCACCGTCCAATCCCCAGATACTATCATCATCATTTGTTCCCGGGAGAATGTCGTCATCATCACTTCCTACTATATTGTCCGCCCATGCACTAGAAATAACTGCTGGAGATAGCGCAGCCATGATCACCGCAATTAAAGCAACAAATATTTTTTTACCGTTGATAATCTTATAGTACATCTCTTATCTACAACTAGTAGAATGTCCACTAATTTAAGCAGTACTTTTTTTTATCTAAATTCAAATTAAATTTAATCTCTTTTTTTGCAGGGAAATCCAAATTGGACCATAAAAAATGCGCGTATAGGGAATTTGACTTCATGTATACATCTGGACAAAATTCACAGTGGCTAGCCTCATTGGTGATATTTATCCAGAATTGGATCCAATAAAAGACAGTGATGTTAAATAATTTCCATCAAAATTTAATTGAATTTGGACGTTACCAAGTGATTCGAATATGCACAAGAATCTGCTTTATCCAAAGGGGTTAGTCCATACACTCTAAGCTATGCTATACTTGACTCCGGCAATAACAATCCCTTTTGTATTTTAATTCCCACTAATGGCTTGGTGGTAAGTTGAAGATTTTGCGCTTTTGCATCTCTGAGCAATAGCCATTCATCCCTTTTGATCTCTAGCATCTTTGCTTGTGGAGCAACAATGTATGCGTTTTTAAGAAATTTCAATAGCGGATATTTTAATTCCATTCTTAACTAAACAAACTGTTTGTCTAGTTCGTCTACAAATGTAATTATCTATTCTCATCGACCGTTGATCAGACTATCTATTTAAAAATAGGATGCAGATATTGATTCTTTAAATTAATTACTCACAATTTTGGTTTATCATAAATGTTGCTAAACAATACAATTAGATTTTTATTTTTTCTTTTCAGGCATTCATTGTATTGACATGGTTCTGAATAAATAGCAAGTTAAGGGATGGATTAAGATGAACTTTATTCGCGATGATGGAATAAAATTGCAGGCTTTTTTTACCATTTATGAGAGCGATACAGGCTATACGATTGCCAAACTTGATTTGCGTACTTCGTCAGAACTCTTGCATTATACAGATGGAGTTAGATGTTTGGCCGAGTGAGCACCTGGATTAAAGCGCCGGGAGAGGGATTTGAACCCTCGAGACCTTCACAGGTCACAAGCTTTCAATATGATATATTCCAGGCTTGCGCCCTACCAGGCTAGGCGACCCCGGCTCAGATTCTACTCAATTTTTTCTTTATATTAACTATTAATTAACTAATTAATTGCAATCATTGTATTCTGTTCTTATAATTTAAATTATGAGAAATTATTCTTCATCACTTAGGAGTTTTCCGGACATCATATCATATTCATTAATGTTATTATGTCCTAACTTCTCCACATGTTCTTCAACATCAGAACGAAATGAAAATGTAGATCTACAATCTTTACAAATCCAAATCGATCTTAGATCATAGTTTTTCATTGGTGAATTTGAAGTATAAAACATCCAATTTAAGCAATCAGGTAGGAAGTTACATATTATTGATTAAATAAAATCTTTCTAAAGTATTAAGTAGTCGATTCTTTCGTAAAATGAGAAAAAAGATGAAATCCGCAATTCACTCACGTAAAGTCTATAATATCCATCAATATTCTCAATATTAATTGAGCACTGCATCCATCTCTGTTGATTGCAAAAGTAACAGGCACTTAGAATGTGCAGATTGTATGTGTAAATGCCATATTCCGGGGACTATGGAGAATTTAGCTAAGAAAATTGCCAAACTAGAAAAAGATACTCCTGGGGTAGGAGAAACACTCTGATTTATCACCAAACAATATTTGATTTTGCTACCTTTACGTACTATTGACTAAGTCGTTTTCCATTGTATGACAAACAAACTAGATAAAATTCACTACTTTTCTGTCTGCTTGCCTTGGGCTTACTCGTTGTAACCTTAGAAAAGACCTTGGAAGCCTCTCGTTTGACAATGCTAGAATTGTTTCCCTCAAAAATCTTGAACACCGCGTGTCCACCATTTTTTAAGAGCTTTGTTGACATTTTCAATGAAATTAAAGTTAGTGAAATTTGTCTCTCATGATCGAAATGCCAGATTCCACTAACATTGGGAGACAAGTCAGATAATACTACGTCAAAAGAAAATGGAGATATGTTATTTATGATCTGAATGATATTCGGATCTTCTATGTCAGCTTGAATTATGGTAGTATCCGAAATTGGTTTAACTGGATCCACGTCTATTCCAACAACCTTTCCATCCGGTCCCGCAAATTTCGTTGAAACTTGCAACCAACCACCCGGAGCACTACCAATATCTAAAATGGTATCATTCAGTTTTAGCAAATTGTATTTTTTGTTAAGCTCTATTAGTTTGTATGAGGACCTACTACGATATCCTTGTTCTTTTGCTAATTTTCTATATTCGTCCTTTCTGGCGAGATCTATTTTCATATGCCAACATCCATCCGATTTGTTTCATAGAGACTTTTTAGATTTTGGTGTTCTTGGAACATGCTTAGCACCAGTCATTAATGTCCTGAGTGAATTTTCATTAATTGATTTAGTAAAAACAGCAATTATAACTCCCAAATTACTAGGTAAAGTATTTTTTCATAATATTTTCCATCTTTAATTTTTCAATATCTTTATCGCCCAAAGTTTCTGGATGTTGTTGTTTCAAGTGCCTTAATGTAAACCTAACACTTTGCCCACAAAGTTTACACTTCGCTTTTCCAAACATTTAGGATAAGGTATCATAAAGAGTAATAAAAATTGCTAGTATTGCATTAGAACGATTCAAATTGGTAAATTATTAACTCAAGTATTAGCACCCATCACGTTACTTCAAATTACAATACAAGACTTACGACATCTTTTCTATTATATTTCTCTCAATAATGAAGAGGTCTATGTGAGCCATGTAAAGCAGCAGTTTCGAATAATCTCAACCAATTCCAATTGGGGGCCTTTTGTGTTCACTGTGTTCCAGAAGTGTATGATAATTTAACGTTTCAACATTCTCAAACGACTTTCCACAAATTTTACATTTCCATGTGTTCAGCCCTTCAGCAGTTTTACTCGACTGCCCAGTTGACATATTATTATTATAGGGGTCATCGCAGATAAGGTTTTCATCATAAAATCGTCAAAATTCATCAATTATAATCCAACTGGCCAAATGAGTCATATTTGATGGAGTTAGGAAGTCCAAAATTAAGATTTGAATAATGAAAATAATGATTCGAAAAACAAAAATAGGAATGGAAAAAACTCATCTCTGCATGCCGATAACTGATCCTAACAAGAAACAAATTGCTCAACAGAGAAGACTATTTTATAAAATATGTTTTGACTGCGGGGGAAAAAATCCCATACTTGCTTCAAGATGCAGGAAATGTCATGGAAAAAATATGAGACTCAAAAACAGGGCATTGGGAGCAAAGAAGTAAGACATTATTTTTTTCGTAAAATTTGTTGATTTGTTTAAGAATATATAAATATTATTAAGCTGAATTCTAATTATACTATGCCGATTAGGACAGGAGAAGAGTATATTCAGAGCTTAAAAGGGCGTAAAATGAAGGTTTACCTGTTTGGTGAACTGGTAAAAGAACCAGTTGAACATCCACTGATAAGACCGTCAATTAATGCGGTAGCTGAAACGTACGATCTTGCTGACAGAGATCCTGAATTGGCATCAGCAGAATCTTCACTTTCCGGTAATAATGTAAACAGATTTTTACACATTGTAGAAAATGCTGAAGATTTGGTTAATCAGAATAGAATGCAAAGAAAACTCGGGCAACTTACAGGAACCTGTTTTCAAAGATGTGTGGGAATGGATGCCTTAAATTCATTGTATTCAACGACATTTGAAATTGATAAAAAATTCGGAACACCCTACCACGAACGTTTTAAAAAATTTGTAAGGAAAATGCAAGATGATAATCTTGTTATCGGCGGTGCCATGACCGATGTTAAGGGCGATAGAAGTCTAAGTCCGTCACAGCAAGAAGACCCGGATCTATTTGTACATATTTCAAAGCGAGATGAAAAAGGTATTTACTTATCTGGTGCAAAAGCACATCAAACTGGTTGTATAAATTCTCACTGGATACTGGTTATGCCTACGATGAGACTACGGGATGAAGATAAACAGTATGCAATTGTAGGAGCAATTCCAGCTGATGCAGAGGGTATAACGTATATCTACGGAAGACAATCCTGTGATACTCGCAGTATGGAAGGTGGCGAATTGGATGCTGGAAATTCAAAATTTTCTGGACAGGAAGCAATGATTATTTTTGATAATGCGTTTATTCCGAATGAATTAATTTTCATGGATGGAGAGTTCGAGTTTGCTTCAATGTTGGTTGAGAGGTTTACCTGTTACCATAGGCGTAGCTATGTTTGCAAGACAGGCCTGGGTGATGTTCTTATTGGGGCAGCTGCCTCAATAGCAGACTATAATGGGATCTCCAACGCCTCGCATATCAAAGACAAACTTGTTGAAATGACCCACTTGAACGAAACTATCTTTGGTGCAGGTATCGCTTCGTCATATCAAGCGCATAAAACATTGTCAGGAAATTATCAAAATGATGACATGTTGGCAAATGTTTGTAAACACAACGTAACAAGGTTTCCTTATGAAATAGGTAGGCTTGCGCAGGATATAGCCGGTGGCCTAATGGTAACTATGCCTTCTGAGAAAGATTTCCGTAGTCCTGATACAGGACCACTTCTTGAGAAATACTTGAAAGGCAGGAAAGGTGTTTCGACTGAAAATAGAATGCGTATTTTGAGACTCATTGAAAATATGACACTTGGACGAAATGCAGTTGGATATCTTACAGAGTCGATGCACGGTGCAGGTTCTCCCCAGGCACAAAGAATCCAAATTGCAAGACAGATGCAGCTAGGATATAAGAAAAAACTTGCCAAAGATCTGGCCGGAATTGATGAAGGAGAATCCGCACAGGTAATCCATGAGCAATCTGAATATTTTGATAGAATATTTGGAATAAATTCGACTTAGTTTTTACCAAGTTCAGAAATATTCAATTTAAGTTGTACGTTTGTATAGATCTTTTTTTGTGTATTTCTAGATCTTTCGGAACGTTAATTATGTAGAAGGACAGGATATGAAAAACAAGCGATTATGAACGATGCAGAGTTTATAAATCTAGTTAGAAGTTGGAATGACTTTCCCACAAAAGGAATTTCATTCAAGGACATAAATCCACTACTAAGAACCCCAGATTCAATGTATTACCTTAACGAAAAGTTGTCCGACATATGTGCCAATATTCAAACAAACAAAATTGCAGCTATCGAATCAAGAGGATTTGTTGTAGGTTCTCTTCTTGCAACAAGCATGAGCAAGGGATTAGTCCTAATTAGAAAAGAAGGTAAATTGCCAGGGCCTAAGATTAAAGAATCCTATAGTATAGAATATGGGACTAGGGTTATGGAAATTCAAGAAGATGCTATTTTGAAGGGTGAAAAAGTTCTGATAGCAGACGACTTGCTTGCAACAGGAGGCACTGCGGTTGCGGCAGCTTCGCTTGTAGAAAAATTAGGAGGCACAGTAGTTGGATTTGTGTTTATCATTTGTTTGAATTATTTGGACGGTACGGATACATTGAAGAGTAAAGGTTACGATGTTAGATGCATTATGGAGTTTGAATAATATGCAAAATTATCATGCCGAAATTGGTATAATAGGCGGAACCGGTATCTATAACACTGAATTACTGACTAATGCAGAAACAGTAAAGATCTTTACTCCTTACGGTAGTACATCGGATCTAATTACTATTGGTGAGTACAACGGTAGATCGGTAGCTTTCATTCCTCGTCATGGTAAAGGGCATACTCTTCCTCCACACAGGGTTAACAGTAGGGCAAACATATGGGCTCTACATTCATTGGGTGTGTCGAGAATCATTGCTCCATCCGCGGTGGGAAGTCTTCAGGATGCCTATAAGCCTGGTGATATTGTTCTCCCTGATCAATTCATTGATTTTACTAAACGAAGAGACTATACGTTTTATGATGAGGGGAAAGTATGCCACATATCATGTGCAGATCCTTTTTGTAATGAATTGAGAGAAATGTTGCTAAAAGTGGGTAAACAACTAAATACTAATGTGCATAATGGCTCTAATTATATTTGTATAGAAGGGCCGCGCTTTTCAACACGGGCAGAATCAAAATATTTTAGAGAGATATTACGTGGCGATATAATTGGAATGACACTGGTACCGGAATGTGTACTGGCACGTGAAATGGAAATATGCTACGTATCAATAGCTACGGTTACTGATTATGATGTTTGGTACGAAAATCCTGTTTCCTCCAAGGAAATTCTTGAGGTGTTAACCAAAAATGCCAATAAAATAAAAGAATTACTTGCAGCGTTCATACCGTCAATTCCAGATTCTCGAAACAAATGCAACTGCGGGAATGCATTAAACGATGCTATGGTTTGAATTGATCTTTTGCCCCCGGATCGACTAGGACTATTTCTCCTTCAACGAGTTTTCGTTGTAATGTTAGTTGGAAACTTTCGGTTTCATAACCAAATTCCTTCAGTTTGGCGAGAGTTTTTTTGGTCAAATTCAGACTAATGTTATGACCCCCAATCCTTCCAAAGGCAATTGCATTGAATTTAAATTTCGTATTTCTGACAATAAAGTAACCCTTTAATTTACTTGCATACTGCCCTCCCTGAGCTTTTTCTACAAATATTTTCGGGTCGTCAGAAGGGTATGAGTCGCGAATCACTTTGGATGAGCCTCATCCGTTATTTCGATACTGCGATTTATATTCTTGGAAACCAGAAAACTCCACCAGTTGTCATCTACAATCTTGTAATCAGAAACATCTACACTTACTGTGGTTTCGTCATCAGTGTCAATAAAAGAGAACTTGCCATCTTTAATTATTCTTGTTAGTTTCCACCGTTCTTTACCGACCCTATTTCTATTTATGGCAACAGCCCATTCTTGACCTTCTTCAATAGATGGCATACCAATGTAGTCTACGATTTCCAAAATACCCAATCTTTTCTCTTCGCAAAACATTTTCTTGTTTACTACATTTCTCCAAATATCAACGGCTCCTATTGTCTTGTTATTTTCATTAATATTAATAACCCCAAAATATACCACCTTATTGTCCGGAACGGTCGACATTCCAACATTATTGATTCTAATTGCCTTATTTAGTTCTTGCAGATTCCTGCATTCTTTCCAGAGACGAGGCAAGACTATCAATTTGAAGGTTCTTTTTAAATTCTATACCGATTTCTTGGCAGTGCCGGCGATAAGCGTTTATTATTGAAAATTTTGGATGGAATGTCTGATACTTACCAGACAGCTCAAGTATTAGCCCTTTTTCTATTAAATTAAAGAGTTCTTGCTCAGATTCTACCAAAGAGAGTTTTAGCGCTGCGGAAATCCTTGCTACTGTTGATTCCCCATTGATTATTAAAAATAGGAAAATTTGTGCTTCCTTCTCTGTTAGATTGATCTTTGAAATTAGAGCTTCCTTTATGTTGTCCATCCAGCATCAGGTCAAATTTATTTTTCATTTGATACTCTCCTATTTACATTGTCTGTCACAGAGGTCATAATTGATTGGCAATAACAAAAGGTAAAGTATCCATGATAAGAAAATGTCTTATAGTGATAAAATCTCTTTATATTTTTCGTATCTCTGTTTGATGTCTTTATTGCCAATATTGACTAATCTTTGAATTCCATAATCTTCAATCGCAAATGAACCCATAATGTTTCCATGAATCATCGCATTTTTCAGGGATTTTGAATTTATTTGTCCTTGTGTGCACAAATATCCAATAAAAGCGCCGCCAAAAGAATCACCGGCACCGGTAGGATCTTTTATAGTTTCAGTCGGATATCCTGGAATGGGATAGAATTCATTTTCATAAAAGAGTACTGATCCATTTTCTCCCTTATTTATCAAAACAAAAGAAGGACCATTTGACACTATTAATCGGGCACATTTCAAGATGCTATTTTCTTTAAATAACAATCTAGCCTCTGATTCGTTTAATATTATTCCATCGACTTTATTCATCATCTTGATTACATCGTCTCTCTTGTTCAAGATCCAAAAATCCATAGTGTCACAAATTACTAACTTTGGATGGGAAACTTGACTTAACAGATTCATATTTTGAACAGGATCATTATTTGCAAGATACACATATTCTGAATCAACAAATGCTGTTGGTACAGTAGATTGGTAATTTGAAATTACATTTAACTCCGTTTTGTTAGTGGTCCTCTTGTAAAGATCATAACCAAAAGATGAATCATAATGAAAGGTCTTATCCGTTTCACTAATTGACAATCCTCTGATATCAAGACGATTTTTCAATATCTCCATATACGATGCTGGAAAATCATTACCTACAATACCAACTATCGATGTAGGTACGTAATTTGATGCCGCGATTGATGCAAAAGTAGCAGTACCTCCCAGAGTTCTTTCAACAGTATGAAATGGGGTACGAGTGGTATCTAGTGCAACAGTTCCAAATACAGTTAGCATGCAGTTCAATCTATAACAACAATAAATAAGTGTTCAACAATATTTTTGATGTTGGCATCAGAAGCAAGATATGATAAAATAGTGATTGGATTTTCTGGAGCATCAGGTATTATTTATGGAATTAGGCTCTTGGAGGTTCTGCATTCCATTAATATTCAGACCTATCTTATAATCAGCGAATGGGCGAAAAAAAACATAGTTATTGAAACCCACAAAACACTAGAGTATGTGAAATCTCTTTCTTCAGTAAACTATGATAATTCTAAACTTGATGCTTCTGTGTCAAGCGGCTCATTTTTACATGATGGAATGGTAATAGTACCATGTAGTATGAAATCACTTTCGAGTATCGCAAATGGATACGATGATACACTCATTTCCCGTGCTGCCTCAGTTACTTTAAAGGAATCAAGGAAGTTGATCTTAGTTCCACGTGAAACTCCTCTCTCCAGAATTCACCTTGAGAACATGATCAAAGTACAGGAGGCCGGTGCAATTATCCTTCCGGCTATGCCGGGCTTTTATCACAATCCTTCATCCATTGATCAAATTGTCGATCATTTGGTTGGAAAGATTCTTGATCAACTAAAAATAAAACACGAATTGTTCAAGAGATGGAAAGATCAATAAAAATCAAAAATAACTTTGGGTAGATAATATTTACTCTTAATGAAAAATTACATGTAAATATCTAATTTTCCCACAATTGTAATTTTTCAATTTTTGCTCGTCTCTTTGCTTGATAGAGCATCTCGTATACTGTTTTGTGAGATCTCCCATTGATTAGTAACATTATTGCATCGATAGCGAGTTTTGTTTCTTCATATTCGCCTATCAGCCCTACCGTGTGCCCATATATTGAAATAAACGTGTTTGTTAATTCCTCTAGATTCTTTCTTGCTTTGCCCTTTTCGCCAATAATTCTTCCTTTGACCCTATTTGTAGAATTGGTTGTTGTTGTAAAATTACGCAGATCCAAAATTTGAAACAATGTTTCCTCTTTTAAAATTCTAAAAGCTCTTTCCGGCGAAAAACCACTAGAAATTGCACTGATAATATCGCGTGCCTTGAGAGCACCATACTCATCGAAATCTTTAGAAGTTGAAGATATTATTATTTCGCCCGTTTTGCTTTCAATTTCAATCTTCACATTGCACTTTTTACAAATTTCATTTTTTATTTTTCCCTTATTTCCTATTACTATGGGAATCCGTTCTTCCTGTATGTGTAATGTTAAACTCAGATGATCTTTATTGTCCAATAAGAATACCTATACAAAATTTTGATGTTTAATTATTTATTCATTTATTTGCTAAACTATGAGTAACTTATCGAATTTGAATTAATAGGATTGCGTGAATCTATAAATCATGAGAAATGGAACATCTGAAAAGTACTTGACACTTGCCCTCTTTGCTAGATTCATTTCAATTGCTTTGTTCACCGTATCCTTACCGGCCAAGTTTGAAATTGATGATTTTTTCAGGTAGGATTCAATTTCATTTTCATCTGCAATTTTATCCATCCAGTAATTTTTTTTCATATTTATCGTGATTTCTCCATGATTGATTTGTTTATCTATGAGATAAAGATCGCATACATTTACCATAAGAGAGTCTTGGTATTTTACAGTTCTAATTGCATACCTTAATGACTGGTTTTTAGAGCTACTGGTCTCCATTATCAAACAATATTCAACAAGATAAATTAGATAAGTTTTTTTGTTTATTTTTTTTGCAGCAGGCTAAATTATAGGAATTTGTAAGATACATCATAGAATGTTAGCTATTATTGTTTCAATCATTCTTACTAAAAATTAACACTATTATTGGACCATCAGATTAATTAGATGCACTTACATACTTAAGGAGTAGAAAAGATACTCAAGGAGTAGAAAAGATTGTCAAAGGATTTGGAATACATTCGGGACAAGAGAAGCTTGGATTATGGTTCTTTATCAACTCATTATAGGAGAGTTCTTGTTGTTTGTATTGACAGGGACGACGACCTAGGTAAAAACGCTGGCGTTGAAACTCCTGTCTTTGGAAGAGATCAATGCATAAGTGCAGGCACTAGATTGGCAATTGAAGATCCAGAGGATGCTGATGCCAATGCAATTTTTGGCGCTGTCAAAATATATGAAGAGCTTGTAACAAAGGGCTATGAAACTGAGGTTGCCGTAATAACGGGCGCCTATAATCGTGGTATAGAGGCAGACGAAAAAATATCCTCAGAGCTCATAACAGTGTTGTCAAAGTTTAAGGCAGATGGAATTGTCGTAGTATCAGATGGGGAAGACGATGAGACAGTAATACCTCTATTGCAGGCCATGGTACCTGTGATCTCTATTCAGCGAATAATAATTAGGCATAGTAGGAGTGTAGAATACTCATATGCTGTTTTTGGCAAGTACGTAAAGATGCTAGTTTACGATTCAAGATATTCAAAATTCTTTTTGGGTGTACCAGGGGCACTACTTATCGCAAGTGGGTTTGCAACCATTTTTGGCTTTACGAAAGAAGCGTTGGCCATAGTTCTTAGTGTATTGGGTGTTGCATTTATTATCAGAGCATTTGATATTGACAAGTCACTTGGATCCCTAAATAGGACTACGCCATCAACATTCATCAGAATATTTTCGACGTTTGCAGGAATCATGATAATATTGGTTGGTATATCAAATGGATTTTCGAGTGTCCCTGATGGCGCCATACCAAAGGATGCTAGCATTTCTCAGATTATTACAAATAGGACTGTAGTAGGAGCATTTGTGCACGGTTCAATTACTCTAATTTGGATTGGATTGGCGACCATTTTCGGCGGAATACTCCTTAGCAACTGGTTCAAAGGAAGCATTACGATTCTATCAGATATCCTGAGATTAGTTGTGCTGGGATTGATTTACATTCCAGTAATTCAATTTACTTCAGTCTTGACGGAAAAAACAAATCCTTTCAATCTTATCTCTTCCTTATTTTTTGGTCTAGCTATTACACTTGTCGCGACAACATTTTTGTTTCAGTATTTCAGAAACAAAAAAGGTGGAGAACACCTAAAGCATTAGCAATTGTGTTCACAGAGTTATTATATGATTTAAAATCATTTACTTTGAGGGCAAATGCGCGGACTTTTTTATTATCTAATCAATAACGATTGGTTTTATCGATTCTATGAAAGAAAATTGGAATCACAGATTAGAAAAGATTCGCTTCCAAATCATGTTGCAATAATACTGGATGGTAATAGGCGATGGGCTAAATATAATTTCCTTGCAAGCAAAGGCGTACATGCAATGGGTGCTGACAAGGCCGAACAGTTACTAACTTGGATTTATGACCTTAAAATAAAAATAACTACTCTTTATGTATTGTCTATCGAAAACCTCGAACGCGATAAGAAGGAATTGGAAGACATCTATAATCTTCTTGGAATAAAACTTGAAAAATTATACAATGATTCACGAATACACGAAAGGGAAATGAAAATAAAGGCCATTGGAAATATCGATGCTCTCCCACAATCAATAAAAGATATTTTGTTTAAACTTGAAAAAGAGACAAATCATTATGATCTGACTTTTCTAAACATCGCAATAGCTTATGGTGGGCAGCAAGAATTAGTTGATGCGATTAGAAAAATTGCTCATGATGTAGAAAGAAGAGAACTAAAAATTTCAGAGATCACAGAGCAGTCAATTGATTCATATCTTTATACTTCACACTTACCGCAGCCAGAGCCTGACCTTATACTGAGAACTTCTGGTGAAAAGAGGCTGAGCGGTTTTTTATTATGGCAAAGTGCATACAGTGAACTAGTTTTTATGGATGTATTTTGGCCCGAATTCCGAAAAATTGATCTTATGAGGGCGATTAGAACATTTCAAAGACGACGTAGAAGATACGGAAAATAAGAAAATGTTGATATGTCTATCTAGCATGTATAAAACAAATGCCGCAGCATGGTGATTACGATCAAAAAAGTGCTAAATGGTTTTGCAGTATCTGGGTAGATAAGAAAGAATGGCTGGAAATCCACGGATATTCCCCACTTGCTATTAATCTTGATACAGATGAAGAAGAAGTCATAGAGAGCGGTTAGCAACTATCGAGTTAGTAGTTATTTGAAATGATGACAGAAAAATCTGCTGGGTTTATCCTCATCACAGATGATTTTGAAACTGATGACTATTCTGTATTACTACTTCATTACACATCAGGTCACTGGGACTTTCCTAAGGGAAATATAGAAACTAATGAAACTGAATTAGAGGCTGCTACAAGGGAACTACAAGAAGAGACTGGTATTGAAATCTTTAGAGTGATACCAAACTTTAGATACATACTAGATTATAAATACACTAGAAAGACTATGCTAATCTCAAAACAAGTAACTTTATTTCTTGCATCTACAGGAGTAAGAAAAGTAAAGATATCTCATGAGCACATAGGTTATAGTTGGGTGAAAAAAAGCGATGCAACTACTCAGTTGACATACAAAAATGCCAAAAATGCATTAAAGCATGCAATTAATTTCTTGGAAAAACCATCCTCCAATATCCAGTAGTAATATGTGTGACTGCTCAAGCAATTTTTGGAATTTTTGTCAAAACAACCCTTATCAAATAAATAAACATGGTATGACAAAGTAAAGGAAAATCCTTAGGAAGTATAGAAAGATGTGTTTGAAGCCTTCAACCAGTAGTGAAACTTATTGTGTAGCTTTATGATATGCTTCGGAATTTATAATATCAGATACGGTCTTTCGTTTGTTTTTTGAATTTAGAACAGTGCGACCTATTATGAGATAATCACTTCCATTCCGCATGGCACTTTTTGCGTTACCTCCTTGAGTACCTATGCCAGGTGAATAAATGGGGATACTGGAAATCGATGAGATATGTTTCAAAGTTCTCAAGTGTGTGGCACCCACTACAATTCCATCGACTTTGGTCGTGTTGGCGTATTTCAAGAAGAGCTCAAATAGAGGAACGACCTTACTTTCTTTTGATCTCCTTTGAACTGTATTCAAACCATATCCTTCATTGACACTTTCGTGGCTCATATAGACAAGTGATATTATACCCATGCCGATTTTGTGAGTAAATTGAACTAGAGACGCCAATTGTTTCTGTCCGATAATCGGATTTACTATAACTGAATCAAAGCCCATTGAATGCAAATGCTGTACAGTTACTTGGTTCGTATTTCCTATATCATTTAACTTAATATCAGCAATTGAAAGCAATCCATGGGAATGTATAACTCTGTTGATGCTTTGAATATCTTCCTTGGCAAATGGCAATATAAGATGAAAGTTAATTTTAATTGCGCATAGAAACGGGTAAAGATTTTTTACTAATTTTTTAATATACTTGAGATTAGAATGTTGTGAATCCAAATCCAGGGCTAGTATTATGAGACTTTTATGATTACTTGAAGCACGAGCAATTCGTTCTCTATATGAGATTTTATTCATCAACCTTCACTAAGGGATGTGAACTGGATAATTTTATTAGTTTGATATAGATGTAACCATGCTCGTCAATATTGTTTGTAAATGTCGGATTGTCAGATTTCAAACTAGAGTATTTTATGAAACAATTTACTGGATTATCTGGAAGAGTTGCATAGTAAAAATATGAGACTCCATCAGATTCGGCCATATTTAACGCTGTCCCTACAACATATTTGGAGTTCTTGGTGCTATTAAAGACAAAAAGAGGCAAGGGTGATTCTTCATAGATCATTTTGTACGATGCAATCTTTACTAGGCTTTGGAAATTGGCTAATTTTATTGGTGCATAATTTGAATTCTTGACGCCTTTTGGTCTGCGCCAAAATATTTGTGGAAACTTTTCAACAGAAATTATCGGAGAATACATAACCGAAGGATTTTGTATATTAGCGACTATAGCCACATCTTCGTAGCCGCCGGTATTTTTATATGCAAGATATTGACCAGCGCTTGAATATTTGACGTAGTATATCACAGGAATATTGTTCAGAAAATCAATTTGCGTTGCCAATAAATTTTCTTTGCCAGACTTAAATGAAAACGTCAAAAGTGGAGTCCGTTCAAAAGCGCAGACAAGTCTACCAAAATCTTGAACCGTGGAAACCTCGATAAAGAAAGGGGATTTAATTTGCAATGCTCTACATTTTAAAACTACATTATTAAAATCATGCGAAAAAGGCTTGTCTGGAAGAAAATATTTCTCTTCAAAACTAATTTTCTTCCCTACGATCGATTATTTGGTTAATCTCAGCCCCAGTACCTATGAGAACAACTTTAACACCTAGATTGGCCTCCATGTTCTCAATAAATTGCCTTGGTTTAGAAGTCAATTTAGAATATTCAGTTAGACCGGCACATTCCGGAAATACTACATCTAGTTTGGTAACGGCTAATTGGGTGGCGCTGTTTATTTTTATCGATTTTTTGGCTAATTCCAAGTTAAAAGGTGATGCCCTTCTTTGTCGGCCAGTTACACTTCCGTATTCTACCCAACCTAATTTAGCGGCCTCATCAGAGCTAATTTCATTTTCCAGTGGACCACCACCTACGCGGGTAACATATGCCTTAAAGACTAAAATAACATCGTCGACCTTCTTGGGTCCTATTCCAACGTCTGAACATATACCCGAAGCAGTAACATCTTTAGAAGTCACAAATGGATAATCGCCGTGGTACAAAGACAGAAATGTTCCTTGTGTTCCTTCTATGAGTACTGATTGACTTTTGTCGATAGATTCATTGACAATATCGGAAACATTGCCAAGATATTTCTTTAGACCATCCACATTTTTTGCAAGATTCAAGATCCTCAATGCACGATCCGAATTTGCCGGGCCAGTACCAGTTCCAGTGGTTCCAACAATATTCTTAAGGTGTGAATTCTCTTTATCCCTTGTAATATGTGACTCATCAATTATCCCGCAATGATTATCTATTATTGTTCTATTTTCAGCATTATACTTGCGAGACTCATCTAGCAAGACTTCCGGTGTTATGAGGACTCCTGCTCCTATTAAGAGCTGGGTTTCAGGATTTAAAACAGCGCTTGGCAACATGCGCACTTTGTAGGTTTGATTGTTGTGAACAAAAGTGTGACCGGCGTTTGCACCAACGCCCCCCCTTACTGCTATTTTTGGATTGTCCTTTATAGATAGATATGCGATTATCTTTCCCTTTCCCTCATCTCCGTAAAAGCCTCCGACTATTACTTTACAGGTCATTTCCAGTTCACATTAAATTACAAGTAAATATAAGGATAATCAAGTAATACTAAATTTCCAAGGATAAACTATTGTAGTTGATCATGAAGCTTTTATTCTATGTGCCGGACATCGTCATACAGGCAAGGTTTATGCTGCCGTACTAAAAAACAATGCCACTAATTGACACAATTTTATATAGTCGATTTTGATTAAAGATAATATTTAAAATGGATTATGAAAACTTATGCAAAGGGATATTAGCACTAGATCCAAAAATTCGCTTTGCCGGAGTATGTGACGAGACAGGAGAAATAAAATATGGTGGTCAGCGTGATGGGCTGGCTAATTTGTTGACTGCTGAAGAAACGAAGAGATCTAATTTGCAAGCACTTGCGAGATGGGGATTGCGGAATTCCTTGGCATCCAAAGTTGGCAAAGGAAAGTATGCCATGGCAGAGTATGAAAAGATTAAGCGAATCACTGCTCCTCTGGATAACGATCATCTCCTGCTGGTTACAACAGAAGTGGATGCGGACCACCAGAATGTAATAGCCAAGGTTCTAAAATTAATTCAATGATTATCTCTGTCTTTGTTTTTTTGGCGCTTACTAAGGAAGTCGACTGAAACTAGAAATCACTTTATCCATCCATGTTCATGCTCTCTATGATCATGTGATGCTCCTACGCCAGTGACTCCTCCCATGTAATCACCATACACAGCTACGACATCTTTCAAATCTGAGAGTTCTTTGAGAAATTCCAGTGTTAATTTATCGTTAAATGCGTAATGGGTACCGCTATCATGTATTGTCGGATTCATCCCAGTCTTGCTAATTATATAAGTCCGCATTTCTTCTGAATTAATTTCTGGTTTGGTAAACACTTCAATTAAATAAAAAGGGTCTTTATCAGGGCTATTACGTTTTCTCATCAACAAATCATGAATGAGTTTTGGATGAATCTTTGGAAGATGAATTTCATACAGAGTATTCAGACCCTCAAAGACTCTTTTAATTTCACTCAATTCTGACAATTTTTAATCAATAATAATATGTGATTATAAGTATATGAGCATTTTTGCATATCATTTTTGCAAAGCTTACTATCGTATGATTGCCCAAATTACTAGCATATCATCAATCACTACCAATTTATTGGGAAAGAGTGAACCTGTGGAAGAAGAAATAACATTTTAAATGCGCTATAAATATTTCATATTGATAATCAATTATGGCTGGCTTCTCAAGTGACGGGGATATCGAAAACTTGATTTTTATTATAGCCAACCTTCCAGAATTTCTAAAAACTTCGGTTTGCAGAACTAAAACCAAGGAATTGATCGAAATGTCCGAGTCTGAAAAAAAGGAGGCTATGATTAGGAGCTTGAGTTCTCTAAATTTGGTAGATGATAACAAGTTGATAGATTTAACAAAAACATGGATGAAAGTGATCTCAGAAATTGAACCTGATAAGCTTACGGAAATTTTGCATTGTTATCTAATGACATTAAGTAGTGTCAAGCTCTTTGACAAAATAGATCCAAAATTGATTTTGGATATATTCTCTTCACTTGAAGATAATCAAAGGAATAAATTGATGGTCTGTTTAAAGGAGGCACTATTTCTTAATCCAAACAGAGACGGGGTTTTGAAAAATATTCCCACGAATCTAGCCAAAGTAATACTCAATTAAGGCGTTCCAGGATTTTCTGGATTTTTCTTTAATTCCTCTACTTTATCCAAACCAAAGAATCCTCTTTCATATTTTCTTAACGCTTTCCTGTGTTCTGGTAATGACATGTCTAAATGCATTTCATTAATTACCATTACTCCGTATGTGGTCCATTCTTTCCAACAATCATTACACGATGGATATTTCAATGCTGACGGGTCTTCAATTTCTCTTTCCTCAAAATCTTTTCCGCATTTTAAGCATTTCATTAAAAGCTCATGAAACCTAAGGTTATTTTATTGTTTTATTCCACAAGTGCTTAATTTGGCCATTTACGCTACTTTTTGTAACTATGATTTTTTCTAATGTGATCCCGCATTACCTCCATTCCTTCGAACTTTGCATTACATTTCTTACATTCATATGTCTTGTTATCGTGAGTATTTTGAAAATGCTGCATAAGTTTTTCTAATGTCCTGAAATTTTTTCCACAGTAATCGCAGGTATTTTTATTAAAAAAACTAAACTTGTGAAATTTGAACACAATTCCAATATCTATTTTTTGGTATTTATATCATTATCAAATTCATCCTGTAATGGAAAGTACCTTTGAGATTCGACTTCGTCTATTAATGAAAATCTTATTATTTTCATTTTATATTTTGTAGTTCACAATGGGATTGTCTGGTCCTGCATTTTATTCCAAAAGTACGAACGAAGTTGCAAGGGACCTCCTAGGCAAAAAGCTTGTCAGAATATTTGATGATGGCTCAGGTAAGCTAATACGTTTATCTGGAATCATATCAGAAACGGAAGCATATGGTTCAAAGGACGACCCCGCAAGCCATGCGTTTAATGGTATGACGAATAGAAATTCGGTAATGTTTGGAGATGTTGGTAAAGCCTATGTTTATTTTATTTATGGGCTGCATCATTGTATGAATGTTACTGCACATTCACCTGCTCATGATGCAGGTGCGGTGCTGATAAGATCATTAATACCAAAAGAGGGAATAAGCTCAATGATGAGTCGATGTAATGTGCAGAATATATTAAACCTAACAAACGGGCCTGGGAAATTAACGAGGGCTCTGGGTATTAACAGATCTCATAATGGATTGAGCTTATCTGATAGGAAATCATTATTGCACATTGAAGATGGGATAAAGCCTGATAAAGTAGTCAGTACTGCTAGAATCGGTATAAGTAGGGCTAGGGAAAAACATTGGCGATACCTTATCGTAGACCACAGGTAAACAGGATAAATCAAAAGAAATTTGGCCTTGTTTTCTTGGACCGTTACCAATATCTTGCTTTTATTTTCTCAATTACCCTTTCGTGTTCAGGGCCCCTTCTTCTAGCATATCTCTCCATTGCACCTAATGGAACTCCGCCTAATGTTCGAGCAAGTCCTGCAAAAAAGACATTCTTTATTGGATTATCTCGGCCTACTTTATGCATAAATTTCTGAATTCCATATTTGAAATTATGTTGCCATGTCTTGTACATCACCCCCAATTTAGGAGGATCCATGGTATTCCCAATATCAAAGAAATCTGATTTTTCTAACAATCCTATTGGAACAAATGTCAGTGGAGTAGTGGTGAACTTTGAATCTGGTTGTTCCGTTTCCAAAGAATGAATTAATTCAATTGTCTCCCAACTGTCTTCGACAGTTTCATCATTATCCAATCCCATTATTAATGTAAATGCTGGTACCCAATAGTTTTCATTTAATGTCTTTATTCCATTTTTTACTACCCAGTGCCATTCGGAAGGTTTGAATGGAGATAGCTTTCTATCTGCATATTTGCCGATTAATCGTATGCTGCCTGTTTCAAAACCGCATTGAATACCTATCATATTGTCAGGTGACGCCCTAATTATTTTAGATATATTTGGTATTAATCTCTCGTCAGCAATAGCTCCTGCAAGAGTCCCATGGGTGGGATTAGTATGTTCAATTCCAGTAGACATTATTCCTGAAAATAATTCTTCTAGAGCTTCACGGTTTGGTTGCATGTTTTTAGTCGTTCTGGGATTCAAACCGTATACAAAAATATCATCGCTGTGAACCCATGCATTCTTCAATCCACCATATTTCATGTTGATTTCAATTTCTTTTACGACTTTTTCCACCGGGTAGTATCTTAACGGTCTTAGAGTTACATCGCAAAACTTGCAGCCACGTCCACAGCCTCTCATTACCTCAATCATTCCATGCATACTAGGATTAATTATAGTTGGGATTTCATCAACGCTAGGTTCGTTCCAATAATGAATGAATCTGCCATGATAAGTGTTGCCACCTCTTTCAAATTCTTTTATCTCAACTTTGAAAGGATTCTTCTTAAATGGATTTGCTGTATCCAGCTCATTGTTGATCAACGCGTTAAAAAACTTCGCTCCAGCACCGTCAATTTCTGGACCTATTCCCCCCAAATCGCCCTCAACGATTCCGTATAATCCATATTCTTCTATTTTTGCAGGATCATAATTATATTGCCATGTACCGGAGGCACCTGCAATCACTTTTGCTTTACTTCCATTTTTCTCTTTTGCTCTATTAATCTTCATGTGAAGATCTTTGTTGTAAAATTCATCATACGATATCTGCTTCCGCCCATAAGTAAATGTCATAGTTACGGGTCCCATGCCAAGGGGATCCATTTCATATGTTCCTACAATCTCAGTTTCAGGACCAATGAATTTTTCTACATAATCAGGGTGTGCGACTACAACATCCTCTCTACTATATCCGTCTCGAACCAGTGAAGCTTCTACCTTTCTAAGCCCGTAGGGGGCGTAATCTGCAATACCGTTGTGATGAGAAATAGGATTACAAATAAAATCAAACAATAATCTTGGTGTAACTTGGTTGCCGAGTATTTTGTACAAAAATGTATCATGTGCTCTGTTTGGATCGATAGCTGGTGCACAACCGAAAAATGATGCTAACGAGATACCTCTATACGGTGACATGAGCGTGCGATCTGCTGTGAGAACGACCTTCGGATGTTTCAAGAGTCTTTATACATACCTCAAAGACGTAGATTTTAAGTTTTCCAAATTCAAGGTATCATTTAGATACCCTTATTTTAATATTATTCTCAAAACATCATTGTCTTTCAAAACGTGATCCAATCCTACCTTTTGGGAACTAAATTTAACACTACTGCCCCAAACATAAGCATATTTGAAATCTTTAACAAAATTCCTGTGGATTTTTTGGCAAACATCTCTAATAGTGCAGTTTTGATTCATTATGAGGGGTTCATTATCAATTTTATCGCCTCTTGGTTTAAGGTAGACCCGAATAAACGCAAGTTTTTCATAAATCATTCTTTTCAAGTCTTCAATGTTTATCTTGAGATCAGCTGAGATAGGAATAAAACTTTGAATCTTTTTTTCGATCTCCAAAACAAATTTACTATCTACAAGATCGATTTTATTCAACACAACCAATGAGGGCAGATAAATCCTATTTCCAGAAACAACATCTATCAACTGCTCTATCGTCAAGTTTGGTTCTTTGATCATTATGCGACCATTGCTTATCCCATGAATTCGGAGAACCTCTTTTATCAGGTCATCTGGAATGCTAGAAACTTGGTTATGGACAGAAAGTCCTCCGATATGTGCTTTTTCTATATGCACTTGCGGAAATTTTTTGTTGATTCTAATACCCACTTCATGCAGCTCTCTTTCCAGCATCTCTAATAATTCTGGTTGAAAAACATCCAGAACCATCAGAACCAAATCTGCGTTTCTTGCGACAGAAAGAACTTTCTTTCCTAAACCCCTTCCCTTCGATGCACCTTCAACTATACCTGGGAGATCGAGTATCTGAATTTTAGAACCATTGTACTGCATCATTCCTGGCACAGCTGTTAGTGTTGTAAATTGATAAGAACCTATACGAGAATTTGCGTTTGTTAATGCGTTGAGCAACGTTGACTTTCCAACACTGGGCAGTCCTACCAGAACTACCGACGCATCTCCAGATTTTCTAACATTGAATCCCTCGTTTTCCTTACCAGAAGAAACTGTCTTGCCATGTCTGTTTTCGTCTAATTCTCGTCTAAGTTTTGCTATTTTTGCTTTAAGAATTCCAATATGAAATTCTGTCGCCTTGTTTATTTGCGTCCTATGGATCTCTTCTTGGATGGCTTTGATTTTTTCAGGAATTCCCAGGGATAAAACCCCCTATGTTTATTCGCTCATATTCGATAAATATCTGTTTAGATTGAGTAGATGAATTGAGCATATACAATAACAAGTTGTAACCCAAATCAAAATTTCCCCAAATTATCTGTAGTGGACTGATGACTATTATTTTTCTCCTGAAATGTCCATTATGTTTGAAGAGCTTTTTTCCTTCCATAGAAAAATATGACCACGGCTACAACAGAGATTGTCGTCGCAAGTAGGATATAATTAATGGGTGGAGCCAAAAGTATCCCAATTTGTGGAATTACCAGTTTGACTTTTCCAATGTAATTCTTACTGTCTACTGGGAAATCAATACCTGGAATAGATACGGGACTAGCGTCTCCTTTAGTTATAATTATCCTTTTACCGTTCTCCGACGTTATTTCGGCAATTCTGTGTACAATTATTCGGTCTTCCCCCGCAGGCTTGTTAAACACTATCATGTCCCCCACTTTAGTAGTGTTAAACATTTGTCCGTCACCAATGAATATTAGATCGTTTACATTGAGTGCCCGAGCCATAGTGTCATCATGTATCACGAAAAAGGGCTGAGGATTGTCAAATTCAGTTTCAAGATAATGGTAAAGTGAAACAACTATTAAAACTCCCAAGACAAAAACTATTACGTTCTTGATAATAGTTGGAAGGCGAGATCTTTCATCTAGCAAATTATGAAAAATTATTTATGTAGATAAGATAAATCTTTAGATTTTTTGAATTATTGGCAGCTCAGTCTAATGCCTTTTCATCATTAATTGAGTCTTAGTATAACTCTGAATCTTCACTGCTGCCACTTTGTATTTTACTTTTTTGATATTTAACATAATCGTCCACAGCAGAATTTGCTTGTAAATCTGCTTCGTGATTTTCAGCTCTCATAATGTGCTTGTATTCAACAAGATCAAATGACTTTTCAAGATTGGAGATTTCCATTGACATTGTTTTTAATTCACTGTTTCTTATCTTGTATTTTTTAGACCGTTGGTTGACCAACAATATACTGTCTGATTTGATTCTGATACTTTTAGTATGAAAATTGGTTATCTGCAATGCCCTTTTTAATGCAAAGTATTCTGCCTGATTGTTTGTCTTGATTCCAATAAATTCCCTATAGCTAAAAATCCTCTTGTTTTCCTTAAATGCTATTACACCTATGCCAGAAGGACCCGGGTTTCCTCTACTTGACCCGTCAATGTAAATCTCATACAATAAAACACAATGTTGGTGTCTATAATATAATATTAACAATGATTTGAATCGATTAAAAAATGGTATTCCTTAGATCCTTATTCTAATTAGATAGGTATAGACAAATTTTGACCTTTTTCAATTATATTAAAGTGCATTTTTATGATTCTTATAGGTGACAATGTGTGCCTAAAAGAAAAATTAAAGAAGATAAACCAAGGAAAAAAATGGGAAAAAAACAAATCTTAATACCGCCAGTAATTGTCGGTGTCGCAACACTATCCGGATTCCTTATAATACAATTCTTTCCTGCTCCATCCCCAGTTCAGGTTTGCCTCAAATCACATAATGATACATTTAACGTTCACTCAAGGATCGATCTTGAAGTTGACGGACACAAGAAACTATTACCTGATACGGTTGGACAAACTAAAGAAGGTAAGGAATGTCTTAGAGTTATACATACCGATAGTGTTGGCGATCAAATCCATATACAATTTGTCCGTCCTGTGAGACTTACATTAGGAGATTTCATGAAAATATATACAAACAACAGCACAATTGTTCAAGTAGTAGATAATTCAACCGGCAAGGAAATATATCAAAACATTACTCTCGCTGATTATAATATAGATTATTCATATTTTTCTGATGGCGGATTTGTCAAAATTAGTAATCTGACAAGTTCACCTCCACTAAGTGATTCATTCTTTGGAAGAATTTCAATGATCTCCAAATAGATATAAATAGACAGGATCATTTTTGATAAGGATTGAGTAAATCAGCTGTAATCATAAAGGGCGATGGAACTGGTCCTGAACTTGTAAACGCAATGGTTCATGTTCTTGAGGAATGTAACTCAAAAATCAAGTTAATTCCATGTGAAGCTGGATCTGAATGTTGGACGAAAAATGGTGGCACTTCTTATATTTCAGAAGAGGTGTGGAAACTTTTGGAAAATTCTGATGCATGCTTTAAAGGCCCAACCACGACTATACCAACTTCAAACGCTCCAAGAAGTGTAGCAGTTAGTATTAGACAAAAGTTCAACCTTTACGCAAATGTTCGTCCTATTAAAACATACAAGAATTCTACACATCAATTAGATTTCATTTGTGTTAGGGAAGCAACTGAGGGACTTTATTCTGGTATAGAGTTTAAGATAGGTGATGATGCAGCAATAGCTGTAAGGAAAATAACACGGAAAAAATGTGAAGCGGTTGTTGGACATGGATTTAAGTTGGCGGCCGAAAAAGCATTCAAAAAAATATATGTTATAACCAAAAGGAATATTTTGAAAGAAACTGATGGAATTTTTTGGAACGCTGTGCAAGACATACAATCCGAATTCAAAGAGATAGCCATAGAGGAATATTATATAGATAATATGACTCAGCAATTGGTGAAAAATCCTGATCGGTTTAACAATAGCATATTACTAAGTACAAATTTGTTTATGGACATTGTCTCTGAATGCGCATCTGGGCATGTAGGTTCTATTGGTAATGTCTACTCTGGGAACTATGGCGACAACTATGCAATGTTTGAGCCCGCACACGGCAGTGCTCCAAAATATGCAGGACAAGATAAAGTTAATCCTGTAGCCACTATCCTATCAGGTGCTCTTATGGCAAAATATCTGGGAGAAGGCGAAATATGCAATGCAATCTTCACTGCAACTGAAGAAACAATAAATGAAGGAAAGTGTCTTACATACGATTTAGGTGGTTCGTCATCTTTGAGTCAGATGGCAAATGAAATTGCAAATAGATCCAAATCGCATTTATCCTAATTGTAGTAACATAATGAATAATGGTATTACTAACTTATTTACTCAATTCAAGAATCTGTAGTGTTTCATAAAATAGTTCTTTTTGGGCTATTTTTTTTACAATAATATTATTTTTTGACAAAAAACTATTTAATTTGCGGGTATCAGAAATACTCGATACTATTATTAGGATTTTACCGCCAATTTCCAATCTGTCAATTGCATCTTTTAGAAAGTCAATGGTAATTTCAACACCGGCTAGTCCTCCATCTGTTGTATTATCAATATACCCTGTGGCATTTGGGAGATAGGGTGGATTAGTTACTATGAGATCGAATTTGATACCATGTAGAGCAGAGGCGGCATGACAGCAAATCACTCTCTGATTTCTTGACATTTCTAGCAAACGCTTTAAAGAACAAAAATCGATGTCAGTTCCTATAACAGTTTTAAATTGTTTTGCCAACTCCATTAGCACGATCCCACTACTGGTACCTATTTCCAACGCCAATGTGCCACTATAGCGATTAACCGTATTGGCTAAAAATATAGTGTCATCAGATGGTAAATACAACATATTTGTATATCTCGACCAAATTTATAACTATAATTTAACCGTCTATCATTTAGGTTGTTTTCTTGCGATACTGTAGGTCATTGGTAATTTTTATAAGGGTCTCTGCATCCAACTGGTCAATTTTCTTACTGCCATAATCCTTAATATGTAACAACGACTCAGGCTTTTTGTTTCTGTTACTAAAGAGGTACTCTAACCAGGCCATCACATCCTTTGTAATTTTACTTTTCTTTCTTTTCATCCTTATAACCCTGGATTCAATTCTTGGGGGTGGTAAGAAAGAACTTTTCTCTACATCAAATAATGAATCAATTTCAAAACAATATTGTGAAATTACAGAGACGACGGAGTAATTTGTACTCCCAGGAGAAGCTAATATTTTTTCAGAAAACTCCTTTTGTACCATTACTACTGCCTCTCTAAATTCGTGAGAAGCCATCCACTTTACTACGTCTTTTGATCTTGAGTAAGGGATGTTTGACAGAAAATAGTCAAATTCAAAATGCTCTTGAACAAAGAAATCTTGGTTGAATAATTTGACATTCGAATTATTCGCTAGGTATGTTCTTGCTTTAGAATACAATTCCTTGTCTATTTCGTAAGAATATACTGTTTTGGCAAATGACGAAATCTCCTTTGTAAGATAACCAAAACCCGTACCAAGCTCCAATACCACATCTGACTTTGAAATAGTACATGAATCTGCTATCTTGGAAATCGTCGTAAAATCTATTAGAAAATGTTGACCCAGGTAGACCTTCTTATCATCTTCCAACGAATAACGTCATCCTAGTCTCTTTGGTTATTTCCTCATCTATCCTCTTTGCTATTAGCTTGTGTATGTCTTTTAGCCCAATTCTGGTTTGGATGTCAGTAAAGGATGTAAATTTTTGTTTTTCTCTTTCATTAATTATACTCATCATATAGGTTTTACCAATACCAGGTATCAATTCTAAAGAATGAATTCGGGGTGTTATGGGTTGAGCAGCGTTGATATAGGTAACAAACCGTTCCTCATTTGCCAGGACAATCTTTTCTATGATAGATGGGAGTTCATTTTTTGCAGATTGTGAAATGGAATCATATTGTAATTTTCCAAGAACGCTAATTATCTTGTTCCTTCCTTCTTTACCTATATACACTCTTTCACCTAGATCAAAATTAATGTTTTGAACTCCCAGCAATTCCAATAATGTTAAACGACTTTCTCCTATTGCTTGAATAATTATTCCTTCTCTGCCCCTTATAGTCTGAGATTTACCTCTAAGGGAAAAGTCTAACACATATGCATACTCTTCAAACTTGTGACTATGAAGAGCATAATCATGACTAGTGTGTCTGCCATGAAAGTTATTTTGACTAGTAGAATCCAATTACTTGCAATAATGTACTGCGTACTTTTTAAGTTTCATGCACAGACTTAATTTTCTGCAATATGTTTTCTGATGTTGATGTCAGTATTAATTTCTTCCATCCAAATGTGAATGCCCTAATTTCTTCTAAAGAGCTTGGGAGTATGTTGACAACCTCCACAGCCTCCTCCTCCGTAAGACCGCATTGGCCCACTAGTTCACTTACTAGTTTTTGTGCGTCTTTACCTTCTATTTTTGAGAATTTATTGACATAATCATATGTCCATCGCTGAATTTGGTCCATTTCATCAACCTTCTTTGTTTCCAATATCTCCTTTACATCAGGGAGTGTTATCATTTCTTTTTTTGTAATTTTTGTCAATCTACAACATCTTCTATTTTATGGGCCGAATGTGATTAAATCTAGTCTGTAAGAGCTTTTGTTTTTCTCCGATAAGTATGCCAACTTTGACAGTTCTTCGTCCAATTTCTTTTATTTGACCTACTCTTCCTTGGAACCTTCGATGCGGTGTTGTATTATGCTCCCTGGGATCGATAACTACTACGACTTTATCGCCTACTGAATAATTAATGAGTAAATGTGAAAGACCTCTTGACATATTTCCCTTAGTTAGAATATGTCTGGATTTTCTTTGTTTACCATGAGACTTTGGCATGGTGGATTATCACATTCCTCCTTAATTTAATATTATCTGGTAATATTGAAATTGATAGATTGTATCGAATAGATTATAGAGATCCCAATTTTTACTATTTATTTGAATCATTATTTTTGAGGGTCTCCAATTCCCTGGTCATTCAGGGCAAATAATATCTCTCTCTCTGAATGATAGGGGCTGTCAACCATCCTAGCTATTCTATTTTTACCAGCTTTTTTCAGGTAAATTCTATATGTACTGGTGTGTGCCATGACGTTGCCGCCGGTGGCTTTGTTGGGGTCACCAAAAATGGCGTCTGGTGAAGATTGAATTTGGTTTGTTATCACCACTGCTATTTTGCACGTTTCGGCAATTCTTAACAGAATGTGTAACAGCCTGTTGATTCTTTGCTGTCTTTCTGCCAAAACTGATCTTCCTATAAACTCTGCTCGATAGTGCGATACTATCGAATCTACAATCATGATTTTTATATTGTGCAAATTAATGATACCTGGTGATTCCTGAATAATCACCTCCTGATGCGAGAAATTGTATGCTTTTGCAACAATGACATTCTCAAGAGCAATATTGGGATCAATTTTTCGTGCGGACGCAATATCTGAGATTCTCTCAGGTCTAAACGTGTTTTCTGTATCAACGTAGAGTGCTTTAGACAAATTCCCATGTTTTTCATTTTGTTGAGCAGTAACACAAAGTGTATGACAGATCTGGGTTTTTCCAGTTCCGAATTCTCCATATAATTCAGTAATTGCTCTAGTTTCTATTCCACCACCAAGCAACTCATCTAAATTTTTTGAACCAGTGGTTATTCGATACTCTGATTTCCTCTTTTCATAAATTTGATTTGCGGTAATAAAGGGTTTATCAAAAACCCCAATTTCTTCCAATATCTCCCTTGCCTTATTACACATTGTTGTACATTTATCCATGGCTATTCCAGTGGCCTCAGCAATATCCGAAGGACCTCTAATAACAATATCCTTGATGGTTTTGAATCCCGCTTGCCTTAATGAGGTCTTAGTTGCAGGACCAATTTCACTCATGGTATCAATATCGAATAACTCTTCATTACCATCTTCGGACAATTGCCTTTATCAAATAATATCTAATAATCTCGTTCAATAAACCTTGTTGTTAAACGTATTTTTGGAAAGGAGATGATTTGTGATTAGTCTTTAGAAAGAATTCTCTTAGCTAATCGAAGTGTTCCGTTAATTGTATGCTCTTTGGATTCAATTGCAGACACATTTCTTGAGATTAACTCTTTTGTTGTGTTAGGGCCAATACTTATTACCGCGTCAATACTCTGAAAGTATTCTCTGAAATTTGAAAGTACTTGCTGCATTATTGAAAAAAAATATCGAACTGCCGAGGGACTAGTAAATATCATAACGTCTACCCGCTTGGTACTTATTTTTTTGGAAAAATCTATCCAAATCTGATCTATTGTTTCTATTTGAGGATAGTATATATGAAATTCATCCAAGATAATCCCAATTAAATTTAGTTTTTCCTTCATAAATGAATTAGAAGCACCACTTCTTGGTGATAGTATGCGAGTTCCCGGCTTTGGTGAAAGCTTTCTCATAAGTTCCAAAAGACCTGACGATGAATAACTATCTGGCATCCAAGAAACTGGAATATCATTTGCTTCTAGTTTTTGTTTTGTTGATGGACCTATGGCAATTACTTTACTTTTCATTAATTGTTCGTCCAGAATGTATCTCAAATTGTTTTCCTTAACCATTTTGAGGAACACTTCAACTGAGTTAGGACTCATGAACATGTAGTATTCATATTTTTTGGAAGAAATATCGGAGAATTTTTGACAGAAATTATGTGAGTCGATAGGAATCAATTTCATTGTTGGTAAAGAAATTGGAATGCCTCCTTCTTGCTTCACTTTCCGTATAAATTCATTATTATTTTTTTCACCTCTAGTTATAGCTACTACCTTGTCAAGGAAAATTTTATTCAATGTCATTATAAAATTTGCTTCTCATAAAAGTATTAGGATTACCATTTTAGGATTGATATTTCTCGAATTCTAAAGATCTGGAGGAAACCATTCTATCTTCTTTCGAATCCCTACGACATTGCCTACAATAATTATGGATGGTGATTGAATTTTTTTCAGTTTGACTTTACTTTCAATATTATGTAAACTACCTGTTATTACCTGCTGGACACTTGATGTAGCATTTTGAACAATTGCAATTTTGGTATTTTTATTTAAACCTGCTTTGGTCAGATTTGAAATAATGTGTCGTAGCTGTTCTAGTCCCATGAAAATTACTATTGTGTCAGCCGCCCTGATTACGGCATTCCACCTTATCGACGACTTATTTTTGTCTATTGCTTCATGACCTGTAAGTATTACCACTGAAGAAGAATAATCACGATGAGTTAATGGTATTCCTGAGTACACGGCAGCCCCATTAAGCGAAGAGACTCCCGGGACTATTTCGAATCTTACGTGATTTTTTGATAAAAATTCAGCTTCTTCACCACCTCGTCCAAAAATAAACGGATCACCGCCTTTCAGTCGGAGAACTTTTTTGCCATCTTTGGCAAACTTTAACATAAGTTCGTTTGTATTGCGTTGATTAGTAGTTGGATCTCCCGATTCTCTGCCAACATACACCTTCTTTGAGCGTTGCGAAGCCATCTTTAAAGTTCTTTTATTTACTAATCTGTCGTAAAGAATAACATCACAAGTTGACAATAGTTTGGCTGCTTTAAGAGTCAACAAGTTCGGCTCGCCAGGCCCTGCACCGCAAATATACACCTTGCCTTTTGGTATTATTATTGGACGGTCCATTTTTCTAGTGCCTCTCGCCACTCATGAGCAAAATCTCCTGCTCCACATGAAAGTAAATCATTTGCCACCTCCTTTCCAATTTTAACTGCGTTTGATATAACATCAGATTTTTTTAGGTTTATCGATTGAGAACCATCTGCAGAGAATACAGATGCATGTAACGTAATTCTTTTTGTTCTTAAATTTGGTATTGCTATGGCGCCAACTGGAAATCTACAGCCTGCGTTCAAGTATTGTATCAATGATCTCTCAGCATCGATTGCATATCTTGTTGACTTGTCTTCAATCTTTTGCAATATTCCAAGTACCTCTTTGTTATCTTTTCTGCAAACAATTCCTATAGCTCCTTGACCCGGTGCGGGAACAAACTCCAGATAGCTAAACTTCTGAATTATTTGGTCACTTAGTTCAAGTCTTTTTAATCCAGCTTCAGCAAGGACGAGGGCATCGAAAGTACCATTGATGCATTTTTTTACTCTGCTTTCAACATTACCTCTAATCGGTATCACAGTAACGTCGGGATTCTTCCTTTTTATTTGTACAGCCCTCCTTAAACTGCTGGTTCCAACACGAGAATTTTTTGGCAGTTGTTCGAGCTTCATTTTAGATTTTCCAATTAATACATCGTTTGGACTTTCACGTTTTAGTATTGACGCAATAACTAAATCACCATCCAGTTCAGTTGGTATATCTTTGATACTGTGGACTGCAAAATCTGCTCGTTCATCTAGGACTGCCTTGTCTACCTCCTTTTCAAAAATCCCCTTTTCATTGACTGAGAATAGGAATTTATTCCTCTTAATATCGCCCATCGATTTTATTCTAATAATATCACAATTCATTGATGGGAATATGCTGCGCAAGCTACGGCTCAATATTTCAGTCTGTATTAATGCCAGTTTGCTACCTCGGGTAGCTACCCTATAATTATCATTCAATCTCTTTCACTTTTTTCAATGCCTTGGCAAACGCTTCCATTGTCTTGTCTATATCGTCATCATCATGAGAATAGGAAATAAAACAGGTTTCAAATTGTGAGGGTGGTATGAATATCCCTGATTTTAGTATCTCGCTGAATAATTTCTTGTACTGTAGTTGATTTGATTTTCTAACGTCTGACGCATTTTTGATCTGTTCATTTGTGAAAAAAAGTTGGAACATGGAGGAGATGTGATTTACACTTGCTCCAATTTTTAGATCTTTTATGTGATCCTTAATTCCAATTGTTAGTGTATCAGAGAATCGTGAAAGCTTTGGATACAAATCATTTTTCAAGTCCCTTAACTTCTCCAGAGTTGCTATACCTGCAGTTACAGAAGTCGGATTTCCTGCGTATGTACTTCCCTGAAATACCGTTCCTTTTGGTGATAACAATTCCATTATCTTCTTCTTTCCAACAATGGCCGAAAGTGGAAAACCATTCCCTATTGACTTTGCAAGGGTCATGATGTCTGGAGTTACGCCAAAATATTCTGAAGCACCTCCGGGGGATACTCTAAACCCAGTCACAACTTCATCAAAAATCAACACAATTTCCTCTTTTTCAGTTATTTTCCTTAGTTTACTGAGATAATCAGCCATTGGTAATACAAGTCCCATATTAGCCAATACCGGTTCTACAATTATGCATGCGATATCCTCATCTTGTTTCACCACATCTTCTATAGCGCCAATGTCATTGTATGGCAATAACAAAGTCTCTTTCATTGAACTTTGTAAATTGCCTTCATCAGAAGCGCTTGAAGCGCTAGAGCCAGGATTAACCAAGACGTAGTCATATGCGCCGTGATAACATCCGTCAAACTTAATAACCTTTTTTTTCTTTGTAAAACCTCTTGCCAATCTTATTGAGTGCATGGTTGATTCTAATCCTGTATTCATCAGCCTCACCATTTCCATATTGGGAATCATTTCAATAATTAACTCGGCCAATTTGGTCTCCTTTTCTGTAGGAACACAAAATATGTTGCCCTTATCCAATTGCGCTTTTACAGCATTTATCACATCAAGATATGCATGTCCCAATAATACTGATCCGTATCCAAGGCAATAGTCAATAAGCGTATCATGCTCTTCAGTAATGATTTTAGAACCCTTTCCATAAGAGGCGAAAAAAGGATACGGTTCGTAGAAACGAACCGGACTATTAACACCACCAGGAATTATTTCTTTTGCTCTATTAAACAGAGAAGCCGACAAGCACTGATTGATTGTCTCGTAACTGTTATAATTGTATCTTTAGATACTGTTCAATAATTCGCCAACTCTTTTGGCATAATATGATACTATAATGTCAGCCCCTGCTCTTTTAATACTAGTCATAAATTCCATCACTACTTCGTCTTCGTTAACCCAACCTTCCATGGAAGCAGCCTTTACAATGGAGTACTCGCCCGATACGCTGTATGCACATACTGGTAATAATGTAGATTGTCTTGTCTTGTAAATCAGGTCAAGATATGGCAATGCTGGCTTTATCATTACTATGTCAGCACCTTCTTTAACATCCATCATTATCTCCTGTAGTGCTTCATTTGTATTATGAAATGGCATTTGGTAAGTTTTCCTATCGCCAAACTCCGGAGTGGAGTGAGATGCATCTCTAAAAGGAGTATACAAATTCGACGATAATTTAGCCGAGTAACCGATGATTCCTACATTGATGAAATTGGCATTGTCCAGTGCATTTCGAATGCTTTTTACCTGCCCGTCCATCATTGCAGAAGGGGCTACAAAATCTACTCCAGCTTCGGCGTGGCTAGTTGCTACCTTGTCTAGAACTTTCAAACTTGTATCATTATCCGCAACTTTGTTCTTAATAATCCCGCAATGACCATGTGAGGTGTATTGACAAAGGCATACATCTGTTATAGTTACAATTTTTTCGCCAAAGTTCTGTTTTAAGGATTTTACAGATTGTTGAATAATTCCATCCTTGCTATATGCGCTAGTGGCTTTATCATTTTTGATTTTTGGAATCCCAAAAATCAAAAACGTCCTTAAACCAAGATCATACAATTCTTGGATGTCCCTATCTAGATTCTTTAATGGTACCCTAAAAATTCCGGGCATCAACTCAATTTCTTTCGGCTCATCTATTCCTTCTTGAATAAAAACTGGGCATACAAGATCTTTTACTGATAACCTTGTTTCCTGTAACAAATCTCTTATAGCTGGTGTCCGTCTTAATCTTCTTAATCTTACTTTAGGAAATCCATCAGATTCAGGTGCTTCATTTTGGTTCATAATTAAAAATCCTTGATACTATGTTGAGGACATCTTCATTCTTTTCTGTATTCCCAATTTCTTTTCTAAAGTTATTCATGGGTGTAGAAAGAATACCTTCAACTATTGCAAATGATAATTGCTCCATTATTTCATATTCTTTCATTCCTTTCTTAATTCCGAGTAATCTAACTGCTTTTGACAGTTCCCTATTTCTAACTTCATCCACAATTTTGAATATTGATACCACAAAAGGTTCTGCTTTGATTTTTCTAAATAGCAGATCCATATTTTGCATTCCGCCCTGGATCATATCTTCAGCCAATCTAACTTCTTCTCGCCTGCGGTTCAAATTTCGGTCAACTATTTCTGCAATTTGATCTATGTTGACTAATTTTACTCCCGATATTGTTGCAATCTTGTCGTCCACAGTCCTAGGATTTGAAAGATCAAATATCATCATTCCACTATCTTTCTTGGCACAATTGAATATTCTCTCATAGGTTATCAAATTGTAAGGAGCTGTTGTAGAAACAAAAATGATGTCCGTCTTTCCAAAATTATTGAGAGCATCTTCAAAATTTACAGGGTTTCCACCGACAGTTCTGCAAAATGATTTGGCCCTTTCAAAGGTCCTGCTTGCAACTTCAAAGTTTACTTGTCTCTTTTTTAGTGATTTTGCAACAAGTGTAGCTCCCTCACCAGTACCAATTAGTAGAACCTTTTTATTCTGAAAATCATCAAAATATTCTTCAGCCAGATTAACTGCCATAGAGCCTACCGATACACTCCCTTTATTCAAACCAGTATTGGTCCTAACTCTACTTCCAACCTTTATTGCATGTTCAAAAATTATAGGGAGAAAAGAATCAACATAGCAGTTTTGACGAGAATATTCGAAAGATCTTTTAACCTGTCCCAAAATCTGATCCTCTCCCACCACCAATGACTCAAGCCCTGATGTAAGCCTAAGAAGATGATTGATAGCGCCTTTATCTTGATCTACTTCAGCATATTCAAAAGACAAATCTCTGAATTCGGTATTCTTTCTCCATGTCTCAAAAATATTATCAGTATCGATCTTTTCTAGTGCGAGAAATAGCTCTACTCTATTACATGTTTGTATAATAACACATTCTCTTATCCCATTGCTGGTGAGGAATTCACGATATGCCTTGCCTATATCTTTGAATGTAAATTTTTCAAGAACATGAATCGGAGACTTTTTGTGAGTTACCCTTAAGTTTAATAATTTCAGTTCATCAGTAATTTCTGGACTCATTTTTTACTCGCTTCTCCCCAATTTTTCAACATATATGATGCAGTCATTTTTGCTTCGTCTAGCTTGTTTGATCTTAACAAATACTGGATATTTTTATCTTTTATTAATGAATATAAGAATTCCTTTCGCTCTTTTACTGTACTTATTTTTTCCTTTGCCATCTTCCGCGCAAATTCCTGTAATATTATATTGCTAATATCTGATTCACTAATAACCTTGTTCAGCATCCTTTCCGCCTTCATCCGAATTTTTCTTGCCATTATCGGACTTTTGCCAGAGGTCGATATTGCCACCTGTACTAAACCATCAATGTTAACAAGAGATGTATATGAAAAGTCGCTCATAAGTGGATCATCCGCAGCATAAACAAATGCTCCCATCGTCCTGCCCTTCTCTACTAGTTTTCTGTTTAACTGTCTATCATCAGTTGCAGCCAAGATCAAGAAAATATCGTTGAATTTATCTAGGACTGTGGCGTCCTTTATCCTCATTTTTATTAATTTTATTTTTCGATGATGGCTCATGCTTCTGAGTGCCTTATTGAATCTGGAAGTAATTACGGTTATTTCGCATCCTTGATCTAACAATCCGTGCACTTTGCGTAAACCTTCGGTACCACCTCCTATCACAACAGCTTTTTTGTTGTTTACGTTAAGGTCTACTATCAATTAGCTGCACCAGATACGAACAATGGATTTGAGGGATTATCTTTATTTAATCATTCCATGCAATGATTTGTATCAAACAGTCATCTTATTAGGGACGAACAATTTCGCGTTATCTGAAATATCATATAGTATATATACAATAACGACGTTATAATTTGTAATGACCTCAGATCTGAATATGGACTACAGCAAATATGACTTCAAGGATTCTACTGAACTTTACGTATATTTGAGTAAAAAGGGACTTTCAAGGGGAACAGTAGAGGAAATTAGCAAATTAAAGGATGAACCGGACTGGATGCGAGAATTTAGATTACGAGCTTATGAAGTTTTTCTCAGTAAACCCATGCCGAATTGGGGTGGCGATCTATCTCATATTGATTTTCAGAATATTTACTACTACGCAAAGGCATCTGATAAGCAAAGCAAGAATTGGGAAGATGTTCCGGAATCAGTAAGAAACACGTTTGAAAAATTAGGAATTCCTGAAGCAGAAAGAAAGTTTTTGGCAGGAGTAGGTGCACAATATGAATCAGAGGTTGTTTATCATAATCTCCGCGAAGATTTAGAAAAACAGGGAGTGATTTTTACAGATACTGACACTGCTGTCAAGAAATACCCTGATATTTTAAAGAAGCATTTTGGTAAGGTTATTCCTCCAGAAGATAACAAATTTGCTGCATTAAATAGTGCTGTGTGGTCCGGTGGATCTTTCATATATGTTCCAAGAAATGTAAAGGTTGATCTTCCACTCCAAGCATATTTTAGAATCAATGCAGAAAATATTGGCCAGTTTGAAAGAACTCTTATTATAGCCGATGAAGGTGCAGAAGTGCACTATATAGAGGGATGTACGGCACCTGTGTATACAACTGAGTCCCTTCATTCAGCAGTAGTAGAACTAATAGCAAAAAGGGGAGCAAAAATAAGGTATACTACTATTCAAAATTGGAGTAAAGACGTTTACAACCTGGTCACAAAAAGAGCATATGCATATGAGAACGCTACGGTTGAATGGATTGATGGAAATCTCGGTAGCAAATTAACGATGAAGTATCCAGGTGTTTACATGCTTGGTAAACGAGCACATGCGGAGGTAATTTCAATTGCCTTTGCAGGAAGCGGACAACATCAAGATGCTGGTGCAAAAGCAGTACACCTTGCTCCGGACACAACTTCCAGGATTACGAGCAAATCTGTCAGTAAAGATGCGGGACGAACTACATATAGAGGATTGTTACATGTCGCAAAAGGTGCTACAGGTGTAAAATCTAATGTCAGATGCGACGCGTTACTTCTTGACAAGAACTCGAGAACTGATACATATCCCTATGTTGAAGTTAACGAAGATGATGCTACAATATCTCACGAAGCTACCGTGGGTAAGATTGGTGAGGATCAGATATTCTATCTGATGAGCAGAGGATTTTCAGAATCTGACGCCCTGTCATTGATAGTCGGTGGCTTTATGGAGCCATTTACAAAAGAGCTACCAATGGAATATGCAGTAGAATTGAACAGGTTGCTAAAGCTAGAGATGGAAGGTTCAGTAGGTTAAAACGAAGCTGTAACTGCCTATATACATTCAGTAGAGAAAAATAACATTTCTTCTTGATTGTCAAAAATCATGTCACTCTTTTTTATTTTCTTTAAATCTCAACGATAACTTATTCCTACTCTTATTAAACTGAAATCCTTATAAGCCCCTTCTAACTCATTTGTTTTTGAATCATATAGGTTTAATGGAGAATTCTGAATGGATTTTGGCTTGATAATAATGCAGCTGTGGAGTACGCACTATAATGAAAATGCACCATTGCCATTTTCATTTTCCTCGATGATTATTGCTGCGCTTATAGCCATTGGTTTGAACATAGCGTTTGCTATGCTTAGAAAGAAAACCACTGATATTGAAAAAATGAGTAAAATTATGAAAGAGTCAGTTGAGTTTAGAAAACAGATGATGGCCGCTGTTAAGAAACAGGACAAGGCTCTGATTGCTGAACTAAAGAAGAAACAAGCATACGTCAATAAAATGAATCTAGAGGTTCAACAACAGCAAATGAAGCCAATGTTCATTTACATGATACCTTCCTTTATGTTATGGATTCTTGTTTTTCCTTATATTTTCGGAGGAGTAGTAGCGCTTTCTCCAGTACATCCAGTAATTCCGTTTATTACTTGTAACGAAAATAATGTAAAAAATGACATACAAAAAAACCCAGACGGAACGCATAAGGGAGTTTGTAGGCAAGTAGGACAGATATATTTGTGGGGATGGTTTCTAATTGTGAACTTTGCATTTAATGGAATAATTTCGAAGATTACCAAAACAGCTCTCCCAAGCATTACATAATCGCTTATTCTGTTTACAAAAATTATCAAATACTTTAGATTTGTATTCAACTACCTTCCATTATCATATGACATTTGTTATCCTGGAGATTAGATGAGAAAGTCTGTTAGTTGGTTGAGCTATGATTCTTTTAAAATCATCCATTGTATCCAGATCTTCTGAAAGGTTTACAGAATTAATTATGATCGTTCTCTCGCTATTCTTTTTTGAAGATTGAATATGCTCAAAGTAGCTGTTGTTATCATATGAAGTCTCGTACAAGTTAAAAGGCTGTCTTAACAATATGTTGGTACCATCCATTCTCATAGAAGGAACTATAATAGAACAATTTTGATATTTTCTAGCCATTGATAACAATAGTTCAATCTCATATGAATTCATGAAAATAAGATCTATTGGGATGATGATGTTTGATTGTATTTGTTTTTCTTTACAATATTCATCCCCTACTTCAATCGCATAATTCACACCTTTTTCATTTGAGTATACGTATTCCATATTGTAATGATTGGAAATCTCTCTAACCCTTTCGTCTGCCGATATGGTTACTATGGTTGAGATACTTTTACATTTTGTCAAATTAACAATTGTATTTTTTAGCATTAATTCCGTCAGTACAATCTTCTGATTTTTAGTGAGCTCCAATCTAGTCTTGCTTGATTCAAATCTCTTGACAGGAATTATCGCTACTACTTTCATATGTCCATTCAAGCACTGTTGAATTTGTTGATGATGTAATTGCACAATTGGATCTCATCTTCTACATTTTTCATAACTATATTGGTCTTGTGTGTCTGAATTCCTAGGCTGTGAATTTTCTTCTCATACTCCATGTCGAATTCAGAGATTATGAGATTCGAGGCAATATCTTCATAATGCAAGGCGACTCCGTAAGGAGATGATTCAATACCCATTGCCTCCATATATTTTGAAGCCGGGCCACTAAGAGCTGAATTTCCAATTATGGGACTAATTGCCACAACATCACGCTTTCTTGATTCAAGTTCCTTTCGAATTGATGGCATTGAAATAATCGGGCCAATACTGGAAATTGGATTTCCAGGTGCAATTACGACTAGATCCGAATTTCTGATAAGCTCCACGGCCATGGTGTTTGCATTTGCTTCCTTAATGCCATCGTACCTTATTCCCTTTATCTCAGGTTCCGCGCGATTTTTGACCCAATATTCTTGAATATGCATATCCCCCTGTGTAGTCTCTATCCTTGTCTCAATGTGACTATCCGAAGCAGGCAAGATAACAGTCGATATTGAGAAACTTTTTCGAATCCATTCTGTAATTGATGATAATGATTTTCCCTCTTTTATTAAGTTGGTTCTAACAAGATGTAGGGCTAGATCACGGTCTCCAATCCTAAACCAATGCTCTTGTCCAAGTATTTTCATTTGTTCTAAAAACATAAATGAATCACCTTCTATGCCCCAACCTCTTTCTTTGTCCAAGATGTTGGCCAGACCGTATGTTATGGTATCAATATCAGGACACACGTACAATCCATACAACCACAAGTTGTCTGCGATATTTGAAATGATGCCCAAGTCCTCCGAAATCTTGGAAAGTCCTCGAGCTATCTTTACCGAACCTGTCCCTCCTGCTAATAGTGTGATCAATACAAAAGAACACTCTTGTTGTCTTTGCAACTTTTTTAAATTTTCCTAAAAACCAGTCCGTCAAATTTGAGAAATAATGTACTTGAATGACTACTTTTGTTGCAACAGTGAACACTAGAAATGCCGATGAATTCGATAAAGATTATAAGCAGGTTGAATCAGTCTCTACCCTGTGAATAGTTTCAGATTCATTATAGTTATTTTCTTGATAACATTCACAGTTTCTTCTCTTGTATCAAATTCTCATGCTGTTCAAATGACTACAGTCTTATCACCTAAACTAAATCAAGCTGAACCAATATTCACAGCTAATCGATTTATTACAATACAATTCGATCAGGGAAGCGAGTTGGCAAAAAAATTGTCCACAATTAATGAAAATGTGAGTTTTAAAGCAAATGTTTCAACTCCCGGGATGGCAGAATTAATTTCTGGAATAAATAGGGATATTTTTACGGAAAAACAAAGTCCTATTAACATCGAAAATGCTACAATTGACTATACGGGAACGCTGAGGGGCAGCAGCGACCGGTTGATAATGTCATACAAAATAGTATTCACACCTGTCATAACTGGATTTACACTGCCAAGCAATAATTCAGGTTCTACAAATTCTCTGGTTGATTTGGACTGGAGAGGATTTCATACTTCAAGACCTCTTACACTTCAGGTACCAGACATTGGTAATGTCAGTATTAATTATCCAATGAGTCTACTTCAAGTTAAACTTCCCGAAATAGCACAGCAGCTTAATTCATCAGAGGCCGCCGAAATATTCCGAACACCATTGTTTAATTTTGAAGATATTTCCACACCGATGGAGCGTTGGCACTTTTTGTTTGACCCAACTGGAAGTCAGGCTTCTTCAGCCGGTTCAGGCTTTCAAGAATTGGGAGGTGCCAGGGTTGTTTCAATTTTCTCGCTAGGTGAGAGCAGTTTCAGAGAAGGAGTAATGGAAGCAAAGGAATCTGATGCTACTGCATTAGTTGATGGAGCAAATTTACGCATCCATTCTAGTACTCCACCCCCAAGTGGCCAAGTACAAATTGCTGGATTTGCATCTGTAACTAAAAATGGGAACTCTGAAATTGCTATTGTTTCAGAAAATGCTCCAGAGGGATCTTCAACTTCAACAGGTAGCTTTCCAATCCAGGTACTAGTAATACTTGGAGGTATGATGGCAGCCATATCAGTATTGGTCTTGTGGAAAGCAAGAAAATAGTCAATTTGCGTCTCATCTAATTCTTATTTTATTCTTCTACGGTTACCTGAGCCCATTATTTTTTTGAAAGATAATTGTGATTCCGTTTGTCTAGCGATCGGTTCATTATCAAGTTTCTTTGTATCTTTTGTGAGTCTTAGATATGTCCATACTCTTTCATAAATATAATTCGGATGACGTTACGGTTTAACTTGCGTTTCCTTGGAGAGACCAAATGCGTCCAGTTGATATTAAAAAAATGTTTGCTAGCTGTAACCCTCCTTTTGTTTTAAGTGGGATTCCACTGAGCGGTCAACCTGGGATCATACAGGAATGTTCAACCCTTTTTGTCCTTGCTCCACTCAGGTCGGCGGTTTCATTCCAGTATTGACATCTTCAGGCTACTAACCATCATCATCATCTATATCAACTGGATTCCTTTCTGTTCCGTTGCCAGGTGTCTCCACCTAATTATCGCTAATTTGAGTGCCTGTTACGAGGGAGGAGTTTCCTCTCTTTCGAGTAACCCACACGCTAGCTAACACATTAAGGTGAGCAAATATGTTTAAAAAATCTTTTCTATGTGATTTCCGAGGGCGCACATTTCTTTATTAGAAAATATATTTCCGGCACCATACCATATGAAAAACAATGCAATTACAGTTGGCCGGCTTACATATTCATCTATTTTTTACTTTGTTTTCTTTGAGGATAATCATCCGAATTGTTTTACAAGCAAATCTCGTTTCTTGCTTATATGGAAGAGAGAGTCAGTGTGCTCATATGCCTGTTTCTTTGATTTGCCCAATGCCATCGATTGAAACAACAGGTGGTTTTCTGGAATCACAATACCAGTTTGATCATCTGAATAGAGAATTTTTAGAGTATCGTCACTCTTTCTCATTGTTTCTTCATGAATGTGAACCATATTGGTATCGTCATGTTCAAACCCTAACTCGCGGGCTTTGAGTCGAATGTCCGCGGTACCCTTTGCATTAGCAAGTACAGCAACTCCGAATTCATCATGATAAATATCAGACATTGAATCAAAGTATGGCACTTTATCTTTGAACCTAATTATCATTTGGTGAAGATGCATCATCCTTGAAGGGACCTTGTAAGCTTCAACGTATAGTTTTACTGATGGCAGGAACGATTTAACATCGTCTTGATGATGTGGATTCTTATCCCATTCTATAGAATCCTTGACTTCCTTCTTATCCTCCAAATCTGCCCATCTTCTGATTAATGTGACATCATATCTCTGAATTTTATCCCCAAATTTTTCAATCATTGGCTGCATGATTCTACCCATACCTGAAACATTACAGCTGCCTTGGATGACGTACTTTTGATTTGTGACCTTATCAAAGTTGATCCTCGAATTGTGAATAATGTCAGCCACTTTTTTTTCACCAGTTCTATCTTCACCGCCCTGAAAAATCGCCGGCTTATTCAAAGGAATATAGAAATTTATTTTGTTACTATAACCAAATCCATCTTTGGCAGCATCTATTACAAGATCAGATTTTTTAATAGCATCTGTAATAGTGCCAGATATGTCGTACCCCTTTCCTTTGAATTCGGGTACTTTCTCATCAGGTACGTATACCGGAAATTTCTTTGAAAATGCCTCGTCAACTTTATTGTCTATAGAATATTTTCCTATGCCAACAAATTGAATTTCTTTGTCATGAGAAAACGCAGATGCAAGTCTCCTACCAATATTTCCATATCCGTTTATGAATACTCTTACCATTTCTCAATGTTTTTAGTGGAATAAATGGATTATTTAATGTATTATAAAATCGCGTTTAAATAAGCCACTGTATGAATGAATACTACACTGCAAATTTCCATAAGGAGATAGCATATTTGTGATTTTTTATAAACATTAAATATCAATAGTGTTGAAAATTAACATCAAGAGATAATCAAGAATAATGAGTGCTTTGGTATGAAAAAGATTTTGATAATAGATAACTATGACTCGTTTGTATATAACATTGCTCAATTATTTGGAAAGTTGTCAACAGACCCAGTAGTATTCCGCAACGACAAGATCAGTCTCAAAGATATTAAAAAAATGCAGCCTGATGGGATAGTTTTGTCACCGGGGCCCGGTCACCCTGCTGATAAGAAATCGTTTGGGATATGTGGGGATATTATACAAACTATTGGGCCAATTACCCCTGTTCTAGGAGTATGCCTTGGTCATCAGGGAATAGTTCACGTTTACGGTGGCAAGGTTATTAACGCACATGTGATTAGACATGGAAAGACAAGCAAAATAAAATATCGGGATGATGAACTATTCGATAAACTATCAAATCCGTTTATTGCAACAAGGTATCATTCGCTAGTAGCATCAAGAGATAACTTTCCTGATTGTCTAGAAATTACCGCTGAATCGCTTGATGACTTGGAAATCATGGCTCTGAAACACAAGAAACATCCCATATTTGGAGTACAATTTCACCCAGAATCAGTGCTAACAAAGAATGGCTATCGTATCTTGGAAAATTTCATAGATATCCTGAAAAAGTAATGTCCACAGAATACTTGCAACAACAGACAAGAAGAATTCTATTAAATGATGATATTGACGAATTTGAATTTAGAAATGCTATAGACCATTTATTCTTAGAAGACATCCCTGACAGTACTATCGCCGCATTTATCAAAGCTCTAACTATTAGAGGCGTTAACTACAACGAATTAAAAATAATTAGAGAAGTGATCTTGGGTCATTCTTATTGTATTACCCCGAAAGTTACAGGTTCCTTGATTGATAACTGTGGCACTGGTGGTGATAAGGTTAATTCTTTTAACATTAGCACCGCTGCATCGATAGTTGCATCAGCTTCTGGTATCAATATTGCAAAGCATGGGAACAGATCTGCCAGTGGCATGTGTGGGAGCGCAGATTTTTTTGAACATGTTGGATTTAATTTGGACACGGAAGAACGAACGCTTGTTGACGCTTTAGAAGAAAATGGGTTCTCATTTTTATTTGCCCCTAAATTTCATCCTAGTCTGAAAAGGTTATCTGTAATCAGAAAACAGTTGGGCTTCAAAACAGTATTCAATATTATTGGCCCTTTATGTAACCCATGCACAAATATTACAGGGCAAGTTATTGGCATATCCGATCCGAAAATTTTTGATCTTATCTCGAACGCGATGATAAAGTCTCATCTAAGGAAAATTATTCTTGTCCATTCATCAGACGGCATGGATGAGCTTTCTAATACATCAAGCAATATGATGTTAAGTATTGAATCAGGTAAAATAGAAAGACAGGAAATAGATCCAACACTCTTAGATATGAAGATCGTAAAAAGAGAACAGATTCAAATTAGTTCAATTGGGGATTCTGTGAAGAGCACGCTAGAAACAATTTACGGAAAGTCAACGGAGGCAAAACAAGACATTGTGTCTCTTAATGCAGCAATAGCCTTAATTGCAGGGGAAAAAGTGACAGAGATTAATGAGGGAATAAAAATGGCACGAGAATTAGTGAAATCCGAGATTCCAAAAACTAAGTTGCGTGAACTAATATCCTTTTGTGGGAACGTTCAGAAGTTATATATTTTAGAAGAGAAATTCTCACTATAATAAAATTATGATTCTAATTCATTAGGATGATTCTACAGAAATTTAGTTCAAAAAGATAAAAAAGGAATATAGGATTTTATCGTTTTTTTGATTTTGATTTCGATTTTGCCTTTGATTTCGATTTTGCCTTTGATTTCGATTTCGGTTTCGTCTTACCTTTCACCGCTTTACTGGGACCCCCACCAATTCTGAACATCTTCGTTCCACAAACTGCACATGTCCCCTTTGTCGCGGGTCTTCCATTTTTCATTACGACCTGTGTTTCGCCTTTAATCTGTCTTTTTGCTTTACATTTTACACAATAACCTTCAGTTGCCAACATATTCAAGTTTAAAGCGGTACCTTATAAGAGTAGCTGTGCGATTCAATTAGACTATGCAGAGTAAGGTACAGAGTCTTTAAAGTTTGTTTGTTCTCTTAATGGGGTATCTATTTTATTGCGATAGATGACCGATGATTTCTATTCTATAAAATCCTAAATAATTTTTCTACCGAATAAAAGATAGGTAGTATGTCCTATCATTCGCATAGATGGCCTTGTTTTTCCTTCCCTTGCCTCTATATTGCGGATCAAGATCTCAGTGCTCTCAATGTCAATGAATCCTATTTCATTCATGTGTTTTGACGTTTTTTCCAATTGATTCATTGTAGGACATATTATTGCAACAGAACCGCTGCTCTTGAGGCATTTATGAACAATATGTAAAACATTCCATGGATCTCCCAGATCTATAATTGCAACATCAATTTCTGAAAGTTCAAGGCCTTCTTTCATTATGTCGCGATTGAACATCGAGACATTTTTTTCCATATCTGATTTCTTGAGATTCTTTTGGGCAATTTCCATAAATTCTTCATTAACATCGTATGTAAAAACATGTCCTGAGGGCCCTACAAGACTGGCAAAAAAAGTAGTGAGCGAAGCACTTCCAGTACCTATTTCAAGAACATTAGATCCGCTTTTTAATCCCGATCTAATTGCAATATAGCCCAGATCTTTGGGATAAACTATCTGTGTTTTTCTGTCTGATTTCATTACAAAATCAAAGATTGTTGGCTCCATCAAGTACACCCTTTTTTGTTTTGGTGTGACTATAGAAGAACCGTACTCCAATCCTAATACCTGATCAAAATCTATAATTCCTATATGCGTGTGAAGTTTCTTACTTTTTTCTATTTTGGTTAGCCAGTTCTTGCTTGCTTGATAAAAAAACAAAACATAGGCACCATCTGTTATTTTCATCAAGACAATGAGTTTGCACCGAGGTAAAAAAATCTTACAATGGCGAAATCGAATTGTTTAGATTAATGGATATAAGAGACTATTGCATCATTCATTATAATATCATAAAAATTGAAATTAGCTTCGCTGTATTCTGGAGGAAAGGACAGTAACTATTCTATTTTTGAAATTAATAGATGTGGACATGATGTTGTCTGCTTGGTATCCATACTACCAGTAAAAAGTGATAGTCTGCTATTTCACTTTCCGAATATTAGTCTCTCTGCCGTGCTCGCCCGAGCTATTGATTTGCCGATAAGAGGTTTTCAATCTACAGCACGTACTCTGAGCGACGAAACACTTGTCCTGCAAAACGCACTTGCTAATGTTATGGATGAATTCAACGTACGAGGAATAGTGCATGGAGGGTTATGTAGCAATTTTCAAAAAAAGAATTTTGAAAAAGTATGTCAGAAATTAGGATTGTCAGTATTTTCTCCATTGTGGCATGTGGATCCAGCTAAATATCTACATAAAATGATAGATGAAAATTTCAAAATTGTTATCGTAGGGGTCTCTGCATTAGGGTTGGGAAGAGAATGGCTTGGTAAGACGTTGGATCATGAAAACGTAAGGGAATTAGAATCACTATCATCAAGATACGGATTTAATCTTAATTTTGAGGGGGGCGAGGCGGAAACTATAGTTGTTGACTGCCCCATGTACAAGAAAATATTTCGGATTAGAGAGGGACTCGTAAAATGGTTTGGAGACAATGGAATATTTGAAATAACAGACTATCAATTAATAGATAAATAAATGCTAGACAATCTTCGCACTAGTCTCGGAGCAGCTTTAAAGAAACTAGTGGGCGCTTCTGATGTAAATGAGGAATTAATAGATTCTTTGTGTAAGGACGTACAAAGAGCTTTACTTCAATCTGATGTGAATGTTAGGTTGGTTCTAAGTATAACTCAGAATGTGAAAAAGAGATCTATGGAGGAGACCCCTCCCAAGGGATTGTCACGAAAAGATCATATAGTTTCGATACTATATGATGAACTTTCTAGATTGATGGGAAACACAGGAGATATAGCTGCCCAAAATAAACAACCTGAAAAACAAGTCATTTCATTCACACCAGGAAAAATGAATATCGTACTGATGTTTGGTATCCAAGGAAGTGGAAAAACAACGGTTACTGCAAAGTTGGCAAGATGGTTAACGAAACATGGGTATCATGTTGGTGTAATTGGAGCCGATACGTGGAGACCCGGGGCACTTACACAGCTTAAAATGAATTGTGTTAAAATAAATGTTGAGGTATTTGGAGATGAATCAAACAAAGATGCTCCTTCCATAGTAAAGAATGGAATTAATTATTTTAAGGAAGCAGGATCAGACGTCGTGATTATTGATACCGCTGGCAGGCACAAGGACGAAGCAGAACTATTGGAAGAAATGAAAAGTATGTATAATATTTCAAAACCAGACCTAATCCTACTGGTAATTGATGGAACCATCGGCCAACAGGCTTTTAGCCAAGCGAAGTCGTTCCATGAAACAGTTCCAGTAGGAGGTATCATCATAACAAAGCTTGATGGGACTGCAAAAGGTGGAGGGGCTTTAGCCGCATCTGCTGTAACAGGTGCAAGGATTTTCTTTATTGGTAACGGTGAAAGGATCGATGATCTTGAAGAATTCAGTCCCACAAGATTCGTGGGACGACTCCTGGGAATGGGGGACATAAAAGCAATCTTAGATTTAGCCAAAGATTTGGAAATGCAAGCAGACGAAAATCAATCCAAAAGAGTCCTTAGCGGCAAAATGACTATAGAAGATTTTTATTCACAAATGGAAAATGTGGGTAAAATGGGATTTAGAAATATCATCGATAATTTACCTGGTTTATCTGGAGTAGTGAAGGAAGATCAAATAGATGTTATTCAGGGAAAATTGGAGAAATGGCGATATATTATCCAATCAATGAGTAAGCATGAGAAAAGGAATCCTGAAGTAATAAACGACTCGCGCAGAAAAAGAATCGCAAGAGGCTCCGGTGTTGCTGAGCATGATGTGAAGGATCTTATCAAGAATTTCAATAATTCAAAGAGCATGATTAAACAAAGCAAAGGTAGACAAATGCAAGGTATGCTCAGAAGACTTGGCATGGGATAAAAAAGAAAGATTCCACTAATTGAAACGAAATTTTGAGTACAAGTTATGTAACTGGTGTCTAGAAAGACAGAATGTAAAGAGTTATTCTCCTAACGGAATAGTTGAAGATTGTCAAATATGTCATGGATTTAAATCCCAAATTGAAAAAATATGTAAAAATGTTCTTCAGGCAACAAAGGATTATCGATATGATACTTTTCAAATTGGATTAACTTTAGATCACAGCTTTTATGATAATGAAGACAAGTTTAGATCACGGTTCAAAATAAGAGGAAAAGAGAATATCAAAACCAGCATACTACGAGATATTAGAAAAAAATTCAGTAAACTTTCCAACAAGAGAGTTGATTCGAGTTCTCCGGATATTACAATTAACCTACAGATCGGCAAAAAATTTGAAGCTATTGTTAACATGAGCTCAAAAATTATTGTCTTGAGCGGACGATACATGAAAACAAAAAGATTGAAAATCACGGGCACAGATTCACGAATTGGTGACTGTCTAGAGCTCAATCAACACCACATTGAAAATGTACTGAAAAGACAATTGTCTGATTTACTTCAATCTGATTCCATTACGTACTGGCCTCTCGGTAAGGAAGAACTTAGAAGTTTGGTCCTTGGCAACGGTAGACCTTTTTACGTGTCTATTAAGAATTCAAAAATATTTAATTTGAAGGAAAATTTTTCAATACGTTCAAGCGGACTTGTATTTAACATCAAAGAAAGACTACCAACTTACCCGGCGGCTCCGCCATTTTACTTTAAGAAAGTCAAAGCTCTTGTCTCGGTAAGCGACAAAATAGTAACACTAGATTTTGATTTCATCCATAATGCAGGGATTATGTTGGTAGAATTTCTAGGCCAGAGGGGCAAAAATTGGAAATTTGTTTATTACATGCAAGGAAAGTTGAAAAGCCCGAGAAAATTTGAGCTTACAATGATATGTGATAATGGATTTCCAATAAGGGAATTTATAGATGGGAGAGGTAGCGCATCTCCTTGTTTATCTGATCTAATACATAAAGAGTGCAGTTGTGACTATTTTGACATAATGAACATAGTAAGCGAGGACGATTGTCAAGTATGGGAATAAATCAGATAGATTTCAATTAGTAACTAACTTGAAATTATTTTGACTTTTGTTTAAATTCGGTAAAACCGCATTTGCCACAGGTATTCCTATCTTTGTGCTCTGCCATGAAAACTCCTTTTCCACATCGAGGACAATCCCTCTTTTTTCGGGTAACCTTATCACCAGAGATATCATAGAAGGAGTATATTTGAGATTTAGAATCCTTTTTTTTATCTACCATTTCTACCACTCTATTTCTTTGACTTGCCCTTTTCTGCACTCTGTTGTTTTTCTTTCAGTTTCTTAGCTTTAGCTTCATCAAAGATTTTTTTTCTTTCTGTCTTTTCGATCAGTCTCATTGATACGTATTTTGGTAAAGTTTCATTTGCGCTTTTTTCATCTTTATAGATATGAAAGAAACCTTTAACATCGGTACTTCCTCTGTTGCATTTGATTTCTATTGGTATAACTGTCTTTGAATCAACATTATTTGACTTTGATATTGTTTCAATAGCGTCTTTCTTGTTAATATTTCCGGCTACATTTCTAAATATAACTTGTAATTCTCTCCTATTCATTAATTGATTATTATAATCACGCAGTACAACCAGCTCGGTGCTCATGTTAGTGTAAATCGAATGAATTTTTTACTCATATAAGGATTTCCAATCCATTCTGGAATAATACAAGAAAGCGGGTCCGATGGGCTTCGATCCCACGAACTCTGGCTTCGGAGGCTTATGCTTAAAAAATCAGCACCCTGTCCTGACTGGGCCACGGACCCATTGAGTATTGAATGGCGAAATATTTAATCGTAAACGTGTAGCGTAAACCAATGCACGGATGACAGATGCTTATTGACATTTGGTATCATGCATCGATGTTATATTTAGAAAAGTTAATGATACACGAAATTCAAAAGAATTATTCAGTAAAATGCCTTTGTCTAGCAATGATCTCGGGGTCAAAGCCTTCGCAGTAGATATTGATGGAACTTTGACAGAGAACGGGAATGGAATGATATATCTACCAGCAGTCTCAAAAATGAGATTCCTTGAAAAAATAGGTTACAAAGTTTTCTTTGTTACAGGTCGATCTTCGGTAGAGGCATACGTATTATCAGTATTTTTGGGCATTACTCGGGTCGCCATTGGAGAGAACGGCGGTGTTGTTTCCAAGGGACCTTCAGATCATACAATTCTGGGAAATAAAGAATTGTGTTTGAAAGGATACGAAATATTAAAAGATCATATGGAAAATGTTGATGTTAAACCCGTATTTCCTAGGATGTCAGAAGTTGTCCTGCAAAGAACTTTTGACATAAACGAAGGGAAAAAAATACTAAGAGAGAGAGATTTAGATCTGGATATAGTAGACAGTAAATATGCATTTCATATCAATGAACTAGGTGTCAATAAAGCAAAAGGACTGGATCTTGCACTAAAGTTCCTGAACATCGGCCCTAAAGAAGTTGTGGCGATTGGTGATAGCGAAACTGATATTCCCGTTTTTGGTATTTGCGGATTGAGTATTGCATTGGGCCACTCTGATGATACTGTAAAGAAACACGCAGACCACGTTGTAAACGGCAAGGAGGGAATAGGATTGTGCGATGCTATTGACTATGTAAGCTTAAATTATTTGAGATAAGAAATGAGCTTTAAGAAATTTATTAACGAAGCCAATGAGGCAATAAAATTTGCACTAAAACATCTAGATATTCAAAATGAGGGTTATACTCTCACTGAACCGACAAAAGAGAATTTTGGTGATTTGAGTTGCAACGTTGCATTCTTGCTCACAAAGCGATTACAAAAATCACCATCTGAAATAGCATCAATACTGGCTGAACAATGTAGATGTTATATTGATGCTATACAAACAAAATCACAGTCGTACGTTTTATCCGTCGTTGCACATGAGAGCGGATACATTAATTTCAAAGGAGACTTTGGTCTCATTGGTAAAGAAATATTATCTGATATTTTAGAGAACCATCTCAATTTGGATACGGGCAAAAGAACTAAAGTCATTATTGAACACACCAGCGTCAATCCAAATAAAGCATTACACGTAGGTCACCTGAGAAATGTAGTAATTGGGGATACTTTGTATAGGATACTGAAAAAAACAAATCATGATGTAACAGTTCTAAACTATGTGGATGATTCTGGTTTACAAGTGGCTGATATTCTGGTAGGATTTTTATTTCTTAAGTTTCCAGTAGAACCATCAGACAAGAAAATTAAATTTGATCAGTATTGTGGTAACGAGGTTTATGTGAAGGTAAACGAACTTTATGAAAAGGATCCTTCCCTAATCGAAAAAAGAAAATTGTTATTAAGAAAATTAGAATCCGGTGATACTGAAATAGTTTTATTTGCGTCTAAAATTACATCAAAAGTACTTAGAGATCAGTTGCGAACATGTTGGAGAATGAAGGCTCGATATGACCTGGTAAATTTTGAATCTCATATAATTAGATCCAACTTATGGGCTAAAACATTTGAAAAAATGAGAAATGAAAAAATATTACTCAAAGATATCGAAGGTGAAAATATTGGCTGCTGGGTTTTTAATTCTATTGAAGAGGGAACCAAAATCATTGTCCGGAGTGACGGAACCGCAACGTATATGGCAAAAGACATCCCCTATGCATTATTAAAGGTTGGAACAATTAAAGACCCATTTAGATATAGAATATTCATCAAACAATGGGATGGCACAGATCTCTGGAGTACTACATCTGATGATTCAAAAAATGGTGATCATCCAATTTTCTTCCCCGCCAAATATTCTGTGACCGTCATTGATAACCGCCAATCAAGGTTACAAAAAATAATTAAGGAAATATTGAGTAAATTTGAGTCAAAACCTAACAAGTATTTGCATTTGTCATATGGTTCTGTGCTTCTTTCAAGTAGAACCGCGACTAGTCTGGGGATTAATACGGACAATCAAAAATCAATACAAATGTCTGGAAGAAAGGGGATTTTTGTTGATGCTGACTTTGTACTTGATACTTTGTATGGTAAAGCCAAGGATGAAACTATGAAACGTAATCCGGAAATTAATGAAAACGATCTTGATAGAACCTCCGAGGAAATTGCTATATCTGCTATGAGATACAGTTTAATTAAAAGTGACCTTGAAAAGGAGATAAAATTCGATTTAAATGATTCATTAAGCCTAGATGGAAATTCTGGGCCATATTTGCAATACGCATATGCGCGATGTTGCCGATTAATAGAGAAAGCAAATGAAAAAACATTTGATGGTGATGTAAAGTACCTTTCAGAAAATATTGAACAACGGATACTAAAACATCTGTCAAAATTTGAAATGACTATCGAGAATACGACTAAAAACCTGGAGCCAAAACTTGTAGCACAGTACGTGTATGAGCTGGCAACCTTGTTTAACCTTTTTTATGAAAAAGTGCCAATATTGAAAGAAAGCAATGCAAATACGTCTAAAGCAAGAATCAAGCTAGCTGAAGTAATTCGTCAAATAATGAGAATTAATCTTTCATTAATCGGTATAACACCTCTCGAAAGAATGTAGTATATTGTGACTTTCTCATAGTTTGAGAAATATCAAGAATTTAATTACTTGCTTAATTTGGTAATAGGTCCTATTGTGCATTTGCTGACAATGGGATTATAGATTCTTAGTTCATCACAGAGTTTTGTTACCTCTTTTTTTGCATCATTTTCAGTTTCTGTGTTAATGATAATGTTATAGCATTTGGCAGACCTTACAGACTCAACGTTTGAGTATCCACTCTTAAGGATTAAATCGTTCTTGATTGTCTCCCCCTCGGGGTCTCCTACTTGCTCTTTGTTTTCTATTGTAACGACAACAAAATATCTCGCCATGGTATTTTTCTAGATATTATAATTTTAAGCATTGAAATACATTTCTTAAAATTGTCCAGATTTCAACATTCTGCAAGTTTAATTGCAGATTTGTATGAAGCTAATTAACAAATTATACTTGCTTTTGATATTACGCCCCTAATCTGAGTCCATTTATTTTGTATGTCCATCCGTACAAAGATGATTCTATTGAAACTCACACGTGAATAAACCATTATATAAACAATTTTGTCAAAATAGAGAACGATGAATAAATTCCAAATCCAGAACAATACAATGTTTTTGATCCCATTATTGATAGCCGGTCTTCTGATTTTATCACTCTTTGTATTTGCATCATCGACTCACAAAGTGACGGCGGCTGGAAAATTTACAATTGACGCTAGGATAATTTTAAAAAAGTTGGATAATCCTCAAAAACTGAAGGTTGTAGCGTCTGCTAACGGTGATACCCAAGTTAAAAATGTGACAGGTAATGATCTGGACTCTAAAAGCACTTCTGTTTTATTTGAATTCAATGAAAAAAATGACGTTGTAAGTGTAGGCGACAGGGATGAATATTTTGTGTGCGCATATGCTCTTAATGGCACAAATCAGATGGAATCTTATTCCTGTGTTGAGGGTAATATTGAAAAAACAAATGGAAAAAATATCATAAATATTGGTTCTGGAGAAAGGAAGACTTTGTCGACTGGCTCCTTCCAATCTGTTGACGGTCCAGTAATAAAGAATCCAACTATTAGCGTCTGGATACCACTTTCTGATAGAAAAGACGTAAAGGATCTTAAAGTAGTTACGATGATTAAGGGAGAATTCGAGTCAAAGACAATAAATGCAAAAGAGTTGCTCAAAAAATCGGAGCACAATACCATAATCGTTCCATTCGAATATCATAAGACGCCTGAAATCGGCCCAATCCAAAAAGGAGATTTATTTTTTGCATGTGTATCTGCTGATGAGTTAAATCCACCCGAAGGAACAGAATGTGAGCATAGAGAAACATCACACATAGGACATATACATAACCTAGTGGCAAGATGAAAACGAGCTTTTAGCACGACATGGGACGGATTACGAATCCAAAATATATTTTTGATTTATGCGATGGGGAATACATTCTCGCAGGACCTCTCGAGATACGAATCTCTATTCAATGGGTATTTGCAAGAGTGGAGATACAACCATAGGAAAAATAACTATTATTTAGAATTTCTTATGCGTCTTTGTTGTGCGTTCCAAGTGCCTATTCGCCTGCAAAGTATTAATTACGTGATAAAAAAAATTTAATTCAGCCACGCGGTCATGTAGCTCAGCCTGGTCAGAGCGAAGGTTTTGTAAACCTTAGGCCGTGGGTCCAAATCCCACCATGACCTTCTATCTGTAATAATTAGGCGATATGAATTTGATTCTTTCGAAGCGATATGTATTCTAGATTGGTATCGATCGTAAAATTTTATTTTTTATTTACTGGTTTATATGCGGATACATATTATCCTACAAAGGAAATGGATATGGTATAGCATGCACAATGTGTAGCATAACCAATCAAAGTATATCGGAAAAAAATCTTATATATATGGATAGTGATTTCATAGCAATGGACAAGAAAAGAACCAAAGAGAAAAATAATGACTTCTATGAGATAATCTATGCAGCAACACATCCAGTAAGACTCAAAATTCTTGTTCGGCTTGAATCTGAAAAGGCATATGCTAGCAATCTAGAAAAAGTGATAAAAGTAGATAGGAAGATTATCTCATTTCACCTGTCCAAATTAGAAAAATCCGGTTTGGTGACAAGTGAATATGGCTTATTAACTTCTTCAAAAACAAGACCAATGGCTGTAAGATATTACTCACTTACTCCTGAAGGAGAAAAAATGGTCAAAAAACTGAAGTCCATTATTTCGGACTAAGTAAATTTTGTACATTCAGAATTTACAATGATCTTAGACAAGTGTCTAATACCAAAACCTTTTTCTTAGAGGTTCATGGTCATTTCTATTGATAACAATTATGGCTAATGAAGAGATTAAGGTGAATGACAATGTCTATAAAGTTACGATAAATGATCAGACCAGAATGTATGCTATGAAACTAAATAGACTCTATCAACAGGGATTTAATGATGTTGACAGCTTTGATGAAATAAGCTCGGAGATTTCTAATACCATAAATAATCTCTTAAAGCACAGTTTGTCTCCCGAAGTTCGAGAAGAGGATATGGATGGTGCAGTAAAGCAGCTATTACAGATGTTTGACAAAAGCAAAAGTAAATAAAAATTCTCATCGTGAGTTCTTAATCTGTAACCGCTCACACGCGATCCTTGGTTACATTCGGGGTTATTAACAAAAAAAGTGATAGGCTTCTGAGAAAATAATGTCCTTTAAGGATAAGTGGAACAAAACCCAGTCTGAAAATATGGCTGTTAAAATCTTGGAGAGTATTAAATCTCAAACTCCTCTAAAACCACGAATTGAGGAAGCCCAAAAAAAATTGGAGATGCAAATTACAAAGCTCGAAAGTATTTCTGGCAAAATTGTAGAAAAGGATCAGCTTATTTTTAAAAGAATAGTACATTCAATTCAGAATCACGATGTCCAATATGCCAAGCTATTATCAAATGAACTTTCACAAATTCGCAAGATGAGCAAAATGGTAGACTCTGCTAAATTGGCATTGGAACAAATTCAATTACGTCTTAACACCATAACTGAGCTAGGTGATGTAGTAGTTACATTAACCCCGGCAATGTCTGTCATAAAGAACATTCAAGGTGGGTTAACATCAATGGTTCCAGAAGCCGATCAATCGCTATCTCAGATATCCGATCTAATGGGAGGTATACTATCTGATTCTGCACAAATTCCAAAGCATGAAGTAGACAGTGGAAGACCATTGAGTGAGGAGTCAACAAGTATCATTGAAGAAGCTACTACTCTTGTAGAACAAAGTATGAAAGAGAAATTCCCTGATCTCCCTTCAATGCACATTGATGAGAAAACCACAGAAGCATCTACCTACTAAACTCCTATTTTTTGTTACCTGATTTAGCTATCAATCTGATATCTTTTTTTATTCTGCTGATTGTGGGGTAGCTGTATCCTTTGTTCCTATAAGCCCTTATCATGGACTTCCAGTTTGCAATACGCCATCTGGCCTGTTCTTTTGTTAACATGCTAGTTTCTTTTTTTACGAAACTCTTTCTTCCGAGAATCAAGTAGCCACCGTCCTGGGCTTTTTGTCGATTGTATGCAAATTTTAATCCCGAAACAATTGATTCGGGATGCAAAAGAGATAAGTAATACTTTATCTCCCGAAATTGACGTTCAGACATTGCTAATCTGATCTTTAGTTCTCTTTCTACCACGGATTTTATCATCGCGCTCATATTACATAAATATTGCTAAATTCGAATTTTGAAATATGCTATTTTGGATCAACAAATAATATGTGGGATATAATTTGGTTTGTACTATTTGTTTCACAATTCGACTTATGCAATATGTAAGATGACAGCGCTTTGGTCAATTTGTAAACTGAAAGGAAAGATAATAGTAACAATTTATTTTGGAACGGATTCAATATAATTGATTATCATAACTGCTACATCATAGCAGTTTATGTTTTCTACCCAAATTGTAGAGCTCTTCTAAAGTATAAACTAACTCTGCTTTGGTATGTGAAGCGCTCAATGAAAGTCTTAATACGGAACATCCCTTCTTAACTGTTGGAAATCTCATGGGGTGTACAAATATGCCTTTTAATAATAATTTGCTGGCAAATTCCATAGCCAGCTTTTCAGAACCGATTTGGATTGGAATTATTTGACTAACCGAATTTCCTATATTATATCCTGTCTTCCTTAGCCCCTTTCGCACCATTTGCACATTTTTAAAAAGTTTTCTTTGTTGAACTCCTTTTTTTGCGATACTAATGGCTTCAATTGCAAAATTGCACAATTGAGTTGGAAGGGCAGATGTGAAAATGAATTGTCTGGAACTGTTTATTAGATATTCTCTGACCATATTTGAAGACGCAACATACCCTCCGAAACAACCTAATCCCTTACTTAAACTACTGATGTGAATATCAATTAGGTTATTTACATTTAGTTCTGAAGGCGTGCCAGATCCATGGATTCCAAAGACAAAATCGCCATGAGCGTCATCAATAATGGTAAAGGCATCAAATTCCTTTGCTAATTTAGAAATTGCTTTCAAGTTTGACATGTCACCTTCTATACTGAAAATACCTTCAGTAACAATAATTTTTTTACCTTTAACTCCTCTCAATAATTTTAAGAGATGCTCCATGTTGTTGTGACGAAATACTTTGATTTTGGCACAAGAGAGTCTACAACCATCAATAATACTTGCATGATTTAGTTCATCACTAAAAATAGTTGTATTCATATCTGCTAGACTACTTAGAGTGCCTACAACCGCTGAATATCCCGTGGTATATACCAACGATGCTTCTGTTTTTCTATGCATTGACAACGTTTTTTCGAGGTTTTCAAAGACAGTGCTATTTCCGCCTACCAATCTAGAACTACACTGGGAAATTTCGTTAAACTCTCTTAGTGAACTATTTATTATCTCCTGGTTTCCAGCCAAACCAAGATAATCATTCGAATTAAAATTGATTATTTTTTTACCATTGATTAGAAGGTGCCCTTTTTGGTTATCAACAGGCCTTAATTTTCGATAAAGGTTGTCCGTTTTTAGATTACTCAGATCTGCCTTAATGAATTCGCGTATCGAGGCCAATTTCATGTATCATTTGGATATCCTTATTTGGTGCGTTTCCATTTGTGGTAAGGTAACCACCAGTAATGATTCCATTTGCACCTGCCTGCAATGCAAGCTTACCGTTATCCTTAAAGTAAACTTCTCTTCCTCCCGCGATTTTCAGTATGGTCTTGGGCATTATAAATCGCCAAACTGCTATAGTTCTGATTATGTCCATTGTATTAATCGAACAATTCTCTAGTTCCTTTGGTGTACCTTTCCTTGGAATCAAAACATTTATTGGAACTTCATCTGGCTCAAGTGTTGACAGAGAAAAAGCTAGTTCGATTCGTTGTTTTGGAGTTTCCCCCATTCCAATTATGCCCCCGCAACAAAGCTCCAGGCCTGCATCTTTAACTGTTCTTGCCGTTTTAACCCTGTCTGCAAAATCATGGGTCTTGCATATCTCCGAAAAGAAACTTTCTGAGGCTTCTAAATTGTGGTTATAACGCTTTACACCTAGCAATTTTAGCCTTTGAGCTCGTTGTGGTGTCATGAATCCAAGTGATACATTAATGTCCAGGTTTACTTCTTTCCTTAACCTTTCTATTACCTTACAAATTTTTTCAAATTCATTTTGTGGAGGCTCTCTATAAGCGCACACCAGACAAAAACTAGCCGCTCCATTCATTTTTGCTTCCATGGCCTTGTCTAAAATTATTTGATCTGGAAGCAGTGGATATTTTGTTATACCAGTTTCGTAAATACTAGACTGCGCGCAAAAGGAACAATCCTCAGGACAATTTCCGGATTTTGCGTTTAACAGTGTTTCAACGTCGACACAATCTTGACTGAATTTCCTAGTAATCAAATTGGCAGAGTCGGCTAACTTTACCAAATTATCAGTTAAAATTAATCTCTCTGCTTCATCAAAGGAAATAGTATTTCCATTAATGACCTTCTTCATACAAGAATCAATGAACTCGAAATCTTGCATCAGTAGTTCTATTTTGGAACCCATAATTAACCTTTAATTTTGTGACCAATTTCTAATATGGTTGTTATATCCAGTTGAATAATAGAAGATCTTCCTATGGTTTTTTTCCAACGTTAGACGAAAGCAAATACCAAAAATATTAATGTTGAAACTTATAAAAAATCAAACATAACGATTCATTTTGTCGGCGGCATACAAAATAAATTTAAGCGTCTTGAAATTAGGGAAAATTAGCAAAAATACCTGCATTAAATGTCTTTTTTCGACCATTTAACCCTTTAAGGAGCAGTAAAACCCATAAATCTTGACATTTCGGCGAGTATCATATTAAACCCAAGAGAGTGCGAAATTCGCCATCCTTAATGGGTTAGACAAACGTCTGAAAAAGGACCCCTTTATATACAGGCCAAAAAAATCACCATTTTTTTACTCTTGCTTAGTCCAAAAAATGTAATACCTTTTTTTAACTGTACGTAAATTTCTTGACCTATGCAATTATCAAGGTTCTGTTAGAAAACATACAATGAAATATTCATTTGGATACTTGCGAGTCAGCACCGACGAGCAGACCGTCTTAAATCAGAAATTAGCGATAGAAAAGTGGGCGGCTGACAATGATTATGAAATACTTGATTTTTTTGAAGATTCTGCAATAAGCGGTAAGATCCCTGCAATTAATAGACCCGCATTCAAAGAGATGATGGATCTCGTTAGAACCGACCGAGTCGACTCTGTACTTGTTTATGAATTGTCGCGGGTTGGTAGATCATTTTGGGAAACACTTGACGCCATAAAATCAATAGAAATATACTCACCATTGATTTCATGTTCTCCTAAGGAGCTTTTTCTACAGACAACGGATACTAGCGTTCGGAAATTAATGATCGGCATATTGACCTGGGTAGCAGAAAGAGAAAGAGAAATGCTGATTCAAAGGACAAAGGATGGGATGATAAGGGCAAAAATGTCCGGCAAAAATATCGGGCGGCCGAAAAAAAAACTCGATAAAGACACCCTAATTAGGATGTTATCTCAGAACATACCAAGAAATAAAATTGCTAAAAATCTTGGGATATCCAAGGCTACACTTTATAACCAAATTCGTATGATTTAACCAAAATAAATGTCATCGATGCCGTCTTATTTTTTGGTCAAGTTTTTGTATTATTTCATATTCAGTATCAACTATCCGTCCAAGATCATGCTTTTCCATTGCTAATGGTGGGATTATCGCAACGATGTTTCCCAGAGTTCTGAGGTACACTCCTTTTTTTAATGATTCTTTTGCAATGAAGTGGCCAATCGGAATTTTATCTATGTTTTTGATCGGTATGCCGTGTTTTCTTAATTCAATTCCACAAAGTAGACCCTTGGATCTTATGTCATAACAGATTTCCAATTCCGAAAATTTTTTTAAAAGACCAGTTAAAATCACTGAATTATCCCTTATTCTTCTAATTAGATTTAGCTTTTCGTAAAGATCCAAATTTGCCAGTGCCGCAACACATCCAACAGGGTGACCCGTAAAAGTGTGACCGTGAAAAAGTTGTTTTTTAGCCCAATAGTCTCCAAGAAATTCTCTAAAAATATCATTTGTTGTTAATGTTACTGCTAGTGGAAAATATCCTCCAGTAAGGGCTTTTGCGTAACAAACAATGTCCGGCTTTGAGTTTTGTGCATCATATTCTATCATATTGCCAAGTCTTCCAAAACCTGTAGCGATCTCGTCTAGGATCAGCAGAACGTTGTATTTTTTACAGAGTTTGCTAATTTCCCTTTGAAAGTTCTTTGGGTAGATGTTTATACCTCCTGCGATTTGAGCTCCGCTTTCCATTACAAATGCAGATATTCTTGATGATAGGTTCTTTAGTATATTTTCAATCTTGGCAATATGCGAATCATAGTTTTGGGGACCGAATTTTTCATGCCTTATAGTGGGCGAATCTACTCTTAATGTTTTGAGAAGAATTGATTTGTAGGGAGAAAAGTATCCATCAACATAACCTACTGACATGCAACCAATTGTATCGCCATGGTACCCGTTTTTTAAACAAATGAATGTTTTTTTCTCCGACATCGCTTTATTCTTCCAATATTGGGTTGAGATTTTTAGCGCAGCTTCAATTGCTGTTGAGCCGTTATCCGTGTAGAAAACTCTGCTCATTCCCTTAGCCATGGTTGTAAGACGTTTTGCCAATTTTACCGACGGATGATTTGTTAGTCCAAATAGTGAAGAATGAGGCAGAGTGTCAAGCTGCTTTTTCATCGCATCAATTATTTCTGGCCTATCATGTCCCCAAACATTACACCACATATTACTAATTCCATCAAGATATCTTCTATCTTGTGAATCGACAAAACTAAAACCGTTTCCAGATTCAATGACGATATTATTAGATCTGTTCCAGATTTTCATCTGAGTGTACGGATGCCAAACATATCTTTTATCGAGATTATTACTATTCAATAGGAAGAGCATGAATATTGCACTATTTGTACATTAGCCTGAAAAAATTTTCTTGATAAAGTTTGTTCTTAACAATAAGATTAAAATGTGATTGATGATCCCAACGTATATTATTTTTGTTTCGATTCGTCCTAATTATAATATCATATCTATGTGGTCATGAGAAAGATTCTTGAAGAGTTTTTCAAAATAAGTTTATTAATAATCTGGCAATACCCTTTAGGTAATGAGAACAAAAATATCTATAATCCTGCTTTTCATTTCTCTTGCATTACTAATAATATATGGTGCTGATGTAATGGCCCCAAATGCGTCTTCTGATGATGCTAAAAGTGGTTTTCTTCACTTAAATGCGGCAGTTAGGGGTGGGATCTTAGGAGGAGGTGCAGTAATCCTATCTATTATCGCTTTTGCAATTTCATTTAGGGAAAAATCTTTACTGGTATCGGTGCTTCTTTTTATCAACGGCGGATTGATAATCGCGGGAATGATAGGAATGGCTGTTCAGGATGGAGCAAGGGAAGGTTCTACTTTGTATAGTACAACCGGATTGGGTATATTGCTAGTGGCATTGGGTGTTGTGAAAGTTATCATTACATGGAAGAAATAGTTTTTTCGCGAAACCTACTCAATATTTCATAATTCGAATTTAGAAAGTTTTTATCCAAGACATTCATTTAGCATAACATTTATTTAAAGTAATAATTTCTGTAAAACATGCGCCGCTGTAGCTCAGCATGGTAGAGCAAATTCAAAGGCTAGTTACTTTGGAGCTTAACTGGCTGTTAACCAGTGGGCCATCAGTTCAAGTCTGATCAGCGGCGCTTAAATCTGGTTTACACTAGTTCCCACGAGATTATTCAAGTCCTGACAATTTGAGTTTGAATGTTACTAATTTTTAAGTCAACACGAACGCAGCACTATATTTCATAATTCGAGTTTAGAAATATAATAATCCTGAGCTGCAAAATATTTTTTGACGGTTTAGATAATTAATGATTAAAGTTGTATTATATCGAGAGCTATCGCGTTTGCCAGCAGGTCAACATGTCTTGAAGCAACTATGTACCCATTCTTTATTTCGTTTTTTGAAATCCATCGGTTAGTTGAAGACCATAGTCTTTCTTTCCTAATTTTTTTTTCTAATTCCTCAACATCCAGTTCCTTTTCTTCGATTTCTTGTGTATCTGTTTTGTTCATTGTCAGAAGGACCTTTCTTACCAGAATTCTGCTTCCAAACCTTTGTGAAAAATCTCTAGCAGATTCATCGTAGTCAAGTAGTTTAATCTTTATCTGGACTCTGTTTAAGACGTCTCTGCTCGTCAGCAGTCTGTCGTCAACAAATCTATCGTATGACATCTCTGTTTCTAGTAAGAATTATTGAATAATTAAATCATACAGTAAATGATTCGTGCATCATGTAAATGAGAATTCATAGTACGGAGAATTGTCCTTACCCAGACCACATCTGGTTAATTTTACCGGGCTACCGGGAGACATATTCCCTTGACTTAAACTTCCTATGATCCTGATGCCCGACATCTCGACTAGTCCTAAATTTTTTCTCTCCCCGATAAATGATTGTGAAGATTCGATTAACCTGCCCTTCGAATTTAATTTTGACATTCTAATTTTTTTAGAAAAGCAATTACTACAAATATTCGATGGTGGCCAAATCTTTGTGCTGCAATTATCGCACACCGGAACTCTGAAATCACCGCTGCTTAGATAATTGAGAAACTTTTTCATGACATCGTCCACAATAGTGTCATAATTGAACTTGTTAATAATTGATTAAATAGTATGCTTTTTTTATTTGGAACTGGATAGCCAATGCTTGTACTCCTATTTCATAAAGGTGTAAGAACTAAGAAAGTATGAGAACTAATGAGGAAGAACCTGCTGCTGACATATTATGCACCAAACCATTCTTGCATCGTTTGATCTGTCTTTTTCCAGCCTTTCCCTTTAATTGCTGACAAATTTCTACCGTTTGTGCCACACCTGTGGCTCCTAACGGATGACCCATTCCTAATATTCCTCCACGGGGATTGATCGTAATACTTTGCTGCGATACAAACTTTGCTCCTTCCCCTTTTTCACAAAGCCCCAAGTCTTCATATGCAAGAATCTCCATTATTGTGAATGCGTCGTGAAGCTCAACAATATCTATTTGTTTTGGTTTAACATTCGCCATGGCAAAAGCCATGTTAGAGGCCTTTCTTGTAGATTGTATATATGAGAGATTGGAGCTGACGTTACCAAAACTTGCAGCTTCGACCGAACTACCTATCCCTTCTATCCATACCGGACGGTCTGTATATTGTTCGGCCTCATCTTCGTTTGTAAGTAATATTGCTGAAGCCCCATTACAGATATTGGAACAATCTAGCAATTTTATTGGCTCCACAAGTTTTTTTGAATTCATCACATCGTTGACTGTTATTTTTTTTCTAAACAAAGCATTTTGATTCAGGCAAGCGTTTTTTCTATTTTTCACTGCAACTGATGCCATTTGTTCTTCTGTTGTGCCGTATTTACGCATGTGGGCTTTTGCAAATAGGGCAGCCCAGTAAATAGGTGAGGTAAAACTTCCCCTTGAGACATCCCATGCTAAACGAGATCCTTTGGTTTGTTTCATGTCGGCCCCAACAACTAGCGCAGTCTTACACAAGCCAGATTTTATAAAAGAATATGCAGAGACAATAGCATTGGTACCAGAATTACATAGATTATCCAATCTTTGAGAAATAGTTGGTTTTATTCCCAAATATTCTGATATAATGGTTGAGCCGTATTGAATATCGGAAGTCGTCGATAAAATAACTGCATCAATCTTAACATCAGCCTTTCTTGAATTTTGCATAATAGTTTTACAAGGCTCGCATGCCAATTGTTGAAGTGACAAAGATGTATCTTTATTGAATTCTGAGGTTGACTCATCAACTATGGCTATTCTAGACATTTTCAATTAGAAGGAGAGAGTCATTGATTGATTGTTCATTGTCCTTAACGGGATTTACTTGTAATATTGGAAGAGAGATACCGGACGAGGCAAATCGTTTTAGAGATTTGATGCATTCCTCAACTGTTCCATTGATTGTCAGTGAATCAAGCATTGAATCTGTCACATATTCAATGGTACTTTCAATACCATTTTTCTTATATTCTGTTGTTATTTGTTTTACTTCATCTTCAAATCCATGTGAGGACAAAAATTTGTTATAGTATTTGCCTACAGCCACATAAAATGCCAGCGTCTTTGCTGCTCTGCTGCGTGCCAGATCAGGATGCTTGTTTGAAACCGCCGTAATAAATACAGTACTGATTTCAAAATTAGATTTACTGGACAATACTGATTTGATGAATTCTGTTGTTTTTTTAATCTCATCTAACGGACGAAGATACAAAATTATCCCGTCTGCCTCTTCTACTGCTAGTTTAATCATTCCTGAATTTACTGCACCAAGATAAACAGGAATTCTTTTTCTTGATGATGGGTGCAAAATCCGCATGTTTTTTAACCTGAAAAATTCTCCATCAAAGTTTATCGTTTCTGCTCTGGAGATGATTTTAAAGCACATCAAGTATTCCCGCATACGCCTAAGTGGATGTTCAAAACTTATTCCATGCCAGTTTTCAGCAAGAACCGGTGTACTTGCACCTATTCCAATTATTGTACGATTTGAGGAAATATTATCTAAGGTAGAAGCGGCCATTGCCAATGTAGCGGGTGTTCTAGAAAACATGCTTACAATCGAAGTTCCTATCTTTATCTTTTCAGTAATCGCCGCAATGGCTCCTAGCATTACAAAGGCCTCGCGTCCCCAAGACTCAGGAATCCATATAGAACTCACATTTGGTCTAACGTCTAATAATTTACCGATTTTTAGAATATCTTGAGCGTCAAACAGGCTACTTGGGTTGTAGCCGATTTGAGCGATCTTCTCAGTCATTTTTTAAATACTTGTTCAATTTCCTTGGAGGCTTCATCAACATCCTTGTGGGAGTCTATCGATCGCCAATAATTATTTGAAAACTTTTTGGCCTTCAATTTTTGTTTCTCTACTAGCATAGGCAAGGTAACAGTTTCTAGGTTCCCATTATCCGGGAGGTAATCAAAAATATCATTTGAAAAATAATACACTCCCGCGTTAACCCATCTATCCTCAATGTATGGTTTTTCTACAAACTTTGATACAAGATCACCATTCGTTTCTACAATACCAAACGTACTTTTCAAAGGAACTAACGCAAGTGTCATTGATCCTTTGTCGGATATCGTAAAAGGATCTAAATTGGTCAAGATATCTCCATTGATAACAAAAAACCCGGAATCAGAGTTTCCGTTTTGAATTATGTGGTCTTTTGCATTCTTCAATGCACCGCCTGTTCCAAGGGGTACGTTCTCTTCAATATAGCTTATATTAACTCCAAATTTTTTACCATCCGAAAGATGATGCTTTATCTTCTCTCTGAGATGACCCACAAGTACGATAATATCTGTAATTCCGAATTTTTTTAACCATTTTACTTGCAATTCTATGATCGGTGTATTGTTGATTTGGATCATAGGTTTTGGCCTATCTGACGTTAAAGGTCTTAGTCTTTTTCCCAGACCGCCAGCAAGAATAACTGTTATCACTTGATCCTCACTTGCACAAATATTCTATATAAAAGTCATCCTAAATTTAATAGCGGAGGTACATGTTATTCTATTCTCTCGAATAAACGTATACACCGTCAAGAAAAACTCTTTGATCCTTGTTTTTTACCCTAGTTGATAACTCTATATTAGCAGCGGTCTGCGAAACATGTTCCAGGTGAGGGCCAGTAATTACAATATCATCACCCTCTACGACTACTTTTGTAGAATCACCCATTATCTTTGAAATTCTTGCCTTTCTCTCTCCAAAAAAATTCTCTACATATACTTTGCCATCTTTAACCTTCACAGTTATCGGAAAATGCGCAAAGACCACTTTCATTTTATACTTGTATCCATTTTCGACGCCCTTTATCATATTGTTGATAATGCTTTTCGTGGTTTTCGAAATTGCGAAATCTTTTCTCCTTGTTCCATACGGTTCAATCCTTACTATATTATTCTCTATTGCTAAAGACGCTGGAAGTTTAGCAAAATTTTTCTTTATGGTGCCCAATTTGCCCTTCACTGATATTGTCCTATCTTCCAAAGTCACAGAAATGCCTTCTGGAATTTCTAACGTCGAAACATATTCTCTAGTAGACATACCCAACTAATACTCCTCCTATTCCCATTTCCTGTGCTTCATGGTGAGTCATGACACCCTTGCTAGTTGAGACTATCAAGATACCCATATTATACGCGGGTAAAAATTGCCTTTCCCAATTCAGGTATTGGTTTTTTCCAACGCTGAATTTTGGAGTTATTATACCGCATTTGTTTATTTTTGCCAACAATTGAATCTTGAATTTGCCGGCTCTGGAATCGTCAATTTGCTCAAATTCTCCAATGTATCGATGTTTCTGCATGACTCGTAGTACTTCACTTGAAAATCTGGAAGATGGACTAACTATGCATTCTTTTTTCCTTCTGACTTCGTTGTTATATAGTGTTGTAAAAAGATTTGACAAAATATTTAATGCTGGCAATTCATTCACCCATTTTCCTAATCATATTTCTTGAAACCTAATTTTATTGCTACTTCTCTAAAGCACTGTCTACAAAGCATTATTTTATAAGCCTGGATAAGTCCAGAATAGCAGCCACATCGCTTGCACCATCTAGTACCTTTTCCGTGGATACGTTGTTTTCTGCCAGTGATATCATATTCTCTTGGCTTTGGCATTAGATCATCTCAACTCCTAGGTTCTTGAAAAATCCAATTGCTTCTTCCTTTGAAATTCTGTGTTTTTTCCCCATTTTTCTTGGGTTGCTCTTTTTAATTATTCTATATCCGGGCCGCGACAATGAGATACAAACATTCATTCCGAAAATTCCAATATCTGGATTGTATTTTGCCCCCGGAATATCAATATGTTCACGAATACCTAAGGAAATATTTCCAAAGTTATCAAATGACGATTCTTTTAATTGGTTATTTTTTGATTGTATTATTCTCTTGGTAAATTCCAAAGCCTCATTATTTCTCAAAGTGACTTTGGCGCCAATTGGTTCACCTTTATGGATTCCAAAATCTCTTACGTTATTTTTTGCGCCACATTGAGTGGGTTTTCGAGATGTTAATTCTTCCAGAGCGTTTTTGGCTCGTTCCAGTGGTTCACCAGATTTTCCAACTCCGATATTTATTACGACCTTTTCCAAATTGATTTGTTTCATACTATTTACTGTACTCATATTATGTGCTCACCTGAATTAATGAAGAGTCGGTTCCAACAGCCATGACAATATCAATTGGCAACTCGACAGTTTTTTCACCCATCGAGACGAGTACCCTTTTAGGAAGAGAAAACGATCCAGTCTTGATTTCTTCAACCTTTCCAATATTACCAGCATTCTCGCCTCTAGTAACGATCACACTACACCCTTCCTTGAGCTGCACATGATGCTTGATACCAAAATCCGGTAACTGAACCAAACACGTGTCATTCACATTATATGAAGCATCTGATAGAAATGTTCTCCCATCATGTAGACTATATTGATACAAATTCTTCTTTGAAGAAACTTTAGATTTGATTTTTCCCAACTTCAAGTTTTTTTCCTTTGAATCTATTTTTATTGGAAGTAATGGAAGTCCCTTTGAAGGTACAAATCTATATAATTCATTTGAAGGTATTAGTTCTACTGTGTCCATTAAACCAACTGGGAAGTTCGGATGACGAACCATTTTGCCATCTACGCTTACCAATCCTTTGTTTAACGATCTTTTTACTTCACGGATATCAGCACAAACATGTAATAGGTCACGCAGTACTACTCCAATCGGATACGAAAATTTTCTAGTGTGAGGGCCTGGCATCGTATTGAGAATAAATCTTGCGCTTTTTCTATTAACCTGCCAGTAGCGAGGGGCAAGTTGTCTTTTTAGTCTCTTGTCTCCTCCTTTTTTGGCCATGTTTACGTTTCTTCTCCTTTCACTATTTCCTTCGTCTTAACAATTGATTTTTTCGTTGCTTTTTCTTTTTTTACAGTTGTGTTTTTATCTTTTGTTTTCTTTGTTCCTTTCGTTCTGTATTCGTCATCTGTTTTCAATGAAATTATCTGAACATTTGAAGCGTGAATTTGTACTTTGACGTTTCCGCCACGTATTTTTTCTCTCTGAACACCTTCAATTGACAGTGTTGATCTCTCTGTATTCACCTTCTCGACTTTCCCTTCTATCCCAACATACTCGCCTCTTAATATTCTAACAGTATCGCCCTTGATTACTCTCATGCTTCGCCTACTGTGCTGTTCTCTCAAGTTTTCAGAAAGATTGGCTCCCAAGAACTTGTCTCTTTTATGCTTTGAAATCAGGTTATAAAACATCATTATCACTCATATTATTAAAGATGCAAGATTTGCTATCCTAGGCCACTTTTCTGCAGCTTCAGCCGCAACAGGTCCTTTTATGTCCGTTCCTTTTATTTCTCCTTCGGGTGTAACTAATACTGCTGCATTATCCTCAAATGATACCCTAACCCCATTAAGTCTCCTTATTGCGTATTTTTGTCTGATGATTACGGCTCCGAACATCTGTTTTCTTAGCTCTGATTTTCCTTTTTTTACAGTAACATTAACAAAATCTCCCACAGCCGCAGACGGCATTCTAGAGTGTCTGCCCTTTATGCGTGTCACCTGTGCAATTCTCAAGATTTTGGCGCCTGTATTGTCAGCACAAACTAAGTTTGCAGCAATCGGCAATGCTCTTGTTATATAAGGCTTGAATTCCTCTACTCCTTTTGCAGAAACTGCTCGACTCTTAGACGCCACTCTTTATTACCTCCACAGTTACAAACGATACCGTTTTCGATATCGGTTTACATTCGGCAATCTTGACCTCATCACCTTCTTTTACGTCAATACATGAAGGCAGAAAAGCATGTACCTTTGAGCTACTCCGCTCATATCTTTTGTATTTTCTGACAAGTCTAGGATACTCACGGGAGACTACTATCATTTTATGTGCCTTAGAACTTACAGTAATGCCTGTCAAAATTCTTCCTCTTATTGAAAGTTTGCCATGAAAAGGACACAATTCGTCGTCGCAAGTCCTTTTCGGTTCTGAAACTGTCAAGCCAATATTTCTAGTCATTATCTAATCACACTATCACTTTACTAAACGATCTTCTGGTCTCCCTATCAGCATAGACCCACGTATAAAACAAATTGCATCCTCAACAACTAATCCTAATTGACTTATTGCCTTTTTTGGAATTACATATGATTTCAAATCATCCCTAATTGAAAAGGTATTTTTTGTTTCAAAAATGATCTTACCATTTATTATTCTCTTATTATCAAGAGGTCCATATTCAATTTGGGCTTTACTACCTATGAATTCGTGCTGCAAGACGTGTTCATTAAAAGTCATTTAGCCAATTCCCTTTCCTTCAAAATTGAAAGTATGCGAGCAATATCTCTTCTCTTCCATTTCATGTTTCCCGTTTCCTTTTTGAGGGTCCCTTTTGAATTTTCAATTCTTAATTTCAACAGATCTGCTCTAATTTCTGATAACTTTGATTCCAAATCGTCGTCATTAAATTCTCTCAACGTTTTTAATTTAAGTCTAGCCATCAAGTCTCACTCTTATTTACGGCTATTTCCTTAACTTCACTGTTAATAATATCTTTACCCTCAATTTTAACTTCGGAGTCAGATGGCGCTTTTTGTTCCTCACTTGGACTCTTGTTTTCGCTCTGGTTCTCGACTTCAGGTTCGCTCTTTGTTGGAGATTCTGTGATCAAATCAAAATCACGAGGAATTTCTTCTCTTAACGAAATTTTCAGTTTTATACCCACCAGTCCCATTTTTGTTAGAATGCTGTTTATGCTGCTTCTTACCACTTCTTCTGCAATCTTGCCACTCTTCGGTATGACACCAGCAGTATGCTTTTCAAAATGAGCACGTTCGCCTCTAAGTTTACCCGAGATTGTAATCTCTACACCCATAGCACCTGCTCCCATGATAGTGTTAATTGTCCATAATGACGCTCTCCTGAATGCAGTTCCTCTTTCAATAAGTTGAGCGATTCTGTTGGCCATGATGTTCGGATTTAATTCGGGCTTTGTTACCTCAGTAACGGAAACTTGCGCATTTTCTAAATTAAATTGTTGTTCCAATCTAGTGGTCAAATCTCTTATACCGCTACCCTTTCTTCCTATAACAAGACCTGGCCTTATTACAAAGAGTGTTATTTTGGTACCTATGGGTGTTTTTTGAACTTCGGCTCCTCCATATCCAGCTTCTTTTAAAGTAGAACTCAAAAATTCATTCAGTTCCATGTTTCTAAAATTATTCTTCATGACGTTTTTTATCGCACTCAATTTATCCTGCCCTCTCTAGCCACGATCTCTACATGCGTCAACGTATCAACTTTGGGACTCGATCTACCCATAGCCCTGGGAGTAAATCGCTTGAGTTTTGTTCCCTTATGGATAACACATGATACTATTTCTAATCTGTCAAGATCCATGCCTTTGTACTCCGCGTTTGATTCTAAATTATCCAAAAGACGTAAAAATTCTTTTGAAGCCTTCTTTGGAAACCTTCCGGAAAAAAAACCATCACGAATATTTGATCTGTGAGCTACTTCATTATGATACCTTCTATAAGGAACGGCCACTTTTTTTTCAATCACTTGATCTAAAACATTCCTGGCCCTTTCCAGTGACAGCCCCTTAATCGCTAAGGCAATTTCTCTTGCGTGTTTATGCGAGATGTCGGTCTCTCTTAATGCTGCTCTCACATGTTTATTCTTGTCAAATTGAGAAAATGAGTAAGAATATGAAGGCAAATGTATCACTTTAATGGCACGTATAGACTTGACCTAGAAGCTCCAACTCCGGGGGCACCGTGCTGAACTCTTTTGTTTGTAATAGCATATTCACCTAAATAATGTCCTATCATCTCGGGTTTAATGGCAATAGGGGTAAATTCCTTCCCATTGTGAACATTGATAGTAATATCAACCATGTCTGGAAGAATTATCATGTCTCTAACATGAGTTCGTAAAGTCTCATTGGACTTTCCTTCCCTGATGCTTTTTATTCGCTCACGTAATTTTCTTTTTTGATCATCCATGTACTTTCCTACCCTCTTATCGAGAGATCGCCTTTGCCTGGCATTCAATAACGGAAGAAGGGCCTCTATTGATAAATTCTTCAATTGATCAATGTTGTAACCTCTAAATCTAAATTCACGTACCAATTAACATTATCAGCTCCAAAATACTCCTTTTAAATTTAACTAGATGAATCAACTAAACCAATCCTAATTTTGTTGCAAGTTGCCTTGCTTCCTCGTCTTTAGTAAATCTGATAATTGCCTTTTTCCCCTGGATTGTGCGAAATAGATTGACTTCTCTGACATCTGATTCATACATTATTTTTATGGCGCGCTTCACATCATCTTTCTTTGCACTATCTGCGACTATGAATGTTAACTTATTTTCCTTCTCAATCAGATTAAATGTCTTTTCTGTGATATAAGGTCGAAGGATGATTGTGTGAAGATTGTCTTCCAATTCCTTACTCACTATTGGTTCACCATGCTCTGAACTTTTGACCAAACTGTATTTATGCTATTCATAGAATCAATGGCATTTTTTGTATATACTGTCAATCTAACTGGCTTTGTTCCTGGAACAAGGTCCATAATGCTTAGACTTTCTATAGAGACTACGCTTACACCAGGAAGAGATTTTCTTAGCTTACTTACTGGAGAATTTTTTGATACAACTATTAAACTACTCAGAGCCGAGTGCTTCTTCCTTCCTCGTAATCGGGATTTACCAGATGGTATTCTAACTATATTCGCAGATCTTGCAAGATCTTCCTCTAGTCCTAATGATAGCAAAGTCTTTCTTAGTTCTGAGGTCTTTGTTATCTTCTCCAGATCATTGGATACGATAATCGGAAATTCAGAAATTTTTCCAACTTTGTGACCTCGCTTTTCTATTATTTCTCTATTGGATGTTGCTGCAATAGCTGAACAAAGTCCAAGGTGTCTTTCTTTTTTGTTTATTTTTTTGTAAGTGTTCTTCCATGAAACCGGTGGATGGGCCAATCTTCCCTTTCGAACACCAGCTACACCAGCAGCCTGACCTGCGCGCTGAAATCCTTCACCTCTGGCCCTAGCTATTCTGGCAATTCCCAAGCCCGTATTGCGAGATTCTGCACTAACAATTTCTCCTGCCGCGGGATATCTTCCTTGGGGCTGGAATCGTGTTGAAAGGACATTCACATATACTTTTTTTATGATCTCAGGTCTATAAGGGGTATTAAAAACAGACGGCAGTTCTAATGATTCTAGGTCCTTACCTCGAAGATCCTTAAGACTAACTTTCATTTCATTAGTACCTCCAATACTTTGGGCTCTACTACTTTCTTGCTAATAGTTCTCACTGGAAATCTCATCTTGACTAATCGCTTAGGAACCCCTGGGACGGAGCCTTTAACGATAATGTAATCATTTTTAACCATTCCATAGTGTTCAAATCCGCCCTTGGGATTAATCTTGAAATCGCTGTCTTTTTCGGGATTTGAAATTATTAATATTCTTTTATTGTATTCAGTCCTTTGATGAAATCCTCTCTGTCCTTGTCTTGGAACAGTATAAGTCACAACTGCCGGAGAGATTGGTCCTAGAGTTCCGAGGGCCCTTACACTTTTTCTTGATTTATGCTGTTTTCTCTTTACTCCAAATCTAGTAATAGGACCTTCAACCCCTTTCCCTCGAGTAATTGCCGAAATATCGATAAACTGTCCAGTCTCAAAAACATCTTTTATGTTTACCTGCTTTCCAAAATTGCTAACAACGTATTCAATTTTTGATTTAGTATCTTTCCCACCGATGGGTATTTCCCAAACAAATGGTTTCTTTTGTGCCAAAGACGCGATGTAGGGATTAGAAGATACAACAGCAACCACCTCTTTAATCCTGTCAATGTGGGCATTGATTTCATCCAATTTTCCTTCCTTGAACTTGAATGATGCCTTTTTTGTGAGATATTTGTCATTGTCTTTAGCAAATGCATCAAAGATAGCTTTCTTGCCATATGTTGTTTCTGTATATGCTCTTATTCCAACTATTTTTAATGGGGGAGTCGCTATTAGAGTCGATGAATTCATAATATTCTTGCCAAAATTTGGAGTCTTTTCTCTGTCATCAACAGATAATACATTTAAATTCGTAACTTTATAGCCTGCAAAACCTAATAATGATGATTTCTCCAACTTAGGATCTGACCATGTTCTAACCCTAGATTCGAGACTTCGTGCACGCACTCTTGGATAGAATGCCATACTGCCCCTTCTTGGTGCACTATATTTTCGATGACCCATGATTAATCGAATTTTTGTGATCCCATTAATAAATTAAACTTAAGGTCAATTTTTAATTGGTTAAAATCGTCTCCACAGACTTGCCTTTATCATATCAAACTTGAATCAAGCGTATCGGTAATTATTGACTATCGATAAAGTCCCTAAAATTGCTTCTTCTAGCCTTACTGTTTGCGTCCCCTGCCTAGGAAACATATTCATCAGAAAATGGTTCGGTGAAATCTTTTTGTTTTCGCTTTCAAGTATTTTAGGTAACCCAAATCTAGGTCCGCCAAATACGATAAGAAGATCTTTGGATATTCTGATTCTTTTCATCATCTCAGTCACATGCTTTGTAAACTGCGAACCTTCCACCGAAGTCATCAGGACTTCGCATTTCTGAGTTTCCAGTAGTTCTGACAATGAATCTACGTATTCTACATCATATCCCCAATAACCAGGAACTTGATTTTTTTCAATGTCCTCGGCAAAAAACTGACCATTATTTGAAATTTTGACGAGCACTTTTTTGCCCAACTGATTTCCTTTGTAGCTGATTAGCTGTTCAAGTCCTACATCTACGTACAACATGTCATTTTGCTTTACAACAAATCCAAATCGTATTTCGTTTTTTACACTCCGAATGTCTACTCGTGTTTTATGATGAGGCGATTTTATAGGGGGTAAACTGCCAGCGTGTTGCAGCATCCACATTTTGGGGTAGATTTTTTTTCTAAGATACGGCGGTGTATCAAGATATTCTAGTATTATTTTCAGAATTTTCCTATCATCTTTTCCCGCTTTTGCGCTCTTATCATGGTAAATAAAGATCTTACCAACGCAAAATATTGAGCAGGAGCGAGAAATTTGTGAAATTTTGTAACTTTTGTCTAGAATGGTTTGCGATTCTATTAATGAAGAGTCAGGTATCGCAATAGAGAGATTAGTCAAGTATGATGTAAACCGTCTATTCTGATAATAGTTTTTCTACGGTTGTCGCCATTATTCCCGTAGATCCAAATGTAGTTTCACCAAGGTCACCTTTTTTATCAATGAATATTGTTGAGGGAGTCCCTCTTAGGGAATATTCTTCGAAGGTAAGTGGGCTGTAAGGTTTTGTCTCCAAATATGATTTAACACGTGAAATGATTTGTTCTTTGTCTTTTTCATGATATAAATCAAAATCAAGGACGTTTGCATTAACAAATTCCATAATTCTCTTTTCTTCGATTGGTAATTTTTCTTTTACAATCATATCCATTCCCACTGGAAATGGAATAGAATATGATATCTTTCCTTTGTTTAGTAACTTACTTTGGTATGTGAGAGTAGTAAGGGTTTCACCTATCACCTTTTTTTCGTTTAATAGTAATTTTAGATTTTCAATTGTATTCTTGTCAAAATCTTCAAAAGCAGTAGCAAGTCCCAATACTGCAACTTTATTGTTCTTGTATTTGTTATAGATATCAATTGCCTCAGGTATTCCATAAACGAAGCAACCAGGACAATTTACCTGAAATACTTCTACTACTACAACTTTACCCAAGTAATCTTTCAAACTAATAGGTCCCCCCTGTACCCATTCACTAACTTTCAAATCAGGAGCGGGCGACCCAGTTTTAACTGTCACAGAATTTACAATATTCCTTGAATATTTAAACCAATATCACATTAATCAAAATCTAATTAAAATACAATTATTGAGGTGGTGGTCTCTTACTGGCATTTTCTTTAGACTTTGAAGCGTAGGTTTCTATATCATTATTTTCAACCCGCTTCATTTTCTTTGTTTTCATATCTATCTGCGCCATTTTAATATGTCTTGTTCCAGTTTTCTCTTCACTAACCAAGTAAATTGATTCCAAAGCAAGGCTGCTTGCCTCTTCCATGCTTATGTCAGTGTGATAATTTTTTTCCAGGAATTCATTGACTTGATCACTTCCATTTCCAATTGCAACCGCATCATATCCAATGTAGGTTCCACTTGGATCCGTTTGATAAAGTGAAGCACCATTCTTATCAACGCCGGCGAGTATCAATGCAACACCGTAAGGTCTAACTCCTGCGTATTGGGTGAACTGTTGTGCCATATCTGCGAGATTTTTTGCTACACCTTCGACATCCACGAGTTCATCGTATATCAGTCTATTACTTTGCGCAAAAAATCTAGCATGATCCACTTGAGTTCTCGCATCAGGGATATATCCGGCTGCTGCCACTCCTATGTGATCATCTATTTGAAATATTTTTTGAGTAACATCGGATACTTGTAATTTCCTAGCTTTTTCTTCAACCGCCAGAACAACACCGTCCTTACTTTTTATTCCGACTGCTAAGGTTCCTCTTCTAACAGTTTCAATAGCATATTCTACTTGGTATAATCTACCGTCTGGTGAAAACACCGTTATTGCTCTATCATAACCAGCTGCTGCAGGTAACAAATCAGCTCTAACTTGTTTGCATTCGTTAATTTAAGTCTACCTTAGTATAACACTTTAAATTGTCAAAGTATTTTCTGAAAACTGACCACGATTTGGAGGACGAAATAACTTTTTATGGCCATAAGAATGTTCTTTCACTTCACGCCAGAACAATTGAAGTTACTAAGGATTCCAACCTGACTAAAAATGGCGATTGTATCATTGGAGTTTCTGCTAACAAAGCTTGCAATGATATCAATATTGCCCTAAAAAGGAAATTAAGAACTAAAGATACATTTGTAAAAATAAGAATAATTGTAGATCCAATTGAATTTGAATTATTTGGATTTGGCAACACTGATCTAGAAATTAGCCATAGACACGATATAGTATTGAGAAAATCAAATTATGCTGATTCTAGAACACTCGCTATCTCATGCGATAAATCAGCAATTGATATTCCTAGAGATCTAGTCAAGATGCTCACAAATTCTGACACAAAAGGAATCTTGAGAGTAACTGTAGAATAACAGTTCTTTTATATTCAATGAACGCGATGACTTTGTGTAATTTCATATTTTTGAAATTTTCTCATAAACGTACTTGTACCGTTTCAACAATTCATTTACAACATTAGTAGGTAGTTCGGGCGGAATTGACTTTGTTCCATCTTCAGAGGCTTGCTTAACTTTATCTCTAAATCCAATTTTAGTTAACCAATCTCTAAGATATTGCTTATCATAGCTAACTTGTTCTTGTCCCTCTTTATACGCCTCTACAGTCCACATTCTGAATTCATCTGGGCCCAATGAATCAGCCAAAATAATATCACCTGATTCATGATCCTTCCCAAATTCAAATTTAACATCTGCCAGAATAAATCCTGATTTATTTGATAACTTTGACATTTGATTGTAAAGTCTTATTGATGTGTCTTTTAAATATCGTACTTCATCTTTGGTCAAGATGCCTTGGGCACGGATTTGTTCCTCGTTAATTGGCACGTCATGGATTTTTGACTTTGTTGTTGGATCAAATACTGGTTCATTAAGTTTTGAAGCAATTTTCAAGTTGGTCCCTAGATCCGGAATGTCAATTGAGCTGCAGTACCTTTCGTACAGACTACCGTACAGATATCCCCTAACCACACACTCAAGTGGAATCATTTCAAGTTTCTTCACAACCATTTTGTCTTTGGCATCCAATCGTACCATGTGATTTCTAGAATCCAAATAGTTAAACCAGAATTCGGCAAACTTGCATAGGATTTCTCCCTTTCCTTTTATGTCAGTAATCATAGGTACATCGTACGCCGATACTCTATCGGTAAAATGAAATAGCAAGTTCTTCTCATCAACTTCATAAACATCTTTTACCTTGCCACTATGAATGAATTTCATGATTCATCATCTAATTTCTGTATATTTATCATATAATTTTTTACTCTTGAAATCCATATTCATTCCATTTTTTTGTTACTAGACTAACAGTACTTTCGTTAGGTACTGCTTCTTCTTGAATGGGTCTTTCATATCCTTCCTCCTTCATTTTCTTAGTTGCATCGATACCCATTTTTGATCCTAGATTCAATAATGGCGATGCGGGATCTAACGTATCAGTAGGTGCATTATCGATTAACATAGTGTCTCTCTTTGGATCGGCACGGGTGGTTACCGCCCAGATAACATCATTCATATCATGTACATTGACATCTTGGTCTACTGCAATCAATATTTTTGTGAGAGACAACTGACCCATTCCCCAAAGACCCATCATTACCTTTTTTGCCTGACCAGGATATCTTTTTTTAATAGACACTATCGCGAGGCCTTGAAACCAACCTGCAGGAGGCATGGAAAAATCAACTACTTCAGGTTGGAAGAGCCTTACTAATGGTAGGAATGATCTTTCAATGACTTTGCCTATGTAAGCGTCTTCAAGTATTGGTTTTCCTACAACTGTTGTAAGGTAAATTGGATTTTTTCTCATCATTATACCTGTAAGAGTGAAAGTGGGAAAGGGTTCAGGTGGTGTATAATAACCTGTATGATCCCCAAACGGGCCCTCTTCATTAAGCTCCGAGGGATCAACATAACCTTCTAAAACAATTTCTGCAGTTACAGGAACTTCTACATCGATAGTTCTGCACTTGACAAGATCTATACCCTTTTTCCGAGTGATCCCGGCAAAAAGAAACTTGTCTAAACCTTCTGGAACTGGAGCAACAGCACTAAAAACGGTTGCAGGATCCGCACCTATTACTATAGCCACTTCTGTTTTTTGCGAATTCTCTTTATTCATTTCATAATGCAGTGCACCTCTCTTGTGAATTTGCCAATGCATTATCGCTTTTTTAGAATCGATTACTTGTAATCTGTATACACCCATGTTACGAATCTGTGTTTCTGGATTCTTAGTTACTGTTATGCCGAAGGTAATGAATCTTCCAGAATCTTTGGGAAATGATTTGATTATAGGTAAGATATCCAATGATGGATTGGAAGTCTCAATGACTTCTGTGATTGGTCCAGAGTTTACGTTTTTGGGGCCATAGTCAGCAATCTCTGACAACTTTGGGAGCATCTTGAATTTATTCAACAAGCCCTGAGGTATTTTTAGCCTGGTTAATGCCGACATTCGTTCGCCAATTTCTTCAAAATTTTCCATGTCAAGAGCAATCTTCAACCTTCTCAAAGATCCAAATGCGTTACCAAGGACAGGAATTTTATATCCTTCGACGTTTTCAAATAACACCGCCGGTCCTTCATTCTTATACATAACCCTGCGTAGAATTTCTGCAATTTCTAGATCAACTGAAACTCGCGTCTTAATTCTCCTCAATTGATCTATTTCTTCAAGTGACTCCACATACTCTCTCAGGTCCTCAAAATGCACATTGTTACTTTTTTTATATGAGATATTAGCTTTGTTGATCTTCAGTTTGTGAAATAAGGTTGATACGTTTCTATATGTTCAATTAACTTTACTTTTTTTAAACAAAGAATTCAATAGCTTGCAAATTGAAAATAAACATATCTAGAATTAAATACAAGATAAATTACAACCCTGTAAATTACAATACCAGCACGGGTAAGTACGAGAGTGGAAATCAATCTTATACATTTTATAGCCAAGCTAAAGTAAATCTGTGGAAATGTGACAAATGCACGATGAAGTTTGGCACCTTTAGAAGTTTGAGAAAACATAAATCTGAAGTACATGCCTATTGAATATCTGTTGAATCCATACTGTAGCGCCAACTCTTAAGGAAACAGAAACTTTTCAATTGTATCTTTTCAAAAGTCAATTTTATGAGAGAATAGCTTTGCAAGTTGGTCGAGAATTCTTGCAGTCGCTCCCCAGATGACTTCATTTTTATACGTAAATTTAGGTAATTGAGGAATAGAGTACTCTTGCTGATGTTTTACATCACTTTCTCTACTCTTCAGAAGCGAAATGAGGGGAGCATCAATAATTTTTTCGACTTCATAATTTGTAACAGTTATTTCTGGAATTTTGTCTAATAGTGCCACGTATGGATAGATTATGTATCTAGAAGTCAGAGTTCTTTCTGCATTCAAACTTCCAATAACCTGTTCTCTTATGATAATCATACCAAGTTCCTCTTCTATCTCTCTTATCGCAGTTTGAAGCATATTGACGTCCACCTTCGTAAAATTTCCACCTGGAAAGGATATCTCACCGGCGTGATTTTTCACTAGTTTTGTCCTCTTTATTAGAAGGATATGAGGATCGCCCTTTGTAAAATGAATTATTATCATTACGGAAGCAAATTTGAATTGTTTTTCTTGTGACGGTAAAATTAGTTCCCTACGTAAGAAAGGATATATCAAATTTTTCACTAGCTTTTGATCATACAAAGGAACATCATCTTTGTGTATACATAGATACATAAATTATAAAATCTATCTGAGGGTAATTTTGAAATTTCAAGTGAAATTTCGAGATTATAAATTAAGGATTTAATTACGATAATTATTGTAAGATATTGATGGAGATCAAAATTATTTATGAAATGAATCCTCCGAAGGTTCTTTATGATAATCACTATGATAACGACACTATACGAAAGAACGTCGATATTTTCATTTCAAAAACAAAACGTATATCAGAATTTGTAGATGGAATACATTTGACTGATAATGTACTTGGAATACCAAGAGTTTCTAGTTTGATGCTTGTATCAATGCTCAAAAGGAATGGAATTACAAAGCCAATAAGCTGTACATGCAGACTTTATGACAAAAATTTTATCTCTGTATTGCAGTTTGTTACAGATGCCATTTTGTGTGGTGTATACAGTATCTTAGTCCTTCGTGGAGATGACCCCATCATTGGTAATAAATTTTTCAATATATCACCCTCAAAGGCTATCAAGACTCTCTCAGAACATAATTTTAATAATTACATTAAACTGGATTTGTCATTCCCAAATAAAGTCAATGACACAATGAAAATCAAAAATAAACTTGAGGCAAAACCACGTGCATTTGTTACACAATCAATAAGCAACATTGACAATTTGAGAGACATAGTTAAAGTGTCTGCGCCCTACGGTATTGATGTTATTCCATGCATAATGTGCCCATCAAGCAGAAACGAAATATCCGCACAGAATATTGGTTTGGATTGGCGTTCTTACAAAGAGAAGCCAGAAAATTTTATTCGCGAAGCGGCAAGTTTAACAAAAAAGATTCTCTTGTGTTCACCAAATAGTTTTGAAGATGGCCTTCGGCTCGTTAGGAAATTAGGAAATTAAGGGAGGCTTAGTCAGTTTTTTGTTTTCGTGCTGCACTAATTTCGCTTCTTAACTCACCTAAAACTTCCCGGTAATATGGTTTGAGTTCATCGTCTTCAGTAAGCCTCGGTCTTCGATGATCAACTGTTATTTCTCTTTTAATTTTTCCCGGTCTATTCGTGAACACAAATACCCTGTCTCCGAGACATACCGATTCCATTATATTATGTGTTACAAAAATGATATTTTTTCTGGTTTTAGACCAGATGAGTTGTAATTCTACTGAAAGAAGGTCTCGGGTTTGAGAATCAAGAGATGCAAAAGGTTCGTCCATTAACAAAATTTCTGGATCCATGACAAGGGCCCTGGCAAGCGCTACTCTTTGCTTCATTCCCCCCGATAACTGGTAGACATACGAATCAGAAAATTTTGTCAATTGCATTGTTTCAAGGTGAGCAAGCGCTATTTGACGCCTCTTTTCTTTCTGCAGACCAGCTATCTTAAGACCAAATTCAACATTTTCGACTACTTTAAGCCAAGGAAACAAGGCATTTTCCTGGAATACCATGATTCTATCTGGGCCAGTGCCTTCGATTTGATGGCCATTAAGTATGATTTCTCCTTCAGTAGGTTTGTCAAGCCCTGCTAGAATATTAAGGAGAGTTGATTTTCCACATCCCGATGGACCAACAATACACACAAATTCTCCATCGTTTATCGTAAGGTCAATATTTTCGAAAGCGGTGACGTATTCAGTCTTATTTGATCTAGTAGTTTTAAATTCTTTTGACAAATTTTTAACTTGTAATTTCACGCCAATTCTCCTCTAGAAAACAAATAAGATTGAACGCACCTATCACATCATACTCTCTCCTTATCACGATACTTCTATGAATTACTATTTATTTGTAAAGGAGTTCGATTATTTCTTTCGGAGACGCATTAGTTTTGAACCCTTTTTCGTTCATAATAGTTTTAGATGATCGAAATCCATTACTTCCAAGAGTGCTAATTACTTTGTCCAACGAGATGGAACTTTTTTTTGCCGACGATGCTATACTATCTGTTTCAAAATAAGCAGGTATTGCAAGTTCAGAGGTGCAAATTTGCATCATTTTTAGTAATCTGGCATAGTCCTTTCCGAGCGAGGTGCCATTTTCGGAATTTTTCAATTCATTTAGCATAAAATTAACAAAATCAGAATCAAAAAGACTATCTATCCAAAGTGGTCCAGCCATAATACATTTTGCACCGCATAAATCACAAACTAAATTCTGGTACCTGATCTTTTCAACCCTGCGAGATTTACACTTCTGACAGTGTTTGATAAATCCTATTTTTGATGAAACAGTGTTTGCAAGTGAACTACTAAATATTATTTTCAGGTACACTCTAAGATAGTGAAGATTACTGTGGCAAAAATAAGGAACAACTGATAAATCAAATCTGGTAGCATTTAGTGCTATAAAAGATACCAAAAGACGTACCCCGATTTCGTTAGAGTATTCAGTTCTTATCGGGAATCCGTAATACTTTCGATAACATACGCTTGGGTAAACTCCACACAATACTGCTGTATCTGTTGCTGTAATGGATATCAATCCTCCATTACTCACTGATCTCAAAACGCAATCAACATAGGGCGATGGACTTCCAAATGGATCTAGATCAACAATATCAAATCTTCGAATTTCACGTTCTTCAAAGTTTAGAAATTTGCAAACATCATTGGTTTTAAAAATGCATTTATCCTGAACTTGATTTAATTTGGCACTTTCTTTTGCAAATTCGATAGCAATTGGATTGAGATCATTAAGGTAAATTGTTGCTATTTGTGGGACCTCTACGGAAGCTCTCAAACCTCTTGCACCAACACCGCAAATTGAATCGGCTAATGTTTTATTTTTTGAAGACGAAGTATAAACCTTGTACACCAACATGGAAATATCTCGGTTCCATTTTGCATTCGGGTTGAAGAAAGCAGGATTCTTAGGTGGAACGATTTGCGAAAGAGCTGAACTTGGGACTAAAAGTGATGTTTTGCCCTCTTTGATCTCTGAAACGTCATTATTCAATCCTTGTTGATATTAGATAACTTTTGGCTCCTAATATATCATCATCCCCAAGGGATAAGGATAAAAAGCAACAAATATTGATTTGAGTTGAAGGGGATTAGAGTTCACTGAAGACAAGAACATTATTTGTGGAGTAGATGAAGCCGGTAGAGGGTCTTTAATAGGTCCAATAATAGTGGCGGGAATCAGTGTAAGTAAGAAATCCGTTTCAAAATTGGTTGAAATAGGAATTAAAGATTCTAAATTGCTTAGTCCTAAAAAGAGGCAAATCCTCTTCGGACATGTTATTGGCCTTACCGAAGCAATCTGCATCTGTAGAATAGGTATTGAGGACATTGATTTTCATGTATCTAAAAACCATCTAAATCTGCTAGAAGCAGAAGCAATGGCAATAACTATTGGCAATATGGATTCTTACAAGACCTATGTAGATTCATGCGATGTAAATCCATCTAGATATAAAAGAACAATCAATAGCTTTCTTAAGGGAAATAATACAAAACTGATTTCAATGCATCATGCAGACAGGTTGAATGTTGTTGTATCTGGAGCTTCCATAATTGCAAAAGTGATACGCGATTCTGAAATAAGCAAAATTCGGCTCAAATACGGCGATGTGGGAAGTGGATATCCTTCGGATAAAAAAACCATAAAATTTGTACAAGAATGGTTTGAACAAAACAGGGAAATTCCACCATTTGCAAGAAAGTCATGGAAACCCGCTCAACTCATATTATCTCGTACTGTCATGCAGTAACTCCTAGGCAGGAGAAAAAATTGCTTCTACCATTGCATGATCCTTGTCAAAGGGAGCAAGATCTATATTTTGCTTTATCTTAAATGATTGCTCTTCTAGTCTCCTAATTTCCTGGGAAATCACATTTTTTGGAGACATGGTGACGTCAATGCTTCTAGTCTTAATTACGAGTAGCAGTGGTTTTTCTTCCTTAAGGTATATTTTGCAATTATCCATTGCTATGTTCGTCTGATCTGGTTGGGCAATATCACAATAAACGAGATCCATTTTATCATATATAGAAAAGTAACCTCTCGGTTTTCTCGCATCTTCTATGATTGGTATAACATTTGTTCTCTTAGACGAAACATTCGTGATTAACTCTCTTGCAACTCTGGCGGAGGATTCAACCGCAAATATTTTACCAGTGTGTCCAATTATATCTGAAAGGTGACTGACTGTAGTTCCAGTTGATGCCCCTAGATATAATATGTTTCTAATTTTGGAAAAGTCAAACCGCAGACCTTTCGTGTAAGCTGCTGCCAATTTACTTCTAAATGGATCCCACGTTCTGTATTCATTTCCATCTCTGGAAACTAGTTTCTCACCATAAAGAGTAGTACCTTTCAACATGTTAATAGTTGCTAAATGAGGTTTCCCATTTACTATAACGCGACTAATAACGTCTACGTTTTTCATGTCGCATCTTTCGTCTCTTGAATTGCATTGATTTTTTTGGTCTCCTTTTATCAAACCTGGGTCTCTCATCAAACGATTCTCTCCCTTTTGGAGGTTCATGATAAATCCTTTGAATCGTCTCAATCCTCTTTGTTAATTGATCCAATAGGGAATTATCTAATGAAGCGTTTCGATATACGTCAATTCTCACTGCTATGGCTATTTTTGCAGAAAGGGCACGAGCGATTTTTCCTCTTTGCCATTTTGGAGCTGAGTTAACCGAAGGATGTTGGAATAGCAAGCCATGCTTTGGCGGTCTTGCTCCTGTTTTAAGTGCACGGAATAAGGCCTTTTCGGCACCAATTATTTGAATCGTACTTGACGGCATCTGAGCCAATTTTAGCAGGCTACCTGCCTTGGCTATCAACCTTGCACCAATGATTGCAGTAAGAATATTTTTCAGGTTTGGCGCAAGTATTTCCATCAAGTTCTCTACCGAGTTGGATAAATCTGTTCTTAACTCTGATAACTGTATTACTTGTGATGCTAAAATTCTAAGCGATTCAGCACTCTCTTCAGTTAAACTTCCTCCTTGACTTTTTGATATTGCCTGTTTGATAAATTCAATTTTCTTGTTTGGTACATCAAGTTGAGTTAAAAGCTCACTGGTGATATTTTCCCTAGGTCCCGCATGCTTTACGATGGCAGCATACGTAATAATATTCTGGAGAATATAGTCCAATTCTGGAAAATGAAGACCATACCATTCACGGATCCTGGTGCTAATTGTGTTAATTATTTCGTCTAATTCATCGAGGGTATTCACTGCTTGAACCAAGTGTTGATCTAATTTTTCGGAAGTTTCTTTTACCTTCATAGATGAAAGGTTTATGGCAAACTTTTGTAGAGCTGCGGATAACTCTTCCTTAGTATTAGAAAACCCGAACTTTATCATTAGATCCAATTTATTTTGATTAATCTCATCCTGTCGGGAATCTGACATTAATTTAACGTCGGTATTTTCAGTTTGAAAAATATTAATCAAGTTTTTATTATTAACTCTCACCTGATCAAAATTTTTCAATTGGGCGATCAAGTCTGTGAGATACGATTCATTACCTTGCATTATTGATGAATATTCAATTTCTGGACTGTCAAATTTTTTACTATATATTAAATTTGAATCCTCAAGCACACAAATCCCAATTTCAAACAATATCACATTTGCAATTTTCAACTAGATCTTACAGTAAGTTAATTTGGTCACTAAAAAATCTAACATTATTTCCGGCCAGGTGTTCAATGTACTTTGATTATCAGCAGCTATTCACCAATGTTTGCAATCTCATCCCCGTGAATATCCTCATAATGAGCATCACACTCATTCTTTGTTAGAAATTCTTTCGCACATACCTTACATCTAAAGGTGCCGCCTTCATACTCTGACATATTAGAATTTGAAATTAAATCAAGTAAAAATATTTATCGGGTATTTAGGGTTTCCAATTCATTAGCCTTTAGGTTTTTTTTCAAAAAGAACGATTCAATTGATTCTTGTACTGATAATCCATTATGTACTATCGATCTTACAGCCTGTATCATTTCAATAGGATGATCAGATTGCCAAATATTTCTGCCCATATCCACACCAGAAGCTCCATCTTTTATCGCATTAAAAGTAAGGTCTAGAGCATCTTTTTCTGGCAATTTTTTGCCACCTGCAATTATGACAGGAACTGGACATCCTTCAACCACTTTTTCAAAGTTTTCACAATAATATGTTTTAACTACATGGGCACCCAATTCTGCAGCAATTCTACAGGATAAGGCAAGATATCTTGCATCTCTGGCCATTTCTTTTCCAACTGCAGTAACTGCCAATACGGGTATCCCATATTTCTCACCTTCATTTACCAGTTTAGAAAGATTGCTTAGCGTTTGATGTTCATATTTACTGCCTACAAAAATTGACAGTGCCAGACAAGATGCGTTAAGTCTTATGGCTTCTTCGATAGATGTTGTTATTGTCTCTTTTGAAAGATCCTCTCCCAAGATGCTAGTACCACCGGAAACACGTAGTACTATAGGAATATTTGATTCTGAATCTACACAAGTTCTTAAAACTCCCCTGGTAAGCATTAAGGAGTCTGCATACTGTAAAAGCGGCTTAATTGTCTTTTTGGGATCTTCTAATCTTTCAGTAGGTCCAAGAAAATAGCCATGGTCAACTGCCAACATAACTCCTTTTCCGTTCCGTTGATTAATTATCCTTGATAAGCGATTCCTAATTCCCCAATCCAATGTAAGATAACCTGACCCAACAAGTTATTTATATTTTGATCAAATGACCTCTATGATGTTACTACCAACACCTTCATGGCGTCGAATGCTTCGTGAGCGCATTTGAAGGCATCACTAGTTTTCTTAATTTGAAAACGATGTGTGATAAGGGGCAAGAGATCAATGGATTTATCAGACATTAAGGACAACGCCTGGTTGGTTTCTATTTCTGAAGCCCCGTAGCTCGGAATTATTATCTGTTCGTTGGAATACAGGGAATTTAAATCAAGTTCAAACTTGGAACCAACTGACGGAACCCCAAAAAGCAGTATTTTTCCACCTCTTCTTGTTATTTTGAGCGAACTTTCAAATGCCTTTATACTTCCAGTTGCTAAAATTGTTACATCGACACCCAAATTATTAGTATTTTTATTAACGGTGTCCTCAAGCCTTCCTTGATTAAGATTTACCGTATCTACACCATATTGACTGACGAATCCTAATCTAAATTCATTGATGTCGGAAACGACTATTTTGTTTGCACCCCACAACCGCGTCAGAAGTGTATACATTACCCCTGTAGGTCCGGCACCTAATATTGCCACATTATCACCGTGCTTTATGGAAATCTTGTTTAATCCTCTAAGGCAACAAGCAAAAGGTTCTATCAGAGCTGCTTCATCGTAGGAAATAGTATCAGGGAGTTTTAATACACCTCCATGTTCAATATTCCATTTTGGCACAACGAATTGCTCAGATAATCCGCACGGGTCAATGTTACTAGTTTGATAATTGTTGCACATTGTATAGTTACCCTGTATGCAATACCTACAGGAGTAGCAACTTACGTGATGATGTACAAAGACCCGATCCCCTTCTTGGAATTTTTTTATATTTTTACCAACCTTGATAACAGCTCCTGCCGGTTCATGTCCTACCCTCAAGGATTTCATTCCATAATTTCCATACACCTTTTCTAGATCTGAACCGCATATCCCGCATGAACTCATCCTTACTACTATTTCATCATCCTTATAACCCGGCAATTCTGATTCAACCAGAGTTATTTTGTTATCAATTACTTTTACTGTTAACATCCTAAATCCTTTTTATGTCTTACTTCAATTAAAATTTAATATAATTTGCTATAATAACGGTTACTTTTTAATCTAAAATCGATAAGTTATTAATTCAGAGTCATTCAATTGTGGTACTATGTCGTTCAAAAGACTTGGGGCTGTAATATTACTCGTCAGTGATATGGATAAATCTATAAAGTTTTATCGCGATGTTCTTGAACTGCCCATCAAAAACACTTCATCTGAATGGGTAGAATTTTTTTCAAGTGGTACAGTTCTTGCCTTACATCCATCAAAAAGCAAAAGCAGAACAAAAAACTCTGGAGTCTTGGTTGGTTTTATGGTAAGTAATCTGGAAACAGTAGCAAAGAAGTTGAAAGACAAGAAAGTAGAATTTTTTAAAGAACCCAAGGAGGAATCATTTGGCAAGCATGCCATATTAGCAGATCCAGATGGTCATTTGATTTCCATAGCCGAAATTAGTTCAAAGATATCTGAAGGTTTCGATCTAATTGGATTGATAGGTGCTGAATAATACAAAATACGAGATAATTTAACCAGTCTCAGTATTCAAATTTTCTTTGCATAATATCTCCATGTATCAAGAAATTATCGAACAGATTTTCATCTGTTTTTGATGAAAACACTACATAGATGTTTTCATTCTTATAGAGTACAATCAATAACTGGACTCTGGTGGTTTCATCATCAAGTGTCAAATCCCCTGTTCCTTTTATTTTTAGGATTTGATTTGATGCCTGGTAAGTAATGTTCTTTGCACTTGTAGTAACAAGGTTAACAGTATAATTTTTAGTAATGTTATTCATAACGTTATTCAATACAATATTTCCAGTAAAGTTCGAAAATTCATCGCCTTTTATTGCTAGGTTCCATGAGCCATTCAACTGATAGTATTTTTTGAGTCCCAAATCTTTAACTTTTGTACTGTCTGCAATTGATGAATTTTCTAATACATTTATTATCATTTTTGTAAGCGTGTCGACTGGATTGCTGAGCGAAACAATATCGTCAATGGGATTGTTTGCATTGTTACTACTACGATTAACAGTAGATATGTTTGATTTTACTCCTGACATATTGTTTAATCCAAGAGAATATGTAGTATTTCCCAGTTCAGCTAGACTAGTAGCGTTGTTAAAAATACCCGCATATATCAAATTTGAATTCTGAGGAAAGAAGTTAACTGTGACTGATTCGTATCTATATAAAAAAAATACCACTGAAATTATTGATATTGCAATAATTGAAAGTAGGAACAGATTTTTAAAATTTGGTATTTGGTTAAATATCATGATTTTTTAGGTTCAGCTAGTTAATCACGAACAATGGAGTTTATTTCAATTGCGGTATGGTTATAGCGCCTTCAGAAGCAGATCGTGCTAAAAGCATATATTTAGCAAGCACTCCATTCTTGTATCTTGACTTTACTGGTATCCACATTTTTCTTCGCTTTTTGAACTCAGTGCGGCTTATGTTCAAATCTATATTTCCTTTGTTCAAATCAATACTAATTTTATCTCCTTTTTTTATTAATGAAATAGGTCCACCAACCATTGCTTCAGGAGAAACATGACCAATCATAAATCCCCTAGTAGCACCTGAAAATCTTCCATCAGTGACCATAGCTACTTCTGTACCAAGACCTTGCCCAACTAGAGCTGCTGTTACGCCAAGCATTTCCCTCATGCCTGGTCCTCCTTTAGGACCTTCGTACCTGATAACGACTACATCGCCCTTCTTTATCTTTTGTTTTGAAATCGCATCAAATGCATCTTCCTCAGAATTGAATACCTTTGCAATGCCTTCGAATTTTGTTCGCTCAAGCCCAGCAATCTTTATGACTGCACCTTCAGGTGCTAACGTACCCTTAAGAATCTTTAATGTACCCTCGTTATGAAGAGGTTTTTCACAAGAATACACTACCGGTTCGGAGTCACGTAAAATTATTTTTTCAAGATTTTGTTTCATTGTATTACCCGTGACGGTCAAAGTATCTGGGTTAAGTAATCCTTTGTTTAGTAAACTTTTTAGTATAATGGGAACTCCACCTACTTTGTCTAAATCTACCATTACATACATGCCTCCGGGTCTTGTATCAGCCAGGTGAGGAGTTTTTTTCCTAATCCTTTCAAAATCTTTGAGATCGAGATGAACACCAACCTCTCTAGATATTGCAAGCAAATGAAGTATTGCATTAGTAGAACCTCCAATAGCGTTTGCAATTGCTATTGCATTCTCAAAGGCTTCAAATGTAAGAATTTCTTTTGGCCGCAGGTTATTTTCCAATATATGAAAGATTTGTTTTCCTGTTTCATAACAAATTTGGTTTCTCTTTTCACTTAATGCGGGAGGTGAAGCGCTTCCCGGCAATGCTATTCCCAATGCTTCACTAATACACGCCATCGTATTTGCGGTGTACATGCCTCCGCACGAACCCGCAGAGGGACATGCAGCGTTCTCCAACTCTTTTAAATCTTCAAGATTTATTTTACCTGCTTCAAAGGAACCTACAGCTTCATATACATCTTGAATGGTAACCTGTTTTCCATTCCAAGTTCCGGGCAGTATAGTACCGCCATAGACAAATATGGACGGAACATTGAGTCGAGCCATAGCCATAATTGTCCCTGGTAGACTCTTATCACATCCTGAAATTCCGACAAGGGCGTCGTATCTATGAGCTCGCATCATAATCTCAATTGAATCTGCAATAACTTCACGACTGACCAAAGATACCTTCATGCCTTCGTGTCCCATTGCTATGCCGTCAGATACCGAAACGGCAGTAAATTCTCTCGGTGTACATCCAGAATCCTTTACTCCTGCTTTTGAATGCTGTGCCAAATCTCCCAAATGGATATTGCAAGGAGTTGCCTCATTACAAGTAGAGGAAACTCCTACGATGGGTTTTGATAAATCCTCATCATTCAAGCCCATGGCTTTATACATTGCTCTGTGTGGAGCTCTTGCTGGTCCATTAACTACAGTTCTACTGACAAGTTCCATCAGTGAAATAGAGATTGTTGCGTATTTTAATATAACATTGATACTAGCCTAAGTATCGATTAAAAATGGTTATTACTCAACTAGGGCAAAAATCTTTACACCATCAATTCCTTCTGTCTTAAAGAGTGTTTCACACATTCCACATTCAGCATTGCCATTAGCAATATCCACCGCAGAGATGTCTTCATTTTTGTAGTCACATTTTGGACAAGTGAATGTGAATTTCACATTAAATTCGTATATTTCGATAGTTTCAGTCATCTACAGTTAGAAAAAAATTTGACCTATTTAAAAGTCACGCAGGAGCAAGGCAATATGACAAAAACATAAATCAGCTAGGGACATGGATTTTATTTATTGAAGCCGGACACTAAATGTATTTTCTGCTCCATCATTAATAACGAGATAAGTGCCGTTAAAATATACGAAGACAGCCAATTTGTGGCTTTTATGGACAAGTATCCTATCAATACGGGGCATACACTGGTTCTCCCAAAGAGACATCATGAAAATATTTTCACAATGGATGATGAAGATACTGGAAGGTTGTTTTCTACCGTTTCATTTCTTGCAAAGGGCATAGTAAAATCATTGGAGGCGAAGGGGTTAAATATTGGCCAAAATAACGGGAGAGCTGCTAATCAAATAGTACCCCATGTTCATGTTCACATAATACCAAGATACAATTATGATTCTCCAAATGGACGGTGGCCTTCAAGAAACTTAATTTCAGACGAAGAGCTGGATAAGATTGCCCAAAAAATAAGGGCAGCACTTACTTTAAAAGGTATTAAAGCAAAATAGAAAACAAAAATTCGTATGGCATCTGTCAACGTGATGGTTTGAAACGTAAGAGCGCCCCAATACTTCCCAAACTTCCAAGTTGTGCACCTTCTTCTGTTTTTGCCGAAATGACTTCCATCTTGCTGCCAATATTAGCAGACAATTCTTCAAGAAGATCTACAATATCTTTTTCTGTAATTTCTCTATCTTCACTGCCGCATTTAGGACATGACTTTGAGATCTCTGATTGCTTAACAGCGATTAAATTTATTCTATCCATAAACTTTTCTTCAATATTTCCGCATTTATTGCATTTAATCTCCAAATGCATGTACGGTATTTCATCAGTAATAATCAAAGTGTCCACGATGCCACTTTTTAGCAAATTCAGAACATCATGAATACCATAAACAGCTAGTCCGTGATCCGAATAAACTTGACTCATGAATTTCTTGACTAATTTCTTTTCCTCTAGTAGTCTATACTCGGAAATTATACCTTGCTCATTTACCTTCTCTAATAATTCTCTTACACCTTCACTTCCAGAGTAGGAGCTATCGATTGTAGCTAGTACATTATTTTGGAGTCTGTAGTCAAGATATTCCTCCCTCAAAAAGTTCTCTTTTGTTGGTCCTGGACCTCCAACAATTAGGCCATTAACTTTGTATTCATCAATAAAGATTTTTTGCGCATGTTCTGCAATTCTGTGATAATATTCGTTTAATTCATTTTCCCTTAGTCTTTCAAATCTTCTTGCCGACTGTCCACCTTGTCTATGTTTTCCAGCTACCCCCGATGTTAGCGTGTCTATGACTTCCCATCTATCACCTGTTAATATTCCCAGTCCCGCCTCCTGACTGTCTATAGCAAGAAGTCCTATTACATTCTCATCTCGCAGCATATCCTTGATATGATCTGTCCAAAAATGATCGTCGCATCTATACAGATTAATCTGAATAGGTTTAGGTGGTAAAACTGAATAAAGTTCTATCTTTTCATTTCCGATTCCCTTGTTGTTAGGAATGGCGCCACAAAAAATTGCAAGGCCATTTTCTGGTGTTTCTTTGAACAATTTAAGATGTTCGACTGTCTTGCTCAGCGCATCTTGCACATGAGTTCTCGTTAAATCTGATTTGATATTCGATGCTGTACCAGACTCATTTCTGAGTTGACCTATGACTTCAAAAACTGGTCTTCTTGGAGGAATATACACCGTAACCAATTCAGTGCCGTGTCCAGTAATGTTTGAGAGTTGATTTAACATCTTGGTTAGTTTGTATCTCTTCACAGAATCCCACTTTTTCTTGTGGGTGTCTTGACTCATTTCTAATAGTATGAAATCTTTAAGTCTATATAATATAAGGTTAAGGCTGGCATTATTACATTACTAAAAGTATGCTGGCCATACCATTACTATAAAAATATGATATCAGATTAAGTAATCAGCAGATGCTTCCTAGGATAGATTACATTAAACAGGGAAGGATTAAACTGGGATTGACTCAACGTGAATTGGCATCCCTATCTGGAATTAGTACTTCGATGATAAATCAAATTGAATCTGGACGATGCAAGCCCAGCTATGATACGGCTAAGAGAATATTTGAAGTACTTAGCTCTCAAGAGGGAAAAACTTCGCTTAAGGCTGGAGACATATGTAGCCATGAGGTGATATCGGTTCAGAAGGATGAAAAGTTAGAAGTTGCAATTGAAATAATGATGAAAAATTCAATTAGTCAAATACCTGTTTTTGACATGTCCAAAATCGTGGGACTAGTTAGCGAAGATATACTTGCAAGGAAAGTGCTAGAGAGTGACGACAAAAAAAATATTCGCCAAGTACCTATCCTACAGATAATGGAACCTCCCCCACCGATAGTTGACACAGCGACTCCCGCTAAGGCGCTCATACCGCTTGTAAGATTTGCAAAATGTGTACTTGTTAGTCGCAAAGGAGAACTTATCGGTATTATAACTATAAGTGATACCTTAAAAATGGCAGAATAAAATTAGATTTATTCGCTTAATCTTTCTAGGCCAACGCAGCAGTCTGCATTTTTTAAGCAATTTTCGCAAATACTTATGGCGTTTTCCTTCGGGAGTGTAGTTTCGCATAGGGCACATCGTTTTTGAGTTATATTTAGCATATACTTATAATATTCGATATGAGATATATATTTTCATAACCTGAGTAACTCTGCTATGAGATGAACCGGGTAACTAACGTTCTTAAATGCTTAATTCGCTCTTTCTTTTTTTGATATCGTCAACTATCCACTTTGTAACCAATATCAACCCAAATACTGGAAAACTACCTAGAAACAAATAGGGAAAAATGGCAAGAAAAACTGATGGATGAAATATTTCCATATCAATTAGAGTTCACGGCAGTATAATATAATTCAGTAGTTTAACTTTCAATTACATTCCAATTAACAGCGAATTGATATGCTTGTTTTTGAACCTAATTATCTTGTAACGATTTTGATATTTAGAAGAAATGAATAGACCAATCATGAAACGTATTGATCTGAGTCAATTGTTAAATAATAATTTTTGATTTTAGAAGTTTGTAGTTTATCATCCATAACTACTGTAAAACTTGACGTAGAAAGCGAAGTCATGTTTGTAGGTTCGGCAATAGCGCTTGATAAGCCTATTATTTTACCATCCTTGTCATAGAATGATGCAATGGCAAGAACGTTTGTAGCAGTATCGTTACCTTTATTAGAAATCCTACCGTTAACATAATAATATCCAAAGATATCTGGCCGAGATTTAGAAGACGTTATAACCAGATTTTCTGCTTTTATTGATCCTGCCTTACTCGTAAAATTAAGATTGTAGTTAGAAACGTCTTTGGATTGTTCGCTGTCTAGCAGTATTATTTCAAATGGCGAGATATCGCCCATATTCAGCGACCTAACCGGAACTATTCCACTCCCATTGCCTATATTCTTTCCCGATCGGTCGTAGAAATTGGCAAATATCGCGATGTCTTGCTGAGGACGATCAGAGATATTGCTTATTTCGCCAAATAGATGCATCAATCCACTTTGATCAAAAGTTGTATTTGTTTGCAATACCTCGAAGTTCCCACCACCGTAACTTGGGCAATTTATTAATAATAAAAATACACTAGAAAACATCAGTATCCCTTTTAGGACTGAAAGATATGGGCAAAATGAAACTAACCTTCTAAAACATTCTGTCAACTGGACATCTCAAAATACTGGTACATGTAGGCATTATATTTTTGTTTCAACTCTGTATTCTAAATACAACTAATGATTTTTTGAGAGAAAATCTGCGTAAACCAATTCCTGCTTGAACGCAAGAGACAGTTTATCATTTGATAATTGATCTTCAGTTTTATCTCCAGTAATGAGGTAATTTTTGAAATGTTCGTAGCTGGATGCTTCGGATTCCACTGAGCTAACAAACGAATCTCTGATATTTTCATATTCGTTTGGAACATTCAAGGCTTTAGCCTCATTCTCAAGTTCTTCAAATTGAGACAGGTACCTGTCAGTAATAGTTACCATTGTTAAATTGTCAAGTTTCTTCATATTCCACTTTCCAACTTCCTCTTGATAATTTCGTGTCAGGTCCCCTGACTTTGATACCAAAACACGAAGTGATTCGGTAAAAATTTGTGTATTACTCTGAAAAGGATTAGCAAAGACTAAAAGCCCGATGGAAACAATTGCCACCAATATTACTATGCCCAATAATGATTTTTTGGATTTCAATTAGCATTAATTGATATTTTAATAATTAATAGTTTTTCAAACATCTACAATTACATTTGAAAAGATGAGAGGGGCATACTACGTGAGTTGTTTTTGTCATTTCAGCCATCATGCTCGCTTTCAAATTCTATGATTTCCTTTTTTTTCCATGAAGTATAATTGCCGTGGTCTGTTAGCTCAATATCATACAATTCCAGAATCTTGTTTCGTAACGTATCGGCATCCTGAAACTTCTTATTGGCCCTCAGTTTATTTCGCTCGTCGATCATCTTTTCAATATCGTTTTTTGTAACACTATCAATTTCCATTACCTCTAGACCAATTATATTCATTATTGTGTTTACTACATGCAATCCTTTTTCAGACATTGTTATTGATAGTTTTTCTGAAGAGCTTAAATTGTTAATATATGATACCAATTTCATGAAAGATGTGAACGCCGAGGGAGTATTAAAATTGCCCTCCATAGAAGTCATGAACTCGGTTAAATAACCATTGCATTTATCTTCAAATTCGTCGGGGACTCCAAATTCATTCCTTGTTGTCATGAGTTCATAGATACAGTGCTCGATTTGTCTCCATTTTTGTAATGATTCGTATAATATCTCATTATTATAATCCATTGGCTTTGAATACTGACTAGAAATTAGGTATATCCTAAGAACATTCGCTCCCCATTTTTTAAGAGCATTTTTAATAAGGATCATATTTTTAAATGACTTTGACATCTTTTCAGAATTAATTGTAATCATACCTACATGCATCCAGATTTTTGCTAGTTTCTTTTGCGTAAAAGTCTCTGATTGGGCTATTTCATTTTCGTGGTGTGGAAATATTAGGTCTGTCCCTCCTCCATGGATTTCAATTTCATTGCCAAGGAATTTTGATACCATAGCAGAACATTCGATATGCCAACCAGGTCTACCTTTTCCCCATGGGCTTTCCCAATATGGAATATCAGAAGAAAATTTCCACAATGCAAAGTCCAATGGATCTTCTTTCAAGTGATCTATTTCGATTCTTGTACCCTCCTCTAATTCATCAATTTGTTTCTTTGATAGTTTACCATAATTTGGAAATAATCGTACTCTGAAATAAATTCCATTTAGAGTTGAATAGGTATAATTTTTATCTTTTAGTATCTTAATTGCCTCTATAATCTCACCCATGTTTTCAGTTGCTTTTGGATAAAAATCGGCTTTCATTACATTTAATTTAGTAAAATCTTGAAAATAACTCGTGATGTAATTGGCAGAAATTTCATCGGGGGATTTTCCTTCTAATTTAGCTCTGTTAATAATTTTATCGTCCACATCGGTAAAGTTTTGCACATAAACTAGATTGGCTCCACTGTACATTAAATATCGTCTTAAGACGTCAAAGATTACGATAGTTCTGGCATGACCTATGTGACAATCATCATACACAGTGAGTCCACAAACATAAATCCTGATTTTACTATCATTGTTTGTACCAATATCTTCAAGAGTATCAGAAAGTCTGTTATAGATTTTCAAGCTCGAACTATGACAACCCAAGATATGTTTATAACTAAATCAAACATCTATGTAGATATCTTTTCCTTTTAGGTCTATCTTGTACGTTTTGAGCTTTACTCCTTCAAGATAATCTAATAAATCTCCAGTTCGTATATTATAATGCCATGAATGTAAAGGGCATTCCACAACTTCTCCATCTATTTTGCCGGGAGCAATAGAACCGTCCTGATGTCTACATAATGCTTCTGTGGCATAAAATTTTCCATTTGTTCGAAATATTGCAATCCTATTCCCATCAAGGTTTACCTCCTTTCCAGTTTTTTTTTCAAAATCTTCGGTACTTGCAGCACGCTTCCAAGTCATAATTAGTTTTTTGTTTCAATCTCTTATAAAATATTATGTATCAATTTTAGATGGAACCTTCAAATTACTCTAATTTATGGATTATTCAAAAAATCAATAATGCTGAATCAGGATACTCTAATATCAGTTAGTAAGACTTGGCATATTTTCTCTGAAGTAGTGTTAGTTTATCAATTTTTATACCCAAATGTTTTAGGGACAAATTCGCAATTTTAAGATCTATTTTTTCAGGTACTGAATAGACCTTCTTTTGCATTTTTCTATGATTTCTCGAGATATACAATATTGAGAGAAGTTGATTTGCAAAAGACATGGCCATGACTTCAGGCGAGTTCCCTTCGGCACCTACTAAGTTAACCACCCTGCCCCGACATAGTAAGTATATTTTTCTGCCAAGAATGTTGAAACAGTCCAAATACGGTTTGATTGAGTAGCTCTTATACACCTCATACAATTTGTTTACATCTATCTCATTGTCAAAGTGTCCTGCGTTTGCAAGTATGACTCCATTTTTCATTCTTCTGAGATGTTGTGCAGTTATCACATTCGTTTGTCCTGTACAAGTTATAAATATATCAGCTGTATCAACGACCTGATTTATCCTCTTTACAGGATATCCTTCCATATAGGCTTCAATTGCTCTAACGGGATCCACCTCCACAACAGTAACATTGGCCCCCAATCCTCTGGCCCTGGAAGCGACTCCCTTACCCACGTTTCCATAACCGCATACAACTATATGTTTACCAGCTATAAGAACATTAGTCAGTTTTATTATTCCGTGCATAGTACTTTGTCCAGTCCCATATCGATTATCAAATAAATGCTTGGTTTTTGCGTTATTAACTCCAATAACTGGATACAATAACTTTGCATCTTCTTCCAGTGCCTTCAGTCTTGTAACTCCTGATGTCGTTTCTTCAGTTCCACCCAATATTTCATGGGTTTTCTCTTTGTGTGCCATGACGTGTAGGTCTGAGCCATCATCCGTGAGTATTTGTGGATGGTCAAATAAAACCTGAGTTAAATTGTTAAAGTAGTCTTTCTTGGTCTCATCCTTCCAAGCATAGACCTTAACACCTTTTGACGAAAGAAATGCACCTATGTCTTCTTGTACTGATAGGGGGTTAGCAGAACATAATGATACCTTCGATCCTAATCTAATCAACGCGATTATGAGTACAGACGTCTCTTTTGTAATGTGTAATGAAACACCAATCTTCAACCCTTTTAGCGGCCTGTCAGGAATGTTTTCACTAATTATTGTATTTATTATATCCATATGCGAAGCAGCCCATTCCCATGATTTTTTTCCCCTATCAATTAATTCAGAGGTATGCATATCTCTATTAGAGAGAATTATTTGATATAACTAATTAGCGCATTCAACTTATTTCAGATACTTTTAATTCCTTGTGAACATCACTGATTCTGCTGTGCAAATTTCCAATAAAGATAGTGTGATAATAACAAGTGCTCTTCCATATGCAAATGGAGAGATACATCTTGGTCACATATCGTCAACATATCTGCCCGCGGATATTTTTCGTAGGTTTTTGAAACTAAATGAAGTCGAGGTGTATCACTTATGCGCATCAGACGATTTTGGAACCCCAATTCTCATTGAAACTGAAAAAAAGAAGACAAAGCCGGAAATCTACGTAAAACATTGGCACGATAAAGATATTGAAGATTTTGAGTCAGTAGGTATAATTTTTAATTCATTTTCACAAACAAGTTCTAGTACAAATAGGGAATTTGTACAATATGTTTTTAACGTGTTAAGCAAAAAGGATCTTATTTATGAAAAAGAAGTAGTACAATACTTTTGCGAAAAAGACTCGAAGTTTCTACCAGATCGTTACGTTGTTGGTACATGCCCTTATTGCGGTGCAATGGGTCAATATTCTGATTTATGTGAAAAATGTGGCCGAATACCCGAAAAAATACTAGATCCAAAATGTGCTATTTGTGGATTACCTCCGGTCAAGAAAAATAGTGATCATTATTTTTTCAAGCTCTCCAATTTTGACGATTTTCTTGAAAAATGGTTAAATGAAAATAAATATCTTCAACAAGATGTCAAAAAGTATGTACTTAATTGGATTGTTGAGGGACTCCAGGATTGGGATATAACAAGAGATATTACTTGGGGTATCAATATTCCTGTCGAGGATAATGTTAAAAGGGACAAGGTGTTCTATGGGTGGTTTGATAACCATTTATGCTACATTTCTTCATTAATTGAATTATTGGGTAACGTAGATGATGCAAGAGAGAAATGGAATAAATCTAAAATATATCATTTTATTGGGAAAGATATTGTTTACCATCATTATCTCTTTTTGCCAGCAATTAGATTGGGAATAGATCAGGAATACAAATTGCCTGATCTCATACCTACTCGTGGACACCTCATGCTTCAGAACAACAAGATCTCAAAAAGTAGGAACTGGTATATCGGACTGAGGGAATTTGTAAATCAATTTGAGGCCGATTATTTAAGATTCTACATTGCTTCAATCTGCAGTTATTCTCAAGATGATATCAATTTTGACTGGAATGATTTTGAAAAAAAGATAAATAATGAATTGATAGCCAATGTTGGCAACTTTGTTAACAGAACATTGACTTTTATTAAGAAATATTTCAATAATACAATACCCAACCCAAATGAATATGACTATAATGACAAGAAAATCTTGGAAGAAATAAAAAAGATAGGGAACAAAGTAGGTGATTTTATTTTGAGGAATGAAACCGACAAAGCATTAAAGTGTATTCTTGGTTTTTCGTCTTTATTGAATCAATATTTTCAAAAGAAGGAACCATGGAAAAATCCCCAACAGTCAGCTTCTTCGCTTTTTGTGTCTATTAACGCCGTGCGATCTTTATCTATTTTACTTGAGCCGTTTATACCATTTTCGGCAGAGAAAATTTGGCAACAAATTTCTTTGGAAGGTAACGTTCATGAACAAAAGTGGAATGCAATCGGAGCAATAACATTAAAAGCCGGACACATATTGGGGAATATTCAGCCATTGTACAAGAAAGTAGATGAAGTTAAAATAAAAGAACAGGTAAATAAACTAAATAAAAGATAAAATTGACAAAATCCGGACTAATGATTGGAAGATTTCAGCCATTCCACAATGGCCACTTAAAACTTGCCGAGCAAATACTAAAAGACTGTAATGAATTGATTATTGCCGTTGGAAGTTCTCAATTTAATTTTACATTCTCAAATCCATTCACCGCAGGTGAGAGAGTGTACTTTATTCATCAGTCTTTATTGGGGGCAAAAATTGACCTCAGTAAAGTGTACGTAGTACCAATTTCGAACTTAGAAAATAACGCGATATGGGTTCAACACCTAAGAACTATGTTACCTAAGTTTAACTCAATATATTCTGGTAACAAATTTGTTCAGGAGCTTTTGTCAAGCGGTTCTGAAACGTTTGATGTCCAAACACCACTTTTTTACGACTCTGGTAACTGTAATGGCACTAACATTAGAATGAATATTGTTATGGACAAAGAATGGAAGCAATATGTTCCAGATGATGTGTACAGAATAATTTCAGATGTAAATGGAGTCCACAGAATAAAAATACTATTTGAAACTCAGCGTGAAGGAACCGGTGAAGTTAGACAATTTCCAGATATTAAGTGATAATTGAACAAGATTAGCTGTGTGACATGATATGACAAAACCTTTACGCTCCTGTCCGATTTGCAAGAATTGTGGTGCCAAAAAATTTTCTGTATTATCTAAAAACAAGGATTTCATCATTCTCCAATGCAATTCTTGCTTGGCTAAGGTACATTTTTCATAGTTCTACCGTGTGTTGTGGAGATTGAATCAAATTAAATAGCATATATATCGACACAGGATATGAGAAAGTATGACTGCAAAAAAATGGTTTGAAAATGATGTTTCTTTAGAGCCGGTTAGAAGCAAAACTATCGCGGTGATAGGTTACGGGATACAGGGAAGAGCTCAAGCAAATAACATGAAAGATTCTGGATTGAACGTAATAATCGGATTGTATAAAGGTGCAAAATCTTGGAAAACTGCAGAAAAGGATGGACATATTGTTAAAGAAGTAAAGGAGGCCTCAAAGTCAGCTGATATTATTCATGTTTTGACTCCAGATATGGAACAAGCCAATGTGTACAAGAATGACATAGCGCCAGGACTAGCCCAGGGAAAAACGCTAAATTTTTCTCATGGGGCAGCTATACACTGGAAGTGGATTATTCCTCCAAATAATATTGATGTAATAATGGTCGCTCCAAAGGGACCGGGTCAAAGAGTAAGAGAATTGTTTCAGGAAGGTTTCGGCACACCCTCGTTGATTGCTGTACATCAAGATTATTCTGGAAGTGCCCTGAATACAGTTTTGGGACTGGCCAAAGCAATAGGAAGTACAAGGCCAGGAGTAATTGAAACTACTTTCAAGGAAGAAGTTGAAACAGATTGGTTTGGAGAACAAGTCGACTTGTGTGGCGGTGCACACTCACTTGTTCTTAATGCATTTGAAACTCTAGTAGAAGCTGGTTACCAACCTGAGGTGGCTTATTATGAATGTCTCCATGAACTGAAATTGATAGTGGATCTGATATACAAGTATGGAATAACTGGAATGTACAACAGGGTGAGTGAAACTGCAAGATATGGTGGTCTCACAAGAGGACCAATGATAATAAATTCGCAAGTAAAAGAGAGCATGAAAAAAGTTCTAAAGGATATACAATCCGGAGAGTTCGCAAATGAATGGACAAGTGTATACAGAAAGGACGGTAAGAATTCATTTGCCAGGTTCATGAACCAATTAGAAAATAATCAATTGGAAGTTGTCGGAAAGGAAATGAGGAAAATGATGTGGAAACGTAATGACTAGTATCTTACAGTGCGTGTGGTGGAGTGTTTAAGAAACACTTAATCATTTTTTATATTTACATATATTAGTTGCTTTTCACATAATCATACTGGTAATGGTAAACTGTACTGTCGTTATTCATTCTAAATATACGTAATGTTAATAGTGTTCTAAAGACTACGGTTCTCCATTTAGGAAAACCGTAATATCTTCAATAACCCTAATAAACTATTATGTTCAATAGTGTGTTCAGTGTCCGTAAGTTAATGCAAAGAAAATATCAGTTTGAAGGGATTTATCTTGAATAATATGCAGAAAATACATGAAATTTCTGATGGTAAGCATGTTATGTTATTATGTGAAGATGAAGAGCAGCGTTCTCAAGCAGCCGCGGAATGGATAAACCACGGGCTTGAGGAAGGACAGCACTGTATTTATGCTTCTGTCTATGCATTAAATCAATTTCATCAATCAAGTATTTCTAGAATTTCGACAAAGATAAAAAATTATCAACACCATCTAGATAACAATAACCTACAGATTATAGATTTTGAACCCTACTATCAATCTGCTCTAACCGGTAATTTGACACTATTTAAGAACTTGAAAAAAAATCTAGAGAAAATATCTTGCGAAAATAAAGTTAGAGGAGACAAACTAAAAATGACTGTTTTCGCAGACGCGGCATGTTGTTTATGTGAAAACAAATCGTTTGAGGATTCAGAAAAATTAGAGAAATGGTGGCAGGATGCACATGATGAATGGGTCAAAAATAATTACCACATCACAGTAATTTGTCCACATCCGCAGGCAATCTTGGAGACTGAACAAAATACGAGATTAAAAATAGCAAACGCACATGATATCATGATAACTCTAAACACACATGATAAGGACAATATGATGTCCTCTCTAGTAGAGGAGCATGTATTCAGAATTCTTATTGCAGAGTCCGATCCTGATTTAGCTTTTCTCTATGCAGAGTTTTTGAGACGTTGCCATGTTAATGTTACCATTGTAGTAGATAGTAATGAATGCCTTTCTGCGCTAAAGTCCAGCAATTTTGATGTAATTATTTTGGACGAACATTTATCTGGAAACATTTTGACCCAGGATCTTGCAAACGAAATCCTTCGAGTAAAACCGGATCAACGAATTACATTAACCACAACCAATCCCTCATATGGAATTTCAACTGGAACAGATTTTGTTGGATTGAATCCGAAAGATATTTTGCTAAAGCCATTCATGTTGTCAAATCTCCTTGAAGTTATTAAAAGAAAATAACTTCTTTACTAATAGGATATTAGTCAATGTGTCCCTCTTTAGCTTTGATTAATGCGTGTAATTCGTTAGTGCAAGCTAGGAGAATTTTTTGCGCGTCTTCTTTGCTGTTTGCAGTTACTATAACACCGCCTGGTCCAAATTTGCACTGGTTAATCTTAATGGGTATATCGACATGTAGAAGGCGTCCAACAAATTCCATAAGTGAAGGATAGGTCTCACCTTTCTTGTAAACAAACGACGCAGTATCTTTTGTCATCAAGATCTCGTCTTCCACAGGAAATAATAATGGACCTTCCATCATGGTTTTCAAGATCTGTTCTTCTATTTTTGTTGCCTTTGATCTCAAATTTTGATTGCGTGAAACACTTGCTTCATATGCCAATTCTTCTGACTTTTTGAAATCCATGTCATGTAATAATAATTGGTATCAATAAAATGTTATCGTACTTGTATTTGGAAATAATTGTTACGTAATTATCAATGCAACTTGTCATTTTGATTGACTTAAATACCAGTTTTTTCTCGGAGATACTTCTCGTATTCGTAGAGTGACTTTTCTTGTGAATCTGTCTGAATTGACCCGGGTCTAAGATTTCTGATTTTGGTCATAGCATCCCTTGCACTTAGATTTTCTTTTTTTAGCAAATATGCACCTAATATTGTTCCTGTTCTTCCTTTTCCTGCGGCACAGTGCACTAATACTGGTCTTTTTGCCACAATTTCATTCTCGATAAATTTAACTGTTGAGTCAATCTCTTGGATAGTGGGTGAATGATAGTCCTCAACCTTAAGGTGCAAGTAATTAACTTTCTCAAAGTTTTTATCTTTAGAAAGGGCATTTGCGATATTTGGATCTGATAACCATCGCAATGGCAATGGTATCTCCCGGACTGTCACGATGGTTCTAACTCCATTCTTTACTAACCACTTAAATTGATCAAAAGATAACGGTAACCCACTTCCAGCAAGCCCATCAGGAATCACCCAGCTAAAATTTGTAGGTCGAGAATTGAATTTACTATAAAGCCACCGATAGACGTCACCAATGAATGTCATTTCACAGGGAGATCTACTGGACACTTGATTTAAATCTTAATCAGCATAATTTACAAGAGACAGGGAGAAAATTTTATCCATTGGCAATAGACATATCAATCACCGAAAAACAATAGGTAGTCATTTTGGTGCAGAATGAGCGGACTGTACCGGCAACAGTAAAATCGGTTACCAAGTTGACAAATTGCCTGTGTAATGATGTACCTCATTATTTATTATGGTTTCATAGGCATATAATAGAAGTTTGTTTCTCATCTTAGGTAATTTATTGGATATTAATAAATAATATTGTCTTTTTCTAAGTAATGACAAAATTATTTTACATAGCAGTAACTCTAGCAGCAATTATGTCAATATCAGTCGCAGTAATACTGACAAATCATGCAAACGCGCAACAACAAGTAGCTTACATTGCGATACTAAACGGAAAGAACGAAGTTCCGTCACATTCGGATGTAACAGCAACTGGCATGGCAGGATTCATCGTAAATACAGCCAAGACGAAGATCTGGTACCAAATTGAAGCAGAAGGTCTCAAAAAAGTAACTCAGGCTCATATTCACTCAGGTAAGTCAGGTGAGAATGGTCCTGTTGTAGCAACTCTTTTCAAAGGCAACAAAGATACTGTCAACGGTGCTTTAGTTCAAGGTAGCATAACATCAGATAAATTAGTGGGTCCATTAAAGGGCAAGTCCATTTCTGACCTAGTTAATTTGATCGAAAAGTCCTCCGCATATGTAAACGTACATACAGAATCATTTCCAGATGGAGAAATCCGAGGCCAAATTAGCAAGGGTACAATTCAGATAGATTTCACTACAAAGAAGGCACATATCAGCCAAGATAACTTCCGAATTGACTTGGATCTGACCAATGTAAATCTGAATGAAATTACAGTAGAAAACAAAAATAAGATCGAAAGCTCACAATCAACTGAAAACAACCTTCAATCTTCACAGTCAACTGAAAATACATTAGGAGCTAATCAGTCAACTGAAAATACATTAGGAGCTAATCAAACATCCGCAGATGAGTTAGGTTCATCACAAACAACCGAAAATATGCTAGGAGCAAATCAGACCAGCACTGACCAATCAGGATTTCAGTCAGATGGAACTATGACGGGAATGAATGAATCTGGCGATAGTATGTTGGGCATGAATCAGTCAACTGAAAGTCCGACAACTGACGGTAGCATTGAAACACCTCCAGTAGGCTGACAATCTACATTATTTTTTTTGCTATACTCCGCTTAGTAATTTATCAAATTTTATTTTATCTAACAGCGGTCAAATATCTAAAAAAAATTGTGCTTGTTAATCCGTTTCTACTTTAGAACATAGAAGTCCAGATAAGATTAGCATACAAATGTAATACGATTGTAATAAACTATGTTTTCCCAGTAGTTAGCGTATAACTACAATTACAAACCAGAGTTTACTATTTCTAGCGATAGTCCTTATCGTGATAGGAGCTGTCTTTCTATATTCACCCATATCTTATCAAGCCTGAACTATCGGAAATATTCTAATCGTTATTGGAATTATTGTGTTGGTTATTTGGATAGTACTAATGGTAATACGCGCAATTAAACATACTTAGAGTGCTTTCCAACACGTTCTTTTTTTGGGTTACAATACAAGATAAAAACATGCGTTCCTAAAAGAAGAATAAAGAAATTGTCCAAGTAACTGCTATTTTTTTAAGTTATTATGGATGAAATCAATAATTACTTCAAGTGGGGTTCCTGGTCCAAAGTTTCCTTTTATTCCCTTTTCTTCCAAGAGCTTTTTATCCTTGCCTGGTATCACGCCACCCCCGATCAAAAGAATATCACTAACACCCTGCTCCTTTAAAACAGTAGCAACCCGGGGGAATAATGTAAGATGAGCACCATTAAGCAAGCTCATTGCTACAACATCGACATCTTCATCAATAGCAATTTTCGCTACCTGGTCGGGCGTACAGAACAACCCAGAATATATAACCTCCATTCCTGAATCCCTGAGAGCTCTGCATATAACTAGAGCTCCTCGATCATGACCATCTAGCCCTAATTTAGATACGAGAACCCTTATGGGATTTTTCTTGTTATGTGTAACCATAGATGTGGACATATAACTAAAACTCACAATGTATCTTTAAAATTTTTTGTCCATTTATTTTTGGTAAAACTCACTTTACAAAGACAAGTAACTTTTAATACTTAACTTCCCAGCAAATCACTCGTGTCAGACTTAGTGGCAGGGATACTGAAAGGTGATACAAGATCAATTTCGAGAGCAATTTCAATAGTAGATAATAATGACCCCGATTCAGTAAAAATAATACACGGAATTTTCAAGAAAACGAAAAATGCCAAGACGATTGGATTTACAGGATCTGCTGGTTCTGGTAAGAGTACATTAATTGGAAGATTGGCATCTGAATTTCATTCCCTTGGTTACAAAGTTGCGGTTATTGCGGTGGATCCATCTAGCCCGATAACAGGTGGCGCTTTATTAGGTGACAGGGTACGAATGATGTCAGTTAGTGATGAAATTTATGTAAGAAGTTTGGCTTCACGCGGTGCTGAAGGAGGAATTTCAAGGTCCCTCAGGAACGTAGTCAGAATTTTAGACGCTGCGGGTTATGACTTGATTCTAGTAGAAAGTGTGGGAGCAGGTCAGCTTGAAATCGAAATTTCAAAGGGAGTGAATATTACCGTAGTTGTTTTCAACCCACAAACTGGCGACAGCATACAAGCGATAAAAGCAGGACTGACTGAAATTGGGGATATATATGTTATAAACAAGTCAGATTTGGAAGGAGCTACAATTCTATACAATATTATATTCGATCTCGCAGGTAATCATAAGAAACTGGTCTTCAAATGCTCGGCTAAGTTGAAGAAAGGGGTAAAGGAATTGACAAGAGCCCTAGTGAAATTATTGGATGAAGAGAAATACCTATCTAGAGAAAAGTCAATATTGGAAAATGAATTGAAAGATATGATTTTAAACGAAGTAAAGGAAAAATCTATTGAAAAGATAATGAAGAGTGAAGAGTACAGAAAACTCGTTAGTAAAGTACTAAAAAAGGAAGTTGAGCCATATAACGCAGCTTTAAATTTTGCCAATAAAATTATAGTATAGGAGGATATGACAATGGCAAAACAAGAAATAAAAAAAATTAAAACAGATTCAGGGATTCCTGTAAAAAGAATTTTTTCTTCAAAGGATTTAGTAGACAAAACATCTCAAAATGAAGAAGCTGGAAGATATCCATACACAAGAGGGCTTTATCCAAACATGTATCGAGAAAGACTCTGGACCATGCGTCAGTATAGTGGATTTGGTAGTGCTGAAGAAACTAACAAAAGATTTCGATTCTTATTGGAGCATGGACAGACCGGACTCTCTCTAGCTTTTGATCTTCCAACACAAACTGGAAGAGATTCAGATAACCCATATTCACAGGGTGAGGTTGGACGAACCGGAGTTGCGATTAGTTCTATTAATAATATGATGACATGTTTTCAGGATATCCCACTAGATAAGGTAAGCACATCAATGACAATAAATTCTACCGCTTCGACGCTTTTGGCCCTTTACATCGTAGTTGCAGAATCTCAAGGAGTTTCAGCTAGCAACTTGAGGGGCACTACGCAAAATGACATATTGAAAGAATACATCGCACGTAATACCTATATTTATCCACCTCGAGAGTCTATGAGAATAATTGGGGATATGATTCAGTATTGTTCCAAACATGTTCCTCAATGGTACCCCATAAGCATCTCCGGTTATCACATGCGTGAAGCAGGTTCAAATGCAATTCAAGAATTAGCCTTTACATTTGCTAACGCAATAGAATATATCGATACGTGCGTGTCACGTGGATTAAATGTTGATGAATTTGCTCCGCGACTATCGTTCTTTTTCTGCTGCACCATGGAATTCTTCGAAGAGGTAGCAAAGTTTAGAGCTGCGCGTCGTATATACGCAAGGATTATGAAAGAAAAGTTTGGCGCCAAAAGCGATAAATCAACCCATTTGCGCTTTCATGTCCAAACAAGCGGTGAATCACTCACAGCACAGCAAGTCGACAACAATGTGGTCAGGGTTACACTAGAAGCCTTGTCAGCCGTACTTGGGGGTTGCCAATCACTACACACAAATTCTAGGGATGAAGCACTGGCGCTTCCAACTGAAGAATCAGTCAAGATTGCGTTAAGGACTCAGCAGATTATAGCAAACGAAACTGGAGTAACTAAAACTGTAGATCCACTATCAGGTTCACATTACATAGAGTATCTTACATCCAAGATAGAGGAGGGAGTAGAGAAATATCTCAAGAGGATAGAAAAAACTGGAGGTTCTCTAGCGGCTATAGAAAATGGTTTCTTTCAAGAGGAAATAAGACGTAATGCTTACCAGTTAAAGAAAGAAATAGACTACAATGATAGGGTGATTGTAGGCGTGAATAAATTTCAAGACCAAAACGATGTGGAACCGAAATTAAATACTATCGATCCGGAAATAGAGACTCGCCAAGTAAATAATTTAAAGGACTTTAAGAAAAGCCGGGACTTGAGTAGAATAAATTCTGAGCTAAGTAAATTGCAAAAATATGCAGAAAAAGAGCAGGAGAATCTTATGCCTCATATCATCTCCGCAGTAAAAGCTCGTGTTACACTGGGGGAAATAAGTGACGTTTTTGTTGACATATTTGGAAGATACGAACCAAAATTCTCTTTTTAGAGGTGAAATGGAATGAGAGTTGATCATGTTGCTATAGCAGTGAACAGCGTAGCCGAGGCGTTAAAGAACTATGAAAAGATCCTAAAAATTGATAAAGTTGACATTGAAGATGTTCCTACAGAAAGGGTCAAAGTGGCTATTTTGAAATTGCAAGATACTCGAATAGAATTGATGGAGCCTACTGCAGATGACAGTCCAATAAAAAAATTCTTGACAGATCGTGGAGAAGGAATGCACCATATAGCCATTACTGCAGATGATATTGAAAATGATGTTGAGAGAGCAATTGCCAATGGAACTCGAATGATTGGAAATATTAGAACCGGGTCATATGGCAGAAAAATAACTTTCATACATCCAAAATCAATGAATGGTGTTTTAACGGAATTCTGTCAAGCACCACCTGAAAGTAAAGAGTAGAGCAAAGAATAGCGGATTAGTAAATCAGAATTAAACGACGTTACTTGGTATAGATCTATTATTCATTTGTCAACTGAATCAAGTCTACTTGCGAGTATCGGTTATGAACAGCAGATAAAATACTATACAAAATTATGATACAAGTCGCGATACAAACGTTTTTGTAAAGTCGTCAGTATGCATTTTGCCACCCATATCCATTGTTTTTATGTTCTCGTTGAGGATACTCAATAATGTTTTTTCTATTTTCCTTGCCAAGTCCATTAGGGAAGCTTGATCATTGTTCTTATTTTTATCAGCTAACCATTCGAACATCATCTTTATGGACAAGAACATTGAAGATGGATTAGCAATATTCTTGGTTGCAATATCAAATGCTGCACCGTGGACTGGTTCAAATATGGCGAATGTTTTTCCAATATTACCTGCAGGTGCCAATCCCAGACCGCCTACAACCTGTGCTGCCTCATCTGACAGGATGTCACCAAACAGATTTGTTGTCAGAATTACATCAAATTTTTCTGGATTTCTAATCAAATTCATAGCGCATGCATCAACATAAGATTCACTGAATTCGACATCAGGGTATTTTTTTGCAACATCCTTACTAATTCTGGAAAACATGGTATCTCCCAATCTCATAACGTTTGATTTGTGAACACAAACAACCTTTTTCTGCCCATTTTTGACACCTCTCCTTACTGCTTCTTCAAATGCGTACTCTGCAATTTTTCGTGACGCCTCTGCAGTTGTTAGTCGTATGCCTAGCACTGCATCATCTCCTATCGGAAATTCCCAGCCCAGGTAAACATCTTCGGTATTTTCTCTGACAATCACTAAATCCACCGAGGGATGAAGAGATTTTACATTAGGGTATGACTTTGCGGGTCTTATGTTCGCATACAAGTCAAAATATCGTCTAAGAACAAGAATTACATCTGCTGCATGTTCCCCCACGGGTGCCTTCAAACAAACCTCTGATTTTTTTATGCTGTCAAAAGAAAAATCCGGCAATGCCTTGTTGTATTTGGCTAAAGCGTTGTCCCCAGCCTCTACACTCACTATGTCAAATTTTATGTCAGAAAAATCGCTAATCTTATTCAAAAGTATCGTTCCTGAATTCGCAAGATCAGGACCAATTCCATCCCCATTAACCAATGAAATACTATATCTTGTCAATAATTATGAACCTAAATCAAATTGAACTTAATTTTTTGAATATAGAACCTTTCTCAGCATTAGTTTATTTATTGCGTCGATCATTGCTTCTACGGATGCAACTACTACATCTTCACCAGATTTTTTGGAAGAAACAACATTACCATCTAGGTCTTCTGCCTTTATCGTAACTTCTGCCATTGCATCTGATCCTCCAGTTATAGATCCAAGTCGATATTCCCTTATTCGAATATTTGCCATATCTACTGCAATTTTTTGTATTGCCTTGAGAGCCGCATCTACAGGCCCAACTCCAGTTTCTGATGCTACCAAGTCTTTACCATGAGTATTCAACCGTATCACTGCAGTGGGAATGATATTCATACCAGTAACAATATGAAAATCATAAAGTTTGAATTTCTCTTCAAATTTACTGCTGCCCATTACTTCACCTGCAATTGACAAAAGTTGTGACGTGGTAATAGATTTTCCCTTATCTGCTATGTCTTTTTGTTTTTCGATTATTATATGCAACTGTTCTTCTGTAGGTTGGATCCCAAAATCATTCAAAATTGCTCTAATCCCATGAGTGCCAGCATGCTTACCTGCCTGGAGCCACCTTTTTCTGCCAACCAATTCAGGACTGATCGGTTCATATGTCAATGGATTATTTATGATACCGTGAGTATGAATGCCGGATTCATGACCAAAAGCATTCTCTCCAATTATCGCTTTATTGGGTTGCACAATGACGCCCATTGTATTTGATACAAATTTTGAAATCTCATAAAGCAAATTTACTTTTATATTGTGTTTCATAGAATACAAACACTGTAGCCCCATGACGAATTCTTCTAGGGAAGCATTTCCCGCTCTTTCACCAAGTCCGTTAATGGTAACATGTGCGCAAGATGCTCCGGCATTTATTGCCGCAATTGAGTTTGCAACGGCCAGACCAAAATCATTATGACAATGTACACTAATTGGAGTATTCATCTTTGATCTAATCTCCTGAACAAGTGACGTCATATATTCGGGTGTTGAATATCCGACTGTGTCGGGAATATCAATCCTGTCAGCTCCTGCTTCGCTGACAGCTTTAAAAACATCAATGAGAAATTTTCTATCAGACCTTGTTGCATCTTCTGCAGAAAATTCGACTTTTAGTCCATGCGTCTTTGCATATTCTACAGCCCACAGTGCTTTTTGCAAAACTTGTTCCCGAGACATCTTTAATTTGTATTGCATGTGGATATCAGACGTCGCAATGAATGTATGAACATAATTTACGCCGCAGTCTATTGCTGAATCAATGTCTGACTTTACAGTTCTTGCCAATACGCAGACTTCTGTATCCAATTTCTGCTTTACAATGTTCTTTATTCCTACCTTTTCACCATCAGATACTACCGGGAATCCAGCCTCTATTGTATCTACACCCAGTTCAGATAGTTTCATTGCAATATTCAACTTCTGTTCTGGTGTTATAGAAACACCGGGTGTCTGCTCACCATCTCTCAGTGTGGTATCAAATATTCTTACCTTTTGAGATTCCATAAATCATTCTCCTCTCTGAAGGGCGGAAACACCGGTCCTTGCCATTTCAACTATTTCATATTGTATTATTAGATTCTTAAATGCATCTATTTTATCGGGCGTTCCTATGACCTCTACGGTTACAGACTCCTTGCCGATGTCTAATATGTTTGCTCTAAAAACATTTGCGAAATTTATAATCTCGTTTCTATTGGTAAAGTCTTTTGCTCTGATCTTTATGAGCGCCAATTCCCTATAAACCGTATTATTGATATCCAAAACCTCTACTTCAACAATATCAATGAGTTTTCGTAATTGTTTCACTAATTGATCTAGTATAGCTTCATCTATTCTTGTAGTAATCGTCATTCTCGACAAGTCTGGTTTCTCGGTAGTACCTACTGTTATACTTTCAATATTGAAATTTCTGGCCCTAAATAGATTGGTTATTCGAAATAATACTCCTGGTTTATTTTCAACAAGTGATGAGATAATATACAGTGGTTTGTTTTTGTATTCAGTTGAACTCAAATGTCATGCACCTGTTATCATGTCTTTAAGTCCAGTTCCCGGTGCAACAAAAGGATAGACATCTTCTTCGGGATCTATACTAATATCTATTACTGTGGCTACTTCCGTTCTGAGAGCACTTTTGATTCCTTTTTCTAATTCGTCCATTGATTGAACCTTTAATCCGTTAGCTCCATATGCCTCTGCAATCTTGACATAGTCAGGACAACTCTTTTGATGCACTCCCATGTACCTCCTGTCGTAAAATGTTCTCTGCCATTGAGCAACCATTCCAAGCATATCGTTATTCAACAAGAATACTAGCACAGGTAAATTCTCCAGCACGGAAACTGCCAAGGAATTCTCAGTCATATTGAACGACCCATCACCTGCTACATCAACCACATGTACATCAGGTCTGGCGGCCTTTGCTCCGATTGATGCAGGAAAACCGAACCCCATAGTTCCTAATCCGGTGGAGCTAAAAAAGGTCCCAGGAGCAATAACATCAAAGTGCAAAGAAGTCCACATTTGGCACTGGCCTACTTCTGTTGTTACTATAGACTCCGCTGGCAATAGCTCTCTCAATTTTTTGAGTGCTTTTCTAGCAGTAATCTCTCTAGGGTAATCCTTAATATTTTGCGAAAAATAATCGATTAGTTCTTTTCTTCGCTTAAGCCATGGATTATCAGTGCTTTTCTTTGCAGCAACCTTGGTCAACATCTTAACCATCGTCCTCAGTGCTGATTTTACATCTCCAACAATCGCAATATCTACTGATTTGTTTTTTCCAATTTCAGCTGGATCTATATCAAGATGGATTATGTTCATACCTTTACCAAATTCATCGAACCTACCCACAGAACGATCCGAGAACCTTGCGCCAACCGCAAGTATGCAATCTGCTTCAAGTATTATTCTGTTTGCTTCAGCATGACCATGCATTCCTATGGGCCCCATAGCAAGCGGATGATTCTCAGGAAATGCACCCTTGCCCTTGAATGTGGTAACGACAGGCGCCATAATTAATTCAGCAAGTGCTTGAAGCTCTGAGAATGCACCGGATAAATTTACTCCGCCACCCGCCATAATAATAGGTCTTTGAGCTGAAACCAATAGTTCAACAGCTTTTCCTACATTGGAGAGATCTGGGTCAACTATCGGTTTGTATCCTCTAACTTTTATTAAGTCGGGAAACTGTATTTCTGTTACCTCTTGTTGAACGTCTTTGGGAATATCAACTAGCACCGGGCCGGGTCTGCCACTTTCTGCAATATAGAATGACTTTTTTACAACTTCAGGAATTTCGGTTGCATGTCTTGGTTGAAAGGCATATTTTGTGCACGGATTAGCAACACCGATGATATCTGTTTCTTGAAAGGCATCCTTTCCAATCATGTTTTGTGGTACTTGTCCTGTGATTGCAACTAGTGGTGAAGAATCTGCATAAGCAGTGGCGATACCCGTAATCAAATTTGTTGCACCAGGCCCTGATGTAGCCAAACATACTCCGGCTTTCCTCTTTATTCTAGCATAACCATCAGCCATATGAGCTGCAGATTGCTCATGTCTTACCAAAACGTGCCTAAAATTAGCGTCAACTAAGGCATCGTAAATGGGCAAATTTGCCCCACCTGGAAGTCCAAAAACTATGTCAACTCCTTCTTTTTCCAGGGAATCCATTAATGCCTTTGCACCACTCATTTCAGCCATTGTACGAATATTCATTGATACTTCGTATATATACTCGTTGTCAATTGAATTAGATTGTAACCGATTTCTATCTGAATATATTCTTGTTAAATTATAAGTAGAATTACATGAACAAAATCATAATCTTTAATCTGCTGAAAGATTAAAGTAGACAAGAATTGTTTCCTTTCATCAAATGAGCTCCAAAGATAAGGATAATCCATCTTCGGAATATAAGAAATTTATCAAAATCTCGCAAGACTTTTTTGAAAAATACATCTTTAAGGGAAGTACCATAGGGCTGGGCAGTGGAAGCACTGTAGAGAAGATTATACGAAATCTTGATCTCTTAGATTATAAAAAATCGTTGCAATTTGTTGCGACCTCCCTCCAAATAAGACTCGTGTCGGAATCAATGGGGCTAAAAATAATAGAGCAAGATAAAATAAATAAAATCGACGTTGTGTTAGATGGCGCTGACCAGATCGATTCATCCTTTAATATGATTAAGGGAGGCGGTGGTGCGCTATTGAAGGAGAAAATACTAATTTCATCATCACAAAAATTTGTAATTTTTGCTCAATCTAGCAAGTTTGTTGAGACACTAAACATGCCAGTTCCAATTGAGGTTACCCCGTTTGGAAGAAATTACGTATTTGAGAAACTAGAGAAAATGGGCTGTTCGCCAACTCTACGTTTACTTGATAAGGGTTATCCATTCATAAGTGAAAATGGCAATATTATTTACGACACATTGTTACCAAAATATGATAATTTAAAAATCTCAGAAAGGGACTTGAAAAATATTCCCGGAGTAATTGAAGTTGGATTGTTTACCAATGTTGCAGATTCTTATTATAAAATTAGAAATGAAAATGAATTTGAACACTTGAGTCCTCGAAGTAGATAACATCGGTAGATAAATTATTTTGAATACCCATAGTACTTAATTAATTATTCAAAAAAAAATAGCTCGGTTTATCTAGACAAACTTCTCATATCTTCTTTCAGCAGATATAGAGAAGTCAAAGGGATTTAGGGAGATTCCACAACCTTTGCATATACTGTTTAAAGGCTTTAACATATCACGAACAGATTTCAAGTTTGATATCCTGTTATTCAAGTTCCCACACTTGTTGCATACAAGTTCAATATTGTAATATGACAATGGTAAATAGCTAACAGTATCGAATATCTTTTGCTAGGTTAATTAGTTATGACTAGAAAAACTAATTCATATAACAATGTTCAATTAGGATTTATTGTCTTTTTGAATATTTACCAGGTTTTCTTGAGAATATGCTCTTACAACCCTCACAGCAAAAATAGTATTTTTTTCCATCGTACTCGTGGATAGTAGCGAGATCTTCATCCATTTCAATTCCACATACAGGATCAACCGGCATTAAAGTGTAGTAATATACTGTTTCTATTTATACCTGTGCTCATCTAATAGGTCAAATCATATACTATAGAACAACAAATTCTTTTATATTGACGAAACAATTCATTTTTAGCAATTATTTTAAATTAATTATTCAGAAAGGCATAAATAATTTATTAACATAAAATTTTTGTTGATAGGTGAAACACAGCTCCGTGCGAGGAGAACACGAATAAAAATTTTGCAGGCAATTGTTGACAGTGATGGATCAGCCGGATTTACTGAAATAAAATATGCGACGGATCTGTCCACGGGTTCAATTTACTATCATCTTGGTAGAATGGTTCGTTACGTTATAAAAAAATCCAAGCAGTACTACATCACGAAGGAAGGTTTGGAACTGCTACGTGAACACAATGGAACAGTTGCAATGAAATGAATTCATATTCATAGCCAAATTTTTATTTGCATTTACCACTAGTCATATCAAATATTGTCGCTTTCATTAATTCAAAGAGCACTAAGAGAAAAGCTACAAGATATTGTGAATAAATACTCTGATAGTTCTTTGCTCTTGTCTGGTGGATTAGATAGCAGTATCCTGGCTTGTTTAATGAAACCTAAACTAAGCATTGTGACGTCTTTAGGAACTGATTCAACGGATCTGGCGCATGCAAGAAAAATCGCAAGAAAATATAGCGAAAATCATATTGAATGTGTTGTAGATTTTGATGATATTGTGAAGGCAGTACCACATATTGTTAAAACTTTCAAGACATTCGATCCTTTGGAAATAAGGAATTCAGCTGTCATATATTTTGGTATAAAAACTTCAAAAAATCAAGGTTTCAGGAGCATAGTCACAGGGGATGGTGCTGATGAATTATTCGCCGGATACAACTACTTGCACAGGTACTTCTCAAACTTGCGAAAATTACAGTTAATTTTGGAGGATCTGTGGACTATAATGAGATTCTCTTCACGAAAAATAGGAGAAACATTGGGCGTAGTGGTCAACACACCATTTTTGGAAAAACCACTTTACGACCTGGCCACTTCGATTGGAATTAATGAAAAGGTCGGAGAATTTGAAAACAAGAAGTGGGGAAAGTTCATTCTAAGAAAAACGTTTGTAGAAGAGCTTGGGTCGACAGTTTGGAGAAACAAGATGGCTTTAGAACAAGGTTCGGACTTTGAAAAAATCTCAGTCAAGTTTCACGACCTAATAGATGATGAAGAATTTAAAAACGAATCAGAACGTGTCCTCGCAGACAAAGTCAAAGTGAAAAATAAGGAGCATCTCTATTATTACAGGGTTTATGAATCATTTTTTGGAAGTCCTGCAAAAGAGTCGTGTGATACAAATCGATGTTCGTTTTGCTGCTCCTGCTTGACGTATCCCAAGTATTGTTATACCTGCGGAGCATTTCCTCCCTTATGAATTACATATTTCCTGATTCCGCAAGTCGTAAACGTCTAAATATCTTTTTTCTTAGGAAATAATCCATGGATGATAGGGGAGGAAGACCATTCAAAAAATGTATAAATCCGTCGTGTAATCTAACTTATGAAATTAATAATAATACCCTTGTTTGCAAGTGTGGCTCGTTTTTGGATATTATTTACCAAAAAAATTATTCCCGCGAATTAGTTGAGGTCTTTTACCAGCGCAGAAACCATGGAGGAAACATTTACAATGAAAGCGGGGTGTGGAGATTTCGAGAATTAATTAATTTTGCACATCTAGATACAGAAGATTTTGATCAATGTTCTAGGATACTAGTTTCGCTCGATGGGTCTGAAGGTAGGCAATCTAAACCATACAAAATGAAAAAAGTCTCGGAATATTCCCTAATGAATAACGATTCGCTGTTACTACAGCCTGAAGGGTACAACCCTAGTGGTTCATTCAAGGACAACGGAATGTCGACCGCCGTTACTCATGCAAAAATGATAAACATGCGGAGGATCATTTGTGCTTCTACAGGAAATACTTCGGCATCTGCGGCAATGTATGCTGCAAATGAAAATATTGAATGTGAAGTATTTGTCCCAAAGGGAGAAATAGCACCGGGCAAACTAGGTCAAGCATTTCAGTTTGGCGCTCAGGTGATTGAGATTGACGGCAACTTTGATGATGCTCTCACGTATTCATTGAATCAAGCTCAAAACCTAGGAGCGTACACGGTAAATTCCATCAATCCCTTCAGGATTGAAGGACAGAAAACAATAGTTTACAGAGCATTAGAATACCTTGATTGGAATCCACCGGACTGGATTGTTTATCCGGGAGGCGCATTAGGAAATACATCTAGTTGTGGCAAGGCTTTAATGGAACTTTACAACCTTGGGTGGATAAAAAAAATTCCAAGATTATTAGTCGTTAATTCAGAGGGTGCCAATACGTTTTATGAGTTGACCAATGGACTGTTTGGCAGTAAAAAACTAACATGGAATGACGGAAGACCTGATATGAGCTTGATTAGAGAATACTACATTGAAAAGGACAAAAATGGTATTAGACCTCATACAAAAGCCACAGCAATACAGATAGGCAAGCCTGCCAACTTGATCAAGGCACTAAGATCAATTGCATTTACAAATGGTATTGTAGCGCAAGTTTCGGACAAAGAAATGAGTGATGGTATGGCATTAGTTGGACTTAACGGATTTGATTGCGAAATGGCTTCAGGGGCGGTCCCTGCCGGAATAAGAAAGCTCAGACAAGAGGAGATGATAAAAAAGGACGATATTGTAATAGGAATTTTAACAGGTAAACAGAAAGATCCTCAGGTGTCCATTAATTATCACCTGGATCAAAGTAATACGTTCTCCAAACCCCCGGTAGCAAAATAATAATGTATCAAGATTTTCTTTCTTTAAACTACAAAATAGTTTCTCACAAAATTACAAGATTTATTTCAAAACAAGTCGAATTAAGCAAGAAAAATGGCCTTGTTCTTGGACTGAGTGGTGGTCTTGATTCGTCCGTATGTCTGGTACTAGCAACCAAAGCCATAAAAAAAGATAGGATAGTGGCTTTGATTATGCCAGAAGGAGGAGTTACACCAAAAAAGGACACTGACAATGCCCGTTATCTTGCAAATGAGTTGAAAGTCAATTACAATGAAATTCATTTCGAAACTGCAAAAACCAATTTGTTAAGTCATCTCCCAAAGAATAAACTATCTGCAGGAAATATTTCGGCAAGACTCAGAATGACATTGCTATATCACTATGCAGGTATAAGTGATCTACTTGTATTGGGAACTTCTGACAAGAGCGAATTAATGATAGGCTATTTTACTAAATTTGGTGACGGGGGAGCTGACTTTCTTCCTATTGGAGGACTCTACAAGAGCCAAGTGAAGTTATTAGGTAAGGAACTAGGAATTCCAAATCGTATTATCAATCAGCCTAGTAGTCCAAGATTATGGAAGGGACATTTAGCAGAAAAACAACTTGGTCTTTCCTATAGCGAGATAGATATCATACTGCAATATTATATCAATAATGATCTAGGCAGCTGTGACAAAAGTAAGAAAAAGATAAAATTAGTAGTGGATATGATAAGAAAATCTCAACACAAGCGCGAACCAATTCCAATTTGTAATCCTGTATAGATTAGGTCTGGTTTACAAATTAGTTTGCAAGTTAAGGGAAAATTGCTACATAGTAGTTTGACTTTTATACTGATTAAAACATTTGAATATGGTTGCCAATTTCAACTACACAGCTAAAATTTTTATCGATCGCTGCAATGATTTTTGGAATTTACGGTATTGCAGTATTTACTCAGACTAATTCTCCAATTTTCCTGTTTGCTTCAATTGCAAATTTGGCGTTGGCGGCGTTCTTCTGGTATAAGTATACGGTTAAGAATAGACCTACTTCCCCTAAGAAGCAGAAAAGAGTATAATTCCAATCTATTTAAGGAAGGAACACAATAAGTAGCGCCACAGAAGCAAGTGCCGCAAGAAGTATAATCGTTGCCTTCCACATCCCCTTTGTTGCCTTTTCACCAATGTCCCAAATTCCTCCTCCAACGTAAGTGTTCTTAATCCTCGAATAGCTATAAACTTTATCAAAATCGGCCGATGGTGTCCAAGAAAAATCATATTCAGGAGTATTCTTTTTTATAGTAATTGATTCATCATAGTTTTTCTTACCATTAGCATCGGATAATACTTCATACGCCTCAACTATTTTCATAAATTTTTCCTTGGATCCTGCGTTCTTATTTTTATCTGGATGATACTTCAATGCAAGCATCCTAAATGATCTTCTTATTTCATCAATTGACGCGTTTTTGTTTAACTCAAGGATCCCGTAATAATCATCCATATTTTATTCACAAGTATCGAATAAATAATCATTTCACACCCTAAATTTGATCTCTAACTATGACATACCAGTACAATAGTTTCTCACTTAAAAAAAATACCCAGATAGCAAGCATCATATAGATGAACTAAACATCATTAGACATTTATGAGTGCGGAGAGTCCGGATACAAAATTCATTGTTCCCATAAAGGGAGTAGAAAAAAGTATCAAACTAGATGACAAGGCGAAATCTGAACTGCATGCTATCGGAATGATGGATGATAAGGGAAAACTAAAGTTAAAGGGAGTGAGTCCAAAAATGTTAAAAAGAATGAAAATGGAGGCTGTTGATTGTCCAGTTTTTAAAAAGGAATTGGGATTCATACAGTGCTACGTATGTAGTAACTTTAATAGCAGAATAATGGGCAAAGTCTATTGTAAAGGAGAACCTCTTTCATAAAACACCTTAGATCCTCGTAGTAATGTAACTTGACAAAAGAAGTAGGAATAACAGTAAAAAAATCAGTTGATTTCAGTGATTGGTATACTCAATGTGTGATAAAATCCGGTATTGCAGACTATTCGCCGGGTAAAGGTTTCATAATCCTTCGTCCGTATGGATATGCAATATGGGAGAACATTAAAGAAATACTTGATTACCAATTTAAGAAGACCGGTCACAAAAATGGTTTTCTTCCAGTATTAATCCCTGAAAGTCTCCTTACTGTTGAAAAGAATCATTTTGAGGGATTTATGCCCGAAGTTTATTGGGTGACAAAATCAGGAAATAATGATCTTGGCGAAAAACTAGCAGTTAGACCGACTTCAGAAACCCTTGCATATTCTATGTTCTCAAAATGGATATCAAGTTACAGAGATTTACCGCTAAAATTGAATTTTTGGAATAGTGCTCTGCGAGCTGAAATAAAATCAACCAAACCGCTAATTAGAAATTCAGAATTTCTTTGGCAGGAGGGACATACTGCACACAGCAATGAAAAAGAGGCTAGCGATGAAGTAAGGATGATACTTGATCTTTACAAAATGCTTATAGAAGAATACCTTGCTATACCAACTTTATCAGGACTCAAGACAGACAAAGAAAAGTTTGTTGGTGCAAATTATACTACTTGCCTGGAGTCACTTATGCCAGATGGAAAAGCATTGCAAATGGCCACTTCACATAATTTGGCTCAAAATTTTTCAAAACCATTTGAAATTAAATTCCTTGACAAAGACACTGCTGAACATCTTGTATGGCAGACCTCCTGGGGAATTTCCTGGAGGGTTATTGGCGCCTTAATTATGGTACATGGCGACGACAAGGGTCTTATTTTGCCCCCCAAGATTTCGCCAACTCAGGTAATCATTGTTCCTATTTATAAGGACGAAAGTAAAGAAATTGTGAAACAAAAAGCATATGAGTTAGAAAATAAATTAAAGGATTCTAACATACGCGCTTATACGGATGATAGGGACGAGTATACCTCAGGATGGAAATTTAATGAGTGGGAGATGAAAGGAGTGCCATTAAGAGTAAATATTGGAATTAGAGATATTCGAGAAGAACAAGTCGAGTTAATAACGAGGGATACTAGGGAAAGATTTTATGTCAAAGAAAAAGATCTTCTAAACGAGACATTGTCAATTTTAGAAAATATACAATCTAACATGTATCATCTTGCGAAAAATTATCTCGTGACAAACACAAGAAATGCAACGCGTCTAGATGAATTGCTCTCAATGCTTGACTCATCGGGAGGTTTTGTCGCTTGCAGTTGGTGTGGGAAGAGAGAATGTGAGGATCTTGTGAAAGAAAAGACAACAGCAGATATTCGAATCATTCCATTTAATACTAAAAGGAATATTTCTTCATGCATAGCCTGCGGAAAAGAAGGGACCACTGAAGTGTATTTTGGTAGAGCATATTAGGAAAGAGATTCAAGTTCTGAGAAGAATTGGATATTGACCAATTATTTTCATTCTATGACGATTTTGGATATTTAGGTATATTACTAATTAGTTTTGTTGGAAGTATAATTGTTTTTGTACCTATCCCATATTTCCCAGTATTGATTACAGCAGCTTTTAATGATAATTTAAATCCAACTTTAATTGCGCTTTCAAGCGCCATTGGCGCGGTAATCGCAAAATTAATCATTTTTTATGCAAGTTATTATGGCAGGAATATGTTAAGTTCAAAAATTAAGGGGAAAATGATTCCTTTACAGAGATTACTAGGTAGATATGGTGCAATAGGTGCATTTATTGCTGCTGTAAGTCCAATACCTGATGATATAGTATATATCCCATTGGGCCTTGCCAAATATAGTCCTTGGAAATTTGCCATAGCAACTTTTTTGGGAAAATTTGTATTAAACGAAATGTTTGTAATAGGAGCTATCTATTTCGGAAAACCGTTTGTAAACAACATGATGTCAAATTCAACAAACATAGATTACTTAATAGTAGTAACTATCGCAAGTGTTGCTGCCCTAGGAGCAATAATTTATTGTGCTTTGAAAATAGACTGGGCAAAAATCATTGGACATTGGTTTCCGTGGACACTTGATAAAGACCCCGAAAACAAGAAAGAGTAAACAAGTCATTTTTATATCCTAAAATTGGCAATGACTTAAATTGTGATTTTCTAAAGTGTTTATTATATAAAAACGAAGCAAGTAAACGATTGCGACGAGACAATAAATGGAGATAATAATAGCCCATGTCTAAATGATTTGCAAAATGTCATAAACAGTATAACTGTTACTTGAGATAATACCCCAATTGATGTTCATGTAAGTACTTGACAAAGTAACGACTGCGACGATAAAATAAACAATGATAATACATTAATATGTAAAAACATCCACCAGAGCATCGATACTCCTTGAAGTTACATTTTAAAATCATAAGAAACAATTAACTTATTTCATAATTTGAAATCTCCGAGATATCATAAAACAAAGTAAGATAAAAAATGGACCAAGCCAATAGTAATTAATACAGATAATTCAGAGTGTTAGTGTTGGTTCAATTCAAGTACTGGTTGGTCTACTTTGTTTACTATTTTTATTTAGGTGTAAATGGGCTATACCAAGAAACGTTATCTGAAAAATCATTGCAATCACTACGGATAATGATATTCCGTTAATCCCTAAGAATTTACCGAGGATTATGATAAGAATTATTTGTGTTACTTGATAGGTTATTGATGAAAATAGAACATAACGAGTGCGCTTCATAGCCAAGAACTTTGAATTCAATGTACCTGTTATCATCATTGGAATTATGCCAAAACTTAGAATCCTTATGGAATTAAGTGAATTAATGTAATTTGGAAAGAAGTTTTCTAGCATTACGGGTGCAAAAACAAACACCAAAATTGTTATGATTATCGAAAGTGCAATTCCATATATCCTTAATCTGTTTCTTTTCCTTCCACTTGACTCTTCTGGTATCAAATATTGATAGAAACTGACCGAGATCATACTAAAAAACATCAAAAACTGAAAACCCAATTGGTAATAACCCAAAATTGTATAGCCATAGATAGGAGCAATAATTAATTTATCTAAATACAATAGCAAAGCATTGGAAAGGTTATACGAATATAGATGCAATGAAGTCTTGAACTCCTTTTTTATGTTGCCAAAACGTTTACTAAATTGTGGAATCGTCCTAAAATAGGTAAAGCTAAATGCAAAGAAAGCAATTATAAACCCAATAATTATTCCGTTAAGTCCAAAAAAATTATAGAGTATCATTGACAAGACAAGTTGAGAACCTCGCGAACCGATAATGTTAATAGCGTACTTTGAGTATAACTTTTTACTCAAAAGCTCATAAGAGGACATCATCCAGAAGGCCATCCCCAGCACAAACAATCCTAGTATCCAATTAAAGAGAGACGCAATTATTGCACAAATCGTTGCTGAAATTAGGATAACTTGATTTGCCTGTATGTCAATTTGCTTGTGACCCTGCGGAATTAGAGTGGTTACTGCAGTATTGAGTCCAAGTAACGATACGCTAGAGGAGAGAGAGGCAATGGCTATCACATAATTTATTTGTCCATATTCGTGAACTTCCTGGAACATAGCAAGTAACAGCCAGAATATTCCTGTGAGAGTTGCCCCAACAAAATTACCTAGTGTAATGTAGATTAGTCCTTCATGATGACGAACCGATTTGAATATCTTCATTCATCTCCAGTAGTCGAAATTAATTAATGATATAATTTTGATGATTGTAGGAGAATTCATATGGACCATTCTAATTATGCCTTATTCTGAGTGGATTTTGAAATCATATTAAACCAGGCCCTTGTTTCACTTTTAACCATGTAGCAGCTAATTCCAGATAGGAATGAAAGCAATAATTTCTTTTCTTCCTCCAGCAATTCTAATGCGCTTTTTCCTTTTATAGCAATATATTTCAGTAACTCAGCATAGGGCGGGAAAATAAACGCATCATCACTATTTTCAACAGCAAGATTAAGAGCCGTTTCAGTATCTAGGCGAATAAACTCGTTACCTTCCCTCTTCAGGAAATACAGAGTATCCACTCGAGTATCTTTCTTTATAATGGCATCTTGCAATATTGTATTTATACTATACTTCGGTGGTCTAACTATTGATTGACCAATTGTATTAATAGTAAATATGGGCACATTTAGCTTGGCTAACTTGTGCATAAATGATCTACCTGTTTTTGAATGAACCAAGCTTCGTACTCTCATGCTGCGATCAGTGTCACGTGTATTAGAAACACTCACAGCAGTTTTAAAAGTGTGTGAACTTATAGTCATTGGTTTAGGATAACACATTGCTTGATTAGGCAATTTAATTATAGTCATATCGTCGGATAAAAATGAGAATCCATTTTTTACACATTTTAAAACTGTCGTGGTTTTCCCGGTGTCCGGAGGTGCCGACATGAGTAGTCCGGAATCATTCTTGTCCAGACATGCAGAGTGTAGTAGTATGAATCCTCGTGAAATGAAAAGGAAGCGAAGTAATGGCTCTACCAGGTTTACATAGAGGACATGTTTGGACTTTGATATCAATTTGTTAATAGTTACTTCAATTTTCTCACCAAAATCGATACTGAATTGAGCGCCTAATGACCCTAAATGTTCTGTATAGAGTATCTTATGCGAATTAGCAGATCTATCTTCTATTATCTTTCTAGAAAATCTCACTCCACCGGGGAGAGAGTCCATGGTTCTAACAGTCAAATCAGGGTTCTCAAATATTTCTGATTTAAAGTATTGCAGCTCATACAGAACTACATCCGATTGAACTTTTATTATGTCATGAATATTGTAGTAATACAACTGAATTTAAATAGATATATCAATCTAGGACACTATATTAAAGTTATAGTTATAATTTTGAGTTATTGCACCCACATATCTCAGGATCCATACGCAAAATCCGAAACTTTTTGAATTTGTTTTTTTTAATTCATGATGTACTTATTTCAAAATCTTCGAGTTAATTGTCATAGAAAAATTGATAATTATTAAGAAAGATAGTTATGTTTGTATACTAAAAAAGAGTTTTATGTTCAATACTATTAAAACCAAATTTAGGTAGAAATTATGCTTTTGTATTAATATCTTGTTTTCAAGTATCAAAACGTGTATTCTGTAAAAAAACTAATTACTAGACATAAAATTACGTCTTACCCAGTATCCAAGCCTTTCATTGTTTTATTAGTATTCGTGATAACTTATGATGTTTTGGCGGTGACTCTTTTCAAATGAAGAGAGTTCCGAATTCGAAGCCTTTGCTTGTATCAGCAATATTGGCTATACTGTTCTCATTTAATCTGTCAATTCCTCAGCTAATGCAAAACTCAGAAGGATTTCCATTTACTTACGTATCTGAAAGTGCCGCGAAAAGTAATCCCTTTTACAAATCGGCCGCCGACCAAGTTATTTACGATTATTTTCTCACTACTGAAAAGAAAGATCCGAATTCCAATACTCATGAGGTGATTAATCAGCTTATTGATAGTCTGATTCAAGAAAAGGTTGCAAAACCGGAAATATGTGGAGACGGTCAGGATAATGATGGAAACGGACAGATTGATGAGTACTGTACTGTAGGTGATATCGCACAGGGCGACGATAACAATCAATCTCCTCCAGTAGTTCCTGAACAGGAGATATGTGGAGACGGTCAGGATAATGATGGAAACGGACAGATTGATGAAAATTGTAATGTAGATGATGTCTCACAGGGGGATATCGCACAGGGCGACGATAACAATCAATCTCCTCCAGTAGTTCCTGAACAGGAGATATGTGGAGACGGTCAGGATAATGATGGAAACGGACAGATTGATGAAAATTGTAATGTAGATGATGTCTCACAGGGGGATATCGCACAGGGCGACGATAACAATCAATCTCCTCCAGTAGTTCCTGAACAGGAGATATGTGGAGACGGTCAGGATAATGATGGAAACGGACAGATTGATGAAAATTGTAATGTAGATGATGTCTCACAGGATAATGCAGTAATCAAGTCCAGTGATGAAAAAAAAAGCTTTGACAAATTTGGAGTACTGAAAATCTTTCAGACAAAAAAAGACGGTCAACAATGGTATCTCAAATCTAATCCCAATAGCGATCCTCAGTTCTCACCTCAAACAATGCTAACAAAAAACTCTGATGGTTCATTTAAGATTAAATCCACGAAGGTGAGAATGGGAGTATTTACTTCTTCAGGATTTAATCCCGAAAAAATTGATACTTTAGATCACAACAAGATTGCAATGGCCGGATACATGCAATCTCCAAATGATTGGAGAGATGTAGAAATAACTGGATACGTCAAGCTGAACAGCGGCAATAATGATAATTTTGTTTGGTACGCAAGAGGGGCTAGACATACCGGGTTCGGAGCTCCTGCAGGATGCGAAGGTACCGCATACAAGGGAGACTTGTTTTACGATGGTAATACGAGATGGACTAAAGAACAATGGCATACAGGCGGATATGCTTTTGGTGAATTTGGAGAAAATATTGGACCAATCAGTGGCAAGTGGGTAGGATTTAAAGTAATCATGTATAATGCAGTTGAAAAAGACAAATCTGTAGTAAAATTAGAGCTTTGGGTAGATAAAAACAACAACAATAATTGGATAAAGGCAAATGAAAAAACTGACAAAGGCGGATGGGGAAATGCAGGAGGAGAATGTGGTGGTAAGGCCGATCAAATAATAACGTGGGGTGGACCAATAGCGGCGTTTAGGTGGGATGGAGCTACAGATGTGGATATCAAAAAATTTAGTGTAAGAGAAATTGCACCCCACATCTAAATTTATCCTACTCCACCAACTCATCATGTTTATCTCAATAACAAAATTAATAAGAAAAACAAACTCTATATGTAGTGAAGTATGTTTATTGAAATTATTATCTAGATCAAGATTTACTGTGGTTGGTGTCAATGAATGACTTTACAAGAACAAGCTTCAAGATATTCAGAGGTTGAAAAAAGTAAATGGCTCGCAAGAGTACTGATGGTCATTGCTGTAGGATGTGTCCTAGTGGCTAAAATTTATTTCACAATTTCACTAGTGGATCCATTAATAGGTATCTACAGTATTCTCACTAGCTTTGTTTTACTCAGCATTCTAATTCTTTCCTACTTTAAGTATAAAGATCCGTACCTAAACGCTAGAAATATTGAGGTGTCAAATGGTCCTCTAATAAGTATAGTAGTACCTGCAAAAAATGAAGAAAAAAATATACGAAATTGCGTTCAGTCCTGTCTGAATCAAACATATGAACAAAAGGAAATTATCGTTGTTAATGATGGTAGTACAGACAGAACTGGTGAAATTTTAGATGAAATGCGCAAGGAAAACAGGAAAGACAGTTTTCGAATATTGCATTTATCAAAGAGTGTTGGAAAGAAAAAGGCTGTAGAAGCAGCAAGTGAAATCGCCCGTGGAGAAATATATGCCTTTATGGATAGTGATTGTGACATGGCTTCCGACGCAGTTGAAAAGGCTGCGAAAATTTTTAATAACGATAGAAAATTAGGCGCCTTAACTTGTCATGGAAGGGTCAGGGAGGCACAACGTGGCAATACAATAGAAAAATTTCAACAGGTCTATATAGATATATCATGTAGATCAATAAAAGCAGCCGAGAGTTCCTTTAAATCAGTATCGTGCTGTTCTGGGTCACTCAGTTTTTACCGAAGAGTTGCAATTCAGGACTTTATTCACGAGTGGGCCAATGATAAATTTTTGGGAATAGATTTTAAGTTTTGTACTGATAGAAGAATGACGGCACATGTATTGGGTACACGTTCAAAACATGATATGTCTTTAGAAAAAAAGCAAAATGAACATATGCCAATCTTGCAAACTGGCGCTGATGACATCGAGACAATGAAAAACTCTTTTGACCCAGATACAGAAATTTCAAATAGCCCAATAAAATGGAATGTGGAATATTCCTACAGCATAAGGGTAAATGTTGGAGTGCCCAAGACGTTCGAATCACTAGCAAGACAACAAATACGCTGGAAGAAGAGCTTTATTCGTAGTCTGTTTGCAACAGGTGGAATATTTTGGAAAAGACCTTCTTTTATTGCACTTTTATACTACATTCAAATAGCAATGAAGATTATTAGGCCATACGTTCTTTTTTACACAATTGCAATTTTACCAATAAAAGGCGACTTTGCTTCAATCTTGTTTTGGATTGTCGGTCTAATGTTTACAGGGATGATTTATTCTGTAGAATACAGACTTAGAAATCCGCATGACGGTCTTTGGTTATACAGACCGCCCTTTACATTCATTACTACGTTTGTATTTACCTGGCTCTTGATATATTCGGCAATAACCATAAGAAACAGGAGCTGGAGATAGCCACAAAATATGAGTTTATTGCAGATAGAGAAGTATTGTCTTGAGTGATTCCTAAATGCGATACATTAGCGTGATTTTTGTTACCTTCATGATGATAGTAGGGTTTTCGGTAATTATGATGAAATTCACAGGATATTGGCCGTGCAAAATTGGTGAAGCCTTTGACATAAAAGATGTTAGTTGTAAAAAAAACATGCAAGAAAATGTGGATATCATACTGAATTCAAGTCATATTTCATTACCTTTCCATTTTCCACTACTATCTCTTCAAAATATCTGACTACGGTAATTTCAGATATTAGTGGCGCTTTGAGTTTCTTGCCATTCACCATGTCCAAAATCATTGCAGGAAAATTCGCACCGGCCAAGGCAGTAAAGATAGTACCACCACCTAAACGAGGATTAACTTCCACTACGTTGAGAATACCATCTTTTGTTTCCTTCATCTGAATACAACAAGGCCCTATTATCTTTAGGTATTTTGCAATAGACTTGCATGTCCCTGAAATCGACTCATCCATAACAATTTTACCGATTGTGGAAATTCCAGCTTTTGTTTGTAGTCTGATTCGCGGAACAGCAATAATCGGTTCACCATCTAAATCCGACAGTACATCTATAGTGTATTCGGTGCCTGGCAAATATTCTTGAAAAATCATGTTATCGTTTTTTGATTGGACGTATTTTAGATCATTCTCGTTGTCTATTTTTACTATTCCTTTGCTACCTTTACCGTATCTTGGTTTTGCAATTATCGGAAATTCTCTTATTTTATCAGGGTCAGCCGTTGTGAAAGGTAATGCGAACTTTTGTGAAAGAAAACTAAAAGTCTCCATTTTGTCCCTGCATTTTTCCAGGACTTCTTCATCGCTTACAACAGCCAATGCTCCTCGTTCCAATAATTTTCCTTTATTTTTACTAAAATGATATATGTCATAGCCTGATGATGGCATCAGAATACCAATATTGTGCTTTGCAATTATTTCAAAAAGGCTAGTCGTGTATGATGGGTTATCTATTTCTGGTAACACTTCATGCGCATCAGACAAATAAAAGCCTGCTGAGATAGGGTTTGTGTCTGAACTTATTATTGTTACAGGATATTTTACCATTCTTAGAGATTTTATTGTATTAATTGCAGCTGGTGCAGAAGCACCTGGAACTAACACAATAGAATTTGATGCGCTATTCAAGCAATATTCATATCCGAAATGAATTTTTATTCAACATCATATAAAAATTTTCAGACTATGTCTCTTAACCGTCCTATCGAACGTTTTTATTTCAAAATAAACTAAAATATGCAATCAAATAATTAAAATGCACTTGCTTGATCTAAAAAAGGATTATCATGTACATAGCAACTACAATGACCATTCACCTCAAGATTTGTCGGTTGAAAGAGTAACAAGATATGCTGAAACAATTAACTTGGATACTTTAGCATTCACGGAACATGTAAGAAAAACCTCTGATTGGATACCTAAATACCTTGATGATATAGACCGAATCATATCATCTGGTACCAAGATGACTATAATTTCCGGTTTTGAGGCAAAAATTCTGAAAGATGGCACTGTGGATGTACCTCCTGAATATGAAGACCATTTTTTGATAGCAAGTTTTCATACAAAATATTATGATAAGCAAGATTGGCTTTTTTCTTTGAAATCGGCAATTTCCTTACCTTATGTAAACGTCATTGGACATTTGGCTCCAGAAGAATCATTCGATTTGACCGATGAGGAGTTAATCGAATTATCACAATTATTGAAAAGCAATAACAAAACAATTGAAGTAAATGCAAAATATCGCAGACCACCAATGAAATGGTTGCAGATATTTAAAGAAAATAATATTAGTCTACATTTGGGCAGTGATGCTCATAGCTTGACTGAAGTGGGTAATTTTAGCTCTATTACCAGTTTAATAGAATACATCAATAATTAATTTCTATTAAAAAATGATAATGACAAGATATTTCTCTGAGTAGATTTTTGCCCAGTGATCAAATACAGTATTATTACTGAGTATCAATATTTTAAAGCGATGACAAAAACAGGTACAAGTTTACCGAATAATGAATTCAAAAATGAATTATACCTTTTGAAATGCTCGCTTATTTTGAACCGCTGAATCATCTTTTCCATTCTCTGTCGTGAGAATCAATCAATACTAATTAAACTGGAAATTGAACAATAATATTTAAATTATCTAAACAGCATATAGAAGAGAGATTTTTCATTTATATGTCTAAGATAGTGATTATTGACTCTCAAGTTGCTGGAATTTCAGGCGACATGCTTTTGAGTAGTTTAGTAGACATAGGAGCAAATAAAAAAAAAGTAGTTGATTCGATTTATGCGTGCCAAGACTATTTTGAAGGTTCCAAAATACGTAAGGTTAATTTCATAAAAACCACATCATATGGAATTTCCTGCACAAAGTTATTATTCGAATACAAGGATTCGACAAGATTCCGGTTGGGCAGTGTAGTATATAGATCAATTGCCTCTTGTTGTGACTCCATAAATTTATCCAATGTTGCAAAGTCATTCGTTCTTAATTCAATCAAAACAATAATCACGGCAGAATCAAAAATACACGGCACCAAACATGACGACGTACGACTACATGAAGTCTCAACAGTGGATACTGCTGCAGATTTAATCGGTACAGCCGTAGCCTTGGATAATCTCGGGCTTTTATCGCAAAAATTCTATGCTACCGACGTTGCAATTGGTAACGGCATGTTACAGTTTTCTCACGGTATTGTTCCCAATCCTGGTAATGCAATACTGGAAATCTTGAGGAATTCACAAATACTACTGGTTCCAGGTAAAATCGATGGCGAGCTTACAACCCCTACTGGCGCAGCGATGTTAGTTAATTTGGTTCCTGAACATATCTCTCAGTATCCTCCATTCATTCCCGAACAAATAGGAAACGGCGCTGGTCAAAAAGACGGAAAGAATGTCGCAAACATACTCCGATTAGTTGTCGGCCAATCAAATTCTAACGTAGATCATACATCAGAAAGTGTATATGAGATTGAAACAAACGTCGATGACGCTACAGGAGAGACAATAGGCAATATGATTGAAACACTGTATGCAAGTGGCGCAAAAGACGTTACTGTTCTTCAGGGCATCTCTAAAAAAAACAGGCCCTCCTTTATTATTAAAGTCCTGAGCGACATAACATCTCGTGATTCACTCGTTAAGTTACTATTAAATGAAACTGGTTCTCTAGGATGCAGAGTTCATGAGATAAACAGGATAACAATTCCCAGATCTTTTATAACGGTTCCCATTACAATTGGGAATCAGAGATTTGTAGTCAAGGTAAAACTTTCAAAGGATAAGGATGGAACAATTAAAATGATAAAGCCAGAATATGACGATATTAAAAAAATTGCAACAAGACTAAAGGCTCCATACAGAAAGGTATTTGATATCGTATACTACGAGGTATTCAAAAAATACAACAGATGATAAATTTGGAAGATATGCTTTATCAAAGGCTGGTTTCATGGTTTCAAGATAAAAACGAAAAGACCATGGTTGCCTTGTCAGGAGGTGTCGACAGTGCTGTTGTTGCTATGGCGGCAAAGAAAGCATTAAATGAAAATGCCATCGCTGTTACTGCAGATTATAATACACTTTCAGCTGACGAATTAACATCTGCAAAAAAAATTGCGCAAGAAATAGACATTAATCATAAAATAATAAAATACAATGAATTAGACAATTCAGAGTTTGTCAAGAACGACTTGATGAGATGTTATCATTGCAGAACTGAACTCGCAGCTTACTTGTTAAGAGAGGCAGAAGGAATGGACGTGAAATTGATTGTCGATGGTACAAATACCGATGACTTGATGGATTATCGACCCGGAATAGTGGCCCTGAGAGAAAACGGTGTAAAAAGTCCACTTGTAGAGCTTGGAATCAACAAACAGAATGTAAGAAATATCGCAAAGTCAAACAACTTGACAGTTTTTGACAAACCGTCAAACTCCTGCTTGGCGTCAAGAATACCACATGGGTCCCCAGTAACATTTGAAAAACTTAGAAGAATAGAAAAGGCTGAATTATTAGTCAAGTCTATTTTCAATGTAAGGCAGGTTAGAGTTCGGGATAATCAAAACATGGCAAGAATTGAAGTTGACAAGGCAGAAATAAAAGAGATGTTTGATACAAACAAACTGTCAGTAATTGATTCAAAACTAAAGGAGCTCGGATTCAAGCACATTGTGTTAGATCTATCAGGCTACAAAAGTAATGAGAATATTAATGTCCATTCTATCAACAAAAAGATAATCTAACCGAAGATCGATACTACATACATATACATGGCTTGATCTGATAGAAAGATTAACATTGAACAGAATAGGATCGAATGTATGGCAAATTTAAAAGAAGGAGACGTTGCTCCAGATTTTGATTTACCCGATATTGATATGAATATGCGTAAACTTGGGGAGTTCAAAGGCAGGAATACAATATTGGCTTTTTTTCCGGCTGCAGAATCTCCTGTATGCACTACTGAGATGTGCGTCTTTAGAGATTCACTGAATGAATTCGAAAACAGCAATACAGCAGTAGTAGGAATTTCGGTAGACGGTCCATTCGCAAACAAGATATTCAAAATAAATAGGCATCTGAATTTTCCACTATTGAGTGATTATAAAAGGGAAACAATTAGCGACTACGGAATAGTAATGAAGGATCTTGGTCCTTTGAAGGACTACAATGCAGCTAAAAGATCGATTTTCTTGTTGGATAAAAATAGCGTTATTAAGTATGTATGGATTTCAGATAATCCACTTGTTGAACCAAAATACGACGAAATTAGAGATAAACTAAAAGATATCAATAACTGATTTGCAACGTCTGCAAATTTAGGGTCAAATAATACTATCCGGTACTGTCAATTCTTTGTTCCGATATTATTCTACTCTGATGTTACTCAATTAAGGCAACTACATCGTTTCTTGAAACAGTATCTCCAATTTTTACCTTAATATCTCTAATCTGACCGTCTTTATGGGCCTTTACAGCAACTTGCATTTTCATAGATTCCAGTACAATTACTGAATCTCCTTTTTTTAATTGGTCTCCTGACTTTAACATAATGGACACTACTCGACCAGGAATTTGACTGAAGAGTTTGATATCACCTGTTGACGATGCGCCCAGTGCCATTGATTTTTCCAGAATTTCAGTCAATTTTGAATGTTTTTTGAGAACAATTTGCTCTCCGTTCATCAACATTTTAATGTACGAACTTCCAAATTCCAATATCTTGACGGTTTCATAAGAGTTGTCTATAATAAACTCCAAAATACTGTTTTTGAGACTCACTATCTGGATATTACGTTTCTTACCATTTATAGTAGCGATAATTTTACCATCGCCTCTAGATTCAGATATTGAACCTGACAGAACTTTATCTAAATCATCTATCTTAAATTCCATTTTTCTGACTACCTGTTCTTACCCAATTAGATAATGAAAGTTTACTCGATGAATTAATGGCACTTTGTCCTTTCAAGTATTCAGAGTAGAGTAAAGCAGCTGCTATGGAAGAATCAGCTGACTTTAATTGTTTTTCCTTCAGCAGATCCTGCATTTGACCCAGCATATCATATTTTTCCAAGTAATCTGTAGAAATATTTCCTTGAATAAAGTTGTTCTCATCCATTATGGTCTTATATAGAGGAATAGTGGTGTTTATGCCTTCTATCAAGAATTCATCCAAGGCATTGGACATCCTTACCCGTGCCTCATTAAAATCTTGTCCCCATGTTATCAACTTTGCGACCAGAGAATCATAATACCCCGATACACTACATCCTGGATATAGGTAAGTATCTACTCTGACACCAGGCCCATAAGGAAGATTGCAGTCTGGTACCAGTCCAACCGAAGGAACAAAGTCGTGAAATGGATCTTCGGCATTTATCCTACATTCTATTGCAGAACCATTAAGTTCAAGATCTGACTGCTTAAAGCGGATTTCTTCACCGCATGCAATTTTTATCTGTAACTTGACAAGATCAATTCCAGTAACTAATTCTGTTACAGGATGCTCTACCTGGAGTCGAGAGTTAACCTCAATAAAATAAAAGTTGCCCTTTGCATCCCTTAAGAACTCGGCTGTACCCGCATTGAGATAGTCGACTGATTCTGCTGCCCTGACAGCGATTTCGCCTATATTTGATCTAGTTTTCTTGTCTACGACTGAAGAGGGTGAAAATTCAATTAGCTTTTGATGACGCCTCTGTATCGAACATTCGCGTTCAAAAAGATGTCTGCCGTTTCCACTGGAATCTCTAACAAGCTGAAATTCTATATGTCTTATCCCTTGAAGGAATTTTTCTACATACAACCCCGATTTGCCGAATGCTGCTCTCGATTCTGCAGCTGCCATTTCAAATTCCTCCCTAAGCTTCTTTTCAGTGTCTGCGAACCGGATACCTCTTCCACCTCCACCGTATGCAGATTTAAGAAGTACAGGATACCCGGCCTCCTCAGCGATTTCTACTGCCTTGTCAACCTCTTCTAGAATATCATCACTTCCTGGTATCGTTGGAACTTGTGCCTTTTTCATTATTTCTTTGCATTTCATTTTATCACCTGTCAGTGCCATGGCCTCGCTGGATGGTCCAATAAATATAATACCCTTCTCTTCACATTTTGCAGCGAAGGTTTCGTTTTCTGACAAAAATCCGTAACCAGGATGAATTGCTTCAGCTCCTGCGCTCTCTGCAATTTCAATTATCTTCTCAATGTTAAGGTAGCTTTTGGTCGGCGCTGGAGGACCAAGGTAATATGCCTCGTCAGCACTCTTTACATGCTTTGATCTTAAATCCTCATCCGAGTAAAGTGCAATAGATTTTATCCTCAATTCCTTGCATGCCCTAATTACCCTGAGGGCTATTTCCCCTCTATTTGCTATTAAAATGCTAGAAATTAATTTTCCCATTTCACATCTCCCCTAAAGATTAATGTTACCATGTTTCCTAGCTGGCCTTGACTCTCTTTTATTCTGCAATACGCTTAGTGCCTTTACTATCATTATCCTTGTTTCAATAGGATCTATAACAAGATCAATTATTCCCTTTTCTGCCGCAATGTATGGGTTTGCAAATTTCTCACGATATTCTTTTGCCAGTTTCTTTTTAATTTCAATTGGGTTTTTCGAGCTCTTAAGATCTTTTCTATGTACTATTGTAATGGCAGCTTCAGGACCCAAAACGGCAATTTCTGCTGTGGGCCAGGCATAATTTATGTCAGCTCTAAGATTTTTACTCCCCATAGCAATGTAGGCCCCACCATAAGCCTTGCCTATAATACAAGTTATCTTTGGAACTGTTGCATCACAGTAGGCATAGAGCAGCTTGCTGCCGTGTCGAATTATACCATTATGCTCCTGATCTGCTCCGGGGAGATAACCAGGTGTATCAACTAGAGTAACAATTGGAATATTAAAACAATCACAAAAGCGAATAAACCGGGCTGCTTTGGTTGAAGAGTTGATGTCTAATGCTCCAGCAAGGTACATTGGTTGATTAGCAACTATTCCTACTGTCTTCCCATCAATTCTAGCAAAGGCAACAATAATGTTCTCCGCAAAACGTTCATGTACTTCTAGAAAATCAGCTTTATCGACCAGTAATCTAATAATTTGCTTCATATCGTACTGTTCGTAAGGATTTTCTGGCAGTATACTTGAGAATTCTGGTTCAAGCCTATTTGGATCATCTAGTGATTCGACAGGTGTTGATATTTCCAGATTATTCTGTGGTATAAAAGAAATCAATTTCTTTATCTTATCCATACATTCATATTCATTTTCAGCAACAAAATGAGCGACACCGGATTTTGTTGAATGAGTTCTTGCGCCACCCAAATCTTCAAACGATACTTCTTGGCTGAGGACTTCTTTTACCACTTCTGGACCTGTAACGAACATTTGACCTATATTTTCAACCATGATGACAAAGTCAGTCATTGCGGGTGAATATACTGCTCCACCTGCACATGGACCGATGCTTGCTGTTATTTGTGGAATAACTCCAGAAGCCATTGTGTTTCTAAAGAATATGTCACCGTAGCCATCAAGACTCATTACACCCTCCTGAATTCTTGCTCCTCCAGAATCCAAGATACCAATAAGGGGAGCGCCAACCTTAATTGCATGATCCATTAACTTTACGATTTTTCTCCCTGCCATTTCACCCAGAGATCCACCTAATATTGTAAAATCATAGGCATAGACAAAAACCTGTCTGCCATTAATAGTCCCAAAACCTGTAATGACACCATCTCCATAGTATTTTGCCGTATCAGGGTCTATTGACCTATGTACGACGTACTTGTCGATTTCGATAAAAGAATTACTATCTAGAAGTAAATCTAGTCTTTCCCGTGCAGTTAATTTTCCCTTTGTATGCTGAGCTTCAATTCTTTCTTGGCCTCCTCCAATTTCTGCTTTTTTTTTCATTTCATGCAGTCGGTTTATCTTTTCATCATGCATAACAATTTTAAACAGCATATATTCGCATATAAATTCATTATAGCTAAAACCAGAAACTTCTCAACCGAACACACGTGCTATGACTTTTTATTGGCTTGTTCTTCGGTTACATGACCATGAAAGGAGATTTTATTCCCTTAAACCCGACCTTCCACCCTTTGCTCGTCGGAAGTAGTTCATGCCCATATTATAATTGTCGTACAATGATTCAAGCGATTCTATTTCAGATCGGAGCGACTCGAGCTCAATCTTTGGAACATTGGCATCATTTTTCATTGATTCGAATTTTTCAATCTTTTCCGAAAGAAGCTTGCCAACATTCTGTTCATATTCACTGGACATACAAAAATACTACAATTTCCGAGAGTTTAATATTTTTCTATTGTCTATTTCTATTTTCTATTTTTATTTCGCCCTAACTGCCTCGTAAATTCTCAACTCTGGAAACTTCCCTAACCAGGACATCAGCTTCTTTTTCTGAAGTAATGGTACTACGAATCAAATCTTCATATCTATCCGTTCGAGCCAAGATCTGCATTAGCGGTTCAAAGTACTGAGAGCCAAAATTACTCCTTGATGTGTGAAAATATTGTGCAAGGATTCTAAGCGTTTTTTTCAAGCCTTGTGCCCTCGAAAAAATGCGCATGTTTTCAAACCCTATGCTATACCTATTGTATCGGATATACTTGTTACGCGATTCATGAAATAATGACTTGGCTAATATTGATGAGAAATATCTCATGATCTTCCAGTTTCTCATGACCAGAGATCTGCTGAGAATTACATCTAATTCTGATAACCTGTCTAACAGGACGGCGATAGTAGAGATATCAATCTTTGACATGACTATGCTAGAGAAAAATGCTCCAAGAATGTCTTTGCGTCGATCTTCAGAAGATTGCCCAAATCTGGGATCCGTATACGATATATCAGCTTTGTTAATAATGGCAAGTGCTTCATCAAAAGTAGGTGATGTGAAGAATTGGTTTATCATGGCTTCTACATCAATTTCCGTTGGGGGATTTTTAACTGTCGAATATCCTGCAATCATTACCTGTGCAGAATTTAAAAGCGATCTTATATCGCCCAAAGAGTTTCGAACTACTGTAATTCTATCTTTGGCATCCATCGAAGAATTTCGATTTCTAAGAACTTTGCCCAAGTAGAGCATCGAGAGCCTAGGAGGAATCGGTGAGAAATTGATTGTTTTTGAAACTTTTGAAATTTTTTTGATTGCTTCAGTGGATTTGTTAGCAGCCATTATTACTCTTATCGATGGTTCAGCGAATAGATCTATTAAAAAATCTAATCCGCCAGAATCTTCCCGGTTTGAAATCCCATCCATCTCATCGAGAAAGAGAAGAAAGTTTTTTCCAGTAAGGCTGACATTGGAAAATATTGGATACAAGATCTGGGCAAGCATGTTCTTATTACGAGTATCACTTGCATTCAGTTCAACAAGATCAATGTCAGATTCTCGGCACAATGCATGAACAAATGATGTTTTACCAACACCGGGAGGTCCTACCAGTAGTAGAGGTTTTGATCCATTTGACCATTTTGAGAGCCATTCTACAACTTTCTTGCGGGAATTTTCATTTCCGATAAAATCTGATAACTTGGGATGTATCAAAATCCAGCACTTGCATTATTTGATTGTCATTTAGAATTTTTAATAGTTATTGATAGATTTTTCTGAAAGTAAGGAAACAAGTCTCTGCGTTTCATTTCATTAAACCAGTACTGATTATAATGACTTACTGTCAAGAACAAGAATTTCAAAAAGGGTTTTATATTGAGTTCGTCGGGTAACATATCCAGCGCAATTTTAGCTTCTTCCAGATAGATTTCACTTTTATCCAGTGTTAATTCAAATGCTTTTTCGACGTTTTTTGTGACTATTGCATAGTATAATGGCCATGATGGAATCTTTATCCCTCCATTTACTATTGCGTCTTCCATTTCGTTACCGCACCCAACACACTCTGCTGCTTTTGCCATACCTAAATGAAAGATATCATTAAGAGGAGGAAGATTTAGGGCCATATTTCGGCCTGCCGTTCCCATGACAGCCCGATATTTCTTGTAGCAGCCAATCATGTTCTCATCGCTTATTGACTCGGGTTTTAATTTCAATCTAGCATCAATATATTGGCCTATTCTTGCATCTTTAAATCCATCTTCAAATGCCTTCAGTACGGCATCTCCTCCAACAGCGATTTTTTGCCTTGCTATTTCCAAAATATAAGGATTCATTAGCTTGTAATCATCAAGAAATTCGATATCTTCGTCCGCGTCCGTTATTCTGTCCATAGGTTCACTCAGATCTATAGCTATAACATGGCCATCAATTATTGAGTTTCTTATCTCTTTTGAAATTGTCTCCTTGTTGAAATCAGTGGCACTGTCCATAAGAGCTGTTAGAACAGGATAAGTCATTTTAACAAAGTTAGAATTCAATATTCTTTGAACCCTGTCTGCCAACAAGTCAGGCTTAGATAGCCTTTCACGAACCGCTTCAATTTTTGAATCGTCCAAAGACAATTCGTTTGCTTCTGTCTCATCAACAAATTTTTTCATCGTTGCTTTTGGATTTGTATCTGAAATCAGTTTTTCATGCAAAGATAGCAAAAATCGCTTGGTGAATTCCGAAAATTCTTTTTCAGACTCTACTTTGTATTTATGGTATTGTTTATACCCCTTTTCCTGTAAAAGTACTTGCTTTATTATTCGCTTACCTGAGCGAGTACTCCATAACGAAACCTTTGAAAAAATTTTACTTTCTTTGGCACTCATTTACAATTCTTTCAGAATATTCCGTCGTTATTTAACTTTCAGATTAAAATTTCTCATAGAAATTTAGAGGCCAAAAAGAGTTAGAAAAGTGTTAGCAACTATGCTACCTTGAAGACATGGCAATTCTTTCTTGTTCGTTCTTTTTCTTTACAGAATGACTCTCCATTGAGTTATTTGATGCCAAAATTACTTCTTTTGCAAGGGCCTCTTCAATAGTTTTTGGGTTGGAGTATGTAGATTCTCTCACTCCTTCTGCTATAAATCGGAGTGCCAAGTCAATGCGCCTTAACGGTGCGACATCAACTGACACATGATATACAACACCACCGTAAACTATCCTTGTGGTGTCTTCATTGGGTGCTGCATTCTCAATTGCCCTTATAAGCAGCTCAACTGGGTTCTTGCCTGTTTCATGGTAAATTAAATCAAGTGCCGTTTTCACAGTTTTTATCATTCTGCCCTTTTTACCACCCATTCTTCCGGTATTTTTCGCGTACTTTTTACCAAAGTGCATTAATTTGTTTACCAATCTCTCAATGATATGAACTTCAGCCTTCTTCAGTCTCTGATGTTCATGTCTTCCAAAGCTAATTGGAATAATTGCAGCGTCTAGTGCTATTACATTTTTTAAACCTGAATCCTGAATATCGATATCAGCCGTGTTCCATTTGTTGAACAACAACATTACAGTTTCTTTCGTAACCATTCATATCATCTCCTGGGTTTTTCCTTTCGCCCATAAACCAATTCTATTAGCGATACACCGTTAACCTTGAACACCTGCCATCTAACACCTGGAATATCACCCATTGCACCTCCCATTGAACCTCCAATTCCTTCAAGCATAACTTCATCGTGTTCATCGATGTAATTAAGAGCACCGTCCCTTGGAAGGAATGCTGTAATAGACTTGCCATTTTTAATTAACTGGACTCGCACACATTTCCTAACAGCAGAGTTGGGCTGCTTTGATTCAATACCGACTTTTTCAAGCACTATAGCTCTTGCCTGCGGAGCACCCTCCAACGGGTTTGCCTTCTTGTCAAGCATCAACATGCGCCTCTTGTAGTACTTGTTTGACCATCTCATTCTTTTTCTCTTTGCCTTTAAAACTCGTCCTGAAAATAATCCTAAAGGTGACTTTGCCATTTAAAATATAACCTCAATTATTCTGGGCATGATCTTCGCTCACTATCATGACGTTTGATATCTGAAAGTATCTTTTTGCCAAAATTCTTGCCTTCTCCGCATTACGTCCCTCTTTTCCCACTACTATGCCTTTCTTTTTTGAATCCACTACCACAACTGCTTGTCTTGAACCATCGAATCTATTATTAATCTTTATCTCATTTATCATATCTGAATTGAGGACATTGCCCAGAAACGCCGAAGGATCTTCAGAATATTCGACTAATTCAACTTTCTTTGTTACAATACCTTGAAGTTGTCTTATTGTAGCGCCTCCTTTTCCAATTGCCAAACCCATCTGTCCTTTATTTACAACAAAGATTACCCGGTCCATTTTCTCATCCACAATACAATCACGTGCTATTGCTCCTGTTATATTTTGAAATAAGGACATCAATCGTAGCTCGCCTGATGTTAGTTTGATTTTTTCTGTCAATCTACATCTGAACCTCTAATATCAAATTTTTTTTCACTAGTTTTAAAAATTGATTAGGCATTTTACAGTCATTATTATTATTTAAATCGAAAAAATCCCAAAAATTTTTTCACATAACAATACGCATTCACTTATATCACTTACTTTTTTCCAAATTCGTTTAATATCTCTTGAATTTCATTTTCTTTGCCGATTTTGAGAGAGACCGCACTAATTCTAAATGGTTTGTTACATAATCTGCCCAATTGGACTGAATTACCATCAAAGTGTAACGTTGGTACCTGCGCGGATTTTGCTTCTTCCAAGATTTTTGACTTATTTTTTGGCATCAATGAGTTTGAAAGAACTATAAGTTTTGAACCCTTGATTGAACCCATAACTTGTCTGGTTCCTATTTTACATTTATTAGAAGTGATTGCTTCTTTAATTGTTTTTTCGAGATTTTTCATTTTCATCTTTCACACTCATGTAAAGTTCGACCATACCGGTACCAATAGGTACGGTGGCGCCTACTATAACGTTTTCTGTTACACCTTTAAGGGACTCTATCTGTCCTTCCAATGAAGCTCTTGCAATAGTAGGTACAGTAATTTCAAATGCGGCCCGGGCCAGCACAGATGTTTTGGTACCAGCGATTCCATGTCTTCCTATTTGCTGCAAATGTCCTTTTGATGTCATAAGATCGGCTACCAACATAATATGCCTCATATCAACTTCCAGACCCTGTTCTTCCAATGTGTTGGTCACTTCTTTAATTAGTGCATTTCTTGCGGCCTCTATTCCAAGTGTCTGCCAAACTTCATAGACGTTGTTTGTTGTAATCCTTGAAGTATCAATACCGTCAATTGCAATTATCTTGGAAAGATTTGAACCTGCTGTTTGAATTACCCATTCCTCACTTTGCTTAACAATTGTTACTCTTTCAATGTCTTGGACACCTTTCACTCTTGTGTTTAATAGCTTGTTCTTCATTGTAAGTAACGTCTGCGCGTCAGGTTCTCCTGCAATCGATATTTTTATAATTTTCTTTGCTTCTTGCAATGTAACGTCGTATTTCTTCTTCGGACCCTTTAGCACCTCCATAATGTCTTCGATTGAACATCCCCGCTCAGATAATTTTGAATCTGAAATATGGAATGTTAGTACTCCTGAATAATCAGTCTCACTTCTTTCAATTAAATCAGCTACCTTTGTAAATATTATTTCCCTTGCAACACTGAGAGCCTTTTCTCTTGATACTTTATGTTCTTCATTCAGATATACATCCATAGTTGGTGTGACCGGCTTTTTACGCGCATCTACAAGTTCTATTAGCCTAGGCAATCCGAGGGTAACGTTTCTTTCTTTTACTCCGGCGAAATGGAATGTTCTAAGCGTCATCTGGGTTCCCGGCTCTCCAATAGATTGAGCTGTTACTACCCCTACAGCCTCTCCGGGTTCTACCATTGCCCTGTTGATTAGATCCAGCGTCTTCTTTATCACTTTGTTAGCGCCATCTCTACTTATTTTGGTTTGACTAAGAGATAGTAACAACTTTTCTCTAAGTCTGGGGTTAAGATTCTTGGCATTTTTATTTACTATTTCTGAGACCTCTTTTTCTGTTGCTTTTTTGCCTTCGTCAACTAATAATTCGCCTTCGATCAAACGAGAAATATTAACGGCTTCACCATGGTCGCTTTTTGCAGGATCTATCCCGTCTTCTCCATAAACAAACTGTATGATATTACCGTGTGGATCTCTTACCGTCTGGTCGTATTCTATCTTCATGTGCTCCAGTGCGTTAATCAACCTTCTTTGCATGTATCCAGATTGTTGAGTTCTAACTGCTGTGTCTACTAACCCTTCTCTACCGCCCATTGCGTGGAAGAAAAACTCTAGAGGACTGAGCCCGTCTCTATAATTTGATTTGACAAAACCCTTGGAGTCAGGATTTGCATCATTTCGTTTGAAATGAGGAAGCGATCTATCTCTATATCCTTTTGTAATCCTTCTGCCTCTAATAGATTGCTGCCCAAGTGCGGCTGTCATTTGACCAATATTTAGTGTGGAACCTCTTGCGCCAGTTGATGCCATAATGACACCAGAGTTATCATCTGGGAATGCACGGTCTGCAGTTTTGCCTGCTCTATCACGCGCCCTTGAAAGTTCATTTACCACATAGAGTTCTAAGGCTTCAGCAGGTGATAGACCTCTTGTTAATGGTAACGTTTCATCATCGTGTTGTTTTATTAATTCATATACCTTTTCATATGCCTTGAGAATAACACTACTAATCTCATTTCTAGTATCATCTGACAACCACAAGTCAGAGTAGCCGTAGGAAAAACCATTGTGAGTAAGATATGTTTTTAAGACTATCAGAATTGAATCCAAAAATCGTTTTGCTGCCTCATTTCCATAATCTTTTGCTATTCTGTGTAAAACGCTGTCTGGTTCCTCTGCTCCAATTGATGCTTTGTCAATAACACCACTTATCAATTCACCATTCCTTATCACAACATCTTTCCCCTCACCTTTGGATGCCTTATTCCACTTTGACGTTATTACGAAATTAAAGTCCTTGGGCAAGAAGAGTGAAAAAAGCTGCTTTCCAGTGTAAATTTTTCTGCCATTATCATGATGCTTTGGTTCAGGCAGTGGTCCAGAATATCCACCCAGCAAAGCCAGATTTGTGAATTCTTCTTCTTTCAAAAATGTCTTGTCCTGTGTAAGGATAAAGGCGCCAGTTATGAAATCCCTAATAGCTCCAATTATTGGTCCCCCATATCTAGGTGAGATTAGCTGATCCTGTACTCTCATCAGTAGGGCGGCCTCTGCGCGGGCTTCCTCACTTTGCGGAACATGAAGATTCATTTCGTCTCCATCAAAATCTGCGTTATAAGGTGGACAGACAGCAGGATGCAACCTAAATGTTCTATATGGAAGTACTTTTACATAATGAGCCATAATGGACATCCTGTGCAAGGACGGTTGTCTGTTAAAGATTACTGCATCTCCATCACGCAAGTGCCTCTCTACAATATAGCCAGGACTTATTGAATCAGCAAGGATATTCCTATCGGTAACGTAATCTAGTCGTATTTTTACGCCATCTGTTCTTATAATGTAATTTGCGCCAGGGTATTCATTAGGACCGTTTATTATCATTTTCTTCAAATCCTCAATGTTCCACTCACTAACCGTTTCAGGTATCGTTAATTTCCTTGCTACATCCACTGGAACCCCAACGTCAGATATGGTTAGATTGGGATCAGGTGATATTACAGTCCTACTGGAAAAATCAACTCTCTTGCCAGATAACGACCCTCTGAAGCGTCCTTCTTTTCCCTTTAACCTCTGTGTCAAAGTCTTCAAGGGCCTACCAGATCGATGATGAGCCTGAGGAATGCCAGAAACTTCATTGTCAAAGTATGTGGTTACATGGTACTGAAGAAGGTCAACAAGATCCTGAACTATAAGGGGCGGCGTTCCAGCCTCTTTGCTTTCCTTTAATCTTTGATTAACTCTAATGATATCAACCAATTTGTGGGTCAGGTCATCCTCCGATCTAATTCCAGTTTCCAAAATAATGGACGGTCTAACAGTGACAGGAGGGACCGGTAAGACTTGCAATACAAACCATTCTGGTCTTGCAGTTTCTGGGTCATAACCTAACAAAACCAAGTCATCATTTGGAATATTCATGAGTCGTTCCCGGATGGTTATCGGAAGAAGTCTGTTTTCACCAATTTCAGTTTTTTCTACAAATATGGTAGGTTTTGTAAACACAAGATCATACTGTTCCTTTTGGCAGTGAGGACATATCTTTACTTTTTTTGCCTTTTCAATTATTTCCTCTTTGATATTCTCCAGAGTAATTACTGCATATGCGGCCTTGGTATCTCGAAGTTCCTTGAATTTTGCCAGATCTTCATTTGACAGTTTTATCCTGCTGCAAGATCTGCAAGAAACAAGCAACAACTTGTGTATATCGTCAACGAAAGCAATGTGAAGTACCGCTTCCGCCAATTCAATATGGCCAAAATGTCCAGGGCAATTGGCAGAAGTATTTCCACAAGTTCCACACTTCTGTCCGGGTTCAAGTGTACCCAATCTATTATCCATGAGTCCACCTTGAACTGCCATACCATCCTCATCGTACGTCTCTGGAGCTGTGATTTCAACTACACTGAATTTTCGTGTCTCTACAGGAGATAATACACTAAATTTAATACCACCTAAAATTTTTAAGGTATCTTCAACTTCCATAACTATTACACCTTCTCCTTTGGAATCAGTCTTGGAGCTACGTTAAGGCTAATCATTTCCTGCAACAATAGTTTAAATGCGTAGGCAATTGCCACTGATGAAATTTTAGCTCTATCTCCGCAGACCCGGCACACATACCTCCTTTGTTTGATATCATAATACGCAAGCAAACCGCAGCGTTCGCAAATGTTGACTTCTGCTTTATCAGATTCTTCTAATAGTCTGTCTTTTAGCATCATAGAAGCACCATAGGCTATCAAACAGTCACGTTCCATTTCACCAAATCTAAGACCACCACCTCTGGCACGACCCTCCGTTGGTTGCTTTGTAAGCATTTGAACCTGTCCCCTAGCTCTACTGTGAATCTTGTCGGCAACCATATGGTGAAGTTTTTGGTAGTATACTACACCGACGTAAACTTCTGCATTAAATTTCCTGCCAGTACGTCCGTCATACATGACTTCCTTTCCGGTTGATTTGAAGCCATATTTTTCCAATATTTCTTTAAGATCATTGACCTTTTCTCCGACAAATGCCGAACCATCGACTACTTTTCCACGTAGGGCAGAAGATTTACCTGCCAGTGATTCCATGAACTGACCTACAGTCATTCTTGATGGAAAAGCGTGTGGGTTAATCATAACGTCTGGGACTACACCATCTTCTGTGTATGGAAGATCTTCCTGTGGAACCAGCATACCTATAACTCCTTTTTGTCCGTGTCTTGAAGCAAATTTGTCTCCTATTTCGGGTATTCGCATGTCTCTAACTCTAATCTTGTACATTTTTCCTCCATCTACTGATTGAGTCATTACAACTGAATCTACAACTCCGTTCTCAGAAGGTCTGACTCCAATTGAAGTGTCCCTTCTGTAGGGACCTTTTACCTCAAACTCTTTGTACTCTTCCATGAACCTTGGTGGAGAAGTACGGCCGATGAGTATGTCTCCTCCATTTACTATTGACTCATGCATAATAGCACCGTCATCTTCAAGTAATCGATAAGATTTTTCACCTCGGTATCCCCTGATATTTGCATCAGATGAGGGAATTTCAAACTTGTCTTTCATCCCTCCAGGATATTGTTTTGCTTCTGCCTCATATACTCTGTAAAAGAAAGTTCTGCCAAGACCCCTGTCAACGGATGACTTGTTGAAGACTACTGCGTCTTCGATGTTATATCCTTCAAATGGTAATACTGCGACTATACAATTTTGTCCTGTTGGACGGTCTTCTAGTCCGAGCAGATTTATTGCTTTAGTTGTGACTACGGGTATTTGTGGATATAACATAAAGTGTTGTCTCACATACGTACTTGCATTCATCAAGGGAGTTGAAAATCCCAGACTCTGCTTTGCCATTGCACTTTCATAAGTATTTCTAGGAGATTGATTGTGCTCTGGATATGGAATTATTGATGCTCCAACACCAAGTATTGAGGGAGGATATATCTCAAGATGAGTATGATTTTGCTCTAGACTTGCATAGTCCATTGCAACGTAGCAATTTTCCTCTTCATTTGCATCTAATAGTTCTATCATGCCCATCCATAACAGGTCTGACCACGATTTCATATTCCTCTTTATTAGGTCAAGAACATCTAGTGTTATGACTGGCGTGCCTTCTTTTACTATTGCAAGCGGCCTGAGTATTCTGCCAGAATTGCAGCTTACATAGAGGCGTTTGGTTGCATTTTCGTTATCGTTTGAATAATAGTAAATTCCAACGTGTGCATGTATTTTTCCAGACCTCCTTAGACTTCTCAGTGTGTCTGTAAGGTGTTGGCCATTGTCATAGTAACCAATCAGGCGCCCGTCAACAAATATTCTGGTTCCACTTTTTCTTAAAGCGTCAGAGGCCTCTTCAACCGGATGGGCTCCCAATTCATATAGTTTTTCAATTATCTCTGAAACAGATACACTTACTGATATTATAGAAGATAACGCGATGTTTTTTACAAGACCACAATTTGATCCTTCAGGAGTTTCTGCTGGACATATCCTACCAAAGTGAGTAGAGTGAAGGTCTCTGGCTTCAAAATTGGGTTGACTCCTGCTCAAAGGTGATTGGATTCTGCGAAGATGACTAATAGTTGAAATGTAATTTGTTCTGTCTAATAGCTGGGTAACACCAACTCTGCCCCTTCCCCAATTTCCGGTAGCAATGGCATTATTTAGCTTGTCTGAAATTATTCCGGGTCTTACTGCTGCTGCAACTGCATTTATTCCTCTCTTTTGACCGGATCTTTCCAGTTGATATTTCATATCTCTCACAAGATTTCTAAATGCTGTTCGGAAAAGATCTGCCAACATTTGACCAGCGAATTTTATGACTTTATTTCCATAATGGTCTTTATCATCAGAAGCAACAAGGCCAAGACGAAGCTCAACTAGTTTGCATGTTGCTTCTCCCAAAAAGAGAGCCTTTTCGTTCCTATTTTCCGGATTCTTTCCAAGGTGTGGTAGCAATCCCCAATCAAGTAATGTTTCTGCTCGTTTTATCTGAAATTCTTCCAGCATTCCGGGAGCAATTCTTTTGCTAATGTATACTATAGCATCTCTACTTGTTATAATTTCTCCTGCTTTTTCAAATGATGGTTCTAATTCATCCTGTATGATTGAATTCAGCGATACACCATCAGCGATATCTTTGTCTGATTCAAGTCCCAGAGCCCGAATTAATGTAATAAGTGGAATATCAACAGGTGATCCAGGTATTTTAGCAACAATAGAACCATCGGGTCTCATAATTAATTCTAATTTTGCACGGTATCCAACTATTGAAGAATAAACCTTGGCCTTGTAAACAAGACTACCGGTCGCTTCCTCCGTATCGACGATTATCTTGTTGTAAGACAAGTCTTCCAGGCCAATGATAACTCGTTCCGAACCATTAATCACAAAGTAGCCGCCAGGATCTTTTGGATCTTCGCCAAGCTCAATAAGCTTGGTATCAGGCAGATTGTGTAGAATACAGGCGTTTGACTTTACCATAACTGGAATATCTCCAATATGGATAAATCTTGACTCTAAGATTTTTTCATCTTCTACAATGCTGCATTCAAGCATAATGGGGGATCCATAAGTTAAATTGCGCAGTCTAGCTTCGACGGGAGCAACGTGTGTCACCGATCCATCCAATTCCATGATTCTTGGTTGTTGTAACTTTATCTTGCCCAATCTAATCTTGTACGGATATTCAGCCGTCTCAATTTCTATTTCACCGACTTCATCGATAATACTTTGTAAACCGCGTTCAATAAATTCGCCATAGGAATTCAGATGTTGTCTTGCGACGCCTTCCTTTTGTAAAATATTGTGGATAATTGCCCACATATCAAGTGTATTTTGCGACAAGGCTCAATCCTCTACTACGTATCTATAATAAACACTTTCGCCGGCGGTAAATGACGTTCTAGTTATTTTAATAATATCTCCGGGTCTCACATCTAGATCCTCTAATCCCTTGTCGTTAATTAATATGTATGGGAGCTGGCTAGGTTTTGTATTATACTTTTTTAACACTTCTTCGGCTTCTTTCTTTGACAAAATTTCGTGTTTAGGCTGATATACATGATTCGTAATTTTAATATCCTTTTTCTCAGAAGACAAAATTGGAGATTCTTAATTCCAAATCTAATCTCCGTAATAAATACATTCTCAGACATTCAGGGTTCTAATCTAATTATACATGAATTTCTCGATATAATTGTAGATTGTTGACTATTAATGAAAAATCACAGCATATGAACCCTCTTTAGCCAATGCCAGGCTAGATTAGAGTAAGAACTGGGTAAAGCAATCATTGATGGTATCTATCAATTAACAATGATGCCATAGATTTACCTTTGCCACTTGAAGTACTCGGGTTTACATCACTATCACTTTCCGTATGTAGTATGCTATTATTGTTTATCTGCCTGTAGATGTCCGTGAAGTGAATGGATTTGCAGAAGATATGAATTAACTTTTGCTTTTGTTCGTACTGCACACATTCATTGGTTCCAGTTTGATACATCGCAGTCGGCAGTATAACAATCGTTTGTGTGGATACTACTAGAAGTAGAAAGAGCAGTACTGACCATACAATCCTCTTATCATAATACATATTGAATTTCACCGGATATAACCTAATTATTAACTAGCACATATATTTGATGCCTTAAAGCATCTCTTTTAGAGTAACGTTCTAGATAAGGTATATATAAAATAATTCAACAGAAAATAGACACTGATTCATTCTTTATTTTTCAGGTTAACTTCAGATCTCATAATTTGGAAAGCAGCTCCGTTCTAGCTCTCTTTAGATTTCTCAACTTCAATCTTGCACCTTGTTACAATACCTGCAATTACGCCAAGTGCAGCGAGCCATGGTGCTAGTGTTATCATTGCGACGGCTCCAGCTGTACCCCACGTAATAGGTATGGATAAGAGGAGATTACCTTTTTCATCCTTGATAACTATCCGCTTTACTCTTGCATCTTGGATTATCTCTTTGACTTTTCCGATAAGACTACCTGCCGATACATCGTAAACATCTTTCCCAAGTCCTACTTGGGTTCCACAATTAGAGCAATATCTAGCATCTTGCGAAAGCTCTGTGCCACAATCTACGCATTTTGCCATAGAGATCTTGAGTATATTCTGACTCGATCTCTTTAAATCTTTAGAAATCCAAATTCGCGTGTATGGAGAAAACTTTACATGAAGCAAACAAAATCTGCAAACAAATTATTCAGTTCGATTGCCCCTATATCATGAATAACATTTTTTTTAAACTGAATTGTCTACCAGTCTCAGTCTCAGTCTAATGAAAATTTGAAATATAGACAGTACTGTATAATCAATATCGTGGATAATGGTGTTGATGACGTCAAGGATAGTACGAGCAGTAGTTCGAATAATGATACAAAGCCAATTAATAGTGGTAATAGTTCTGAAAAAAAACAAAGATCTCTTTTTAAATCGATAACAATAATGTTTGTTGCCATAGCAGTTGTGATAATTGCAAGCATTTTGATAGAACAATTTCTCGAGCACCGCTATGTCCCATTCTTGAAGGTAGGAGTCGTTGCAGTTATTGGATATTTTGTAATAAATTCACTTGCAAATGTATTTTACAAGCTTTCATATGATGCGTTG